>Ga0315338_1000309_pt1 | contig 137726 bp, 115 predicted proteins | sample ASW8metaG_FD_204518 | JGI IMG/M metagenome (GOLD analysis project Ga0315338, IMG submission 204518) | Ammonia-oxidizing marine archaeal communities from Monterey Bay, California, United States - ASW #8 | ecosystem: Environmental > Aquatic > Marine > Coastal | place: USA: California | collected... | reverse complement strand
CACGGAGGGCACCATCGACGAGACCGCCGGCAGCCGCCTTCACGAGCTCGCCGCCGATCGTAGCGCGCTCGCGATCGGCCCCGGGCTTGGAACGGACGCGGCAACGCTTCGAGTCGTCACCGATCTCGTCGAGAACGCTCCGACAGCGACGGTGGTGGATGCCGACGCGCTTCGCGGGCTCCCGGTGTCGCGGTCGAGCGCCCCGCGCCTGCCCCTCGCGATCACCCCTCATCCGGGTGAGGCCGCAAGACTGCTGGGCCTAACCGCCGCCGAGGTCCAAGCCGAGCGTCTCCACGCGGCGCGTGAGCTGTCATCGACGCTTGACGTGCTCGTCGTGCTCAAAGGCTTTCGCACCCTCATCTGCGACGCCGTCGGGAACACGTCGGTCAACCTCACGGGGAATGCCGGGCTCGCGACCGCCGGGACGGGCGACGTGCTCACCGGCATCATCGGCGGTTTGCTCGCGCAAGGAGCGGAAGTCCGCGCGGCGCTCGAGCTCGGGGTATACGTCCACGGGCTCGCCGGAGATCTGGCCGCTTCCGAGCTCGGCCAGACCGCTCTCACGGCCACCGATGTCATAGGAAAGCTTCCGGCGGCCATCCAAACGTTGAGCGTTCCTTGATCCACACGTCATCGAGCGTCGAGGAAACGACGGCGCTCGCGAGAGAGCTCGCGGAGCTCCAGCCGGATCGCGACGCGTACTATCTCGTCGGGGATCTGGGAGCGGGCAAGACTCACTTCACCAAAGGGCTGGCCGCGCATTACGGGATCCGGACGGAGGTCGTCGTCAGCCCAACCTTTTCCCTCGTAAATCGCTACAGTGGAGGCAGCCGCGTCGTGTGCCACATCGATCTCTATCGGATCGAGCACGAGCGGGAGCTCGACGAGCTCGGGATCGAGGAAATGGAAGAGGAGGGCGCTCTCCTAGTGGTAGAGTGGGCGGAGAAGTTGGGCGCGCGCAGGCGCCCTTCCGCGACCGTCGTCGACTTCGAAGTGACGGGCGAAACGACGAGGCGGATCCGGATCGACGAATGACACGAAGCTCCCTGCGCGGCATGATCGCCGCCATCCCGACGCCGTTCGACGCCCAGGAGGACGTGGCGATAGACGCGCTCGCCTCCGATGTCGCTCAATGGGCCGACACGCGCCTCACGGGTCTCGCGGTACTCGGCACGACGGGCGAGTTCGTCTCCCTCACGATCGACGAGAGAAAGATCGTTCTCGAACGGGCGCGCGATGCGATGACCGCACCGAAGACGATGCTGGCAGGAACGGGCGCGGAGTCTACGAAGACGACGCGCGAGCTCTCCCGTTTCGCCGCCGAGACGGGCTTCGACTACGCCATGGTGGTCACGCCGTCCTTTCTGCGCTGGATGTTCACGGAGAAGACGATCCTCGAGCACTATCGACGCGTCGCAGACGAAAGCGCCATCCCCATCCTCGTGTATCACATCCCGGGTTGTACCGGCATGGACTTGGCGCCGGACACCGTCTCTCGGCTCGCTGAGCATGAGAACATCTCGGGCATCAAAGACAGCTCTGGAGATCTAGAGGCGTTGAAACTCCTCAGGCGAGTCTGCCCCGCCGATTTCGCGATTTTGACCGGCGCGGCCGAAATCCTCCACGACGCGCTCATCGCGGGGGCCGACGGGGCTATCCTCGCGGACGCCTGTGTAGCTTCCGATCTCTGTGTCGCCCTCCTCGACGCGTTCGAGTCGGGCGACCACGAACGGGCTCGCTCCCTCCAAACTCGCCTCGCGAAGCTCAGCGCAGTACTCGTTGCGGAGTGCGGGATCCCGGGCATCAAAGCCCTCTTGGAACGACAGGGCTTGTTCGGCGGGCCGAGTCGACGCCCTCTCGAGCCCTTGTCGGACAACAACTGCCGGCGCCTCTTCGCAATATTCGACGAGGTCGTTTCCGAGGCCATCCACACATGAGACGTTTCGGACTCTGCACACTCCTCGTCACCGTCGTCGGCTGCGGAGACTCGGGAGTCGACGACACGCTTCCCCCCGTCAATGCCGGCGTCAATGTCCTCCTCATCACGATTGACACGCTGCGGGCCGACCACTTGAGTAGCTACGGCTACGTCCGACAAACGAGCCCGAACATCGATGCGCTCGCAGCTACAGGCGTTATCTTCGACGGCGCCCACACTTATTGGCCGAAGACGCGCGGGAGTTTTGCCGCGATGTTCACGGGCCTCTACGCCTCGCAGCATGGACTGACGGTGCGCGATCGAGATCTGCCGGGTTTCAACCAAACGCTCGCGGAGACATTCGCCGACGCCGGCTACGAGACCGCGGCCGCCTTGGACAACGGAAACTTGGACGAAGCGCTCGGATTCGCGCAAGGCTTCGAGACGTACGAGCAAACATGGCTCAGCGGCGACACCGAGCTCGAGCGAACCGAAGCCATCACCCGATTCGGAGAGACCTTCCTCGCCCGAGATGCGTCCGGTCAGCCGTTCTTTCTTTGGCTGCACTACGTCAACCCCCACACCCCGTACGAGCCGCCGGAAGAGACGTTGTCCATGTTTCGCGGGGACGGGCTCGTTCCAGAGGGACCCGTCCTCGAGCGGGTCACGGGCTACCACGGCGGTGTGAACCGCAAACACGTCGCCGTGGACGGCGAGGAGCATTGGGGCGACTACATCGATCGTTACGATGCCGAGATCCGAGTCGCCGACACCCATATCGGGCGTGTCATTCAGGCTCTCGAAGCCGGCGGCCGGCGCGACTCGACCCTCGTCGTACTCACGTCGGATCACGGTGAGAGCTTGGGCGAGCACAACTACTACTTCGACCACGGAAACGACCTGTTCAACCCTTCTCTCCGCATCCCGTTCGTTCTCTCCTTTCCCGGCATGCTGCCGACGGGGCTGCGCGTCGCCGGTGCCGTGTCGACGCTGGATCTATATCCAACCATCCTCGACCTCTCGAGGCTGTCCTACCCGCCGGAGCTCCAGGGAAAGTCCGTGCTCCCGCTCGTGCGGGGCACGACGGATGAGCTCCACGACAACCTCTTCTTTCAGAACGATCAGCATCAGATGGCGATCAGCAACGGCCGCCTCAAGCTCATCCACGACCCACAGGGTGACGTGTTCTCCCTTTTCGACACATATCGTGATCCTGCCGAACGAGAGAACCGCTACGCGGGCGCCGCAGCAGGGGTCGCTCCGTTCAAAGCTCAGCTGAGCAGCTTCCGTACGCGCACGATCGCGTGGCAGCAGGTGACGTCGTCGAAGCGGGAGGACGCGGGCGCCGACGCAGTGCAAGACTCGGATCTCCCCGACAAGACTCGCGAACGCCTGTGCTCGCTCGGCTATATTGACTGCGGCGAGGAGGACCCATGACTTTCGATGAAGCGATGCGATCCTTGAAGACGGCCGGGACGGCCCAAAACCGCAATGTGTACGCGCGGCACGGCGTTACCGGCGCCGCTTACGGGGTCAGCTACCGCGAGCTCGGTCAGCTGGCCAAGCGGAACAAGAGCGATACGGACCTCGCGCGTCGCTTGTGGACATCGGGCAATCATGACGCACGCATCCTTGCGACGATGGTCGCGGATGCCCCATCACTCAAGAGCGCGGAGCTCGATCGCTGGGCTCGGGACCTCTCGAATTACGTCGTCACCGACGCGTTCGCGAGGCTCGCTTCCGGGAGCCCCTTCGCCGCGAAAAAGATGGACCCTTGGATGCGCTCGCGAGATGAGTGGCGCGCCCGCACCGGCTGGCTCGTTTGCGCCCATCTAGCGCCGAAGCCGGGCGTTATCACCGAAAAACAGCTCGAGGGCTATCTCGCGCAGATCGAGTCTCGAATCCACAAGAGCGAGAATCGAGCGAAAGATGCGATGAATAGTGCACTCATCGCGATAGGACTCAGATCCACGAAGCTCGAGAAACGGGCCGTCGCCGCCGCCAAACGTATTGGAAAGGTCGACGTCGACCATGGAGAGACGAGCTGTAAGACGCCCGACGCCGTCGCCTACATCGCGAAGACGAAACTCAGGCGCGCGCAGAAAAAGACCCGGCGCTAGTACAAGACCCGGGACGCCCCGCGCTCGCCTATGAGCGTATCGTAGTGCTCCACGAGGAGCCCCCTCCGGGCCCACACCCCCTCGATCTCGGGCGCGAGCAAGATGCCGCCCAACGCTTCGTCGAGCTCGGCGCGCGTCAACCCGCGGAGCGCCTGAAGGAGTCGAGCGTCGCAGCGAATAAGAGATTCCGGTGACCGGAGCTTCGCCCAGCGCCGAAACGCGCGCGTGAAGTCGATCATCCAGATCTTCCAATCCGCGGTGATGAGCAGGTTCCCCTTGTTGCGGTCGGTATCGTGGATGAGCTCGGAGAAGACCCGCATCCGGTAGATCTGCTCGCTCCAGGACTTGCTATCCGGCGCCTTCGCGCCTCGCTCATCCATCTCCGCTTCATCCATGAGCACGTCATCGACCCACCACGTCATCGCACCCCTCCGCCCGCGGAAATGACGCTCGACCGAAACAGGAACCATGGGTTGAAGGCCGACCAAACGGGACAGCGAGGACGCCGCAATGTTGTAGCGATAAGAGTCGACGAAGTCGATCTCTTGCTTACCTCCCCCGAGGTTCTTCATCCGCTCGCGGACGTCGACCGACTGGAAGCTGGCGCGATGGGACGAGCCTTCCCGCGCAAGCTCTACCCGCCACGTCTCGGTGACGCCTTTGTCTTCCCGGCGCGCGTCGACGACAGCGGCCTCCTTCAGAAAGAGCGCTCGCTCCTCCCATGCCTGTGCTCCCGAAAGGAGCCCGGCCGCCCATCCCAGAATCAAGAGCCCTGTCACGGCATCGATGATGGCGGACTCCCCGGACGGCGTCAACCGGTGCGAAAGCACCGTGCTAGACTCGCCCTCATGAAGCACCTGGTTCTCGTCCTGTTGTTGGCGGCCCACCCATCTATCGCGGAAGTCTCGAAGTTCGTCCGCTACAGCCACGAAGGCGCGGTCTCTTACGGCATCGTCTCGGGCGAAGCGATCGAGCAGCTCTCGGGCTCTCCGGTCGATGGCGGTCGCCCCACCGGCACGAGCGTCCGTCTCGCCGACGTCGACCTCCTGGCGCCCGTCGAGCCCGGCAAAGTAATCGCCATCGGCTTCAACTACAGAAGTCATCTGGGTGAGCGTGAAGCACCGAAAGAGCCCGGCGTCTTCATCAAGCTTCCGTCCTCGATCATTGGCCCCGGTGCCGAGATCGTCTTTCCACCCGGCGCCGGAAACGTCCACTACGAAGGCGAGCTCGTCGTCGTCATCGGAAAACGAGCCCATCGCATCGCTCCGTCCGAGGCGGCGGAGGTTATTTTCGGTGTCACCGCCGGCAACGACGTCAGTGAACGCGACTGGCAAGCGGACGATCTGCAGTGGTTCCGAGCCAAAGCCTCCGACACTTTCGGGCCGGTCGGGCCTTACCTGGTGTCGGGCCTCGAATATGGCGACTTGCTACTCGAAACGAGGCTCAACGGGGAGGTCGTCCAAAGCCAACGTACGAGCGACCTACTATTCGGTGTGCACCGTATCGTGAGTCATGTGAGTCAGTTCGTGACGCTCGAGCCGGGAGACATCATCTACACCGGCACCCCGGGCACTACCCAGGCAATGGCGCCCGGCGACCGTATCGAGGTCGAGCTCGAGGGCGTCGGCATCCTGCGCAACACCATCGCCCGTCACTGACGGTGGTCACGGCGCTCGATCGGGGAGCCCTTCGAGACGCCTCTGATTGAAGCGACGCACGATCAGCTCCTGGCGGATCAGAAGCTCCGGTCGCCGCTCGACGACGATACGCCACATTTCGGCCAGAGGGAGGCGGCTACGGATGTCGAGTCTTCGCGCGAACACGCGAAAGGGTCCCGTCTCGGTATCCGTCAAGCTGCGATGTATGACGACGAAATGCCCGTTGGCGAGGAGCTGGCTCACGCGCTTCGTATCGAGCGGGTCGTAGGGCTCGATCCGCGCGCCGGGAAGCAAGAAACGATGGCGCTCGTGTCGACGGATGAAGCTCTCGGGGACATAGACCTCACGCCCTACTAGCCGCTCGACGTGCTCCGGCTGAAACCGGCCCGCCGCGCCCTCGAACGGAGCCGTCGCCAAGCTCAAGGACAAGTAAGTTCCTAATACCAGAACGGGAAAGCCGAGGCGTGCGATCCGTGGCCGCAGCAGCGCCATGACCCATCCGCCGGCAGCGGCCGCGATCAGGGCGAGTTGCCAATAGCGGTAGCTCCCCTCGGGAAGGACCGTCGTGCCGAGCGCGCTCGTGCCCCAGAGCAGCCCCAGCGCCACGACGAGCCCGGGCACGCAGAACACGCGCAGCCATCGGCGCTCGATGGAAGGCCAGCTCATCGCGAGTAGGATCGCGAGCGCGGGCATCGTCGGCAGTAGATAGTTCTCCTGCCGCTGGCTCGGAACGCTGTAGACGACGAGGAAAGCCACGACGAACACCCACAGGCCTTTCTCCTCGCTCCCGAGGCGGTGTCTCGACCGGACGCTATGGACGACGAGGACCGTAAGCGGCAACGCGAACAAACCCCCGTTCACGACCGGGCCCAGCCACAGCCGGTACAGCGCATAGGGACCGGAGACGACGCCCGTCCAGTACCCGTCCGCGTCGAGCTTTCCCAAATTCTCTTCCACGACGAAGTGGCGCAGGATCTCGGCCGGGTGCGGATCGAGCAACGGCCATAGGCCGAACCACATGAGCGCGATGAGACACGCGCCGAAGATGCCCGGAAGCGCTCGGAAGAAGAACCAGTGTCGGTCTCGGCCAAAAACGACGTAGGCATAGCCCGTGAGACCCGCGGCCGCGGGCACGACGAGCACGAACGACTTGAACAAACATGCGAGCCCGAGAGACGTGCCGATGGCGATGACGAAAGGCCATCGAAACGCCTCCTTCCCCGCCAGCACCAACAGCGCCAAGGCCACGAAGATAGTTAGAGTCTCGGGAAGGTTGGTGAGAAACGGTCTTCCGTACTGAAAGCTCGTATGGAATCCGAGGAAGATGAGCCCGGCGAAGGCGGCCCGATCGGATGCCCCGGTAAGTCGACGCGCGACGAGGCACACGACACCGGCGGTGATGAACGTGATCAAGACAATCGGCAGACGCAGCCACGACAGCGTGAACGATCCGCCGATCCGCGTCGATACGATCCCCAACCAATAGAGGAGCGGCGGCTTCGTGTTCTCGAGCCCCGGAGCGGTCTTCAGCGGGAGCCATTGACCACTCTCTCCGGTGAGACGAGCGATCTCGATATAGGGAGCTTCGTCCCCGATGTGCGGGATATAGAGACCGCCGAGCGAATAGAAATAGGCCGTGGCGGCCGTCAGCAAAACCAAAGGCCACAAGAAAAGAGGGAGTGATGTCGTCTTCACGTCAGCGGTCGTGAAATAGTAGCGTGCCCGAACCGGTACGACAACGCCCGCTCGTGTCGTTCGATCGTCTCGCGGCGATCAGTATAGAATTCGCGAATGATCAGGCTGTCGACCACGATTCTTCTCACCATCCTCTTGATCGTCGCCGCGAGCGTCGCCGTCGCCCAGAACGGCGCTTCGGACGGAGAATGGCTCTATTACGGCGGCGATCTCGGTAGCACTCGCTACTCAGCCTTGGATCAGATCGATCGCGACACGGTCGGTGAGCTCGACATCGAATGGCGCTGGAACGGCAACAATCTAGGACCGGGGCCAGACTACAACTTTCGCGCCACACCCATCATGATGAACGGCGTTCTCTACACGACGGCGGGCACGAGGCGCGCTGCCGTCGCGATCGACCCTGGGACCGGCGAGACGCTGTGGATCTATCGGTTCGACGAGGGAGAGCGAGGGAACTCCGCACCCCGCAAGAATTCCGGCCGAGGCGTCTCCTACTGGACGGATGGCGACGACGAGCGCATCTTCTTCATTACGCCCGCGTACCACATGGTCGCACTGAACGCGACGACGGGACGCCCGTACCCGGATTTCGGCCGCGACGGCATCGTTGATTTGCGAGAAGATCTCGACCAGCCGATCGATCTCATGAAGTCGACCATCGGCTCGAGCACGCCGGGTATCATCGTCGGCGACATCATCGTGGTCGGCGCCGCGTTTCCGTCGGGTGGCGTACCGCCGACCAAGGAAATGCCCGTCGGGCACATCCGCGGCTACGACGTACGGACCGGGGAGCGTAAGTGGATATTCCACACGATCCCCCAACCCGGCGAGCTCGGGCACGACACGTGGGAGAACGACTCTTGGAAGTACACCGGCAACGGCAGCGTCTGGACGTCGATGACGGCGGACCCCGAGCTGGGCTACGTCTACCTCCCCACCGAAGCGCCCACGGGTGACTACTACGGCGGCCATCGGCCGGGAGACAACCTGTACTCGCAAAGCCTCGTCTGCCTCGATGCCGAGACCGGCGAGCGCGTGTGGCACTATCAGACTGTCCATCACGGAATTTGGGACTACGACATACCGGCCGCTCCAGTCCTCGCCGATATCACCGTCGATGGGAAGCAAATCAAAGCCATTGCACAAGTGACCAAGCAAGGCTTCACTTTCGTGTTCGATCGCGAGACCGGCGAGCCGGTATGGCCGATTGAAGAGCGCCCCGTTGCGGCGTCGGATGTGGCCGGGGAGATAACCGCGCCGACCCAGCCTTTCCCGACGAAACCGGCCCCTTTCGATCGCCAAGGCGTCTCCGAGGACGATCTTCTCGACTTCACTCCCGCGCTCAACCGAGAGGCGCTCGAGATTGCTTCGACCTACACGATCGGCCCCTTATTCACTCCTCCAACGGTCGTCACCGAGACCAACCGGGGCACGTTGAGCCTGCCGGGCTCCGTCGGTGGCGCCAACTGGCAGGGTGCAGCGCTCGATCCCGAGACCGGCATCCTCTACGTGTCATCTTCGACCCACCCCACGCCGCTCGGTCTCGTGCAGGCACCCGAGATTTCGAACATGAACTACGTTCAAGGCAGACGCCTCAGTCTTCCCGGGGGCGGCGGCCCTCAAGGACTCCCCCTCATCAAACCGCCGTGGGGCCGTATCACCGCAATCGACCTCAACACCGGCGAGCACGTATGGATGAAGCCGAACGGCGACACCCCGGACTACGTCAAGGAGCATCCCGCCCTCGAAGGCATCGATATTCCGCCCACCGGGGGCGCCGATCGCGTGGGACTCCTCGTCACCAAGACTCTTTTGTTCGCGGGCGAAGGCAGCGGTTTGTTCGCTGCCCCTCCCGGTGCCGGGGGCCCCATCTTCCGCGCCTACGACAAGTTGACCGGCGACGTCGTCCACGAGATCGAGCTTTCGGCACACCAAACGGGCGTGCCGATGACCTATATGTTCGAGGGGAATCAGTACATCGTCGTCGCGGTGGGAGCGCGAGAGCACCCGGCGGAGCTCATCGCGCTCAGACTGCAGTAGAAGAGGAAACGGCGCCAAAGCGCGCTCAGATCTGGATCTGAACGAGCTCGGGCTCTTCGACGCCCTTACATACGCGACACGTCTTCGACTCGAGCACGTCTTCCCACATCGTTTGACGAAGCCGCCGCCATTTCGGGCCGGTCCAGATCTCCTCGATCGACTGCTCGTGGACGTTACCCATGTTCAAGGTGCCTTCGTAGTCCGTGCAACACACGGTCACGGTGCCGTCCCACAAAATCACGAATTGCTCGTTGGGTGCGGGACAGTAGCCATCGACTTTTTGCTGGACGGCGTCGCCCTGAATAATGTTCCCCCAGCTATGGAGCTCCTTCCAGAGGATGTCGACTCCGGGAAGAATCTCGTAACGTCCGGTATCGGCGTCGTGCTCGAGAAAGCGAAACCCTCCGTCGACGAAATTCAAGTCGTGGTTCTTCGGGGACAGCCCGTATTTTCGCTCCAGTGAGCGCGCAAAAGAAATCCAGTCGAGCATGACCCGATCCGCCTGGCTGTTGGAGCCGACGATCTGGATGCCCGACGAGCCGAGCGTGTTCATGATGTCGATCTCGAGCTTGGTCGATGCGCCAGTCGCGACCTTCCGCTCCACCGCCATCTTCACCTTCTCGAGGTAGAGCTCGAACGTCAGCCGCTTGTTCTTCGCCTTGCGGGTCTCGAACGAGTCTTCGTCCGGCGTCTGATAGCTCAAGATGAAGTTGGTGAGCCCCGCGTCGTAGAGACCGTCCACGAGCTCTTCCGTCAACAGGCTGCAGTTCGTGTTCAGCTCGATCGGGAGACCTTTTTCCTGCTCCGCGTAGCGAACGATATCGACGAGTCGAGGATGGATGGACGGTTCCCCCATCTGGTGCAACTTGACGGGGTAGAGAGGCCCGAGGCGATTCTTCTCCCGAGCCACCTGGTCGAAGATCTTCCGCGCGTCATCGAAATCCATCATGCCCCGCGGCCGCTCCATGATCTCGTCGGGGCAAAAGGTGCAGTGAAAATTGCAGAGGTTCGTAATTTCTACGAAGAGCCACCAAATCGGATAGACGCGCTCCGGTGACTTCCGGATACTCGGCAAGGGTGCCACGCTTTCTAAGGCGGCATCCGCGACGACCGGGCCCGGCGACACGGAGATACGACTGACGGTGAAGTCCTGGCGGATCTCCATCCTGAAGCTAGCGCCCACATTCTGGACCCGCCCGGAATCGAAGTCATCGAGAACGAAACGGGCGCGTTTCCAACCGGGCTTTTCGGTCTCTACGCCGTCCCATAGCTGCACGGCTTCTTTGTAGATACCGTCATACGGGGCCGACGGATCCGAAGACACGTATTGGAGTCGGAATGTCGCATAGCCGCTGCCGAAATAGTCGACGTCGATCGCCGCGCCGCCCACGAGTCGCTCCCGAAACGAGTCCGACAAACGGTAGTAGAGATACTGGGACCAGGCTTCCGGCGTCACCGCCGTCCGCGAGTCGCGCTCGACGATGTCGTAACGGCCGTCGCCCTCGTTCACGAGGCGCAGCGAGCCGCAGCTCGTCACTTCGTCGGGCAGTGAGAGCACGACCGCCTGCGCGTCCGGCGCTCGCCCGAACACTCGATCAATCAGCGTCGCCATGGCTCACTTCCGAGTCCAAGAAGAAACTCTGTACGATCTCATCGATCCAGGGCTCGATCGCATAGTAGACCCGGTTCCTTGCATTGAATTTGTAAATGAAGCTCTTGCCGTCTTGCACGAAATAGACCGTCCGCTCGAGGTAGTCCGCATGCTGTGTCTCGACATAGTACAGCGTCGAGATCGCACCGACCTCGTCGATAGGCTCGTGGCGCACGAGTCGATAGTTATCACCGAGCAGCTCGGTTCGCTGCGCGTAGAAGCTTTCGACCGTCGCTTCCGGGCCCACTTTGTTAACCGTCACCTCGAGGGTCGCGTGCACCGTCGTGCCCTCCGACTCGACGGCCAGCGGGGTGCTGCGGAAGCCGACGAAGAGGGACTCTCCCCCCTGCGCGGCGGCGTGCGTCCGGTTCCAGCTCCGCGGATGTTTGATGTGGATCTCGCCGCCCGGCGCTTCGTAGACGGGAAAGAACGCTCCCTGCTCGAGCGCGAACTCATCGAACATCCGTTCGATGGCATCACCATACGCTTCGAGCGTCCGGGCCTCCCCGCGTACGAACAGGCCGTAGAGCATGCCATCGACATCCGACAGCATCAGCCGCGAGCTCTCCTCGCCGTCCTCCGACTCATAGAGCCACTGCTTTCCGGGGTGACCTTCGAGCGAGAAAGGGTCTTCACGCTCGACCGCGAGCTCGCCGCGAAATCGCCCCGCGACCTCGTCGAGCCCGTCAGACGGCATCGGACCGGCGAGGATCTGCACGCGGATGCCGGGACGGTCCGGAACGTCCACGGAACGTCCCGTGAACGTCTGCATGTGGAAGCCGGACTGCTGGCGCGCTTCGTCCGCCGTCCACCCCTGAGGAAGCGGGAAGGAGACCCGTAGCGATGGGTTGTAAACGGTTATGAGCGCCGGTGGCGTACGCAGCTCGCACCCGATGAACCCCGCGACCGCCGCGAGGACAACGACGGCGCTCGCTCCAATCGAGCGGAGACTTCGAGGAACCCGCATCGTGGCGCTAATCCAGCTGGTAGTTCGGAGCTTCCTTGGTGATGATGACGTCATGGACGTGACTTTCGCGATGCCCCGCCGCCGTCACTCGCACGAATTTGGCCTTGTTCTGAAGCTCACCGATGCTCCCAGCACCGCAATAGCCCATACCGGATCGCAGTCCTCCGGCGAGCTGCTCCACCACCCCTTGCAGCGCGCCCTTGTAGGGGACGCGCCCTTCAATCCCCTCGGGCACGAGCTTCGACGTCTCGACTTCCTGCTGAAAGTACCGATCTTTCGTCGTGTCGCTCATCGCGCCCAAAGAGCCCATCCCGCGATAGGTCTTGAAGGTCCGGCCTTGATAGAGGATCTGCTCGCCCGGGCTTTCGGCGGTACCCGCGAAGAGGCTGCCAATCATGACGCACTGAGCGCCGGCCGCGATCGCTTTTACGACATCACCGCTGAACTTGATCCCGCCATCGGCAATGAGCGGCACACCGCTCTTGGCCGCGACTTCAGCGCAATCCAAGATCGCCGTGATCTGCGGCATCCCGGCGCCGGAGATGATACGGGTCGTACAGATCGAGCCCGGGCCCATCCCGATCTTGACGGCATCGACGCCGGCACGGATAAGGTCTTCGGCAGCTTCACCCGTCCCAACATTGCCGGCGACGATATCCACGTTCGAGACTATTCCCCGGAGCTTCTCGACCGTGTCGAGCACTCCGCGACTATGACCGTGGGCCGTATCGACGACGATGACATCGGCATTCGCGTCGAGGAGGCGGCGCGCTCGCTCGAGGCCATCTTCACCGACTCCGATCGCGGCACCCACGAGGAGTCGCCCGAGATCGTCTTTGGCGGAGTTCGGATATTTCACCGCCTTTTGGATATCCTTGACGGTGATCAAACCTTTGAGGACGTAGGCGTCGTCCACGACGAGCAGCTTCTCGACCCGATGGCGATGGAGTAGCTCTCTCGCATCATCGAGCGTCGTGCCCACCGGGACCGTGATCAAATTGTCCTTCGTCATCACGTCGGCGATGGGAAGGTCGACGCGGGTCTCGAAGCGCAAGTCCCGGTTGGTCAGAATACCCACGAGTCTTCCGGAATCGGTGATGGGCACGCCGGAGATCCTGTATTTGGCCATCAGCTCGAGCGCGTCCGAGATCGGTCGATCGGGGCTCGTCGTGATGGGGTCGACGATCATGCCGCTCTCTGAGCGCTTGACCTTGTCGACCTCATCGGCCTGTGCCTCGGGGGACAGATTTCGGTGGACGATTCCGAGGCCGCCGAGCTGGGCGACCGCGATCGCGAGCCGTGACTCCGTCACGGTGTCCATTCCCGCGCTGACGATTGGAATGTTCAGGTGGATATTGCGGGTAAATTGCGTGCCGATGTCGACCTGAGACGGGAGGACATCCGATTTTTGTGGAACGAGCAGAACGTCTTCGAAGGTAAGGGCTTCTCTAAATGTCTCTCTCACCTAGAACCTTTCTCGTTTTTGTTCTTGTTCCGTGGACGCCCGAAACGGCTCAACCGCCGGCGCCACAGCACTTCTTGAACTTCTTCCCGCTGCCGCACGGGCACGGTGAATTGCGGCCGACTTTGGCGCTTTGTCGCTTGACCGTCGTAACCGCTGCGCCCACCCCGCCTTGAGACTCCGGTCGCGGCGCGGGCGCTCCTCCAGCACCGGGAGCACCGCCAGCTCCGAACGCGGACGGCGTCTGGCTCGGGTCATTGAACGACAGCTGCGGCGATCTGAGCGGAGGGCGTCGCAGCGCGAGAGGCGGCTGTTCGCGCGGAGGCTGCAACAAGAACAAAATGCGGACGATCTCCTCTTCGATCCGATCCCACATCGCTTCGAACATATCGAAGCTTTCTCTCTTGTACTCGATCAGCGGGTTCCGCTGTCCATAGCCACGCAACCCAATCCCCTCTTTGAGGTGATCCATTGCGTAGAGATGGTCTTTCCACTGGCTGTCGACCACCTGCAACATGACGATGCGCTCATGAGTTCGCAAGAGCTCGGCACCAATCAACTCTTCTTTGGCGCCGTACTTCTCATGGACCTGTTTCGAGATCACATCTCGGATCTCATCCCGGTTCAGGCCGTCCCAGTCGATGGACTGAAGCGCCGCGGCATCGAATCCGTAATGGTGGGTTAGGCTCTGGCGAAAGCCGTCGACGTCCCAGTCGTCGGGCTCGACGTCGGGGCCGAGGTGCTGGTCGAGCAGCAGCTCGAGCACGTTGTCGGCGAGCTCTCGAATGTAGTCGCGTTGGTCCTTGCCCTCGAGAATGTCGCGTCGCAGGCGATAGATGGCGACGCGCTGCTTGTTCATCACATCGTCATATTCGAGCAGATGTTTGCGGATCGAGAAGTTCTGCCCCTCGACGCGTCCTTGCGCGCCTTCGATCGACCGGGTCACGAGCTTGCTCTCGATGGGAACGCCCTCCTCCATTCCGAGCTTTTGCATGAGTCCGCTCATGCGCTCATTGGCGAAGATGCGCATCAAGTCGTCTTCGAGCGAGAGGAAGAAACGCGAGCTACCGGGGTCTCCTTGACGGCCGGCGCGGCCTCGCAGCTGATTGTCGATCCGTCTCGATTCGTGGCGCTCGGTGCCGAGAATATGGAGCCCGCCCGCGTCGACGACCGTGTCGTGGGCGGCGGCCGCCTCCGTCGTCGCGGTCTCCAAGGCGCGCTCCCAAACTTCCGGCTCCGCTTCGTTCGGTTCGATCTTCTTCTTCTTCAAGGCGATCCGCGCAGCGTGTTCAGGATTGCCCCCGAGGAGAATATCGGTCCCGCGGCCGGCCATATTCGTCGCGATCGTCACCGCACCGGGGCGGCCCGCCTGCGCGACGATCTCGGCTTCCATCTCGTGGTACTTCGCGTTCAGGACAACGTGTTTGATCCCGCTACGTTTGAGAACTTGCGCGAGCTTCTCGCTCTTCCCAATCGACGTCGTACCTACCAAGGTCGGACGGTCGAGCGCGACCATCTCCTTGATCTCATCCGCGATGGCGTTGAGCTTCTCTCGCTCGGTGCGGTACACGATGTCCGTGTACTCGTCACGGACGAGCGTCTTATTCGTCGGGACGGGAATGACGGAGAGCTCGTAGATGTTCTCGAACTCGGCCGCCTCCGTCTCCGCGGTACCGGTCATCCCGGCGAGCTTGTCGTACATCCGAAAATAGTTCTGGAACGTAATCGTCGCGAGGGTCTGATTCTCTCGCTCGATCTTGACGTGCTCTTTCGCCTCTACGGCTTGGTGCAAACCGTCGGACCAACGCCGTCCCGGCATCAGCCGGCCCGTGAACTCGTCGACGATCACGACCTGGTTGTCTTTCACCATGTAGTCGGTGTCACGCTTGTAGAGCGTATGAGCTCTGAGAGCCTGGTAGACGTGATGCAAAATGTGCATCTGCGACGGGTCGTAGATGTTGTCGACCTTCATCAGTCGCTCGACGCTCGGCACGCCTTCTTCGGTCAGCGTGACCGTTTTCGTCTTCTCGTCGACGGTGAAGTCCAAATCTCTCCGTAGCTTGGGGATGATTTGATCGACGGTGTAGTAGAGATCGGTCGACTCTTCCGCCGGACCGCTGATAATGAGCGGGGTCCGCGCTTCATCGATGAGGATCGAGTCCACTTCGTCGACGATCGCGAAGTGAAACAGCTTTTCGACTTCCTTGCCGTCAGCCGACTTCGCAATCTTCGGAAATAGCTGATGGACGAACAGCGACGGATCGAATTTCATGTTGTCGCGCAGATAGTCGAAGCCGAGCTCGTTATTGGTTCCGTAGGTCACGTCGCAGCGGTACTCGTCCTGCCGCTCGGCATCGGTCATATCGTGCTGCACGATGCCGACGGTGAGCCCGAGAAACTTGTAGAGCTTGCCCATCCATTCGGCGTCACGGCGAGCCAGGTAGTCATTGACGGTGACGACGTGTACGCCTCGACCCGTCAGTGCGTTCAGGTAGACCGGCAGGGTCGCGACCAGCGTCTTACCTTCACCGGTTTTCATCTCCGCGATCTTGCCGCTGTGGAGCACCATGCCACCGATGAGCTGCACGTCGAAGTGGCGCATCCCGAGTACGCGAATGCTGGCCTCGCGACCGACTGCGAATACCTCCGGGAGGAGATCGTCCAGGGTCTCGCCGTTGTCGAATCGAGAGCGGAACTCGACCGTCTTTTGGTTCAACTCCTCGTCGGACAAAGCCTTTATCGAAGGCTCGAACGCGTTTACGGCCTCGACGACCGGCCACATCTTCTTGAGCTCGCGCTCCGCGTTGCTCCCGAAGACCTTGGTAAGTATCTTGTTGACGACAGACATAGAAACCGCTCAGCCCCGGTTAAAATGAGCCAGTCTAGCAGAGGGGTTTCACCCGGGCAAACCGGCGTTCGAACCTCGCGGGCACTGGCGACGCGTCGGAAGCGGGCTAAACCCCGCCCGAGGAACGGGCTACGCCTTTACGACCGGCACTCGAGGGCCGCTACGGGCCAGCCGCGGTCTCCAAGGGCCGGTTTCGAGGGTCGAAGTTGCGAAAATATTCGAGAACGTAGTCGAGCGGGTGCACGGCGCGGTCATCCACCCAGACTTCGTAGTGGAGATGCGGAGCACGGCTGCGTCCGGTACTTCCAACATAGCCGATGACGTCTCCCCGCTTGACCCGCGCGCCGGCGCGGACCGCGAACTTCGAAAGGTGCGCATAGCGCGTCATCATGTCGAACTTGTGGTCGATCACGACGACGTTGCCGTAAGTGCCGCGCGGCGCGGCGTAGAGTACGACGCCGTCGGCGGTGGCCACGACGGGACGGCCCGTAGGAGTCGAGACGTCAATCCCGTGATGCATCGCCCGGTCGCCCGTGAACGGATCTCTCCGATAGCCGTAGGTCGACGAGAAATAGCCGCGTACGGGCCAAATGGACGGCGTCGAGGCCAGCATCAAAGAATTCTGCTCGTAAAAACGCTCGAGCACACGGCTGCGCTCTTCGAGGTCCGAGAGCTCTCCCCGCATGCGCTCGAGCTCCTGCCTCGCATGGGAGTAAGCACTCGGGGGCGCGCCGAACTCCATTTGTGCCGGCCCGCCGACTCCGCCGTCCATTGCTTCGATGCTCGGGTCGCCGAGACCCGCCATCACGGAGAGCTTCATCACGAAGTCCTCGAGGGAGGCGACTTTCTCATTCAAATGGTCGACGGAGACTTCGTAGTCGAGGTTCTGTCGTTTGAGCTCCGCATTGCCGAGCCGGAGCTCGCGTAGCTCTTTGAGCTCGGTGCGAAACGACACGTAGTGAAAGGAGACGACGGTCGTCGCGAGCAGCGCGACTCCGCCGAGCACGGCGGCCGCCTTCAGAAGACCGGATGACAGGCGCCACTTCCGATGGCGCGCCCCGGTGTGAGGCACGAAAATGAGTGTATAGGAGCGTTTCATTGCGGTGGATCCAGTAGGTGTATGTCCGAATACTCGGTCAGGAAGGGCGGCGCACTACGTTGTGGAAAATTCCGTCTCGATAATAATGCCAGTCAAAGTGCGCAAGTTCTACTACGCCACCCGTGGACCTGTCAAGGAGGGCCTCCGGGTCTCTCGCTACGGGCATTGGACGTAGCCGAGAGAACAGAGCTCGAGCAGTACATCTTCGTCGACCGGACTCTCCGTCGTTTCCCCGGACCGCTGGCCGTCGTCGTGGGAGGCGACCCACGACAAGGGCTGTCGGGCCAGCTGTGACGGCTCGAAAACCTCGGTAAGGACTCGTCCGTCCATGTCACGACCTGCGGACAGCCCCATCAAGTACAAGGCGGTCGGGGCGATATCGAAAAGCGACGGGTCCGCGATCGAAGCTCCGGGACGGATGGGTGGCCCCCACAAGAACAGCACTCCGGGGGGAGCGCGTACCCCGCCGCGCCCATCGTCGTAGTGGTTAAAACCGTAGTTCCGAAATTGAAAGCCGTGATCCGAGAGAACCATGAACACCGTGTCCGGTCCGGCCAAATCCATGAGTCGCCCCAACCGTTGGTCTTCATGGACGTAGACGGGCTCGAGCACACGAGCATACGCTTCGATCATCGTCTTCGACACTGCCGCGGTCACGGGCTCGTTATCGGACCGGAGTGCTTCGTAGACGGGCTGAGCAACACGGCGCTCGATGAACCGCCACATGAAATGGGTGTACACATCGGCCGTTCGAAACAAGGTCGCGACGAAGTCGGCCTGACTCCGCGTTTCGAACAAATGCGTCAAGCCTCGCTCCGCGATCATGTCGTCATTGAAGACGCCGGCCGCCGTTTGGAAGCGCGCGCGGAAGTTCGTGGACGGCATGAAGGCGCTGTCGGCAAGCTCGCGAGAGAACACCGGCATTCCGGAAGCGCGCAGCTCCCGATTCGCGTCTTCGCGCCCGGGCAGGCCGAGCGCCGCCAGCTCTTCGGCCAGCGCGACCGGATAAGTCACGTTGTCGACCGCCTCGTGGAGGGAGCGCGGGAAATGGTTCGACACGATCTCGCCACGAACCTCTTCAGCCGGCCACGTCGCCCACCAGTTCAGAATCTGGACGCGCTTGCCGCCTGCGGAAGCGATATTCCACAACGCCTCGGTGCGCCTCGATTGTCCGGAGGCCAGCACTTTTCGTCGCCCATCCTCGGAGAGAAGCTGCCAGTCCACGATGCCGTGCTTCTCCATCCGCTTGCCGGTCGCGACGGATGTCCACAGAACGACCGACTTCGTCGGCTTGAACGTTCGCAACGGCGCGTAGGCGCCCTCGTCCATGAGTCGCTGGAAGTGCGGGAGCTTCCCCTTGGCGCGCAAGTAGTCGAAAATGACGGGGTCCATCCCGTCGAATCCGAGGAGCATCACCTTGAACCCTTCGGATTCCCCACGCGACGTCGTGCCGACGGCGCCCTGCACGAGGAGGCCGCCGAGAACGAGAGCGGATAGGGCGAGCCAGGCGCGTTTCATGATGTTTCGCAAGGGCCCTTGGTTCTCGCGGGAAAGCGTCACGAAGGACCGCTCTTACTCTAGCGCAGTGACATCCATGCGAGGGACATCTTCGGGCTCCCACGTCATGGCGGCTCCCGAAAGCGCTAGCGAGGATTTCTCGCAGCAGACCCGCGCAGCCTCGACGAGAGCGGCGGTGTCGAGCCGGTCGTGTTCCGGCAGGAACGGCTCTAGGGCGGCGATCCCCCGAGAGAGCAAGTTCACCGCTCCTTGATGGTTCGCCGCTGCAACGTGGTACATCCCAACGGCGATGTGGATCAGTGCGTGGAGAAAGCTACGCTTCGTGCCCTTGGCTTCGGTCCATGCCTCCTCGAGGAGGTCGTGGCACTCGAAGTAGAGCTTCTCGTTGAACAGACGCGCGGCCTGCTCGACGACGGAACGCTCGGATGGGTCTCGGTTCACGCGGGTCGGGGACCCCACGCGTGCGTAAGACGCGTCACTATTCGCTCCGCAACCCGTCGACCGGGTCCACACGCATCGCTCGCAGAGCGGGCGGGGCACAGGCGACGAGCGCCGCCACGACGAGTAGCGCCGCCGCGCTCAGCGTCGAGCGCATATCTCCGGGAGAGACCTCGAAGAGCACACGGGCGAGCACGCTCTCGGCGAGACGCACGATGATGAGTCCGACCACGAGCCCAACGCCCACGAGGAGGGTGCTCTGTCGGATCACGAGCGCGCCGACACGCGCCGGCTGCGCACCGAGTGTCAGTCGAATCGCGAGCTCTCGTCGCCGCAGCGCCACCGACCAGGAGAAAAGACCGTAGACGCCCAAAGCCGCGAGGAGCGCGGAGAGCGCACCGAAGAACAAGAGCACCGTCATCAAGAGTCGCGGCTCGGCCGTCCGCTCCGAAGAACGCTCATCCCAAGTCCTGGACGCCGCCATCGGAACGTTCGGCGCGACGGCGTTGAGGCCGGAACGTACCGCGCTCAACGCCACGCTCGTGTCCGCGGCGCGCACCGTCAGAAACAGCTCTCGAAATGGAAACTGTCGCGTCGTGAAGTAGAACGCGGCCTCAGTGGGCTGACCGAGGGGCGCATTACGGACATCTTTCACGACACCTACGATCTCCATCGAATAAGGACCGCGCGGCCCCAGCAGATTTCTTCCCAGCGGACCAATGCCGGAAGCATAGGTCGTAACCGAGCCGCCGATGGGCTCGATGTCCCCCATGTACTGGCGGACGAACGACTCGTTGACGACGAGAACACCGGGACTGTCCGCGCTATCGAAGGTCGAGAAAAGGCGTCCGGACGCGAGCTTCGCGCCCATCGACTCGAAATAGCCCTCGCTCGCGCTCACCATTTGCGCCTGCGGCAAGTCCTCGACCCGCGACGCATCCATCCCCGCGACGGCGAAGGGGCCGCGCCAAGCAACGACGAACGGCAACGCATTGCTCCCCCCGACGGCGTCGACGCCCGGCTGCTCTCGAATGTGCTCGATGAGACGGGAATGGGTCTCGGAGACGACCGTCCACTCATCATAGGCGTCGCTCGCTAACTGGACGGAGGTCGTGAGAACGCCGGCCGCGTCCACCCCCGTCGGCGTTTGCACCATCTGGCGAACGGTTCGGACGAGAAGCGCAGAGCTCGTCAAAAGCGCGCACGCGAGCGCCAGCTCCGATACGACGAGAACGGAGTAGATACGCCTGGCACCCGACGAGCTTCCACGTTCTCCCGATTTCAAGTCGGTCGTCAGCCGTTTCCTGAGCAGCAGGAGGGCCGGAACGAGGCCGAAAAACAACGTCGTCAGCGTGGCGATACCGATCCCCATGCCGAAAGACTGGAAGCTCAGCCGTGCCTCGGAGAGGCGCGGGATCTCGACGGGGGTGAAGCTCACGAGCAGCGGCAAGCACACCGCCGCCGCTGCGACTCCGAACGCTGCCCCGGCGACAGACAACAAGCAACTCTCGGCGAGGAGCTGCGCGACGAGCTGGCCGGGTGACGCGCCCATGGCGATGCGCACCGCAACTTCTCGCTCACGGGACAATGCGCGCGTCAACAAGAGCGTGCCGATGTTCAGCACGCCGGCCGCAAGCAACAGCCCGACCGCGCCGAAAAGCACGAACAGTGCCGGCCGGTAATATCCGAGCTGCTCGTCGAGGAGGGGTATCAGGCGGGAGCCCCATCCAACACCGGTCGTGTTGCGCGACTCCGCCGTCTCCCTCTCGAGGACCGTCCACAATGCATCGACCGCGCTTTGCGCTCGTTCGATCGTCGTGTCGGGAGCGAGCCGCGCCACCGCCTCCATGAAGTGGGCTTGGCGATCGTGCTGGGTCATATCCCAGCGCAACCGCTCCCATATGTCGACATCGTCCGGATAGTGGAAGCCCTTCGGCATGACGCCGACGACCGTGTACGGCGTATCGTTCAAGCTCAGCTGCTTGCCGATGACCGCCGGGTCCCCGCTGTAGCGGCGCTGCCAGAGCCGTTCGCTGATCACGACGATGAGGTCGTTCGGCGCGAATAGCGGCCCCCCCTCCGGAAACCCCGCTCCCACGAGCGGACGGACACCCAAGAGGTCGAACAGGTTGCCGCTCACTTCGATCGTATTGACCCGAACCGGGTCGAGTCCCGGGTCGATGAGGTTGATCCCGGGGCGCCACCACGCGGCGGCGTCCTCGAAAACGTCGAGCTCGCGTTGATCGCTGAAATTGACGGGCGATAGCGGATCGTGGAACCTCCCATCGCTCACGTTCGTGTCCCAGATCGTGACGAGACGGTCCGGCTCTTCGTAAGGAAGCGGTTTCAGCACCACGGTGTCGACAATGGTGTAGATGACGGTGGCGGCCGCGACGCCGAGCCCCAGCACGACCACGGTGATGAGCGCGGTCGCGGGGTGATGGCGGAGCTGCCGAAAGGCCATTCGAAACGGTGTCATCACATCGAGTCCCCTCTTCGAGGACCAGCGAGCCTGGTCCTCGAGCTGGTGCGTTTGAAGGCGTTCAGAACTTTGTAAGAGTTGTTGCCGGAGGAGCGCGAGGCCAGGGCCCTCTAGAGCTGCCAGACTTCGCTGCCGGGCATCGACGACGTTCAGGCCGTCGCCGAGCGCGTCCCGATAGATATCGTCGAGATGTGACGACAGCTCGTCGACCGTTTGTGCACTCAGCTCCACGCCCTCGCGCGAAGCCCGCTCACGCACGTCGCTACGAAAACGGTCGAGAGAGGACGAGTCACCGCTCCGCAACATCTCAAGTCTCGGAGGGCGCAAGACCGGCCGTCGCGGTCAAGGCCTCGATGAACAGACTCCACTCTTCGCGCTGGGCCATCAACACTTTTTGTCCCGCCGCCGTAATGCGGTAATAGCGGCGACGCCGTTGACCGGCTCGCTCGACCCACCGACCTCGAATGAGCTTTCGTGCCTCCAACCGGTAGAGCGTCGCGTAGAGCGAGGCGAGCGTGAAATGGAGCGTCCCCCCGGAGCGTGACTCGATGCGGCGGCCGATCTCGTATCCGTGGAGCGCAACCTCGTCGACGAGGGCGAGGATCAGGAGGTCGGCACTTCCCTTCTTGGCGCTGTCAATCGCGCTTTTCTTCTCCGCGCCCATGGAGGCCAGTATATGTAGGATAACTGCATATAGGCAAGCTGAACGTCGCCTCACTCACGATCGAGCGTCGCCCCGCGGAGGTGGTCCACGCGGTAGAGGTCTAGCCGCCGGTCATTCCAGTTCTGCACCGTACCGGTCGAGCGGTGGCGCGCGAGTAGCTCCGTATCGACGTCATGGGTGACGACGGTCTCGATATTGGGCATCGACTCCGCGGCGACACCGTCTCTGCTGAACGGCATGTCACAAGGCGTCAGGATGGCGGACTGACCGTAGTGGACGTCTCCGCCGCCGAGGAGCGGCATGTTCCCAACGCAGCCGGCGATCGCGGCATAGACGTGGTTCTCGATGCAGCGAGCCTGAGCGCATAGCCGTACCCGCAAATAGTCGTCGCGCGAGTCACTGCTGTAGGGCACGAACAGGATCTGCGCACCGGCATCGACCGCGATGCGGGCCATCTCCGGGAACTGGATGTCGTAGCCGACGAAGATCGCGATCTTGCCGGCATCAGTGTCGAACACTCCGATGTCATTGCCCGCTTTCACGCCCCACCAGCGTTTCTCGCTCGGAGTGATGTGTATCTTGTACTGGCTCTCCAAAGTGCCGTCGCGCCGAAACAGATAGGCCACGTTGTAGAGTTCGTCGTCGACGACGAGTAATTGAGAGCCCCCGATGATGTTGACGTCGTAGCGGATCGCGAGGTTGGTGAAGAGCTCGAGATATTCCGTGGTTTGCTCCGCCAGGCCACGAGCCATCCGTGCCGGACGCCCGGTCTCGATGAGCGGGAAGAGCTGCGCGGTGATCAACTCTCCGAACACGACGAAGTCGGACTTGTAGTCCGAGGCGACGTCGACGAAGAACTCACACTGCTGGGCGAACTCCTCGAAACGCTCGATCGTCCGAAGCTCGTACTGCACGACACAGATGCGAACCGTCGAAACGCTTTGGAACCGCTTCTTGGGCCCCTCGACATAGTCGAGATTGACCCACTCCAGAAACGTCGCGTAACCCCTCGAATCCGTATCGTCGGGCAAGTAATTCGGGATGAGGCGTTTGAGAGCAAATCCGTTCGAGAGCTGAGCGGTCAGCACGTTGTCGTAGAGCTTCTTCTCGATGACGGCGTCCACATATTGCCGGGAGCTCATCTCCTCCGCATGGTTGCCGTAGTTCGGAATCCGGCCCCCGACGATGATGCGGTAGAGGTTCCGGTCGACGACGAGCTCCTTCCGCGCATCGTACAAACGCCGGGCGAGCTTCATGCCGCGAAAGTCGGGGTCGACCATCATCTCCATTCCGTAGAGCGTGTCGCCGTGGGGATCGTGGTTGCGAATGAACCCGTTGTCGGAGATCTCCTTCCAATTGTGCCACTCCGAGTAGTTGGAGAAGTCGACGATGAGCGACGAGGATGACGCTATGACGGTGCCTTCGTACTCGATACACAGCTGCCCGTCCGGGAAGATCTGAAGCTGGCTTTGTAGCTGCTCTTCCCGCCAATTCTCCATCGCCCGGAAGCAACGGGAGTGAAGCGCGAAGATAGCGTCGAAGTCGCTCCCGACGATCGGGCGGAGCTTGAGCTTCTTCTCGAACGATTTGAGCGTGCGCGGCTTCATGGGGGGGCGCCTTCTGCCTCGACGTCTTTCAGCTCGATTCGTAACTGACGGAGCTTGTCGTGGAGCTCTCCTTGGATGGACGCGACCTCGGCATCCCCGTAGAGATTTTGGAGCTCATGCGGATCCGACGCCAGGTCGAAGAGCTCCCAAGTGTCGAGATCGCCTTCGAAGTGGATCAGCTTGTAGCGATCGGTGCGCACACCGTAGTGGGGTCGGACCGAGTGCCAACCGTGGGGAAACTCGTAGTATCGATAGTAAATCGCCTCCCGCCAGTCCCCCGGGGTCGAACGGGACGCGAGCGTCCGCAGCGAGCGTCCTTGCATTTCGTCCGGAACCGGGATCCCGGCGAAGTCGAGAATCGTCGGGGCGAGGTCCAAGTTGAGGACGAGCTCGGGCGCGGCCTGTTCCGGGGCGATCTCCGCCGGGAAGCGGATCGCGAGCGGTGTGCGCAGCGACTCCTCGTACATGAACCGCTTGTCGTACCAGCCGTGCTCACCGAGGTAGAACCCTTGGTCCGACGTGTAGATGACGATCGTGTTCTCCGAAAGACCGCTGCGGTCGAGGTAGTCGAGAACGCGTCCGACACTCTCGTCGACCGACGCGACCGTTCCCAGATAGTCGTTCATGTAGCGCTGGTACTTCCACTCGGCCAGGGCGCTCCCCTCGGGCCTCGCATCGCGGAACGCTTCGTTCACCGGCCGATAGTGGTCGTCCCACCGGGCGCGCTGCTGGCCCGTCATCCGGCCATAGTCGTCCTCCCAACCCAAAGTCGGGTCCCAGGTGTCGTTTCCACCCGTGCCGGTCTCTTCCCCGAAATATTCGGGGTGAAGCTTCATGTCCGTGGAGAACCACATGTCCGCCACCCGCATGTCCTGGCCGGCAGCGGCGGCCCTTCCCTCGTAGTCGTCGAAGAACGTGCTCGGCAGCGGAAACTCGCGGCCGCTGAAGCGGTCCAATTCGTCCACGTCCGGCATCCAGTTTCGGTGAGGAGCTTTGTGTTGGTACAGGAGCGCGAAGGGTTTGTCGCGATCCCGTCCCTCGAGAAACTCGAGCGCCATGTCGGTAACGATCGTCGTCACATAGCCCTCGCGTGTCGTCTCGGATCCGTTCTCGATGAACACCGGGTTGTAGTAGTGCCCCTGATCCACGAGGATCCGCCAAACATCGAAGCCGGTCGGCTCCGTTTTCAAGTGCCACTTGCCGACGATCGCCGTCTCGTAGCCCGCTCCCTGCAGGAGTTTCGGAACCGTCACCTGGCTACCGTCGAAGGCGTCCCGGTTGTCGCGCAGTCCGTTCAGGTGGCTGTACTTTCCTGTCAGCAGCACCGCACGACTCGGCGCGCAGATGGAGTTGGTCACGAAGCTATTGGTAAACAGCACGCCTTCGCTCGCGATGCGATCGATGTGCGGCGTACGGATGAGCGCATCGTCATACGCGCTCATCGCACGCTGCGCGTGGTCGTCGGTCATGATGAACAAGATGTTCGGGCGGGTGGGCGCTTCGCTCCGGCATCCGGCCCCGAAAGCGATGAGGATCAGCAATGAGACAGGCAACAAGCGTTTTCGCGTCATGGGAGCCACGAGCGTAGCATAGGGTGCGCGGTCGCCGGGCGGGGCGTAGGGAAATACCAACAGCCTCTCGGGGGCATTCCCACACGCCCTGAATCACAGCTTCCTCAGGCTCCCACGCATATCCTCGCCTTACCCCCCGGATGAAAGGAATAGAGCCTTGTCTTCCACGCTCAAAGCACTGCTGATCGCCGGAACGCTCGCCTTCACCGTCGCGAGTGCGCACGCTGAGTTTTCCCCACGTGAGAAGCAACAGATCCTTCGCCAAGTCGACGCCATGAATACCTTGAGCGCCGCAGCGGGCGAGGTCGTTAGCTACCTTCAATCGCATCCCGGCCCGTACAACCAGGTTCAGGTTCAAAACGCCGTTTACGCGCTCTCCGGCCCCACCTCGCCTCGCTCGAAGATACTGTCCGGGCTGGTCTGGCTCTCGGGCGCCAACGGAACCTCCCTGGGATCGCACAACGCGGCAGCGGCTTCCAATCGCCACGACAACGCGTTCGGCGCTTTCGACGAGGCCGTGAACGCGTATCGCACGGCTGAGACCCGGCTCGATGCACTGCGACGCAGCTGTGACACCGGCTGTGCGCACATCGATAGCGCGGCAGCCCTTCTGCGACGATCACGAGAGCTCAGCGAGGGTTTCGAGCGCGGGCTCTCCTACTCCAATCCGTGGCGCGCCTCGGAGACGAATGTGCGGTCCGAGTACACGGCGGCGCTCGAGTCTTTGCAATGGACCAACGACAAGACGGCATCGGCGTGGCACGAATCGAACGGCCTCGCATCCGTCCCCGAGCTGGCTGCCCTCGCAATCGCCGCATCGGCCGATTACCAGTCGATACTGTGGCGTGTCGGGTGGGCATTCGGCCTCGTCGTCGGCGCAGAGCACCCGAGCTTGACCCAAGAAGTCAACACGGCGGCCGGTGAAGTCGGTAGCGGCAATCGGGCACACGCGCAATTCGTCATCGCTCAGCGCCTGCTTTCGGACTTCACCGTTCCCTCCCAGGGACAGGCGAACGGCCTGCCGGCGTACTACGCAGGTGTCTGTGCCGACAAGGCGGCGCTGTTGTCGAGCAAGCGCTTCTCGCAGGCGACGAGAGCGATCGGCAGAGAGATCCGTCATCTCTGTGAAGCGTCATGGGGTGCGAGCGGTGCCCAGTGGCAAGCCGCTCTCCACTCTTATTCGGAGCTCGGAGAAGCGGCATCCGGAGGCTCGGCGAACGACACGACCTCTCCTGAGGAGTGATTTCCACGAGCCCTGCTCCCGAGGCCGTCGGCTTGGCCTAGGAGTAGGCCTCGGCGAGCAAGCGGGCCGAGATATCGCGCACTTCCGCCGTCGTATCATCGATGAACGTGTTCGCGAACACGATCGCGCCCGCACCGTCGGCGGGGTTGAGGTCGATGCGCGTGTTAACGCCCGGGTCGGCGCCGCCGTGGCCCCAAAAAGGACGCCCTGCGACGTCACGCACGTACCAGGACAGCCCCCAAATCTCCTCGGAGCGGACCCGCAACATCGTGTCGACCGTCTCCCGCTCGAGGATGGGCGCACCGCCGGCGAGGTAAGCGTTCAGATAAGCACCGAGCTGCCGAACACTCGTACGAAGGAACCCATCCGGATAGTTTGGATGGTTGTAGAAGCAATTCGCTCGATAGCCGTCCGCCTCGATCCGGCTGCCGCTGGGCCCGTCCTGGCCGATCGCTCCCTGCGCTTCACCACCCCACGTCGGGCCGCGCGCCTCGCCACTCTCGACCCACGTGTAGGGGATCGCTTGGCGAGAGGGCTCGATGCCGGTCACGATCCAGCCGGTGTCGCGCATTCCAAGAGGCTGGAAAATCCCTCGCTCACATTGCACGGGGAATGCCCCCTCCCCCAGCACCTCGACGAGATGTCCGACGAGCCCGAAGGCCACGTTGTTGTACGCGTACGCCTCACCGGGAGCAAAGTCGTGAAAGTTCTCCGACGCGTCGTAAAACCGTCCGCCGGGAGTGAAGTACTCCTCGATCCAAGCACCGAGAGACAGCTCGGGGTCGCCACACGCGTAGAGCCGAGAATAGGCGGTGCCGTCCGCGATCGATGACACGTGCGTCAAGAGCTGCGCGAAAGTAATCGGCTCCTGTGGATGGTTCGGGTTGACGACGGGAAACGAAAGATATTGGTTGACGTCGTCCTCGAGCTGGAACGCGCCCCTCTCCCAAAGCTGCATGAGAGCGGTCGTCGTCACCGTCTTCGAGATAGACGCGATGTTCTGGACGGTATCGAGCGTCATCGCGCGCCCGGTATCGAGATCGGCGACGCCCTTGGCGCCGCTCCAGACGATATCTCCATTGCGCACGACGAGGCCAGCGAGGCCGGGAATGTGGAGCGCGTCCATACGCTCGGAGAGATAGTCGTCTAGGCGCGTTTCCGGGAGCGGAGAAGAGTTGCGGCACGCCGACCAGCACGACGCCGCGAGCCCCGCGCCCATCGTCAGCACCTCTCGACGTCCCATCATGGCCGACTGGATTCTACGATAACCGGACGGGGCCCCGCCTCGCTCGAATCTCTCCGTTCGCTACCCGCATCCTTGGGACGGCCCGACGCCGGTGCGATATACGAGCGCTTCTTGAAGGTGCATCGGCTCGATTGCGTCTCGGCCGGCGAGATCCGCGATCGTTCGCGCCACTTTGAGCACGCGATGGAACGCGCGGGCCGACAGATGAAAACGTTCGATTGCTTCTCGCAGCACCACGTGCGCGACGTCATCGACGCTGCAATAGCGCGCGATCTGCCGCGGCGTCATGAATGCGTTCAACTTGGCCCGCCCTCGACGAAAGCGCTTCGCCTGAGCCTCCCGGCCACGCAGGATCCGCTCCCTTACGGCTCTCGAACCCTCTCCAGACGGCGGCGCCAACAGCTCCTCAGGGCTGAGCGCTCGCACCGGGACCCTCAAGTCGATCCGGTCCATGAGAGGGCCCGAGATCCGCGCGCGGTAGCGATCGATCATCGCGGGCGTGCACCGGCATGGCCTCGTTTCGGCGCCGAGATAGCCACAGGGACACGGGTTCATGGCGGCGACCAACGTAAACCGAGCGGGGAACGTAGCCATGCGCGCGACCCGCCGGATTTGAGCCGTCCCGTCCTCGAGGGGTTGACGCAAAGCCTCGAGGGCGGGACGGATGAACTCCGGAAGCTCGTCGAGAAACAGCACCCCCCGATGCGCCAGGCTTACTTCTCCGGGAACGGGCCCGATCCCCCCGCCCACCATCGCTGCGGAGGAGATCGAATGATGCGGCGCTCGAAACGGCGGAGCCGACACGAGTCCGCCATCCTTCAGCAGGCCGGCGACCGAATGAATCTTCGTGACCTCTACCGCGTGATCGAAGTCGAGGGGCGGCAAAAGCCATGGGAGCCGATTGGCCAGCAAGCTCTTCCCCGCGCCCGGCGGACCGGTCATAAGAAGGTTGTGGCCGCCTGCCGCAGCGATCTCGAGAGCTCGCTTCGGTAGACGCTGCCCTTTGACTTCGGCAAGATCCAAGTAAATCTCTGCCCTGCGGTCTACTCTTTTTTTGGTAGAAGGGGGCCGAGAGATCGGCCACTCCGAGGAGACCAGGTCGACGGCGGCTCGCAAGCTCGATACGGTGTGAACGGCGACCGAGCCAACGAGGCCGGCTTCGGCCCCGTTGTCCTTCGCGACGATGACCCGGCGAATCCCCTTCTTCGCGGCCGCCGAGACGGCCGGGAGTACCCCACGAACCGCGTGCACGGATCCGTCGAGCGCCAGCTCGCCGAGACAGAGGACCTCTTCGAGCTTGTCCGGTGGAGCCTGGCCGGTCGCGGCAACGAGTCCCAGTGCGACGGCGAGATCGAAAGCCGAGCCCTGCTTGCGAACATCCGCCGGGGCCAGATTCACCGTGACCGCGCCCTCGAGCGTGCCAAAGCCGCTGTTGGACAGCGCCGCGCGTACTCGAACGTGCGCTTCTCGCACGACCGCGTCGGGAAGACCAACGACCCGGAACGCCTGTAGCCCAGACGAGACGTCGACCTCTACACGGACGACGAGCCCGTCGACGCCACTGATCGCACCGGTATTTGTGGTGACCAGCATGTCTTCATGGCTAGACGAATTTCGCCGGGCAAACCTCCTCCGAGTCGTATATTCTCCGCGAGGATTGGCCCCGGCGTCACGAAAGGTGGTGTGCTTTGCCGAGCCCGACGATGTGGTCCCGAGCGAGAGCGCTCGCAGAGCGAACACCGGCGACCCGGAACCGCTACGTGGACTTTCTGCGTGCGGCGTCGATCACCGTCGTCGTCCTCGGCCACTGGCTCGTGGCGGCCCCGCACGTGCCGGAAGGCTCCGCGCTCGTGCTCGGTGACATGCTCAGCGAGTCTCCTTGGACCCAGTGGCTCACATGGGCGCTCCAGGTCATGCCCATCTTCTTCATCGTCGGCGGGTTCGCGAACGGCCTCTCGTGGGCGGCGGCGAAGCGAGACGACAAGAGCTACTCCGAATGGATCGGGGCTCGGCTGAGACGTCTCGTCGGACCGCTCGTACCTCTCATCTTGATATGGTCCGTCCTGGCCGTTGTCGGCCGCGCCGCAGGCGTCGCTCCCGAAGCGGTCCGGATCGGCTCCCAGGCAGCCCTCATTCCCACATGGTTTCTGGCTGTCTACATCATGGTGGCGATCGCCGTGCCCGTCACCCACTGGCTCTTTCAACGGATGGGGAGCCTCTCTTTCGGCCTGTTCGCCGCCGGCGCAGTCATGATGGACGTCGGAGCCTTTCGGCTCGGGCTCTCGGGCCTCCGATGGGCCAACTACGCTTTCATTTGGCTCGGCGTGCATCAACTCGGATATCTGTGGCAAGCAGGGCGGTCCGGCGGCGCCAAGAACGCCGGATGGTGGCTCGCCGCCGGACTAGGAGCTCTCGTTGCGCTCGTGGGTGTGGCCGGCTACCCGGTGAGCATGATCACCGTTCCCGGCGAAGCGGTGTCGAACTCGAGACCGCCCACGCTCGCGATGTTCGCCCTCGGCATCTCGCAGTTCGGTCTCGTCTCGAGCCTCGAAGCTCCGTTCCGGCGTTGGTTGAATCGGCCCGCTCCGTGGACCGCGACCGTTCTCGTCAACGGGACGATCATGACGATTTACTTGTGGCACCTCACCGCGATGGTGGTCGTGATCGGAGTCGCACATGTCCTGGGCGACGTCGGCCTGAGGCTGACACCCGGAACCGCGAGCTGGTGGATGGCGCGCCCGATCTGGCTTCTGGTCTACGGCCTCGTACTGGCGATGGTCGTCCCGCTTATGGGTCGGTTCGAGCAGACGGCGAGGAAGGGCACGTCCGCTTCGGTGCCGGCCTGGCGCGCCGTCGGGGGAGCATTGGGCGTGTGCATAGGGGTGGCGCTCTTAGCACTCGGAGGTATTGGCTCCACGGGGCCCCTCGGAGTTCAGCTCGTGCCCGTCACAGCGGTCCTCGGGGGCGCGGGGCTAATCCTCGCGCGCGCGCCCTAGCTAGTGAGTTCCGGACGGCGGGTGGATGGTGAGCCGGTCACCGGCGACGATGCGATCCGAGCTCATCTCGTTCCACTGTCGAATGTCTGCGATCGTGACACCGAACCGACGCGCGATCTTGGAGAGCGTGTCGCCACGACGGATGCGATAGCTCGTTGGTCCGGAAGCGGAGCTCGAGGCTCGAGCGGGAGCATCCGCGCTCACCGTGATTCGTTGACCGGGGTAGATCCGCGTCCGGCGTCCGCCGAAGTCGTTGAGGTTCCGCAGTACGGACAGACCCATACCGTGGGCCTCCGCGATCTGCCCGAGCGTGTCACCCGGCTGGACGATGTAGACGCCCGTTCGACTTGGCGTCGGCGCCGCCGCTCGGCTCCTACCGGCTGAGGCCGCGACGCTTTCTGTCACGATGAGTTTCTGACCGGGGTGGATACGCGTCGCGCGTGGCGCCATGCCGTTCAATGCGCGGAGCTCTCCTAGCGACATCCTGAAAGACGTGGAAATCTCCCCGAGCGTGTCTCCGCGTTGCACGACGTACACGTCCTTGCCGTTCTCGGCAACGGCTTCTCTTTGCTGTACCGAACGGATAACGTCGCCGCCGCTGCCTGGCGGAACGGGGACGGTCAACACCTGGCCCGGATGGATCAAGGAGCGACGCCGGATCTGATTCGCCGCCGTCAAGGCCTCGATCGTCGTTCCGTAGCGATTGGCGATCTGCGACAGCGTGTCGCCACGGCGCACGACATGCGTCCCGAACCGCACCCGTTCGTCTTCCGGGATCGCGGCCAGCGCCACGCGAAACACTTCGCTCGAGCCTTTCGGAACGCGGAGCGGGTAGTCGTCGCGCTCGAGGGGCGTCACCCAACGGCGGAGCTCGGGATTCAGCTCCTTCATGGCGTCGACACTGACACCCGCCGACTTCGCCGCGGTCGCCAAATCCACCGGGTGGTCGAGCCGCACGACGTCATACTCCAAGGGCTCGCTCTCCGAGACCGTGAATCCATAGGCTTCGGGATCTTTACCGATAACGACAGCCGCGAGGATCAAAGGTACATAGCTGCGTGTTTCACGAGGGAGGACACGACGCTTCGCGTGCACCCAAAAATCCTTACTTCCCGTGCGTCGGATCGCTCGCTCGACCCGTCTTTGGCCGGAGTTGTAGGCCGCCATCACGAGATACCAGTCACCGAACACTTCGTACAGGTCCTTCAAGTGCTGGGCGGCGGCTCGAGTCGCCTTTTCGGGATTGAAGCGATCGTCGATCCAAAAGGTTTGGTTCAGATCGTACATCCGACCCGTGCCGCGGATGAACTGCCACATCCCTCGAGCGCCGGCTCGAGAGACCGCGCGGGTCTTGTACGCGCTTTCGACCATCGCGAGGTAGATCATGTCCTGGGGAATACCCTCTTCGGCGAAGATGCGCCTGATCATCGCCTCGTGGGGCCCTTTGCGGTCGAGCGCATCCTGAAACCAATCGTGTCGCCGAAGCTGGTACATCTCGATGATCGAGCGGACCCGCTGATTCAAGACGATCGGGATGTCGTACTTCGCCGCCGGCAAGTCGCTCGCTTCCACCTCGCCGCTGTCCGGGACGGCTTCCGGGCTCAACTCCTCGATCGAGGCGTCATTCGTGAGCTCGTCGACCGACGCGATGTCGGACTGTTCAAGCTCGCCCTCATCCGACGCCTCGAGAGCGGCTCGCTCGGTGTCATGGATCGTCACGACGATCTCGTCGTAGAGAGCTCGAGACGCCTCAGACGAATCGGCGCCCTCCGGCAAGCTCAACAGCAGGTCGACCGCGCGATCGAATGCGAGCCGCGCGCTCTTCCAGTCGCCGGCGTTCGCAAGCTCATCGCCGCGCTCGAGCTGCTGCCTCGCCTCGTCAACGGTGGTGGAGACACTTTGCTCGGTCCCCGCGGGCAGGTCGGGCGAGACATCCGATTTTTTTCCCGAGCAACCCACAGCAGCTACGGTCGAAAGACACATCGCGAGCAGTCTTTTACGGAACACCGGCACGCTCCAATTCTCTTCTCCTCAAACCCGCAGAAAGATGTTGTGCTCGTTTCCCACTTCGCGCGCCGAAGGGGTGATGAGCGTTCCGGTACCCACCGGCAGTTTTCTGCCGTCCGCCAGAGCTCGGCGGACGTCGTCTTCAGCGATGAACTCCATGGCGCGCACCTCGGGGACGGGCGCCTCACGTGAAGGAGCCGACGGCGGCGCATCGCCCTCGAAGGATGAGCCCGGCTCGTGGCTGGGCGACGGATCCGACGATGAGCCACCGCCGTAAACCCCGCGCTGCTCGAGAAAACGCGACACGCGCTGCTCGAGCGGGGCGATACCCTGCGTCTGCGTCTGCAAGGGTCGAGGACGCGTTCGTTCCCCGATCGGCGCGGATGACGGAGCCGTTCGCTCCCCCGAATAGCCGTAGCTCTCGAGAGCGGCATCCAAGTCAACACCGCGTAGCTCGTAGGCGAGCCGCTTCACGTTGATCAAATGTAAGGGCGTAATGTTGTCCGACGTGATGTTACCGCCGTAGGAGCCGCATCCCAGGGTCATCGCGGGAGCGAGCCCGGTGCTGAACCCAACGGCACCGTGCGTCGCCGGCGAGTTCGCGACGATGCGAGATGCCGGCTTTTGAAGCGCAAACTCGCGTATGACCGTGTCGTCTCGCGAGTGCACCGATAACGTATGCCCCATCCCCCCGTATTTCAGGATTTGCTTCGCCCGCGCGCAACCTTCGTGCCAGTCGCGCACGACGTAGAACGCGAGGATGGGCGACAGCTTTTCGATGGACAGCGGAGTGTCGCGCCCGACGCCGTCGAGCTCCGCGACCAACGCACGCGTGCCGTCGGGCACGGCGAACCCCGCCTTGTCGGCGATGAAGCGCGCGCTCTTGCCCACGATCTCCGGATTCGCCAGACGGGACGGAAGCACCGCGACTCTCGAGAGGGTCTCGATCTGTCCGGCGTCGAGAAAATGGCCGCCTTGACGCACGACCTCCTCTCGAACCTGCGCCTCGATGGCCGCATCACAGATGAGCGCTTGCTCCGAGCAACACAGGGTGCCGTTGTCAAAGGTCTTGCCCGTAATGATGTCGCGCACGGCCTTTGCGACATCGGCGCTCGACTCGATATAGGCCGGCACGTTTCCCGGTCCGACCCCGAAGGCCGGTTTCCCGGAGCTGTACGCGGCGCGCACCAAGCCCATGCCTCCCGTCGCAAGGATCACCGCCGTCCGGCGGTGGCTCATGAGCTCTCGGGTCCCTTCGAGTGAGACTTCCGTCATGCAATCGAGGAGGCCGTCAGGAGCGCCCTCCGCGCGGGCGGCGCGTTTTAGCACCTCGGCAGTGTCCCGTATGCAATTCTTTGCCGAGGGATGAGGGGAGAGCACGACTCCATTACGCGACTTGAGCGCGATGAGGACTTTGTAGATCGCGGTAGACGTCGGATTCGTCGAAGGAACGACCGCGGCAATGACACCGACCGGCTCGGCGATCTCGTAGACTCGGCGGTCGGCGCTCTCGCCAATGATCCCGACGGTCTTCATGTCGCGGATGGAGGCATGCACCTCTTCCGCGGCGAACTTGTTCTTGATGAACTTGTGCTCGACCACCCCGAACCCGGTCTCGTCGACAGCGGCCTTCGCAATCTCGTAGGCTGCGCTCGACGCCGCCTCGGCGCAGGCCGCGACGATACGGTCGACCTTCTCCTGAGAGAAGTGAGCGTAGCTTTGCCACGCTTCATGAGACGCGAGAACCATCTCGCGGGCTTGCTGGACCGATCGTAAGTCGGTGTCTAGCTGAAGCTCAGGCAAATAGGTCCGCCATATCGATAGTCCCGGCCGCTAACGCCGGTTGACCCGTCGGGTCTTGGCCTTGGATACGGCTGGCAGGAGTTTCTCAACTTCGGGAAACGGCATGGGAATGACGTGCACCGATACGAGCTGGCCCAAGGGCTTCGCCGCGGAAGCGCCGGCGTCCGTCGCGGCTTGGACGGCCCCGATTTCACCTCGAACGATCGTCGTCACGAGGCCACCATCGATCCGCTCCTGCCCGACGAGCTCAACGCTCGCCGCTTTGAGCATGGCGTCGGAAGCTTCGATGGCGCCGACCAGCCCTACGGTCTCTATCATGCCGACCGCGTCACCTCTGGACGTTTTCATCGACATTTCGTAACGGCGGCGCTCGTCTTGGACGTCAACAGGCTATTCCGGCTAAGTCATTCACAGGATTGCTACTCGGTCAATCGCAACCGACTATAGCAACCCGGATCTATGAGGTCAAGAACCGACGTGAAGGCCTCACCACCGGAACATTTAATTGACGATCACCTGTCGTCATGACATACTCCCGGATTTGCTTTTAGAGGATTCTTAAACAGGAGTACTGAGGGGCATGCATCGAAAACGAACGCCATCCGAGACCTTTGGCCCAATCGCCCGCGGAGTGGTGGGCTTGTCTCTGTGCCTGACCTTCGCCGCCTGCGGCGGCAACGAGCCGACCGAAAGCCGGCCCATAACGCCGAGTTTCGAGACCAACAAAGCGCGGGCGCCGATCGGAAGCCCGATCGAGATCACCTATCGCTTCGAGGTCGGCTCGGATTCGGCGCCGATCGACGAGGACTACACCGTATTCGTGCACTTTCTCGACTCGCACGACGCATTACTGTTTACCGATGATCACATGCCGACAGAGCCGACGAACTCCTGGACGGGCGGCGCCACCATCGAGTACACGCGAACCCACTTCATCCCGCTCTATCCCTATCTCGGCGTGGCCAACGTGGAGATCGGCCTCTACGTCCCGGAGACGGGCGAGCGGCTCGGGCTCGATGGGACGGACACAGGGCATCTGGCTTACCAGGTAGGCCAGATCGAGCTACTCGATCAAAAAGAGAACATCTTCCTCGTGTACAAAGAGGGGTGGCACCAGCTCGAGGCGGACCCGGACAATCCCAGCTCCGGCGTCGAATGGCAGTGGACGAAGAAAGAGGCCGTGTGCTCGTTCCGGAACCCCAAGAAGGACAGCATCTTGTACCTTCGCGCAGACACGAATGTGGCGGCGTACGAGGACACCTTGCAGGTCTCGGTCTTGGTGGGTGAGAACGAGGTCTCCACGTTCGCAGTAGAGGATCGCGATCCCTTCCTGAAAAAAGTCGTCATCCCGGCGAGTGCGCTCGGTGACGACGACTGGGTCGACTTGAAGCTGGTGAACAGCGACACGTTCGTTCCTTCGGACTCGGGGATCGGCTCAGACGCCAGAGAGCTCGGCTTGCGGGTTTTTCACCTCTACATCGACTCGCAGCCAGGCACGTAAGCCCGCTTCGCGGGCTAGAGCTCAGGACTCGGAGGGTCCGGACCCGTCGTCCGGAGGAGGCGTAAGCTCCAAAGAGAGCCGCACGCGACGGTCATCCGTGCCGTCCAACGTCGGGAGCTCGACGCGAACCCGCTTCAAGGCTCCGAGCTCCCTACCCTTTCCGACCAGCTTCACATCGACGTGAAGCGCATCCGCGCTCTCCAAGACGGTGCGCGGCACATGCTCTTTGCGCGTCGCTTCGACGACTCTCTTCGGACTCGGTGTCTCGTCGGACGTAGCGCGGGTCGGCGGAAAAGCCATCTCACGAAGCTTCGTGAGCTCTCTCTCGATATCGATCCGTGACTTCGTCGCGACGGTTTTGTTCTCGGCGGCGGCTTTGGCCGCTTCGGCCACGTCCTGGGTGAGCTCGGGGTTCGAAGGGAACTCGATGCGGACCTCCGCCGTCGACGCTTTCGCACCGAGCTCATCGTCCGCGGAGCTCGGCGGAACCTCTAGCTCCTCGGTGATCGACGCCATCGCGTCGGCCTCGATATCATCTTCGAGCTCCGCAAATACCGCGTCGGCCTTCGAGGGCTCCGCCGAATCGAGCGTCGCAGCCGTTCCCGCGTCGGATGCGGGCGGTTCGGGCTCGGCTACCGACTCCGCGATGATGACGTCGAGCGGCGTCGTCGGCTCGGGCTCATTCTTCACCACCACCCTCGCCGGAGCCTGCGAATCCCCCGAGATTTTCCGATGCACGGCCGCAAGCGTTTTCTTGGAGATGATCTTGAGCGTTTCGAAGACGCCGATTCCGTGGACCGCGGCCGCTTCGACGACCTCGAAGCCGTCATGGTTCAAATGTCGGTCGAGCGCCTCCGCCGACAGGATGTGCCGGAGGTCCCTCTTGTTGTACTGGAACACGAACGGGATCGTGTCGAGAGACTGGTGGAGCTCATCGAGATTCTGCTTGAGGTTGTGGAAGCTCTCGATGTTGGCCTCGAGCGCGACTTCCTGCGAGTCCGCCACGAACACGATGCCGTCGACGCCCTTGAGGACGAGCTTTCGCGTGGTGTTATAGAAGACCTGTCCCGGCACGGTGTACAGCTGAAGCCGCACCCGCATTCCCCCGATCGTACCAACCTCGAGGGGGAGTAAATCGAAGAACAACGTCCTGTCGGCCTCCGTCTCGAGGCTCACCATTTCTCCTCGCGAGCCGGGATCCGTGCGCGAATGGATTTGATGTAAGTTCGTCGTCTTTCCGCAGAGTCCCGGCCCGTAATACACGATCTTCGCGGAGACCTGCATCGTCGTGTAGTTGAAGAAAACCATTGATCTTACGCTCGCAGCGGATAGTCAGGCGGCTAGGACTATATGAATCTTGACGAAGGAGCCAAAACGCTCCCGGAAAACGCTGCCCACGGCAACGGGACGGGGTGATGACCTATTCGGGCTTCAAGATCGCATAGACGGGCAGCCCGACACCGTCGAAACGGCGGATGACGTCCTTTGCCGGAAACGCAGCCGGGTCCTCCGCCTGGTATTTGACTTTTACGTAGTCGTCGAGTCGCGCGAGGACGTCCGGATTCTCGAACGTCGTCTTGTCCATCGTCAGGCAATTCTTGCACCAGGTCGCCCAGACGTCGACGAGAACCATCTTGTTCTCTTTGCGGGCCAAAGCGAGACCATCGGCCAACGAAGGCACCCAGCCTTCATCGATCTTGTCCTGCACGCTCTCCGCGACCTCGGCCGAATCGACCCAGGAGGCGCTGACGATCCCATAGCCCAGATAAGCGTAGTAGGCCGCGAATCCCAGGATGAGGACGCCAAACGCTTGCTTGACGTGGACCATCCACGCGCCCGGTTTGGGAAGGAGTGAGATGCCGCCGCCGGCTATCGGCCACGGAAGTGCCATCCCGACGCCGAGCAAGAACGGAAGCGCCAACGCCAGCACCTGACCCTTCGAGTACAGATCGCTCGAGAAGATGACGACTTGGATGACGACGGGAGCCACGCAAGCCCCCGCCAGAAGAGCGGCCACCGCTCCCATTCCGAAGGCGAGCAAGAACTTGCCGCCGCGATCCGAAAACTGGATCTTCGACTGCAAACTCGAAAAGTCGATAGTAATGATGTCGAACATCGCAAGCGCGAGCGCGACGAACAGAAGCGCGATACCGAAATTGAACCAGGGAGAGGCGTTGATGGTCCCGAAGGTCCCTGCCGTCAAAATGACGACGGCACCGAGCCCGCCATAGACGAGCGCCATCGCGAGCCCGTAGGCGCCTCCCAGCAAGAAACCCTGCGCCCGGCTTCCCGCCTGAGCGCCCGCGCCGATGATGCCGAGGTTGATGGGAATCATCGGGAGCACGCACGGCGTAAGGTTGAGCGCAAGCCCACCCAGCAAGACGATCGCAATGATGGCGAAGGGCCCCTTGCCTTGAAACCAGCCTTCACGTACCCGACCGGCCTCTGCATCATCGATGAACTCGATGAATGCGTCCTTACCGAGAAAGCCCCCCGTCGACCCGGCAACGCGAAACGTGTCCAACGACACCAAGAGCCCGGCGTCGGCCTCTCCGGGGTCGATCGTACTCAAGTCGATCGGTGGCGGTTCGTCCAGAATTTCAGCGGCAGTCAACGTATCGAAGTCGATCGCATCGAATGGAGGTCTCACGTCGGCAACGAGCGGGGCGTTCGTGTCCGGCCCCGTCGTGAACGCGACTCGCACCGGGAGCTTGTCGGGGCGGTAGCAAACTTTGTCGTCGCACGCTTGGTAGTTCAGCTGCCCGGCGAGGACGTGCTCCCCTGGAGGAAGCTCTTCGCCTAGGGCTAGCTCGATCCCGATCGCGAACGCCTCTTCGAAGACCGCAAGCGGGGTGTCCGAACCGCCGGTGACGAGATGGATCGCCTCGGGAAAGGCGACGCCGGTGACGTCGACACCTGCCAGGGGCGCGAAGGCGAGGGTCGTAGGGATCAGGTACTCCTCGAGCGGCTCGTTGGAGTTGACGTGAAACCCTTCCTGGAGTCGCACTTCGAGAGCCGCGCGGGCGGGCGAGCCTATGACGAAGCTCTCGGCTGCGACGTGCGGTGTCACGTTCACCTCGATACGCCCGGGCTGAGCGCCCGCAAGCCCTGGCGCGAAACTCGAAAGCGATGCGAGCACCGCCGCTAGGATCCGTTGTTTCACTCTCGACTCTCTCTTTCGTGAAGCTCCGCGTCCATTCTACTGTATCGACGTTGCGAGCCCAATCGAAACGGCCGGATCGTAGCGCGCGGAGACGCGAAGGGTTGATCTGCATCGGAGGTTCGCGATAAATTCTCTTCAAAATGCGACTTGGCTTCGGCCTTGCGCTCGGTATTCTCGCGATGAGCGCAAACGGCTGCGATTCGGCGGGAGCCTCGCCCAATCAGCCGATCGCCTTTCCGCATCAATCGCATACCGAGAACCAAATCGAGTGCGGTTTTTGCCACGAGTACACCGATAGCCACGCGGCTGCCGGCCTGCCCGAGACCGAGCTATGCGGGACGTGCCATCAAGCGATGTCTCAAGACAGCGAGGCGACGCAAAAGCTCATGGAGTTCGTCGAGCAGGACGCTCCGATCCCATGGGTCCGGTTGTACGAGCTTCCCGGCTTCACCCACTTCAATCACAAACGTCACATACGTGCCGACGTGAGCTGCTCCGAATGTCACGGCGATATCGGTACGAGCCGTCGCGCTGAACGGCATCAAGTGCTCGACATGGAATGGTGCATCGGGTGCCACGAGCAGCGAGATGCCAGCGTCGACTGCGTCACCTGTCATATCTAGACTCCATGGAACGACGCGATTTTCTGACCGGCAGCGTGTTCGCGGCGACCGCCGGACTCGCTCTCGACGCGTGCACACCGGGCTCGAGCCAGCTGATTCCCCTCCTCGTACCCGAAGAGACATTCATCCCCGGCGAAGAGTCCTGGACGTCCGCCACCTGCTTCGAGTGTCCGGGACTTTGCGGTATCGAAGTGCGCAAGATCGACGGAAGGCTCGTCAAGGTGGAAGGGCTACCGGCCCATCCCATCAGCCGCGGCGGCGTTTGTGCTCGAGGACAGGCGTTGCCGCAGGCCATGTATCACCCGGATCGTTTGAAAGAGCCGATGGCAAAGCAGAGCGACGGCTCTTTCGCGCCCATCTCATGGGACACTGCCCTCGATCGCGTCTCGAGAGCCGCAAACGATGCCGTCGGAGACAACTGCTTTCTCAGCGGCGAAGGCCACGGCCACCGCTCCGAGATCATCGACCGCTTCTTGGCGGTGCACGGCGGCGGGCGACGTCTCGTCCACGCTCCGTTTCCAACCGGCCGCGCTCACCGCTCTCTGTTGGGTGGCACACCCGTCAATTACGTGATCTCTCTCGGCGCGGAGCTCCTCGAGCTCGGTAGCTCTCCTACCGGATTCGCGCGTGATCTCACCGAGCTACGGCAAGGACGCGACGGGCGCCGCGGCAAGTTCGTGATGGTGGGCCCTCGCCTCTCCCTGACGGCAGCGAACGCTGACGAGTGGATCCCGGCCCGGCCCGACGAGCTAGTAACCATCGCCCGAGAGCTGACGGCGGCGGTCGTCTCGCTCCGCCCGGAAGACGAGGCAGAACGCGCCGTCCTCTCCGAGGCGTTCGTCGCCAGCCTCGACGGGATCGAGCCGAGAGCGAACGTCGCGCGATTAGCGGAAGAGATCACGGCGCACCTTCCTGCAGTCGCCATCTCCCCTCCGGACGTGGCGCTCGCGCCGGTGGTCGAGTCGCTGAACACCATCTTGAGCGGCGTGGCCCGCCCGGATGCCACCCCTCCCTTCGAGCCCTGGCTTCCCTCATCGGGCGACGCGCCCACGACGGGAAGCCTCGAGGAGGCGCTCGACGATGGGGTCTCTCCGGGCGTCGTGCTCGTCGCCGACACGAACCCGGCATACAGCCTTCCCCGTGCCGAGAGGTTCGAGCAATGGCTCGACGGGGCCGATTTGCGCGTCAGCTTCTCGAGCTTCCTCGACGAGACCGCTCTCGCGTGCGACCTGATCCTTCCCGAATCCATGTCTTTCGAGCGCTACGAAGATGCCGTCCCGGGCGGGGTCGCGATGCCGATGGCGTCGCTCACCGCGCCCCTGCTCGTCCGCCCGCTCTATGACACGAAGTCGATGCCGGATGCTCTCATCGAGATCGCGCGTCGGGGCGGCCACGAGTCCAGCTTTCCCTGGACCTCCTACGAGGAGGCGCTCGAGGAGGCCTGGGCAGGACTTCCCATTCGTTTTCGCGATGCGCTCGCTCGGGGTGGCTGGTGGGGCGAGCCCTCGTCGCCCTCACTGGACGAGCCGCCCGCGCGCGGCGAACCGATGCCGCTCGGGCCACACACGCCGAGGCGCGCGGACGGGGACGCCCAGCTCTACGTGTATCCCTCTACCGCGTTCGGCGACGGACAGAGCGCACATCTCCCCTACCTTCAAGAGCTATCCGACCCGATCACCGGGACGAGATGGGGCAGCGTCATCGAGATAGGGGCCGCACGCGCGGAGACGCTGGCGGTTACGAATGGTGACTGGATCGAGGTCAGCTCCGACGCGCGGACCCTACGAGCCCCCGCGCACGTGACGCCCGGACTCCATCCTGACGTCGTCGCCATCGCAGCCGGCCAAGGCCACCAAAGCTTCGGCCGTTACGCTTCCGAGCGCGGCATCAACGCTTTCTCGCTTCTCGACAACACGGCGGGAACGCCGACCTACGTCCGCGTCCGCAAGGTGCCATCGTGACGCAGTGGGGCATGGCGATCGACCTCGACCGCTGCACCGGTTGCGAGGCGTGCGTCGTCTCGTGCCGCGAGGAGAACAACGTTCCCGTCGCCGGCCCCGTAGCGGCGGCGTCAGGTCGGGCGACGGAGTGGCTGCGCATCGAACGGTTCATCGAGGGCACGTTCCCGAGGGTACGTATGCGCTTCAAGCCGGTGCTGTGCGTCCATTGCAGTGATGCGCCATGCGTGAAAGTTTGCCCCGTCTCCGCGACCTACGAGTCCGACGAGGGGCTGAACGCCCAGATCCATCCGCGGTGTATCGGTACCCGAGCTTGCGCCCACGCATGCCCGTACACGGTGCGGTTCTTCAATTGGTCCGAGCCCTCTTGGGAGGCCCCGCTCGAGCAGACGATCAACCCGGACGTCGCCGTGCGGTGGAAGGGCATCATGGAGAAATGTACGTTCTGTCTGCAGCGGATCCGACGAGCAGCCGACACGGCGAAAGACGAAGCGAGGCCCATAGCCGACGGTGAGGTGCAGCCTGCCTGCGCCCAGTCCTGTTCGACGCAGGCCATTACGTTCGGGAACCTCGATGACCCCGACTCCCACGTTCGCTCTCTCTTCGCAAGCCCGCGCGCCGAGCTTCCCATGGAAGAGCTCGGCACCGGCCCACGGGTCGCCTATCTCGAAAAAGGAGAGTGGAGTGGCAGCGGCCGACCGCGAACGTCAGATTGAAGACTCACTGCTGAGGCACGTCGAACAGACCGGCCCGGCATTCTACGTCGTCGTCGCATCGCTTCTCGCGTGCATCGCCGTCGGAGGCTTCTACTGGTCACGCCAGCTCGAATCCGGCCTCGGCGTCGCGTCGATGAACGCCCCGGTCTACTGGGGCCTCTACATCACGAACTACATCTTCTTCATCGGGATCAGCCACGCCGGAACCTTGATCTCGGCGATCTTGAGGCTCACCGGCGCGGAGTGGCGGCGTCCGATTACGAGGGTCGCCGAGGTCATCACCGTCGTCGCGCTCCTGATGGGCTCGAGCAACATCTTGTGGCATCTCGGTAGGCCCGAGCTCATGTATCTCCCGCTGCTCGAGCCGCAATTCCTCTCGCCACTGATCTGGGACGTCGGCGCCATCTCTCTGTACATCACCGGCAGCGTGGTTTACCTCTATCTTCCGCTGATTCCGGACCTCGCGCTCTTGCGCGACCGCGGCGGCAGGCTGCCGCGACTCTACCGGATCTTGGCCTTGGGGTGGCAAGGCACACCGAGCCAGCACGCGCGCCTGGAGAAAGCGATCGGCTTCATGGCCGTCGCGATCATCCCGGTGGCGGTGTCCGTGCACACGGTCGTGTCCTGGACGCTCGCAATGACACTCGTCCCCATGTGGCACACCGCGATTTTCGGACCGTATTTCGTCGTCGGCGCCATTTTTAGCGGCATTGCCGCCCTCATCATCGCGATGGCTATCCTCCGCCGCGTATTCCGGCTCGAGGCCTATTTCGCCGATCTCCAATTCAACAATTTGAGCCTTCTCATGGTCACGATGTCGTGCTTGTGGGCCTACTTCACATTGGCAGAGCACTTGACCGCTTGGTACGGACACGAGCACGCCGAGATGGCGGTCCTCATGAGCCGCCTGACGGGCGACTACGCGCCCTATTTCTGGACGATGGTCGTCACGTGTTTCGTCGTGCCTCTTGCCATACTCGCACCGGCACGCACGAGAAACGTGACCGGCTCCGTCATAGCATCGGTGTCCGTGCTCATCGGTATGTGGCTAGAGCGATTCATCATCGTTACGAGCTCGGCCGCGCATCCGAGGTCCGAGCAAATGTGGCAGCTCGGGGTTTACCGCCCTTCGGCCACCGAGATCGCGATGACGGTCGCAGAGTTCTCGGCGTTCATCCTGTGCTACGTCCTGTTCGCCAAGCTGTTCCCGCTCGTCTCGATCTGGGAAGTGAAGGAAGCACCGCCCGCTTGAGCCCACGCGCGCGAAAGAAAACGCGAGCGTGGTAGCATGGATACGCTCGATATTCGAAGGAGGCACTACAAATGCGGAAGTTTTTGATCATCGCTTCGATCGTCTTCGTGGGCGGCGCCCTCACCTTTGCCGGCCAGGACGAAAGCTCGACCTGGGAGGTTCCCGAGGAAGAGAAGGCCGTTGAGAATCCGGTCGAGAACACGCCCGAAGCGATCGCTGCCGGCGAAGCTCTCTACAGCACGCACTGCAAGATGTGTCACGGCGACGCCGCCAAGGGCGACGGTGCGGCCACCCAGTTCATCAAGCCCGCCCCGCCGGACATTTCAACAGCGGAAGCGCGAGCGCGCATGACGGACGGCGAGATGTTCTTCAAGATCACGACCGGCAAGAGACCGATGCCGGCCATGCAGAGAAAGCTCAGCGAGACCGAGCGCTGGCAGGTCGTCCATTTCTTGCGGACCCTCCAAGCGAGCTAGCGAGAAGACACCGGACCGTGCGACGCTCTCCGCTCTATCTCGTCGTGGCTGCGCTCGTAGCCTACGGATGTTCCCCGACGGAGGATGGCGAGCCCACCACCGAGGCGCCGCCCCAAGCGGCAGCCGGCGACGAAGCACCAGCGGACGGGAAAAAACGTGCGCCCGATCTCGTGCTCCAGACCGTCGACGGATCCGACAGCATCGCGCTCGCGGATCAACGCGGCAAAGTCGTGCTCGTCGACTTGTGGGCGACGTGGTGCGTTCCGTGTATTGCGGAGCTCCCGCACCTACAGGAAATGTCCGAACAGCTCGATGCCGACGACTTTCTCATGCTCGGTGTCGTGCTCGAGTCCGGAGAGCGCGACGAGATCGAGTCGTTTCTCGCCGACCAGGACATCGACTACCCCCAAGTCATCGGCGAGGATGCGGATCGCGACGCGTTCGGGCCTTTCCTCGGATATCCCACCAAGTATTTGATCGACCGGGAAGGGCTCGTCGTGAAACGTTACTTCGGCATCGTCGGCGAGCAGCTCGCCGCCGACGTCGAGACGCTCGTTCAGACGGGCGTGCTCGAAGAGAAGTCGGACTGACGCGAGAGGGCCCTGGTACTTACACTCGCAGTGCAGTAAGATCGTCATAAGGCGTCATGTCTCGTGACGCTTTTTCAGTCCCAAAAACACTAAATCAAGCGTCGAACGTACGCGTCTCTCCAAGCGAGGTGTCGTACGAGAGAGATATTCAGGAGCGGTATCCACGTGGCAAACCAGCAAGACACCGTACTCGCTCCACATGCGAGCTTCGACGGAAAACTCGAGGGCTCGAACGTCACCTTGGAAGGTAGATTCCGTGGGGACCTCAAGGCGAGCGGGCGCGTCACCATCGTCGAAGGCTCCGACGTCAACGCCAACGTTCAGGCAATCACGGTCGAGATCGGCGGTCGATTCGAAGGCGACGTCAAAGCCGACTCGCTCCACTTGCTAGGGCCCGCACGAGCGCGCGGCACGTTCCGCGCCCGAAAATTGAGTGTCGAAGAAGGCGGCCAACTCGAGGGCGATTTCGAGATCGGTGACGGCTCGCCCGAACCCACCTTCGACAACGCCCCTGTCTGAGATCGCGACTCGAGACGTGGCTAAGAAAGCGAAGAAGACGAGTCGCAAGGCCAAGGCCTCGCGCACGAAGAAAGCGGCGTCTCCAAAGGCCAAGAAGTCACCTCGCGCCAAACCGACGACACGGAAGAAGTCCACACCTGCCGCGAAGAGCCTCAAGAAGAAGAAAAGCAAGGCCAGCGCAAAACGGGCGACGAAACCCGTCGAGCGGGACCGGACGACGGAGATCGTCTTCTCCTATGCGGAGATCGATTTTCTTAGAAAAATCACGGCGCGCGACCTCGATCAAACGGCGCCCAAGGAGCGCCGCGCGCGTCTCTCGCTGCGCGACAAGCTGCTCGACATCAATTTCAACGTGCCGACGATCGGGGGCGGCGGCCTAATCGTTCTGGATGTCGATCGCCACGAAGTGGACTTCCTGCAGCGCATCACTAAAGAAGGCTATAGCTTCATCACCGCCGAAGAACGCCGCGCGAGGCTCATCTTGAGAGAGAAGATCCTCATCGGTGTCGAAAAAGTCAGCGGAACCAAGCGAAGAAGCGCGCCGGTCGGCTCGTAGCCTCTAGGCTTCCGAGAACCGGCTGATCGCAGGCTGGTACCGAAACCGCACCGTCGTTGCACTCTCGTTCCCGGCGCGGAGGACGTCCATCTCGACCTCGCCGTCCTTCGACTCACGAACGACGGCAGCGAGATCCGCCGATGGCGACGCCAGGAGCGTCGTGTCCGAAGTCGCAGCGAGAACGAGCACGTCGAGCTCATCCGCCAGCGCCTTCAGCTTCGACACCACCTCCGTCGCGCTCGATGAGCTCGCAGCTTTCTCGATCGAGTCCACCACGACGAGGCACGTCACGTCCCCCGAAGAGAGAATCTTACCCACGAGTGCTCGGGCTTGCTCGAGCTCGAATCCGTCCGGCATCTCGTGAACGAAGACGCGCGAAAGCCAGGATTGCGCACGGCGCCCCTCGTTCTCGATACGCTCCCAGTCGGGTGAGTCCCGCTTGAGCCTACCCTTCTCGATGACCTCGGAAGGCACGGCGGCCAGACGCGCCAGGGTCTTCAAGCGGAGAGCTTTCTTCGGGAGCTCGCTCGCAAGGTACAAGCCCCGTTTCTCGCTCGCGTTCGCGACCTGGTCGACGAGCTGCTTCAAGAAGCTGAAGCGCCGCTGATGGTCGTCATCCACGAGTAACATCAAACCCGGCCGTAGTCCCGAGAGGCCTTCATCGAGCCCCGCGAAACCGGTATCGAAGATCTTCCCCTGCGTCGATGCGACCTCGGCGAGATAGTCGGACCAGTCCTCCCCCTCCGATACGAGCGCGGCGTAACCGCCGTCGGACGCGGAAGACGCGTCACGGTCTTTTTCGCTGTCACCGGAGGCGTCGGGCGGCTCCTCGGATTGAGCCTCGAGCGCGCTCATATCGACTGGGATCTCCTCGATCGAAAACTCCGTCGAGGGCATCGTCTGGGCAGCCATCTGTACATCCGTTCGCCTGGAACCGCGTTTTCGTTTCGGTTCGACGGGACGGTTTTGTCTCCTGCCTTGTTGGCCTTCGGCGGCAGCGCGTGAACGCTTGCCCTTCGTGGTCGAGGCTTTGCTCTCGACAGGATCCGCGATTTCTTCGACGCTTCCGCGCTCTTTCATTCTTGCGATCCACAACCCCGTATCGGCGACTCCCGGGATCGTGCCGCTGAACAGCTCATCGATGACGAAGCTCGACGGGATCGTGTCGACCTCCTTCCGAAGCTCCTCATCGAGGTTGGACGCGATCACGTACTCCCCTTTTTGGTGCAACTCGAACAAGACGCGAAACAACGCGCTGTTGATAGGGAAGTAGAAATCCACGTCGGCGACGCTGTCGAGAATCGCGTATTTGAGCTCGGAGCCGGCAGTGTTGATCGTCAGGCAAAGCGCCTTCAAAACGGAAGCTTCCAACGAGCGAAGCTCGTCGAGATCGACTGCGGCGGAGGGATCCGGGGTTGCGCCCATCGTGAACTCCTTGGATATCGCCGTCGATGCCCGAGAGCAAAGACGGTCTTTCGACTGTGGGATCTATTCACTCTAACAATGTCGTGGGCCCGCTTCAAACGGCGGAGGCGAGACCCGTTGCCCCTGACGCGATCGCGTACTGTATAATAAGAGTAAGGTTAAATCCTTCAAAATCAGGCACTAGGCCATGGATCTCGCCGCATCGATCGCGCTGAAAAGAGGCCGCTCAAACGAACGGCCTCGCCAAGCCAACAGAGCCGCCGAGGACCCTCGAGCGCAGGCGCATCGAAGAGCGGACCGCTTTCGATCATGAGTACGGAAGACACCGACACTGCGAGCCGGCCGACATCCGCGCTCGAGCAGGCACTCGCGCATCTCGCAGAAGGACGTTTCGAGGACGCAGGCGCCTGCTTGCGCGGCATCCTCGCGAAGAACCCCGGAGACGGCGCGGCAGCGGCCCTCCTCGACGTCTCCCGCTGGGCCGGACATCCCGAAGAGCTTCGAGGATCATCGCGGCTCATCAAGGACGGAATGGCGTCGTTCGTCGCCGGGCAAAAACCGGAGGCGCTCGAGTCTTGGAAGCGGGCACTGGCCTCCCAGCCGGAGAACCGGCGTCGCCAGCTTCTCGTGCTGTTCAGTGCGACCTCGTCTCTCGAGCAACGAAAACGTTATGCCGAAGAGGTCGTCTCGCAAGATCACGGAACTCTCGGTCACGGAAGCTGGGAAGAAGTCCAAGCCCTGTTGTTCCTCGCGCAGACGACGGAGGAGGCGGCTTCGCTCGGCGCGGAGCCGACGGCGGAGGCCGCCCCCGAACCCGCGAAGGTCGAGGACTCCTCCGACGAGCAAGCGGCGCTGTCGGATCTCGATACCGCGACCACCAACCCGGCGATGCGGGCGTACGCTGACAAGGCGGAAAGTCCGGCCGCTCGAGCACCGCGACGGCGCTCCGCCAAAACGAAGAGCAACCGCACGTTGTACTTCGCGGTCGCCGCTGTCGTAGCCGTCGCCCTGGCCTCCGCTACGATCATTCTCTTTTCCGGCAACCGAGGCGAAGTCCCCGAAGTGCGGCTCGCGCAAGCCGATTCGCTCGTCGGGGCCGGCCAATTCGAGGAAGCCGTCTCGGCCTACACGGCCCTCACCGAGGAGTTCGGCGAGCACGCCGATATCTATCTCGGGCGCGGGCGCGCGCGACTCGCGGCGGGTAACGTCGATGGCGGGATCGCGGACCTCGATCATGCGATGACACTCGCACCCGAGCGCGTGTCGGTCGGGGAGGAGATCGCAGACGCGTACTACTCCAGGACGAACCATGTACTCGCCATCGAACATTACGAGCGGAGCTTCGCGGCCGGCCATGAGAGCGCCCGCGGTCGCTACCGACTCGCGGTAAGTCTCGTCCAAGCGTCGGAGACGACTCGCGCGCTCGAGCACGTTTCGAAATCCGTCGCCGCAGATCCGGCGCATGGCGAGGCCCAGTTTCTCTACGGGCAGCTCCTGAATCGCGCCGCACGTTTCGGGGAGGCCGAGGACGCGCTTCGAGCCGCGGCGTCACGGATCGAGGCGGGCGGCGACTACCTCGCGCAGCTGGCAACGGCGCAGCTGGGCCAACGAGCGCTCGATGCGGCGGAGGAGACGACGCGCGAGTTCGTGCGACTCTATCCGCTGGATGCGCGCGCTCCCGCTTTGTTGGGTGAGATCTACCTCCGCCGCCAGCAATATGAGCAGGCGCGGGTGCAGCTGATCCAGGCGCTCCGCACGGACCGCTTCGAGCCTCGCGCTCAGATCGCCCTCGCGCAAACGTGGCTCGCGATCGGCATCGCCGGAGAGGATCCGCAAGCGCTCGCCAAAGCGCGCGAGGTCCTCGAGGGCGCACGCGACGTGGACGAAGGCGCCCGTCTATCGACATTGGGCCAGCTGGCATTGGCCGAGGGTGACCTGGCCAGCGCGGAGCGCCTCCTCGATGCATCTCTAGGGCAAGGCGCGGAGCCGCTTCCCGTCTATCTCGCAATCGCGGAATCGAAAGCCCGCGGCGACGACCTCGACGGCGCCGCGACAGCTCTGCGGCAAGCGCAAGAGCTCGCGGAGAGCGACCCCGCGATCACGCTATCGCTGGCGGTCGCCTATTCCGAGCTCGACGATGCCGCAGCCGCTACGGACGCGTTCATCCACCTGTCCCGACAGATCGGCCTCACCGAGAGAGGAGCCGAAGGCGCGGGCCCGGTCGTGCTCCCGGCTCCTTACATTCCGCTACCGCCTGGTTTCGATATCGTCCGCGCGATGAAAGAGGCGGCGAGAGCCGTCCTTCAAGATGAGCTCGCCCATCCCCTGGCCACCGAGCTCTCGGCCATCGCGGAGTCGACAACGTTCGCTGTCGGCTCCCGATAGGCTCCTAGAACGCGCCCCTCGACCCGCTCATCGAGCGCGGTTTCGACACACGCCGCGCTTGCTCTCGCGGACGAAGGCCGCAAGGCGCCTCGCGCGCTCGTTCGCCATTCCCTCGACGAGCTCGAGCGCTTCGACACGCGGGCGTCTTTCTCGGAATAGAGTGCGATAGGCCAGCTTCAGCTGGCTGATGTCGTCATCGGACGCGCCGTTTCGACGTAAGCCGATCTTGTTCAGACCCACCGCGGCCGCAGGCACGCCGTCGACCGTCACGAACGGAGGTACGTCCAAATTGACTTTCGATCCACCACCTATCATCGAAAGCTCGCCGATCCTCGAATGCTGATGGATCGCTGCGCCGCCGGAGATGAAGGCCCCGTCGCCGACTACGACATGGCCCGCAAGGGCAACGTAGCTTGCGATGATCGCGCCGTCACCGATCGTGCAATCGTGAGCGATATGGCCGAACGCCATCAGAAAACAGCCTCGCCCAAGCCTCGTCGTTCCGCCGCCGCGCGCGCTCCGATGGATCGTCGCAAACTCTCGGATCACACAATCGTCGCCCACGACGGCTCGGCTCGGCTCGCCGGCGAATTTGAGATCCTGCGGCGTGCCGCCGAGCACGGCACTTTCATGGATGACGACGCGCTTGCCGATCTCGAGCCCGGTCTTCATCACCGCGTGCGCGGCGATCCGGCTACCCTCTCCGATTTTGACTCCGCCCTCTATGATGACGAAGGGTCCGATATCGACACTCGGGTGCACGTCGGCCGACGGGCTAACGATCGCCGTCTCATGGATGGGCATCTCAAGTTCTGGCTTGGAACTCGATGACGAGCTGCTCGATCTCCCGATCTTCTAGCACACGGTTCGAAGACTTGGCTTTGTGAAACACCTGCTGCACGAGAGCATCGTCGGTCGGCAGGCCGCGGGAGCTGAGCCAGTATTGGACGTTCGACAGTCCACTCATGGGTCCGACTTCGATGGTTTGCATGAGCCCGAACTCTCCGGCCGGGACGCCCGAATAGACGCGATCAGCGAGCCAAACGTCTTTCTTGTTCAGGGCCTTGATGACCGCTGCCGCGTGGACCCCGGTACCCGTCCGGAACGCATCCTGGCCTACCACCGGATAGTTCGACGGAATGGCCACCCCGGTCGCATCGGAGACGGTGCTGCAATATTCCGCTAGGCGACTCAAATCGTTGTCGATCCATCCGAGCAGCTTCAGATTCACGAGGAGGGTGTCCATCGGGGTATTTCCGCAGCGTTCGCCGATGCCGAGGGCGCATGCATGAACGCGATCGACGCCCGCCAAAATCGCCGCGATACTGTTCGGGATTGACAGGCCGCGGTCACGATGTCCGTGCCAGTCAATCTTGACGTCCTCACCGGTCTCGGCGACGACCTCCTTCATGAAACCGACGAGCGCGGTGACGCCCGACGGCGTCGCGTGGCCCACGGTGTCGGTGAGCACGACACGCCTGGAGCCACATTCAATCGCCGTCGTATAGAGCCGCTTGATGGTTTCCGGACGCGCTCGGGTCGTGTCCTCCGTGACGTACATGTTCGGGAGCCCACGCGCGACGGTGTAGCTGACGGCGTTCTCGGTATGTCGTAGCAGCGTGTCGAGCTCCCAGTCCTCCGCGTATTGCCGGATCGGGCTCGACCCGATAAATGTCGCCGCCTCGATCGAGATGCCCGCCTCCTGCGAGATATCGACGATCGGAGCGATATCCGCCTCGAGCGTCCGTGCTGCGCAATTCGGCACCAAGTCGAGCTTCGCCTCGACGATCTCGCGAGCGAGTCGGAGGACTTGCTTCTGAACGTGCGCGCCCGCGCCGGGCAGGCCGATATTCACCGACTGGATCCCGAGCGACGCACTCAAGTGCAAAATTTCCAGCTTCTTCTCGATCGGCGGAGACAGGACGGACGGACTCTGAAGCCCGTCTCGGAGCGTCTCGTCGTCGAACTCGATGTTTTTTTCCGGAGGTGCGGGCGCACCCTCACATCGGTTCCAGTCGTAGATTAGGTCCACTTCTCTAGAAAGCACACTTCCCTCGCGATGTCTCCAAACTACAACATCCTAGCGACGCTCGAAAGAAACCGGTCGCGACACCGCGCGGCCGGCGGCACGAAGGACGAGCGCAGCGGGAGAGATGCGCTCGACCTCGACTTCGAGAGTGCCGGGCAGTCCATGGCTGAGCGGAACCGGAAACGCCTCAGGATCGGCGAGTGTCAGCTCTACTCGGACGGTCTCATCTCGCGGCTCGCTTCCGACGCGTGCAACGGTAGCCGGTACGGTTCCGTATTGCACCCAAGAGAAGCCCTCGAGCCTGAGCTGGGCACGCTGCCCCGGACGGATCCGACCGAGGGCGCGGTGAGGTGCGAACTCGGCGACGACACGCACGTCGCCGTCGGGGACGACGGTCCCGAGATGTTGCCTCTCCCCTATGACCTCACCGACACGAAGCCCGGTAACGTCGCCGATCCGACCGGCCACGGGGGCCCTCAACGTGTGGAGAGACAGCTCCCGCTCGAGCCGACCCGTCACTGCCGCAAGCTCCGCCGACGACGCTTCGAGGGCAGCCTTTTCTCCCTCGAGCGAAGACAGCGCCGCCGTTTGCTTGCTGATCTCGAACTCGCGGTCGCTCCGAAGTCGATCCGCCGAGCGACGGAGCGCTTCGGCGGCGTTGTCGAGCTGACGCGCTTGCACCGCGATCGCGTCCCATTCCGCTCGCGCGATGAGCCCTTCCTCATGAAGCCGTTGATGGCGACTCTCGTCCTCGGCGGCGAACCGGGCGGCCTCGTCAGCCGCTCGCCGCCGGGCTTGCGCTTCTTGGACGGCGGACCGCGCCGCGCTGCGTGCATCGGCCACCGCCTGGCGCTGCGCCTCGATCTCTTGTTCCAGCGTTGCGGCGCGAGCAAGGAGTCCGTCGGCACGCGCGCTCGTCTCGTCCAGCCGGTAGCGCACCTGGTCGGAGTCGAGCTCAACGAGCACGTCTCCTTCGCTGACGGCTTTGTCCAGCTCCATCCCGTTACTCGAGATGCGACCGGAGACCAGGCTCATTACCGTGTGCGGCTCGCGGCCGACCTCGAGCCTCGCGTCACCGGAAACCTCGTAAAGCGCGACCCGCGCTGCGAAGAACCAGACCGACCACAGCGCCAACAACGTGACGCCGGCGGCAATGGCCACGAGACCTCCGCGAGACCGATCGGTCTCGAGCGAAAGCAACGATCGCGAAAAGCTCGTCCGCATGGACCTCTGATCGTATCAGAAGGCCGGGGCTCACGGAGCCGCGGGAGGAAAGCGTCAGACGCGCGGGAGTGCCGGCGCTGCCTCCAAGAGGGCGCCGAGCTCTGCGTAGAGGTCTTCCATGGTTTGCGGGCGATCGCACGGCTCTTTCGCGAGCATTCGCAGCACCACCCCTTCGAGCTCCGGGTCGATCCTGACGAGAGGGTTCGTCTCCGAAAGCGGACGGGGCGGCTCGGTCAAGTGCTTGACGAGATAAGCCTTCGAGTTCTTCGCTTCGAATGGCTTCGCTCCGGTCAGAAGCTCGTAGAAAGTAACTCCCAACGAATAGATGTCAGCGCGCCCGTCGATCGTATCGGCGCCATCTTCGCCCGTCGGCCCGGAGATCTGTTCCGGCGCGACGTATTCGGCCTTGCCGACGAGCTTCATCGTCTGCGTGATCTTGCCCGTGTTGCCGGCCATGTTCTTCGCGATCCCGAAATCGATGACTTTCGCTGTCTCACTGACTCCGCCTGCGACCATCAAGACGTTATCGGGAGAGATATCTCGATGCACGATTCCGAGATTGTGCGCTTCGGCCAAGCCCAGAGCTACCTGCCGGACGATCCGAACCGCGTCGGCAGTCGGGAGCCAACCGTTGCGGCGCAGCCGTTTGCGCAAGCTTTCACCCTTCAGATACTCCATGACGAGAAAGAAGAGCTCGTTTCCGACGGTGCCGAACTCATGGAGCATCACGAGATTCTCGTGGCGCAAGCGCACCATGATCTGAGCTTCGCGCCGAAAACGGGCAATGCAATCCTCGCGTTCGCGGAGCTCGGGTCGCAGAAACTTTATCGCGCGGACCTCATCGAGCAAGGCGTGACGAGCCTTGTAGACCTTCGCCATGCCCCCCCGGCCAATGAGCTCGAGGATCATGTACTCGCGAAGTTTCTTGCCAATCAGCGGGTCGTGCGCAGCGTCGGTCATGGATGAAGGTAAGAGCAGCGGCTGCAAGATCCATTCCGCGAGGGTCACCGCCGAAAGCCAAGAAGTAAGCTCATTATTTTCAACCGCTTACGAAGCTACCGATCAACGCGCTTCGCGTTTCGGCAACCGCGAAGCGTAGCTTTCTCCCTACAGGGTAGGGGTTTTTCCTCACGACGTTCCTTGCATAGCTGAAGGCTCGGCGTCAGTATGTTTTTGCCGACCAAAGGAGCCGATGGAATCGATGGCACGTCCCAACGAGAACGCTTTCACCCGGAAATCACTCGACGACTACTGTTCCTCTCAACGAGGCAGCTACGAGAAAACACTCGGTGAGCTGGTAGAAATCCCAAGCGTCTCGGCCGATCCCAAACGGCATACCGACGTCGCCGAGGCGGTCTCGCAGGCCGCCGCGTTGATGCAACGGCTCGGCGCCGAGACACGCGTGCTCGATACGGGAGGACATCCTATGGTGCACGCACGTTTCGACCAGAACCCGAATTTCAAGACCGTCACCGTCTACAATCACCTCGACGTCCAGCCGGCCGAGTCTTCGGACGGGTGGAACACCGAGCCGTTTCGTTTTATCGCGGAGGAGGACCGCTATTGGGGACGCGGCACGACCGACGATAAGGGGCCGGCGCTCGCGGCTCTTTGGGGCGCGAAATACGCGATCGCTCACGGTGCTCCCGTAAACGTACACTTCCTGTGGGAAGCCGAAGAAGAGATTGGAAGCCCGAACTTCGAGGCAACGATCAAGAGACACCGGGAGCGCCTCCAGACGGACTCGGTCGTCGTCTCCGATACCGTTTGGGTCTCACGCGACCGTCCGGCCTGTCCGGCGGGGCTGCGCGGCCTGCAAGGATTTCGCTTCAGCCTCGAGACCGGCTCGACCGACCAACATTCCGGGACTTCCGGCGGCGCGGCGCGCAATCCCATCGCTGAGCTGTGTCAGCTCATTTCCGAGTGTTTCGACGCTCATACCGGTGAGGTCAAGATCCCAGGATTCTACGATGACGTCATCGAGCCGTCAGCCACCGAGCTCGCAGACCTCGAGAAGTCGGGTTTCAGCACTGCGACCTTCAAGAAAGATCATCAGTTCAAGTCGCTCAGGGTCGACGACCCGGTCGAGATCATGAAGCGCATCTGGTGTATGCCGACGTTCGAAGTGCACGGCATCGCTGGAGGCTATCAAGGGCCGGGGGTGAAGACGGTCGTGCCGCCGCGCGCTACCGCCATCGTCTCGTGTCGACTGGTTCCGAACATGGACGCCTCCAAGATCGCCGCGCTCGTCGAGGCCTTCGTAAAGGAGCGCAACCCGGACGTGCACGTGGAAGCCGAGCACGGGCTCCCCGCCTATCGAGGCCGCACCGAAGGATCTCACCCGGACGCGATTCGAGAGGCATTGAAGTTCGCGTTCGGCAAGGATCCGGTCTTCGTCCGTGAGGGAGGCTCGATCGGCGCGGTGCTGTCGATGGAGCGGGTGCTAGACGCCCCGGTCTTCTTCCTCGGTCTGTCTCTACCGGAGCATGGCTACCACGCGCCGAATGAGAACTTCGATTGGCAGCAAGCCGAGGGCGGGATGATCGCCTTTGCGGACTACTTTCGCCGCGTCGGAGACATGGTCTCGGTCGGCTAATCAAAGCCGAGATCGCGTCGAAAGCGCTACGGAAGAGGCCACGAAGGACGCGTCACGTCGAGCACGGTCCGAAAAACAGTACCACCGACCACGTCGGTCGTCGCATCGACCAACGCATCGACAGCCGATTCGAGTGCATCGCGACCGATCGGCGGCAGCGCTTCGGCGACGAGTACGGCCTGCTTCGTTTCGGGTGTCAGCTTCGTGCGCTCGGCTTCCTTCCAGTTCCAGCGGCGACAAATCGCCCCGTCATCGTCCGTGTAGAACACTTCTCCCGGCTTCGGCGGACGCGCCTCACTCTCGCCGAGGAGTCGCACCGCCGGCTCGTTCTCCCCGGCTCGTGCGAGACGGATATCGCCTCGGACCGCCGCCAGGTCCTCCCCACCCATGGGGATGAAGTGCTCGAGTGATGTGATGTTGTAGATATCCACGAGCGGGTGGATCGAGCGCAGGCTCTCACCCTTGAGGGTTCGGCGCGCGAGGTTCTCAATCGAGGAGGGGTACTTCTTCGGCTTCGCCCCGAACTTTCGGTAGGCCTCACGCCAACACGCGACTCGTGGATGCTCTGTGACCGCGCCGGCGCCGAGCTGGTTCCTGAGCTCCGCCTGCGCCTGCTCGAGCCGCGGCTGAAAGTCCAAATCCGAGGCGTTGACGACGTCGTGCAGGACAACCACGCCGACGAGGAGCTCGGGGAACAGATCGAAAACGTCCGACGTGATCGTGAGATTCATCGATGGCCTATTCGGATCCGTGCCCGAACCGTTAGGTGACCGGAAGCGTGCTACCAAGAATATGGTAGCCGCCGTCAACGTAGATCACTTCGCCGGTAATTCCTCGAGACAGTGGCGATACGAGGAATGCGGCGGTGTCGCCGACTTCAGCTTGCTCGGTGTTTCGCCGCAACGGCGCGTGTTCTCGGTGATGGGCGAGCATCCGCGATATCCCGTGAACGCCCGAGGATGCGAGCGTCTTCACCGGGCCGGCGGAGATGGCGTTGACGCGCACACCCTTCGGGCCCAGATCCGCCGCGAGGTAGCGGACCGACATCTCGAGCGCAGCCTTCGCGACGCCCATGACGTTGTAGCTCGGCACGACCCGCTCACCTCCGAGATAGGTCAAGCTCACGATGCTGCCCCCGCCGTCCTCGGCGCTTGGCATCAACGGTGCCACGCGGCGCGAGAGCGCCGTGAGCGAATAGGAAGAGATGTCCTGGGCGATTCGATAGCCCTCCCGCGACGTATCCGCGAAGGCACCGTCGAGCTCCTCCCGAAGCGCGAACGCGACGGCGTGGATCACGAAGTCGAGCCCACCCAGCCCTTTCTCGACTTCCTGTGCCACCGCGTCGAGCTCTGCGTCGACCGTCACGTCGCATGGCAGAATCAGCGGGTCGTCCAGCTCGTCCGCAAGCTTGCGTACGTTCCTTTCGAGCCGCTCCCCTTGATACGTAACTGCGAGCCGGGCCCCCTCGCGGGCGACCGACTGAGCGATGCCCCACGCAAGGGATCGCTTGTTGGCGATCCCGACGATGAGTCCGCGTCTTCCTTCGAGCAACATCCAAAAACCTCCGAACGGCGGACTATATCATCGGCCGTCTTCGCCAGAGTTCCTGCGAGCGCTCGTAGGCGTAACCCACCCGCAATAGATCCGCCTCCGCCCACGGCCTCGCGACGAGCTGCAAACCAATCGGACGCCCGTCCTCGGTGAAGCCACACGGCAAGCTAAGCGCAGGAAATCCTGTCGTGTTGAACGGGCTCGCCATCCGCAAGAGCCCTGACCTCAGCTCCTCCCCATTGTCGAGCGACGTCGCGCCAATAGGGCTCGCCGCTGCGACGGTGGCGGGTGTCACGAGCACGTCCGCGCGTTCGAAGGCGTGGGTGAACGCGCGCACGATCTTGGCCCGGGCCCGCAACGACGACACGTAATCCGTCGCGCTCATCATCAGGCCGACGCGGAGAAGCTCCCGGGTGTCATCCCCGTACTGTTCGGGCCGGTTACGCAGATTTTGCTCATGAAAGGTTGCGGCCTCCGAGAACGCGATCCCGTTCCGGCAATCCGCCTGAAAATCAATCTCGGGGACGTCCATCTCGATCGGCGAAAGCCCCATCGTGACGAGCACGTCGATGGCCGCTCTAACGGCCTGCTCGACTCTTGGATCGATGTCCTCGAAGAAATAGCGTTCATGAACCGCCACGCGAAGCCCGGACGGATCGTGAAACAGCGTCTCCGACGTTCTCGTGCCCGCCATCGCGTCGAACAAGAGCGAGACGTCTCCGACCGTACGCGCCATCGGGCCAACGTGATCGAGACTCCAGGAGAGCGGAGTCACTCGATCCCGGCTCACGGCCCCGTAGGTCGGCTTCAACCCCACGACACCGCAAAGGGACGACGGTATCCGGATGGAGCCGCCGGTGTCCGTGCCAATCGATCCGAAGCCGACCCCGGCGGCGAGCGATGCCGCAGAGCCGCCGGAGGAGCCGCCGCAGATGAGATCCTCTCGCTCGGGCGCGCTCCACGGGTTCACGACCGCGCCGTAGTGCGGATTCACGCTCGTGACGCCGAAAGCGAGCTCGTGAAGATTGGTCTTCCCGAGGAGGATCGCGCCGGACCGCTGAAGCGACGCCAGACACGGCGCATCCGCCTCCGGGACGAAGTCAGCGTAGAGCTTCGAGCCGGAGGTGGTACGGATGCCCCTCGAATGAACGATATCCTTGGCGCTTATCGGTATCCCGTGAAGCGGACCCAGGCCCTCGCCGGCCGCGCGGGCCTCATCCGCCCGTCGCGCGCTCGAAAGAGCGCTCTCCTCCACCAGCGTGATGAAAGCGTTGAGCCCTTCCGTCTCCCGCGCGCGATCGAGGTGAGCCCGCACGAGCTCCACCGTGGAGATCTCACCCGCGTCGAGCGCTAGCCGGGTCGTCCTGATGGAGTCGGACGTTGCGTCGGAGCCCTCGCCGATGGTCGGCTTCCGGGGTGAGGTAGCCGACGGCGAGGCCGGCAACCTCGACTCGTGCAGCCCGCCCAAAGGCTCTTCTTCCGGTTCGGAGAACGCGTGCAACGCCGGAAACCCGGCCGTGAGGGCCGAAAAACGCGTTTCCAGCCGCTCGACCTCCTCCGGAGTGAGCGCTACCCCGAAAACCGCTTTATCCCCGCCTTTGCTCATCTGCTGTCATCCCTCTCGAAGACCGCCATTTGTCTTTTGACGCACGGTTCTGATATCGTTCTCACGTTGTGACCGGCGGCAAATCCTGCCGTACGTCTCTTCGCTGCGCCTCTACCGGCGTTATTACCCATAGCGAAGTGACCCCTTGCGGGGGGCTCGAATCCTCGATCGAGGTGTCTTGCGCGACGCCGCCGGCTCGGAACACCGGACGCGCTCGTTTGTCGACGCCCCACGCGGTATCGAGTCCAAGAAGCATGTTGCGAGCGCTTTGCACAAGGAGGTTTGCATGGCAGTCACTCAAGGATATCCGGGGGTCGAGACCGACCGGGCGACGGGCATAGGCCCAGCTCCAACTTTTAAAGTATTCACCCGTAAAGACATAGACGACATCGCCCCGCTCCAAAAACTTTCATCTCGTGATCGACTGGCCATGAAGGCCGTCTCCGCCGTACTTCCCTTTCGCGTCAACAACTACGTGATCGACCAGCTCATCGATTGGGACAATATACCCGACGATCCGATCTACCAATTGACCTTTCCGCAGCCCGACATGCTCGAAGACGCGGACTTCGACCGAATGTACACTCTGGTCAAGAGCGACGCACCCACCGAAGAGATCCGTTCCGCGTCCCGGGAGATCCAAGCAAAGCTCAACCCCCATCCCGCCGGACAGCTCGAGATGAACGTACCGCAGATCGACGACGTGGCTCTGCCGGGCATGCAGCACAAATACCGGGAGACGGTGCTCTTTTTCCCCGCCGCGGGCCAAACCTGCCATGCCTACTGCACTTACTGCTTCCGCTGGGCACAGTTCGTCGGCATCGACGAGCTCAAGATGGCCGCCCGCGAGTCCGAGCAGCTCGTCGCCTACGTCAGAGCCCATCCGGAGATCCGGAGCATCCTCTTCACGGGTGGCGACCCCCTCGTGATGAAAGCAAAAGTCCTGAGGCGCTACATCGAGCCGCTGCTCGACCCGTCGCTGAGTCATCTCGAGAGCATCCGTATCGGGAGCAAAGCGCCCGCCTACTGGCCCTACAAGTTCGTCTCCGACGACGATGCCGACGATTTGCTCGGCCTGTTCGACGACGTCGTCGAGTCCGGGCGCAACTTGTCCTTGATGGCTCACTTCACCCACCCCAACGAGCTCGAGACCTACGTCGCCAAAGAGGCGATCCGCCGCGTGCGCGCTACGGGGGCCGTCGTCCGCTGTCAGGCACCGATCGTACGCCACGTGAACGACAACGCCGAGGCTTGGGCCCGGATGTGGACGGAAGAGGTCAAGCTCGGGGCCATCCCGTACTACATGTTCGTGGAGAGGGACACGGGAGCCAAGAACTACTTCGCGATCCCGCTCGAGCAGGCGCTCAACATCTACAACGAGGCCTTCCGCCGCGTTTCCGGTCTCGCGCGAACGGTGCGGGGGCCCTCGATGTCGGCGACACCGGGCAAGGTCCTCGTTGACGGCGTGGCCGAGATCGCCGGCGAGAAAGTCTTCGTGCTCAAGATGCTGCAGGGACGCGATCCCGACTGGGCCGGGCGTCCGTTCTTCGCGAAGCTCGATCCCAAGGCGAGCTGGCTCGATCACCTCAAGCCGGCGTTCGGAGAGGAGCGCTTCTTCTTCGAAGACGCGCTCGAGGGGATGATGAAGGAGCGCGGCTCCGCGAACGCGTAAGGTCGCACCGAGACTCGGTTGGCGAGCACGCACGCACCAGGGCCGCTCGTCGCCATAAGCACGATCGCGGGGCGGTTCTTCGCGCTATGGGTTGTCGCGGGCGCGCTCGTGGCGGCGCTCGCCCCTCAGGCCTTCTCGTGGGTAGGCCCGTACATTCCGACACTGCTCGGTGTCGTCATGTTCGGGATGGGCATGACGCTGTCGACTCGCGATTTCGCGTCCGCGTTGCGCCAGCCGAAGGCCGTGATCGTCGGCGTCCTCGCGCAGTTCACGGTCATGCCGTTGACCGCCTACGCGCTCGCCGTCACCCTCGAGCTGCCAGCCGACATCGCGGTCGGCGTCATCCTGCTCGGCACGTGTCCCGGAGGAACGGCATCGAACGTCGTGACGTATCTCGCCCGGGGAGACGTCGCGCTGTCGGTAGCGATGACGTCATTGTCGACCCTTCTCGCCCCCGTGCTCACGCCGGCGCTCACGCTCTGGTTGGCCGGACAGTGGATTCCCGTATCGGCCACCGCGCTGTTCGGGTCGATCGTCAAGATCGTCCTCCTGCCGGTCGTAGCGGGCTTACTCGCGCATCGCTATCTCGCGAGAAGCGTCCGCGTACTGACGCCGGTACTCCCGCTCGTCTCCGTCACCGCGATCGTCTGTATCGTCGCCTTCGTCGTCGGCGCGCATCGCGACCGCATCGCGGCGAGTGCGGGGGTGCTGTTCGCCGCCGTGGCGCTCCACAACCTCGTCGGGCTCCTGACCGGATTCGCCATCGGCCGTTTTTGGCGCCTCACGCAGGCACAGCAACGTGCGATCGCCATCGAGGTCGGCATGCAGAACTCGGGCCTCGCGGTCACACTCGCAACCGTGCACTTCAACCCGGCCGCCGCGGTGCCGGGTGCTCTATTCAGCCTGTGGCACAACTTGACCGGACCCGCGCTCGCCACCTACTGGGCGGGGAGACAGGAGCAGCCCGCGAGCGGACGAGATGCCGCGGACGACTAGGCCGGCTGCGGACTCGTAGGAACTTGAAGATTCGGCATCGGCCGCGACGTGAAGACTCGCCGGCACGGCTTCGCGATCATGCGGGCCATGAACCGCGCCCGACTCCGAGCACTATCGGTCGCAAGCCCGGTATTCGCATACATCTGCGGAAATAGCATCGAGATGAGCACATAGGCCATTCGATCGCGAATATTGTTGGTCACCGCAGAACGCCTCCAGACGCTCGACAAGCTATAGAACTTCTGCCAGACGACCTGAGTGCGCTCGCGGATCTCTTTCGGGCCCATCGTGGGATGGGGCAAGTAGAGCTTCGGGCGTTTGTGGCGCGGGATCAACCAGAAACGGCTCAGCGGGATTCCGTCCACCGTCTCCTGAGCTTGGTCGATCTCCGTCTCCCACTTCTTGAAGTCGACGGTGCCCGGAAACGGCGTGAGCGTCACGAACTGGGCGAAGTCCATCTTGGCGTCTTCGGCGAGCTCGGCGGTCGCGTCGAACGTGTCCTCGCGATCGGTGGACAGGCCGAAGATGAACGAGCCCAGGATGTGAACGTCGTGCTCGACGAATGCTCGCATCCTCCTCACGAGATCGTCGCCGGCGCTGTTGAAATCCTTGAAGACGGCTTTCAAGCCTTCCTCGGTGACGGACTCGACACCGACGAGGGCGCCCTTGACGTTGGCGCGCTTCATCGCGCGAAGATATTCGTCGTCCTCGGCAGCTTCCATCGTGATCTGCGTGAGGAACACCATGTCGTGCGGCAGCGCCGAGAGGCGATCCAACAGCTCGAACCGCTCGGCTCGGATGGACTTGAGCTCCTCGACCCGAGGGCCGTTGCGGCGTTCTTCGAGCTCGATGTCTTGCCGGGTCACCGGATAGAAATTGTCGTCCGCCAACAGGATGAATCGGAAGCCCTTGCGTCGCAGCTCGACGATCTCTTCGACCACGATCTCGGATAACCGTTGACGGGGTCTTTGGCCGTCCGTCCGCCACACCGAGCAAAAGGAGCAATGTTTCGGACATCCGCGCACGGTCTGTACGGATGCAATCATGTAGCTGTTCTCCGGCATCAGCGACCACTGCGCCGGAAGAAACGCGTCGCCTTCGATGCGGCCGCCGTCGTAAATCTTCTCGGCCGAGCCCGCCACCGTATCCTCGAGAACTTGGGGCCACACGAGGTCGCCGTCGCCCTTCACCACGCTCGACGCGTCACCGTGCTCGAACGCCTCCTCGGGGTACAACGTGACGTGGGAGCCTCCAAAGATGACATGAGCGCCTCGAGCACGCGCTTTTTTTCCGAGCTCGTACCCCCGTAGGGCGTTCAGGGTGTGGATACCGATTCCCACGACGTCTCCTGGCTGCACGGTATCGAAATCGAACGGGTCTAGCGTCTCGTCTACGATGATTGGAGTGCCGAACTTCTCCGGAGTGGCGGAGGCGAGTACATACATCCAACGCGGCACGATAATGCCAATGCCAAAAGACATGTCGTTGGGGTTAATGAGGTGGATGTTCATGCAGTTGTCTCCGTGAAGCGTGCGTATCCAAGGGCGAACCGGTATCAGGCGGAGTGCCCGGCCTAAAGGCACGGGGAGCATACTTCCGCTCCGCGCACCCTGTCAACGTGGGCCGACATGTTACGATCCGTGCCCCATGGACGAGGACGGCATCAAAGCACCCGAGCTGAGCTTGCTGGGCCGCGACAACGTGCCCTACCCCGCATCGCCGGAGGAAGCACGCCTCGAGGCGTTCGACAACGCGTATCCGGAGCGTGACTACACGATCCGGTTCGATTGCCCCGAGTTCACGTCATTGTGCCCGATCACGGGCCAGCCGGACTTCGGACAGATCCTCATCGAATATGTTCCCGGCGCGCGATGTATCGAGAGCAAGTCGCTCAAGCTCTACCTGTTCTCGTTCCGGAACCACGGCTCCTTCGCCGAGGCGATCGTCAACCGGATCCTGGACGACGTCGTCGCCGCCTGTGCGCCTCGTCGCGCCAGCGTTCGTGGAAGCTTCACGCCACGAGGAGGCATTCGCATCGAGGTCATCGCCGCCTATCCCGAGTCGAGCCATTCGTGATTCCGGTCCTGCTGCTCGCTCTCGCTCTCGGCGTCCCCACGCAAGACACCGGGCGCTTCGAGATCGTCCTCGCGGGCGGGCGCGTAATGGATCCCGAGTCCGGCCTCGATGCCGTGCGTCACGTCGGACTCGCGAGAGGACGGATCGCGGCGATCTCGACGACACCGCTTACCGGTGACGTCATCATCGACGTCTCGGGACTCGTCGTCGCACCCGGCTTCATCGACCTCCATGCGCACGCACAGAACATGGAGAGCAATCGCTACCAGGCGATGGACGGCGTGACGACGGCGCTCGAGCTCGAAGGTGGTGCATGGCCGGTGGCGGAGTACTACGAGCGGCGACGCGGCGACGCATTGATCCACTTCGGCGCGAGCGTCAGCCACGGCGAGATCCGCCGCAAGGTGCTCGACCGCGCGGGCTCGAACTACGAGAGCGCGGATGCGAGCGAACTGTCCGAAATGGAAACCATGCTCGCTGCCGGACTGGACGACGGCGGGATCGGGATCGGCTACAGCCTTCAATATTATCCGGGTGCGAGTCGGGAAGAGATCTACCGCATGTTTCGGGTCGGGGCGTCACGCTCGGTGACGAACTTCATCCACTTTAGATATGCCGGCAAGACGGAGCCCGGTAGCAGCGTCGAGGCCGCCCACGAGATGATCGCGAACGCGACTGCGCTCCCGGCATCGGTCCATATCGTCCACATCGGCAGCAGCGGGCTCGCTCAGACCCCTCTCATCCTGAACATGATCGAGGGTGCACAGCGAGCAGGCGTCGACATTACGACCGAGGTCTACCCGTACACCGCGGCGTCTACCGGGATCCAGGCGGCGATCTTCGACGAGGGCTGGCGCGAGCGCTTCGAAGCCGACTACGACGCTATCGAGTGGGTCGTCACGGGAGAACGGCTCACCGAGCAAACGTTCGCTCAGTATCGTGAGCAGGGCGGGATGGTCATCGCCCACGTCATCCCGGAAAGTGCCGTCGACCACGCCGTCGCCCACCCGCTCGTCATGATCGCGAGCGATGGGGTGCCTTTCGTCGAAGGGCGCGCCCACCCACGCGGCCAAGGTACGTTCGCCAGAATTTTGGGGCGCTACGTACGAGAGCGGGGCATACTCACTCTCATGGAGGCGCTACGAAAAATGAGCTTGATGCCGGCACGACGGCTCGAGGACAGTGTCCCCGCTTTTCGCCTCAAAGGCCGGCTCCGTCAGGGCGCGGACGCGGACATCGTCGTATTCGACCCGGACACGGTCCTCGATCGCGCGACGTTCGAGGAACCGGCTCAGTTCTCCACGGGCATCCGACACCTGACCGTCGGTGGCACGCTCGTCGTGCGGGATGGAGCCATCGTCGACGGCGTCGCGCCCGGAATGGGCATCAAGCGACCGAAGACGGTGAAAGACTAGCGACCTTCGCCGAAGACGGACTGATCCTCTCGACAGGTCTCGTCGCGACTCCAGTGGACGAGGAGCGCCGCGATCATGGAGAGGAAGCCGAACAGGGCCGCTAGACGCCCAATGACACCGCTCGATCGAGCAGCAGCGGCGCGATCCGGAGGGGTCGAGCCTGCTTCCGCGGGCAGCTCCGCCGCGCCTAGAGCGGGAGCGGCGACCACCCCTAACGCGTTGTCCTTCGCGAGCGCTTGCGTCGAGGCCGACGCCGGAGTCCCTTGCCTGGATGTGACGGCCTCGCTGCTCGAAGCCGCGAGCGCTCCGAAGAGAACCGTACTAACGAACCAGATTGTTCGCACTGATGAACCTCGCTTTCTCGATGGTCTCATTCAACCGGATCGCGAGGGCCTGGAGACGCCGTCAAAAAGGCCATCTCGTGAAAGAATGTGGCGATCTCGTGGCGGCGGTAGCTCGGCCGCAAAGCATGAGATACATTGGCCTTACAATGACCCTTCAGACCGGAACCGTTGCGGTGGTCGACGATGAGGACAACATCCGGGAGACCGTCGCTTACGCTCTGAGGCGGGAAGGCTATCGCGTCGACCTCTACCCGGATGGCCAGCTCGCGTGGGAGAGCTTCGACAAAGCCCTTCCCGACGTCGCCGTGCTCGACATCTTGATGCCGCGAATGGACGGACTCGAGCTGTGTCGCAAGATACGTGGGCAATCGGAACGCCTACCGATCATCTTTCTCACGTCGAAAGACGAAGAGTTCGACCGCGTTCTCGGACTCGAGCTCGGCGCGGACGACTATTTAGGAAAGCCCTTCGCGATGCGGGAGCTCGTCGCACGCATCAAAGTCCTCTTCCGGCGACTCTCGCTCGACGCGGACGGCGCGGGGGACGGCGACACCGAATCCTTGCGGATCGGTGGGCTCGCTCTCGATTTGAGCCGATATCAGGCGACGTGGAAGGAACAGCCACTCTCCCTGACCGTGACGGAGTTCATGTTGCTGCACGTCCTCGCTCGGCGTCCCGGACACGTTCGCACCCGAGCTCAGCTGATGACCGAGTGCTACCCGCATGACGCGTTCGTGAGCGAACGGACCATCGACAGTCACGTCAAGAGACTGCGCAAGAAATTCAACCAGCTCGACCCGGACTTCGCCGAGATCGACACCGTCTACGGACTCGGTTATCGCTATCGCGATAGCAGCGACCCAAAAGAGCCCTGACAGAGGGACGCCGTGCGCCGATTCATCTCGAGGATCTCGATTCGGCTCCTCGCTTTCAACGTCTTGCTGGTGTTCCTCCCGGTAGCCGGCGTCACCTATCTCGAAGTGTACGAGCGCAAGCTCCTCCAGGCACAAGAACAATCGATGGTCCAGCAAGGACGGCTGCTAGCAGCGGCGCTGTCCGAGAGGGGCCCGATCGATGCCGAGCTCGTCGAGCCCATTCTCATCCGCCTCGACCAACGAACGACGTCGCGTATCCGTGTGATCGACCCGGCGCGCGCTTTGATCTCCGACACGAGCCGTCTCGGCCCTAAGCGTGCGACGGATGAGCCGGGCCCGGGCGACGCGTCCGCGGCGAGCCTTCGCGCGAGCTGGCTCTACCGCGTCGGCTCCGCAGCATTTCGACTCTTCGACCGGGTCGTTTCAGGTCCGCGGCCGACGGTGGGCTCCGACTTCTACTCGGCCGACGAGACGTTCGAAGGGGGCGAGATAGAGCAAGCTCTTTCGGGTCAATACGGTGCCGCGACCCGGATCACATCCGGAGGCCAGCGCTCGGTGACGCTTTATAGCGCCCTGCCGATCGAAAGTGGTGGGGAGTGGGTCGGAGCCGTGCTCGTGTCGCAATCGACTTTCCAAATCCTTCAGGATCTCTATGAGGTCCGCCTGGCCACGTTCCAGTTCCTTCTCGGTGCCGTCGGTGTCGCCGCAATCTTGAGCCTGTTCGTATCCACGACCATCTCGCGCCCGATCAAGAACTTGCGAAGCCAAGCCCAGCTTCTGCTCGACCGGCGCGGACGACTCACCGGCCGTTTCGAGGGCTCCCTCAAGCAGGACGAGATCGGAGATCTCAGCCGCGCGCTTCGTGAGCTCTCCGACCGACTCGAGGAGAGGATGCATTTCATCGAGTCGTTCGCAGCCGACGTCTCCCATGAGTTCAAAAACCCTCTCGCATCGATGCGCGCCGCCGCCGAGATGCTCGCCGAAGTCGACGAGCCCGAGGCGCGGGAACGGTTCGCGCATATCGTGCAGGTCGACATCGCCCGCCTCGAACGGCTGCTCTCCGATGTGCGAGAAGTCACTCTTCTCGACGCCTCAGAGGACGGGACATCGCCGCATCGCGTCGAGCTTCACGATCTCATCGACGGCGTCCTCGCCCAAGAGAGGTATCGAAAACACTCGATCGCCTTCGAGCCGGACGCCTCGATGCCGCCGCCCGTGACCACGGTCAGTCCGGATCGCATGACCCGAGTCGTCGAGAACTTGTTGGACAATGCGCTCGATTTCTCGGGTGACGGCTCGGTACGCGTCGTGACCCGGCTCTCCTCGACCGAGATAACGATGACCGTCGAGGACGATGGCCCCGGCATCCCACCGGAAAGCCAAACACAGGTGTTCGCGCGTTTCTACAGCTACAGGCCGAGCGGCGAAGCTTCGGGGCACAGCGGCCTCGGCCTCGCGATCGTCAAGTCCATCGTCGAGCGACGCGGCGGGTCCATCAAGGTGGTACCGTCCTCGCTGGGCGGCGCAGCGTTCGAGATCGTGCTCAGGCCCGCGAGCCCAGTATCCGAGCCGGAAGAAAGACAATCGCTCGCAGCAGCTCGAACACGCCACTCACAGTGATCCCGATGAGTCGAAACGGCAACGACAACAACCAGACGAACGGATAGAGCATCACCGCTACGATCGCGATCGGCCAGCAGAAGACGAGGACTATCAGCCACACCAAGAATGTCGTCATCGAGAGGTATTACGAGCGCGACGGGCTAGAGGTTCACGAGGTCTCGTCAGCGACGAGCGCGAGAAATTCCGACTCCGACAAGATCTCGATACCGAGCTCTTTCGCCCTCTCCGCCTTCGAGCCGGGGCTCTCTCCTACGACGACCAAGCTCGTGCTCTTGCTAACCGAGGAGGTCACGCGCCCGCCCCTCTCCTCGACGAGGTGCTTCGCCTCGTCTCGGGACAGTTCGAGCGTGCCGGTGAAAACCACCTTCGCGCCCTCCATCGTTTTCGCGGTGGTGGACGCTGTCCACTCGGGTGCGACGCCCAGGGCTCGCATCTCCTCGATCACGCGGCGGTTCCCCTCGTCGGAAAAATATTCCACCACGGCGGATGCCACCTCTTCGCCCACCTCATGGACCGATGTGAGCGCCTCTTCATCCGCGACTATCAAGGCATCAAGGCTCTCGAATTGCTTGGCCAACACCTTCCCCACATGCTGTCCAACATTCGGAATCCCGAGCGCGTAGATATAGCGATCCAGCGCGACGTGTTTACTCGCAGCGATCGCCGCGACGAGATTCGCGGCTGATTTATCCCCGAAGCCCTCCAAGGGAATCAGATCCGCGACCTCCAGCCGATAGAGATCCGCCAGGTCCACGACGAGGCCGTTATCCACGAGCTGTACGACCGTCTTCTCCCCCAGAAACTCGATCTCCATCGCGCCACGGCTGGCAAAGTGCTGGATGCGTCCGGACTGCTGCCCGCGACACGCCCATCCGCCGGTGCAGTAGTGATAGGCGCCCTTGACTGCGACCGGCGATCCCGAGACCGGGCAGGTTTCGGGCATGGAGAACGGCTCCGCACCCGCCTTGCGCCCTTCGGCCAATACTTCGACGACCTCGGGGATGACGTCGCCGGCTCTTTGGATCCGGACGCGGTCGCCAATACGCACGTCTTTGCGACGGGCTTCGTCTTGGTTGTGGAGCGTGGCGCGGCTCACGGTAACGCCCGAGACATCCACAGGACGCAGAAGCGCAACCGGCGTCAGTTTACCCGTCCGTCCGACCTGCACCGCGATATCCATTACTTCCGTGACCTCTTGTCGCGGTTTGAACTTGAACGCCACTGCCCAGCGCGGCGTGCGGGAGCGAAAACCGAGCTCCGTTTGCCAATCCTCACGGTCGACCTTCACGACGACGCCGTCGAGCTCGTAGTCCAAGCCGTCACGCCCCTCTTCGAGACTACGGTGAAAGGAGACCACCTCGTCGAGGGTCGCACAACGCCTCGCGCTGTCTTCCACGGGAAAGCCCCATGCTCTCAAAGCCTGAAGGGTCTCCCATTGCGAGCCTCCGGGCTCGCCGGCTCCGAACATGACGTCATAGGCGAAGAGATCGAGGGGGCGGCTCGCGGTAATCCGCGTATCGAGTTGGCGCAGTGATCCGGCAGCGGCATTTCGCGGGTTCGCAAAAGGCTCCTTGCCGAGCTCCGTCATGCGGCGGTTGAGAGCATCGAACTCTCGTGCCCGCATGATGACTTCAGCGCGGACGGCGAGGGTCTCGGGAATCGTGGCGCGCCCTTTCGTAAGCGACCGAGGCAGCGTTTCGATGGTCCGCAAATTCTCGGTGACGTCCTCGCCCGAGAGCCCATCCCCGCGGGTGGCCCCTCTGAAGAACTCGCCTCGCTCATAGACCAGCTCAACGGACAGGCCGTCGAATTTGGGCTCCGCCACGTAGACCACGTCCTCCACCCCAAGGCCCTTGCGAACCCTCTTGTCGAACTCGGAGACTTCGTCTGCGCTCATCAACGATTCGAGCGACAACATGGGCGCAAGGTGTCGCACCTCGCCGAACCCCTTCTGCACGGCACCAGAGACGCGTGCCGTGGGCGAGTCTTTGGAGCCGAGCTCCGGATGAGCTCGCTCGAGCTGCTGGAGCTCCCGCATCAGGCGGTCGTATGCCTGGTCGGAGATCTCCGGCTGATCTCTTACGTAGTAGCTCTCGTTGTGCCGCTCGATCGTGCGCCGGAGCTCATCGATACGCTTCGCCGGGGCTACCACCGATTCGTCGCGAGACAGGCCGACGCTACGGCCTCACTCGCCACTACGCCAATGAGGCACCGGGACGTCGGCCATGGTTCGCAAGCCGGCCGGAAGCGACTTCATCGCCGGAACCGTAGCCAGGAGCATCGCGACCGTCGCTTCGTCACCGGCGACACCGCCCTGGAAACGTAGCTCGATGTTCGGCTCCCCCGTAACGCTGACGCGGTCGCTCGCGTTTCTCGCCCCGACATACATCTTCAGGTCGAGCGCGACGGCCTCGCGACGCTTACGCATGCCGCGGCATACATGGTGGATGCCCGCGACCTGCCCGGATTCAACGGTCAAATAGGGAGTCTTCACCTTCTTCGTCGCCATGATCGGTGTGATGGTCTCGTCCACTTTGTCGAGGCTCAAGCCCAAGCTTTCCGCAACGAGATGCGTCGACTCGAGGAGCCCGACGTGGCCGAGCTCCGCTTTCTTGACGCCTTTGCGGAACTGGGCTCGGGTCATTCCCGCGCCTACTTTGCGCTGAAGGTTCTCGCGCCGGGTGGACGCGTTAACAATGCGCTCGATCGAGACCGACTTGACCGAGAGGCAGGGCGCGGTCGCCGCCAAGGCCATCGTGTCCATGACGAGCCCTGGATTGACGCCGGTGCCGAGCACCGAGACGTCACGCGACTTCGCTAGCTTGTCGAGCTCTCGCGACTGCACCGGATATTGCGCTTGCGGCATCAGTAGCTCCTCACAAGAGCTGACGATATTCGTCCGGGCGTTGACGCATTGCTTGATCTGCGGCAGCACGGATTTGAATCGCGACCCGGTCGTCAGGATCACGACGTCCGGACGCGTGACCCCCAAGACGTCCGCCGGTCGGTCCGAGACTCGCACCCCGGACGGGCTCTTGATCTCGGCGAGATCCGCAACGTCACGCTGCTGCATGGCGGGATTGACATCGATCGCTCCGACGAGTTGAAGATCCCGGCGGCCAAGGATCGCTTTCGCGGTCTCGAGGCCAATTTGGCCGAGCCCGTAGAGCACAATCCGGGTTCGCTCCGGCGCTTTCATCGAACACACCTCCGATTGACTTTCAGGACGGGATAAGTGAAGCGAGCTTATATCAATAAGAGAATCGCGTCCAGCTACGAAAACGAACATTGCGACGCACGGACGCTCGACGTGCGGTGTTGGTTTATAGTGGGCCCGATGTCGACGACGACGCCCGGCGCTGCTAAAGGGCCACACCCGGCGGCCGGAATCGTGCTGTTCTTCGCGCTCGTTCTCGTGGGCCGCGCCCTGCCGACCGAGTGGGCGCTCGTCGCGACACCGCTCCTCATTCTGGCCCTGACGGCACTCGCGGTCGTGGTCTCCAAAGCCGATCCGCGCAAAACGCTGCTGCTGCGGGCCCCAACACTACCCGACCTCGTCATGGCGTTCCCGCTCGCGATCTCGTTCATCGTGCTCAGCGATCAGATCTCGAGCCTCGCGCAAACGCTCGTGCCTCTCGACGAGAGCTACGCCGCTGCCATGCGGGAGATACTGCGTGCCGAAACGGCATCGGAGTGGGTCTCGAAGATTCTCATCATCGGCGTCGGAGCAGCCGTGTCCGAAGAGCTCATGTTTCGCGGCTTCATCTTGACGGCGTTTCGCCGGACCGCCCGTCCCGCCTTGGCCGTGGTATCGACTTCGCTCCTGTTCATGGTGTTGCACTATCCTCTCTACCCCGCCTCCCTTGGCGCTGGACTCGTCCTCGGCTTCGTCGCCGTGTCGACGCGCAGCATCCTCGTCCCGATCTGCGTTCACTTGGCCAACAACCTCGCCGTCTTGTTGCTCGTGAACGTCGCCGAGCTCGACACGCTCGCGGACCCCGTCTGGATCCCACCCGAGATTCTTCTACCGGCGCTCGCGATCTTCGGATTGACGGGCTTTTACTACGCACGCCGCTGGGAGCTCCCGGACGCGGAGGAATCCGACATCGAGGACTACCGTCCTCCCCCTCCACCGGCCCCGATCCGCCCTATTTCGCTGAAACGTCTTCAGCCGCCGCTCTCCGATGAGCTCGGTGCCATTCCGCCCTCGCGCCGGCGACTCGGTTGGGTCGTCGTGGCCACTGCCATCGCGACGGGCTTTCTCGTACTCGTCGCGCTGTTCTCGACCTCGGTGTACTACGTCTATCCGGAGCGTTTCCGCGAGGCGGGGATCGAGCTTCTACGTCAACAAAGTCACAGAGAGCTTACCGACGAGGCATCGGACCGCGCCCCTTCGATCGCCTCGGCCTTCGAAGCACTGTCCGCCCTCAACGAGAGCGGACAGCTCGACATCATGGATCTGGCCGAGATCCAAAACGCCTTCATCGAGCTCAACGCCGACGGCGGACTCGACGCGAGAGACGCGGACATTCTCGTCGAGACCATCCGGCGCGTCGTCCTGGCAAAAACAAGGGCCCGGCCCCTCTAGTCGCTATTGCTCCGGGAGATGGGAGAACTGTGCCTCGAGGTCCACTCCCTTGGCCCGGAGTCGGCGATAGCCGGTGAGAAAAATACACGAGCCCACGAAGAGAACGACGAGATAGGTGTAGAAGGCATGGAAGTACCACGCCTCGGTGGGCGTCCCCAAATCTTTGACGACTTGAATCACGATCAGAGCCGCGAGGAGAACGGTCACCGAACAGGCGACGAAGACCTGCCAGCGACGATCACGCATGAAGCGAATCTCGGAGGCGAGCTTCGGGTTTCGACGAGGCAGATTCAAGAGCGAGACCGCCATCAAGAGGAAGTTCACCAACATCGCGGTCACGAGAAGGTCGACGCCAAGGAAGAAGTCACCCGAAATGTGGTTTCCGACGATGCCGGCGGACGCCGCGGCGCTCGACAGAAGGATCGCCCTCGTGGGGGTGTGAAAACGAGGGCTGACATGCGCGAAGAGCTCGGGGAAGAAGCCGTCCTCCGCCCATGCGAAGACGAGGCGCGACACGGATAGAATCATCGCCGGTAAATCGTTCGCGAGCGCGATGGTCGCCGCCGCGACGATCACGAAAGTCCACCCGGGCGACATCAAATAGCCGAGAAGACCCGGCGCGGTCAGATCGGTCGTCACGGCGCGCTCGGCGATGAACGACCACGGCACTGCGTGATAGACCGCCGCCGTAAAAGCGATGTAGTAGGCGCCCACGCCCAGGATCGAGATACAGATCGCGAGCGGCAAGTTGCGCCCCGGATTCTTGGCCTCGCCACCCGCTTGCGCCACGGAGTCGAATCCAACGAAGCTCGAGAACAGCAACACCGACGCGGTCAGCACGAGACCCCAATCGATCGCCCGCTCCGCGGGAAGCTCGATGCGAACGCCTTCCGCCGCTTCGAGCGCGACCGCGAAGTCTTCATGGGAGTAGGAGAATCCGGCCGGGATCGCGATGAGTCCTCCGGCGAACATCAGGAACATGAGCGGCACGAGGGTGCGTTCGTACAGCTTCGTCCCGAGCAAATTGACCCCGGTAAAGACCCACAGGAAGGCGAGAGGAATCACGAGCCGGGCGCCGCCCGTCTCGAGAAAGGTCGCAAGCTCACCCCAGGAGACCGCTGTCGCCAAATCGCGTAGAAACGGCACGAGCACATAGGAGACGACACCGATCGCCATCGAGAGGCCGAACCACTGGGAGAAGCTCGCGACGAAACCCAGATAAGGATGCAAGCTCCGGCTCGCGAACACGTAGCTGCCGCCCGCCCGCGGCATCGCGGAAGAAAGCGCCGCGTAGCACAACGCGCACCCGAAAGCCGGCACGATCGCAACGAGGTAGGCGATGAGGACGTCCGGCCCGATACCGGGCACGTTTCTCTGAATCATGAACGGAACGACGTTCACCCCGGCACCGAGCATGGCGCACACGCCGGTCGCGATGAGGCCTAAGAGTCCGAGGTTCCGGTCCAGCTTCGCTTTCTCGCTCATTCGGCGAACCTATCGGCGTAGAACGCGGGGACGAGAAACATCGCCGCACCAAGCACAAAAATGGGCGCTCCAATTCCAGGGCTTCTCGGGAACAAGAAGAAGCCGAGAGTGAACAGGTGGACGATGGCGCTACCGTACAGAGCCAGGAACGCGCATCGAGCAAGCGTTGGCGCCGATTCCATCGCGACCAAAGCGACGAAGTCGACCGCGAGCGACGCGACGAAGCTCGCGGTCATGATCGCCGAGAACGTGTCGAGGTCGATCGGCAAACCCACGAGCTGCCAGGACGCCGTGGCGACGAGCGCGGTCGCGAACGGCAGGCGGGCGCCGAGCCGACGGTAGGTGATCCCTTTGACGGGAGTGAAGACGGCAACGAGAAAAAGCGCGAGGAGCGCATCCGTCCAAGACGAGCCCCCACGGGTCAGAAGGATCAAAGCGGTGACGTCCACGAGAACGAGGAGCGTCCGTCCGTAACGGCCGGCACCACTCACGGGCGATGCCCCAGCTCGCGCGCGACGAGCTCATGCGCCGTCTCGGCGTTGCGGGCGACGCGGTACCCGCCCCGCTCGACGACGACCTCCGCCGGTCGCGGCCTCAAGTTGTAGTTGGAGCTCATCGAGAACCCGTAGGCTCCGACATCCAGAATGGCAATTTTGTCGCCACGCTGTAGCGGCGGAAGCTCACGGCCCCGCGCAAAGATGTCCGAGCTCTCGCAAACCGCCCCGGCCACATCGATGGCGGACAACGGCCCTTCTCTCCGGGAAACCGGCACCACCCGATGGTAAGCGGCGTAAAGAGCGGGTCGCAAGAGGTCGTTGAGTCCGGCATCGACGACCGCGAAGCGCCTGCGATGCACTTCCTTCATGTAGAGGACTTGCGCGACGAACCCGCCTATCGGACCGAAGAGCGAGCGCCCGGGCTCGGTAACCACCTCGACATCGAGCTTGGCGAACGGCGCCAGGACCTGCTCGGCGTAGCGCTCGAAACCCGGAGGCTCTTCATCGTCATAGGTAATCCCGAGCCCCCCGCCGATATCGACGTGCCGGATCGGAACGTCGGGTAGGAGGCTCTCGATCCAGTGCGCGAGCATCGCGGCATTCTCCGCGAGCGGCTCGACGGACGTAATCTGCGATCCGATATGGGAATGCACGCCGACGAAATCCGAATGGGCAAAGTCGCGATGGGAGGCATAGAGCCGGCTCGCCGTCTCGGGATCGATGCCGAACTTCGCCGTCGAGACGCCCGTCGCGATATGGGGATGGGTGCCCGCATCGATATCCGGATTCAAGCGCAGCGCAACCGGGGCGCGGCAGCCGGCCTCGTCCGCGAGCCGGTCGAGCACACGAAGCTCCTCCTCCGACTCCACGAGGAACATCTTGATGCCGGCCTCGAGCCCTGAGACGAGCTCAGCGTCCGTCTTGCCGACCCCGGAGAACACGATCTGGTCCGCGCGAAACCCCGTCGCGAGCGCGAGCGTCAGCTCGGCCCCGGAGACGACCTCCGCACCGGCGCCGGCATCGGCTAAGGGCCGAAGCAGCGCGGGCTGACTATTCGCCTTCAGCGCCACACAGTGAGCCGCGCGCACGTTCCCGAACGCCTGCTCGAGCGCCGTGTAACGCTCCAATAACGCATCGACATCGTACAGGTAGAACGGCGTCGGGACATCGGACGCGATCGTCGAGAGCGGGACCCCGGAAACGCAGACTTCCGAGCCATCGTAGTCGAACACCTCGCGTCGCATGGAAAGCGCCGCATTATACGTGTTTCTAGAGGCCGGACGTGCCGGATCGACGAGACGCGGATCGCTCGGTTATAGTGACGGCCCTTCAGGAGGCGTCCATGCGCAAAGTTGGTTCTATCTCGTCCCTAGCTCTCATCGTTACTCTTACGCTCGCGATCCCGATAGTTGGCGCCGAGAAGAAAATCATCTCACCCGCCGGCATGGAGCTCGACTTTCCGTTCAGCCCGGGTGTGCTCGCCGGAGACTTCCTCTACCTTTCCGGACAGATCGGAAACGAGCCCGGGACACTGGACGTCCCCGAAGGCATCGACGCGCAGGTGCGACAGACCATGGAAAACCTCCGAGCCGTTCTCGAGGCGGCCGATATGGATTTCTCGCGCGTCGTCAGCACGAATATCTTCTTGTCGGACGCACGCGACTTCGCCGCGATGAATGCGATCTACCGCACGTACTTCGAAACGAGCCCACCGATCCGAGCCACCGTCGAAGCCGACATCGCCATCCCCGACGCGCTCGTGGAGATCTCCATGATCGCGGCACGTCCCGGCGTCGAGCGCACGGAGATCAAACCTTCCCGGATGAAGTCCCCGGAACTGCCTTACAGTTGGGGCATAAAGGTCGAGGACACGCTGTTCATCGCGGGCGCGACCGCGCGCAATCCGGACACCTACCAGCCTCAAGGCGGCGATATGGCGAGCCAGACGAGGCGCGTGCTCGAGAATGTCGGCTTCGTCCTCGAAGAGGCGGGAATGAGCTACGACGACATCGTCAACTGCCAAGTCTTTCTCGACGACGCGAGGTATTTCCAAGAGATGAACGACGTCTATCGGACGTTTTTCGACAACGACCCGCCCACGCGAGCGACCGTCCGTGCGGCGCTCATGAACACCGCCTTTCTATCCGAGATTCAGTGCACCGCCGTCCAGGACCCCACGCGACGGGTCGTCTCCGAGTCCACTTCGACGAGCCCGTTCTCGCCGGCAGTAATGGTGTCCGATCGACTCTTCTTGGCCGGGATGGTCGGCCGCGGCCCCTCCGGATTCGCCAAGGGCGACGTCGCCGCTCAAACGCGCCAAACGCTCGAGAACATCCGAGACGCGCTCGCCGCGGCAGAGATGGATTTCGATGACGTCGTCAACGTGATGGTCTACGTCTCGGACATCCGCTATTTCGGAGCCATGAATGAGATCTACAAGGAGTTCCTGCCGAGCCCACCGCCGGCGCGCGCGACGGTCGGCGTGCAGCTGATGTCGCCGGACGCACTCGTCGAGATCATGATGACCGCCGTACGATAGCCGCGGCCGGATGAACAACGGGACTGCCCCGTCACGGGTTGCGGCGGAGCAGTCCCCCCCGGGAGCTAGCGACGCGCGAGCTCGGCGTGGATGTTCACGCTCTCGCCCGCGTCGAGCGCGATCGTCCGCTCCCATGCCTCGTATCCCGGCTTCGTGACCCGGATGACATACTCGCCGGGCTCCACCGTCTTGAGACGCGGCGCGCTCCCGTTGAACGCTCCGTCGATCGTGATTTCGGCGTTCACGGGCGTCGATGAGATATCGATCGTCGAACGGGTCTCGTCGACATCTCGCACCGCGATGTCTTGCTCCGTATCCTTGATGCCCTCCTGGTCGTATCGGACCGCGCGACCCGTCACCATCTCGAGGCTCCTGAGGACGCCGCGATAGTTCTTCTTGTCCAGCTTGAGCTCGACCGCGCCGGATTCGACGCCATCAGAGAAGCTCACCGTCACGTAGTGCTTGCGACCCTTCGCGAGAAAGAGCACGGGTGAGATGAAAATCGCCGACTTCAAACGACGGCCGGACACTCGCGAGTAGTAGAGCTCCGTGACCGCTCCCGGCGGCAGCTCGAAGCTACGCCCGCCATCTTCGAAGCGGATGATCTCGGAGCCGATGACGAGCTGGCCATCGTCTCCTTCCCGGACGGTCCCGAAGCCCGTCCTCGATTCGACGTTGTCGAAACTTAGCTGCGCCATCGACGGAGCCGCCAAGCCCACTGCCAGCACTGTCGCTACGAACACTCTCATGAGTCACCTCCATCGCGCTCGCTTTGCAGCAACGGTGCCAGATCCGATGGCCCCGGAATCCCGGGTTCTTTTGGAGGGTCTGTCCGCTCGAGCGGACACTACGTCAGCCGCGGATGAACTTTCTGAGCTCCGTGTGGTTCTTCCGCACGACGACGATCGCGCCGTCTTTCAAGTCCTCATCGAACAGCTCGAGCAAGTTCAGCAAAGTATCGGTCGTGGCGGACGCCGTCATGGAGTCGGCGCAAAAGTAGATGACCGACGGCCAGCTGCCCGCGTCGGACTCCACGAGACGGGACAAGCTGCGGTTGCGCGTGATGACGATACGCCCTTCGAAAGCGGCGAGACCCAAGAACTCTCGGATGGGCAGATCGGACGCGCCGATCTCGGCCGCGTGGACGGCGTCGAAGCCTTCTTCTCCCAGATCGTCGACGACCTCCTTGGGAAAATAGGGGTCGGCGAGGATCTTCACCGGCTTACCAGTACCTCACCGCGCGGGCACAAGAGCATGGAGCGCATCGGCGACTTTTTCGATTTCCTTCTCGCTGTTGTAGTGCAGCATCGAGATACATGATGCGCCGGTCGCCTCATCGAGCCCAAGCGCTCGCATCAGTGAAGGAGCGTCGCCGTTTCCGTGGCCGACATGAATACCCTGCTCACGAAGCGTGTGCGCTAGCGCGCCGGGCTCCTGCCCGTCGATGCGGAACAAGATATGCGGAATGCGATGAGCGGCTGCGGTCTCGTCGCTGATACCGAAGACGGTCAATCCCGGGACAGTGGCGAGCCGACGCAGGGCGAGCGCGGTCAGCGAGCGCTCATAGTGTCGGATCGCCTGCATACCGCGGCGCATGTGCCGGCGACGGCCATAGTCCTCGGAGGGCTGAAGCTGCATTTCCTGGGTCACGAGACCCAGCTCCTCGACATAAGCCAGAGCGGCCCGGAACCCGGCCAGTGTCTCGGGCGGGACCGCGAGACCCTCGAACATTTCCGGCGCGTCAACGCGCAGCTTTTGCATACGCTCCCGAGAGCCCCACAAGAATCCGAGCTCCGCTCCGAAGAACATACGCGTCGATGCAATGATGAAGTCGCTTCGCAAGAAGCGGATGTCAATCGCCCCGTGAGGCAGAAACGCCGACCAATTGATCAGGAGCGAGCTCTGATGGTCCTGCACGGCGAGTGCGACGGGAAGGAGCTCCACGATCGAGCCAACCGAGGACGACGCTTTGGCCATCACGACCATCCGGGTCTGATCCGTCAGCATTTGGTCGACCTGCTGGGAGTCGAGGACGGCGTTCGGGCGCTTGACCGCCCAATTTCGAATCGCGCCCCCCCGGGCGTCCAACGCCTTCCAGTCTTCCAAGCCGCCTTCGTCATCGAGCTCCGTCGTCAAGACCTCGTAGGAAGGCGGATAATCTTTCGATAGAGCCGCGCTCAATCGTTTCGAGAGCAGAGCCGCGCTCGGCGCGATGACGATCTCGTCATCAGCCCATTCCGAGTTCGAGTTCAAAAAGAAGGCGAGGCTTTGCCGGGTCTCACGTTCGAGATCCTCGGCGCTTCCGTCTGGCGGGCCATTCGTCGATGTCGCACGCACCGATGCGAGTGGCTGTGGCGCGCTGCGATTGTCAAAAAACACCTCGCTCGAATCCTTCACGGATGGGAAGCATCCGCGGACGTATTCGAGAGGGAAATCCATGCTTGACTCCTTTGTCGGGTACGGCGACGGGCGGCGCCGTCGATGTCGAGCCCTAGAGTATAGTACGTTCGCATGGCACAAAGCCCGAACTCGATGACAACGCGCGTCCTCGACTCTCGCTTCATCAGCCCTGAGAACGATTTCGAGGCGCAGTATCGGGCAGCATCCGAAGGGGCGGCACTTTTCGACCGATCCGATCGCGCGCGGATCGAAGTGACCGGCAAAGACCGCGAGAGCTTCCTTCAGAACATGTTGAGCGCGTCGGTCGACACGATCCCCAAGGGCCACGGCGTCGAAGCGACGTTTCTGACGGTAAAGGGGAAACTGGTCGCGTCTCTCACCGTCTTCAAGGACGACGATCGCCTGATCCTCGAGACGGAAGCGACACGGCGGGATCCGCTGATAGCCGCTTTGTCTCGTTACATCATCTCCGAGGACGTCACTCTCGAAGCGAGTGGGTCGTTCGAGGCGTCGCTCGGTGTCGACGGACCCGGCGCGAGCGCCCTGCTCGCCAAGCTACTCGACGAGGACGTGTCGAGGATCGCGTCTCTCGGCCGGCTCGAGACTTGCGACTCGGGATCGTTTCGCGTCATCGCGACCGGGGACGAGGCCCAGCCGAGCTTCGACATCCAGGGCGGCTTCGACGAGGTCGCGGCACTCATCGACCCCGCGAGCCGCCACGGCGCGGTCATCTCGTCGGACGCGCTCGCGGAAACGCGACGCATCGAAGCCGGCCGGGCGCGATTCGGAGTGGACTATGACGATTCGCACATCCCGCTCGAGGCATCTCTCGACGAGGCCATCCACTTCGACAAGGGCTGTTACATCGGACAGGAATACGTCGTGCGCCTTGCCCATCGCGGGCAGCTGCAGAAAAAGCTCGTCGGACTGCTAGTGGAAGGCAATGAGCCGCCGCCGCCCGGTGCCATCGTCACCATGGAAGGCCGTGAAGTCGGTGCGATCACGAGCGCTCGGTTCTCGCCGGGCCGAGACGCCGTCGTTGCCTTCGGTTTCCTTCGGCGCGAAGCGTTTGCGCCCGAAACGTCCGTATCCGTGACTCTCGACGATGGGACGTCGCGTCGCGCCGTGGTCACGGATCACGGCTCACCGATGAGCGCGCGCCAGGCATTCCAGTAGTCCTGCCCCCCGACCGCGTAGGCGTCGGCGTGCCCACCTTCGGGGATCGTCAAGAACGTCTTCGGCTCCGGCGCGGCCTCGAACACCGAGCGCCCTTGCCCGAAAGGAACCGTCTTGTCCGCGGTGCCGTGCACGACGAGTAACGGGATCGCGACCCGGCTGACTTTGTCGAGGTTGTCGTAGCGAGTACGGACCCAGCCGTCGGGCACGAACGGGAACAGGTGTCTCGCCATCGCCGGGATCGATTCGAAAGGGGCTTCGAGGACGATGCCGGCAACCTCCACCACCGCCTCTAGCGAAAGCGCCACCGCCGCGCCCAACGATTCGCCGAGGAGCACGATCCGACTCGCCGAGAGCGCACGCTGATCCGTCAAATAGCGGTACGCGGCAAGCGCGTCGTGGTGCGTGCCCGCCTCGGTCGGACGGCCGGTGCTCTTTCCAAAGCCTCGATAGTCGAACAAGAGCACATCGACGCCCAATTGCCTGTGCATCGCGACCACGCGCTCCAAACGATGTGAAATGTTCCCCGAGTTGCCGTGACACATGAGAACCGTGACACCGGCTGTAGCCCGCTCGTCAGAGACGGGTATGAACCACGCGTGAACTCGACACCCGTCCTCCGTCCTCAACGTCAGCTCCTCGTAGACCATCCCGAAGGACTCGGGAGTCGCGTCGATCTCGGCCGATGGAACGTAGATGAGTCTGTCTTCGAATAACAAGCCTGCCCCGCGAAATCGAAGGTGCTAGGATGGTACGACCGTAGGCGGCGAGCCAATCTGCCGCGGCGTCGCGACGATTATGACAGAAGGAACCCCTTGCACACCGAATCGCTGAGGGCGTCCTTCGAGGAAACGGTCGCCGAGCCTGGTGACGGTTTCGCGCTCGACCGCGCCGCGCTTCTCATAGCCGCCGAGGAGTACCCCGATCTCCCCATCGACTGCTACGTCGTCGAGCTCGACGTGCTGGCGCGCCGCATACGCGAGCGATTGCACGCCGATGCCGGGCCACACGAGGTCTTGAGACGGATGCGGCAGGTGCTCGTTGTCGAAGAAGGCTTCTCCGGCAATTGCGACCAGTATTACGACCCGCGAAACAGCTTTCTCAACGATGTCCTCGATCGACGGGTCGGTATCCCGATCGCCCTGTCGACCGTGTATCTGGAGATCGCGAGACGCATCGGATTCCCTCTCGAAGGGGTCGGGTTTCCCGGCCACTTCCTCGTGAAATACAGCCATCATGGAGACGATATCGTTGTGGACCCGTTTCACGACGGCTCCATTCTCACGACCGACGACCTCGAGCGCCGACTCGATGAAATGTTCGGCGGACGGATTCGCCACGAGGCCAAGCTCCTGACTCCGGTAAGCTCGCGACGACTGCTGTTCCGGATGCTCGGAAACCTCAAATCCATCTACCTTCGTAACGAAGACTCCCGACGGGCGCTCGCGGCCGTGGAGCGGATGCTCATCCTCGAGCCTTCGGAGGTCGGCGAGCATCGCGACCGGGGTTTGTTGCTGAAACAGCTGGGACGCCCCATCGAGGCGCTACAGTCCCTCTCCCGTTATCGAGCTCTGGCGCCCGAGGCAACGGACCACACGACCATCGGCGCGATGGTCGAAGAGCTAAAACTCCGCGTCGGCATGGCCAACTGAGCGAAAAGGCGCGGCGTCGGTTTGACTCCGGTGCGGCAGCCGTCGTAGAGTAGCCACCGAAGCGTGGGGCTCCCGACCGGCTCAACGCTCCATTCCCAGCGTGGCGAGGTTTACTTTCGAATGCCACGAGAAGGCGCTTGTTTCCGGGCCTTCTGGCTTTCCTCCGCTTGGCCTTATCGGGCTGGAAGTCGTGATATGGTTAAGGCCGAAAAGGAGGTGCACGGTGGTTCAGGACGACACCGCCCTCGCCGGGCTGCCGGAACCCGGTGAGCCGGTCTTTTATCCGAAAGTCGGTCATTGCATTTTTAGAGGCGTGACCGAGGACCGCGTCGCACCGGACATGCGTCTGCTCGAGCTCGAGGATTTGGAGGAAGGCAGCCGCATTCTCATCCCGCTCGCCCGGGTCCCGGAGCTGAACCTTCGAAAAGCGGGGATGGACCTCGACGAGATCAAGGAAGTTCTCGCCGCTCCGTTCGAGGAGCCAATCGAAGACGAGAGCGAACGCCACGACCTCGTCGAGAAGCTCATCACCGATGGTTCACCGCGGGCCCTCGCACTTTCCCTCAAGAGGCTACACCTCCTGAGGCAAACCGACGGTCTCAGCAGAGAAGAAGAGCTAACGCGAAAGAAGATCCGCAGCTGGCTCGCGGCCGAGGTCTCGATCTCGAGGGAATGCACGCGGGCAGAGGCCCAAGCGTTCATGACGCGCGTCCTGCAAGAATCGATGGCAGAGCACCGTCGCAAAGAGAAAGAGGAAGCCAAGCGCAAACGACGCGAAGCGCGCGAACAGAAAAAGGCCGACGAGAAAGCCGCCGCGTTGGCCCTCGCAACGCCACCACCCCACCTCATGCGTCCCGAAGAAGTGCCGGAAACGTCACAAGCGTCCGGCGCTGGTGAAACCGAGGCTTCGGAGTGGAAAGTGGCCGGCTCGGAGGAAGACGAGAGCGCGACCGGCCCAGATAGTTAAGAGGCGCGACAGGTAGAAATCACCCGTCACACATACCTGAGCCATGGCCCGCTACCCCGAGTTCCGCGTCAAGCCGTTGAACGACGAGCCGTTCCACTTCTCGCTCGACAAGGAAGTGATCACGATCGGTCGATCCAAGCGGAACGACCTAGTACTCCACGACCAGTGGCTGTCACGCAACCATGCGGAGGTCCGCGAGGAAGACAGTCGTTACACGATCGTCGACCTCAAGAGCCGCAACGGCACCTATGTCAACGGGCAACGGATCGACGAGTCGGTCGTGCTCACCAACGCCGACATCGTAACGCTTGGCGACCAACAGCTCACATTTCTCAATGAGGCGTCCGGCAGTGTCGTTCTCTCGGAGACACCGGCGGAGCTCGACGCCGAAGGCACGATGGTCGTGCCGACGCACGAGCTCCTCGCCGCCGCGCGGGCCCAGGAAGACACCTGGGAGAACATGGCCGCGGAGCGCAAGGCGGCGCAGCCCCTGCGCAAAGACGAATCGTCGCGCATCCGAAAGCAAAACCAGATATTGACGACGCTCAGCCAGGCGAGCATGGCGCTCATCAGCAACCGCCCGGTCGACGAGCTACTGGACTTCATCCTCGAGCTCGCGTTCAAGGTCATCAAGGCCGAGCGCGGCGTTTTGATGATCGATCAAGACGGTGACCTCGAGGTCAAGGCCGTGCGCTCGGCGAGCGGAAAAGATCCCACGGACGAGATCAGCTTCAGTCGATCGATCGCCGACAAGGTCACGGCCGAGAAGGTGTCGATCCTCACCAACAACGCTCTGAGCGACCCCAGATTCAGCAAACAAGAATCCATCGTTTCGCTCGGCATCCGATCGGCGATGTGCGTCCCGCTCTGGCACGATGACGGGGTCACCGGGCTGATCTACGTCGATAGCCCCCTCCGCGAATCGTTCAGCCAGGACGACTTGACGCTCCTCACGTCGCTCGCGAACGTCGCTGCGATCAAGCTCGAGAATTCGCGGCTCCTCGAGGAGATGATCGAGAAGAAACGCATGGAGCGCGAGCTCGAGCTGGCGGGCGATATCCAGCAAGGACTCCTGCCGAGCGAAGCGCCCACGATCGAGGGATGGGACTTCATCGGTACGAACACGCCCTGCTACACGATCGGCGGCGACTATTTCGACTTCATCGAGCGTCAGGGCCGTCTTGGGGTAGCCCTTGGCGACGTCTCGGGCAAAGGGGCCGGAGCGGCCCTCATGATGATGGTCCTTCGAGCGACGGTCCACTTCGCGAGCCAGCGCGAGTCCGAAGTCGTCGACATCATCTCCCAGACCAACGGTGTCATCTTCGAGAACTCTCCGACGCAGTTCTATGTCACGTTCTTTCTGACGGATCTCGATACGGGCACCGGCAAGCTTCGCTACGTCAACGCGGGACACATCCCGCCCATTCTCTACCAGCGAAACACGGACACGATCGCGCGTCTCGAAGAGGGTGGAACCGTGCTGGGCCTGTTCGACAACCCACCCGTGCCGTTCAACGAGGGCGATTCGACGATGGAGCCCGGAGACATTCTCGTCATTTTTACCGACGGGATCAGCGAGGCTTGGGGCGAGGATGAAGAAGAGTATGGCGAGGATCGCCTTGCGGAGCTCGTCCGCGCCAACGCGACGCTCTCCGCGCCCGCGCTCGAAACGTTGATCCAGCAGGAAGTCGAGACCTACACGGGCGGGAGTCGTGCCACGGACGACCGTACCCTCATCGTCGTCAAGCGCACGCTCTAGCCCGATCGGGCACCGTTCGGAGGGCTTCGATCGAGAACGCGCGGGGACTGTGACCCGTATGCGCCGGTCGATGCGCGTTCGTTGACGGGTCCAAGTTCTCGTGTTAACTTGATTTTTGTCTCTTCCTTTAGGCCGGTCCCTCAACCTATGGTTCGTAAGCAAAGCGCGCTGTCCGAAGTCACGAGTCTGCAAAAGGACATCAACAAGCTCTTCGAGCAGCTAGCCCACATCGACAGCGCAGAGGTCGGGATGGGCCTCGGCGAGTGGTTCCCGCGAGTCGATGTCTTCGAGATCAACAGCGACGTCGTCGTGAAGGTCGAAGCCCCGGGCTTCGACGCCGAGGACATCGAAGTCGTCTTCAAGGGCCCGAAGATGATTCTCACCGGCGAAAAGAAACAGTCGAAAATAGAGACGTCGGTCCGCGGCTACCTTTGCCTCGAGCGGAGCTTCGGCAGTTTTCAACGTTCGCTCTATATCGACCAAGCGGTCGACTTCACTAAAGCCCGCGCGGATCTGAACGATGGAGTGTTGAAGGTAACGATACCGAAACTTCGAGACCGCCGAGGGAGCGAGTTCCGTTTGTCCGTCACCAGCGGCGACCAGACCCGCTAGAGCGCCACCATCATGGAAGTCGACCCCAAAGAGACGCGAGACGAACCGCTGAACGTACCGGAATCTCTCCCGGTGCTGCCGCTGCGCGACATCGTCATTTTTCCGTTCATGATCGTGCCGCTCTACGTGAGCCGCGACAAATCGGTCAAGGCGGTTGATGCGTCGCTCGCGGATAACCGCATGATCTGCCTCGTCGCGCAAAAAGACCAGGAGCGCGAGGCACCGGTTCCTGAAGATCTGCATCGCATGGGTACCGTCGCGGTCATCATGCGCATGCTCAAGCTGCCCGACGGGCGCATCCGGGTGCTGGTTCAGGGCATGAGCCGCGCGCAGGTGGACAGCTTCCGCGAGGAAGACCCATATTTTCTCGCGAAGCTCACATCGGTCGACGAAGAGGTACCGGAGGTGGAGTCCCTCGAGATCCAGGCGTTGATGCGAAACGTCAAGGAGGCCCTCGAGAAGTCCGTCAACCTCGGTAAATCCATATCTCCGGAAGTCATGGTCATCGCCGCGAACCTCGAAGATCCGGGGCGCCTCGCCGACCTCGCCGTTTCTAACCTGGATCTGAAGGTGGACAACGCGCAGGAGATCCTCGAGACGATCGACCCGATCGAGCGGCTCAAGAAGGTGCACGAGCTCATCGCCAAAGAGCTGGAAGTGCTCTCCATGCAACAGCAAATCAGCTCCCAGGCGCGCGGGGAAATGGACCGTACTCAGCGGGAGTTCTTCTTGCGGCAGCAGCTCAAAGCGATCCAGGCAGAGCTCGGGGAGGGCAACGAGCTCGCCGAGGAAGTGCGCCAGTTCCGCAACAAAGCTCGCAAGGCGCGCATGCCGAAGGATGTTTACAAAGAGATCAATCGGCAAATCGGAAAGCTCGAGAGAATGCATCCCGATGCTGCCGAGACCGCGACCGTGCGCAACTACCTCGAGTGCATGGTCGGGCTTCCGTGGAGCAAGTTCAGCCGAGACAATCTCGACTTGGACAGCGCGCTCGACATCCTCGACCAGGACCATTACGGCCTCGAGCGCATCAAAGAGCGCATCATCGAATATCTCGCCGTCCATAAGCTCAAGCAAAAGATGAAGGGGCCGATCCTGTGCTTCGTCGGTCCACCCGGCGTCGGCAAAACGTCTTTGGGACGTTCGATCGCCCGTGCCATCGGACGCAAGTTTCATCGGATTTCTCTGGGCGGCGTGCGTGACGAGGCAGAAGTGCGCGGCCATCGACGCACCTATGTCGGGTCCATGCCGGGCCGCATCATCCAGGGCATCCAGCAGGCGGGGACGTCGAATCCCGTCTTCATGCTCGATGAAGTCGACAAGCTCGGCGCCGACTACCGCGGCGACCCCAGCTCCGCCCTTCTCGAGGTGCTCGACCCGGAGCAAAACGACTCGTTCCGCGACAACTATCTAGGCGTCCCCTTCGACCTGTCGAACGTGCTCTTCATCGCCACGGCCAACCAGCTCGACCCGATCCAGCCCGCGTTTCTCGACCGGATGGAAGTCATCGAGCTCACCGGATATACCGAAGAGGAGAAGCTCACGATCGCCGAGCGCCACCTCTTGCCCAAACAGCTCGAAGAGAACGGGCTCACGAACGAGCAAATCACGTTCAGCAGCCAGGGCCTCCGGGAGATCATCCAAAGCTATACGCGTGAGGCCGGACTCCGGAGCCTCGAGCGAGAAGTTTCGCGGGTGTGTCGCAAAGTGGCGAAACGCGTCGCGTCGGGCCGACACACCAAGAGCCGCATCACCGCTAGGAGCCTCTCGAACTTTCTCGGTGCCGCGAAATTCGTCCCCGGAGAGAACCTGGACAAAGATGCTCTCGGTGTCGCGACCGGCTTGGCGTGGACGCCCACCGGCGGCGACATCCTCTTCGTCGAGGCCACGCTCATGAAAGGCAAGGGCGAACTGATCCTCACCGGAACGCTTGGTGAGGTCATGCGCGAGTCGGCTCGGGCGGCCTTGTCTTATGCCCGGACCCACGCCGCACGGTTCAGTATCGACGAGAGCCGGTTCAGCGATCACGACATCCACATCCACATCCCTGAAGGCGCCATCCCCAAGGATGGTCCGTCGGCGGGGGTGACGATGGCCGTCGTGATGGTCTCCGTCCTGACGGAGACCCCGATACGTCGCAATGTGGCGATGACCGGTGAGATCACGTTGCGAGGCAACGTGCTTCCCGTTGGGGGCGTCAAGGAAAAGGTACTCGCCGCTCGGCGCGCCGGACTGGACACCGTTCTCCTTCCGCGCATCAACGGCAAGGATATCGACGAGCTTCCAAACTATGTGAAGCGCGATATCGAGTTCAAGCTGATCGACCACGTGGACGAAGTCTTGAGCGCCGCGCTCGTCGATCACGCGAAGCTCTTCAGGATCGCGAAAACGCCGGAGCGGGTGCCGCGCCGCTCACAATCGTCCGGTCGTACACGGACGGCACTGAAGTGAAGCTCCTCATCGCGGGCGACGTCGTCGGAAAGGCCGGCCGCAGCATCCTCCGGGACGGGCTCGCCCATCTGCGCTCCAAGGAGGACTACGACCTCATCGTCGTCAACGTGGAGAACGCCGCCGCCGGATTCGGGATCACGCCGGACATCGCGAACAAGTTCTTCCACGCGGGAGCGGACGTCCTGACGACGGGCAATCACGTCTGGGACAAACGCGAGATCTTGGACTATATCGACAAGGAGCCCCGACTGCTCCGTCCGCTGAACTACCCAGCCGCCTGTCCCGGAGCGGGGAGCTTCGTCGCCACGACGGCCAGTGGCCTCAACGTCGCTGTCGTCAATATTCAGGGGCGAGTCTTCATGCCACTCATCGATTGCCCGTTTCAAGCAATCGACCGGGAGCTCGAGACGCTCGCTCACGAGACGAATCTCGTTCTCGTCGATATGCACGGCGAAGCCACCTCCGAGAAGATGGCCATGGCCTGGTACCTCGACGGCCGGGTCTCCGCCCTGGTCGGTACCCACACCCACGTCCCTACGGCCGACGAACGCGTCATGCCCAAGGGAACGGCCTTTGTCACGGACCTCGGAATGTGCGGCTCGTACGACTCCGTCATCGGGATCGAGCCTCACACGTCGCTACCCCGGTTCCTGACCGCCATGCCGACGAAATTCGAGCCGGCGAAATCCAACCCCTGGATGTGCGGCGTCACGGTCGACGTCGACGAATCGACGGGTCTGGCCACCGGGATCGAGCGGTTCAAGATCACCCAGGCCGATCTCTAGGCTGATACGCCCTTCCCGTGCCGACGGACCCCACCGACGACAGAAAGAAGCCCACGGTCTACTCCGTCACGGAGATCACGCGACACATCAAAAACCAGCTCGAACGCCGGTTCGTCAACCTCTGGATCGAAGGAGAGCTCTCGAACCTGAAGCGTCCGTCGTCCGGCCACTTCTACTTCACCCTCAAGGATGATCGCGCACAGCTCCCCGCCGTGATGTTCCGGAGCTCGGCGCGCGCGCTCCGGTTTCGCCCCGAGGACGGACTCGCCGTGCGGGTGTGGGGCCACCTGACCGTATATGAGCCTCGGGGCGCGTATCAGATTCGGGTCGAGCGCATGGAGCCCCTCGGGAAAGGCGCCCTCCAGCTCGCCTTCGAGCAGCTCAAGGAGAAGCTCGCGAGCCAAGGCCTGTTCGAGACGGGCCGCAAGAAACCCTTGCCTCTTCTGCCTCAGCGCATCGGCATCGTGACGTCTCCGAGCGGGGCGGCGCTCCGCGATCTTTGCCGGATCCTCTATCGACGTTTCGACAACGTCGAGGTCCTCGTCTACCCGGCCCAAGTGCAAGGGGAGCTCGCCGCAGCGGAGATCGCGCAAGGCGTACGCGTGTTGAACCGTCTCGGCGGCCTCGACGTGATCGTCGTCACCCGGGGCGGAGGCTCGCTCGAAGACCTGTGGCCGTTCAACGAAGAATCCGTTGCGCGAGCGATCGCGGCTTCCCATATACCCGTCGTCAGCGCCGTCGGACACGAAGTCGACGTCACCATCTCCGACTACGTCGCCGACCTGCGAGCGCCGACGCCCTCGGCAGCCGCAGAGATGGTCGTGCGTCCAAAGGACGATTTCCGCGAACGGGTCGAGCTCCTCGCGACGCGTGCGACCCGCTCGATTTCGAGCACCCGACAGGATCTGTCGAACGCACTCGAGCGCGTCGCCTCGAAGCGCAGCGTCGCCGCGGCTCGCCTCGGTGTGGAACGAAGAGCCCAGCGTATCGACGAGCTGGGATATCGAAGCCACGCTCTGTTGATGCGAGCAACTTCGGATCTCGTGCGCCGCACCGAACGGGCACGGCAACGTCTGGAAGCGCAACGGGTCGATCAGCGTCTGCGCCGATCGAGCGTCGCTCTCATGGCGCTGACCTCGCGCCTCGATCAGGCGGCGATCGCAGCGGTCGGGTCGGCAACGCGAGCGCTCGGAGCCTCGGCCGGCAAGCTCGACGCCCTATCTCCGCTGGCGGTGCTCGGGCGTGGCTATAGCCTTTGCTGGACCGCTCAAGGTAAGCTTTTGCGGCGAGCGGCGGACGTCTCCGTGGGCGAGCCCATCCGGGTGGACCTACACGAAGGACGGCTTCATTGCCGCGTCGAGCACGAGAGAGACCACGATGACGAACGAGCCGGATCCGGCGACTAGCGATACCCCAAAGAATTTCGAGGACGCCCTCGCTCAGCTCGAGGCGATCGTAGCCGAGCTCGAAGGCGGTGAGCTCGCTCTCGAAGCGTCACTTGCGCGCTATGAGCATGGCGTGCGACTCGCGCGCTTTTGTAGCGGCAAGCTGGAAGAAGCGGAAAAACGCATCGAGCTGCTCCAGACCGACGAAGAGGGCGAGCCGGTGACGGATAGGGACGGCGAGCCGAGAAAGACGCAGCTGGAGCTGGATTGAGTGGGTAGCGCCAAGAGTCCGGAACAGCCCACGACCCGCGCCGACTTCGACACCTATTTGTCGGAGCGGGCGGCCCTCATCGAGAGCTTCATGGAGCAGAGCGTCCCCGAAGAGACCACGCCGCCGGAGACGATCTCTCGGGCGGTACGCTACAGCCTGCTCGCCGGTGGCAAACGTCTGCGTCCCATTCTCGTTCTCGCCGGAGCGGAGGCCGTCGGGGGTCAGATCGAAGACGCGCTCCCCGCGGCCGCGGCCCTCGAGATGATCCATACCTATTCCCTTATCCACGACGATCTCCCGGCGATGGACGACGATTCGCTTCGACGCGGCAAGCCGACATCTCACGTGGTCTTCGGAGACGCGATCGCCATCCTGGCCGGTGACGCGTTGCAGGCCCATGCGTTCCGCCTACTCTCACGACCCCGTTCCGGCGTTTCCTCGGAGCGCTGCTTGCGAGCGCTTCACTTGCTCGCGGACGCGGCAGGCGCCGCCGGAATGGTGGGAGGACAGGTCGCCGATCTCGAGGCCGAGGGCAATGCCATCGACGGCGCCGCGCTCGAGTTCATTCACCGTCACAAAACCGGCGCGCTCCTTCGCGCCTCCGTCGAGATCGGCGCCATCATCGGCGGCGGCCACGATGCACAGATCGAATCACTCGCGCGCTACGGGGCCCATATCGGACTCGCCTTTCAGATCATCGACGACATCTTGGACGTCACCGGCACGGCCGAGTCTCTGGGGAAATCCGCCGGCAAGGATGAGCGCGCCGGAAAAGCGACCTATCCCCAGATCCATGGAATGGACAACGCCAAGCAAAAAGCACGTACGCTCGTGAACGACGCTCTCTCGGAGCTCACGGAGTTGGGCTCCGAGGCGCTTCCCCTTGCATCCATCGCCGAGCGGATCCTCGATCGGTCCTCCTGACTGCGAGCCCAGGAGAAGGTGGCCCGGATGCGCATCGACAAACTCGTCGTCGAACGAGGCGTCGTTTCGACCCGAGAGAAAGCGAAACGCCTGATCCTCGCGGGCGAAGTACTCGTCGACGACGCGCCCGTCGACAAGCCCGGGACACTCGTTCCTCGAGATGCCTCGGTGCGGCTACGACAACCTCTCAAGCCGTTCGTCGGAAGGGGCGGCGAGAAGCTGTCCGGGGCGCTCGCGCATTTCGAGCTGAACGTCGCTGGGCTCAACGTGCTCGACGTCGGCGCCTCGACCGGGGGATTCACCGATTGCCTGCTGCAAGCAGGCGCACGTCAGGTAACGGCATTAGATGTGGGCCAGGCTCAACTCGACTGGAAAGTGGCCTCCGATCCTAGAGTAGTCGTCGCCGACAACGTGAATGCGCGCTATGTCGAGCGTGCCGACTTCCCCCGCGGCTTCGACTTGATTACCGCCGACGTCGCGTTCATCTCTCTCACGAAGATACTGGGCGCGCTCGTGCCTCTGCTCGAGCCGCACGGGCGGATGCTCTTACTCGTCAAGCCCCAGTTCGAGCTGTCCGCCGCGGAGGTGTCCAAAGGAGGCATCGTGAGGGAGCAAGAGAAACGAGACAAAGCGGTCGATAACGTCCGCGCCTCGGCAGCCTCGCTCCGACTGCGCGTGCTCGGTGTCGTGCCTTCCGTCCTCAAAGGGGCCGCCGGTAACCAGGAATACTTCCTCCTCGCAGAGACAGATGAAGAATAAGAAGCCGAAGCTCGAAAGAGTCGCCGTCGTCGCGAAGTCACACGCGAAAGAAGCCCCCGGAGTCGCCAAAGATCTGCAGGCATGGCTTCAACAGCGCGGTGTCACGGTTCTGCTCGAGTCCGGCCTCGCCACCAAGGTCGGCGGGAGCGCAAGCTTCTCCTTGGATCGGCTGCCCAAAGATGTCGACATGTGCATCGTCCTCGGTGGGGACGGCACCCTCCTGTCGGTCGCGCGCGCCATGCGCTCGCGCCAGATCCCTATTCTCGGCGCCAATCTAGGGAGCCTCGGATTCCTGACGGACGTCGCACTCAAAGACCTCTACACAACGCTCGAGACGGTCCTCGCGGGCGATGTGGACGTGGAACGACGGGCGATCCTCACTGCGGAGCTCGAGCGTAAAGGTGAGACGATCCTGACGGAGCGCGTCCTCAACGACACCGTCATCACCAAAGGAGCCATCGCCCGCATCATCGAGATCTCCGTCGAGGTCGACGGGCAGTTCGTCGCGCTCGTGAGAGCCGACGGTCTCATCGTGTCGACACCAACGGGATCGACCGCGTACTCCCTGGGCGCCGGCGGCCCTATCCTTCACCCGAACGTCGATGCGATGATCCTCACACCGATCTGTCCCCACACGCTCACCTATCGACCGGTCGTCATTCCAGACAGCGCCAACGTTTGTCTGACGCTCCGCGGCGACCCGGGCGAGGTCTACGCCACTTTCGATGGACAGGTGAGCGAGCCGATGCTACCTGGTGACGTGATCAAGATTCGCAAGAGCCGAAACGCCGTGAAGCTCGTCCGGATTCCCGAAAAGAACTACTTCCACGTTTTGCGTCACAAGCTGCGTTGGGCGGAGAGACCCCGAGGGCGCAGGTCGAGCGCTCTACCGAAGCCCTGATCCTTATACCGTCTGAGGCACGCCGGCGAGCTTGCAGACGACTTTCCACTCGTCCTTCGTCACGGTCTGAACGGAGAGCCGCTGGCCCTTCTTCAACAGTGCCATATCCCGGAGGGCATCGATCTCGCGCAGCATCCCGAGAGACCAGGGCTCGTCGAACTTCCGGACGAACTCGATATCGACCATGTACCAATACGGCTTTTCCTTCGTCGCTCGCGGGAAGTAGTACTTGTTGTCCTTTTCGAACTGCGTGTGGTCCGGGTAAGACTCCTTGCACACCCGGGCGATACCGACGATCGCTTTGGGGTCGGCATTCGAGTGGTAGAAGAAGACCCCGTCGCCGACCTTCATCTCCATCATGTTGTTCCGAGCCTGGAAGTTGCGGACGCCGTCCCAGTAGCTCGTCTTGTCCCGTTTCAGATCGTCGATGCTGTATACGTAGGGCTCACTCTTCATGAGCCAATAGTTCTTCTTCGCGGCCATGGCGTCACTGTAATGCCCCGCGGCCCGCTCAAGCAAACAAAACCGTTTGGGCTAGAATATGCCTATGCATGCCGTCCTGACTTTGCTAGTAAGCGCCGCGCTCATCGGCTCGGCGACGGCCCAACAGGCGGAAGGCCCGCTCGCAGAAGCCGTGAAGGCCGCCCTCGAGAACGCGGATCTCGACGACCAAGTCGCGGAGATCGTCGTCGACGGCGAAACGGTGACCTTGCGAGGCAAGCCGCAAAACGCCTACGTCAAGATGAAAGCGATCGAGACCGCGCTTGCGGTTCCGGGCATCGAGGCCGTCGAAGATGAGCTCGACGTCGCCGCGGCCGAGAGCGATGAGGATTTCGCGAAAGATCTAGTCAGCAGCGTTCTGACCTACCCTCGCTACACGGTATTCGACGATATCGGTTTTCAGCTACAAGACGGAGGGCTGGTCGTTCTCACTGGCAGCGTCACGGATCCGCTCAAGAAGACCGAGATCGAACAACGCGTGGGGAGCGTGACCGGCGTGCAGGAGCTCAAGAGCATCATCGAGGTCCTACCGCCCTCACAGACGGATGATCGCCTGCGTGAGACCCTCTTCAGAAACATCTATGGGCACGAACTGTTCGAACAGTACGCGAGACGGACCCACCCTCCGATCCGCATCATCGTGAATAGCTCGAGCGTCACGCTGTCGGGCGCGGTGCGCAACAAGATCGAGAAGATCCAAGCGGAGTCGATCACCCGGAGCACCTTCGGCGTCATCCAGGTCGACAACCGGCTACAGGTCAACCCTTAGCGGGTGACGGCGTCCTTCGCATCGCCTACGGCCCGTACCCGCACACGGCGCGAGTCACCGGGCAGGTAGGCGAGCGGCAAGTCCTCCACGTCGACGATCGAGATCGTTTCCGCATCCGCGCCCGCCGCTGTCGCGCGTGCGCGCGCTATCTGCGTCGCTTCCTCGATGGCGTCTTGTCGACCCATCCCGCTGAACACCTGATCCACCTCTCCACTGACTTGGGCGATGGCCGCCCCGACGGCGTTTGCCACTCCTTGATGCGCGACATGGATCACTTCCGAGATCCCGGCTAGGTGCTCGGGCACGAGAAACGCGCCGCCCCCGACGGCGATCAGGGGTGCGGCGGATGGATCGTTCTTCATCCGGTCCACACCCTCCGCAATGAGCGCCTCGATACGGCCGCACGTGCGGTCGACGAAGGCCCTCGGCAACGAACGCACGCGAGCTTCGTCTCCGATCGAAGCGAGACCGGCCGCGACGGCGATGTCCGTCGCCGTCGTCGTCTCGCCTCCGAAGACGAGCGCTTCATCGGTCAGCCGAAAGCCTACGCTCGTCGGGCCCACATCCCCTTCCGCGCTGACGATGCTCCCGCCGCCGAGGCCTAAAGACAGCAAATCCGGCATGCGAAACAACGTGCGCACGCCTCCGACCGAAACGACGTTGTTCGCCTCGCGGGGAAAGCCCGCCCTCAGGCAACCGATATCGCTCGTTGTCCCTCCGACATCGACGACGAGCGCGTCGGCGATCCCCGAGAGAAACGCGGCGCCCCGCATGCTGTTCGTGGGCCCGGACGCGAAGCTGTAGACGGGGAACCGGATGGCTTGCTCGGCGAGCATCACAGTGCCGTCATTTTGGGTTAGGTAAAGCGGGGCGTCGATGCCGCTATCGGCAAGTGCATTCGTGAACGCCTCCGTCGTGTGCCGCGCGAGCGTCACGATGGCCGCATTCAGGAGCGCCGCGTTCTCGCGACCCAGAAGTCCGATACGCCCCAAATCCTTCGAGAGGGTGACATCGATATCGCCGCACACTTCGCGCAAGATCTTCGCCGCTCGCTCTTCGTCCTCTCCGGTCAAGGGCGAGAAGATGCTCGTGACCGCAACGCTGTCGATCTGAAGCTCCGCGATCCTCTCGGCTTCCCTCCGCATCCCGTCGGCATCGAACGGAACGATCGGCCGGCCGTCGACTTCATGACCGCCTTCGATCATAGAAACGTGCCCGCGGACGAGCGCCGCGAGGTCGGCGGGCCAATCGACGAACGGTGGCAGCGACGCGCTCGCGGGGAGCCCGATACGGACCGCCGCTACTTTCGAGAGTGAGCGCCGCTCCACGACCGCATTCGTGAAGTGCGTCGTGCCGACCATGACCGCATCGAGAGGCCCGAACTCTCCCCCCACCTCTTCGAGGAGGGCAGCGAGCGCATCGAGCATGCCCGAGGTCACGTCCGGAGTCGTCGTCGTCTTGACGCCCCCTCGCACGGCGTCGCCCTCGATGAGGACGGCATCCGTGTTCGTGCCCCCGACGTCGATGCCGATGCGGCGCATGGATCGCTTACGCCGTGGCCGCTCCGCGCGCGAGAGCGGCGGCGTCGTCGCTCCGATCGATCTCCCAGCACATCCGGATGAGATCGTCGGCCGAGGCTCGAGTCGGCACTCCGTTCGCTTGGTCTCGAAACTTCGACTCGAGCTCATCGTTCGTCATCGGGCATTCGAGGCTTCCGATCGCGTGGTCGACACGCGTCTCGAAGACGCGCCCGTCGCGGAGCGTGATCGCGAGTCGACACGCATCCTCACCGATACCTTCTTCGACCGTGGCGCTCACCCGATCCCGGAGCGCCGTCACCTCGGCGGAGGCAACCACCTCGTCCGTGTACTCGGAGGCTCCCGCCACGCCGCGGATAAGAGCAATCGCCGCGGAGTGGAAGACACTGAACTTCCCTTCGAGCCCGGTCGAAGGCGACGTCTTACCGGTCAGCTCCAACACCAGGGGATGCACCGAAAGCTCGACCCTCTCGATATCCGCCGGTGCGATGGCGTGGTCACGTCGGAGGCGGATGCAGGCATCGATGGCCGGATGGATCACGACACCGCAAGCGAAAGGCTTGTAGCTGTTGCGCATGACCTCGTAGCTCTCACCGAGCGCCTCGGTGAGGGGTGTCAGGTCGTAGTTATCCGAGAGCACGTTCGCAAATCCTCGAGGCGCCTCGATCGACGCTTCCGAGCTCGTGAACCCTCGCGCCGCTAGAAACGCCGCGGTAAGGCCGTTCTGAGACGCCCGACCGGGATGAAACGGCTTGCACATCGTTCCGAACATCTCCCGCAGGCCCCCCGCCTGCGTCGACGCGATTCCGAGCGCCCAGTTCAACTGCTGGGCGTCGAGCCCCAAGAGCTTCCCCGCCGCGACGGCTGCGCCGAACACGCCCGTGGTGCCCGTGATGTGGTAGCCCTTGTCGTAGTGAGAAGGATAGACGGCTTTCCCGATCCGACACTCGGTCTCGATGCCCAAAACCAGCGCGAGCAGGAACTCTCGACCGGTCACCGGAGCCCGTTCCGAAAGCGCGAACAGTGCCGGGGCCACGGGTCCGGTCGGATGGATGATCGTCTCGAGGTGCGTGTCGTCGAAATCCAGCACGTGTGAGCTCATGCCGTTCAGGAGCGCGGCGTGGAGGACGTCGAATCGCTCACCTCGTCCGAGGACGTGAGCCACCGGCGGACCCGAGAACTCGACCAGCGCTTCAATCGCTCGATCCATCGTTTCGTGATGGGCACCGCCGAGTGCGCAGCCGACCCAGTTCAAGAGCGAGCGCTTCGCCTCGTCGATGACGGGCATCGGGATGTCCTCGAATCGAGCCTCGACAACGTAGCGGGCGAGCTCGCGGCTCGGTTGCTCGCTCACGGCGCTCGACTCCGGACGATCGGAAGGACGATATGAGAGGAGCGTTCCTCGTCGTGGAAGATCGTGTTGTCGGCTTTGTCGGAGCGACGGTGCCGGCCGAGCGGCTCACCCGTGTTCGGATTGACGTCAAAGCGCGGAAAGTTACTACTCGAGATGTCGACGCGGATGCGGTGGCCTCGCTTGAATACGTTCGCGGTCGGAAACGGCTCGACCTCGATCTCGTAGACGTCGCCGGGCGTCATGAACGTCGCCTGTTCGGGATTGTCCCGGTAGCGCGCCCGCACGATGCCATCCGTCAGATTCATCTCGAAGCCACTCGGGTAGTCGGCGGATGGTGGATAGACGTCGACGAGCTTCACGGTGAAGTCCGTGTCGATGGCGGAAGAGGCGACGTGCAGTGTCACGACGATGGGACCGACGACTTCGACGGCTTCGCTCAGCGGTTCCGTCTGAAACGTCAGCACGTCGGGACGCGCTTTCAACGGAAGGTAGGGCGGCTTGGCACCGAACCACCCTTCTCGCTCGGCTTGATGGAACGCTCCCGGGTCGAAGACGGGGCCGGAGCTCGAGAAGGCGCCCCCCATCGTCGGCACGGGGTCAGCCGGATCGAAGGTGTAGGTGGTCGGAAGATCGTCCTCGCGCGGCTTGTCTTGCGCGAGGACGCCGTTCCCATGGAAGTAGAACGGAGTCCACGCCGTATCCGGGAGCGGCCACTGCGAGTCCGTGCGCCAATAGCCCCCGTGCATCAGACGTCCGTCGGGCGTAAGGCTTCCGTCACCGGTCCCCATCACGAAGATCCGCACCGGATCGAGGGGGCCCTCCCCTTCTTCGTTCTTCAGGTGGCGTGCGAACCAGCGCAGGTGGAACTCTCGATGAAAGTCCTCGATCGCCGCCTCCGCGCCGAACTCCACATCCCCGGCATAAGAGCGAGCGTTCCCGCTATGGGTCCAAGGTCCCATGATGAGGCGCACCGGCGACTGAAGCCGAGACGAGAGCGCGACGTAATTCGCGACCGTGCCTCCCGCATAGGTGTCGTACCAGCCCGAAACGTGGAGCATCGGGACGTCGGCCGTCTGGTCGTAATATTCCTGCCAGTTCAAGTCGATGTGTTTCCAGTAATCGTCATAGTCCGCGTGCGTCATCATCTCGAGCACGTAGTCTTCGAAGTTCGGAACGATCGAGAACGGGTTGAGCCCCTTTCGGAGCGGGCCGGCCTGGATCCACTCGTGGATGGATTCCTTCTCCAGCATGGCGCGAATGACGGGATCCTTCGTCTCCGCCTTCAAGTTGTTGAAGGCCCATGTGACCTGGCTGAGCTCGAATGCGCCGTGGTTGCGAACCTTGTGATCCCAACCGTTTTGCATGCCGCCCATGTTGAGCACCATGGTCGTCAAGTGCGGCGGGCGAAGCTTCGACGCATTCGCCTGCGTATGCGCGGCATAGGACGTGCCCCACATCCCGACCTTTCCGTTGACGTAAGGCAGCACGGCCAACGCCTCGATCGCGTCGTAGCCGTCCTCGGCCTCTCCGATATATTTCGTGAATACCCCTTCGGAGTCGAAACGACCACGCAGGTCTTGGAGCGCGACGACGTAGCCATGGCGCGCGAAGAACTCGGCGGACTCGACGCGGCCGGGCGCCTTTTTTCCGTAAGGGGTCCGTTGCAGCAAGAGCGGACGCTGGTCATCGATGACGACCCCGTCGCGCGCGGGGCGGTAGATGTCGGTCGCGAGCCGGACGCCGTCGCGCGCGGGGATCATGAGATCTTGCTCGAAGCGCACGACGTCGAACGTCTCCTGTGAGGAGGAGACAGCGGGTAAGGCGATCAGGAGCCAAACGGCAAGAAGAACTCTTCGGGTAAGAACGATGGTCAAGACTTTCCTCCCATGCGCGCGGCGAAACCGCTAGTCGAACACCGACCGGAAGTCGAGATCGTATCCGAAAGCGCGCGGCCCGACATGCGCCAATCCTTTTTCGGTCTTCAAGACCGCCGGCGCCGGAAGCGCGATCACGCTCACTCTCTGTCCGTAGCGCAGGGTCTCCGTACCGACGGCCTCTCCCGAAACGCTGTCCACGACACAGATGATCTCGGGCACCATGACGACGACGTCGCCGTCACGCATCCCTATCGCGAACTCGTTCTGAAACTCGAGCCGGAACTCGCTTCCACGGTCGGAATCGAACCCGTCGACGGTCGCCGAGCCCCGGAGGAACCCTTCCGTCGTCCGCCGGTCGACATCGGCGACCTTGCCGCGGAACAACATCTTGCCCCTCACCCGGTCGAGCATCGCAGCGACGGGATCTTCGTGGTGTTGCCGCGCCCGTCGGATCGTCTCGCCGATGCCGATCGCGAGAGTCGTCGTGCCGTGAATCCCCCACTGCTTGACCTCCGCACCGGTCCTCGGAGCCTTGCACGTCGCGGCGATCGAGCCCACTTCGGTGCAGACCTTCCGGCCTATCCGCTCCATCCACTTCCAGCTCGCCGCTCTCGGAATGATCACGCTATTGTCCCGAATATCAGCGAGACAAAACGGATAGCAACGCAGATCGCCGATGGCGAAGCTCGTCATCTGAGCTTCGGGAAAGGCGCGCCCCATGCAGTCCGCATCGATGACCGGTAGATCCATCACCGCCGCTGCCATCAGGGGTTGCAGCGAGTTCGCGCCTCCGATCTCCAACGACATGATGCCGGTAAAGGGCTTTCCTGTGAAAGCTTCCATCATTTGCACGGGCTTGGCCGCGAGCTTCGGGTCGCCTAGTCTTTCTTCGCCCACGAGCGGCGCGCCCATGTTCGAGACACACGCAACCCAAGCGTCGTCTTCGAGCGCTTCCGGGCTCATGAGTCGGATCTTCGCGCCCGCGCGGTACAACTCACGAACGTTGAGGTAGGAGTGATAAGGATTCCCCCCGCCACCCGCGCCCAAGATCCACGCGCCGGTGGCGAGCGACTCGAGGTCGGACTCCGTCAGTACGCGCTCAGAAGGCATCGTCGAGCCGGCATCCTATGCCAACCCAGCCGGTTTTAGTATCGCGATGGTGATGTCGACGATCCTCATGGCGCCCGGCTGTGCGTCCGCTCCTGAATCTTTCGCTCGATAAAAGCAGCCCCATAGACCTGCTCTGCCGCGAATCGATTGTGTCGGCGACACAGAAGCCGCAAGAATCGCTCATCGTGGCTCTGATGGATCGCAAACGGCTTCACGTGGTCGATTTGGAGCGCCGCGCGGGCGGTGCACCTCCTGCCGTCGTCGGCACGAAACTCACGTCGATGGTTCCCGCGCTCGTGGATGCGCTCGGAGACTTCGTAAGTGATGTCGCGGGATGGCGTTGGCGCGGGCTCTTTGTCGACCTCGTTCGAACGAGGTGTTCGGTCGCGGGGGGCCGCACGCTTTTCTCGCCGCTCGAGCTTCTTCTTCGGGTCTTGCTTGTCTCGTTGAACCGCTGCATGCGCTTGTTAGGTGACCTGGTCGTATCGCCTCCACCCCCTAATGGCCCATACGAATACTGCCACGGCCCACAATTGAGAGATGATGGTCGTACAGTAGTCTAGAAATGTCACTTGGTAGCCTGGCGTATTGAGTGTGCTCAAGAAGGAATAGATACCTAGCCCAAACCAAAAGACCATATAGGCTGAAATCAAATAGAGTGCCCACCTGTTTCTGCAATTGACTCTCCAAACCAAGAAGTAGCCAATAAGACTAAATACTGCGGCGATGAAATAGCTGAAGACCATTAAGCCCAGAGCCATTTCGCTTACGGACAAATCATTCGTCATTGTGGGTGCAGCCTCGACCATGGCCACAAACAGTTGTTGGGTTTTTCCAGTCGCAAGGAAAACAAAACTTGCAGCGATAGAAAACACCATGCCGCAGTTGTACAGGGTCCAAAGCCAGGGTATTTTCTTGGAGTACTGGACAATCGTTACGTCAGATTTCGGCGCCACTGTTCTGTCTTGCTCGTGTCCTCCGCCATCACCAGCATCTCCTCCTCCTGCTCCTTCTTCCTCAATCGCCGCTAAAAGCTCGCGCGCTTCGCTCGCCCTCGAAGACTCCACGAACAGCACTGCCGGGCTGGTCGTCGGGTTGAAAGTGCCGAGTTGCCCGTAAGCCGTAAAATCTCCCTTGATAAAGAATCGGATTCCTGCCGATTGAAGCAAAGACGCCACAAAAGAGGAAATCGCTGCTCCGGGCACCTCGACTACCGGGACAAACCCTTCATCCTCAATCTCGGACTGGTCGTCGTCAAAATCGGATCGCCTCTGGGTCGTCTCAGGTTTCCGCTCCACGAGTCCCGTGCCGCAATCGTTGCAACGGACAATGCCTACGCGATACTCCGCAGGCTCTCCCGTCGCGTGGACGTGAGGACACTCCGGATCAGGGCAATACACTGTGTTTATCGCCTGCCTAACAGTAGGTAGATAGTTCCGTATCGTCTCGGCCTTCGAGTTCTTATGGGCTGCGGGGCTCGCAGCCTATCTCGCACGTTATTCTGGAACGTCGTCTCCAATTTGATCTCCATCGGATGCTCTGCTCGAAAGACGGATTGGTGGGGACGTTTTATCTTACGCACGGTCGCTAGAGTGACGATAACAGGTTGAAACTTGACAGCTATTCTACCCACCTGTCTGCGACGCGTTCAACTTTTGGTCGCAGCGCCTGGAGGCTCAGCCTTGGACCTACGGATTACAGATCCGGAGCGCTCTCGGATGCGAGCAGGCTTCAAGGCCGAAGGAATTCATCGCCGGCCGCGACGGCCGCGAAGACAGCCACTCAGAAATAGTGGCCACCTATCACGGCGACAATGGCTGCAGGCTCGAAGTTCAAGATTTCGTATAGCTCGCCCGTTTGGGCGCCTTGGACCCCGCGGAGGCGGTAAATTGACCGGCCACGCGGACCTCCACAATTTGCGCGTACTCCCCTTCCGCGCATCCCGTAAACCGCTAAAAACAAACGGTATCTAGTCGAGAAACGCCGGCATCCTATGCTAGTGTGCGTCGATGCGAAAGCGGGCAGCGTTCATCACCATCGGACAAGCGCCGCGGCCCGACATCATGGACGAGATGCGCCCGGCGTGGGACGACCAGCTCGATATCGAAGAGCATGGAGCGCTGGACGGGCTTACGCCCGCCGAGGTCGAGGAGCTTTCCCCCGCGAGAGAGGAGACGCCTCTCGTCTCCCGGCTCGCAAACGGGTCCGAGGTCATCCTCCGAGACGAGGCGATCCATGCGCGGATCGAGGCGCTCGTCGCCCGGCTCGACGATGTCGACCTCGACTTTCTCGTGCTCCTTTGCACCGGCCGGTTCGACCGGCTCCGGTCTCGTCACCTGGTCGTGAAAGCGCAGACCGTCGTCGACAACGGTGTCGATGCGCTCCGAGCATCCACGTCACGCGTAGGCGTTCTCGTGCCGGATGAGGCACAGCGGGATCAGCACGGCGGACTCTCGAGCCACGCCTCGCCTTATTCCGCGGACCGCTTCGACGAGGCGGCTCGCGAGCTCGCAGGCGCCGACCTCATCGTCCTTCATTGCATGGGCTACACCGGAGAGCACAAGCGTCGGGTGGCGGCGTCTTCCGGCAAGCCCGTACTGCTCGCGCGCGAGATGGTCGCGACCACAGTCTCGTGGCTAGCCGCCTAGACACGCCCGCGTCGGCCGGTCCGAGCGGTTCGACGCATCCGTCGCTCTTCGAGCCCGCGACCCTCGTCGTCGGAGCTCTCGTGGCCGTCGTCGGGACCGTGATCGGCCTCGAGCTCATGACGCGCGTCGGCATCAGCCCGAACACATCAGTGATCGCGGCCGTCAGTGCGATCGGCGCGAGCCGCATTCCGATTCCGTGGTTTCGTCGTTTTCGATCGGTCGCGCGGCAAAACCTCCTCCAGACGGTCATCTCCGCATCAACCTTCGGCGCAGCCAACGGACTACTGCTCCCGATCGGACTCTTGTGGTTACTGGGCCGCGCGGAGTTGATCCCGATCATGTTGATGGGTGCCTTCGCGGGGCTGGTCATCGACGCCACTCTCCTTTACCGGTTGTTCGACTCGAAGCTCTTTCCCGCGACCGGGCTCTGGCCGTCGGGTGTCGCCACCGCGGAGTGCATCATCGCCGGCGATCGCGGCGGCAAGCGCGCGGCCCTGCTCGGTGTCGGCGGTCTCATAGGCTCTCTCGCTCATCCGTTCGGAATCCCGATGGATGTCGTCGGCGTGTGCTGGATCGGTAACATCTGGGCCCTCCTCATGTTCGGCTGTGGCCTCCTCGTCCGAGGCTACGCAACGCCGGTGATGGGCGTCGACGTGAACGCGCTCTATCTACCCCACGGCGTCATGATCGGCGCCGGACTCGTCGCCCTCGCGCAGATCGGCGTCGCTATCAAGAGCAAAGGCATCGACGCATCGGCGGCGAGGCGCGTGGGACGGAACTTGCTGCAAGGCTTCTCCGCTTTCGCGGGAGCGGCCGCTCTGATGGCGGCACTCGCCGGACTCGCGACGGAAATGTCGCTTCCGATGCTCGTCGGCTTCGTTTTGTTCGCCGCGACGGCCGCGCTCGTCTCCGAGCTCATCGTCGGGATCGCAGCGATGCACGCAGGCTGGTTTCCGGCTTTCGCGACGGCGCTCATCTTTCTCCTCGTCGGAATGGCCATCGGCTTTCCTCCGCTCGCGCTCACATTTCTCGTCGGCTTCGCGGCGGCGACGGGGCCGGCCTTCGCCGATATGGGCTACGACCTGAAAGCGGGGTGGCTCCTTCGAGGCAGGGGTGCCGACCCCGCCTTCGAGCTTGCAGGACGACGGCAGCAATACGCAGCCGAGCTTCTGGGACTCAGCGTCGCGGCGGTCGCCGTGTTCTTTCTACACGGGCACTACTTCTCTCAAGATCTCTTTCCTCCCTGGGACCGCGTCGCGAGCGCGACCATCGCCGCCGGCGCGAGCCCCACCCTCACGAAGTCCCTCGTCGTGTGGGCGATCCCTGGCGCCCTCATCCAGTGGCTAGGCGGTCCGAGCCGGCAGCTCGGCGTGCTCTTCGCCACCGGACTCCTGATCTTGAACCCCGTCGCCGGCTGGACGGCGATGGCCGCGCTCGCCGTACGCGCCACCTTGACCCGACGCTTCGGCGAAGCAGCTGAGACCCCGATGTACATCCTCGCGGGCGGCTTCATCGCGGGAAGCGCGCTTACGAGCTTCGGGAGCGCGACCCTGAAACTGAAGTGACCGCGCGTTCAGCCTAGCGGAGCTCGGGGCCTCCGGCGCGGTCATCCGGAACGAAGCGATCTCTCGCGGGCATTGCGACCTCGGGGAGGGTCTCGCGGTTCATGACGACGTCCTCCGTGATCAGATCGTTCTTGAACAGGAGAAACGCGACCAGGCTATAGACCTCCTCGGGCGTCAGGCTCCCGGGCTCGTCGAACGGCATCGCGCGGTAGGTGTAGTCGTAGAGCGTCGTCGCGTAGGGCCAATAGTTGCCGATGGTCTTCGTCAGGCCTCGGGTGTCGCCGAAGAGGAACTCATCGCCGGGCTCTCGTCCCACGAGCTTGTCGTTGGGCCCCTCGGTCCCGCCGACACCGTGACAGGACGCGCACCGCTGGAAGTAGAGCTCTTCTCCCTGGGCGACGCTACCTTCGCCCTCGGGGAGCCCGGTCCCGTCGGGAGTGACATCGATATCGAGGGCGGCTATCTCCTCGTCGCTCGGCGTACGTCCGAAACCAAAGTTCTCATCCGCCTCTTGTGCGAACGCACCCGCGGCCACGGCGACGACGAGTAGTAGGGCTTTCATGCTTTCTCACCAAACACGACCGAGCCATCGCCTCGGACCGTCCACGCGCGGATGTGGTTGTAGTGATAAATCGTGCCTTCACCTCGAACCTGCTTCAACGCTTCGAGCGTGGGCTGCGTCTGACCGGTCTCATCGGTGGCGCGGCTCATGAGTGTCGCCGGCCGGCCGTCCCACTCCCAGCCAAAGCGAAAGCGCGTGTGGCACTTCGGTAGAACGGGATTCTGAAGCTCCGCCTTCTCCCAGCTGCGGCCGCCGTCGGTGCTGATATCCACGCGCACGATTTTTCCGCGCCCGCTCCATGCCAGACCTTTGATTTCCCAGAATCCCTGATCGGGCAGCTTGACGGGGTAAGCAGGATAGGTAATGACGGATTTGGCGTCCATCACGAAGCTGAACATACGCGCCTTGCCGCCAGGAAGCGGATCCGTATATTTCGACGTCTCCTCGCGGCTCATGAACGGCTCCGCCGCGAGCTCGATGCGACGGATCCACTTCACGTTCGAGCTCCCTTCGAAGCCCGGAAGAAACAACCGGGCCGGATAGCCCTGCTCGGGCCGGATCGCCTCACCGTTCTGACCGTAGGCGATGATCGCGTCGTCCCACGCCTTCTCGACAGGGATGCTCCGGGTCATGACCGCGGCGTCCATCGCCTCGGCGAGAAACCACTTCGCCTCCGGTAGCACGCCGACTTCCTCGAACAATGTCTTCAGCGGTACGCCGACCCACTCGCTCGTGCTCGTGAGCCCCTCGATGTCCTGCGGCGTTTTCTCCCGATTCGCCTCCGGATTGCGATACGTGCGAAACCCGTTTCCGGAGCACTCCAAAAAGCGCGTCATGGCGCGAGCGGGGAAACGTTTGAGCTCGGGGAGGGTGTAGACTCGCGGCTGCTTCACCATTCCGTGAATGAGCAAGGAATAGTTGTCGGGGTCGATATCGGGAATCCCCCCATGGTGCCGCTCGAAGTGCAGATCCGACGGCGTGATCGTACCTTCGAGATCCTGAAGCGGCGTGTTCGAGCCCGAGCGTGCCGAGCTGAAATAGCTTCGCTTCGGGGTCTCGTGGCGAGAGCGCTCGCCCACTTCCGTCGCGAGCTCTCCCTGGACTTTCGTCGGATCGCTAGCGTTGTCCTGGCCCGAGAGTACGCCCGCGCTCACGGCACTCGCCGTGCCGGCGAGGAGTGCCCGGCGGCTGAGCCTTCGTTTCGACGCTTTGGTCATGGATCACTCCTGTCAATCGAGGGGTTTGCGAAGGGAGCCTTCGCGGCTCCGATCCTATACCAACGGGTATACGACGAGAAGTCCGCGCGGGATCGTGGTCCTTTTGCCGGCCCGGCACAAAACGCACGGAAGCGTCTCGTCGGAGGGCGCTTCGAGGCGCGCGAACGCGCCGCTGTTCATCTCGCGCAATCGAAGCGTGGCCTCCTCGCCTCGAAAGCTCCTCCCGTCGACGCGGAAGACGTCGTGGGCGATCTGGATCCAGTCCCCCGTGCGCGGGAGGGGCGCGACACGGGGGAGACGGATACAAGACTGCACGAGGCTCCGCTTCAGCCGAAGCCAGAACGTCACGCCGCGCCGCCTCCTCCTTCGCGCGCGAGCTTGTCCTTCAAGGCCTGGAAGCGCCCGTCGACGGCATCCTCAACGGCGGACTCCTCCGCACGCCGACGCAGTCCATCGCCTCGCATCGAGTCATCGAGCTTGAGATAGGACCGCTCCGTGGCTGCGTCCATCTCGACCCGATCGCTCAACCGCTCGAACTCGGTCTGAAGATTGCTTCGCTCGGCGCCGACCATCACTTTGTTGATGGCACGTCGCGCCTCTCCTTGACGCATCTGAGCTTGAAGGAGCTCGAGGCGCGAACGGGCGCGCGCGAGCCGGTCGTGCATCTGAACGACGGATTCGCGGATCTCCTCGGTCTCGGCGCTCTGGGTCTCGAGCTCTTCGCTCAAGCGATCGCGCTGGCGCTCCGCCTGCTCGAGACGTCGGAGCATGTCTCGGGTCGACGCTTCCTCGCCCTTCGAGAGCGCCCGTTCGGCGGCCTCGCTCCAGCTACGAGCATCTTTGTCGTGGAAGTCGATACGGCCCCGAAGGCGGTCCTCATTGGCCATCGCGCGTGCGACCGCGCGCTTCGCCGCTTCGAGCTCTTCCTCCATGTCCAGGACGAGCTGGTTGAGCGAGCGTTCCGGGTCTTCGAACTTGAAGAGCACGGCCTCGACACTTCCTTTGACGAGCAGGGTGAATCGCTGTGTGACGTTCATCTTTGTTCTCCTTTTTTGTTTAGTACCAAGCCGCGAGCTCTTGCCCGAAGACCCGGATTTGCTGCGTGAACCCTTCGCGGCGGTGCTCCAGATAAGCCGCAAAGCTCATGAGGACGACTCCAAGCACGACGCCGCCGGCCCAAAGGAGCAACGGCTCGCTCGCGCGGATCTTGATCACGAAACACGACAGGTCGATGACGAGAGCCGCCGTCGATACGGTGAGGAGCGGCCGGCTCCGTAGCCAGAAGCTCGTCGCGCCGAAAACGACGGTCGTCAGGAGCAATACGACTTGCCAGCCCCACGTGATCTCGTCATAGAGGGCGAGGACGGGTGTCGTGTAGACGAACGCGGCTCCCACGGTGAACATGTGCCGGCTCAGGCGCGGTCCCATCTCCCGGGCCAACAGGCCCGAGAGCGCAATGAGGGAGGCGCCCGGGGCGAGCGCATAGAACTCGACGCCGAGACCGTTGGATGCGACCAACGCCACGAGTCCGAGCCCGAAATAGAACGAGGTAAAGATCGAGCTCGCTCCTCGATGGTGGTGCCGGCCCCTCAGCAGGAGGTGAAACAGGCTCGCGGCGAACAACGCCGCGCTCTGCATCCGCCAAACAGCGACGCCTCCACCGACGAGCGCGAGCGTGATTCCGCATCGCCTGGAGACCTCCGACAATGGAGTCCCCCCGGCAAATCGCTGCCAGATCTGTGCGAGCCCGTACTGCGCCGCAGCCGCTCCCAGCAACACGAAGGGCGCCCGGCCGAGCCCGAAGCTCCACCAGCCGGCGCGATGCGCCAGGAAAGTGGCGGCGAAAACCCATAGAACCATCGACCAGGCCCGGGCGTGGCTCTCGGTCTCGAGACTACGCCATGTATGAAACGCTGCAAATGCGAGCGCGATCCCGAACAGTCCGAGCCATCGCGGGTCGCCCACCGAAGGCGCGCTCGCGAACAAGACGAAGCCAAGGGACATCGCTTCGACCGCGATGGACCAGCGGCGCCGACCGCGCTCGCCCGCGAGCTCGACGTAAAGCAGCCACGAGAGCGCGACCAACGCAAAGAGGGCTGGTCGAGCGGACGCCGACTCCACCAAAGCGGCGACGAAGAAGTCCCCTCCGCCACCCGACAACAGGATGAAGCCGTGAGCGAGAGCGAGCAGAGCGCTGCGAAACGGAAGCTTGCCCGGAGACAGACTCGACACGACGAGCGCGAGCGCGAGCGCGAGGACGAAGCTGGCCGCACCGGTTGTGATGAGCGCGACAACGACCGCAGCAAAACGCCACGGGCCGACGAGCGAGCTCGCGGCCTCCCGCAGCTCGGACGATCCGAATCTGCAAAAAGCCGCGAGGACCGCGAGGGTGATGAGCAGCAAGAGCGCTCCGGAGCTTACGACGGACGCAACGTACAGATGAAACGGCAGGTAGATGACGATGAGCGAGAGCCCGATCTCACGCGAGAGGCGCTCCTTCGAGAGCTCCGCGGACGTCACGATAGCCCAGCCGAACAAAGCGAGAACCATGGGCTCGATCCCGACATTTCCGGAAAGAACGGCAAGCGCGAGCCACAGCAAGCTGAGCGGCACCACGTGGCCGAGTGACGCGTACAAAACGCCGAGCCCGATCTTCGGATCCAGCCGCCGGCCGATCGCCGTGACGACGACGAACGAGGCGAGCGTCGTCGCGACGAGGACGGCGCGCGGGGCGGCGAGGTCGAAGTGAAGCACCGCATGGATGCCTGATGAGAGGAGCGCAAGCCCCACGCCGAGAGCTTCGGGTGAGACGACGCGCACCCCCACGGCCGCGAAGACCAGGCCGGCACAAAACAGCTCGACCCCACCACCGGTGGTGACGTTCGCGATCGCCCAACACGCGACCAAGCACGACCACAGGAGCGACGGGACCAGCAGCTGTGCTCGTAACGCCGGCGCCCGGCGCTCGAGCAAAGCCACTCCGAGAGAGACGAGCGCGAGGATGGCCATCGCGTGGTCGCCGAACGAGGCCAAGATCCAGATCCCCATCGCAAGCTGGGCCGCGACGACGAAGGACGGAGCACGGCTACGCGCGAACGCGGCGAGCCCAACGACGAGAGCGAGAGGTGCAACGACGCTCGCACCGGACCAGGCCGACAACGAGCTGAGCCCGCAAAGGTAGACGACGGATACCCTGCGATGCGCCCTCACAACGCTCGAATCCCCGGAACCCGCGAACCACGCGAGCACGGCGCTGAGACCCAAATGGGCGAACGCGGTCTTCGCGACGATGTCAGCCAAGCCCAGGCGATCGAGCGAATGCACCATCGCTTCCCGAGGAAGCTCGGGAATCCACGCCGGGAGCAATTGATAGGCGACGATGCCCGCGAGCAAGCTGCACACGCGTGCGGCCGCGCTCTCATACCGACGACTCCAGCGAAGGAGCAGTGCTCCGATGGCGACGAGAACGAGTGCCGATAGCTGTCGGCTCGCGTCCATTACCGAGAGCGGCACCGAGACGGCCATGAGCCCGAACCCGACGCTCAGGAGCACGACCGAGCGACGCGGCCATGCGCGCGGTCGCGTCCCAAGCGAGCTTTGGAGCGCGCGGTAGTACTCCTCACCCGTCGAGACGAAGCTCATGCCCAAGATCACGAGCGGAAGAGCGACGTGCGAGAACGGGAGTCCCACCGCGTGCACGCTACAGAGATAGATAACGGCGAGCGCAACGAACGGGAGCACGTGCAAGGGCCGGTCGACGCCATCTCTGCGGTCTCGGTGAAACAGGAACCGATTGATGTGCCGGGAGCCAAGGTAGAGCACGCCTCCGAGGCCCGAAGTCACGAGCATCGCCGAGCCCGTGGAAGGTGTGAGTAACGACCAGAGAGGAAGCGCCGCGGACAACGTCCCGAAGGCCGCCCAGTAGCCGACGCCCTCATATCGCAACGTGTCGCCGAGACAACGTCTCAGCGCGAGCAACAACACTCCGGCGCTCGAGACGTAGACGCCGATCCCAAAGGGCTCCGTGACGAGCCGCAAGTAGGACGCGCCCCAGAAGAGCACGGGAACGAGGGCAGCGAAGAGAAGCTCGAGCGCCGCTCCCGCCATCGGAAGTCGGAGCCTCCGTGCCAGAAGCTGGGCACTTCCGAAGACGGCGAGGGCACCCGTCGTCAGCGTCGCGAACTGCGCGGTGACCGGTAGGCCCGACCACTGGGTCTCGACCAGCCGCAGCGCCGACACCATCATCACGAGCGCCCCGACGGCAAGAAGCCACCGAATCCCTTGCGGCGAGCCCAGGCCGGCGCTCGCTGCCTGATTTGTGCTGTCCATGACCACCTCCTGCGAGCGATCTACTACAAGGTCGATGCCAGTTCGGCAGCGGTGGCTCAAGACGTTACCTGTCAACAGGTTGCGTAAGTCCGATTGCTTCGGGGCCGCCCCGAGTGCATGATGGAAGCTGCACCTCGATCCTGCGGGCGCACGATTCCTCATGCTCCAAGACTTGACGCTCTACGCCGAGCTCCTCGTTCCGCTCATCGGCTCGTTCATGTACGGGTTTCTAAGCCGGGAGCTGTGGAGGCAGCGCGCGATCCTACCGGGCATCCTCGCCGCGCGACTCCTGTTCACGAGTCTCATGATCTGGTACGCGGGCTCGCTTCTCGACGAGCTCGCCGCGATTCTCATCGCCGAATCACCCCTGTGGGCGCGCGTCGGGCCCGGTATCGACGTGCTGCGCTCGTTCGGTTGGCTTTCGAGCTTTCCCCTGCTGGCGCATACCGCGTGGGCGATGACGGGGTGGCGCTCGCACTGGCTCTGGCTTCTGCCGGGCTACGCGAGTCTTCTGCTGTTCGTGCCTTCCGCCGCCGACGTCCTCCAGCAAGGCGAAACGGTGCTCACCCGCGTGAGCCGCGACGCCTACACCACCGTCGTCGTACACGTCAGCCTGAGCACGGCCCTCGCCATCGCCGTTATCCTGAGAGCCCGCAACGACGAAGAGCCGCGCGAGTATGCGCTGTTCTTTCGCTGGCTCCTAGCCGCTCTCGTCACCGTGGAAGCGCTCGTCCTCCTGGGCGCCACACTGTTCGAGGTGTGGTCGGTAGCGTGGTGGCGGCTCCTCGTCTCCTCCTCCGGCCTGGTCATCGGTGCGACGTTCTTGTACTTCGTGCGCCGCTACAACTTGCTCAGCCTGTCGCTTTCGAACCGGAGCCTGCGCCACTTCTCCCTCCTCGTCGCCCTCGTGTTTCTCACTCTGCTGGCCGGACCCGCTCTCGGCGCCGCCGGCCACCCCGTATTCCACCGTGTCATCGCCTGGGGAATCTGCCTCGCCGTCCTGGCGGGCTCGCTGATGAGCCCAGCGCTTCGCCTGGTCGCTCGAGCGTCGCCGCGCCTGTCTCGCCTCCTGCGACGCAGCATCCCCCATCAACGGCTCGCGCGTGTCTCCGACGCGCTCAAGAATCTCGACGCTTCGGACGACGCGCTGAAGGAGGTCGTTTCGGCCGAGGTCAGCCAGTGGACCGGGACCAAGGCCCATTTCCGAGCCGGGACGGACGAAGACGCGAACGCGCTTTCGCTCTACTTTCGAAAGGCCGACTCCAGGGGATTCAGTCGCCTGCGCGCGCCGACGACGGAGCTCGCCGACGCTCTGATTACCGAGGAGCTCCACGCGGTGTTCCCTTTGCGGATCTCGGGTGGACTGGACTCCATCTTCGCCATCCCCTCCGGGACGCTCGGCGGCGGGTACGAAGACGGGGAGCTCGATAGTATCCAGCTCGTGGTCGATCAGCTCACCGCGGCACTCGAGCTGCGCCGGCTCGCGCTCGAACGGGTCGCTTCCGAGCGGAAGGGTGCCGAGCAGGAACGGCTGTCGATGCTCGGCATGGTCGCAGCGTCCCTCGCTCACGAGCTCAAGAATCCGTTGTCATCGATGAAGGCGCTCGCGCAGACCGTGCACGAGGAGCTCGAGCGTGAACGAGCTTCGAGCGACCAGGCGAGAGATCTCGAAGTCATCATCGAGCAGGTCGACCGACTCAACGACGTCGCACGCGAGATACTGGGCTTCGCCAAGCCTTCGGACTCGAACAGCGCGGTGGTCGAAGAGCTCGCTCTGTCCGCCGCCTATGTGCTCGACCACGAAGCCCGACGTCGCGGGATCACCATCACATCGAGCGGTGTCGAGACCGTCGGCGCCGTCCCGGGGACACCCGCGGCCTGGCAAACGATCCTCTTCAACCTCATGGCGAATGCGATCCAGCACGCGCCGGACGGCTCGACGGTGAAGATCCGGCTCGCGCAAGAAGAAAGTGGAGTCGTTTTCGAGTGCGAGAATGCGGGCGAAGCCATCGAGGAAGAAGTGGCCGCGACACTGTTCGACCCATTCGTCTCGGGTAACGCCACCGCGCCCGATGCCGGAACGGGTTTGGGGCTCGCGCTCGTGTCGAGGCGCGTGCACGAGCTAGGCGGAGCCGTCGAGCTCAGCGGTGAAGCCGGACGTATCATTTTCAGAGTGGAGGTCCCCATCGATGAGCCCACCTAGAGCCCGTGTTTTGGTCTGCGACGACGAGCCCGCGGCGCGGCGCGGCGCCGTCCGAGCGCTTGGCTCCGACAGCTACGACTGCGTGGAATGCGCAAACGGCGCGGAAGCGATCGAGGCGCTGGCACACGATGTGTTCGACCTCATTTTACTCGACCTCCGCATGCCGGTAATGGATGGGCAAAAAGCGCTTGCGGAGATCGTCAAGCTCTCCTCTCCACCACCGGTGATCGTGGTCACGGCGGACGCTTCGCTGAGGACGGCAATCGACGCGGTGAAGAGTGGCGCGGCCAACTTTGTCGCCAAGCCCTACGAGATCGATGCGCTACGACACATCGTCGAGACAACCCTCTCCAGCAGCCAGCTCCGTCGCGACAACCGGCAGCTGCGCGCAGAGGTGCGTCATCTGCGGGGACCCAGCGCGCTCGTCGGAGACTCGCCGGCCATCCGTGAGCTCTTGTCGGCGGTCGATCGGGTCGCCCCCACGAACGCGACCGTGCTCATCGTAGGCGAGAGCGGCACCGGAAAAGAGCTCGTCGCCCGAAGACTCCACGAACACTCCGCAACCGAGCGAGGCCCCTTCGTGACCGTGAACTGCTCCGCGATCCCGGACACCCTCGTCGAGAGCGAGCTCTTCGGGCACAGACGAGGCGCCTTCACCGGCGCGGATCGCGACCGCATCGGGAAGTTTCAAGAGGCAGACGGCGGCACGTTGTTCCTGGACGAGATCGGCGACATGGCGATAGAAGCGCAGGCCAAGCTCCTCCGCGTCCTGCAAGAGGGTGAGGTCGAACCGCTCGGCGGAGGCAAAGCCGTGCGCGTGAACGTCCGCGTCGTGGCGGCGACCCATCGCGATTTGAAGCAGGCCGTCTCGGACGGAACCTTCCGAGAAGACCTCTTGTTCCGGCTCAAGGTCATCGATTTGTCGATGCCGCCGCTTCGCGAGCGGGGAGGCGACATCCTTCGACTCGCCCGCCACTTCCTGTCCGAACGGCCTGACACGACGCTCACATTCTCGACGGAGGCCGAGGAGATTCTGTCGAGCTATTCGTGGCCGGGAAACGTGCGCGAGCTTCGAAACGCCGTCGAGAGAGCGGTGATCTTCTGCGACGGCGATGTCGTCCAGCCAAGAGACCTCCCTTCGGACATCGTCTCCGACCAGCCAAGCGGTCCGTCGTTACTCGCGTGGTCCCCCGACGATGACTTCCAGGAGGCGAAGCAGAAAGTCGTCGAGCGATTCGAGAGAGATATCCTGACTCGAGCGATGGAAGCCCACTTGGGCAACGTTTCGCAAGCGGCGCGCGCGCTCGGACTCCACCGACAGAACCTGCAGCAAAAGCTCCGACAGCTGGACATTTCGGCCGAGACGTTTCGAAGCTAGCGACGAGAGAGCCTTCCCCACTCTTACGACCGGCGACGCAAATGGTACGATGGCGAGCGTAGCGCCCACATGCGGCGCGAGACATGACGATGCTCGGTCTTCTGGTGATGGCACTGGTCAGTCAAGGCGCGCCGCTGCGCGTCGCCGCGGATGTGGGCTTCGCGCCCCACGCGATGGCCCGCCCGGATGGAGGGGCCGAAGGATTCAACGTGGATCTCGCTGCGGAGATCGCACGGCGGCTCGGCCGCCCCGGCTACGAGATCATCGACTCCGAGTGGTCCGGGATGTTCGCCGGACTCGCCGCCTCGAAGTTCGAGTTCGTCATAGCGCCCGTCACCGCGACTCCCGAGCGCGCGCGGAGAGTGTTGTTCACCGAGGGCTACCTCGACACCGACTACACTTTTCTCGTGTCGACGCGATCCCCCGACATCCAATCTCTCGACGACCTCGACGGGAAGACAATCTCTGTCAATAACGGCAGCGCCTACGACAGCTGGGCAACCAAGAACCAAGCTCGGCTCGGCTTCCAGATCCAGCGATATGGAAAAAACGCCGACGCCATCCAAGCCGTCGTCACGGGCCGGGCCTTCGCGAACCTCGCGGCCCACTCGGTCGTAGCCTGGGCGGCGGCGAAGAGCCCGATGGTGAGAACGACGTTCACGATCCGAAGCGGGCGCGCCTTCGCCCTCGCCTTTCGCAAGGACGACGTCGAGACCCGGAACCGGGTCGAGCAGCTCCTCGAATGTATGAAGACCGACGGGACGCTCGCACGTATCCACGAGAAGTGGCTGGGCGCCACGCCCGAAGCCGGCGCAAGCGCTGCGAAAGTGTTCACCGGTTTCGGAATAGAAGGTATGGAAGGCTTCGACGCCACCCCCCATGCGCTAACGTGCCCTTGACTGCACCCGGCAAAGAAATCCTCCACATCGACGGCCTGACCAAAGCCTATGGAGCGTTCCAGGCTCTCAAGGGCATCGACTTGCGCGTCCATGAAGCAGAGCTGCTATTTCTTATCGGACCGTCGGGCTCGGGAAAGAGCACGCTCCTTCGCTGCTGCAACCGCCTCGAGGAGCCGACGGCCGGCACGATCCGATTCAAAGGCGAAGACGTCGGCGAACGAGGAGTCGATATCAACCAGCTTCGCCGCCGCATGGGCATGGTGTTCCAGTCCTTCAACCTCTACCCGCATCTCACCGCGCTCGGTAACGTGACCCTCGCGCTCCGCCATGCGCTCTCCCAACCGAAGGCGGTCGCCGATGAGGCCGGTCGTGCCCATCTCGCCAGAGTCGGACTCGGAGAAAAAGCCGACGCCTACCCGCACGAGCTCTCGGGCGGACAGCAGCAACGGGTCGCGATCGCACGCGCGCTCGCACTCTCACCGGAGATACTGTTGATGGACGAGCCGACGAGCGCGTTGGACCCCGAGCTGGTCGGAAGCGTGCTTCGCGTCATCCGGGAGCTCCGCACCGACGGGATGACGATGCTGATCGTGAGCCACGAGATGGCGTTCGCGCGCGAGGCTTGCGATCGGGTCGCGTTCCTCGATGCCGGAGAGATCGTCGAGGAAGGTCCGCCCGAGCGTATCTTCGAGGCGGCGACGGAACCCCGCACCCGGGCGTTTCTCGAGCGTCTGCAGGCTCGATGACGGCGTTCCTCCACAACTTCGTAAACCCCGAGGTCCTGCAGGTCGCGCTCCCTCTCATCCTCGAAGGGATGCGAGTGACCCTGCTGCTCACCGCCTCGATTCTACCCACCGGGATCCTCGCCGGCCTGGCTTTGTCCGTGCTCCGTACACGCCAAAGCCGATTCCTCAACTTCTTCATCGTCGTTTTTGCCGACGTGTTTCGTGCCGTCCCTCCGCTGGTCATCCTGATCCTGATCTTCTTCGCACTCCCCTATCTAGGGGTACAGCTCAGTGGATTCGCCGCGGCGTGGCTAGGCTTGAGCCTCGTGCTCGCCGCGTTCTCCGAGGAGATTTTCTGGGCGGCGCTGACATCCGTCCCCCGGGGTCAGTGGGAAGCCTCCCGCGCGACAGGCTTGGGAGCCACCGCGACCCTGCGCCGGGTCATTTTTCCGCAAGCGATACGGCTCGCCATCCCGCCTCTCACCAATCGAGCGATCGCGATCGGGAAAGGCACGGCACTCGCCTCGGTCATCGCCGTTCCCGAGATCTTGAATCACGCCACGAACGTTCAGGCGCAAACCGCGAACCCCTCACCTTTGACCCTCGCGGCGCTCGCCTACCTCGCGCTGTTCTTACCGCTGGTCGTCGCGAGCCGATGGGTCGAGTCTCGATTCCGGTGGAAGCGATGATCGAGCGACTCGTCGACAGCTTCTTGAACCCCGTCGTCCTCGAAGCGAGCGTGCCCTATCTCGTGCGCGGGCTCCTCGTCACGCTCGAGGTGTGCGCGCTCGTCATCCCCCTCGGCATCGCGGGCGGCCTCTCGTTGGCGCTCGCCTACCGCACCCGCTCCCGCCTATGGCGCGGCCTGCTCATCGCGTTCATCGACTTCTTCCGCGCTTTTCCGCCTCTCGTGCTCCTGGTATTCGTCTTCTACGGCCTTCCCTTCGCCGGTATCGAGATCGGCAGCTTGGCGGCGGTCACGATCGCCTTCTCACTCAACACGTCGAGCTTCTACGGAGAGATCTTCCGCGCCGGGATCGAAAGCGTCGATCGGGGGCAGTGGGAGGCCGCACGGGCGACGGGGCTCGGCGGCTTCCGCACCACGACCGCGGTCATTCTGCCGCAAGCCGTGAGAAACGTCTTGCCGGACCTCATCGGCAACACGCTCGAGGTCGTGAAGCTGACTTCGCTCGCGAGCGTCGTGGCACTCCCGGAGCTTCTCCGGATGGCGCGGGTATCGCAAGGACTCACCTATAACCCGACGCCGCTGGTCGTGGCCGCTGGGATTTATCTCGTGCTGTTGTGGCCGTTCGTTCGCCTGTTGAGCCTGATGGAGAGGCGGCTCGCGGTGACCGCTTGAGCCTTCGATGTCCGTCACGGCCGTCGGTTGCACGAAGCGCGAAACGTAAACTATCTTCGCTCGATGAATACTGATGCGCCATGGTCACGACGAGAGCTGCTCGCGATCTTAGGCGGCGCGACGGCGAGCGCGTGCGGAGCCCGGACCGAACGAGCACGACCGGAGCCTACCGAGCTCACGTCGTCCGCGACTTCCATCGCCCGCGCGATCGCGCGCGAGCAAGTGTCGTCTCTTCAGATCGTGCAAGCGCATCTCGACCGCATCGCAAAGGTCAACCCGGTTCTAAACGCCGTCGTTCAGGTGACGGCGGAGGCCGCCCTCGACGCGGCCCAAAAGGCGGACGTCGCACTCAAAAGCGGAGAAGCACTCGGCCCCCTTCACGGCGTTCCCATGACGATCAAGGATTCGCTCGACACCGCGGGCGTGATAACGACGGCAGGGACCAAGGGACGATCCGGTTACGTGCCCGCGGAAGACGCCACGGTTGTGCGACGCTTGAGAGAGGCGGGCGCCATTCTCATCGGCAAGACGAACACGCCCGAGCTCACATTCGCGGGGCAGACGGACAATCTCGTCTACGGCAGGACCAACAATCCTTATGACATCGACCGCTCACCCGGAGGAAGTAGCGGCGGTGCTGCGGCGATCGTCGCGGCGGCCGGCTCACCGTTCGACGTGGGAAGCGACACCGGTGGCAGCGTGCGCGCGCCGGCTCATTGCACCGGCATCTGCGGCATCAAGCCTACATCTGGCCGTGTGCCCCGCACTGGCCACATCGTCGGGTTCGACGACGTCCTCGAGTCCCTGACCACCCTCGGCCCCCTGGCACGCACGGTCGATGACCTCGCGCTCGTCCTGTCGATCATTCACGGACCCGACGGCCGGGATCCGGCCATCGCCCCGGTGCCGCTGGGAGACCCGACCGATGTCGAGACGTCGCGACTCCGGGTCGCGTACTACACGGATAACGACCACGTGGCGGCCGATACCGCGACCGCGAACGCGGTGCGGGAGGCCGCGTCCGTCTTGAGGGACGAAGGCTGCGTGGTGGAAGAAAAACGGCCCGGGCCCATCCCGGAGTCGGATTCCGTCATGTTCGCCCTCTTCGCCGATGGAGGTGAGAGCATCCGCCGACGCCTCGATCATCTGGGCACGACGGAGCCACACCCATGGCTCTCGGTCTTTCTCGATCCGGAGTCCGGGGTCTCGGCCTCGGAAGCCTACCGACGCATCGAGAGATGGGCGTCGTACCGACGCGAGATGCTCGCCTTCCTCGAGCACACGGACGTGATCCTCTGCCCGGTTCTCGCGTACCCGGCGCCCCACCACCTGGGTCCCGGCGAGGCGTCCGACTACAGCGCCTGGTATACGGAGCCCTACAACTTGACGGGCTGGCCGGCCACGGTCGTGCGCTGCGGCACGTCGCCCGAAGGGCTACCTATCGGAGTTCAGGTGGTCTCCGGCCCCTGGCGCGAAGACCGTTCCCTCGCCGCCGCAAAGGTGCTCGAGGACGCCCTCGGCGGCTACCGCCCTCCGCCCGACATCGGGTGATCACGGAGTGCGATAGAATCGTGGTACGAACATGCGCAAAGACATCCCCGCTCTTCTCGAGGAGCCTCAGACGAGCGTCGCAGTCGTCGGCGCCACTGACGATCCCCACAAATACGGCGCCGTTATCTATCGGGACCTGAAGCAGAAGGGCTTTCCCGTCTTCCCGGTCAATCCGAACCGGCGCACGGTTGATGGCGACCCTTGCTTCGCGACGCTCGCGGACCTACCGGAGACGCCGACGATCGTCAATATCGTCGTACCACCGGAGAAGACTCTCGAGGTCCTGCGCGCTTGTCTCGCACTCGGGCTCGAAAATATCTGGCTGCAACCGGGCGCCGAGAGTCCCGAGACCATGGCGTTTCTCGACGAGCACGGTCTGAATTATCTCGCCCGCGCCTGCATCATGACCCAAGCCCGTTTCGCGCTGCGCTAGGGACGAGACGCTGTCATGGCGCGCATCCTCATCATCAACCCGAACTCATCGCAGTCGGTCACCGACGGGATGGACGAAGCCATCGAACCGTTCCGGATGACGGACGGACCCACGATCGAGTGCACGACGCTCGCCTGTGGCCCGCCCGGTATCGAGACCCAAGCCCACGTCGCTGCCGTGGTCGATCCGATCTGCCAGCGTGTGCGCGCACGCGACGACGTCGATGCTTTCGTCATCGGCTGTTTCAGCGATCCCGGTCTTCACGCGGCTCGAGAAACGACGACGAAGACCGTCCTCGGTATCGGCGAATCATCGATGGCGACGGCGTTGACGATGGGCGAGCGGTTCGGAATCATCTCCATCCTCGACAGCTCGATCCCGAGACACGCGAGAGCCGTGCGAGCCTCGGGGCTCTCGAGCCGCTTCGCCGGCGACGTCGCGATCGGCATCGGTGTGACGGAACTCGCCTCCGGAGCCGGCGTGATGGACGGCCTCCTCGCCGCCGGGAGAAAGCTCGTCGACGTCCACGGTGCCGACGTGCTCATTCTGGGTTGCGCCGGTATGGCCCAGTATCGAGGTCTCGTCGCCGACGCGCTAAAGGTAACCGTCATCGACCCAACGCTGTCCGCCGTGGCTCTCGCGATCGGCGCCGTCCACACCGGCTCCAAAGCGTGCTGAGCGCCTCGGACAACGAGCTTCTGACCCGGGTCGGCCCCGGCACGTCGATGGGGACGCTATTGCGTCGGTTCTGGTTTCCGGCGCTTCTTGCGAGCGAGGTCGCCGAGCCGGACGGAGAGCCGCGACGCTTACGCCTGCTCGGCGAGGACCTGGTGGCGTTCCGCGACACCGACGGCCGCCTGGGGGTCGTGGATGCGCACTGCGCCCACAGGCGCGCTCACCTCTATTTCGGGCGCAACGAAGAGTGCGGATTGCGCTGCGTCTATCACGGGTGGAAGTACGACGTTTCGGGGCAATGCGTCGATATGCCGTCGGAGCCGGTCGAGACCGACTTCAAGCACAGGGTCTCGCTGCGCTCCTACCCCAACAAAGTAGCCGGCGGAGTCGTGTGGATTTATATGGGACCGCCCGAGCTTGCCGCGGAGCTCCCTGATTTCGAATGGGCTGGCCTTCAGGCGTCGCGCTCGATCGTCACCAAGCGAGAGCAGCACTGCAACTGGGCCCAAGCCGTCGAAGGAGGGATTGACTCGAGCCACATTTCGTACCTGCACCGAAACTTGGCTGAGCTCGCCCCCGAGACCCAGAGCAAGGGCCACCGCGGCTATACGTCCCGGGACCGCGCCCCGGTCTTTACGGTGCAAGAGACCGATTACGGGCTACGGATCGGCGCGAGACGAAACGCATCCGAGTCGTCGTTCTACTGGCGCGTCACCCAGTTCCTCGTGCCGTTCTGGACGATGATCCCGCCCATCCTTCGAGACGAGGTCGACGACTCCCGCGACGATACTTATGCCGGCCACGCGTGGGTTCCCATCGACGACGAGAATACGTGGACGTGGTCGTTCAACTGCAATCCCTCGCGAGAGCTCACCGCGTCGGAGCAAGAACGACTCCACCCGCGGACCGGAATGTGGGGTCCCGTCGACGAGAGCTATCGCCCCCTTCGGAACCGAGACAACGACTATGGGCTCGAGCGCGACCGACAGCGAAACGTGAACTATAGCGGCATCTTGGGCATCCCCAATCAAGATGCTGCCGTCCAGGAGAGCATGGGTGCGATCGCGGACCGGTCTCAGGAGACACTCGGAACCTCGGACAAAGCCGTCATTGCCTATCGCAAGCTCGTGCTGGACATGGCCCGGGCGCTTTCGAACGGTCGCGAGCCGAGCGCGGCGTCCGACGGCAAACGCTATCGAGTACGCTCCGCTTCGGTGGTCCTAGCTCGGGACGTTCCCTTCGACTCAGGCGCGGCTTCACTGCTCACGACCGATACGTGACGCCGTCGCGAGACGTTCCTACCCGACGTGCTCGACCCGCGTGTACCGGCACGCCGTGAGACGCGCGAGCGCCGGGTAGGCGAGACGAAAACGTACCCGCTGGGAAACGACGAGCGGATCGTCGGAGCGAACGACGGTGTGGTCACTCGATTGGCGCAAGAGCTCGAGGCCGGCGGCGACCGGAAACAGGTACTCCATCGGAGCATCGAGGTGTCCCATAGACAAGATCGCGTGTCGGCCATCGCGCTTGACCTCGATGACTTCGACGTCGAGCAGCGCGCCATCGCGCTCCCAGCCGGGAATCGATTGAGGCCCGTGCGAGCTATAGAGCCCGAGAAGGGGCGCAGTACCGAGCCGCAGCTGGTTCACGGCGGGGGGAAGCGTCCCGTCAGCGACGAGCGCGAGCACGTTGGACGCGCCTCCGGAGAGCGTCGGCAGCGGCACCGCGAGCTCTCCGGCCAGATTCGCGAGCGCGCCCAGCTTTTCTCGCGTATCTCCGGTCGAGCTCTTGAAGTCGAAATAGACACCGAGCCCGTCGAGCTGAAGGCCAGGCAGTCGAGACAGCTCGCCGATCACTGCCTCCACTTCATCTGGGTCCAGCCCTTCGCGACCGGTATCGAGATCGACCATGAGGACGACGTGATGACGGGTTCCGAGACGAAGCGCTTCGTCGCCGACGAGACGAAGGGTCGCGAGCTCCGTTTGCAGGCTGCCGTCCGCGAGTGCGACACATTTCGACGCCTCGGCCGCCGAAGGAGCTCGCAAGAGCCACAACGGCACCCCGAGATCCGCAGCGTCGAGCACCGCGAGGTTGTCCAGCCTGGCGTCGCCCAGGGATGAAACGCCGCAGTCGACCCACACCCGCGCGACCTCTAGGTCTCCGGCCACGCCCTTCGTCACTCCCATGACGTCGACACCGTTTCGCCGACAAAGTGTGAGCATGCGCTCGGCATTCGCGCGGAGACGTCCGAGATCGAGCGTCAGGCGAGGGTAAAGGCTCACGGTGGGTCCGTCGTGACCCAGACGCTCTTCGTCTGGCTATATTCGAGCATCGCTTCGAATCCGCTCGAACGCCCGTAGCCACTCTCGCCGAAACCGCCGAACGGCGACGAGACGTGGATGGATTTGTAGCCGTTTACCCAAAACGTCCCCGCCCGTACCGCGGCGGCCACCCGGTGGGCTCGCGCACCATCCTTCGTCCAGACCGCGCCGGCAAGCCCGAACGGGGTGTCATTCGCGAGCTCGACGGCCTCGCGCTCATCGTTGAAGGATATGGCAGCCACGATGGGTCCGAACACCTCATCGTGCGCGACGGGCTCATCGCCACGAACATCCGCCACGATCGTGGGCGCGACATAGTAGCCTTCGTCCGGCAACGAGGCGCTCTCGCGCAGCACACGGTGCCCTTCGCTCGACCGCTCGAGCATCGCCTGCACCCTCTGATACTGAGCTTCGTTCCCGAGGGGTCCAAGCCGAACACGCATGTCGAGAGGGTGGCCGACCGGGATTTGGGCCGCTCCGGCCGCGAGAGCTTCGATAAACCGCTCGTAGAGTCGCGCCTCGACGAGGAGCCTCGAGCCCGCGACGCAGCTCTGGCCTGCGGCCGCGAAACCCGCAGCGAGCGCGCCGTCGATAGCGCTGTCGAGGTCGGCGTCCGCGAAGACGATATTCGCGGATTTACCGCCAAGCTCGAGGACGCAGGGGATGGGTCTTCGAGCGCAGAGCGCCGCTACCTCTCGGCCAACCGCGAGCGAGCCCACGAAAACCACCTTCGAGCACGACGGGTGCTCGATCGCCGCGCTTGCGCTCGTCGGACCGAGCCCCGCGAGAACGCTTACGAGTCCCTCCGGTACGCCGGACTCGAGGATCAGCCGCGCGAGCACGACCGAGGACCAGGGAGCGCGCTCCGACGGCTTCAGCACGGACGCGTTCCCTGCCGCAATCGCCGGCGCTACCTGCCACCCAGCCGTGAACAGCGGTGCATTGGCCGGCGTGATCTGGAGCACGACCCCCAAGGGCTCTCGCCGGGTGTAGTTGAGATGGCCCGTCGGAACGGGAATGACCGCGCCGTGAAGCTTGTCGCACCACCCGGCGTAGTACTCGAACATCTCGGCGACTTTCTCGACCTCGATGGTCGTGTCTCGAAGCGGTTTGCCGGCGGCGACGGCTTCCAACCGAGCGATAGGCTCGCCGAGTGCGCGAAGCCTACGAGCCACTTCGACGAGATGGCGCCCACGCGCGGCGCCGGACAGAGAGCTCCAGACACGCTGCGCCTCGACCGCACGTGCCATCGCCAACTCCGCGACGTCCGCGCCGGCGTCCTGATACTCGCCCATCGGACGACCGTCTGCCGGGTTGACGAGAGAGATCCCCTCACCAACGCCCGGGACGATCCCCGAACCGACGAAACTTCCCAAGGTGCGTCCGCCCGAAAGATCCGACCAGAGCAGCTCGAAAGTCTCGCGATCCAAGGACGGCTGTGTCACGCGGGTGAAGCCTCTGCCTTTCCGGACGGACGGCCGAACCGCACGATCCCGTAGCCCACCGTCATTCCCGTGAGCGCGCCGGGAAGAATGATCTTCCAGTAGATGCTCGGATCGTCGTAATACGAAGCGTTCATGTAAGCGATCGGGATCGCGAGCGCCAACGCCGCCGCGAGACCGACCGCGACGCCCACGAGCAACGAGCCCGTCTTTCTCGCGATCACGCCCGTCACGAGACCAGCGATGACACCCTTGAACGCCGAGCCCATCACGATGCCGAAGAGCTCCGTTCGCATCTCCGGAGCGGTGAGAAACGCGGTCGAGCCGTCGAGAAGGCCTATCACGGCGCCCAGTAGAATCCCCATGAGTGGTCGGTTCATTGATTCCTCCATCCTGCGGGCGCTTGGATCCTATCCCGCGATACCACTCCTTTAAACAAAAGCCGGGATTCCTTTGACGCTCACTGCCAAGAAAATCAAGTACCTGCCGAGAGAAATATCAAGATCCGAGCCAGCAAGTAGGCCAAGATGAGCAAGACCGCGGCACGGTAGCGCTGAAACCAACGTTCGAGCACGTCGAAGGGGCCTTCGCGGTAGGCGGCGACCCTCTCGCCATCGAGGAACCTGGATACATCCGCGGCGAGCTCGGGGACGTCGGGGTAGCGCGCGTCCGGATCGCGCGCGAGCGCCCGGTCGGCCACCGCTCGCAAGCGGCGCGGCACGGGCTCGCTCGCTCCTTCCGCGAGCTCGCGCAAAATCACACCCAGCGCATAGACATCAGCGCGTCCGTCCACGCCCGCGGCGTCTCCAGCGGCTTGCTCCGGCGCCATATAGCCCGGCGTGCCGAGAACCGTGCCCGGACGCGTTTGGCCCGGCGCTCTCGGATTCGCCGGCGCCGGCTTGGTGTCCACCTCGTGAAAATCGGGAGGCCGCTCGGGGCTCGTTTCGTTCCGGATCTCCGCTTCATCGACGAGCTTCGCGACACCCCAGTCCATGACGAGCACTTCACCGAAAGCTCCCACCATGACGTTCTCGGGCTTGAGATCGCGATGGACCACACCTTTCGCATGAGCGAAGGCCACCGCATCACACACCCGCTCGAAGATCCGGAGCCGTTCTCTCAGACCGGGACGTGACCGGACGTAATCCCCGAGGCGGTCGCCCTCGACGAGCTTCATCGCGTAATAGACCTGGCCGTCCGCGAGACGCCCCACGTCGTGGACGGGAACGATACCCGGATGGGTCAGGCGCGCGAGAATCCGAGCCTCGCGAAGGAGTCGCACGCTTCCATCCTCGGAGACCGTATGTTCTCTGAGGATCTTGAGCGCGACCTCGCGATCGAGCTCCCGATCGCGGGCAACGTAGACGACGCCCATGCCGCCTCGAGCGAGCTCTCGGATGACTTCGTAGCGCTCACCCACGACGGCGGGGAGAGCCGCGACTTCGCGCAGATGCGCCATCGTGCGATCGGACAACGGCGTCATACGCGCCCCACGTCGAAGATCGCCGCCACTTCGGCCCGGAACTCCTCGTCCGTCGCCGAGAGGGTACGGACGCGCTCGAGAACGAGAGCTCTGAGACGTCGCCTCATCGCGTGTAACACGTTGACCACCTTCGTCGTCGGGACCCCGAAATGCTCGGCGACGTCCGCATAGGTCGGACGCGACTCCTGTTCGGGCCCCTCGAGATCGTAGCGCGCAAAGATCCCGAACTCGAGCTCGCGCCCAGCCTCGAGAGAGCTCGTGCGAAGCTCCTCGAGCGAAGCGTGCAAGAGCTCGCGCACCCATTCGCGATGGAACGCTTCTTCGATATCGTCGCCCGCCGGGATCTCGCGGTGCCGCAGCTCTCCCTCCGCGGTCTCGAAATCGAGCGAGACGTGACGTATGTCGCCGCCTCTTTTCTTGCGCCGCGCCTTCTTCCGTTCGTTCGCGACATAACCGTCGAGACAGGCGCGCAGCCACGTGCGGAACCGCGCGCGTTCGGGGTCGTACCCATCGAGGTCCCCTCGCTCGAGCGCGTGGACGAAAAAGCCTTGAGTCCAGTCCTCAGCGTCGCTCGGCGAGGCGTCGCGACACAGGCGAAGGTACGTATAGACCGGCTTCCAGTAGGAGGCGACGAGCACCTCGAACGCTTCACGGCGTGACGCAGTATCACGACTCGAAAGCTCGCGGACGATCGAGAGTCGAGTCGCAGGAAAGCCTCTTCGGGTCCCATGCGTCACGTCGACCATTCTAGAATGTTATTCTCGCCGCCCGTGAACTGTAGCGAAGACTTCGGCCCTTTCCACGGAAAAACGTGGTTGAACTGCTCCCACCAAGGAGCCCTGCCCAAGGTGTCGGCCGACGCCGCGCACGAAGCGATCGGATGGAAAACGGCTCCGTACCACATGACCTCCGACAAATTCGCTGAAGTTCCGAGGCGTCTCCGACGAGCGCTAGCGACGTTGCTGGGTGCCCCTATCGACGAGATCACGCTCGCCAACAGCGCGTCCTACGGGCTCCACCTTCTCGCCAACGGGCTCCCTCTCGCGGCCGACGACGAGGTGCTTCTCGTTCGGGGTGACTTCCCGTCGGTCGTGCTTCCGTGGCTCGGACTCGAAAAAAAGGGTGTCGTCATCCGGCAGCTCGAGTCTCCCCTCTCCCCGGAGAGCCTCTCGGAGCACCTTACCGAAAAGACTCGTGTCGTGTGCACGACCTGGGTCCACTCTTTCACGGGCGAAGCGATCGACCTGGAAGCGATCGGCAGTGTGTTGAGGGAGCGCGGCATCCACTTCATCGTGAACGGCGCCCAGGCGGTCGGAGCGCGGCCGATCGACGTGTCGCGCGCTCCGATCGACGCACTCATCGGCGTCGGTTTCAAGTGGCTGTGCGGGCCTTACGGGACCGGCTACTGTTGGATGCGGCCGGAGCTCCGCGACAAGCTCGAGCTCAATCAAACGTACTGGCTTTCGATGCAGACGGCCGATGATCTGGGTCGGCAGGAGTCTCTCCCAAGCATCCGGGAAGACCTGGGAGGCGCTCGCTATGACATCTTCGGGACTGCGAACTTCTTCAATTTCGTTCCGTGGACCGCGTCACTCGAGTACTTGCTCGCGCAGGGCATCGACAATGTGGCCGCGCATGATGCGGCCCTCGTCGACCGGCTCATCGATGGGCTGACCTCGCTCGGCTTCGTCGTCTCGAGCCCCGAGACCGGCCCGTCCCGGTCCACCCTCGTCCTTGCGTCCCACGCCGAGCGCGAGCGTAATCCCGCGATCCAGGCGGCACTCAAACAGGCCGACGTCGAGATCGCTTTGCGGCGCGGAAACCTCAGGTTCTCGCCGCATTTGTACAACGTCAGCGACGACATCGACCGGGCGCTCGACGTCCTGAAGGCAGTCTAGTCTTCGGGCAGTACCACGCCCGTCTGATCGACGATCCGTCCGTAGTGCTCGACACGCCGATGCTTGTCGAAGTTGAAGATGTTCTGCTTGATGTCGAGACACGCGTCGAGCCCGCAGTCGTGAACGATGATCTCGTCCTCTTCACTCGTCGCCTGAGCGACGATCTCGCCCGTCGGAGCTACGATCGCGGAGCCTCCGATGAGAGGGTGGCCATCCTCGGAGCCGGCCTTCGCCGCCGCCACCACCCACGTGCCGTTCTGATAGGCCCCTGCCTGCAAGGAGAGAAGGTGATGGAACATCCGGCGATGCGGCGGCTCTCGATGATAGATGTTGTGCTCAGGCGTGTTGTAGCCGAGGACGACCATCTCGACACCTTGAAGGCCCATCACCCGGAACGTTTCCGGCCACCGCCGGTCGTTACAGATGCACATCCCGACGATCCCATCGAACGCGCGCCAGACCGGAAAGCCCAAATCGCCCACTTCGAAGTAGCGCTTCTCGAGATGCTGGAACGGTGCGTCCGGACGATGCTCGGCGTGCCCCGGAAGGTGCACCTTGCGGTACTTGCCTACGAGCCTGCCGTCCCCGTCGACTAAGATCGCCGTGTTGAAGTGTCGCCCATCGGCGAGCTCCGCATAGCCCAAGTGAAAACCGACACCTAGCCGCTTCGCTTCGTCGAACAGAGGTTCGGTCGCCGCGCTCGGCATTTCCGATTCGAAGAATGCGTCGACCGCAGCCGGATCCTCCATGAAGTAGCGTGGAAAGAACGTCGTGAGCGCGAGCTCCGGAAACACGACGAGCCCGCAGCCGGCGCCGGCGCCCTTTCTCAGCAGAGAGAGCATCCGCTCGACGACGGCTTCTCTGGAATCCGCGAGATGGATCGGCCCGAGCTGCGCGGCGGCGACGCGGATCGAGCGCGGCGTCACCATAGTTTTCCTGCCCCGTAGCGCTCCGTGAGCAACGCTTCCGGGGACGGACGTTCGAGCGGCTCCGCAGAGGCGGGTTTTTCCCTGGGAATGAACTCCCCGCTACCCTTCTCCGCGACAAGCTCTCCGGCATCGACGACGATACGCCCACGGCTCAGCACGGTCTGCGGCCAGCCACGAACTTTCCTGCCCGCGTAAGGCGTGTAGCCAACGTTGTCGTGAAGGTGCTCCCACTCGAGCGTCACTTCTCGGTCCGCATCCCAGATGACCAGGTCCGCATCCGCGCCCACAGAGATACTCCCCTTGCGCGGGAACATGCCGTAAAGCTGTGCGGCACGGGTCGACGTCAGCTCGACGAAGCGGTGCAAGTCGATCCGGTTTTGGAGAACCCCTTCGGAGAACAGCAGCGGCATGCGTGTCTCGATACCCGGGACACCGTTCGCGATCTTGTTGAACGGCACGTCCTCACCCTGCGCCAGTTTCCCGGTCTCATCGAATCGGTAGGGCGCGTGATCGGACGATACGATCTGAAACGTCCCGTCGACGAGGCCTCGCCAAATGGCTTCTTGCGACGCTTTGTCCCGCGGTGGCGGGCTGCAGCAGCACATCGCTCCCTCCATGTCGGGCTTATCGAGATCCTCCGCCGTCAGAAACAGATACTGGGGACAGGTCTCCGCGAACACTTTGAGCCCCTTGCGCTGCGCACGACGGATCGCCGCCATACCGTCTTCAGCGGAGACGTGGACGATGAGGCACGGAGTGTCCATGAACTCCGCAAGCGAGATGGCGCGTGACGTCGCCTCTCCTTCCGCGGCACGCGGATGGCTGACCGCGTGAAACTTGGGCGCCACGGCCCCGCCGTCGATGAGCTTTTCGGATAGCCAGCGGATCAAGTCGTGGTTCTCCGCGTGGATCATCGTCAACGCGCCCTCACGCCGCGCCAGCGCGAACACCTCGAGCATCTGGTAGTCGTCCAGACGCAGTGCGTCATAGGTCATGTAGATCTTGAACGACGTATAGCCGTTCCGGATGAGCTCGGGAAGCTCGTCTTTCATCACCGCTTCGGTCGGGTCCGAGATGATGAGGTGAAAGCCGTAGTCGATCACCGCTTTCGCTTTGGCGCGCGTGTGGTAATCGGTGATCACGTCGCGTAGCGAGTCCCCTTTGTGCTGGGCCGCGAAGGAGAGGATCGTCGTCGTGCCGCCATGGGCTGCCGAGACCGTTCCGGTGTAGAAGTCGTCCGCGCACATGATCCCCGTCGAGGAGATCTGCTCGATGTGCGTATGGGCGTCGATCCCTCCCGGAAAGACGTAACGACCGTCCGCATCGATCTCCTCTCGGGCTCCCGGGAGCTTGCGCCCGATGGCGGCGATCGTGCCGCCTTTGATTCCGATGTCGCAGAAAACTTCTTCGGTCGCGGTGACGACATTTCCGTCGCGGATGACGAGATCGAGCTCCATAGTGATGGTTATCCTAGCACCGGACGTAGCCTATGGCCCCACGCTCAACGGCTTTCTAATGGTGCGAGGCGAATGGTAGCATCGCGACCCTGACATGCCGCTCGCCCCCATTGACTGGTTTCTCATCGTCGGCTATTTCGCGTTCGCGCTCGGGGTTGGACTCTACTTTCGCAGGCGTGCCAGCCAGAACCTGAACGAGTACTTTCTTTCGGGACGATCGCTCCCCTGGTGGATCGCGGGCACTTCCATGATCGCCACGTCGTTCGCCGCGGACACGCCTCTCGCCGTCACGGGGCTCGTCGCGCGACACGGCATCGCGGGCAACTGGTTCTGGTGGTCTTTCGCACTTGGAGGCATGGTCATCGTTTTCGTCTACGCGCGGTTGTGGCGGCGCGCCGGGGTGATGACGGATGTCGAGCTCGTCGAGGTGCGCTACGGCGGAAAGCCGGCCGCGTTTCTGCGAGGCTTTCGCGCTCTCTATATCGCTTTGCTGGTGAACTCCATCATCGTCGGCTGGGTCACGGCCGCCATGCTCAAAGTTCTCAAGTTCACGGTCTTCTCGGGCACGGAGGCGGCGAACGGGTCGGCCGACTGGCTCATCATCGTCAGCCTGTTCGCCGTCATCGGCGTCTACAGCACGCTGTCGGGCTTGTGGGGGGTCGTCATCACCGACTTCTTCCAGTTTCTCGTCGCGATGGTGGGCTCCGTCGTTTTCGCGTTCTTCTGCGTACGGCATGTCGGTGGTCTGGGCGCGCTCGCCGACGCGCTCGAGAACAACTTTGACGGCGGTGACCAGATCCTTAGCTTTCTTCCGGATTTCTCCGCGGCAGAGCCGTGGATGCCGCTCAACATCTTTCTCATCATGCTGTTCGTGCAATGGTGGGCGTCGTGGTACCCGGGCTCCGAGCCCGGAGGCGGCGGCTCGACCGTCCAACGGATGGCTTCTTGTAAGAGCGAGAGAGATTCGCTGCTCGCGACGCTTTGGTTCCAGCTCGTGCACTACTGCGTGCGGCCATGGCCCTGGCTCCTCGTGGCGTTGTCGGCGCTCGCGATCTATCCGGACTTGCGCGAGCTCGAAGACCCCGGCGTCGGCTACCCGATGCTCATCCGGGACCTCGCGCCGCAAGGGTTGCGCGGGGTCATGCTGGTGACTTTCTTCGCCGCCTACATGTCCACGATCAGCACGCAGATCAACTGGGCCGCGTCGTATCTCGTCGGCGACGTCTACCGACGTTTTCTGAACCCCGGGGCGGACCAACACACCTTAACGAAAGTCTCCCGTCTCACGACGGTATTCGTCATCTTCGTCGGCGCCGGCGCGGCGTGGATCATGCGAGGCATCGCCGTCGACGAGGCGTGGAAGTTTCTGGCCGCGCTCGGTGCCGGCACGGGCGCGGTGTTCATGCTGCGGTGGTTTTGGTGGCGTATCAACGCCTGGTCGGAGCTCAGCGCGATGGTGGCCTCGCTGTTCTACTTCGTCGTCGTGAGCCGGTACGTCGCGTCGAACGAGCACCGACTCGCCATCGTTGCGGCGCTGACGATCCCGACCTGGCTCGCCGTCACCTTCCTGACCGCACCGGAGGCCTCGAGCACTCTGGACGCGTTCTACGAGCGGATCCGCCCCGGCGGCGGCGGATGGAAGCCTGTCGCTCGGCGCAAGCCCGAGGTGGTACCGGATGAACATCTAGGCGCGTCCGTCCTCGCAGCCTTGCTCGCGACGGGCGTCGTCTACCTGACGATCCCGGGGCTTGGCTTTTTGCTCTTCGGCCGCGTCGGCGCGGGTGCGCTGGCGCTCTCCGGGGCCGCGCTCTGTGCTTGGTTGACGTATTTTCTCGCGCGGCGGATTGGTTGGGAGCACGTCACCGGCTAGAGCCCATGACGGCCCATTCGCCCGCCCAAAAATGTTAACCTTTGCCCGCTCGCACTGAGAGCATGGAGGCATTGGATTCATGAGAACGCGCCTTTGGTTCTATCTATTCCTGATCGCGACGACCTCATTCGTCACCGGCTGTGGCACGGCAGCTCAAACCGTCTCCGATCAGCCGGACACCCCGTTCAAGCTCGCGACGTTCGAAAACGACGGCGCGCTCCGTATCGGCCTCGTGCTCGGTGAGCGAGTCATCGAGATCTCGAGCGCCAGTGGGCACCTCGTCGAGCAAGGCCAGGTATCGGAGACCGCTCTACCGAACGAGATGCGTACGCTCATAGAAGAGTACGAGCGCGTCTCTCCACGCCTGTATCAAATTGCCAACTACTTCGGAGACAACGGCTCCGACGGACTCGCCTTCGCGTTCGACGTCGCCGATGTGTCGATCAAAGCACCGATCAAGTATCCATGGAACCTCCTCGCTGCCGCCGCGAACTACAAAGCGCATGCGGAGGGTATGGGAGACGCGGATGATGAACCGCAGCCACGCTCCGAGCCGGGAGGACGGCGTGGAGGCTTCGACCCCTCGCGGATCGCTCAGATCGATCCGAGTCGCGACGCTCCGGTCATGTTCGCCAAGTCGCCGCGCTCTTGCATCATCGACCCGGGAGAGCCTTACTACATACCGCCCGGACGAGACAGCATCGACTGGGAGGGTGAGATGGCTATCATCATCGGCAAGCCCACTTATCTGGTCTCCCCCGAAGATGCGCTCGACTACGTCTTCGGCTACAGCATCATCTACGATTTGAGCGATCGCGGCGGGCGCACGCGCGAAGTCTCGATGTTTCCGGGCCCGAACTGGTTCGACGGAAAGAGCACGAACCGTGGCGCACCGTTCGGCCCCTTCATCGTGCCGAAAGAGTTCCTCCCCAATCACGCAAACCTCCGTCTCGTGACCAAGGTCAACGGTGTCGTGATGCAGGATCAGACCACGGCCGATCTCATCTGGCCCGAGGCCAATCTGATCTCTTATACGAGCTCCATCCTAAAGCTCTACCCCGGAGACGTGATCGCGACGGGCACTCCCGCCGGCACCGGCGCGGAGCGGGGCGAATTTCTAGAGCCCGGGGACGTCGTGGAGATCGAGCTCGAGGGCGTGGGAACGCTCGTCACTCCGATCGAAGCCTACCAGAAGAGCGAATAGCGAGAACAAGGAGCGTCGCCATGGTTCGAAGCGCCACTTTCATCCTTTTGTTGATGGCTATACCCGTCCTCGGCGAAGACCGGGTCTCGATGCACGAGGTCGAAGGCGAGGGCGCGAATTACTGGCCCGCATGGCGTGGCCCGTCGCATCAGGGCTACGTCAAGGGCTCCGGCTATCCGGACACGTGGTCGGAGTCGTCCAATATCGCCTGGAAAGTCGACGTACCCGGAAGCGGCAACTCGTCGCCGATCGTATGGGCGGACCGCATCTTTCTCACGACGTCACGCTCCGGCGGCGCGTCGCTTTCGCTTTTGAGCTTCCGGCGCTCCGACGGCGAGCTCCTGTGGGACAAGGCCATCCCCCAGGACGGCGTCGAGCACGTCCATCCGAAGAACGGCCACGCCTCCGCGACTCCCGTCACCGACGGAGAGCTCGTCTACGTGTCTTTCGGGACCCACGGCCTGGCGGCGTTCGACTTCGACGGCGAGATCGTCTGGCACGTGAAACTGCCAAAGCTGGACAACTACCACGGCTCGGCCGGCTCTCCCGTTCTCTACGACGAGACCGTCATCATCTATCAAGACCACCAGCAACAGTCTTTCGTCGCCGCCTTCGAGCGCAACTCAGGCAAGCGCGTCTGGCGCACGGAGCGAGACGCTCGCACCGGATGGGGCACGCCCGTCGTTATCCGCGCCGGCGATCGCGACGAGCTCATCGTCTCGAGCCAGCACAAAGTCACGGCGTACGACCCGGCGACGGGCGCCGAGCTCTGGTCGGTCGCCGGAAACAAGTTCGAGGTCATCCCGACGCCGGTGGTCGGGCATGATTTGCTATTCGCCTCCTCCGGTCGCGCCGGCCCGACCATGGCGATCCGCCCCGGCGGAAGCGGTGACGTCAGCGAGACGCACGTCGTCTGGACGAGCCCGAAAGGCGCGCCGTTCGTTCCTTCCGGCATCCTCGTGGAAGACCAGCTCTATACGTTGAACGACATGCAGAGCATCGTCACCAGCTTCGAAGCGACGACGGGCGAAGTGCGCTTCCAAGGACGCCTCGGAAACTCTCCGAAAGAAGGCTTCTCTGCGTCTCCCGTGACCGTCGACGGCAAGATCTTCTTCACGAACGACGAGGGCGAGACCTTCGTCGTCAAAGCGGGACCCGAGTTCGAGCTTCTACACGTCAACCGTCTCGGCGCCCAGACGCTCGCCTCGCCTGCTCTGGTCGAAGGCCGCTGGTACTTTCGAACCGCGAACGCGCTCATCTGCATCGGTAGCTGAGCGCCACCGCCGGCGGCGTCCGAGCGATTCGAGCTACTCGATTTCGATCTCGAGGCCGCCGGCGATCCCTAACACGAAGTTCAGGATCACTCCGTTCAACAGACCACCGAGAAACATGGTGAGCCCGTACGCAAGCGGGATACCGACCACCATCGCTGCCCCCCCGAGGACGCCTATCGCCGCGATACCGCTATCTCCCGCCATTCCGAAGAGCGAGATGAGGATGACGATCCCGCCATAGAGGCCGCCGAAGATCAACCCGAGTAGCGCTCCGGTCATCCCCATCACCTTGCCCAGCGAAACGACGCCTATGCCTTTGATGACTTTCATCTATAGCCTCCGTCCTGTTTTGTTTCGGGAACCATCAGGGCGCGCGGACCGCGTGACGGCTTCCGGCGTAACGTGGCTACCTTACCAGCAAGTTCGCTCGCGGCGCTCGCCGTATCGCGTCACCTGAGACCGGCGTCGAACGCTCGCGGTCTAGTGATAACGGTAGAACAGCGATTCGATGAGAGCCGATGCGCCCGACCAGCTGATATAGGCCATCGCCAGCACCGCGGCTATCTTGCCCAACCACCCGCGGTCGAAAGCACGAGAGACGTACGAGCCGGCCAGAAGGGCGAACAGCGGGAGCGCTTGATACCAATAGCGGATCTGGAGCGATGAGAGCATATCCAGAAGGAAGAACATGCCGGTCGCGGCGATCCACACGGTCACCGTTCCATGCAACGCACTCGCGAACCACCCGACGCGAAGGAGCGTCACCGCAGAGCCCGCCGCTGCGGCGAGAACGACCCAGCCAATCTGCTCGCCGAGGAGAGACGTGTTCAGGGCAAGCTTCTCGCCGATCGACGCACCTTCGCCGCCCCCTCCTCCGAGCGCGCGTTGCCATTGCTCCGCGACGAGAGACGCGTAGCCCGCATAGTAGAGACCGGAGACGACGAGGCTTACGGCGATTCCTTTCGCGAGTGCTCCGCGGTCGGAGCCGAGACGACACGGCGGCACGAGCCACCAGAGCGCCACAGCCCATGCCGGCCACAAGATCGCGCCCTCGATCAACGAGCCGAAATGCGCCGTGACCGAGAGGAGCGAGAGGACGGACGCACCGACGACGGCCGGCTTCCCCCCGCCCCGGTCCGTCCAGAGCACGCATGCGAAGCCGAGCGTCAAGCTCGACACCGCAAAGATATTGGTGAAGTTTCCCGCCGATAGCGAGAGGATGCCGATGGGGATGACGTGAAACAGGACGGCTGAGAGGATGCCGGCGCGGCGGTCGTCGAACCATCGCAGGCCGACCCAGACGAGGGCGCCGCCGGCGAGGACTTCGAAGAGCACGACCACCCACTCGAGGGCCGCGACGCGATCGACCCCGAGCCGCGCCACCGGCTCCGCCAGCACGAACAGGCTCACAGGATACGGGATCCGGAATGGGTCATCGTGCTGGGTAACAGAGGTCGGGTACCAATTCCCCCCGGCGTACTCGCTGGACCGATTCGCTTGAAACAACGCGTCGGAGCTCAGCCATAACGGATAGCTCATCGCGCCGAGCTTGACGAGGAAAGACAGCGCAACGACGACGAGGACGGCGCGCCGATCCCGTGGCTCGAGCCCTATCCGATCGAGGGCGACGCGACCGACGAGCACGAGCGCGAGTGCGGCCCCCGACACGAGCGCCACTTGGAGCGGATAGCCGGAGAAGACGAGCCCTCTCTCCGCTACGAGCAAGCAGGAGGCAACGCCGAGCGCGGAGCTCGAAAAGCACGCGGCGCGCGCGCCCAGCCCTGCGATCGTCAACGACGCGAACACCAAGAGCACTGCGAGAGCGAGCCACAGTGCCGGGCGGAGCCAAACAGCGTCGTTGTCGGGAGGGACGATACGCACCGAGAGAGCTTGCACGCCGAGCGATCGTCCCCCGCTCGCTTCGAACGTGTCGGACTCGATCCCGAGCCGCAGCGTACGGCCGGTGCTGGGAAAACGGAAATGGTAGATGACGGCGCCGGGCGCACCGATAGCTCGATGCACCGTCGCGCCATTCGCGGAGAAGCTCAGAGTCGGCAGCGGTGACCCCGCCGGCCGGATCACCTTGAGCCGAGCTTCCACCTCTATCTCACCTCGGGAGGGCAGGTTCTCGACACTGATAGTGGACAGCGCGCGTGTCCATCGAAAATAGGTATCGCCCGCGCGTTCACGCGGATGAAAGCCGTCAACGAACGCCGACTCGTAGGCGTGCTCGAAGTCGACGGTGAAAGCTTCGTTTCGAAGGGTGAGCACCGAAGTGAGCGCCACGACGAGGACGGCAGCCGAGGCGCCTAGTGCGTACGCGCGCACTCTCACGCTCGGACGAGGCTTTGGGAGAGAACCCGGCGGTGTCCGCGGTCGGGCACCATCCACTGCAACGCGTACTCCACCGCCTCCGCGGCGGTTCCGACCTTGACCATCTTGCGAGCCAGATCCTCGGCGTTACGGCCGAACAAGATTCCATCGAAAGGAATGTAGAGAATTTTCGCACCATCGCTCGAGAGCGGTCGGTGCGAGGAGCCCCGGGCGTAGAAGACGACCGAGCCCGCGGGGTACGTCTCGATGACGCCGCCGCCCATATCGGCGTCGAAATACTCTCCGCGGACGACGTAGCTAAACTCGCCTCCCGGATGGCAGTGCGGCCCTTGATCGACGCAACCGGCTGGCATCGTGAGTAACGTCGGTTTCAAGCGAGGACCTTGCCCGAAGAACTCTTCGAACCCCTCACCCACCGCGTCGAAGTCGAGCTTGTCGTCGTCGAGCTCCCGTCCCAGCCCAAGACCGGAGTTGATGAATACCGGCTCTCCGCCGAGCTCGGAGGCAATCAGACACGTCTCACCGTCGCGCCGCTCGGTTCCGGTAATCCGCGAAAACCCGTCGAGAAACTTCATGTATCCTCCGCGGCGGCGATCCTACTACAGCTCAAACGCGAAAAGCCCCGGCTCGCTTGCGCGAGACCGGGGCTCGGTAGCTTCGCTTTGGTGGCGTTGGGATCCCCTTTCGTACTCGCCGAACCCTGAGGTCGCGGCGATCGGGGGAGCGCCCTAGTGCCTACACAAAAGGCGCGAACCCACTAAGGGGACGCCACCTCCGCGGAAACTGAAGAACTACTCACTGGACCACCTCCTTTCCGGGCGTTCCAATTCTCGACGGACCCAACCCGTCCGGCTCTCGGGGCCGCCCACAACCCGTCTCGGAGCCGCCGCGCGGCTTTACCTGCGCGGGCCTTTGTTCCTCTCCAACATGGCCCAACATTCGATTTTTGTCAACGAGTTTCCTAGAGGGTGTAAGCACGCGCGAGCGGCTCGCCGTCTTCGATCCGCCGCCGCACCTCCGCCTCTTTTGCTTGCAGCACCTCTGTCGCCTCTCGAACCGCTTCGAGGTGGGCCTTCGGCACCACGATGACGCCGTCGTTATCGGCGACGACGATGTCGCCGGGCTCGATCGCGACCCCACCGCATCGGACTGGAACGTTCGCGGCGACGGGACGGATCACCGCGCCCGGTCCGTAGAGCACCGCACCTTTCGCGAAAACCGGGAAGCCCGCGCGGTCCATGGCCGCGACGTCACGGCAGCCACTGTCCGTTACCGCACCCGCCATACCGCGCTTCTTGCATCCGAGCGCGATCAAGTCCCCGAACATACTGAGGAGCTGATCCGTGCCGCTCTCGACGACCCACATCGCGCCCGCGGGCGCCTCGTCGATCGGCTCGAACAAGAAACGCCGGATCGCGTCTTGCGCCATGGGCTCACCCCGAGCCGGCTCCCACTTCGTCGT
>Ga0315338_1000307_pt1 | contig 138347 bp, 106 predicted proteins | sample ASW8metaG_FD_204518 | JGI IMG/M metagenome (GOLD analysis project Ga0315338, IMG submission 204518) | Ammonia-oxidizing marine archaeal communities from Monterey Bay, California, United States - ASW #8 | ecosystem: Environmental > Aquatic > Marine > Coastal | place: USA: California | collected... | reverse complement strand
CGGACATATTCGCGGCCCGGACCGTATCCAGCACGATCACGACGACGTCGGGCGCACCAGCCACCGGTGTCCCGAGCGCCACCTCGGGCTGACGCGCCGCCATGCGCGACGCGTGATGCAGCACCGGCACGACGATCGCAGCCGCAACCATCGCCCCGGCGACGATCCACGGCAGCCCGCGCCACCAACGCGCCGCGATCCGGCCCAGCAACACGAGCAACGCACCAGCCACCGGCGCCGCGAGCCACGTTCGCAGGAGCAAGGGATCGATCGCCAGAAAGCGCTCCAGCCCTACCCACACCGCGACAACCGCGCACAGGTGCCATAGCCATCCGCGCGCCCCGCGAAGCAGCGGTGCCGCGAGCAACCCCAGCATTGCGCCCAGCAACATCTGCAAGAGCGCCGCGCGAGTCGCCACCGCCGGCCCGGGCGGCATGTTGAGCGCCATCAAACGTTGCGCACCGAGCGACAACGCGACGACGCTGACCGCCAGGCCATATGCGCAACCGAGAACTGCCGCGCGCACCAGCACCGTTCAGCAACCCCTGACGATCGCCGTACCGTCAGGCGGCGCGGGCGATCGGGAAGCGACTCTCGACGAAGGTGCGGAAGCGGTTCAGCATGAACTGCAACCCGAATCCCATCATCCACCCGGTGAATCGCATGACGACCGCGTTGATCCCCGAGGGCTCCATCGCCATGACCCAATTCACCCGACAGGTACCGTCACCCAGATCGGTCACGTGATAGTCCTCGGCGAAGGCCGCAATGCCCGGCATCGAGGCCGCGGTGAAGCAGAACGCCATGTGCCGGCCCCGTTCCCAGGCGATGAACACTTCGTCGCCGACCATCCCGCCAGCCATCGATACGGTCCGCGTCGTACCCACGCCAAACGGCTTGGGAGAGGTCCATTCGACCTTCTGGATGGGAAGCGCCCAGACGGTCCACGCCTCGGCGTCCTCGAACACTTCGAAGACCTGCTCCGGCGTGGCACGCACCGTGACGTCGGCGACGTACCGATACGGGGCATCATCGACGAACTCAAGTCCAACTTCACGACAGGGATTCATGGCGGCAACGTAGTCCGGAAGCCCGGCGCCCTGCAAATGCACAACCAGCGGGTAGCATTGGTGGCGGAGGAACAGGCCCCTCCCGCACGATATTGACCTGCTGTGCCGGGCTATGCGAGACAATAGTCATCTATTCCCTGCCCTGAGCCCTGCGTACCAAGCCGCCCATTGCATTGCTCGGCTGACGCCGTTGGGTTCCAGTTTCTCCATTGTGCCCCCCTCACAAGGAGATTCCCAATGCAGCGCCGACATTCCGCCTTTGTTCTTGTTCTCGTCACAACCGCCGTCTTCACGTTCGCTACGGGCCCCTTCGCGCCGCCCAACAAGGCCCTCGCCGGGGATCCTGGGGAACCGAACGACGATGCCCAGACGGCCACGGCGGTGGACTGCCCGACCGTGCTCAACACCGCGTCCACGAACATCGCCCCGCTCGGCGATGTCGACTTTTACGCCTTCGAGTTGGTTGCCGGCGAGTTTCTGACCGCCGATATCGACGCCGCCGAGGATGGGTCTACGCTCGACTCGGTGCTCGGTATCTTCGCCCCCGACGGCACGACGCGCCTGGACGTCGCCGACGACACCCACGCCCCGGGTGAGCCGAGCACGCTCGATTCCTACCTGGAGTTCCTCGCGCCCGTTGATGGCACGTACTTCGTAGCGGTAACCGCGTACTCTGACTTCGACTTCGATGGGAGCGGCGGCAGCGCGGGATTCTATACGCTCACGCTCGGGTGCGAGCCCCCGCCCCCACCCCCACCGCCGGGCACCTTGCTCGGCGCGACAGGCAATCGAGGCGAGGCCTTGATCGAGATCGACCGCACGAGCGGACTCGGCTCGTTCAGGTCGCGGCACGGGAAGTTCGGCCCCGTCACGGAGATCGAGTTCGGCCCGGACGGGACGCTCTTCGGCACGACGGTTTCGGGAACTGGAGCGCTGATCACGATTGATCTCCCGCTCGGCGTAGAGACGGTCGCTTGTCACTTCTCACGCGGGACCCTCAGAGGGCTCGAATTCGTCGGCAACGTTCTCTACGGCACCTTCGGCCAGGAGCTCGTCATCGTCGATACGACCGACTGCTCGATCACCACCGTCGGGAACATGGGAGTCGGATTGATCGGTGGTCTGGCCTACAACGCGGCAAGCGGCGTGATGTACGGGACAGGCGCCAACTACTTGGATGGGCACAGCGGAATCCTCTTCACGATCGATCTTGGGACCGGCGAAGCCACCAACGTCGGTCCCACCGGATTCCAGGACGTCGCGGCGCTCGAGTTCGCTCCCGACGGAACCTTGTACGGTGGTGTCGGAGGTGGGTATTTCGACTCCAACGCCGGGAGCCTCATCACGATCGACCCCGCAACCGGCAGCGCAACCATCGTGGGCGACGGCACCGGATTTGCGGTCGTGAGCGGTCTGGCATTCGTTCCCGAGAAGATCGACCACTTCTCGTGCTATGACGTCGATCGACAACCCGCCGTCGACCAGACGGTGAACCTCAGCGATCAGTTCGTCGCGAACACCGCAGACCTGATCCGAGATCCGCGCTGGCTCTGCAATCCCGCCGACAAGAACGGCGAGGATCCGGATGCAGTCACCGCCATCGAGCACCTGGTCGGGTACCGGATCGGTCGCGAACGGCCGCGCTTCTCTCGGGTTGACGACGTCGAGCTGACCGACCAGTTCGGCACGATCGTCGTCGACGTCCTGCGGCCGGATTTCCTGTACGGACGATCCTCGAAGAGCCTCACCGACCCGGCGCCGGAGAGCGTCACCCCAATGATCGATCACTTCAAGTGCTACAAGATCCGTGGCGCCCGCCAGCGCGTCCAGAATGTCGCCGTGCGAGACCAGTTCGGCGACGGGCTCGTCGACATCAAACGCCCACGGCGCCTGTGCGTCCCGGTCGATAAGAACGGCGAGGGCATCCGGAACTCCGACACCCATCTCACCTGCTACGACGTACGCGCCCGCACGTCGCCGCCCGTCCCCGACGAAGTCTTCATCGACAACCAGTTCGACGAGCCGAAGCGTCTCGCGCCACGACGCATCCGTCAGCTCTGCGTCCCGGCGACCAAGCGCCTCCTGAACCCGCCTTCCCCGACGCCAACTCCGAGCCCAACGCCAACACTCAGCCCAACGCCGACACTGACCCCGACCCCAACGCCCAGGCCGACGAGCATCAGCTGCTGCTCCCAGAATGGCGGCCCGGGGTGCGGCGATGCGACCTGCGAAGGATGCATCTGCGCCATCGACGAGTTCTGCTGCGACACCCGCTGGGATCGGACCTGCGCCGAGGCCGCCGGATCGACCTCCCTCTGCGAAATCGAGTGCATGCTGTGTAAGCCAACCCCCGTACCGATCCCAACGCCCTCGTAAACGAGGCGGGGGGTCCGCGGGCCGCAGCCCCGGACCCCCCGAACGCTTCGCCCTAGTAGCGGTAGTGGTCGGGCTTGTACGGACCGTTCACCGGAACGCCGATGTAGTCGGATTGTTCCTTGGTGAGCTCGGTGAGCTTGACGCCGAGGTGATCGAGGTGCAGCCGCGCGACCTCCTCGTCGAGATGCTTCGGGAGCATGTAGACCTTCTTGTCGTACTTGTCGTTGTTCTGATGCAGCTCGAGCTGCGCGATGACCTGGTTGGTGAACGAGGCCGACATCACGAAGCTCGGATGCCCGGTGGCGCACCCGAGGTTCAGGAGCCGCCCCTCGGCCAGCACCATGACGCTATGACCATCCGGGAAGCGCCACTCGTCGTACTGCGGCTTGATGTTGATGCACTCCACGCCCTTGATCTTCTTCAATCCGGCCATGTCGATCTCGTTGTCGAAGTGGCCGATGTTGCCGACGATCGCCTTGTCTTTCATGCGGGCCATGTGCTCGGCCGTGATGATGTTGTAGTTGCCGGTCGTGGTGACGAAGAGATCGACGATCTCGACGACGTCCTCGAGCGGCTTGACCTCGTAGCCTTCCATCGCGGCCTGCAGCGCACAGATCGGATCGATCTCGGTGACGATGACGCGGCAGCCCTGGCCCCGGAGCGCCTGCGCGCAGCCCTTGCCGACTTCACCGTATCCGGCCACCAGCGCGAGCTTGCCGCCGAGCATGACGTCGGTGGCACGGCACAGACCATCAGGCAGTGAGTGTCGGCACCCGTAGATGTTGTCGAACGTGCTCTTGGTCACCGAGTCGTTGACGTTGATCGCGGGGAACAACAGCGTCCCGGCCTCGGTCATCTGATAGAGCCGATGCACGCCCGTCGTGGTCTCTTCGCTGACACCCTTCATCGACGCGGCGACGCCAGCCCAGCGACCACCACCCTCGGCCTGCACGCGACGCAGCAACTCGAGGATGACGCCCCACTCTTCCGGCTCGTTCTCGGCATCGTGCGCCGGCACCGCGCCGGCCTTCTCGTACTCGAGCCCCTTGTGGAGCAGCAGTGTGGCGTCGCCGCCATCATCAACGATCTGGTCCGGGCCGCTTCCATCGGGCCAGAGCAGCGCCTCGTTCGTGCACCACCAGTACTCGTCGAGACTCTCGCCCTTCCATGCGAAGACCGGAATGCCTTTCGGATTCTCGGGCGTGCCGCCATCTTCCGGACGACCGACCGCAATCGCAGCCGCGGCGTGATCCTGCGTCGAAAAGATGTTGCATGAACACCAGCGGACGTCGGCGCCGAGCGCCGTCAGGGTCTCGATCAGCACACCGGTCTGGATCGTCATGTGCAGACTGCCCATGATCTTCACGCCCTTCAGGGGCTTGGACGCGCTGTGACGCTCGCGCAACACCATCAGGCCGGGCATCTCCTGCTCGGCGAGCCGGAGCTCCTTCCGACCGAACTCGGCCAGCGTGAGATCGGCGACTTTGAACGCCGGACGGGCGCCCCCTTGCGACTTCGTTGCAGGTTGACTCATTGTTTCGCTCCTTTGCTCTAGTGGTTGCGTTTACCGTTCTGCGATCGTGCGCGTCCGCGACGTCGTGCCGCCGCGGCGAAGAGCGCTGGTCCTTGCGCGTCGGCATCCGACGGCAGGGCCCGAATACGAACGTTGTCGAAGCCTGCCGAGGTCAGCAGGCGGTGCATCTCCTCTTCTGGGAATCCGAGCCAGACGTGGCCCATTTGCTGGCGATAGGTCTCGCGATCGTGCGGCAACATATCGACCACCAACAAACGCCCGCCGGGTTTGAGCACGCGCGCGGCCTCGGCAAGCGCCGGCCCGGGCTCGGGAAGGTGATGGAGCACGAGCACGCAGGTTGCCGCGTCGAGCGTCGCATCGTCGATCGGCAAGGCTTCGAGTCGCCCGCGGCGAAGATCGACGTTGCGACATCCGCGGAGACGCCGGCGTGCGGCCTGCAACATTGCGGGCGAGTCATCGACAGCGATCACCTGCGCGGCCGATGACGCCAGCGCCTCGGCCGTCTGACCAGTCCCGGAACCGAGATCGCCGACGACCCATTCTGTATCGAGCAATCCGAGCAACGCCTGCCAGTGAAAACTCTGGCCGAACAACTCGGCGCGCACGCGGTCCCACTGCCCCGCAGTCGAGCTGAAGAACTCTTGGGACCGACTCCGGCGCCGCGCCAGGACATCGTCGAGACGATGGCCATCCTGCACCGCGGTCGCCACGTCCGCGACTTGAGTCCGCACGAGCTGCCACAGTCGCCGCGCGTCGGGGTCGATCCCTTCACGCGCAAGGCTATACAGACGGCTCGTCGCTTCAGCGCGCGACACGACCCAATCGGCATCCCCCAACGCCTTCAGATGGCGGCTCACGGTCGATTGCGGGGCCTGAAGGATCTGGCAGAGCTCGGCAACCGTGAGTTCCTGGCGCTCCAGGAGGAGAAGGATCCGCGTCCGGGTCAGATCCCCCAGCACCCCCATTTGATCCAGAATACGTGGTCGGGGGGCGTGTTCGGTCAATCCGTTCATCCGGATGGAGTGTTTAACACACCCGACCGAGTGTCAAGCCCAAGACTGACCTCGACCGGCCAGCGGGCACCCGTCCGGGCGAAACCATGCAGCTGCCATAGAGTAGGTGTACGAGAAAAGGCGGGAAAATCAGGCTTTGACGCGAGCGAGGAAGCGGCCGTCGCGCGTATCGACCTGCACCGACTCTTCGGACTCGAGATAGGCAGGCACCTGGATCACCAGCCCAGTCTCGAGCGTGGCCGGCTTGGTCTGAGCCTGCGCCGTCGCGCCCTTGATCGGCGGGTCGGTCTCCCGCACCTGCAGCACGACCGTCTGCGGCAGGGCCACGCTCATCACCTTGCCGTTGAACACCACCGAGCGGATACCCTCCAGGCCGTCGATCAGATACCCCGCATCGTCGCCGATGTCGTCGGCGGTCAGCGAGAACTGCTCGTACGAGTCCGTATCCATGAAGTGGAACCCGTCGGTGTCCTGATAGAGATACTGCACCGGTCGCAACTCGAGATCCGGCTCCTCGAGCTTGTCGCTCGCCTTGAACGTCCGATCGAACACGTTCCCGGAGCGCAGATTCCTGACCTTGGTCTTGATCAGCGTCGCCGCCCCGCGAGCCGACGGCGACTGCGAGCGCAGATCGAGCACCACGAACGGATCCCCATCCACCAGAATCCGGGAAGCGCGCTTCAAGTCACCAGCAGCGATCACGAAGGGTGCTCTACCCCGTTCGGCGCCGAAAGTCATGGGGTGAGACGCGGAATCGGGTTGCAATCGAGGGGACGAATGCCATGACGTCGCGGTGGCTCGCCGTACCCGACCGCGTGCAGCGCCGAAGCGGCGCCAGAAAAAGCGCCGGACGGGCCGCGCCGCGGGTCTCCGTGTGCTCCTGCTCGGGATCGTCGTCGGGCTCGGAGTGGCGACGATCCTCCCGGTGCTCGCGTTCCGCTGGCTGGACCCGCCGACCTCGGCCGTCATGATGCGTACCTGGGTGACGCAGCTGCGCACGAACCGCAACGACGCCAGGATCGACTACCGATGGGTGCCGTGGAAGGCGATCGCGCCGACGATTCCCATCGCCATGCTCGCCGCCGAAGATCAGCGTTTTCCTCGCCACCACGGATTCGATGTCGGCGAGATCCGAACGGCGATCGCCGATCACCGCGCCGGCGGACGCATGCGGGGCGCGAGCACCATCACGCAACAGGTCGCAAAGAATCTCTTCCTCTGGTCGGGACGGAGCTGGGTCCGGAAAGGCGTCGAAGCCTATCTGACGACGTTGATCGAACTGACGTGGAGCAAGCGACGCATCCTCGAGATCTACGTGAACATCGCACAGCTCGGCCCGAGCGTCTTCGGCGTCGGCGCGGCGAGCGAGATCTACTTCGGGAAGTCGCCCCACGCCGTGTCGGCGCGCGAGGCCGCGCTCCTCGCGGCCGTCCTCCCCAATCCGATCGAGCGCGACGTCGCCAGCCCCTCGCCCACCGTGCTCGCACGAGCCAAGTGGATCCGACGGCAAGTCGTGCAGCTGGGAGGCGCGACGTATCTCGACGACTTGTAGTCTACGAACCAGGCGCCGCCGGAAGAAACACGACATCACGCAGTCCGAGCACATCGTCGGGCACCGTCCCACGCGCCCAGGTGTCACCACCATCAGCGGTAGTAAACACGAGCGGCCGGCTGCCACTCCCATCCTCCGGCACCGTAGAACCCACGACGACACCGCGGTGCGCATCGCGGAAATCCAGCTCGCGGACCCTTCCGGGCACGTCATCGGGAAGCGCTTGCTCGATCCACGTCACACCGGCGTCTTCAGTATGAAAGACCACCATGTGCCCGTCAGCGAGCGCCCACCCGTTCCGCCCATCTGTGAAGTCGAGACTCACCACAGAGTCGGAGGTATTCCGCAAGGAAGGCGGCGTACGATCCTCCCAGGTCCCGCCGTCGTCCGGTGAGAATAGAAGCGTCCCGCGAGGCACGGGCAGCACTGGAGTCGGAAACCGCAGCCTGTTTCCGCCGACCGAGAACTGGCCAGTCTCGGTACATGAGACCGCCTTCAGGTCCGCACCGAGGAAGAGCCCGACCTCCGCCGTGATGTCACGCCACGTCATACCCCCATCGTCCGTCCGCACGACCGCCGAACCAGACACCGCCGACGCGCCGATAGCCAGTCCACTGCCATCGGCGTTGAGACATACCGACCGGAGAACGGCAGCGCGCCCGAGTGTAAGGACGGAGCGCCACTCCGCTCCGCCGTCGACGGTCGAGAGAATGACCGGGCGCGCGCTGAGGTGCAAATCCTCCTGGACGACACCGACCGCCACTCCTCGCTCTGCAGAGCTGAAGGCGAGGTCTCCGAGCCTCCAGACAGTCTGGTCCTCGACGACGATGTTCTCAGTTTGGCTGACCCACGACTCGCCGCCGTCGCTCGTGTGCAGGATCGTCGGCAGTTCTCTGAAGCGATTGCCGATCGCCCACCCGCGGAGCTCATCAACGAAGGTGAGCGCGAACAATTGGGACCCGAGCGCGTCTATGTCAGCCACGCGCGCGAAGCTCTGCCCCCCATTCTCGGAACGCACGACGGACGGTCCGGACCCCATGGCAAACACACGACCCCCGTCCGCATCCGGCGTCGCGCTGGGCGTCGTCGTCGCCGTAGGAGTCGCGGCCGTCCCACCGCCGCTTCCGTCGCCGCACCCAAACAGCGCGACGACGATCGTGACAGCGATGCCCCGCTTCATGCGGACTACGCGTCCTCGTCGGGCAGGCCGTCGGCAAGTCGACGGGCGGCGCGCAGATCCTGCGACTCGAATCCTTCATCGAAGGTCGCCAGGTGCGTCGCGATCAGTGACTGCGCCTCGTCCGGTTTCCGCTGCAGGCGCCATAGTCGCGCCAGACTGACCGCTCCGCGCAGCTCGAGCGATCGTGCGCCGCGCGCCTTCGCGATCTCGATGGCGCGCTGGAAGCATCGCTCGGCCTCGGCACGACGCTCTCGTGTCGCCGCCGCCTTTGCACGCCCACCGCCCTCTTCGGGAGGCGCAACCAGAGTCAACTCGCCGCGCAGGCGATGCAGCTCCGGCTCGAATACGCGCTCGCCGGTCCGCTCCACCCGTTCGAATGCTTCGGTGAGGACGGCCAGTCCCTCCTCCGACGCCCCGATTCTGCGGTGGGTTTCGGCGAGCACGGCACGCCAGTAGGAGAGACCGAGATCGGCCCCGACCGCCTCGTACGCGGCCATACCGAAACGGAGCTTCTCGATCCCCTGCGCCGGGTCGTCGCCGGCGGCGAGCACCCAGCCGCGGAGCAGGGTCGCCATGGCGAGCCAATGCGGAAAGCCGTGTTCGGTCGCGATCGCCTCGACCTCTTCGACCCGTTCGGCGACGACCGGAGTCGCGCCACAGAACTGATGAATCAAGGCATCGAAGGCCAGCGAATGGGCGAGCCCGAAGGGATGGGATCGGCCGCGCACGAGCGCGATCGCCTCGCCGCTCCGAGCACGCGCCTGATCGGGATAGCCCTGCAACCAGAGCACCGACGCGAGCTCGGACAGTGCGGTCGCCGCCGGGTCGTGGCCGTACATGACCTCGGGTGACGCAACCTCCGGGCCGTAGATCTCCAGGCTGCGTTCGAAATACTGACGAGCGGCAGCAATCTCGCCCAGATAGAAACAGGCACTGCCCGCCGAGAACTGGGCCTCCCCTTGCAGCGCGATCTCGGGATGATTCTCCGCAACCCGCAGCATCCGCTCGCTGAAGCTCTGCGCACGCGTCAACTCGCCACGCACCAGGTAGAACTCGCGAAGCCCACGATACGCGGGAAGGAGCTGCGCCGACTCTTCCAGCTCGCCGCTGAGCTCCAGCGCTCGCGCGAAGGCACGCTCGACGTCGGGCGCGGTATAGCCGCGGGTCGCGGTCAACGACATCCCGAGCTTCATCCGACGACCGAGCTCGGCTTCGGGCCTCGCGTCACCGACCGCCTGCTGCTCGGTGAGCATCAAGGCCTGCTCGACGTGCCATGCGGCCTCGCGATGCGCGCTCTGCCAGGCGGCCCGCTCGCCGGCCACGTCGTGATAGGCAGCCGCCTTCGCGTATTGTCGTCCGGCGGCAAAGTGCACGGCCAGCTCGGCGGCATGCTCGCTGGCGGACACGCCATAGCCCGCTTCTTCACGCTCGCCCATCAGGCGATGGACACGTACGCGGCGGGCACCCGCGACGCGGCCACTCAACACTTCTCCGAAGAGGGCGTGTCGGAAACGGTACCGACCGCTCGCCGTCCCATCCGGCCATTCCGCGAGACCGACCTCCTCGACGAACTGCCCCTGCGCCGCCAGCTCTTCGCACAGCTCATCGACGGTATCGACGCTCTCCTGCGTACCGGCGGCAACCGCCGCCGCGGCGAACTCGCCCCCGGTCAAACTGGCGACCTCGAGGACGGCCTGCTGCTCTGGACGGAGGCGGGCGAACTGCTTCTCGATGAGCCCGCGCACGCCTTCCGGTATGGTGCCCGTCGCGACAGCGGCCGACTGCCGAAGCTGCCACACCCCATCCTCATCGGCGACGACACCCTCGGCCAGCAACTCACGCACGACACTGGCCATGAACAACGGATTGCCTTCGGTCCTGCTATGCACTTCGCGGCCGAGCGTTGCCGCCGCGTCGTCCTCCATGTGCTGACCGAGATACTCGGCCACTTCCGCCGCACTCAGCAGCTCGAGGGCAAGCTCGGAGCAGAGCCCTTTCGCGCTCAGCTCGCGCTTCACGTCATGCAGTAGATGCTCGTGCACGATGAGATCAGTCGGGCGGTAGGTACCGATGATCACGAGCTGGGCGTCCTCTCGACGCTGGGCGAGGCGCGCCACCAGCTCGATGGTCGAGGCGTCGCTCCAATGGAGATCCTCCAGAACCAGCACGAGCGGTCGGCCGACCGCGAGCGCTTCGATGGCCTCCGCAATCTCGCGCAGGAGTCGCTCCTGGGTCGCGCCCTGCCGCACCTGCTGCTCCGCTTCCGGCAACAGGGCGGGTTGTTGCGCCAGCCAGGCAGGCGCATAGCGCCGCAGCACAGTCAGGACCTCGCCGCGCTCCGGCCCCTCGCACAGCTGACGTAGCGCGTCGTGCAGCGGCAGGTAGGCCTCACCGGCCGCGTACTGCTCGAGGCACTGACCGCGGGCGGTCCGCGCATGGACCCGGGTCCGACTGTCGGCGAGAAACTCGTCCAGCAGCGTGGTCTTCCCGATGCCGGCCTCGCCGGTGACGAAGACGAGTTGTCGCCGACCCTGCCCCGCGGCATCGAGCACGGCTCCCAGCATCTCGAACTCCGCGGTGCGACCAACCACCTGCGTCATCGTGGCGGCGGGGGACAGCGTCGATTTCAGCCGCGACGCCCCGGCCCCCGTCCCATCGCCGGTGAGGAAGCGGTACCCCTGACGCCCAACGGTCTCGAGATACTCGGGTACTTCCACGGCGTCTTCGAGGGCCTCGCGAACCGCGCGAACGGCGACCTTCACGACGCTCCGACTCACGTGGGCGCCATCCCAGATGGCGCTGACGAGATCCGCCCGGGTCACCAGGATGCCCGGACGCGCTGCCAGATGAGCGAGCACCGCCAGGGGGCGCGGCTGGATCTCGACGAGATCGTCGCCCCGCCACAGACACATGGCCGCACGATCGAGGCGAAAGGGGCCGAAATTGATCTCGTCAGGCATACCGCGCTCGCGCCGGAACTCCTTTACCGAGCGGATCCGACGCTAACCATTTTCCCGGCCAAAGTTAACCGTGGCCGCGTTCGAGCTAACCATCCCGGCCCCTAGGATCCGCCCCATGACGATCTCGCGAAAGGCAACCTCGGGACTCGACGCCCGGCCCTCACTTCCGGTGGGCGGCGCCTTCGTCGTCCGCCTGCGAGCGGACACCGATGTCACGGCCACCGGGCTGGAAGGCCGCGTCGAACACGTGGTCACCGCGGCATCGACCAACTTCGGCTCCATCGACGAGCTGCTGGCCTTCATGGCCGCCACGCTCCGCGACGGCCGCCGCGACTGATCCGCCACGCGAGACAACCCAACACCAACCCAAGGAGGAACACACCAATGTTCGATTGCAATCGCCCCACGCTCACGCGCGCCGCCATCACCGGCGCGCTCGCCCTCGTCCTCACCCTCGGCCTCGCAACCGCATCGCGCGTCCATGCGCAGGTCCCCCTCGCCGACCTCAGCGTCGACAAGACCGATGATCCCGATCCCGTCGCCCCGGGCGGTGGCCTGCGGTACGACATCGCCGTCACCAACGTGGGAAGCGACACGGCCGCCAACGTGACGGTCATCGACACCCTGCCGCCCGAAGTCAGCTATCTGTTCGACTCGGATGCTTGCGTCGAGGCGCCGGTCGGCACCCTGACCTGTGCGCTCGGCGACCTGCCGGCCGGCGACACGACCGGCGTTTCCATCTTCGTCGCGGTCGACCCGACGACGGCGCCCGGCGTCATTCTGAACGAGGCCGAGGCGACGACCGCCAGTGGCGACAGCAACCCCAACAACAACATCGACGACGAGGACACGCTCGTCGATGGCCCCGTCGTCACACCGATCAACCACGCCCTCTGCTACGAGGTCGATCAGGTGAACGTTCCCAGGCGTACCGGGGTCGCCATCGCGGACGAGCTCGGGGGCGGTATCTTCGACGTCCGTCGCATGAAGCGCCTGTGCACGCCGGTCGACAAGAACGGCGAGGATCCGAACGCTCCACTCGAGCCCGAGCACCTGACCGGATACGAGATCCGGCAGACCGACGGCCGCTTTCCCACGGTGCGCGATCAAACGGTCATCAACCAGTTCGGCACGCAGACGATCGACATCGGTCGCCCGGTGCTCCTGCTGGTCCCGACCGCCAAGAGCCTCGTTGGGCCTCCGGCGCCGCTCGCGCCTCCGATCGACCACTACCAGTGCCGGCGGGTCCGGGGCAGCCGCACGCGCGTGAGCGGACTCGATCTGATCGACCAGCTCGATACCTATGTCGCCGACGTCAAGCGCCCGTACCGCCTGTGCAGCCCCGCCGACAAGAACGGCAGCGGCATCCAGGATCCCGCGAGCCACCTGCTCTGCTACCGCATCCGGACCAACCCGACGCGGCCGGCCATCGCAGGACCGCTCTACATCAACAATCAGTTCGACGAGCTCGACATTGCCGTGACCGGCACCCGGGAGCTGTGCCTCCCGACCACGCTGGTCCCGGACTTCGACCAACCGACCAACCCGAATCCGGTCCCGACGCCGTCGGCGACTCCGAATCCGGCTTCGAGCGGGCAACCGACGTCACCAGCACCCAGCGCGACGCCGACCATGGCCCCGCCCAATCCCACCCCGACCTCGACGATCGTCATCATCATCACCTGAGACGAGACCGGGACGACACGGCCCGGGCGACGCCGCTGCGAGATCGACTCGCGGCGGCGCCGCCCGGGCGTCGTTTTACAGAATTCCACCAGTCGGCTACGGCTCCCCGCCAAGGAGACCACTCATGCATTTCGGCATAGCCTTCCCGTCCTACATCGAAGCGTGGCGCGATTGTGAGATCGCCGAGGCCAACGGCTTCTCGCACGGCTGGTTCTACGACACGCAACTCCTCTGTTCGGACGTCTACGCCACGATGGCGCTGGCGGCCGAGCACACCAGCACGATGAAACTCGGCACGCTCGTGGCCATCCCGAGCAACCGCATCGCACCGGTCACGGCAAGCGCGGTCGCCACCCTGAACGTGCTCGCGCCTGGACGGATCATCCTCGGCATCGGTACCGGATTCACCGGGCGGAACACGATGGGCATGCCGCCACTCCCCGTGGCACGCATGGTCGAGTACATCCAGCAGGTCCGGGGCCTGCTCGCCGGCGAAGACGTGCTGTACAAGGAAGGCAAGTACGAGCGCTGGATCCGGCTCCTCACGCGCGACCGGGCCATCGGCTGCATCAACCTCGACGATCCGATCGAGATCCACGTCGCCGCCAACGCCCCGAAGGCCATGGCCGCGGCCGGCGAAGTCGGCGAGGGATGGATCACGGTCGGGCAAGGGCCCGAGGGCATCCGCCTCGGCGCCGAGACCGTCCGCACCGCAGCCGAGCAATCGAATCGGCACTTCGATGGCCCGGGCGGACGCCCGTACACGACCATGCTGACAACCGGCTGCGTGCTTGGGGCGGGCGAAGGGCTCGACTCGGACCGCGTGATGCGCCGGGTCGGAGCGGTCGTGGCGGTGGGTGCGCACGCGATGTGGGAGTCTGGACAGGGCACCCGCCACAACTTCGGTCTCTCCGACGCGACCACCGCGGAATCGTACGGAGCCTACATCGAGCAATACGCGGCCGAACGCGGCTCACCCCCGGACCGGCGTTACCTCGACGTCCACGAAGGGCACATGATCTACCTGAAGAAAGGCGAGGAAGCGTTTGTTCCTCCCGAAATGATCCCGCTGCTCTCCTTGACGGGCGATCCCGACACGGTGTTGCAACGGGTACGCGAGCTTGCAGACGCGGGCGTCGACAACCTGGCGCTCCAGGCGCTTCCAGGGACGGGGCGCGAAATGATCGAGGAGTTCAGTCGACACGTCATTCAGCGGCTCTAAGAGTAGAGCAGGATTGGGGCGCGCTCTGTGTGCCAGGCGGTCTCGTCGGGCGTGACGAGGGCGTCCAGGTCGGCGGGCGTGGCGCTTGGATTGTCGACCCACTCGCGAAGGGCGGGGCCACCGTTGATGACGTCTATGGCCAGGCGGTCTTGTTCGTACTCGTAGGGAAAGTCGCGCCACAGGTCGTAGGATGGGTGCAGTCGTTTGATGGCTTTCAGAGCGAGAGCGGTGAGACGCCAGGGGCGGAAGGTTGTGTGGTCGTAGGCGGGGTCGTCGACGTGGATCTGGAGGCCCGCACACAGGGTACCTTGATGTTTGTGAAAGGTGGGCTCGAACCAGCAGGGTCGGAGCCAGCAGCCGGCGAGCCACGTCGGCGCGAGGGTTCGCATCTCGGCGATCAGGGCGCGGGGATCGAGATCGGGCGCACCCAGGATCTCGAGCGGTCGAGTCGTCCCCCGTCCCTCGGACAGCGTCGTGCCTTCGAGCATGACGGTCCCGGGGTAGCATCGCGCCATCGCGAGACCCGGCGCGTTGGGGCTCGGATTCACCCACGAACGCTCGCCGAGCGGCCATCCAAAGCCCGGCGGTGTCGTCGCAGCCCACCCGTCCATCGACACCACCTCGCAATCCACGTCGAGTCGGAGCGAGGCGACGAACCAGCCCGCCAGCTCTCCGAGGGTCAGACCGTGACGCATGGGGAGCGGTCCCGCACCGACGAAGCTCTCCCATCCCGCGCGCAGGCGCAGGCCTTCGATCGGACGCCCGATGGGGTTCGGCCGATCCAGTACCCAGACCGCCTTCCCGTGTGCGGCCGCGGCCTCGAGGATGTACCGGAGCGTCGTCACGAAGGTGTAGATACGACATCCGAGGTCTTGCAGGTCGATCATCAGGACGTCGATGCCGTCGAGCATCTCGGGCGTCGGGCGCCGCACGGTACCGTACAGGCTGAATACCGGAATGCCGTGCACGGGATCGGTGAAGTCCGCCGATTCGACCATGTTGTCCTGCTTGTCACCGCGCAGGCCGTGCTGCGGCCCGAACGCCGCCACGACGTTCACGTCCGATGTCTCCGCCAACGCGTCGAGGGCGTGTCCACCTGCGCCCGTCACCGACGCGGGGTGTGCGATCAGCCCGATGCGGCGCCCGCGGAGCGGCGTCCGTAGGATCGGATCGGCAAGCAAGCGATCGAGACCGGTCTTCACGAGGAATCACCATCGCACGCCCCGCGCGGCGCTTCCAGGCACAACGTCCAACCGACCGCACGGTGGAAGTCTGGCGCCCCCGGTGCATGTGCAAGCGCCCAGTACGTACAGGCACCGCGCCGATCCTCGACGACGGCCGTGAGACCAACCCGCACGGGGCCACCAACGTACGCCGCGTCCAGTTGCGCGAGCGACACGACGGCCTCGAGCGTAATGGCCCCCACCTCCCGCCGAATCCGCGTTTCAGGAGCCACCGCCGGATCATGCAGTGCCCCACCCGTGCGGTACGACCCGAAGGCCAGCACGGCCCATTCCGATGAGGGCGAGAGATTGAGTTCGTGATACGCCTCCGAGCCGTCGCGCCCGACGAACGCCTCGAAGCATGTCCGTCGCCACAGCCCCTCGGTCATGCGCGGCGCCGTCGGCGCCGGCACCCACACCCGGCCGAGCGCCCCGGTCAGGGAAAACGTAAGAGTCAACGTCGTGCCGCGGCGCCACGCGTTCGCCGACACGTGCACGTCGTCGATACTCCCATGCCCACCATGCGGCAGCAGATCGAGCATTGCGGGCCGCTCTACCACTCTCGACGACCAACCGTGAAACGCATATGCCCGACAGGCGCATGCTGTCCTACTCGACCTTTGGGCGACACGGCCTCGGCAACCAGTTGTTCCAGTATGCGTTCCTGCGTACGACCGCCCGCCGTCTCGGGACGAAGTTCTATTGTCCTCCCTGGCTCGGCGATCAGGTGCTGGCCCTCGACGACGCCTCGGAGCGCGCGCCGGCACCTGCAGGCATCTCCCGATCGTACATCCAGCCTCACCGCAGCTGTGGGTTCGATGAACTGTCGCTCGGAATCGCAGACCACACGGAAATCGACGGGCACTTTCAATCCCCTCGTTTCTGGACGGAACCGGACGACGTACGCCGCTGGTTCGCGTTCCGCCCGGAGAGCGTCGCGGCGGTCATGGCACGCTACGGTCACATTGCCTTCGAAGATTGCGCCCACCTCCACATCCGCTTCGGCGATCTCGACCACCGCGTCCGTTACTACCGACCAGCCGAACGCTACTATCGCACGGCCATTGCCCGCGCGCGCACGCGCTCCGTCCTCGTGTTCTCCGACGACCCGAAGCGAGCCCGCCACGTGCTCCGCCGTCTCGATGCGGCGCTGACCTTCGTCGAGGGCAATCGCGCGTACGAGGACCTCTTCTTGATGAGCCAGTGTCGCGCCCACGTAGGCTCGGGATCGACCTTCAGCTGGTGGGGAGCGTGGCTGGCTGCGCCGCCCGACACAACAGTGATCGTTCCACGCGAAGGCGCCACACGCCCTGGCAACCCGGTCACGGCCCGTGACTTCTGGGACCCCACCTGGATCCAACTCCCGGCGTTGTCGGGCTTCGCGGACGGGTACAGGCTGCGAGCCACGATGCGCACGCTCAAGAGACGGCTCCTCGGCTAGCGAACACCCTCCCCTCGCTGCAGACGGTATTGATCGACACCCTGGGCGCAGTACGTCGCCCGGGCCCGATCCAGTTCTCGTCGCGGTGGCCGCGGCTCCCGCGCGGTTGCCGTATCGAGGTGAAAGCACACCCCCTGGAACAGCAACCGATACGGCGTCCGCCCGAGCCGGACGAGACGGTCGGCGAAATCGTGATCCTCGAGACCCCAACCGACGAACTGCTCGTCGAACCCGTTGACGGCAAGGAAATCCTCACGCCAGACGGCTAGATTGCCGCCGTGCGCCTCGCGAATCGAACACGGCCGACACACCGGACGCGGCAACCGAATGCCCTTGCGCAAACCCGTGAAGCGATGCCGGAGACTCGTACCAAGGGCCATGCTGTCGTTGATGACCCGGCCGCGCGCAAAGAGCGCCAGCAACTTCACGAAGCTCGGCTGCCGCGAGACGAGCGCCCCACGATACCCGAGCAACCCGCATCGCTGCCCCAACACCACTCTGCCACGCACCGCCGCCGCGGTGTGGTCGGCGAGGAAACGCCGATGCGGGATCGTGTCTCCATCGAGAAACACGAGGTAGTCCTCCGTGCATCGTGCCGTCGCTCGGTTGCGAACCGCGGCCAGCCGAAATCCTTCGTCGGGTTGCCACACGTGCTCGATCGGTAGGTGGTCCGCATGACGCTCGACGACGCGCCGATTGGCCGGACCGGACCCATCGTCCGCAACGACGACGCGAGCCGCCGCCCGCGATTGCCGCCGCAGCCCGAGGAGACAACTTTCCAGCCCCTCAGGGTTGTTGAACGTCGATACTACGACGCCGACCGACGGCACACGCACTTGTGCCTGGCGCCCCAACCCTACGACGGGTCCGCGGCCGCGCCGGCACCCGCCTTCTTGCGAGGACCGGACCACGTCCAACCATCGATTCGAAGCCCGATGTCGGGCCGATACCCACTCTGGTAGTGCTGAACCACACCGTCGCCGTCGACGAGGACGAACGTCGGAATGCCGCTGACGCCGTAGTCGACGAACGATGTGCGATCCAGATCGGTCGCGATCACGGTCGGAAAAGGCTCGTCGAAGGTCTCGAAGAACTTGGACAATGTCGCCTTGTCCTCGTCCGTAATCGCTACGACCTCGATGTCGTGCGCTGCTCCGTACGCGAGCAACTCGGGAAGCGCGTTCTTACAGATCAGACACCACGTCGCCCAGAAGTAGAGCAAACGCGGTTTCCCGACGGCGAGCTTCTCCCCACCCCGAAACAGGTCGACACCGAGTTCGGGTGCAATGCTGCCGACCTTGGGCGGGCCTGGCAGCGCCGGCATCTCGAGCGGGAATGGTGCCAGTTCCAACGCCACCGTCTGGTGCTGCCCGTCACGGATGATGCCGAGATCGGTCGGCGTGCCGATCTCACTCCGCATCGTCCACTCACGGAGGTGATTCGGCTCTTCGAACGGGGCATCGGGGGGACCGATCACAATGTCTCCCACCCGCAACTGCTTGGCCGCGGGATGGTCTTCATAGATCGTCACCACCTTGACCGCACCGACGTGGGTCCCGCGCTGGGCATGCTCGTCCTCGGTGAGCTGACGATAGCGGACACCCATCCAAGCCGGGGTGACGCTTTCGACGACTCGTTGCTCCTCGGCGAGCGGGGGATAGGCCGTCGGGACGTCCAGATCGGCGGCTGACGCCACCGAGGGCGTGGCATCGAGCACCAGTCCTTCGCAATCGCGGAGAGCCTGCCACGAACGCCGCTCCTCGGGCGTCCCCTCTTCGGCGAGATACGTGCGGCCCGCGATCTGCCGGAGAAGCATCCGCATGCGCAGCACCACGCCCAAACGCACCTCGGCACGATAGCGCGCCCCGCCTGCATCATCCGCCTTCTGTTTCAGCTCGAGCATGCGTGCGTACCGCGCGCCATCCGCACGACTGTATGCACCGATCGCGGCGAGGAGCTCCGCGGACAGCGCGCGGCGCGCATCGTCGTCGAGGGCCGTGATCGCGTCCCTGGTGAGTTGCTCATTCCATTCCGGCTGGGCTTCGAGAAAGCGTCGGAGATTCTCGCGCTGCAGATCGAGAAGCGCACTCTTCCATCGACCGGCGTAGGTCTTCAGCTGCGCGCTGAACTCGGGCAACACCGTTGCCTGGGTGTCGAGCTCGGCCAACGACCGCGGACTGAAGGAGCCGAAGGTGTGACCGACCCGATCGAGCAGTCGAATCTCGGGCTCCCACGCAGCGCGATCCCGCCAGGCATGTTCGAGAAAGCCATCGGCGTACTCCGTGATCTCCAGCCCCGCCTCCTCGCCGCGCTCACGAAGCAACTCACGGAGATAGTAGTCGCTGCTCATATGCGGCACGTCCGGCGTGCGATCGGTCACCAGCACGCGCAGGTTGGTCTCGGGAAACGACCCGAGCGGCTCGAGCGCCTGGAGAAAACGGAACGAGTGCCCGACACCGTCTTTGCCCCGATTCTCCGGATAGCAGCCGTAGGCCGGGCGCGATGCTGTCGCCGCGAAGTAGCCGCAGACGTTGCCCGTCGGCAGCAGCACGTTCGAGTCGGGCAGGATGGCCCGGGCAAACGCGCCCGAATAGCACTGCGACATCAGCATCACGACGCGGACGTCGGGATCGAGCAGCGCCAACATGGCCCGGAAGGCCGAAACGTTCAGTTCTTCGCCCCAGAGGGCGATCGTGTTCTCCCAACGATCCTTCGGATTGAGATTGCCGTGGTCGGTGACGTAGAGCAGCAGCGTATCCCCGGCGCCGAGCGCGGATCCTTCCTTCAGGAACCATTGCTCCAACGCCGCACGACGGGCGGGGCGGAGGTTATGGCCCTCGATCGTCGAGTTGACGTACTGCACGGGACGAAGCCACCGCTGTAGCAGCTGCGGCAGGAGCCAGGCGTCCTCGTGGGTGGACACTTCGCGGACGGCGAGATCTGCCGCCGGCGCGTCCCCGTCGCTGGCGAAAATGCTGATGCGATCGCGAGGCACGCCCGCCGACTCGAGCTCGCCGACGACCCCCTTCAGATTCTCGAGATGCGACCGGTAGTTGATCGCCTGACGACTGCCCCCGTTTACCAGGAGCGCGTGCAGGCGCTCGGCAGGTCGTGCGACCGCTTCCGCGGATTGCGACGGGAGATGCGTGGCCGTCGTCCGACACCCAGCAACCAGCCCGAGCAGCAGGAACGAGGCGAGCCCTACCCCAACAACCCTTCGATACCCGACGTCCATACCCAGGTCCCTACCACACCACCGAGGACGCGTGGAGGGACCCCCGTCTACTCCGAGCTGACGAGTGAGTCGAAGAACTTCACCAGGTCGCCTTCGCTCTCTTCGGCCTTGAAATCCATCGCGGCCCGCGGGTGCTGATTGAGCAGCCCCGTGATCATGTAGGGAAGGTCGAAACCCCAGCGCAGTTCCTGCCGCATCGGCTCGATATGCTTTTGAATGCAGTCGAGGACCGGGCGCAGCCGATACCGGGGATTGTGCAGAAAGCCGAGCAGGAGCTCAGTCTGACAATTGCCGGCGCCACGACCGAGACCCGCCATGCTGCTGTCGAGTAGATTCGCGCCCTTGATCGCCGCCTCGATGGTGTTGGCGTACGCCAACTGCTGGTTGTTGTGCGCGTGGATCCCAACCGTCTTGCCATGGGCGCCCGCGAACTTGAGGTATTTCTGCATGAGAAAGTGGACGGTCTCGCTGTAGAACGAGCCGAAACTATCGACGAGATAGATGCAGTCGACTTCCGATGAGGCCAGCAGCTCGAGGGCGCCATCGAGCTCGCGCTCGCCGACCGTCGACGCCGCCATGACGTTGACCGTCGTCTCGTAGCCCTTGTCGTGGGCGTCCTTCACCATGTCGAGCGCGATCGGGATCTGATGGATGTAGGTCGCCACCCGGATCATATCGAACACGCTCTGGTCCGCGCGTACGATGTCTTCCTGGTAGTCCGTGCGCTCCGCGTCGGCCATCACCGACAGCTTGAGGCTGGTATCGTTGTCGCCGACGATCCGGCGTACGTCCGCCTCGTCGCAGAACTTCCATGGACCGTGCTCCGGAGACGAGAAGATCTTCTTCGAACCCCGGTAGCCGAACTCCATGTAATCGATGCCACCCTGCACGCAGGCGTCGTAGACACCGCGGACGACGTCGTCGCTGAAGTGGTGATTGTTCATCAGGCCCCCGTCACGAATGGTGACGTCGAGAACCTTGATCTCTGGGCGATACGACACCCACTTCTGCGCGAACTTGCCTTCTCCGTTTTCGTTACTCATTGGCCCCCGGTGGCGATACGGCACTCGGTGGCTCCAGGGCCACCGCTTCGGTGATTCGAAGAGCCGTATGATGCCAGAAACACCGGCTTGAAATCCAACGGGTGGCCTAGGGGGCCGTCGTGCAGGCGCCCTGCCAGGCCCGGACGAGCGTCCGGATCTCCTCCTCCACCCGCGTGAACTGGCGTCCAGCGAGCCATTCCCGCCGAAAGATACTGCCGCCGAACGCCACGGCCGAGGCCCCGTTGGCCACATAGGACGGAACATTCTCGGGTGTGACGCCGCCGCAGGCCAGCAACTGAATGTCCGCGAACGGGCCCTTGATCTCCCGGAAATAGGCCGGACCAAACGCACCCGCCGGGAAAACCTTCACCATGGTCGCCCCCGCCGCCCAGGCGGCGTGGATCTCCTGGGGGGTCAGCGCCCCTGGAAACACCGGGACACCTCGCGCCACGCATCGCTCCACCACCACGGGCACGAGCGTCGGCGACACAATGAACGTCGCCCCGGCATCGAGCGCCGCCTCCAGATCGTCGGGCGTCAGGACCGTTCCGGCACCAACGGCCAGACGCCCATCAGCGGCCGCCACCATCCGGCGGATCAGCCCCGGGGCGCCCGCGGTGTTCATCGTGATCTCCAGGGCCCCAAGCCCTGCCGCCGCCACCGCTTCGGCCAGCGGCGCGACCTCGTCCGCCTCGATGCCCCGAACGATCCCGAGGATGGGTAGCTCCCGAAATCGCGCCACATCCATGCGCCTGCTCCCCTACTCGATCTGAACGGTCCGACGCACGACGCCCTTGGTCTTCCGCTTCTTGAGGCGGGTCGCGTCCTCCAACAGGCTTTCCGCTCGTTCGATGAACTGTTGTTGCGAACCCGCCTCTTCCGCGTCCGCGGCGATCGAGGGTCGGCGATGAACATAGCTACCGTCGGCGCGCATCTCCCAGCCGTTCCAGCCATCGGCAAGCTGCGTCGTGAGCACGAAATCGAGCTCGCGCTGAAGTGCATCATCGGCGATCGGCACGAGCACTTCGACTCGACTTTCGAGGTTCCGCTTCATGCAGTCGGCCGAGCCGATGTAGTACTCGTCCGCGCCGCCGTTCCGGAAATGCAGAACCCGGCCGTGCTCGAGAAACGGGCCCACGATGCTGAGGACCCGCACGCTCTCGGACACGCCCGGCAACCCAGGGCGCAATCGGCACGTGTCCCGGACGATGAGATCGATCGCCACGCCCGCCTGCGCTGCTTCGTAGAGCGCGCGCACGACGTCGGCATCCTCGAGCGCGTTCATCTTCATTCGAATCCGCCCCGCGCCCTGCTGTGCATGCAGTCGCGCCTCGCGCTGGATCTTCTCGAGGATCGCCTGCTTGAGCAACGCCGGCGCGGGGAGAAGCCGTTGATAGCTCCTGCGCGGCTCGTACCCCGTCGTCAGATAGTTGAACAGCTCGGTCGCGTCCTGTCCGATCTCCGGATCGCAGGTCAGGAGACCGTAGTCGGTGTACTGACGCGCGGTGACCGCATGATAGTTGCCGGTCCCGACATGCACGTAGCGACGGAGCCCGTCGTAGTCCTGACGCACGACGAGAATCACCTTGCAGTGCGTCTTCAAGCCGACGATGCCATAGGTGACGTGGATGCCGGATTCCTCGAGCCGACTGGCCCAGCGAATGTTCGCGTCCTCGTCGAACCGCGCTTTCAGCTCCACGACGACGGCCACCTGCTTGCCGTTCCGCGCGGCGTCGATCAGGTGGCGCATGATGTTGGACTCGGACGAGGTCCGATACACCGTCATCTTGATCGCTCGTACTTTTGGATCCTCGCTGGCCTCACGCACGAAGCGCTCGACCGAGGTACTGAACGACTCATAGGGATGCTGCAGCAACATCGGGCCATCGTCCCGGATCGTATGGAAGATGTTGCGCTCGCCCGTGAGCTGGCCATGGTCGACGGGATGGCGCGGTGGATAGCGCAAGGACGGCACATCGAGGGCCGCGATCTCCATCAGCCCCGCCATGTCGAGCATCGCGTCCACCGCGAACACGTCCCGCTTCTCGTTCAACCCGAACTCGGCCGCCAGCATGCCGCGATGCGACGCGTGCATCGCCGTCCCAACCTCGAGCCGTACGATGGGAGCGAAGCGGCGCTCGCGAAGCTCGGTCTCGATGAGGGCCAGGAGGTCACCGGCCTCGTCTTCGTCATCGTCGAGTTCGCTGATGGCGTTGCGTGTGACGCGAAACACCGTGCAGTCGGTCACGTCCATCCCCGGCAGAAGCAGGTCGAGGTTGTGCGCCATCACGTCTTCCAACGCCACGAACGTCGGCTCCTTGCCGACGCGGAGGAAGCGCGAGATCCCCGCACCCACGGGCACCTTGATCCGTGTCAGCGCAGGTTCGCGATCGTCGTTACGCTGCAAACTCACGAGCAGGTTCAGTGACAGATTGGACACGAACGGAAACGGGTGCGCCGGGTCCATCGCCTGCGGGGTCACCAAGGGAAAGATGTTATGCAGGTAGAACTCGCGAAGCGTCTGCTGACGCTGGCGTGGCAGCGACGCGTACGACGTCAGCCCGATTCCAGCACCTTCGAGTTCCTTGACCAGGTCGGCAAGCAGAATGCGCTTGCGGGCTTCGAGATCGCGCACCATCACATAGCACTCGGCGATCTGCTGCTCTGGCGTGCGGCCATCGACGGTGAGCTGGCGCATCCCCGCGCCCACCTGCTGCTTCAAACCGCCGATCCGCTTCATGAAGAACTCGTCCAGGTTCGAGCTCACGATCGCCAGGAATTTGATGCGCTCGAGCAGGGGCGTGCGTTCGTCCTCAGCTTCGTGGAGCACACGGCGATTGAACGCGAGCCACGTGAGCTCGCGATTGAGGTAATACTCGGGCGAGGCGAGATCGACCGGCGTAGCGTGAGCGCCTGGTTCCGGCTCGCCGACGCCGTTCGCCGACGCAAGCTCATCGCGTGACGGGACCGTGACGCCGTCAGGATCCATCTGCCCGATCCACGTTCCGATCGTCGCCGTCATGACGCTCAGCAGCCAGCATTCGGTCGCACCATGCCAGAAGTCGGCAATCCATTCCAAAGAGGTGAGGCGGTCGAGGGAAGTCATGAGCCTGCGGAGGTCGTCGCGCTCCGGACTGCCATGCGCAACGCCTCCTGCGAGCATACATGACGGAAGCCCCCGTGCGTACCGGCTTGCGGAAGACTCACCCCTGAGAACCGGCCGCTACGAGGAACCACAGCGGGCTTGTCATGGCATCTGGGGCATCGGTGACGACGCGGCGGCACGTTGTCGACAGTCGGCGCTCGCCGCGGCCTACCCCATGCTCCGAACGCCTTGAAATCAGCGCCGCCATCCCCCGCAGGCGTGGCGTAGCTCTTGCAGCACCTTACGCGCAGATCGCGCCCTCTCGCGCGTGATCGAGCCTGCTCGCGCGAAGGCGCGCAAAAGGATGGGTCAGCCATGACTGCGATTGCCGAGCTACTCCAACAGACCGTATCGAAGGGCGCCTCGGATCTGCACTTGAGCGCCGGAGAGCCTCCCCGCATCCGCCTCGATGGCGATCTGTGCATCCTGGAGCCCACTCCGTTCGACGCAACCCAGGTCGATGCATTGATCTCGGAGATCTGCACTCCCGAACAGCGCACCCGTTTCGAGGCCGAACATGAGCTCGACTTCTCCCACAGCATCGAGGGCGTGGGACGCTTTCGCGTCAACATCTTCCGACAAGGGCGCGGCCCGGGCGCCGTACTCCGCACGATCCCCGACGAAATCCCGTCGCTCGAATCCCTGGGGCTTCCGACGCTGCTCTCGACACTCTGCGAGCGCGAGAAGGGATTGGTGCTGGTCACGGGCCCCACCGGCTCCGGCAAGTCGACGACCCTCGCGGCAATGGTCGATCAGATCAATCGCACGTGGGACGCCCACATCCTCACCATCGAAGATCCGATCGAGTTCGTGCATCCGTCCAAGCGCTGTCTCGTGAACCAGCGCGAGGTCGGATTGCACACGACGTCGTTCGGAAATGCGCTCCGGAGTGCACTCCGCGAGGATCCCGATGTCGTCCTCGTCGGCGAGATGCGCGACCTGGAGACCATCTCGCTCGCGCTCACCGCAGCAGAGACGGGCCATCTGGTCTTTGGTACGTTGCATACCTCGAGCGCGGCCAAGACCGTCGATCGCATCGTCGACGTCTTCCCATCGGGGCAGCAGAACCAGGTCCGCGCCATGCTCGCAGAGTCGCTGGAAGCCGTCGTCGCCCAACAACTCCTCAAGAAGAAGGAAGGCGGCCGCATCGCCGCCTGCGAGATCCTCGTCGGCAACACGGCGATCCGGAATCTGATCCGCGAGGGCAAGCTGCATCAGATCCCCTCCATGATGCAGACCGGGCAGCGCGAAGGCATGCAGACGTTCGACATGGCGGTCGCCGACCTGGTCAAACAGGGCACGATCGAGGCCCCGCTTCCGGCGGTGTCGCCGGCGCAAGGGCGCGTGACACTGGCCAGCGCGGCGCGATAGCGCGGCGCTGGCGCCGAAACTCAGCTCGGGCCGTACACCGCCGCATCGAACACTGGGTCGGACCGTCGCTTCGCGATGAGGCGTTCGGTGCCAAGGCGGACGGTGGGGTGCTCGTGCTCCGTCATCGCCGCCCGGTAGCTCGGCCGGTCGCGGATCCGATCCCAATAGCGCGTGACGTGCGGACGGCGCGCTCCCAGCAGCGAGGCCTCCCAGTCGGCCTCGCGTAGCCGATCGAGGATGACCGCCCAACTCACGTCGGCGAGCGTGAACTGCTCACCGAGGATCCACGGACCCCCCTGAGCGAGTTCCGCCTCGAGATCATCGAGATGGCGGCCCATCCACCGATGGCTCGTGCGCACGAGTGCCATCGCCGGTCGGAGCGCGGGGAGTCGCGCGAGGCCGGCCGCCTTCATGACCAGGAAAAGCAGCGGGCGCACTCTCAGCCGGTGAAAGAGTAATCCCTCGGCGATCCGTACCGTGGGGATGTCGCCGATCATTGCGGCGAACAGGGGCAGCGTCAGCCCCGGCACACAGTTGCCAGCGCTCACCTTCAAGTCGTCCACCGGGCGATCACCGAGCAGCGATGAGCGGTGCACCCAGTCCGCCATGCGTGCCGCCGCGGCGGGATCCTCGGGAACGAGCCGTACTCCGCTGTGCGCATGCATGGCCGCGTAGACGATGATCTCGTGCGACTCGTAGACCGGATGCCCTCGATGGACGAGCACCGGCACCACTGCCGACGGATTGACCGCCAGGAAGCTGCGGCTGAGCGTTCCGTACCGTCCTGTCTCGATGAGATCGACATGGTGCGCACGGTGCGCAACACCGAGTTCCGCGAGGCACATCCGCACCTTCTTCGAACAAAGCGAGAACGCGTTGTGGTAGAGTTCGAACTCCTCGCTATGCGGCAGTACGACGTCCTTCTGCACGCCGGGTGACACCGCGTGCGTGCGCCGAAGCCCGCGTTCACGCACGAACCAGCCGACCGCCGCCGCGCTGGCGCCGGCGGCCACGAGCGACACGGCACTCATCGGCCGGTGCCGTTCACCTGGCGTCGCCCGGGCCGGCCGACACCTATCCCAACCCCGTGCGGCACCCTGCGAGCATCGGGAACATCTTGACCACTCATCACGTTTTCGATACTACGTCGAAATCCGATGTTCTGTCGAGACCTCCGCAAGCGGATCCAAGGACACGACGATGCGTGAGAGTCATCATTTGAGGAACGCGCGCACGGCCACGCCGAACGGCGGCGGGCCCCACCCCGCTGGCCGCGAACGCCCGTCGCGCCGAAGCCGGAAGACCAGCCGGGAGCTGATCGCGGCCGCGCACGACGTTCTGGACGACCAGGGACTTGCCGGACTGACGGTGAAGGCGGTGACGGCGCGAGCAGACGTCGCCCACGGGACCTTCTACCATCACTTCGAGTCGGCAGAGGATGTGCTCGGGGCTGCCATCGAAACCTCGATGCGCGATCTCGCCGAGGAACTGATGCGCCAGCACTCGGAAGCCACGGACAAGGCCTGGGTCGTGGTGGATAGCACGGCCACCCTCTTCGCCATGCTGAGCAACCACACTGCCCTGGGTTGGATGCTCGAACGACCTGGCGTCATGGCGCGGGCCCTCCGCTCCGTGCTGGAACCGTACGTACGCCAGGATGTCGAGGCACTCGCTGCGTCGAACGACGTCGAAGTCGGACCCATCGACCGCATGGCGTCGTTCTGGCCGTGGATGATGATCGGAGCGCTGCACGCGTCCCAGCAAGACGCAGCGGCGCGGCGCCAACAGGAGCGGGACCTCGTCGAGGCTATGCTCCGCCTGATCGGACTCGACAGCGCGCGCGTGCGCGGACTGCAGGAACGACTCGACGCACGATCCAAACGCCGTACGCCGCGTGCCGCACGCGCAGGAGCGCGACGATGAGCCCGGCGCCGGACGTCGACGTCGCGCTCGTCGGGCTCGGGCCGGTCGGCGCGGGCGCGGCCGTCCTCCTCGGACACGCGGGCCTGCGCGTGGCCGCGTTCGAGCGCGCCCCCGACATCTACGATCTCCCGCGCGCGGTAGGACTCGATGGCGAGATCATCCGGGCGTTTCAGCGCATCGGCCTCGGGCGCGAGGTGGAAGGGGTCACGCAGCCACATCGCGACGGTGACGCCGTGTGGTTCACGAACTCGAAGCGACAAGCCCTGTTCGGCGCCGAGTTTCTTCCCCATGGGGTGAACGGCTGGCGTGACATCGCGTTCTTCGACCAGCCGGAGCTCGAGGCCCTGCTCCGTGACCTCGCGGGCCGGTATCCGGGGGTCGCACTACACACCGGACACGAGGTGCTCGACCTCGCGGAAGACACGCCGGGCGTCACGCTCAGCGTCCGCGATCTCGCGACGGGAAACGAACGCGACGTCACCGCACGCTACGTCATCGGCTGCGACGGTGCCTCGAGCTTCGTTCGCAAGCGGCTGGGCATCAGCTGGCACAGTCTCGGATACGACCAGGACTGGCTCGTCGTCGACATCACCCAAACACCGGAGGCCCGCCTACCGACCCACACGATGCAGGTCTGCGACCCGGCGCGAATCACGACCTACGTCCACACGAAGGATCCCTATCGCCGCTGGGAGTTCCGGTTGCTGCCGGGCGAGACCCGCGAGGACATGGCGCGGCCCGAGCGCGTGCACGAGCTCCTCGCGTCGTGGCTACCGCCCGAGCACTACGCACTTCGCCGCGCGGTCGTGTACCAATTCCACGCCGCCACGGCCGCGCGCTGGCGCACGGGGAACGTGTTCCTGGCCGGCGATGCGGCGCACCAGACGCCGCCCTTCCTCGGCCAGGGCATGAACGCCGGCCTGCGCGACGTCATCAATCTGTCCTGGAAACTTCCCCTGGTACTCGATGGCACGACCGAGCGGGCGCTCCTCGACACCTACGCCGCCGAGCGCGACGGACATGCGCGTGACCTCGTCGAGTGGGCAGTGGCCATCGGCCAACTGATGGAGACCCTGGCGGCCGCCGAAGCAGCCGGCGAAGGACAGGCCCCGACCGGGGAACACGTCAGCGCTGGCTACGGGCAGGGACGCACGGTTCCCCCGCTCCGGGGCGGGGTGGTGGTCGAAGAGCAGGTCGGGGATGGCAACGCCACGGGCCATCTCTTCCGACAGCCGACGGTGCGGACGGCGGCGGGCGTCGATGTCATGTTGGACGAGCTTCTGGGCCCGGGATTCGCGGCCGTCGGACGCACCGACGCCGATCTCGCCATGAGCGATGCGAGCCAACGGACCTTCGCACGTCTCGGCGGCCGGACGGTCTCGCTTGCGGACATCGAGACCCGCCTCGGGAAGGTCGACGCGCTGTTCGACGCACACGCAGCAGCGATCGTCCGTCCGGATCGGTACGTCTTCGGCGTCACCGACGCGCACCTCTCGTTGGATGATCTCATGGCTCGGCTCTCCACGAGCCTCCAGCTCAGCGCGTAGCGCGGGCCACCGCACGCTCAACCGGATCAACGACCCCAGAGGCCACGGTGGGCATCGCGCGCTTCACGCTCGGCTTCCCGGAAGCGTGCCATCAGATCTGCAGCAAAGGGATGTCGGGTGTAGGCGTGCCCGTAGCCCTGGCGGATGATCTCCTCGTTCAGGAGACGGCCGTCGGCGAGATACACGAACGCGAGCGTCCGACCATACTTGTCCTCCCGCTCGCGCCCGAAGACCAGGCGGACCCGTTGCCGCTCGGCGAGCCGTGTGGTGAACGCGGACGCCTCGGGACCGAAACGCTCGACGGGATGGTTCGGACGCACAGTCTCGGGAGTGTCGACACCGATCAAGCGGATGCGCTCGCGATTCTCGAGCAGCAACGTGTCGCCGTCGACGACACGACGGACCGTGTGCCATTCCCCCGAAGAGGCGTCCCCGGCGCCTTCGAACGGAGGTGCCCCGCCGAAATCGAATGCCCGCGCCAGAAGGTACAAGAGCGCGAGGACCAGCAACACGGGCAGCGGCAGGCGCGACCGAGCGCGCCGCGAGCGGGAGTGGCGAGGCACCGGACGTCTATAGCCGCTCGACTTGCGGCTGTCAGGGTCGACCTCCCAGGCGCCTCGTAGTAGAGACCTCGCTCTCGCACGACGACGATGCGCATTGAGCCCTACATTTCGGAGCACTATCCGCGCCTCGAGGCCGCGGTGCGGAAGTCAGGGCTGGCCCAGAGCCTCCTGCATCGGGACTTCGTCGAGTGGTACTACAACTCACAGGAGTGGTGCCGTCTCTTCATGGTCTTCATCGATGACGAGACCGTCGGCGGCGTGATCGGACTCGAGCAGCTGACGATGGACATCGGGGGCGAGCAGCTCCAGGTCGGTGGCGGTTCGAACCTCGCAAGCTTTCATCCCCGCGCCGGCGCCTTCCTGTTCCTCCACTGGATGCGCTCGTGCGACCTCGGCCTGGTGTTTGGCGGCAGCGACGACATGCACCGCATCCTCGAAGGACAGCGAGGTCGTTGGACCTATTTCGAAGGCGTGCGCACGTTCACGTTGAATGCGCGCTTCGCCCCGCGCGAGGGCCGCGAGGGCTGGCGACAGGCCGCCGCAACGGTGCTGCGCGCCGTCGGCCCCTACGTCCATCCGGCCCAGGTGTTCGATCGGCTGGTCACCGCAGGAAGCATTCCTCGCATCGCCGTCGAGGAGGTCCGTGCGTTCACCCCCGACATGCTCCCCGCCACGCCCAGCCCTTTCACCCTGCGCCTGGCTCCCTCACTCGAGTACCTGCAGTGGCGCTACGACCCGACGCTCCCGTTCCTTCGCTATCGCGTGTTCCGGCTGGGCGATGGTGGCGGCTACGTGGTGCTGAACGATCGCCCGAACGAGCTCCTCGTCGCCCAGGCCGACGCCGCCGATTCGCGCCAACTCGCGGCGGGCATCCTCGCTGCGATCGCCGCGGTGAGCGCGGAGGCCGACCCGCGCCGCAAAGTCGTCCTGACGACGGCACACCAGGACATGCAAGCAGTCTTCGCCAGCGCCGGCTTCGCCCCGGCGCCGACGGGCCGCCGCTTCACGCTCGGACAGGGAAAGCGTCGGGTCGAGGTCGATCCCGATACGTCGCAATGGCTCGTCAACTACGACTGGATCGACAACGGCCTCCGCTTCTGAGCCCCAAGGCCTGAAACGCACCGCAGGACGGGCGTTTCGACCGAATCGGTCTTGACAGTTCTCGCAGCGGCCACGTATCGTCTTTGGTCAAGGCGCGCATATGGGTCCGCATCGCATCCTCTTCATAGAGTGCAGCGTCGGCGGTGTGCTGGGCGGCTCGCTGACGGGCATCCTGCACCTGATCGACCGCCTCGACCGACGCCGTTTCGAGCCCGTGCTGGTGCTGTTCGAGCACAAGCGCGTCGTCGATGATCTGCGGGCGAAAGGCGTACGTGTCCACGTCGTCCCCGACCAGCCCGATCCCCTGACCAACGGACGGAACCACGCACGGATCACCCGCGGCGTCCTCCGCGTCTACGAGTTTCTGGGCATCGTACTTCCACGGGCCCGCGCGATCAGCCGGGTCGTTCGCGAAGAGCAGCCGAGTCTCGTCTACCTCGCCAACGGCCTCACCTCGAATCTCGACGGCCTCGTGGCGGCGGCACGCGCCGGCATCCCGAGCATCTCGCATCAGAAGGGCTTTCGCCGCATCGGACCGATCGAACGCCAACTCGCGCGCTGGGTCGACCTCTGCATCGGCATGACCGACGAGTGCACCGACTACGTGCGTGACTCGGGAGCCAAGTGCCAACGATTCCTCACCGTATTCGACGGTATCGACTGCACCGAGTTCGCGCCGGGCGGCGGGCAGGCGGTCCGCGCAGAGTTCGGCGTCCCCGACGGTGCGCCGCTCGTCGGCCTCGTCGGACACGTCCAGGAATGGAAAGGCCAGCACATCGTCGCCGAAGCGGTCGCACGCGCGCTGAAGAAGATCCCGGACCTCCACTGCCTCCTCGTTGGCGGACTGCACCGTGCCGGCCAGGATTTCGGCGAGAAGCTCAGGGCGAAGATCGCAGACCAGGGCCTCAGCGACCGGATCATCATGACCGGCGAGCGCAGCGACGTCCCTGCATGCCTGGACGCCATGGACATCCTGATTCACTCCTCGACGACACCCGAACCATTTGGCCGCGTCATGATCGAAGGCATGGCCCTCAGCAAGCCGGTCATCGCTCCGAGCGAAGGTGGACCGCTCGAAATCGTCGTTGACGGTGAAACCGGGATCCTGATCGAGCCGCGGAGCCCGGAGGCGCTTGCCGACGCGATCGTCACGCTCTGCAGCAATCCAGAATTGAGCCGGAAGATGGGACAGGCCGGACGCGACCGGGTCGATGCGGTCTTCGACATCCGTCACCACGTCGCGGCGATCGAAGCCCTCTTCGACGAGTGTATCGGTGATACCGCCGCGCGACCCTCCCCCGCCGCACTAGGCGCCGCTTCCTGACATGTGCGGCATCGTAGGCTTCGTCGGCCTGCAAGCTGCGGCGGACGAGTACCCCGCGCGGCTCGAGCGCATGCTCGAGGTCATCCGACATCGCGGCCCCGACGAATTCGGCTACTACTTCGATGATCACGTCGGGCTCGGCACCGCACGGCTCTCCATCATCGACCTCGCCAACGGACAGCAACCGATGGCCGATCCGTCGGGACGGTACTGGATCGTCTTCAACGGCGAGATCTTCAACTACCTCGAGCTGCGGACAGAGCTCGAAGCCGCGGGCCACCGCTTCGAACGCAATTCCGATACCGAGGTGCTGCTGCATGCCCTGCTGGAATGGGGCGAGGGCGCGCTCGGACGGCTCGACGGACAGTTCGCATTCCTCTTCTACGATCGCCTGACCAAACACGTCCTGGCAGCCCGAGACCCGTACGGCGAGCGACCGCTGCACTATGCACCCGCACGGGGAGGCGTCGCCTTCGGCTCCGAGATCAAGTCACTGTTCACGCTCCCGGACGTGCGACGGGCGTTGAACGAGACCGGCATTCGACACGCGTTCCAGTTCTGGACGCTGCACCCCGGCGAAACCTGCTTCGATGGTGTGCGATCGATCCCGCCGGGCCACTTCGCCCGGGTCGTCGACGGCGCCGTGACCGCGGTGGAGCCCTACTACCGACTCCCGACCGAGGCGCGGGCCCCGACCTCGAGCATCGACGAGTCGGCGGAACGGGTTCGAGAGCTGCTGACGCAGAGCGTGCATCGGCGTCTGCGGAGCGACGTGCCGGTCGGAACCTACCTGAGCGGCGGCGTCGACTCGACCATCATCACCTACCTCGCCCAGGAGGAGAGCCGGCATCAGGTGCAAAGCTTCTCGGTGGCCTTCAAAGACAAGGGCTACGACGAGTCGAAGTATCAGATGATGGCGGCGGAGCGGCTCGGCACCAATCATCATCCGTTCATGACATCGCTCTCGGACATCGCCGACGGCTTTCCGGCCGCCATCTGGCACGCCGAGACCGTCCTCTTCCGTACCGCGCCCATCCCGTTGATGCTCCTGGCGCAGGAAGTGCACACGTCGGGATTCAAGGTGGTGCTCACCGGTGAGGGCGCCGACGAAGCGTTCCTCGGCTACGAGATCTTCAAGGAGACGCTCTTCCGGGAGCAGTACGATCAGTACGCAAACGACGACGAGCGCATCGCAGCGCTCCGGAAGCTCTACCCGTACCTCGCGCACTTCCAGGACGATCGCGCGCGGTCGGTCCTCGGTTTCTTCGCGCGCAATACGAAGAGCGACCTCCCCGGCCTCTTCTCGCATCACATCCGCTTTCAGAACGGCCTCCTCGGCCTGCGATTGTTGAAGGGATCCTACGACGACAAGCAGGCCGGCGCCGACTTCAGCCAGAGTCTGGAAACGTTGTACCCGGGCTTCACATCGCTACCGTCCGTGCTCCGGGCGCAGATCCTCGAGTACACCACCCTGCTCGGTGGCTATCTCCTGTGCTCACAGGGCGACCGTATGTCGTCGGCGCACAGCGTCGAGGCGCGCTGTCCGTTCCTCGAAAAGGACCTGGTCGAGTTCGCCTTCGGCCTGCCCCAGGATACGCGGCTGCACGAAGGCCGCGAGAAGCATGTGCTGCGCCAGGCGTTCGCCGACGTCCTGCCCGACGAGCTCGTGGGCCGCGAGAAGAACCCGTACCGCGCACCGGACGCCAAGGCTTTGCTACGCGACCCGGAAACCGAGTGGCTCGCGGCACTGAAGGCCGAGCACCTCGATGCCTGCGGGCTCATCGAAGGCCCCCACGCCCGCCAGCTGCTCGATCGCGTGCAGAAGAAAGCCCCCGAAGCGATCAGTCCACGCGAAGACCAGGCGTGTGTACTCGTCCTGTCCCTGGCACTCCTGAACGAACGCTTCGTCGAGCACTTCCCGACGATCACCCCCGCGCTCGGCGAGCGTCTCGTCGTCCGGATCGACGGGCGTACGCTCAGCGCGCCGGCGTAGGGCGACTGGCCCCGCGAGGCACCGAGCAGCCCCGCGAAGCGTTGCAAGCCTTCAGCCGTCCAACCACTTTGGCATACGCATCTCGAGACTCCTCTCTCTTCAAGGTGCGGGTGAGCACTCCGCCGGGAACGCGCCGAACTGCGGAACCTGCGCCCGATCGAGACAGTCGACTCTGTACTCCGTGACGCAATCCACACAGGTCACGAGTTCGGTGAGCGTCGTCACGGGATCTTGCATGCAGCTCGGCCCACCGAAGGGCACGACCACGTCGTGGCAGTCGTTCTCGAAGCCGATCTGGGCGGCCGTAAAGTCGTCAATCCCGTTGCAGAGCCCATCCGCGCCGCCACAACGCTTGCAGGCCTTGGCAAGGAACTTCGACTCGGCTTTGGTGATCTTGGTCGCGGCGGTGACATCCGGGCATTCATCCGCATGCTTCCCCTTGATCCGCCGATCCCAACACGACTGCAGCGCCTTCGACTTCGTGAGGAGGAACTTCGAGGCTTCCTTCCCGATCGTCTGCTGGCAGGTATTGAGCTCTTGCTGGGTCGATGAATCGGTCGGCTCGAGCTTGGCGTAGTAGAGCTCCATCGCCTGGTCGGAGAGGTCGTCCCCGATGCACTCGAGGCAGTCCGCAATGCCGGTGCAATCGGTCGCTCCGATCGCCAGAACGCACTGCAACTCCGGCGTATCATCGAAGTCGGGACACATGGCCGGCCACCCGAGCGCGGTCCCGCCGTCTTCCCCGGTCAGGTCGCCCCCGCACTGCTTGTCGGCACCACCACATCGCTTCTCGATGTTGGCTTTGAGTTTCGATCCCGCCTTCTCGATCTCCGCCTCGACCTTCGGCTCCGAGTCGCAGTCGGTCAGCGCCGGCAGCTTGCCCTTCACCTTGCTCTCCTCGCACTTCTGCAGCGTCTTCACCTGCGTCTTCACGAACTTGGCCGACTCCTTCGCAATCGTACGCTGGCACTTGACGGTCTCGGCATGGACCGATGCTGCCAACAACAACGCGGCGACAACGACACCAACTCCTGACAACCCTCCGAACGCGTGAATCCTCATACGTAGTCTCCTCCTTGCGAGCGCCGAACGGCCTCGCGCCGTTCTAGTGAGCATGTCGCATGCCAGGTGTAGACGGTGCAGAGACGGCCTGATTTCAGGGATTTACGACGTCGGCCGCTGCAACCACCGCTCCCAGATTGAGGATATCAGCAAGAATCGGTCGCCATGGCTGAGAATGGTCAATTGTTCTTCGCCTTGAACTGCACCAGACGTGTGCGCTCCTCGATGATGCGCGCCGGAGGGCGAACATTAAACGTGTGGAGGTGAAGCTCGAACTACGAGCCCGCGAGGGCGGCAATCCGCTCGAGCGTCCAGCACACGGAGAGGCAGCCGAGCGCGTAGATCGGCACCTGTTCGAGCCAGGCAGGCCCGCGGCTGACAACCGGCCCGAGGGCGCGGCGCGCGACAAGCACGAAGGCGATGAACAGGAGCTGGCCGAGTTCGATCCCGACGTTGAAGGCAAACAGAGCCAGCGGGATCTCGTGCCCGGGCAATCCCACCTCCCGGAGTGCGCCAGCGAAACCGGCACCGTGCAGCAGGCCGAAGCCGGCCGCAATCAGCCACGGCCGACGCCGGAAGAGCGTCGCGCCCTCGCTCTGCGCTCGCGTCAGCTCGACGGCAAGCACGAAGATGCTGACGGCGATCGCAACCTCGATCAGTGCCGAAGCCGACGGGACATAGCCGAGCGTCGCAAACGAGAGTGTGACGCTGTGTCCGAGCGTGAAGGCCGTCACGGTCTTGACGAGGCGACCGAAGCCCTCGACGAGCAGCAGGAGCCCGAAGACGAACAAGAGATGATCCCAGCCAGTCAGGATGTGCTCGACGCCGAGGCGTCCGTACGCGTTCGCGACGGCACGCCGCGACTCACGCTCCGGCACGACGGCGAACGGCTCGCGCGCGCGGAGCACACTGCGCGTCGAGCGACCGTCGGCGAGGGTGATCCGCAGGAGCGCATCGGTGTGGGCGGACGCGAGGCCCTCGACGCCGACGCGACGGCCGACGAGGCCCCCGTCGGCGCAGTCGACCGCCCACGCTTGCACGAGTCGTCCACGCTCGACCGTTGAGGTGGACGCGCTGAGGGGCCGGCAATGCGCCGGCAGGACGGGGGCGTACTCTGCGCCCGGGAGCTTCACGGTCGACGTGATCCACCGGACCGCAACGATGCCTTCGTCGCCCTCCTCGAGCTCGAGCAGCGCCGGCGAGAGTGGGTGGGCGCGCGCCACGCCGGCCAAGGCGAGGAGCGAGAGCGTCAGCGCGGACGCGGCACGGAGCGCGCGTCGCACGTTCATGACGGCCTCCGCATTGGTCGGGCGGACGCAACGCCGTACGCCTCGCGAAGAGCCTGCATCTTCTGAGTGAAGGCCTCGGCGCGGCGTTCAGTGCGGAGCGCCAGTCGCACCTGCGACCGAACCTCGTCGAGCGTCGGCATACGCGCAGGTTGGATGTCCTCGATCCATACGAGGTGCACGCCGAAGCCCGAATCGATCGGGCCGGTCCACGCTCCAGGTTCGAGCGTCGCGAGTGCGTTCGCAAACTCCGAACCGAACTGTTTCTCGAAGCGCCGCCGCGAGCGGCGCTCGAACGAAGCGCCAAACGGAAAGCGATCGCCGAGCGCGACCGCGTCCTCGATGGACGTTCTGCCGGCGCGGAGGGTCGCGTACACGGTGCGGGCATCATCGGCCGCCGCCGCTCCACGGCGGTCATGGCTCAGATAGACGTGTGTCAGCGAGTAGAGCGGCGGATGGAGATACTCGGCACGATGGCCGTCGAGATACGTCTGCAGCGCATCGTCGTCCAACTCGCCTACGTCGGCTCCGAGCTTCAAGAGCAGCTTCATCTTGTGCGCCATCATCCGTCGGATGACCGCGTCGTCACGTCCCAGATCGAGAGCGAGCGCCTGCTGGTACAGTGCCTCCTCGTCCTCGACCCGGTGGTCGGTCAGGAACTCCATCTTCTGGATCAACCGAAAGCGCACGCTGCGATCATAGCGGTCGAGTCCGTGCGCGACCGCCTCGCGATAGAGGATCTCCTCCTCGACAAAACGTTCGAACAAGCGCGCCTCCGTGCGAGGCGTCACGGGTTGGTCCGTCTCCCGTACGTAGTCTTTCCGCATCTGCGCCAGCCGCGGGCTGTCCGCGCTGATCGGGATGCGCTCGATCGACTCCACCGGCGCGACGGCAACGGACGGCGCGGACGCGGCCCACGCCCGCAGCACGAACAGGCACACGCCACCGACGACGAAGTGGAGTACCGGGTGACGCAACCGCCGCATCGTTCGGGGCGCTAGCTGCGGGACTTGAGGGATCCCTTCTTCGACTCCCAGAGGCGCGAGTGGGAAGCGGAGAACGTGGCGGCACTGATGGTCGTCTGGATGAAGTGTTCGCCAGGATCCGCGTTGGACAGGTCCATCTTGACGGTGCGGATGCTGAACTTCGCCTGCCCCTTGCTGATGCGGAGCTTGACGCGCTGGATGCCGTCGATGGCGCCGGTCTTGTCCTTGAAGCGCCAGGCCGTGCCCGCCTGCGTCTCGAACATCGTGCCGGCCGGGATCGTGGCCGTGTAGATCGTGTCGTCGTCGGTCACCGTGATCGTGATGTCGTGCACGTTCGGGTTCACCTCGCCCGGTGTGTTCTCGATCATCGTCTTGAACTGGAACGAGTCCTCGCCATTCCCGCGAAGCTTGATCCGCCCCTTCGACTTGCCGAGGCTCTCGGGTCGGTACCAGATCGGTGAGCTCCAGGCCCGCTCCTGAATCGTCCCCGGAACGTCGGGGTTACAGCACTCTTCGAGGCCGGGGAGGATCGTCGCCGGCACGGCGCAATCGACGTCCTGCGCGTTGCACAGGTGCTGGCTCCAGCGGCAGGTCGGGTTCTCGACCGCACGGGCGTAGTAGAACGCGCGCTGGCTCGGGTCGAAGTCGGGGTCCTCCCAGACGCTGCAAAGGGTATCGAAGCCGGCGCCACTGGGTATGCATGTCGACTCATCGACCGTGGCGCCATTGTTCGGATTGCCGGCGATCTCGAACACCTGCTCCTGCGAGTTGCCCTGGTCGTCGAGCCATCCTTTGATGATCTGCAAGCGCTGCAGCGGCGTGCTCGGGCCACCGACGGGGCCCGGATCCTTCGTGGCCATCACCGCGAAACGCGGGCTCCGGCTCTTCCGGATGGCGCCGACCTCGGCGCCCATCGGCACGCCGCGGCGGTAGCCCTGGTCGACCAGGGTTCCCTTCTTGCAAAGGTCACCACCGAAGTCGCCTGCGAACATGCGGAGCGTCGGGCGCGTACCGCTCGTGCCGTAGACCTCGCGACGCCGCATGGCGGCGAAGATCGCATCGCGCGAATTCTCCTCGGCCCAGACGACGGCGAGGCCGCCGCCCTGCGACTCCACACCACCCAGTGGCTCGACGTTCGGTGGCGCCAGGATGAACTCGGGGGCGCTGTCGCGCGTGCCGACGTGGCCGCTCTCGCCGTAGTCCTCCTCGTGCACGAGTCCAGGTGTCGAACCGTGGGTGTCTGTACTGCCGATGATGCCCATCATGAACGGGTTGGCGCCGAGTATCTCGTCGACCTCGAGCCCTTCCTTCAACACATTACGGACGAACAGGCGCGGGTCGTACGTCGGGCTTGGCAGGAACAAGCCGAGGAGGATGGGCGTCACCTTCTCGAAGCTGCAGAGCTCGTCGCTGCTCAAGATACCCGGCCGACACTCGGAGTCCCCTTTGTGCTGCGTGATCTCGACGATCGGCTCGATGGCCGAGCGGAAGAGCGCGTCCTGCTTGGTCAGTGGGCTGCCGTCCGCGTTTTCCGGAATGAACTGCGCGCCGTTGCTCAGGTTCGAGTTGTGCGGGATCGCGAGCACGTCGCAGCCGGGAAGACCCTGCAGACACTGCGTGTCCAGCTCGGCCCAGAGGCCCTGGGGCGTCGGCTCCTCGACGCCACTGATCGGCAGCGCCGGGACGACGTCGTTCCGGAAGATCACGTTCCGGTGCAGGTTCTGGGCCCCGGGTGCGCGGGACCACTCGTAACCGATGAGCGACGTGAAGGTGCACGCGGCCGTGCGGTCGTAGTTCTCCTCCGCGGCATCCTGGGTGTCCTGCCAGACCAGCGATGCCTCGTTCACGCAATTGGCGTCTCCCGGACCGCAGAAGCTGTGCCGTATCGGGTCTGGGACCGCCAGGTAGGTGACCACGAAGGCGGCGAACGCGCCGACGCCCGGACCGATCTGGGGAATCGCGCTGCGGTAGTCCTGGCACACCGGGTCGTTGTAGCCGGGCAAGCTCGGCGTCAGGCAGATCTGCACCTCGCCGAACAGCTCCGCGTGATCGCTGATCGCCGTGAAGTCGAGCGGGCGGCGGAGCTGCGCGCTCCGCGTCGCGACGTTGTTCGGATCGTACGGCGGCAGATCGATCGGCGCGCCCTGCGCGAAGTCGTACGCCTCACGCGGACCCGTGATGACACCGCCGATCACCGCGTCGAAGGACAGCGTCGTGTGCACATGCGTATCGCCGAACAACGGCTGGCGGAGCGGTTCGTAATCGGTGCAGTCGGCGCGGGTCTCGGTGCGGCTCCACGGGGGTGGCCCCGACTGGGCATGCACGCTCGCCGTCGCGAGCAGGACGATGATCAGTGAGAGGGCAACCGAGGGAGGTGACTGCCGCCTTGAGTTGGTCATGGGTCTCCTTGGGGCCGAGGTTGGGCTTGGCCGGTCACCGGGTTGTATCGCGATCGGGACGCGCCACCTATCCCGCCCGCAGTCGTGGGGCATCGACAGTGCTTGACTGTTTCGGAGCGGGACCTGCAGTGGCGGGCGCGTAAATAGCTGAAATTCCAGGCGCCCGGGGCGAGGCCTCACTCCTGAGTCTTGAAGCGCACTGGCACGCGCGGCGTGTCGTCCACGGCAAACGAGAAGACGTCCGGGCGCGAGTAGTGTCCGACGACGTCGAAGTCGAACTTGCCACGCGCGCAATCGGCGAGATCAATGTCGGCGCGCAGGGTCGCCTCCTCGTCGAACACGGGGCCCGCAAGGCAGTCGCCGAGCGGTCCGTACACGGCGCTGCCACCGCGGGAGAGGGTCGAGCGTGGCTGCTCGCCTCCGGTCTCGATCGCGGCGTTCTCGGGCACGTACATGTTGCACCCTACGACGAAACAGCGGCCCTCGAGGGCGATGTGCTGGAGGGTCGCCTGCCAGCCAGGGCGGGAGTCGGCCGTCGGGGCGATGTAGATCTCGACGCCCTGGGCGTAGAGGGCCATACGGGCGAGCGGCATGTAGCTCTCCCAGCAGACGAGCGCGCCGAGTTTTCCGATCTCGGTGGGGACGACCTTGAGGGTACTGCCGTCGCCCTCGCCCCAGATGTAGCGCTCGGCGGCGGTGGGTTTCAGCTTGCGATGTTTGTGCAGCAGCTCGCCAACCGGAGAGAAGTAGAGCACCGTCGAATACAAGGTGCCTCGTCCGAACGACGAATCGCGCTCGACGATGCCGACGACGACGAAGGTGCCGGCCTCCTTGGCAGCCTTCGCCATGCGCTCCGTCTCCGGACCAGGGACGTCGATGGCTCCGTCGTAGTAGCGCTGCCACAAACGCCGGCCCTCGGCGGTACGGTCGCCGACCACCGCGCCGAACTGCAGGCCACGCGGATACCCGCCGATGAAGTTCTCGGGAAACACGACGAGCCGGGTGCCTGGGGTGGCAGCACTCTGGAGCTTCGCGCAGAAGTGCTCGACCCCGGCGGACGCGTCGAAGAGCACGCCGGCCGCCTGGACGACGGCAATGTTCACTGAGCGGCCTCCACCATCAGTGTCGGCCGCTCGTGATCATGCCTCCAGATCACCCTCTTTGAGCTTGAGGTTCTCCATGATGTCCTCGACCTCGGCGGCCTCGGGAACGGCTTGCGCCTTGCCCAGGGCCTTCTCGCGGTCCATGAGGCCATTGCGTACCAGCTCGGCAAGCTCGTTCACGTACGGGTTGAACCCGAACCGTTTCGAATGCTGGAGAATGCCGAGATCGTTCAGGCGACAGTTGCTGCTGTTCCGCCCGGTATCGGTCGGCATCTTCCACCCGAACTGCTTGATCTTCTCGATCACCATCTCCTCGCCGTACGGAACCGCCAGCAGGGGATTGATGACCGTAACCTGGCGGACGGACGACTCTTCCGGCAGCTGGAAGAACCGCGAGCCTTCATCACCGAAGGCCTTCAGATAGCGCTCGGTGCTGCGCTGGCGCGTGCGTCCGAGGGCGTCGAGGTCGAGCTTCATCATCGCGGCGTCTTTCGGAACCTGGCCGCCGATGTACCCGCCGACGATGACCTGGATGCCCCAGTGCGCGGCGAGCTTCACCATGAAGGTATTGATGATGTTGATGCACGAGTTGCAGACGGCGCTCGCACGCGTCACCGCGGCCTTCACGTGCACGTCACCGGTCAGGCTCGTTCGGTACATGCTCTTCATGAACGTCGACGACGGACGGAAGAACATGTGGTCGACGCCGAGCGTGTCGGAGATGGCCTTGCAATTCTCGATGGCGGTCGGCGACAGGAACGAATTGTCGATGGTCACCGCGAGCGGGCGAACCTTGTACTCGTGCGCCATCAACCAGGTGACGTACGTGGAGTCTTTGCCACCGCTGTAGGCAACGATGCAGTCGTACTCGGACTTGCCGCGCACCTTGTCGAACACGGCCTCGATCTGACCGCGCAGCTCGGCTCGAATCCGGTTGAACTCGGGAATCGGCGGCGCCTTCTGACAGTAGCTGCAGACACCCTGCTCATCGAAGGAGATGTTCGGGAAGGTCTCGGGAAGAATGCAGCGGGTACACCTGCGCATGTCCTGGCTCATGACGCGCCTTTCTGCTGAACGAGCTGGGCGAGCCCAGCAACGGACGCAAGGAGGTCCGACATGAGATCGTCGGGTTCGAGCTCGACGCCGAACTGTTCCTGAATGAACGTAACGATCTCGATCACGCCGAACGAATCGATCACTCCGTTCTCGAAGAGGTCGCTGTCGTAGGCAAGCGTTCCATCGGAGAACGAGACGAGAAATTTATCTGCGATGAATTGGGCGAGGGCATCAGCCTCCCCACCGGTCTTCTTCATGGTCTCCACGAAGTGTGTCCTCTCGGCCCAGCTGGGCGGTCACGCGTCCCGCGGGCGTGCTTCGTGCTCTCGAAGCACGTGCCTACGCGGTTTCCCCAATTCGTTTCTGGGGATCTCATTGATCCATTCGAAGGCAACGGGGATCTTGTACGGCTCCAGCTTCGGACGCACGAAGCTTTCGAGCTCGGAGGCGCTGGGCAGCGGCTCCTGCGCCGACACCAAGAACGCCTTCACCCGCGAGCCCACGAGGGCCTGCGGGTCTTCGATGCCGATGCACGCGGCCTCCTGCACGGCCGGGTGACTGGCTAGAATGTCTTCGATCTCCACGGGCGCCACCTTGTGTCCACCTACGTTAATGATGTCACCCGCTCGGCCAAGAAGATAGGCATATCCTGTGTCGTCGAGGCGCCCCAGGTCCCCGGTATTGAGCCATTCCTCCTCACGCTGCCCGATTCCGTCGGCCGTCCAGGTCGCGGTCGAGACGTGGTCGCCCTGAACCACGATCGCGCCCGCCTCATTGGGCGGCAACACCGTACCCGCCTCGTCGAGAATGGCGAGCGTCACGTTGGGCGAGGCCCGTCCGACCGAGTCCAGCCGGTCGGCCGACTCGTGAAACTCGATGAAACACGAGCGCGAGCCCTCGGTAAGACCATAGTGCATGCAAATGCGTGTCGTCGGCAGGAGTTCCATCAACAGATGCTTGTCCTCGAGAGGCATCGGCGCGCTGCCGATCTCGATATACCGCAGCTGAGCGGCGTACTCGGAGAGGGCGTTGCCCGTCATCCGCTTCAACAACGCCCACGCGGCGGGAACGAAGCTGAAGCCCGTCGCATGCCAGGTCTCGAGTGCGCCGAAAATACGCTTCGGGAACATGAAACCCTGCACGAGGACCAGCGTGCCCCCCGCGAACAGCTGACAGCGCATCCGTCCGAGACCGAACGAGTGGTTGAGCGGGAGGGCGAGGACCTCGACATCCGAGGCATCGTTGCCGACGAACGCGTTGATATTGCGTGCAGCGGCGCACTGGTTCGCGTGCGTGATGACGGTCCCCTTGGGAGTCCCGGTGGTTCCACTGGTGAGCAGAATATCGGCGGCCGTATCAAGAGTCGGGAACGGAGACAACGCACCGCCGGCGGAACCGTTGGCGATCGGGAAGTCGGCCAGGGGCACGACCCGACACGAGATTTCCTGGCCTTTCTTGACGACCGCGGGGCAGAAGATCGTCGGGCGGATCAGGTCTATGGTAGCGGCGAGCTGATCCGGTGCCATCTTGGGCGTAATCGGCACCGCCGTGGCGTGCACGGAATGGGTCGCCAGATACGCAATCACGAACTGGAGCGAGTTGGTCCCGGCCAACAGCACCCGATCGCCTGCCGACACACCGGCTTCTCGCAGCACCTGGGCCCCGGCACCGACCGCGGCAAGCAAATCGCGGTACGAAAGCACCTGTTCGCCGCTGGCCAGGGCGGGGTGCTCCGGGCGCTCCTCCGCCCACGCTGCAAGCCGTTCGATCAGTGATGTCGCACGTGTCTCTTGGTGGCCCATGGAAAACTGCGTTGGAGACGTACCTTATGCTGTTCCTGCTACGCTGATAAGAGTCCAAGTCCCGTCTTTTGGGGCCTCCGAGCGAGTTAGGGCGCGAGAATCCTTGCCATTCTCTTTGCGTATTGACGCGTCATCTCCCTCCCGCGCATAATCTGCCCCGTGCCGGTTCTCCATTAGGGGTCCCCTCCACGGTCCGAAGTGCACAGGTAAGGAGTACACGCGAGATGTCGAATCCGCTGTGGCGGCAACGCTGGGTCGTCAGCGCACTATTCATCACGTTCTGTCTGGGCCTCGCGGCCCCTGCTGCCGCCGTCACCCGCGCCTGCGGACCGGACGCGATCGCCAACACGAACGACGTGCTGTGCGCGGCGCCGAGCGGCCCCTGCAATGGCAGCTCGGTCCTGGTCAGCACGGCCATCGAGGTGCCCGACGGCGTCCCCTGCACCTTCGACCTGGGCGGTCGCGATCTGACCTTCGACCGCACGATCGAGGTGACCGGGAGATTCGGCGCTCTGAACGGCGTCATCCGCGTGATCAACGCGCAGAACATCACCGTCAGCGATACGGGTAAGTTGAAGGCGCAAGGCGATTTCGTCCAGCCGGCCGGGTTCATCACCAGTGGCGGCCTGATCTCCCTGGACGCCTCCGGCGACATCTTTCACGAAGGCGTGATGGACGTCACCGGCGACAGCGCGGGGACGATCGTCCTCGACGCCGGCGGAGAGGTGCAGATCCTCAACAACTCGGAGCTCACCGGCAACGGACTCAGCTCGTTCCTCGATGAGGGTGAGCGCTTCGCCGACGGCGGAACGCTCGACATCACCGCCCGCACCGGTGACATCACGATCAACGGCGACATCTCCATGCGTGGCTCCAACCAGGCCACGGGAGGCACGCTCACGTTCCAGGCGGCCAAGAACGCGTCCCTGAACAAGGCCATCGACATGTCGGGCGGCGGCGGCGATGGCGGCGCGCTCGAGGTGGAAGCGGGCGACCACATCACCATCAACAAGACGATCGACGGCGACAGCCGCGCGGGCGCAGGCTTCGGCGGCTCGGTGCTCCTGTTCGCAGGAGAGGACGGCCTCGGAGGCGTGGTCCCCGGTGGCAACCTCGATGTCGACGGGGCCAGCATCAAGCTCCAGGGCAGTTCCACCGACGAGTTTGGCGGCGACGGAGGCGAGGTCGACATCGCGGCCGCCGGCCATGTCCGGTTCTTCGGGTCGGGCGTTTCCATTCGTGCCGATGCCGCCACCAACTGGGACGGCTCCGGCGGCACCGTCGCGATCGACACCGGAGACTCCAAACCAAGCATCATCGGCCCGAACGACGGCAACATCGAGATCGACGGCCTGATCTCCTGCCGGGGGGGGGATCTCGACAGCAGCGGGGGTGAGATCGATCTCAGCGCCGGGGCCGACCTGATCATCACCGCGGACATCGACCTCGCCGCCAAGGATACCGGTGGCGATCTCACCGGCGACGCTGGGGGCGCAATCCTCATCAATGGCGTGATCTCGGCGCCGGCGACCGATACCGCGGGCGAAGGCGGCTTCATCGATCTCATCGCGGGCCTGGCCTCGGACGCAACGCTGACGGTCGACAAGAACATCCTTGCGCCGGGCGGAGCCACGAGCAGCAGCGGGCAGAACATCTCGCTGTCGGCGTGCACGCTGATCGTCGAAGACAACACCCGGGTGGACGGCGAGGGCGGCGTCAGCCTTGGCGGTGTCGAGGGTGGCGCCGACATCGATCTCATCTCGCGTCGGCCGATGCAGCTGGGCAAGGATTCGCGCTTTCTCGCAGGCCCGGGCGGGTCCGTCGTTGCCACGTATCCCCCAGGGCAGGATCCGGTGATCGGCTCGGGCGTCCTCTTCGAGCCACCGCTCTTCAACAACATCAATACAGTGGGCGCCTATCCGAACTGCCCCGTCTGCAACGATGGGATCCTGCAATCAGGCGAGGTCTGCGACCCCGGGCTCGACGCCTGCTGCAATTCGACGTGCGACGGCTTCGTCTGCCCGACCCCAACCGTCACCCCTGTCGCCACGACGACCGCGACGCCCACGGTCGGGGGACCGACCGCGACGCCCACCATCACGGCAACGCCCACGGCCACGGTCACCGCCACACCCACCAACACGCCCGTCGTGCCGGCAACCGCGACTCCAACGGCCACGGTAACGAGCACGCCGATTGCGACCGCTACCGCCACGCCGATCGCCACCGCGACGGCCACGGTGACCGCCACCGTGACAGCCACCGCTACCGCGAGTCCCACCGCCACCCCGACGCCGACGGCCACGGGAACACCGACCGGAACGGCGACGCCGGTTCCCACGAGTACCGCGACTCCCGGCGCAAGCGTGCTCGATCACTACAAGTGCTACAAATCGAAGACCGCCCCGGGCACCGAGGCGCTCGCGCAACTCGAACTCCTGCTCGCCGACGCCTTCGAAACCAAACTCACCAAGATCCAGAAGACGCGGGAGATCTGCACCGCCACCGATGTCGATGGCGAGGCGATCAACGATCCGACGGCCCACCTGCAATGCTTCACCGTCAAGGACGTCGCAGGCCAGCAGAACTTCCAACGCCGCAACATCGAAGTCGAGAATCGGTTCGGGGCGCAGACCTTCACGGCGCGGAAGCTCCGCCGCATGTGCATGCCCGCTGTACTGGACGCCAGCCCTTCGCTCCTGAACATCGACGCCATGAAGTGCTACACGGCGAAGACGGCCTCGGGCACACCGAACTTCACGTCGCTGGAGGCCACGCTCACTGATCGGTACGAGTCGAAGCTGACGCGTATCCTCAAGGTGGAGAGCTTCTGTCAGGCCGTCGAGGTAGGCGGCCAGCCGACGCTCAACCCCACGGCCGAGCTCCACTGCTACAAGATTCGCGACGCGTCGGGACAGCCGAAGTTCAACCGCGTCGAGACTGGCGCGGAAAGCGGCCTGGGTGCGGAGGTCGTGAGCGTCCAGAAACCAACCGCCCTCTGCGTGCCCTCGACCCGCGTGGCTCCACCGGCCTGCGGTGATGGCACCGTCGACCCCGGCGAACAATGCGACGACGGGAATACCGATCCCGGCGACGGCTGTGACGATCTCTGCAGACTCGAGCAGTGCGGCGACGGAGAGCTTCAGCCCGGCGAGGTCTGCGACGATGGCGCCGCCAACGGCACCAACGATTGCTGCACTACCATCTGCCAGCTCGTCGACCCCGACGGCGACGGCGTCTGCAGCCGCGATGATACCTGCCCCGAGGACGCCGACAACGACAGCGACGCTGACGGCTTCTGCGTCGGGACGTCGTTCCAGCCACCGGCCATTGGCGGCGACGACCCCTGCTCGCGCCCGCCAACGCTGTGGATCAAGCCGAAGGCCACCTTCAGCAAGCTCGATCGCGATCCCGGCCAGCAGAAATTTGTGATCAAGGGTGAGTTCGTCATCCCGACCGGCGGCCTCGCCGTGGCGCCCCAGGCACGCGGCGTCCATCTGCGGGTCGTCGACAACGCAGGCACGCTCATCATCGACGAGCGCATCCCCGGTGGGTTCTTCTCCCAGGCGACCGGCGTCGGCTGGAAGCTGGGCGGCAACCCGACCAACAAGTGGACCTACATCGACAAGACGAGACCACCCCTGCTCGCGGGCATCAACAAGTTCCAGGTCAAGGACCGCTCGAACAAGCAACCGGGGCAGTTCAAGGTGACGATCGCCGGCCGACAGGGCGCCTACGCACTCGCGCCCGGGCAGGAGCCCCTCACGATCGGGGTCGAGTTCAACGACACGGGCCTCCCGCCCGGCGGTACCGTGGGCGTCGACCAGTGTGCCGAGCTGACTTTCGATCTGTTGCCGATCCGCCCCGGATGCGGCTTCAACGGGAGAGCCAACAAACTCGGCTGCAAGTAGCTGCGCACCGGAATACCCGGCGGCCCCTGACGGTCGCGAACCGCGTCCGTTCCCGCTAGATAGCCTCTCACGATGCGACCCCGGCGCCTCGGACGGAGGACTCGATGACCCGATCCCGCTCGCGCCGCCGCTCGGCCACGCCAGCCCCGCGCGCCCCTCTCATTCCGAGGGACGTCGTCCCGAGCGTGTCCCCCGCGGACCTCACGCCCCGCGAGGTGCAACAGAGCCTCCGCGCCGTACTCGCTGACGGCGCCGTCCTCGCGCCCGCGACGCGCGCTCCAGCAGCGCTCACGCGCCTCACCCGTGGCCGCTACGCCCCAACGGCACTCATCGAACTCTTCGACACCAGGCTCTACCTGACCGACTACTTCCAGACGCCCGCCCTGCGCTTCTTCGTCGCCTACGTGTTCCAGACATCCGAGCGCGGCCGCACCCCCAAGGTCCATCCGCGAATCATCTACAAGGATGGGTCCCTGGTCTGGCGCTGCGCCTCGCACATGATCTCGTCGGACGACGACTTCTGGATCGGCAAAGGCGACGTCTGCCAACGCACGGTCGGCGACCGGGTCTTCTTCGAATCGGTTGAATCGACGACCGACCTGCCCTTCGAGATGCAGACCGCATTCGAGACACTCTCGCGCCGCACCGTGCACGTCCGAAGCGAGAAGCTGGCCCTGGAGCTCGTGTTACGCAATGGCGCCGCACACCAGCTCCGCGCCTACAGAGACTTTACGGCACCGCGAGAGCGGGCCGCCAGCAACCGCAAGAATCTCATCCATGGAGGCCGCCGTGTGGCACGATTCCGCCGGCAGAAGGACCCCTCCTCGCTCGCGATCGTTCCGGGGTACGAGCCGGACTTCCGGCGCGGCGTTCTCGAACGCTCCACCTCCACCAGTGTCCTCTACGGAGGCACGCTCGAACGTTTCCGCATCCTGTCGACGAATGGCAGGATCCAATACTGGTTCTTCGCCGGTCCCCGCCAGGTCTGGATCATCCCACCACAGGCGACGACGACCGAACTGTCGAGCTTCGCGGTCCGGACGGTCGACGTGCTGGTCGACGAAGACATGTGCTGTCCCGGCTACGAGTACCACTACTTCGACGACTCCGAGGATCCGCCGGTCCTCTACAGCCAGATTCCCGAGGGCTTCGTAGGGCCAGCCGGCCCGCACGATCCGGATCGCTCGGACGCCGCTCCCTGGCTCGACGCCCTCCCCATCATCCGCAGGTTCCGACAGCAGATCCTCGGACAGCGTGGCGAGCGGCGCCGACGGCGCACGGCCTAGTCATCCCCCGTCGGCGCCCCTTGACCAGCCGAGGTCGTCGTATTAACTGAACGAACATTCACTCAGTAGCGCAAGGGGGCTCCCATGGCATGGACGACGGCTGACATTCCGAACTTGAGGGGTCGCACCGCGGTTGTGACTGGAGCCAACGGCGGGCTGGGCCTCGAAACCGCCCGCGCGCTGGCCAACGCCGGGGCCCACGTGGTCATGGCCGCACGGGACCAGACCAAGGCCACCGCCGCAGAACACGAGATCCGGGCCGGCAACCCGTCCGCCTCCCTCGCAGTCGTCCCGCTCGATCTCGGTTCTCTGGCCTCGGTGCGCGCGGCGGCGAGCACGATTCTCGGAGCGCATGAGACCCTCGATCTCCTCGTCAACAACGCCGGCCTCATGGCACTGCCCGAACGCCGCACCGAAGACGGCTTCGAGATGCAGTTCGGGGTGAACCACCTCGGGCACTTCGTCCTGACCGCCCTCCTTCTGCCGGCGCTCCTGCGTGCGGCCAACGCCCGTGTGGTGACGGTGACGAGCACCGCACATCACATGGGAATGGCCGTCGATCCGGCCAACCCGCATCTCGAAGGGCGCTACGGGCCGTGGAAAGCCTACGGCCAATCGAAACTCGCGAACTTCCATTTCGCCATCGGGTTGCAGCGACGCTTCGCCGCGGCCGGCGCGCGGGCCGCAAGTCTGGTGGCACATCCCGGGCTGTCCAACACCGAATTGCAGGCCACCAGCGTCCGGGAAACCGAGGGCGGTGCCAGCCAGAAGTTCTTTCACGTCCTTGCGGGGCAGACGGGAATGGCCCCAGCGGTCGGAGCCCTGCCCCAACTCCGGGCAGCCACGGATCCACGCGCCAAGGGCGGCGAGTTCTACGCCCCGCGATTCGTCAACAACGGACCTCCGGTACGCCGCCCGATCCTTCGCCCCGGCCTGTCCAAAGCCATCGAAACCCTGTGGCAGGTTTCCGAACGCGAGACCGGGGTAGTTCTCGACGTCGGCGCGGCGCTCCCCGCGGGATGAGCGTGCCGGCAGCGCCGGCCGCCGGCCGCGTCGACCGGGCCGCCGCCGTGCGGACGGCGCTGCGCACCCTCGTCGCTCGCCATGGCTTCCACGGAGCCTCGATGAGCGCGGTCGCCACCGAGGCGGGGGTGGGGACGGGAACCGCGTACGTGCACTATGCGTCCAAGGACGACCTGGTGTACGCCACCTATCTCGAGGTGAAGCAGGATCTCGGACGCGCGGCGATCGCAGACGTCGACGCGGAGGCCCCTGCCCAGACTCGATTCCACCAGTTGTGGCGCGGCATCCATCGTCACCTGAGCGGCGATCCCGATCGGGCGCGCTTCCTGTTGCAGGTCGAATCGTCGCCGTACGCACGCACCGCGCACACGATGGCCCTGGCCGCGGGCGACGATCCCATCCTGCGAGAGGCGAGCACCACCGACTTCCGCGCACGACTGGCCTCGCTCCCCGTCGAGATCCTCTATGATCTCGGCATCGGACCGGCGGTCCGTCTCGCCGCCGGACCCGAGACACTCGACGGCCCGGCGCTGACCGCGCTCGCCGATGCATGCTGGCGCGCGATCACGACGGACGCGGCAACGCAGCGTCCCTGATTGTTGAGATGCGATCTCGAATGCGACGATGCGCGGCGGTAACAATGGGACATCGCGCACTATCCGCGCACCGTGCAAAGCGGCGTTGCGCGATCGTGCGAACGCGCCCGAGGCCACGCAGGTCGGCGATGCGCGGCAAGAACTTGCCACCGAAATAAGAGCTCCTGAAATCAAAGTGTTGGCGGCGCGGATCAGGATGATCTGCACGACGGCGATCTGGCATCGCCGTTGCTCTTTGGGTTTCGACTCACGAACCCCAAGGAGGCTAGCCCATGCGACGTTCGACTCTCATTGTGACCGCAGTACTCTTCGGTACCCTGCTCCACTCCGCGACGGTCGAGGCCTGTTCCTCGATCAAGTCCGGTGCGCAGATCGAGGCTTTCGAATGCGCGAGCTGCGGAGGCGACAGCGACACGCAGGAATCAAGCATCTTCACGGTCTCGGGCAGCCTCCTCCTCAGCAACCGCCGCGCGACCCCCGAGCTTGCGAGCCTCGTCCTCGAGCTCGAGGCCAAGATCGACGGCTCCTATGTACGCATCGCCCGACGGGTCCTGAACGAGTCGGGAGACGCAATCGTCGAGAACTGCGAAGGTCTCTTCGAGGAGGCCGCCCTTCCGGGACGACTCGTACTGGTGGACGCCGACCAGAATCCGATCTCGTTCGCCTCCGTCAAGCACCTCCCGGAGGGACGCACGGGGATTCGCTACATTGCGAGCTTTGCTGGCGGCCTGCCGCGCCTGGATCCGGGCACCATGATTCGGGTACGCGTATTGGCAACCGCCATCAACGCCGACGCCTCGCGCACCTGCGAAATCGATGCGACCAACGACGGCTCGATCGATTCCGCCGTCAAGACGCACGTCACCCATTCGATCCTGCGGGTACCGGCCACGGTCCTCGCCCTGATGCCGTAAAGCCGTGAGAGCCGTGGCGGTGTCGGAAATTCGACATCGCCATGGTCACGCGCGGGCTCTCGATGTATCACGTTGCGAGGTAACGCCATGGCCGACGACGCACACAGCCTCGGAACGATGCGGCGATCCACCTGCGCACGATGGGTGAGTATCGTATGCGCGGCCTGCCTCTGGACGGCGTGCCAGTCCGCCGGGACCCCGAACGGCGATTCACCGTCTCGCATCGATCTGGGGAGCCACGCGCGTTCGGTCTTCTCACAGTTCGGCGAGGACGGCGTCATCGAGAAGATCTTCGAGATCATCGAGCCGACCGAGAGATACGTCATCGCGTTTGGCGCCCACGACGGCATCACGAACAGCAACGCGCGCAACCTGGTTCTCAATCACGGCTGGGGCGGACTCCTCATCGAGGGCAATCCCCACCGCGCCAAGAAGCTCCACGCCGCCTACGCGGAGTACCCCGGGGTCACCACCCTGGAATCCTGGGTCTTCCCTGGCAACATCGAGCTCCTCTTCGAGGACGCGGGCGCACCCCTGGAGCCCGACCTCCTGGTCATCGACATCGACAGCAACGATTACTACGTCTGGCGCGCGATTCGCGACTATCGCCCGAAGGTCGTCATGATCGAAACACACCCGCAGTTCCCACCGCCGCAGCTCATGGTGATCGACTTTCACCCCATGAACTACTGGGATGGCGATGCGTATGTGGGCGCGAGCATCCAGTCGCTCTACGAGCTCGGCAAGAAGAAGGGTTACGAGCTCATACACTGTATGGCCGGATTGTCCCCGAACGCATTCTTCGTCGATGCGCAGTACTATGAGCGGTTCGGCATCGAGGACAACGCCCCGGAGGCGATCTGGCCGGCGCCCTTGAGCCTGGCCGCAAACCCCACCGCGATCGCCCCGGACAAGAGATTCCTCGTCTGGAAGAAAATCCAGATCGAGAAGAAGTTCATCCTCGACAAGCGCTGACGTCATCCGCGCCCGCGCATCGACGGCTCGCCCCTCATCGCCCTGCTCGCACGCACGCTGCCTATGTGTCACATTGCGGGGCAACCACATGCTCGATCACGTACACAGAGGCGGACCACGGTCGCGGCGAAGCGCCTACGCACGATGGGTGAGTCTCGTGTGCGCAGCCTGCCTCTGGACGGCGTGCCAGCCCGCCGCAACCCCGACCGCCGAGCCCACGACGCCCGTCGATCTGGCGAGCCACGCACGTTCGGTCTTCTCACAGTTCGGCGAGGACGGCGTCATCGAGAAAATCTTCGAGATCATCGAGCCGACCGAGAAGTATATCATCGCGTTCGGCGCCCACGACGGCGTCACGAACAGCAACGCACGCAACCTGATCCTCAATCACGGCTGGGGCGGACTCCTCATCGAGGGCAGCCCGCTCCGCGCCAAGCAACTCCACGCCGCGTACCGGGAGTTTCCGAAGGTCACCACCCAGGAAGCGTGGGTCTTTCCTGGAAACATCGAGCTCCTCTTCGAGGACGCGGGCGCGCCCCTGGAACCCGACCTCCTCGTCATCGACATCGACAGCAACGACTACTACGTCTGGCGCGCGATTCACGACTACCGCCCGAAGGTCGTGATGATCGAGACGCACCCGCAATTCCCGCCGCCAGAGCTGATGGTGATCGACTTCCATCCCATGAACTACTGGGATGGGGGCGGGTACGTAGGCGCGAGCATCCAGTCACTCTACAATCTCGGGAAGAAGAAGGGCTACGAACTCGTACACTGCATGGCCGGATTGTCGCCGAACGCATTCTTCGTCGATGCGCAGTACTACGATCGCTTTGGAATCGCGGACAACTCTCCGGAAGCGCTCTGGACCAAGAAGTTCATCAAGGCAGAGAATGCGGGTGTGATCGCCCCCGACGACAAGTACCTCGTCTGGAACAACCTCCGGATCGAGAAGAAGTTCATCCTCGATAAGCGCTGACGCGTCCGCGACCGGGCGGACCGGAGTTGTGTACAGCTCTCCCACGACAACGCGTGGTATGTGAGGCTCTTCGCGTCAGCCGACGACGATCCAGCACGCGGCGCTCGTCACCATGGCCACGGCCAGGTCACGCAAGAGCGTGGGCAAGATCGGCCGTGCGGGCGTCGCGGGCGACAGCGAGCGGACTCGGGACTGACCCCGGCGGTACATCCGTTCGCTGGGGTGGACTTCGAGGGCATCTATGATGGCGATCCTCATGGCATCCTCCCTACTGACTCGTGCCTACTCCCAACGGAAATCCCCCGTCAAGCGAAATAAGCATATTCCTCAACCCGAGTAGGGCATTTTCCCTAGGGACTTCGAGCATCACATACCTGAATTCAGGCACTTAGCTCGATTCTGCCCCAGGTTGGGACGGAACTTCCCCAGCGGTACATAGGGACATTACCGGACGGGCCAGTGGGAGACTGGCCGGCACGCGGCACCCCGACCTCCCCTCAGCCGCTGCTCACTACCCCGCCAACGAGAGCTCGACTAAACTGCCCCTCCTGCAGGCACACCGCCCACCGAGGACCAGGCACGGCATGAGGAACCATCCGCGCTGCATCGTCACCACCACGAAACACGCCCCGACCCCGGCAGTCCGGGCGTTCGATGCGCTTCCGGATTGGACGTTGATCGTCGTCGGGGACCGCTGCACCCCTGCGGATTACCGGCTCGAGGCCGGCATCTACTTGTCCCCCGACGAGCAGGAGCGCCACGCGCAGCGCCTGTCCGATCTCATAGGATGGAACTGCATCCAACGACGGAATCTCGGGTTTCTCTATGCGCTCGGGCTCGGGGCCGAGATCATCGCGAGCGTCGATGACGACAACGTCCCCTACGCGGACTGGGGGCGAAAGCTGATGGTGGGTCAGCCCGTCGAGCTCGAATGCTACCGCGCCCGCAACGGCTGCTTCGATCCCATCGGCGCCACCGAGCACGCCCACCTCTGGCATCGGGGCTATCCGCTCCAACTCCTGAGCTCCCGCGACTACTCGGATCGTACGCGACGCCGCGTCTCGATCGACGTTCAGGCCGACTTCTGGGATGGGGACCCCGACGTCGACGCCCTCTGTCGACTCGAGCACGCACCGACCGCCACGTTCGATCCGACCTCCTTCCCCTTCACCTCCGATGCGCTCTCTCCATTCAACTCCCAGAACACCTTCTTCAGCCGGAAGGCCCTGGCGCAGTTCTGCGTCCTACCCGGCGTCGGCCGAATGGACGACATCTGGGCGTCGTACCATCTGCAGTCACTCGGCTTCCGGGTGGCCTACGGCGCGCCAACGGTCCGGCAGGAACGGAATCCGCACGACCTCACCACCGACCTCGTGGCTGAGTTCCTCGGCTACGAGCGTAGTTGCGCACTGATCCAGGCCATCAACGCCGGCACCTACGATCCGCGTGCGTTCTGGCCGGAGCAGGCCTGGCTTGCGTACGAAGAATACCGGAAGTGCACCACCGAATGATCTCGATCGTTTTCGTCGGGCGGAACGACAACTATGGCGGCGACTTCGATGCGCGACTTCTCTCGACTACCCGTCACAACACCTGCGCGCTCGAGGCGCGCGGCATCGCGTACGAGATCGTTTTCGTCGAATGGAATCCACTCCCGAACCGCCGTCTGCTGTCCGAGCTGATCTGCACCGAGTTTGCGGCCGCGCGCTGCTTCGTCGTCGATGGCGAAATTCACCGGCTCGTCAGCTGTAATCGGCACATCGCGGTGCTGGAATACCATGCGAAGAACGTCGGGGCGCGCATGGCGCGTGGCCAGTGGCTCCTGCTCACCAATCCGGACAACTATCTCGGCCGCGAGATCCTCGATTTCCTCGGCAACGGCCCGCCCGACCCCGACACCCTGTACCGGGCAGGCCGCATCAACATCGACGATGCGCGTGAGATCGACGCCCCGGACCGCATCGATCCCTTCCGGCGGGATCCGCCACCGTTCATCCAAGGCTCGGGCGACTTCGCACTCTGCAGCCAGCATCTGTTCACCCGGATCGGGGGCTTCCGTGAGGACCTCGCCTTCACCAACACGCACAAAGACTCGATCTTTTGTCACGCGGTCTACGACCTGACCGCCAAGGCGCAGAAGATAGGGAAGACCTTCCACCTGCGCCACGCGAGAGACGACGCCACCCGGCGCAGGATCGAATACGCGTGGCATCAGGTCCCACGCACCGCACAACCGACCTTCGGACTCGAGGGTGTCTGCGTCGAGGAACCGTACGCCGCGACGATCACCCGTCTCCGCCTTCGTGACGAACTCGTGGCAGAAGCGGAGGCGCGTGCCGTTCCGCACCCGCGGGTCCCTCGCGCCTATCGCATCCCCCGCATCCAGCGCCTGAAGGCGCACCCGCTGGTACGGAAAGCCGTCAACCGCATACGAAGCTTCTCTCGGTAGGAACGATCAGACTCGCCGGGTTCACACGTGCTCGAGGAAGCGCACGCGGAGCGCCGCCCTGTCCCGCGGAGAAAGGCGCAAGGCCTCGGTGAGATACTGCTCGGTCGACCCCGACCTGCGCTCCCATGCGGCGCGTGCGGCACGCAGATAGCGCGCGTCGACGTACAGCAGCGCACGAAGCCACGACACATCGGGGCGGGCCGCGCCCTCGCCAGCCAGCGCGCCCTCGACCATCGCCATCGTCGCTTCGTTGTGATCGGCGCGATACTCGTTCGAGCGCAGGTAGTCAGCCTCGATATCCTGCCAGCTCACACCGATGGCGCTCAGGACGAGCGCGGCTGCAACACCGGTCCGATCCTTGCCCTGCGTGCAATGCACGACACCTGGCCGCTGATCGTCCGCCAGACGGTGCATGAACTCGGCGAGAGTATCGGTCCACCGGCCTACGATGTTCTGGTACGCGTCCACCATGAGGTCCCCCGGGGGCGGCGTGAAGTCACCCGACGCCATCCGGGCAAGAATGACATCCCGGATACCGTCCGCCTCATCGATCGGCAGGTGCACTCTGGTCCATCCCGACGGCAGTCGGTCGGGCGTCTCGCTCGCCTCGCGGTGCGAGCGGAGGTCGTACGCGACGAGATCGCCCAGGGCCGCCAGGCGCGCCAGGTCCGCGTCGTCCGTCGCGAGATCCCCGGAGCGCCACAACTGCCCACGTCGCACCGCCGCGCCCGAGGCGCCCCGCACCGGAGGATCCGCCATATCGCGAAAGTTCGGATGCCCCTCGAGCCGCACGATCATCGGGTTGCCGACCTCGCCGCCAGCTCCTCGAGCAGCGCAACGGTGCTGAACTCGGTCACCGCAGTGGCAACACGTTCGAGATTCGCGGCCGTGATGGCCCACCCGTAGTTCGCGGGCGGCGTGATGAGCCACCCGATCATGAGCCCCCACAGCGCGGCCGCACGACACACCTGCCACGCGTGTTCGAACTCAGGGACCGGATCCACGCCCAGCCCGCCGAGCCGATCGAGATACCGCCGAAGCAGCCGGGCCTGCTCGGCGTCCCGAACATCGGGCGCCAATCCCGTGACGAGAAGGTAGGTGACGTCGTGTGCCCAGCACCCGCGCCCCACCAACTGCCAGTCGAGCAATCCAGCACGTCCCGCGGGCAGGAGATAGGTATTCCCGAGGTGGGGATCTCCATGCAGCAAGGTCGAGGGCTCGGCCGCCATCGCCCGTTGCGCCACCAGCAGGAGCTCCCAGAGTTGGTCGAGGGAGCGGTCGAGCGGCGCAACGAACGCGGACTTCTCGGGGTGTCGCCGGACCTGGTCGACGATCAGATCGCGCCCGATGAGGTTGAAGACGTCGGCCATCCCTCCGCGGAGTGGGGTCGGCAGCCACGCCAGATCGGTCTCGAACCGGGCGCTCCGCCAGAACGCTGCGTGCAGTCCGGCCATCTGATCGAGGAGTGACTCGACCTCCGCAATCGTCAGCTGGTCGGGGGCGGACGGAAAGCGGGCGTCACGCAGCGACAGGTCCTCCAGCAAGAGTCCGAACCGACCGTGCTGCGAATCAAAGTGGCGCCCGTACAGTCGAGGAGCCTCGAAGACGAGCGTCCCACGAATCTCCGTATAGAAGCGCACCTCGTTCTCGTACATCGTCACGGGCGCGCGCGGCGACGTCAGCATGGTCTTCAACACGAGCTGCTCTGGCAGATCCGAACCGCCGCTCCCGTACTCCACCGCGAGGGTGATGCGATCCGCCGTCGATGCGATCCCTTCTCCACAGCGCTTCGTGTCCACCACGCGAACGTGATCAACGATCACCCCCGGACGGATCTCGTGCATGGCCGCCGTGAGAAGCTCGGCCGTCAGGGCGGCCGGATCGAGCGGAAATCCGGGAAACGGCACGGAGGCCGTCAGTTGACCGCGTGCGGCTCGACCAGCGTGAACGCCGCGATCTCGGCGTCGAACGTCTCGCCGTCGTCGATCGTCATCTGATAGGTGCCGTGCATGGTGCCGAACGCCGTCGGGAGTGGACACGCCGACGTGTACTCGAACGACTCGCCAGGCGCGAGCACCGGTTGCTCGCCGACGACCCCCGGGCCGTTGACCTCCTCGATCTCGCCGTTGGCGTCGGTGATGACCCAGTGGCGACTGACGAGCTGCGCGGTCACCGCGCCTCGATTCTCGATGGTCACGGTATAGGCGAAGAACCACCCCAGCCCGGGCTCGGAACGCTCCGGCACGTACTGCGCACGCACGCTGACGTGGATACCGCGGGTCGTGGCCTCGGAGCTGAGCATAGAGGGCGCCGGGTAGTCCGGATGACGCTCGTGGTCAAACCGCCCACCCGTACGGGCTCCCGACCGGCGTCGCTACGCCAGAATCGGGACCTGCCCTCCCCCCGAACGGCAGAGCGGCCCTGCGCCGACTCCTCAGTCCTTCAATTCCACCGACAGGAGCGTCGTCGGCACGCACAAGACCTCGTCACCAACCGTGTCGACCGCCGTCGGTCGGGGAAACTGATTGCCCGGCGCCACGTTGACCTGCGTCCCCGTCTTCAGGCTGTGCTTAACGTGCTTCGCTTGCTTCAACCGCTGCCCCACGACGACACCGCCGAGAACCGCAGCCTCTGCGTCCTTGACCATCGTCGTGCGCTTCGTCTGATAGCAGAGAAGGCTCACGTCACGGACGGCAGCGACCGAGCCGTCGATGACGGCCGACGTTTCGCGCGGAGGCTGCACCGCCAGCTTGTCAGCGGGATTGCACAGTTCGACCGGCTTCACCACATCGACCAGACACGTCCCCGCCACGCTCGTGCCTTCGAACGGCTCGACGGGGTTGTCCTGGAACATCGTGCAATCGTCGAACTCGTCGAGCGTAAAGGCCTGAAGATCGTCGCGGAACCTGCCCTTCCCCTTGCCCTTGGTGTCGGGCTCTTGATCGCTGGGGACCTTGGTGGGCTTCACCCCGTAGCAGACGTAGTGTGTGCGATCGCCCGGAGCATTCGGATCGCCGGGGGTCTCTGCACCCGCGGGCAGCAGCATGGACGCTACCCGCTTGGACTCGACCACGATGTCGCCGAACTGGTTGTCGAGGTGCCAGATCCGCTTCGGCGCCTTCTCCGCTCGTGGAAACTTCGCCGAAGCATCGGCGGGGCCAACGCCCTGCTTGCCGGGTCGAACCTTGTAGCGCACGTAGTGCAGCGACGAGTCGAGGATCGGCTCCGCGTTCTTGACTGCCGGGGCGCCAAGCGCGAACGCCTTCAACACGATGTAGTTCTCCGGATCGCCCTGCTCGCTATTGTCGAGCAGGACATCGTCGAGCGTGACCGCATAGTTCTTCGGGAGCTTGTTCTTGTCGGGGACGTCGAGCTTCGACGCCGTGGACTTGTAGAGCACGTAGTGGTCGATGACCGGCGTCGCCATCGCCGTCGGGGTCGGTGTGGCAACCGCGCCGGCATTCGTGAGCGTCATTGTGCGGTTGCCCGATGCGGCGTAGATCGCGTCAGCGACCACCTTGAACGTCACCGAGAAACTTCCCGACGTGCCATCCGGAACGAGGATCTGGTACTCCACAGGGGCGTGCGGTCCGGGCGTAGTCCCGAGTACGGCCGACTCGGCAACCGCATCCAGAATGTCTGGCCCGATCTTGACCCGCACCTCGGGATCGATGGCAACGATCTCCACGGTCAGCTCGACGCCGGGATCGAGCGCGAACAGGCCGAGCCCCCCGTCGCTCCCCGGAGTGACGAGTTGCGGCACGACGGTAGTGAAGAGGCTGTTTCCGCCGGCACTGAACGAGAAAGTGACCGGATTCGGTGTACCGAAGTCGAAACCATCCGTCGTGAGGGCGCCGCCGCCGTCGGCGTCGGAGTACACGAAGATCTGGGCCCACCCGGGCACCGCGACCAGAAGCAACAAGAGCACCGCTACGACGCGTAGCGCGGGTGTGGGCTTGGACATGAAATGACCCTCCTTAGGGCTTCACAGCAGACAGGATGAAACTTTCGGGCTCTCGACAAACCCGACGACGTTGGAATCAACGAATGGACCACGAACGCCACGGCAGGGTCAATATAGTTTCTGTATTTCGCGGTCACTTGACCATGCGGGAGCGCATCACCAGGATGCCTGATCGTGAAGCGCGTCCCCTATACGCTGCGCAACGTCGCCCTCGTTCGGCGAGGCCGCTAACCCGTGCTCGCCTTACACTTCGACGGCGCACGGGCCCGAATGACCGACCTCCCCGTCCCGCAGGCGACGGCCGACACCGCCGTCGTCCGCGTCTCGCTTGCCGGAGTGTGCAACACCGATCTCGAGCTCGTGAAGGGCTATATGGGATTCTGTGGGGTGCTCGGCCACGAATTCGTGGGGGTCGTCGAAGACGGGCCCGCACCATGGCGCGGCCAGCGAGTGGTGAGCGAGATCAACTTCGCGTGTGGGCGCTGCGAGACGTGCGAACGCGGCCTCGAACGCCACTGCCCGGCGCGAACCGTCATGGGCATTCTGGGCGCAGATGGCGCCTTCGCCGAATACGTGCGGGTCCCGGTACGGAACCTCCACGCGATACCCGACGCCCTCGGCGACGAGCGCGCGGTCTTCAGCGAGCCGCTCGCGGCCGCCTTTGAGATCCTGGAGCAAGTCACGATCACCCCCGGCGATGAATGTGTCGTCCTCGGCGACGGCAAGCTCGGACTGCTCGTCGCCCAGGTTCTCGCCGACGCGGGCGCACGGGTCCTGGCCGTCGGCCACCATCCTGAACGCCTGGCACGCCTGGCGCGACGCGGGGTCACCACCGCACTGGCAGCCGATTGGACGCCCAGTCCGGCCCCGCTCGTCATCGAAGCCACCGGTCGCGCCGCCACGTTCGCGCTTGCCGTCGCCGCCACACGCCCGCGCGGGACCCTGGTCCTCAAGAGCACCTACGCCGACCACCCGCAAGTCGATCTCGCGCCCGTGGTCATCAACGAGATTCAGGTCCTGGGCTCGCGCTGCGGCCCCTTTTCCCCGGCAATCGATGCTCTTGGGGCCTCGCGCATCCATGTCGATGACCTGATTACTGATCGCGTTCCGCTCGCGCAGGCCGCGACGGCCCTCGAGCGGGCCTCCGAGAGGGGCGCGCTGAAAATTTTGATCGAAGTTGGATAAACATGCTTGATCCAGCCCCTGGGATTCATGGTAATTCTACGACTGGCTGCAGGCACCAGCCACGATCACGGTATTCACCGTAGATCTGACGCATCCATATGGGGGAATTCATGAACTCGATCCACCGGACCGTCCGTTACGTCATCCTGCTCGCTATTGTCGCAGGCATGCTGCTGCCTACGCCCGCTCCGGCCGCGGAGTACTTCGGCCAGGCTTCTGCCCGGGTGCGGATCACGGATGCCAACGGCGACCCCCTTCCGGCTGGATCGATCGAGACGACCTTGATCGAGGCCACAACGGTCGCGAGCGCCACGGCGTCCAGCGTCTCGTATGCGAATGCCGAAGTCTCCACCGATGCCGATGACGGCTTCATTGACGGCTTTGGTGCGGTGCTCGGCGTTGCGGGCGCCAGCGACGGATCCACCTCGCGCGCGGACGCACGATGGATCGGCGGCGTGCTGCTCAACAGCGTCTCGGAACTCACCCTCCGGGCGGATGTATCGTTCTTCTCGGCAGTCGCTGGAGCGGTCGCCGTCCCGGAGGAACTGGCGTCGGCCGAAACCACGCTCGACCTCGTATTCGGAACGGTCTACGCGAATTGCATCACGGGCGCGGGCTCGCACGTGCAGAATGTCGATCTCGATTGCTTCGACGTCATCATCCGCATACCGCTCGACGACCAGCGCGGAGTCGCGCTCCCCGACTTCCTCATGCACACGACGCTCACTGGCCAGGAGAGCGCGCACCTGGTTGCCAATATCGTCGAAGGAAATCCTGGGCACCCCACGCCGTTGACCTCCGGCGCCGCACAGCAGGCGGTCATCGGCATCGGTGGAGGCGTACCGGTGCTGGTCGGAATCGAGGCCACGGCGGCCGGTGACGCGGCAGTCACCGGCGAACCGCGATGCTTCGGAGCCATCGCCACCCTCATTGGCACCGAAGGAGACGACGGTCTCAGGGGCACGAGCGGCAACGACGTCATCCTGGCGCTCGGCGGCGACGATGTCATCAGCGGCAAGGCAGGCGACGATCTCATCTGCGGCGGAGACGGCGACGATCGGATCGTCGGCCACAAGGATGACGACAAGATCGCCGGCGAACGCGGCAACGACAAGATCGACGGCTACTACGGTGACGACTACATCACGGCAGGCCCGGGGAACGACTTCGTCCAGGGATGCAACGGCGAAGACATCATCGATGGTGGCCCGGGCGCCGACACCCTCCGCGGCGAGCGCGGCGACGACCTGATGATGGGTGGCGAGGGGAACGACAACCTCAAGGGAGCCTCTGGCAACGACGTGGTGATCGGCGGGCAGGATGTCACGATCGACGTCTCGATCGTGCTGAACGGCTTCGCTCCCATCTCCTTCGCGACCACCGGCGAGGGCGACAGTGACAAGGTCAACGGCGATCGCAACGACGACATCGTCGAAGGCGGCCCCGGAAACGACCTGCTCAAGGGCAACAAAGGGAATGACCAGGTCGCCGGCGGTGCGGGGACTGACATCGTGTCAGGTGGCGGCGGGCTCGGAGATGCGTGCACCGACGGCGATCTCGATACGTCGTTCTCCGACTGCGAGAACCTGTAGCCCCCAGGCCGCGAGGAGCGCTACGAGCGCTCGAGTGGCTCGACGCCTGTTGGACCACCGAGACGGGGCAGCTCGTCGTCGACTGATGCCCACGCGACGCGATCGCTGAAAAAGACGTGCATCTCCGGGGCACGGTCGATCGATCCATCGAGATTGGCAAGCGGAATGTCGATCTGATCCGGCTGCGCGGCCAACTCGCAGAACAACGAGGTACCGCATCGCCCGCAGAACGCGCGGCTGCCATGCGCGGAGGACGCATGGCGCCGGAGTTCGTCCTCGCCGACACCGATGGTCAACTGCGTACGGGGCAACCCGACCCACGTCACGTATCCTGACCCGTGCAGACGCCGGCACATGGAGCAGTGACAATGGACGCAGAAGGCCGTCGGCAACTCGATGGTGAAGCGGACAGCGCCACAGAAACAACCGCCTGAGACAGAACCACGCTCGGTGTTCGCCATGATGCCCCCGAGCGTGCCACGAGCCCCGGAATGAGCCAACCAAAAACACGTCCGGGTCATTCCGCGCCGCCCATATGTGACCCGAGGCGGTCGCCCGGCTCGCTTGCACCCGCTCCCGGACGGAGGGCAGAATGCCTCCCCGGTTCGCCTGACGCGATTCGTGGGGGGAAGGTCGACATCGATGGGGACTCGTAGGAAGCGGACCGTGTGCGCACTCGCGCTCGCCCTCTGGGCGTTGCCGCTGCCCCTGTCGCACTGGGCAGCAACGGCGATCGGCCAGCCCGCCACCGCCGACACCCCAGCGCCCGTCGATCCTCTCACCGTCGAGGCACAGGAACTCGAGGCTCGGATCGCGGCGCTCCGAGAGAAGATCGCGAGCTTCGACGCCGCCGCCAAGGACGTGTCAGGCGAGGATCGCCTCGTTCTCCAGGAGCAGGCGTGGCAACTGCGCCTCGAAGGCCAGGCCGCCATCGGCGCTCTCGTCCAGAATCTGGGACGCCAGAAGAAGGCTGGTCTCGATCCCGGCGAGCTCGGTGCGAGATTCGTCGCCGACCTCAAGAAAAGCTACCCCAACTACCTTCGCCATCTCGAGTGGCGACTGAAGCGAGCCCGCACCCTGCGTGAGACCCGCGATGCCGCGGTGGCCGCCGAGCGCCTGGCACTCGAACACCACGTGGCTGAAGAGGAGAAGCGCATCCAGCGGGTCTACCGCGCGGTGCTCGAGGCCATTGCATATCGTGAAATGCTGGATCTCAACGTCGCGGACTCCCGTACCGACGCCGCCGAGCGGATCTCGGAACGTGCCGAGATGGTCGCGGGCCGCATGCGACTGGCCCGCCGTGACCTCGACGCCGCGAAGGCCGAAGCCCTCGACCGCCCCGACGACAGCGACATCAAGCAGAAGGTGAGCGGTGCCGAGATCCGGCTCGACGAGACCGTCGACAGCCTCACGGCGACCATCGCCATGATGGCGGAACTCGACCTGAACACCGTCCCATACCAACGGCTCTTGATTCAGATCACCGGCGAGATCGGCGCCAGCCTGTTCAACAAGGATGTCGTCCTCGGCCTCCTACGCGACTGGACCGACGAGACCTTGCAGACCGTCCGGCGCCGCGGGACGACGTGGGTGCTCCGGCTCATCCTCTTCTTCCTGGTGTTGTTGGTTTTCTGGGTCGCGGCTGCCCTCACCCGCCGTCTGATGCTGCGCGGCGTGCGATCGGGACGGGTCGATATCTCGCAGCTCCTGCAGGAGACCCTCGTCGTCTGGTCGTCGCGTACCGTCATGGCCATCGGCGTGCTGGTCGCGCTCTCGCAACTCGGCATCAAGATCGGACCGCTCCTGGCCGGCCTCGGGATCGCCGGGTTCATCCTCGGCTTCGCACTTCAGGAAACCCTTTCCAACTTCGCCGCCGGCGCCATGATCCTCATGTATCAGCCCTTCGATGTCGGCGACGTCGTCGAAACGCTCGGCGTCTCGGGCAAGGTCAGCAACATGAGCCTGGTGTCGACCACGATCCTGACATTCGACAATCAGGCGCTGATCATCCCGAACCGAAAGATCTGGGGCGACGTCATCCGGAACGTCACCGCCCAGGACACGCGTCGCGTCGACCTGACGGTACGCGTCGACTACCGCGAGGACGTGGACCGCGTCGAGACCGTGCTGCGCGACGTCATGACAACCCACGAGAAGGTGCTCGATGATCCCGCGCCCACCGTCCGGGTGACGACCATTGGCGAGGCTGGCGTCGAGATCGCCTACCGACCGTGGTGCCGCACCGAGGACTACTGGGATGTCTATTGGGAGATCACCCGCCGCGTCGTCGAACGCTTCGATCGCGAGGGGATCCCCATTGCGCTGCCACAGCGCACCGTTCGACTCGTCAGCGAGGCTGCCCCCGAACAGGTTGCAACCCGCAAAGACGACCGATAGCAACCGCTAGGCCGGTACGAAGATCTACGAAGCCGTACCGAGCCGAGAGGGGGAACCCATGGCATTGTCACGCAAAATGGCAGCGGAGTTCGTCGGAACGTTCTGGCTGGTCTTCGGAGGCTGCGGCAGCGCCGTACTCGCGGCTGCGTTTCCAGACGTAGGCATCGGGCTGCTCGGGGTCTCGCTCGCGTTCGGCCTTACCGTCCTCACGATGGCCTATGCCGTGGGGCACATCTCGGGATGTCATCTGAATCCCGCGGTCTCCGTCGGCCTGCTCGCTGGCGGTCGGTTCCCCTCCTCCGAGTTCGCACCGTACGTCGGCGCGCAGGTCGCAGGCGGCATCGCTGGCAGCGCCGTCCTCTACATCATCGCGAGCGGTGCCCCGGGATTCGATCTCGCCGGGGGCTTCGCGTCGAACGGCTACGGCGCCCACTCCCCCGGGGGCTACTCCCTGCTCGCCGCCCTGGTCGCCGAAGTCGTCCTCACCTTCATGTTTCTCGTCATCATTCTCGGCGCCACCGATTCACGCGCCCCCGCGGGCTTCGCGCCGATCGCGATCGGGCTCGGCCTGACACTCATCCATCTCATCGGTATTCCGGTGACGAATCTATCGGTGAATCCGGCACGGAGTACGGGACCCGCACTCTTCGTCGGCGGCTGGGCGCTAGCACAGCTCTGGCTCTTCTGGGTGGCTCCCATCGTCGGCGCTGGCCTGGCCGGTGGATTCTATCGCTGGCTCGGCGACGAATGACTCCTACCATCGACGACGCGCGTTGGTGGGCTCTCCACCCACCGACGCGCCGCAAGGTATTGGCGTGCCTTCTGGCGCTCGGCCTCGTGGCGTGCTCCGCACAAACGCGCCCGGACATCGCGCACGAACGTACCGCGTCGCTCCGCTACGACACGCCCGCGGAGACCCGACTGGGCCAGGCCCTCGGCTACCCAGAAGTCGCTCAACGGGCCGCGTCCGGCTTCAAGATTCTCGCCACCAGCCGCGACGCCTTCGAAGCCCGCGTCCGACTGGCCGCACTCGCGGAACATGCGATCGACGCGCAGTACTACATCTGGGCGCGCGACGAGAGCGGATTCATGCTGGGCGATGCGCTGCTCCAGGCCGCCGACCGCGGTGTGCACGTGCGCATCCTCATCGACGACATGTATACCGGCGGTCGGGACGTACCGCTGGCAAGCTTCGACGCCCACCCGAACATCGAGCTCCGCGTGTTCAATCCGTTCACGGCGCGTTCGGGCCGCGCATTCAATTTCCTCGGCTCCATGAAGCGACTCGACCACCGGATGCACAACAAGGTATTCGTCGCCGACGGTGCGGCGGCGATCGTAGGCGGCCGCAACATCGGCAACGACTACTTCGGCGTCGATAGCGCCAAGAACTACCGCGACCTCGACACACTCGCGGTTGGACCGATCGTGCCGGCCCTCGCCGCGAGCTTCGACGACTACTGGAATTGCGACTGGGCCATCCCGATCTCCGCGCTCGAAGACGAACCCGTCGACGAGGCCACCTTCATGGCGGGTGTCGCGGAGGCCCGCACCAGGCCTGGGATCCAGGAATTTCCGTATCCGATCGCCTTCGAGAAGACGGACCTCGAGTCGTGGGTGACGAGCGTGCGCAACGATCTCGTCTACGGCGAGGCGGAGGTACTGGTCGATGCGCCCAACAAACCGGAAACAGATAGCACCGTCATCTACGACAGATTCCGGGAAGTGCGCGAGAACGCACACCAACGCGTGACCCTCGAGAACGCCTATGTCGTCCCCGACGAGCGAACGCTGGCGGGGCTCACCGACGCGCATGCCCGTGGGATACAGTACCGGCTGCTCACCAACTCCGCAGCCTCGAACGACGTCGGGGTGGTGCACGCCCACTACGCCAAGGAGCGGAAGCGCATGCTGGAACTCGGCGTCGAGATCTACGAGCTTCGCGTGGACGCCGAAGACGTCCGCCGCCACTGGTCGCTGCTGGCCGGACGCTCGCGCGCGAGTCTCCACACCAAGGTCTTCACGGCCGACGACAAGCTTTCCTTCATCGGCAGCTACAATGCCGACCCGCGATCACGCGACATCAACACCGAGATCGGCGTACTGGTGCGGAGCCCCGAACTCGCCCGCCGGCTCGACGCCTACATGGACGACGGCATGCAGCTCGACAACAGCTACCGCGTCGAGCTCGACGCCGACGGCGACATCGTGTGGACGACCAAGATCGATGGCGAAGAGGTCCGCTATACCAGTGAGCCGCAGACCAGTCTCTGGACCCGCTTCACGCTGTGGTTTCTTGGCGTGCTCCCGGTCAAAGACAAACTCTGAGCGGAAGACGTATCGGCGGATCGTGAGACGCCGCCGAACTGCCGCGCTGAGGGCCTGCGCAGTCTGAAGCGGGGTGCGACGGGGGCACTAGCGGCTGCGCGGTGGTCGTGCTACGATCGGCTCTTCACTGGAGACCTGCACCAGGCCGGCAACGGCCCCGAGGCCTCCGACGCTGCGCGAACGCAGCCCTTTCTCCTCCACGCGTCCGGCGGGCAGAGAAGCAACAAACGCCGGACGAAGAGAGAAGACTATGCGCAGCAAGCACCCGGGCTCGCCTCGAGCCCATCCTAGGAACCGGTCCACCCGGGACCCCTCGACGCAGGACAGGCCGGCGGGCCAGCGCCCGCACCCCATTTCCGAGGATCGATCGCCACGACACGGACACGGCGCCTCCCGGCGCGCGCCCGCTCCCCTTGCCCCTGCCAAAGGCGTCTTCGCCGACCTCCTTCCGCAACTCCAGCGCGCCATCGCGGGCGCCGGGTACCTCGATCCGACGCCCATCCAGGCCCAGTCCATCCCGCATCTGCTCGAAGGACGCGATCTCCTCGGGACCGCGCAGACCGGCAGCGGGAAAACCGCCGCCTTCACCCTGCCCATGCTCCAGCACCTGCTTCGCCACAAGGCCGCGCGCGGGCGCAGGAAGCCACGCGCACTCGTCGTCGCACCGACGCGCGAGCTCGCGGCGCAGATCGACGATTGTGTCGGAACCTACGGGCGGTACATGGACGTCCGTCATACGTCGATCTACGGCGGGGTCGGTCAGCGACCACAGGTCGAGGCGCTGAAGCGGGGCCTCGACGTCGTGGTCGCGACGCCCGGCCGGCTGCTCGATCTGATGCAACAGGGCTTCGTCCATCTCGATCAGGTCGAGATCTTCGTGCTCGACGAGGTGGATCGCATGCTCGACATGGGATTCATCCATGACATCAAGAAGATCATCGCGGCCCTACCCTCGAAACGGCAGTCGCTCTTCTTCTCGGCCACCATGGCCCCTGAGGTCACGGCACTCGCCAAGACACTGGTCACGAATCCCGTGCAGGTCTCGATCACCCCCGAGCAGCCAGCCGTCGAACGCATCGTCCAGAAGATCCTGTTCGTCGAGAAGAAGAACAAGGTCCCGCTCCTCACCTCGCTGCTGCGCGATCCTGCCGTGGACAAGGTGCTCGTGTTCACGCGCCTGAAGCACACTGCGAACCGGGTGGCGGAGAAACTGGTCGCCGCCGGGATTCCGGCAGCCGCGATCCACGGCAACAAGAGTCAGCAAGCCCGCACGCGGGCGCTGACGGGTTTCAAGGCCGGACGAGTCCGGGCACTGGTCGCGACCGACATCGCGGCGCGCGGTATCGACGTCGATGGCATCACCCACGTCATCAACTACGATCTCCCGAACGAGCCAGAAACGTACGTACACCGGATCGGGCGCACCGCACGTGCGGGCGCCGAGGGCGATGCCGTGTCGTTCTGCAGCGCCGAGGAGCGCCCGTACCTCCGCGACATCGAACGGCTCATCAAAACGTCGATCACGATCGATACGGAGCATGCCTACCACAGCGAAGTCGCCGCGAAGGCAGGCGCCAGTAACGCGGGACCGTCGCGACGCCGATCGGCCTGGCCGAAGCCTCCCCGCGTCGATACGGCGCGGCGTCGCCGTCGTGGCCCCCGATCGAACACCGGCCGTCGTTCTTGAGTCAAAGCGCAGTCGCGTCCTTTCCCGGGACGCGGCTGCGGGCTACACCTGACCCGTGGGCGCCGCGGCGCAATACGACGCCATTGTCATCGGAGGTGGGCCGGCGGGCGCGACGCTCGCGACCAGGCTTGCGCAACGCGGTCGTCGCACTCTCGTCCTGGAGCGGGAGGACTTCCCGCGGTTTCACATCGGCGAGTCGCTGCTTCCCTGCGCAATGCCGCTCCTCGACGCACTCGGGATCGCGCCCGAGCTTCTGCGGTCGAAGTTCCTGCCCAAGCACGCCGCGGAGTTCGTCACGGGCGACGGCAGCCTCATCCGCCGCTATCCGTTCGAGGACGGTGTCGTCTCCGGGCCGAGCTCGGCCTTCGAGGTCGATCGTGCAGAGTTCGACGGCATCCTGCTTCAGAACGCAGCACGCGCCGGCGCGACCGTCCTCCACGCGACCAAGGTCACAGACTTCGAGATACGGGCCGATGGGGTGCGGGTCGAGGCACGGACCCGGGACGGCTCCACGGAAGATTTCCACGCAGAGGTGCTGGTCGATGCCAGCGGTCACTCGAGCCTCGTCGCGCGCCAGTTCGGCCTGCGCGAGCCCGATGCGACCTTAAAGAACTTCGCGGTGTTCTCGCACTATCGTGGCGCCACACGCGCCACGGGCGACGCCGAGGGCGACATCAGCATCGTGCTGGCGCCCCGGGGCTGGTGGTGGGTCATCCCGCTCAAGGACGATCGCACGAGTCTCGGACTCGTTGGCCCCGTCGCAGCGCTCGCAGGAGCCCGAGCCGACGAGGCCTACCTCCAGCGTCAGATTGCGAGCACGCCGTATCTGGCAGCGCGGTTCGCGGGCGCCGAACGTATCGAGCCGGTCCGCACCGTCTCGAACTTCTCGTACCGCGGCGCCAGGCTGGCGGGCGACCGCTGGCTCCTGATCGGCGATGCGGCGGCCTTCATCGATCCCGTATTCTCCACCGGGGTCTACGTCGGCATGCGCCAGGCCTTCCTGGCAGCAGAGACGATCGATCGTGCGCTCGCGCGGCAGCACTTCTCGCGCCGCGCGTTTCGAGACTACGAGCGCTGGTCCAACAAAGCCCTCGACGTGTACCGCGACTTCGCGACCGGCTTCTACACGCCCGAGTTCGTCGAGATGATGATGCACCCGAGCGATACGTTGCAGCTACGCCAGGCCGTCACTTCGCTCCTCGCCGGCTACGCCGTGGGGCACTTCGGAGTCGACTGGAGGATCGCGCTGTTCCGGAGCCTCGTCCGTGCGAACAAATACTGGCGGTTGACGCCTCGCCTGCCCGGCCGTCGCGAGGCGGCGGAGGCCTCGCACAACACGGCCCCCTGACGCGGCGCCCCCCTACGCGGCACCGTCGGAACGGGCGATTACTTGACCGCCCGAATGTTGGCCGTGCCAGCGGACGGGCGCATGGGCATGGGGCCGGCGCGCTTGACCAGATAGCGATCGGCGATCACGACCGCCTGCCGTTTCCGCTCCGGGACAGCAATCAACACGTCGACCGCACGCTCCCAACGTTCACGGTCGGCATCGGCGAGTTCATAGAGATCGAGCGCAAGATCGACGTCTTTGGCGACGAGGGCGCGATCGGCACGTGCGAGCAGTTCCTCACGCGGAATCGGAATCCGCCCAAGTGCGCAGACCTGAACCATCTCCTGGATCCGGCCGCCCGCGAACAGCTTCTCCCGCAGGGCCTCCCAATCCTCAGCCTCGACCAGATCCGCGCTCCGTGTGAAGAACTCGAGCGCCTGGTTGATGTACCCCTTGGCAAGACAGCGTCTGCCGACCAGAACGTCCGCTTCTTTCGAGGCCATTGCTTTCCTCCATCGCACGCCAGCTGGTGCGCGTCAGATTGAGCGGCCCGGGGGGTTCACGCAGGCAGGATCCTGCCCCGAGACCGCCTCGAATTGCAACAACTATCGTCCAAGCACTGAGTCGACCCTCCACAGTGCTGAATTGCCAGGGCTTCTCCGACGCTCCTCCAGATTGACCCGTCACACACACATGACAGAAGTAGCTGGGTGAATGACCCTACCGCGACTCTGACGGGCGCCGCGCGCACCGCCCTTCTGCTCCTGATTGTCCTGGCCTTGGGACCGCTGCCCGCCGCGGCCGGCACAGGTGGTGCCGGACCAGAGGACCCGGCCGGTGCCGCAGCAAAGAAATGGCCCGCGCCCGATCACCCCGAGTTTCGGAACGTCACTGAGGAACAAACGGCAGCCAACATCACCCGCCTGCTCCCCCGGCCATCGGGGCCCTCCAGCAACCGGCAACGCTACCTCGACCTGATGAAACTCTCCCTCGCGGATCTTCTCTACGAGAACTCCGCGAAAGGACGCGCGGCACGCGTCGAGGGCCGGGACTGGCCGAGCCGCGCCTACACAATGATCGGGCTCCATCGCCTGAACAATCTCCAGGCATGTGTGGAGGACGCGCTTGCAAACGATGTCCCCGGAGATTTCATCGAGGCGGGCGCGTGGCGCGGTGGCGCCACGATTTTGATGCGTGCGATCCTGGAAACGTATGCGATCACGGATCGAACCGTGTGGGTGGCCGACTCCTTCGAGGGCCTGCCGAAGCCGAACGCGGGAGACTACCCTGCAGATGCGGGCCTCGACCTCTCCGGCGTCGAATTTCTCGCGGTCTCCCAGGAGGAGGTCGAGCGTGCCTTCAGCCGCTACGGACTCCTCGACGACCAGGTCAAGTTTCTCAAGGGATGGTTCAAAGACACGCTTCCACGCGCACCCTTCGAGAAACTCGCCCTCGCCCGCCTGGACGGAGATCTCTACGAGTCGACAATGGACGGCCTCGTCCACCTCTACCCGAAGCTCTCCACGGGTGGATGTCTCATCATCGACGACTACAACATTCCGGCGGCCGCCCGCGCCGTCATGGACTATCGCAAGGAACACGGCATCACCACGCCGATGACCAAGATCGACGCGAACGGCGTCTTCTGGAAAAAACAGCCGTAGGTGAGAACGGAGAAGTCGATGACACGCCTTGCCGATTTCGTTGGTGACCGGTCCATGTCGGAACTCTACGACACCTATTGGGTCCCCGCTGCGCTCGACGGCTTCGCGCGCGGGCTCGCAGAGCACGTGGCGCCAGGCAACCGGGTGCTGGATCTCGCCTGCGGGACAGGTCTCGTGGCGGGCTACGCGGCCGGGCGCGCGGGGGCAGAAGGCCAGGTCGTAGGCTATGACCCGACCCCGGATCTCCTGAATGCCGCCCGCGCGAAGAGCTTCCCGGGCGCCGCGATCCAGTGGATCGAGGGCTCGGGCGAATCCATGCCTTTCGGGGATGACGAGTTCGATGTCGTGCTCTGCCATCAGGGTCTGCAGTACGTGACAGATCGGGAAAAGACGTTCGCGGAAGTCAGGCGGGTCCTGAAAGCCGGGGGCATGATGCATGCGGGGGTGTGGGCGAGCGCTGCTGGGCAACCCGCCTTTGGCTTCGTCGAGGATGCACTCGCGAAACACATCGGGCCAGAACAGAAGCCCATCCATGCCTGGGCCTTCGGCGGCCTGCCGGAACTCGAGCGCGGAGCCAAGTCAGCGGGCCTGACCGTACAGCGCCTCGAAACGGTCGAGCGCCCGTGGCGCTTTCGATCGATTCAGGAGTTCGTCGACGTTCAGATCGCCTGCGCTGGACGTACGGACGAGGCGGGACAGCTGGCCATGGGGCTCGTCGACCTGGAGGACGAGCGCTGGCTTCCGGCGATCGAAGCATTCGGGGCGGACGCCCGGGCGGCGCTGGCCTCCTACGTCGAAGAGCGCGGCCTGGTCGCCCCCTTCGCGTCCGACGAGATGAGCGCGCGCGCCTGAGCGCCCGCACCCACCTCGCCAGCCTCACCGACTCAGTCGAAGACGATCACCTGGCGTGCGACCGCGCCCTTGCGCATCTGGTCGAACGCCGCGTTGACCTCCGTCAGCGGAATGCGTGACGAGATCATCTGATCGAGGTGCAAGCGCCCGTCGAGATAGAAATCGACGTAGCGAGGCATATCGAATCGAAAGCGGTTCGATCCCATGTAGGAACCGGTGATGTTCTTCTCCTGCAGAGTGACGTCCGTCGCCGAGATCGGCACCATCTCGGTCATCGGCACGACGCCGACGAGCACCGTGGTGCCACCGCGCCCCGTCATCGCGATCGCCTGCTGAACGGTCGGGACCAGTCCGATGCACTCGAAGACAAAATCGGCCCCGCCTTCGGTCAGCTCGTGCACCGCCCCGATCGCCTCGTCGGAGGCCTCGATACAATGCGTGGCGCCCAACTCGCGCGCGAGATCGAACTTCCACGCCTGCGCGTCGATCGCGATGAGCTTGCCTGCCGCGCGCAGCCGGGCCCCCTGAATCGCGGCAAGGCCAACACCACCGCATCCGATCACGACGACGCTCGCGCCAGCGGGGATGTTCACCGTGTTCAACGCCGCACCGAGACCGGTCGTCACTCCACACCCGAGCAGCGCCGCGCGATCGAGCGGCATGTCGTCGCGGATCTTCACCAACGAGCGCTCCGGACACAGCATTTTCTCGGCAAACGACGACAGGTTCGTCAGCTGCTGGATCGGCTCACCATCCTTGGAGAGCCTCGACGGCGCCCCGAAGGGACGGCCCTCGAATTGAACCGGACAGAGGTAGGGTCGACCGCCGGTGCAGAACTTACAGACACCGCACCACGCCGTCATGCATCCGATCACGTGATCGCCCGGCGCGAACCCGCTGACACCTTCACCCACCACCTCGACGATCCCCGCCGGCTCATGTCCGAGCACGCACGGTGGCGGCATCGGCAGCCCGCCCTCGATGACGTGCAGATCACTGTGGCAGATCCCGGAGGCCGAAACCTTCACCAGCACTTCGCCGGGGGCGGGAGCGTCGATATCGATGTCCTCGAGTTCGAGTGGCGCGTTGTTGGCGCGCATGACCGCTGCTTTCATGGTGCATCCCCTTTCATGATCGGGTGTTGGCGGAGTCTCAGATTGTGTCGCTAGCGCATATCGAAGTCGGGAAGACGGGGCGTCGCCATTTCTTCCTCGAACCGGTCGAAGGTCCACGGCCAGGCGGTCGGCACGCCGTTGGCGTCGAGGTACCAGCTCTTGCAGCCGCTCTTCCAGATCGTCGTCTGGGCGGCCTCGATGCGATCCGCGTCGAACCGCGCGGCCGCCTCTCGCGAAACGCTGAGTTCGTGGCACGCACCGGAGCGGACCTGGTCGACCAGCTGCATGATGTAGGAGAACTGCAACTCGGCGACATCGATGAGCGAAAAGTTCCCCACGGGCCCGTTCGGTCCGTTCAACATGAAGAGGTTCGGGAACTCCGGGATCGAGATCGCCATATAGGCCGACGGGCCGTCCTTCCAGATGTCTTCGAGCGCCGTGCCGCCGCGTCCGATGACCTTGATCGGCCGCATGAAGCGATCGACGCGAAATCCGGTAGCAAAGATCAGGACATCCAAGTCGTGCAGCGTCCCGTCACTCGTGCGCGCCCCGGACGGCTCCATCCGGGTGATGCCTTCGGTCACGAGCGTCGCATTGGGCCGCTGGATGGCCTCGTAGAAGTCTGGCGACATGATGAGACGCTTGCACGCCGCCCGGTAGTTGGGGCGAAGCTTCTCCCGGAGGGTCGGGTCCTGCACGCTGGTCTCGAGATTGGCCACGCACGCGTCGTGGATCGCCTGCAGCTGTGGCGAGTTCGCATCGACGAGGGCGTTGGAAAAACCGTCGGCCAGCAGAGTCGACATGTCGGAACGCAGCTGCCGCATGATTCCGGGCTGCTCCCGGAAGTCAGCTCTCTCCTCGTCGCTGTACGCAGGGTTGTCGATGGGCATGACCCATTGAGGAGTACGCTGAAAGACCGTCAGCGCCGCCACCCGGTCGACGAGTGCCGAGATGATCTGGATCGCCGTCGAGCCCGTCCCCATTACGCCGATGCGTTTACCTGCGATCGGCGTATCGTGGTTCCAACGCGCGCTGTGGAAGGTCGTCCCCGCGAAGGCGTCGAGGGCCTCGATGTCTGGATAGGATGGATGGTGGAGCACGCCCGTCGCGGCGATGACGAAATCACCCACGTCGGTCGATCCGTCGGCCATCTCGATCTTCCAGCGTCCGCCGTCGAATTCGCACCGGATGATCTCTTTGCCGTACTGAATCCGCTCCTCCACCTCGTAGCGACGCGCGACGTCCTCGAAATAGGTCTGAATCTCGGCGCCCGGCGAGAAGCGATGGCTCCAGTCCGGGTTCGGCGCGAACGAATAGCTGTAGAGGTGCGAGGGCACGTCACAGGCGATGCCCGGGTAGGTGTTCTCGCGCCAGGTACCGCCGAGGCGGTCGGCTTTCTCGTAGATGGCGAAGTTGTCGAAGCCGGCGTCCCGGAGCTTGATGGCGCTGAGGAGGCCCGCCATGCCGGCGCCGATGATGAGGAACCGGAGGTCGGAGCGCGCCGGGCCGGCGGGCGGCGTATGCGGGTCGGTCGTCATATCCTCCTCGAGGCTGCAAGCGGCAGGGGCCTCCTTTATCCCGTTGTCAGGAGATCTGGAAATGCCGCCGCAAGCTGTATGATGGCCGACACGTGACCTCCGGTGCCCGCAATCCTGTCTCCGCCCTTCTGACCCAGAGCGAGAAGAGCGCGCGCGAGTATCCGCTATGCGCCGCCCAGGTCGCCCTGGCGCGACATGGCGAGCTGCTGGCGTTCCAGACCTTCGGCCGTGCTCCCTTTGCGGGGGGAGCGGCAGGCGGGGGACGCGATGCCGATGCCGACAACCGGACCCTGTTCTCGATCTACTCGGTCACCAAAGCCCTGATCTCCGCAGCCAGTTGGATCCTGCTGCAGGAGCGCGCGATGGCACTCGACGATCGCGTCGTGGACTACATTCCCGAGTTTGGGAGCCATGGGAAAAACGCCGTCACTGTCGCGCAGCTCCTCACCCACACGGCCGGGTTCCCGAGAGCCCGACTCCCCACCATCGATTGGCCGGATCCCGAGCGACGGCTGCGACACTTTTCTGGGTGGACCCTCGATTGGACACCGGGAAGCCGCTTCGTCTACCACGGCACCGCCACCATGTGGGTCCTGGCGGAGCTCATCACCCGCCTGAGCAACCTCGACTACCGCGACTTCGTTCGCACCCGCATCGCGGAACCGCTCAGCCTCGAGAACCTCCACATCGGGCTCCCGCCCACCGAGAACGATCGCGTCGCCGATGTGATCGGCATCGGAGAGCCGAAATCCGCGGACGAACGAACGGTGGCTCCCGTCGATGCACCCATCGTGAGCGAGAACATGATCGGGGACGCGAACCACCCGGAGCGTCGCGCGATCGGCGGGCCCGGCGGTGGCGCCATCGCGACCGCAGCCGACATCGCCCTCTTCTATCAAGGCCTCCTCGCCGACGCCGAAGGCCGCGGCGCGCACATCTGGCACCCGGACATGCTGCGCGATGCGTGGTCGGTGCGAAACGTTGCCTTCGTAGACCCCATGACCAAGCACCCCGCGCTCCGCGGGCTCGGGATCGTGCTCGCGGGCGCCGAGGGCAAGCTGTGGCGGGGCTTCAGCGAGGACTGCTCACCCCGCGCCTTCGGTCACATGGGAGCCGGTGGACAGATCTCGTGGGCCGATCCCGCGACCGGGATTTCTTTTGCGTTCCTCACCAACGGCGCGCACCGGGACCCGGTCCGCCAGGGCACCAACGGGTACCTGCTCTCGACGCTGGCCGCAGCCTGCACCGCGCGGTAGGGGCGGCATACGTCAGGCGTTGCGGACATCCAGACGGTTCGCTAGGCATCGGGGCATGGGGTCGGGGCGTGGGGCGTACGGCATGCGGAGCTCCACCTCATGTCAACGAGCGGCAACCGCCGCCGTCATCGTCAGCCTGCTGCACGCCACCACCTTTGCCGGCTGCGTTCGGTACCGCGCCGCCCCGCTCGACACGATCCCGTTCCAGGACCGCGCCATCGTCCACGAGCGAAACGGGGTGCGCGTCTCTGCGAGCGCCCTCGGTCATGACGAAGCGCGTACATTGTTCGGCGTCCCGCTGGCGAAGCACGGGATCCAGCCCGTGTGGCTCCGGATCACCAACGAGACCGACGACACCTATCTCTTCTTTCAGCAGACGGTCGATCCCAACTACTACGCGCCCGTGGAGGCCGCCTACAGAAGCCATTTCTCCGGCACCAAGCGCGTATTGAGTCTCGGCCTCGTGGCGGTGTTTTTGTGGCCCGTCATTCTCGCGGCCCCTGTTCCCTACCTGAGCGCTCGCATCGCCAACCGCCGAATGGACGAGCTGTTCGAGTCGCGCGGGATCGGCAACCACTACATCTCCCCAGGCCACACGATCGAGGGATTCGTCTTCACGCGCGTCGATGAAGGCACCAAGAAGGTCCCGGTCACGCTGCTCGGACCGACCGGCACGCGATCGTTCGATCTCTTCGTACAGGTCCCGGGCGGCAACGCCGACTACGCCCGCATCGACTTCGAAACCCTTCACGCACGCGACACGATCCGCGACATCGACGACGACACGCTGCAGGACACCCTGGCGGCCCTGCCCTGCTGTACGACGAACGCACGAGGAACCCGGAACGGCGATCCGCTGAATCTCGTCATCGTCGGAACGTTCGAGCAGCTCCTCACCGAGCTCACCCGGGCGGGGTGGGACGAGACCGACGTACTGACTCTCGCGTCGGGCGCCCGGACGGCAGGCGCCTTCCTGTTCGGCTCGACGTACCGACACTCACCAGTCAGCGAGCTCTTTCTGTACGGTCGCTCCCAGGACGTCACCTTTCAGAAGGCACGCGACACGATTCACGGACGCAATCACCTGCGCCTCTGGCTCGCCCCCCTACGCCTGAACGGCACGCCGATCTGGGTGGGACAGGTCAGTCGTGACATCGGCATACGGTTCACGACGACCACCTGGAACCTCACGACGCACGCCATCGATCCCAACGTCGACGATTCGCGGGAGGCGATTGTCGGAGACCTCTTGCAGACGGGACGGGTGGCCGTGGTCGGCTACCTCGCGGGCTTCGATGCGTCGACCCGGGACGCCCCGGCGCGCAATCTCAGCGGCGACCGCTACCACACCGATGGCTACCGGGCCCTGACGATCCTCGCCGAGGAGCCGATGGCGCCAGAGTTCTTCCCCGCGGGCGCCCTGGACGATTCCGGGGCCGACCTCACGATCGAATGACTGCCGGCGCCCCACTGCACGCCCCGTCAAGCGCCCCGCTCCTTTCGAGCGGTCGCCTGACGGGACGTCGTCCCGGCCCATTCAGACCGCCGGATCGTCGTTGCACGTGAAGAGAAAGCTCTCGACGAAGTTGGGCTCGACGAGGCCGTAGGTAGTGATGTGGCCGCGGCCTTTCGAGACCTTCGTCCCCTTCTTGTTGAGCGTACCTTGCAGCACGGTGATCGTACTTCCTCCAGCAAACGTAGGCGCCGTGGTGCAGATGAAGCTCGAGGACTCGTTCAACTTCGGCTTTTTGGCGCTGCCCTTGTCGTCACACGAGCAGGTGTAGAAGCTGTCGTTGAGGGCTCCGATACCGGCAAAAGGAATCTCCGCGCTGAAGTTGCCCGCCGAGCCCGGATCGAGGAAGAGCCCGAATCCGTAGGTCGGATGGTCCTCGGCGGTCCCGCCGCACGTGAGGACGAGTCCGGTACCGATCCGATCGCTACAATTCTTGCCGGCGTGCGCGGCCGTTGCGCAGAGCGCGAGGCCAAGGACGATGAAGAGACTACGAAACATGGTCGAGTGTGACATGGGACACCTCCAGGGCAGTGAAGGACCCTCGCGATGAGGATCGAGTGAGCGTCGGTCATGCGCCCCGCCAACGATCCCCAGAAAGGAATCGCCGCGCTCGAGAAATGTGGTTTCGGGCTGGCTCATGACGATTCGGAGCCTAGGGGTGAGCCCGGTTACCGCCAATCCGAGAACGGTTACGTTGCGGTAATCTCGGCCATACGAGCGGCACTGGCATCCGCCGGAGATTCCCGCCCCAACCCGAAAAGCCCTTCTCTAGCGGGGTGCTGGACCCAGCGGTCCGGGCCGATGTCCGGACAGGGAGCTACGGCTGAGCGCTGGCGATGGTCTCCAGCGCTTCCCACCGAACGTAGAGATCGGCGAGGTCCGCTTCGACGGCCTCGAGACGTGCGGTGTCCGCGGTGATCTCGGATCCCGAACGCTTGTAGAAGTCGGCCCCGGCCATCGCCGCCACGAGCGCGTTCTTCTCGGTCTCGAGCGCCTCGATCCGTGCCGGAAGCTCCTCGAGCTCGCGCCGCTCCTTGAACGTCAGCCGGCGTGGCCCCTGGCGCGCGGGCTTCGGCCGCGGCTGCTTCTTGGCTGCGGCTGGCGCCGCTGCCGCAACGGGTCGCTGCCGACCCCAGTCGTCGAAACCACCCACGTACTCGCGGACATGACCGTCCCCCTCGAACACGAGGGTCGACGTCACGACGTTGTTGATGAACGCGCGATCGTGACTGACGACGAGCAAGGTCCCCGAGAAACCCGCGAGCCACGCTTCGAGCATTTCCAGCGTCTCGATGTCGAGGTCGTTGGTCGGCTCGTCGAGCACCAGGAGATTGCACGGACGCGCGAGGAGGCGCGCGAGCTGCAATCGGTTGCGCTCGCCACCGGACAGCTGCTGCGTCGAGCCCCGTATCTGCTCGCGCGTGAAGAGAAAATCCTCGAGGTAGCCCACGATGTTGCGTGGGCGTCCGTCGATCGTCACGGTGTCGCCCGCGTCGCAGACGTTCTCTCGCACGGTCTTGCTGTCATCGAGCACCGCGTGCAACTGATCGAAGCGCGCGACCTCGAGACTGGTGCCGTGATGCACCTGCCCGCCGCTCGCGGGAAGCTCGCCCAGCAGCAGTCGCAGCAGCGTGGTCTTGCCGCACCCGTTGGGCCCGATGATGCCGATGCGATCGCCTCGCACGATGGTCGTCGTCAACGGCTCGACGACCGTGCGGCCGTCGAACGCATGGGACAGCGCCTCCGTACGAAGGACGATACGGCCGCTGCGCTCCGCCTCCTGCAGCCGTGCGCGGACCGTGCCGGCGACGTCACGACGGGCACGACGCGTCTCGCGCATACTCTCCAATGCGCGCACGCGTCCTTCATTCCGGGTGCGACGTGCCCGGATCCCGCGGCGCACCCAGACCTCCTCGGCCGCAAGTTTCTTGTCGAAGAGCGCATGCTCGCGGGCCTCGGCGTCGAGCAGCGCCTCCTTCCGCGCCAGGTAGGTGGTGTAGTCGCACGGATAGCTGCGGAGGGCGCCGCGATCGAGATCGAGAATCCGCGTGGCGAGGCGACGCAGAAACTCGCGGTCGTGCGTGACGAAGATGAGCGCGCCGGAGCGCTGCAGCAGCATGTCCTGCAGATCGACAATGGCGTCGATGTCGAGGTGATTCGTCGGCTCGTCGAGGAGCAGAAGATCGGGCTCGACGATGAGCGCGCGAGCCAGCAGGACGCGACGTTTGATCCCCGCCGAAAGGTCAGCCACCGACGCCTCGCGCTCGAGGCCGAGACGGGACAGCGTCTGTGCGACCCGGGTCTCGACCTCGCGGGCGGCAAGCGCACGTCCGTCGAGCGCGCGCGCGAGTTGCGCGCCCACGGTACCGTCGAGCGCCCGCGGCACCTCCTGCGGAAGCTCGGCCACCGCGAGTCCCTGGCGCCGGCTGACCGTCCCCGTATCCGGCTCCAACACTCCCGCGAGGATGCGCAGGAGCGTCGATTTCCCGGCGCCGTTCCTCCCCACGAGCCCGATGCGCTCGCCGCGCTCGATCTGGAGATCGACCTCGTCGAGCAGGGGAATCCCGTCGAGCGCGTAGCTCGCGCTGGTCAGTCCGAGTTCGGCCATCGGGTATCCGGCGCTAGCGCCGCTAGGACCCGAGCGACGCGACTTCGTGGATCTCGCGGACGAGCGGAGGATGCGATGGCTGGTCCACCGCGCGAGAGTTCAGGGCGGACTCCATGGCGGCGAGCACGCCGTCGAGGGCCGCGCCCAACCGCTGCTGCTGCCGCCGATGTCGCAGCACCTCGCTCACTGCAAGCGCCGGAGCCAGAGCGACCAGACGGGCCAGCCTCCGTGGCGTCCGGAACGTCGCCCAACTGCGTCGCGCGTTGATCAGCACCAGGCCGAGCACTTCGACGAGCACGGACGCGAGACCGTTGCCGCGGCCCTCGATCGCGAACACCTCGTCGGCGACCACCTTGGACATCGGAGTATCGAGCATGTCCGACACGAGCGCTGCAAATCCTGGCCTCGCGACATCGGCCGGCGGGCGATAGCGCACACACACGCGATCGTAGCGCCCAAGATGGGCGTCGCTGCCGCCCCAGGTGACGATGTCGTCGGCGACGTACGTCGCGTCCCGGTCCGCTCGCGTCGTCAGATGGCGCGCCAACCCATCAGCGGCACCATCGCCCGCACCACGGTCCGCGAGCGCGCGCGCAACGTCGGGGCGCGACCGGAGACGGTTGTGCACCGCCAGATAGCGCGCGAGCCGCCGCGCGCTATCGCTCCCGAAGCCACCATTCACGACCTCGATGAAGCGACAGGCTCCGATGGCCGTCAGCGTCGTCTCGAGGTCGAGCGAATGGCCGTCGAGTGGATGCGAAAGTCCGTGGGCGATGCGGTGCGCCCGACAGTAGGCCAACACCCGGTGCAGCTCCGGACGCGGAGCGTCGGCCGGACGACAAGCCTCCTGCATCTCCGTGAGCCATGCCGCCGAAATCCCGTAGTGCCACCCACCGCGTTCGGCCATGCGCTCGGTGCCGCCGTACAGCAACACCTCGGGGGCAGAGGCGTAGCGACCGCTTCCCGTCGGCGCCTCGACCACGGTCTGCAGCTCGCCACCGATCGCGACACGGTCGTTCGCGTTCGCAAGGTCCACGAGATCCGGATCGAAGGCGCGGGTCGTCTCGTTCAGGTGATCGGTCACGAAGACCAGGTCGGCGACGCCGCCCGGAGCGACCAGCCGCGCGATCTCCTCGGGCGTGGTTCGGGACTCGGTCCAATCGAAGTCCTCGGCGGACTCACCCGTTACACGCGCCACCGCATCACGGATGAAGGCATCCATCGGACTCGCCCTATTGTTGGATTGCCGTGTGTGACAGTGCGTAATGACGGCGAGTGTATCGTGACTGCGCATCGCTACGACGCGGCGGCCTCGGAGCCACACGAACTGCAGCCTCCGCTGCCGCAGCCGCCCGCCGTCGCGGACGGTAGCTCGATCGGGCGATCGCCAGCGTGAATCGGATGGCGACCCATCGCCTGGTACCACTCCTTCACGCTCGCGACCTTGTGCATGTTCTCGAGGATCTGGCGCCAGCCGACACCCGTATTGTAGGCGCAGAACGAGATCTCTCCCATCTGCGTTCCGTACGGAATGATGCAGCGCTCGGTGCGACGGAAATCGTAGTTGAAGAGATCCTGAAACCACATGCCCGCGATGAAGAGCGCGCGCCATTCGAACGTACTCGCGTCGTCTTCCCCAGCGAAGTCGCGTGCCCCCGTCTGGCTGACGAGCTGTCGCAGCAACGAGGTGAAGGAGACCGGCGAGGCCGCCGCGTTGTAGTTGCGCAGCAGCGCCAGCCCGATCTGCGCCATCGTAATCGTGTTGCCCCCAGCGGCATCCGCAATCTTCCGGAAGTCACTCAGAAGCTGCTCCAGATCTACGATCTCGGAGAGCGGCACCGCCTGCTTGGTTTCCTTGTGCACGAAGAGCACCGTGCCGATGCCACAGTTTGGATGGCAACCGCACTTGAGACTGCCCCAGTCGGCGTTCGCGCCCAGCATCAGATCCACGACGTCCGAGAAGGGGCCCATCGCCGACAGCGGGAACCAATCGCGCTGCGGCGCGGTCATGCCGGTCTGCGTTCGGACGTCATGCGCCAGATGGGAGAGCGTGTACCGGCGCGCGTGTCGCGTCTCATCGTCGATGTCGTCGTCCCGCCCCGTGAACGAGACCGGCTGAAACGAAACGACCGTCACCTTGTCGGCGTTCTGGATGGCGAAATCGACGATGGCCCCAACCTGATCATCGTTGATGCCTTTGACGATGGTGGGCACCAGCACGACGTCGATATCCGCGGCGGCCAGATTCTCGATCGCCTGCTGCTTCACGTCGAACAGGTTCGAGACCTTCCGATGGGCGTGAGCGGCGTTGTCAGTGCCGTCGAACTGCAGGTACGCGATCCGAAGACCGGCCTCCTTCGCCTCCAAGGCGAACCCTGGGTCCTCGGCGAAGCGCACGCCGTTGGTCGAGCACTGCACCGCGAAGTAGCCGACCTCACGCGCGTACCGGATGGCGTCGAGAAAGATCGGCGAGAGGGTCGGCTCGCCTCCCGAGAAGTTGATCGACATCTGCCGCTTCGGCTTCACCTGCACCGCATCGTCGAGGATCTTCTTGACCTCGGCCAACTCGAGCTCGTGCACGTAGCCCACCTGATTGGCGTCCATGAAACAGGCGTCGCACATCATGTTGCAGCGGTTCGTGAGATCGATCACGAGCACCGCGCCCCGCCCGTACTTGATGGTGGACTTGCCGTGGTTCCGGAGCTTCGTGATCGGTGTGGTGAAGTCACTCCCGGGATGCAGGCTCTCGATCCGTGCCAGGAACGACGGATCGATTGCCATGACGTCGGTGAAGTCGCCGTGCAAGGGACAGGTCTTGTCCATGACGATCTTGCCATCGCGCTCGAGAATCGTGGCCCGGATCTCCCCGGGGGTCTCGTCGAGCAGGGTCTTCCAGTGACGTTTCCCGGAAAGGATGGCGGCGCGCGCCTCCTTGATGCAGACCGGACACAACGAGTCGGTCTCTCGTGGCCACCCGAGCACCGGCCGGTTCTGCTGCGCCCCCTTCTGGAGCGGAGCCGGAGCCCAGGGGGGCTGAAACCCGGGCTTCCCCGCGGCATCCACCACGGTCCGCGTCACGTGCCACGCGATCGAAGCCGCCTGGGACAACGCACCATCGATCACTCGAGCAACTCCCATGGTCCTCGCTCCCTCCGCCGCGTCGGCGACGCGCCTGTTAGCCTACCGTCGCTATGCGTTTCTGGAAACGGGGTCAACCGACGTCCCGACCCGAGCGCAACGTCTCCCGAAGAAGTGGGTTAGAACGAAAATCATGACGAAACGGGCGTGGATTGTCCTTCTCGCACTACTACTGCTGCCGGGGATGCCGGGCCTGGCCGACGCCAAGGACGGCCGTGGCCACAAGGGTGGGCACGGCTATGGCAGTGGGCGTGGTCACAAAGGTGGGCACGGCTCCCTCGGAGCGCGCAGCCACAAGGGCGGGCATGGCCGCGTAGGCAGGCACGGGTATCGCGGCGGGCGCTCCACCGGTGGGCACAGCTACAATCGTGGACACGGCTACAGCAGGCGACACGGCTACAAGAATCGACGCAGCCACCGGCGGCATGGCTATAAGGGTCGATACGACCACCACGGCCATGGCTATCGGGGCTACGGGCGAGGATACCGAGGGGGATGGTGGGGCTACTGGGGGTACCCGGCCTACGGATACGGCTACCCTTACGTCTACCCCTACGTGTACCCGTACCAGTCTGAGACCAGGGTCGTCATTGAAGAGCAGCCCGTCTACATAGAGCGACCGCCAAGTGCGGCGGGAGCCCCCTCCCCGCCCGAGGAAGGATATTGGCACTATTGCGAGAGCGCCGCGGGCTACTACCCGGACGTGCCGAGCTGCCCCGAGGACTGGATCAAGGTCCCGCCGAGGCCCGAGTAGCGCGATGCCCCGGACACTTACGCTTCTCCTCGTCGTCGGGAGTGCGCTCGCGCTCTCGGCCTGCGCCCACTACCCGGTCGGCCCAAGTCTGATGGTGCTCCCTGGCACCGGGAAGGACTTCTCGCGCTTCCAGGACGACGACGCGATGTGCCGCGACTACGCGGGCTACCGATCGACACCGGGTGCGCGCGATGCGGCAACCGAAAATGCGGTCACCTCCGCGGTGGTCGGCACGGCGGTAGGCGCCGCAGCAGGTGCAGCCATCGGTGCGGCGGCCGGGGACCCCGGCGCCGGCGGGGCCATCGGTGCTGGCAGCGGCCTGCTCCTTGGCACCGCCGCGGGGACACAGCGCGCTGAGTATGCCGGCAGCACCCTCCAGCGCCGCTACGACGACGCGTACCTGCAGTGCATGTATGCCAACGGCAACCAGATCCCCGTGCCCCCGGGGTCGTTTGCCACGTCCGCGTCGCAAACCAGGCCGTACCGTCCACCGCCGCCGCGGGCCGGCCCCGCGCCACCTCCACCTCCGTATTAGGCCACAAGGGGGACCGGGACCAGGAGGCGACGCCTACTGCACCGGCGTGGGAACGGGGAGCGCGGGAAGCGGCAGATTGCAGGACGACGGATAGGGCACGAACGACTGCACGCCGCTCCGATCTGCACAATCCACTGCAAAGTCAGTGACGCACCCAAGGCAGAACACGGCATCGGCCAGCGTCGCCACCGGCCCGCCACATGGGGTGTCGGCGTGAATGGCGTTTGCCGGCACCGTCACGTCCGGGCAGGTCGTCGCAAAACCGATCTCGCTGAGGGCGAGGTCGTCACCACCGCCGCTGCCACCGAACGCCTGCAACCCAGGATCGACGACCTGGACTTCTTGATCGCACGCGGCGTCGGCGCCTCCACACACCCGGCAAATCTTCGCGATCCTCCGTGCGTCTGCCCGACCGAGGTATGCCTGCGCCTCCAACCTCGGACATTGATCCGCGTGCTTGCCCTTGAATCGATCGTGCCAACACTTGCCGATCGCCTTGGTCCGGCCGAGTAGATACTTCACCGTCTCCTTGCCGATCGCCTGCTGGCATTTCGCGAGCGCCCTGCTCACCACGGCCGTCTCGGCTTCGACCAGGTCGTCATAGTAGAGTGCCATGGCACGATCGGTCGCCGCGTCGTTGATGCACGCGACGCACAGCGACACCTCACGACAGTCGGTCAGGTCGTTCGTGCACCCCGCGCCATCGATGTCGGGACACACGCTGGGAAGACCGAGATCGATCTGCATGTCGAGATTGTCATCGGCGTCGCCGCAGATACCGTTCAGGCCACCACACTCCCGGTTGATCCGATCCTCGAGTCGCTCGTATGATCTGGCGATCTTGGCCAGGGTTCGCGGGTCGGCAAGGCAGTACGCCAAACGCGCGCCGGGACCAGGATCTGGTCCGAGCTTGCCCTTCAACAGTCGCTCTTCGCACCGCTTCAGTGCCGAGACCTTGCCCTTGGCAAACGCGCCACCAGCCCGGGCCACAGCGCGCTGACAGCGTGCCGGATCCGCCGGTACGGGCGTCGACGAGGCCGTCGGGACGGGCTCGGTGGTCGTCGTCGCGAGCGGCGACGGCACTGGAGTGCTCGTCGCGGTTGCCTGCGCCACGGTGGCCGTCGGCAGCGGCGTACTATTGGCCGTGGGGCCGGTCGTGGTCGTCGGCGTGCTACCCGCTATCGTCACCGTCGGCGTCGGCGTGCTGTCCGCTACCGTCAGCGTTGGCCCCGGCGTGCTCCCTGCTGTCGTCACCGTCACCGTCGGCGTCGGCGTGCTGCCTGCTGTCGTCGGCGTGCTCGGAGTCGGCGAAGGCGAGGGGGCCAGCACCGCCGTGGGGGTCGCCACCGGCGCACACACGACTGAGCTGCTACTACCCGACGACGGTGGCACCACGACGATCTCAGCCTGCTGATTGCCGCTACCCGCATTGCCGCCGTTCGTCACGTCGTCAACGGTTTCGAACGGCGCACACCCGTCTATCCGCAACCCAACGTCCTGGTTGTCGTCCGCGGTGTTCCCTACGAGGGTCAGGTCGGGCGAATTCGACACCACGAACCCGTTTCTATAGCTACCGCTGGCCGTACACCCTTCGACACGCGCCCCATCGCAGTGGTCGAGGTGAATTCCGCTGGTACCGCGACTATCGATCGCCTGCGTGGCGTTCAGGGTCGCACAGGGAGAGTTCAGTACGCGGATGCCACCATGCGCCGCGTCGGTGACCGAGTTCTGCGACAGCACGACGCCCGGACTGCTGTCGACGAAAATGCCCTGCTCCACTCGCGTATGAACGATGGTGCACTGCTCCACACGATTGCCCTGCCCCTGGTACACCCGGATCCCCAAGGCGTTGTCCTCGATGTAGAGTCCGGTGAGAAGCGCGCCGGTCACTCCGTTCAACCGGATGCCATTGTAGGCCCCAATGACATGAATGTTCCGGATGGTCAGTCCGTCGAGCCCGTCCACCCGGATGCCGTCCTGACTCGCGTTCGGGGTACCGTGAATGATCGGAGGATTGGCTACGTCCGCAGCCTCGATCGTCAAACCGTCCTGCGCCCCATCGACGAGCACCCGCTCGTGGTAGTCTCCCGGCGCCACCTGGATCGTGTCCCCGGGCCCCGCGGCGTCGACCGCGTCTTGAATCGTCGGCTGGTCGCCAGGCACTGCGATCAGCGCACCCGACGCCTCGGTCACCACGCTGGCAAGCAGCCCCACACACAGGACGACGAGCGGACACCACGCTTTTGATTCGCACATGCTGATGGCTCGGCCGGGGCCGCCATCAGACTGGGGCGGCGTCGGTGTTCCGTGTCATAGCACAACCGCACGAAGGGTATGAAAGAGGCGGGACGAAACCAGCAGACCGCACAGCGTCGCCCGGGCACATGAACGAACGCTGCAACCTCACGGCCTACCGATCCGTGACGTGCGTACCCATACATCCCGTGATCATCGGAAGGTCGAGAAACGTCTTCAGCCCCGGCCCCTCGGCCTCACAGACCAGGGGCACGGCGTTCACCAGATGGAAGCCGGTCGTACTCAGGCCCTGCGCGACACGATCCTTCTGCGAGAGCTCGGGCGGAAAATCAACGTCGATGATCAGGTTTACATCGCCCTCGATCTTGATCCGCCATCCCGAGGCGCGCGGAATGTCCATCTTCGTCTGGAGCCGGGTCTGCTCGATGTCATCCATGTACCAGATCTGCTCCTGGATGATCTCGGTGCCTTCCGCCGTCGTGCCGCTGTGTCGATAGTGGTTCAAGGCGATCGTCCCCTTCTCGATCTTGCCCGACGCAGCTTCGATGTCCTGGTTGGCCAGGATGAAATCGTTCGCGCGGTCGTAGGAGACAACTTTGCTACCGAGGCCTTCGGCGATCATGTCGATCGGCTCGTACCAACTGCTGGCCAGAAACTCGACGTAGGGGTTGGTCTTCGCTTCCTCTGGCGTCTTGCCGAGATTCATGACCTCGCGAACGACCCCGGGCGACTCGTACGCGCGACAATCGCCACATTCGGTCATCGTGATCCGGTCGATCCGATTGCACCAGCCGGTAAACGTCAAGGGAAAGCGCTCGGCAATACCACCCGGATTGCAACCGGAGGCGTGCAGGTTGACGCCCCCCTTCTTGCACGCCGCGTCGATCGACGCGGCGACCGCGGGATTCTGATTGAACGGAAACCAGTACGGGCACGGCGTGATGACGTGCTTCCCGGACTCCAGCAACCGGCACATCTCGCCAAAGTCCCACGGCATCGGACAGTAGAGGACGCAATCCGCATCCAGCGCCATGATGGCGTCGACGTCCTGCGTGGCCAGGACACCGGTCTTCCCCGCCCCGACGATGTCGCCGGCGTCGCGCCCCGCCTTGTCGTCGCTGTACACCTTCACCCCGACCAGCTCGAGCTTCGGATGCCGGATGATGCCGCGAAGCGCAGCACTCCCCACTACACCGGTCGCCCACTGGATGACTCTGTACGTCCTCACAATCGAAGCCTCCGATTCCTACTACTGACAGTTGAGATCCATTTCCGATCCCTCGTGATCCGACGGCCAACAGATCGGGTCCGGCAGCGGACCGCACGAGGGCGAGAACGGATTGGGATCGTCGGCGAAGATGCGCGTCGCGCTGCCATCCGCGTCGTCGTCACTCGCGGGGTCGAGGGTCGCCGCGCAGAGCGAGCCGGGACCCGGCGGGATCAGGAAGGTGAAGTCGATGCGCGCACCGACGTTGGCCACGGTCGACTCCAGATCGGTCAGATCGCTGCTGCCTCGGCCAGACGTGCAGCCGACACCAGTCCCGGGATTGCACTCGGGATTGCCGGCCGCAAGGTACGTGTCGGTCCAGCCACGCCCCGTGAACTCCGTGTAGACGAACGATCCCGGCGCAGCGTTGAAGTCTCCGGTGATCGCGCCGGGGGTATCGACATCGTGCTTCTCCTCTACGAAGAGCGCCATCTGCACCGCCTGACAGTCCCGGTTCGTCACGGCACCGGCCGTCACGCACTCCGTCGGGCAACTGCCTGCGCACGGATCGTTGCCCTGATCGACCCCGGCAGCCAGATGCGTCGAGAACACGTCGACCGGACCGATCGGGTGATCGAGGCGTACCCAGGTCACGTGCCGGAACCCGAGATGGAGTAGGCGGACCTCGCTGTCGAGGACAGGATACTTCGTGAGCACCAGCTCGTCGTCGACGCCGTTCGTCGCCTCGTAGAAGATCTCGTACGGGGCGGGACATGCCGTCTCACGCTCGACCTCGAGGATCGGGACGAGGGAGGGCAGGATCTCCTGCAGCGTCACCACATCGGGACACCCGCTATCCGCAATCCAATCATAAAGCAGCGACACCCGGTCTTCGGCGCGGCAACCACCCGGCACGCAGAACAACCCATGGAGGAGATTGAGATTCGCCACCGTCAGATCGTCATCGACGCATGCTGCCGGCGCGGGAGCATCCTTGGCGCGAAAGGACCCCACCTGGTTCCGCTTCACGAGCCCGCCGAACTCCGCACAGTAGCGCGTGTCATCGACGCGAAGCACGATCGAGACGGGCGCCGACTGGGCGGCCGCCTCGAGTCCGCACGGCCACTCACCGCCCCGGGCCGTGACGACGATCCGCCCACCGTTCTTGCGCTGCTGCAGTTGGATTCTTCTGATGCCCCCCGACCCCAGCGGATCATCCTTGTATTTATAGCCGTGGGTCGCACCATCGCCCTTCTTCGCCGTCCACTTGGTCGGCTCCAACGGAATCTCGGCGCGACACTCGCCCGCGGCATTGGACACGAATACCACCAGCGACGCCCCCTGCGTCGGATCGGGGAACGGCGCTCCGATGGCAGGATCGACCGCCGAGCGGAACGACAGCGAGCGCTGGGCAGGATTCTTCTGGCTGGCGCGGAGCCGCAACGACTTCCCGCCCACGGGCACATTCGCTGCCGCAGCGTGGCTGGGAATCGCCAGGGCGACCACGACAATGACGACTGCGAGCGCCACACCAGACACAGGCGGCACACGACCTGGCCGCCCCGCACATCCCGTGGACACGTCGCAAGCTCGATTCATGATGGAGTCCTCCTGTCGCGGTAGCCCCGGGCGACACGGAGGGTCACATCACAATTCCGGCCGTTCCTCCAGCAGCGGCGCTACTGCGACTGCGGCCCGATCGGATAGCTGATGTTCACGTTCCCCTTCGGGTGCCAGTACAGATCGATCTGTGCCATTGCATCCACCGCGTGGTCGGTCGTGTTCTCGTAGAGCGCCTCGATCTCGTACTCGTGACTCTTGAAGATCGGGAAACCCTCTGCACTGTCGTAGACGGGGATCTTCGAGATCTGCACGCGCTCGGGCTCGTACTCGACGTCGGTTTGCCAGAGCACGGTGTCGGTCGTCACGTCGATGAGTCGGAGGTAGCGGGCATGATTGTGCACATGCACGACCGCGTAGTGCACCGTGCCGTCGATGGCCAGGAAGTTCCGGTAGCGCTTGCGCGTGACCTGCCGGCCCGGTGGCACCATCCAATGCGCCGGGGCCTCCCCTACCAGCACGCAATGCGTCGACACGTCGTCGTTGACCGGCTGCCCCGCGGGCGGATGGTACACTTCGAGATCCTCGACCTCCATCGTCAGTCCGGTCTTGTAGAGCTTCTTGCGCGGCCGACCATCGTCGATGTTGCGCCAATACTCGACGGTGGCGCGCACACGCGCCGAGCGATCGATGTCGGGAATGTGATTGTTCAGCACCATCCCGAGGAGCGTCAGCGAGCGCTGCTCGGGCCCCACCGCGCCAATGACCTGACTCAGCGGCATGCCGAAGCCCTCCGGAAATCGGATCTCCTCGCTCCCGGTGGCCGTCACCATGAGGCGCGTGCCGTTCACCATCTGCAACTGGCTGTGACAGAAGAACTCATCACCGATGCGCGCTCGGGTCGTCGCATCGACGACCTCCGTCCGATAGCCAGTGACCCAATCGAGCACCGAAAAGTCGACGGGCTGTCGATCGAACGGACCGGCCATCGAGTGGTAGATCTGGTCGATCGCGAGCGGTGCCGTCTCGATGACCATGGTGCGCGGACCATCGGCCGCACTGCGCGGTGCCGTCTCGGCATCTGCCACCGGCCGTGCGGCATCGGGTGGCGCGGCGACAGTATCCTGCGCGGGCAGCGCGGCGCGCGTAGCTTCGCCCGGCGCCGCCACGGCCTGCACCGGCGTCTCGGCGTCGCTACCGGTCGATGGGGCCTCGCTCGTGCACCCCGACGTCAGGAACGCGCAGACGAGCGAAACCATCATCAGCACACGCGTCGCGCGACCCTCCATCAAGGCACCCATAGTAGCGCCGACTGTAGAAGACCCCCGTCGGTACCGTCAACATAGCTATTCCCGCGCGCGCGATCACCGGGGCACGCCGCAGCCTCAGTCCCGGTCTTCTCCGATCGCGGACGCGATGTTCGCCAGATCCGCAGTGAGCGTCCGCGCCGCGAGCGCGTAGTGGAGCGCGCACCAGAGATTCAGGAACGCGAGAATCGCCAAGGCCATGCGCAACGACTCCTGGCCATACGCGGGACCGAGCAGATCACTCAAGACGCCAACGAGTTGCGGCCCGAGACCGAGGCCGATGATGTTCAGGATGAACAACGTCAGGCTCGAAGCCAGCGCGCGCATGCGTACGCTGACGAGGCTCTGGATGAGCGCGAAGGTCGGCGCCAGATAGAACCCCCCAAGGAACGCCGGCACGACGTAGAGGACGAGCGCCAACCAGAAGTCGTCCGCCAACAACGCTGCGACCAGGATCGGGACGTACCCGCCCTTGGCGGCGGCGACGACCCAGACCCGCCAGCGCTCGTCACGCCGGGCCAGCACGTCGGTCAGCCGCCCGGCGGTAAAGGTCCCGAGCCCCCCGAAGAGGCCCGTCATGAGGGCCAGGGTAACCCCGACCTCGGATGGGCTCAGCCCGTGCGACCGGATCAGGAACGAGGGCATCCACAGCACGAATCCGTATCCAACGAATGCCGCGAGCGAGGTCCCGATGACGACGTGTCGAATGGACCGGGTCTGCCACATGTAGCGAACCACCGCGCTGAACGACGGAGCGTCCCGGTCAGCGGCCGCGCGTGCCCGATCGCTAGCGCCGCGCTCCGGCTCTTTGGTGGTGAGGTACACGAGGGCGGCGATGGCCAGCCCTGGCAGACCGACCACGATGAACGTCGTTCGCCAGCCGTAGAACTCGCTCACCCAACCGCCGACGAGGTACGCGAGCAGGAGGCCGATGTTCACCCCGAGGGCGAAGATCCCCATGGCAGTGCCACGGGTCTCCGGGCCAAACAGGTCGGCGATGATGGAATGGGAGGGCGGCGACGAACCGGCCTCGCCCACCCCGACCCCGACGCGGGCCAGCGCCAACTGCGCGAACGACCCGGCGTACCCGCACGCGACGGTCATCACACTCCAGGTACTGATCGCTGCCGTGATGATGTTGCGGCGGTTGGTGCGATCGGCCAGCATCGCGATGGGGACACCCAGCGTCGCGTAGAAGATCGCGAACGTCAGACCGAGCAGGAACCCCATTTGCGTATCGGTCGCACCGAGCTCGTGTTTGATGGGTTCCAGCAGGATGCCCATGATCTGCCGGTCCACGTGACTGGACGCGTACACGGCCGTGAGCACGCCGAGTGCGTACCATCGGTACCGCGGCCCTGCTTCGATTCTGTCCCGTAGGGGTGTCTGCCTCGTGGCCATTCTCTCGCCGTCGTTTCGATGAATCAGTGGAGCCTACGGGAAGGCGTAGCGGCAACTCAAGAGCGTCAGAGCCTTGGCACGGCTGGTGAAGTCGCCAGAGACGGCCTACGGCCGCGAGGCCCAGACCGCCTCTCGAACCTGGGTTTCATTGAGTCCCCGCACCGGCAACAATGCCCCCATGCAGCGCGGTCTCGGACTAATGACGTTGGCGATTCTCGGGAGCATTGCTCCGGTCGAGGCTCGGACACTCGGGCACGCCAACGATCTGCAGCAGAGGCTACACGCCGCCAGCGTCACGATCGACGGCGCGCAGTGCAGTGGCGTCCTCGCCGAGGGCCCCGACCTCGTCTTCACGGCCGCGCACTGCGTTCGCGGCGCGTCGCATGCCCGGTTGCGGTTCAGTTCCGGGACCGAGCGAACCGGCTGGGTCGTGGCCACCGACCAGGCCGCCGACCAGGCGCTCCTGATCCTCGAAGACCCGGTCGACATCGAGCCCCTGTCACTCGTCCGTCGACGCCAGATTCCGGGAACGATCCTCTACTTCGAGGGGCATCTCTCCCGCACCGCGTTTCAGACGCTGCGGCTCGATCGGATTGGTCGCTGCCCGTCGCTCCCCAACCTCGCAAACGCCCTCTTTACCTCCGTCAAAGGGAAGCCCGGGGATTCCGGAGCGCCGCTGGTCGATCGGGCCGGGCGCGTCGTGGGCCTCGTCCACGGCGGCGCCCGCTGCCACATCGCCACACCGGCCAAGTCCCTCGTGCGCCTCCTCGATCGGGCGCTCGCTCCGGACGACCTGCGCGTCACGCAACGTCCGGCGAGCGGATGCCCGAGCGGAAACATCTGCTGACGCGCCTTGGGAATCCCACGATGCCCACTCAGGACGACGGCGTGACGACAATGCGCGCATGGCGCGTGCCCGAATACGGGCTCCCGATGGATGTCCTCCGGCTCGACGACGTTCCGATCCCCGTACCGGGACCGGGCGAGCTCTGCGTCCGGGTGCAAGCGATCCCTCTGAACCTGAACGACATGGAGCGCATCACCGGCGGCAACATGCAGGTACGACCCGAGCTGCCCGCGATCCCCGGCATGGAGGTCATGGGAATCGTCGAGGCCTGCGGTGACGGCGTCACGGCCTGGCAGGGCAAGCGCGTAGTTGCCACCGCGAAGCTGGCGCACGGAGGTTTCGCCGAGCGCACCATCTGCCCGGTCGAGTCGACGTTCGAGATGCCAGAGGAGATTCCGCTGCCGGACGCAGCCGCCCTCTATTTCCCTTTTCACCTGGCGTGGCTCGGCCTCCTCGACCGCGCCGGCCTCCAATCCGGCGAGAGCGTCCTGATCCATGCGGCCGCCGGAGGATCGGGCTCAGCGGCGATCCAGATCGCCAAGCATACCGGAGCGCGCGTCTTTGCCACCGCGAGCACGGACGCCAAGCTCGCGCTCTGTCGCGAGCTCGGCGCGGACGTCGTGATCAACTACACGGAAGGCGACTTTGCAGAGACCGTGCTCGAGGCGACGGACGGCCGGGGCGTCGACGTCGTCTTCGACAACGTCGGGGAGGCCGTCATGGAGCACTCCATGAAGTGCATCGCCTACAACGGACGCTACCTCATGATGGGCTTCGCGTCGGACAAGACCCTCGCCGACGAGAAGCTGATCGTGCCCCGTGCGCTGGCGCTCGGAAACTTCCGCCTCTGCGGGGTCATGCTCGCCTACGTGTCCGCGGACATGGCCGCGGGAATCAAGCGCGCCATGGGCTGGAACTTCGCGCCCGACCAACTCGGCACGCGCGTGATGGCGGAGATCAACGACCTCGTGTTGCGGAAACGACTCCGGCCCGTCGTCGGACAGGTCGTGGACTTCGAAGAGATCCCGTCCGCGATCCAGGCGCTCGCGAATCGGGAAACGGTCGGTCGTACGATCGTGAAGCTCTGGTAGCGAGCGCCCTCAAAGGTCACACAACGTGATGCAGTCGTCGAGGTGGTCCTCACAGACGACGTCCGCCGCTCCCTGCTGCGCCTTCGAGTCCGCCTTCAGTACCTTCAGCTCGGCGGTCACGTCCTTTCTGCACTGCTTGGAGTCGACCACCGTTGGAAGCTTGCACGCTGCCTTCTGAAGCGTCGCCGAATTCGACACCTCCGCCTTCCGGCACTTGGCGGCGGCCCGGGCGATCTTCTTGCACGTCTTCACCCACGCCTTGCAGACCTTCTCCTCGCCTCCCAGCTCAGCACACTCGCCCGTCGGCACCTGGCTCTTCCAATCCTCCACGGCCGTCTCCGCAAGGATGCAGGTGCTCGGGATGGCGCCGAGACGCTCGACGGCCCCGATATCGCGGCCGGCACCCTGCGGCCGCAGCACAGCGCGCTGATCGATCACCGCGCCGAGCGCGTCAGTCGTACCAGTGTCGATGGCGGGACTACCGACGAGAAGCCGATGGGTCTCGGTGGGGCCACCGTTGTCGGCCAGCGGGCCAAGCAGGGGATCGGTGTTCGGAAGATCGCTGCCCTGGTCGAACTCGCAGCTCCCGGTGCTGTCGAGATTGAAACCCTTCGAGGTAATGGTCCCGACGCCGTCGGTCTCGCAATCGTTGGCTACCCCTGTTGCCGTATTGCCGGCGATGATCGTGTTCCGGAAGCCGGCCTCGATCGACAGGTCTCCCTCCTGGTACACCCCGCCCCCCAGGTCGCCGGCCGAATTGTCGGTCACGGTCGAGCTCTCGATGGCCACGAATCCTCCTCCGCCGCTGCCGTCGAGGATGAGCCCGCCGCCGCTCCCGTCCGCGCTGTTGCCACTGACAGTCGAGTTCCGCATCAGCAGCTGGCCGTCGTTGTTGCGCGAGATCGCCCCGGCATCCCCATTGGAATGGTTGCCACTGATCGTACTCCGGACGATCAGGACCGCCGAGTCGTTCTGGGCGTGGATGGCGCCACCGCCATCGGTAACCCCCGTACCGAGCGCCATGTTGCCGCTGAGCGTCGTATCGATGATCGTCAACGCACTATCGTTCTGGGCGTAGATCGCACCGCCGGCCTCCTCGGCGTGGTTGCCGGTCAGGACGCTCCGTACGATCGTGAAGCTGCTCGAGTTCTGGGTGAAGATGGCACCACCATCCTTCCCGCTGCCGCTGTCCTCGGCACGGTTGTTCTCGAGGCGGCCGTCGCTCAGCGTCACGGTGCCATCCTCCTGATTGAAGATCGCCCCGCCGAAATCCGTCGCGATGTTCGTCGAGAACGTCGCGCGCGCGATGGCAAGGGTGGAGGCATCCGTGTTGAAAATCGCCCCGCCCCGGTTCGCGTTGTTGCTGCTGAAGATGCTGTCCTCGACTGTGACCCGCGCGGTGTCCTCGGAGCTGTGAATCGCCCCACCGTTGTTCGTCGCGGTATTCTGATCGAAGGTCACTCGACGGAGGGTCAGCTCACGGACGCTCCGGATCGCTCCGCCGTCGACTTCGCTCCCGCCGCGCAGCGTGAGATTGAGGATCCGCATGTCCCCGGACGGCAAGGCATCAAAGATCCGGTCGCTGAGTCCAGTGGCGTCGATGACCGTGTCGTCGGGTCCGGCCCCGGTACCGCGAACCTCGAGGTCGCCCGTATCGACGTCGAGATCGCCGGTGGCGGCCAGATCCTCGCCAGCGCCGGCGATCGACAGCGTATAGGTACCGGCCGGAAGCAGGATCCGGTTCGAACTCCCCGCCGTGTTCGCCGCAACGACCGCCTCGCGGAGCGAGCAGTCGACGCCCGAGACGCAGCCGTTGGGCGCGGGGTCGTCGGTGCGAGTCACGTTGAAATCAGCGGCACCTGCCTGCGGTGCAAAAAGCAGGTACGCAAGACCGATCGTGGCCATCACACCGCCGAGACGTCGAGGAGGCATCCACACGGCGCTGCGGCGCAAAACGAAGTGACGGCGAGGGGTCATCTGGGTCTCCTTGAGTATGGCGTAGAGAGATCATTCTCGGGCGGCGGCGCGACTGTGACAGGGAGACGCGCCGCCGGTCAAGTTGGTAATGCGGCGTCGGGAATACCGCCGATCGAGACCATGTACTCGTCATACGCCGGGATGCGCGGGGCGACGCGCGCCTGTTCGGCCCACGCCTGCACCGCCGGCACTTCGAGGACAGCCGCCGTGTACTCCTGCAACCGCGCGGGTAACGACACCCCGTAGGTGCGGAAACGCGTCTGCACCGGGAAGTACATGCAGTCGGCGATACCGAAGTCGCCGAACAGGAACGGCCCGCCCGAACGCTGGAGCGCCGACTCCCACAATTCAAAGATGCGCGCGATCTCCCCCTGCGCCCCAGCACTCGGCGCGAAGTCCGGCACGCGCGCCCAGACGTGGCAACTCATCTGCTGCCTGATGTTCGGGAACCCCGAGACCATCTCCAACGACAACGAGCGCGCCTGGGCCCGCGCGACAGGATCCTCCGGCCACAAGCGAACGTCCGCCGCCTGTTCCGCCGCCCACTCGCAGATCGCGAGCGATTCGTGGATCGGAACGCCGTCGATCCAGAGCACGGGGAAGAGCCCCGTCACGCTCCCAACGGACCGTCGCGCCCCCAGACCAGCCGCGGCGAGGTCCGCCTGCACCATGCCGCCTTTGGCCTGCTGCACCTTCATGTCGTCGAGCGTCACCGTACGCGTCTCGAAAGGCACCCCGCCGTGCGTGAGCGCGAGCCACGGCCGCATCGACCAGGAAGAATACCGTAGACTGAGCACGACCAGTTCGACCTTCGACATTGATTTCTCCGTACGTGAAAAATGCCCGCGCTGCATCGAGACGGCGGACAGCGTCGCGCATCTCCCGAGTGCTGTCCAGGACGAGGCCCTCGACCCCAACCAGGGTGGCGCTTTACATCCCCCTCGCAGTCCGCCAAACCGCTGGGGAACGATGCGTCTTCTCGATCCGGACACGCCGACCGAACGCGTCCTCACGAAGATCCTCAGCCGGCAGGCTGCCGAGATCCCCGACGCGATCTACATGATGGCCGGCGACGAGCGCTTCACCTTCGCCGACGTCGAACGACGGGCTGGGGACTATGCCGCGGGCTTCGCGGCCCTTGGTGTTCGTCGAAACGACTCGGTGGCGTTCTTGATGAGCCCGTGCCCGGAGTTCGTTCTCGCGACCTACGGCGTGATGAAACTGGGCGCGATCTGGGTCCCGACCAACGTCGACTACAAGGGCGAGTGGTTGCGGGAGACCCTCGAAGACAGCCGCGCCCGCGTCCTGGTGATGGATGCGGACCTGCTGCAACGCGTGCGTGCGCTCGGAGAGCATCTTCCGTTCGAGCACGTCATCATCCGCGGCGGGCAAGACGCCGGCGCCGTCGGGGGAGCTCCGAGCAGTCCCCTGGCGTCACTGGAAAGCTCGGGAGCGCCGACGCCCGACCCCGTCGATCTCTGTGACGGTGACGTCGCAGCCGTCCTCTGGACCTCGGGCACGACGGGGCGTTCGAAAGGCGTGATGCAAAGCCACGGGGCGTGGGTCCGCGCCGCCGTCTCGGGAGTACGCACCTCGGGCGTGCAGCCAGGCGACGTCATGTACTCCTGCCTGCCGATGTACAATTCGGCCGCGTGGGTGGCGATCGTGTACCGGGCACTCGTCTGCGGACTCCCCTTCGGACTCGATCCGGACTTTTCGGCCAGTCGCTTCTGGGATCGGTGTCGTCACTACGGAGCGCGTCAGGTGTTCACGCTGGGAGCCATGCACATGTTTCTGTGGAATGCCCCTGCGCGCCCCGACGACACCGACAACCCTGTCCGCCAGGCAACGATGATCCCGATGCCGGATCACATCATGGCCGGGTTCATGAAACGTTTCGGCATCGAGTCGATGGACCAGGGGTATGGTCAGAGCGAGGTCATGGGCCTGCTCCACCGCGTGGACGATGGGGAACCGAAGAAGCCTCTTTCCCTCGGAGTCCCCCTCCCCGGTATCGAGTTCCGCCTACTCGACGAGAACGATCGCCCGGTGTCACCGGGTACGGTGGGAGAGTTCTGTGTACGTCCGACCGAGCCCTACGCGATCTTCAGTGGCTACTGGGGGAATCCCGAAGCCACGGCCCGGGCCTTCCGCAACCTCTGGTACCACACGGGCGATCTCGGACGGGAGGACGAGGACGGCGATTACTTCTTCGTCGACCGCAAGGCCGACTACATTCGCTACAAAGGGCGCAGCGTGTCGTCGTTCGCGGTGGAAGCCACCGTCAATGCGCACCCTGCCGTTGCGGAGTCGGCGGCCCACGGTGTCACGTCGGCAGAGCTCGATTCCGAGGCGGAGATCAAGGTCGTGGTGGTCCTGAAGGAAGGGGAAACACTCCTCCCAGCGGACCTGGCGGCCTTCGTGAACGAGAACGCGCCCTACTTCTTTGTCCCGCGCTACGTCGAGTTCGTCTCGACGCTCCCGCGCACTCCGACCGGTCGGGTGCAGAAATTCAAGCTTCGAGAACGGGGAGTGACCGAAGCGACCTGGGATCGCGTGCGAGCCGGGTTCGAGGTGAAGCGATAGCTGGATCGGGTCGAGGCGAACTCACCCGGGCGCATCGCGGGTCGCAGCGGCTTTGCCTGCAACCCGCCCGAAGAACGTGGCATCCGCAATCGACAACCCGCTCGCGTACGTTCTCCCCTCGCGACAGACGCCGGCCGCGTTGCGGCCCGCCGCGAACAAGCCGGGAATGACCCGGCCGGTGACATCCAACACCTCCGTCGACGGGAGCGTGGCAAGGCCCCCGAGCGTCAACGCGCCGTAGATCGAACCGGTCGTCGTGCAGTCGAGCGCGGCGTACGGCGGGCGGTGCAGCGGGCGAAGATACGCCGATGATTTCTGATGCTCGGGATCGAGCCCGCGTGCGGCGTTGCGATTGAACGTCTCGATGGTGCTGACGAGTTGACCAGTCGGCATCCCGAGCGCGGCCTCGAGCGCCGCGAAGGTCTCCTCCACGGCGACGAGCTTGTGGGGAACCTGCGTCTTGCCCCAGAGTTCGTTGTCGACGATCAACCACGCACGCCCGTTCGCCCGGGTGAGCATCGCGTCGGTCGTACGGCCGATGTAGGCGTCCTCGTTGATGAAGCGTCGGCCATCGGCGTCGACCAGGAGGCCCTTCGCGTGGCTGCCGGGGGGATAGTAGGCGTTGAGCACCAGGCCTTCGTCCATGTTGATCGCCGCGGCACCACCGCCGCGGCCGATATTGATTCCGGAGCCATCGTCCCCGGGAGAACCCGCCTTGTAGTTGCACTGCAGCAGCATCGGCGCATGCTCGGCCAGCATCGCGTCGTTCATGATGAATCCCCCCGCGCAGAGGACGACGCCGCGCGTGGCACGCACCGCGATCTCTCGACCGTCCGCCCTGGCGATCACGCCGACGACGGCCTGTCGATCGTCAACCACCAGGCGACGCGCGACGCAGTCGTACCGCACACGCGCCCCACGATCCTCCGCGGCCGCGTTGACGAGGCGCATCAGATAGGCGCCCGCCTCCCCTGCCTGCTTCGGCTTGTGGCCGCGCGGCACCGGCGACGCATGCTCGACGAAGGGGTGGACGGTCTCGTTGCCGCTGAAATGCAGACATTCCTCGCCGAACGGATGCGTCGTCTTCTCGGGCTCGTACGCATCCGCGAACTCGACGCCGAGCGCGCAGAGCCACGCGAAGTGCTCGGGGCTTCCTTCGCAGAACATGCGCACGCGCGTCTCTTCGCACCCGCGGCCGGCCGCCATGCGCACGAACGCAACCATATCTTCGACGCTGTCCTCGAAACCGCACGCCTGCTGCACACGCGTACCGCCGCCGAGATAGCACACGCCCGTCGAGAGCGCGGTCGTACCGCCGCCACCACTGGCCCGCTCCAGCACGAGCGTCCGCGCACCAGCACGCACCGCTTCGATGGCGGCGCATGCGCCCGCGCCTCCGAACCCCACGACGAGCACGTCGCAGTCGTCATCCCACTGCGCAATGTCGCTCGCGCGGACGCTGGCGTGCATGTCGTTCATCGACACGCCCGCCTGCCGGCCCGACCAGCGCGCCGCTCCGCTCGCCCCGGACTCATAGCGCGCAGCCGACGCGGGCGCCGTCCTCCACGGCCTTTCGCAACAACCCAAGCCCGGTACAGTCGCCGACCAGATGCACTTCCTCGACGCAATCCCGGATGGCGTCGGCCGGTGCCGTATCCGCCTCGACCGTGCCCGCGATGATCACCGAGTCGGCCGCAATCCGTGTCGCGGCGCTCGCGGCGCGGCGCACCACGACCGCACCCGGTTCGATGCGCTCGACGCACAGCTCCGTGTTGAGCACGATGCCGTGTCCGGCGAGACGGTCCATGTGCTCAGCGCGGCGCTTGGCACCGACCTCCGGGGCGATCCCGCTCCCGCCATCGATGACCGACACCCGCCGACCGTGCACCGCCAGAAACTCGGCGAGTTCCACGGCCGCGAGATCAGCGCCGATCACGACAACGCGTGTGCCGAACGGTAGCCACAGCCGGGCAATCTTCCGAATCCGGCTGGGCGTGGTCAGTGCACCGGTGCGGCCGGCAGACCAGCGTCGCGCCGCCTGCATCCACAGCGGCTCGCCGTCCTCGGAGGGCCCGGGCAAGGCGCCGAACATGGCACGGAGGGCGCGACCCGTCACGACGTGAGGCAATCCGGCGCCGGGAATCTCCGGCAGCACGAGGCGGCCTCCGGTGGCGACGACCACCGCGTCGGGTCGAACCCGGCGCATGAGTTCAGCGTCGACCTCGACGCCCATCCGCGTGTCGATGCCAAGGCGGCGAATCTCTGACGTCAGGAAGTCGAGGAGCGTCTCATTCTCTGGATGCACCACGGCCGCCGCGAGCAACGCACCGCCCAGGAACCGGCTGCGCTCGTACAAGGTCACCCGATGCCCACGTGCGGCAGCCACGCGCGCCGCCTCCATGCCTCCCGGGCCTGCACCAACGACCGCGACGTGACGCGGCGACTCTGCGGGCCGGAGGTCGAGCGACGACTCGCGCCCCGTGAACGCGTTGACCGCACAACGCATCCGCATCTCCTCCATCGAGTCGATGCAGTGCTGGCAGGAGATACAGCGCCGGATCTGGTGCAGCTGCCCCGCCCGCGCCTTCGCCGGCAATTCGGGATCGGCAAGGAGTGGTCGCCCCATGACGATGAGATCGGCGTCCCCACGAGCGAGAATGCGCTCGGCGAGTTCCGGATCATGGATGCGCCCGACGGTCATCACTGGCACGTCGACCACGCGCTTGATGGCGGCCGCGGCGAACACGTTGTGGGCCTCGCCGTAGTGCGATCCGGTGACCATCTGGGTGGTCAGCCGATCGATCACACCACCACTGACGTGGAACGCGTCGACCCCGGCAGCAACCAACCGAGGGGCGATCTGCTGCGAATCCTGCAGCGTGCGCCCGTCGGCCGCACCTTCGTAGCCGGAGATGCGCAGGGTCAAGGGGAACTCCGCGCCCACCTCGCGCTTGATCGCCTCGACCACCTCGACGATCAGTCGGATGCGGCCCTCCACGCGATCGCCGCGGTAGTCGTCGGTACGGCGATTGCGCGACGGCGTCAGGAAGGAGCCGAGCAGCATATAGCCGTGCGCGGCGTGCAGTTCGATCCCGTCGTACCCCGCCTCGCGTACCCGGCGGGCGGCGCTCCGATAGCGGTCGATGATCGCTGGCAACTCATCCGCGCGGAGCGCGTGGCACGGGGTCCCCGTCAGGTACGAGCCGACTACCGAGGGGCCGACGTTCTCCTCGCCGCCCATGAACGGGGCCAACCCATCGGGGCCCGGATGCACCAGCTGCGGCTGGATACACGCACCGTGCGCGTGGATGGCCGTGGTCAGCTCACGATGCGCGTCAACGACGTCGTCGGTGCCAAAATGAATCGACGTCGGCACCTCGCGGTGACGTTCATCGACCGTACACGCGCCCAGGGTGATCAAGCCGACGCCGCCCCGCGCACGCGCTTCGAAGTACGCCACGTACTGCCCGGAGGGAAGCCCCTCGGGCGTCGCGTAGCACGTCTCCATCGGCGACATGACGAGCCGATTGCGCAGCTGCATGCCAGCGATGCGTATGGGGGAAAACAGATGCGAGGTCTCGACGGGGCGCCACGCGCTCATCGTACACTCTCTTTAGAGGAGGATGCCCGGAAACGCCACGTGGACTCTTGGTGCACAGCACGGTAGCCGGAGCCCCGTGGGAACACTTGGTGGGCGTCTCGAACTGAGGTAACTTCACCACCTGGCTCTCCGTACGACGAATGGTCGAAAGGAGCGGTGGATGCGCGCGACGGCACGACGAAGAAGGAAGAGGAGCTCTGCGTGCCGTCACGTGCAATGGAGGGCGGCCAACCGTAGCGTCGATAACGAGAGCGCTGCGGCATGACGCAAGCGTCGCCAGGATGGCCTCCCCGCGTGTAACCGTCGTCATCCCGACGTACAATCGCGCTCGTTTCCTGGGCGAGGCGATCGAAAGCGTTCTCGCCCAGACTTTTGGAGACTTCGAGCTTCTGATCGCCGACGACGGCTCCGGCGATGATACGTCGAGCGTCGTGGCCCGCTTCGACGACTCGAGGCTTCGCCATCTGGCCCTCGAGCATCACGGGATCTCCGCCGCATTGAACGCCGGCCTGGCGACGGCGCGGGGCGAGCTCTTCGCCCGCCTCGACTCCGACGACGTCTGGAAGCCCGAGATGCTCGCCACACTGGTGCCCGTTCTGGAGGCGGAGCCCGTTGGCTTCGTGTACGGCCGCGGCCGCGCCATGCGCACGGACCGTACTCCGCTCGACCAGGTCGTAGGACACCCGCCCCGCTGGTCCAACGACGACATGCGCAGCCTCGTCTACGACGACTGCACGTGCAACATCGCCATCGTCGCGCGCCGCGACGCCATCATCGCCGCGGGCGGGTACGACGAATCTCTCATCGCCGCGGAGGATTGGGACCTGTGGCTACGGGTCACCACGCGGGCTCCGTTTCGGTTCGTGGACCGGGAGGTCGCCTGCTTCCGCATCCACGGCGACAATCTCACCCGCACCGGCTCGCCCATGCAGACGAACGTGCTCGACAGTCGCCTGCTCGTCCTCGACAAGTTCTTTGCCAGCCCGGCCGGACACACGGTCGTCGACATGGCACCATCCGCCTATCGAAACGTCTACGTGTTCCAGACGATGCAGTACCTCGGCGCACGTCGCTACCGCGAAGCCGTGCGCGCATTCGCCCGCTCGGTCTCCGTCGCGGAACACTCCGTGACGACGGCCGTGCGCAACGCGGCGTTCATCCTCACGCAGCAGGTGCTGATGAGGCATGGGATCACCGCGCGGCCGGTCCGGCGCTTTAGCGGGTATCGCCGTCAGCGCCGCACGCGATCGCAGATCGGGCGGAAGCGGGACCCCTGAGAACGCTGGCCGGTCCAGTCCTATCCGAGCATCCGGGTAGGTTGCGCCGGCTTGCCGAGGCGCACGCGGACCGTGCGTCCGATGCCACGAATCGTCCGATCGGTACCGTCGTCGGTGAGCAGCCAGAGCCAGCGGTCGGGGTGACGGACCACAGGACGCGCCGCGAAGCCGTCGGTGAGGACGACGACACGGTCAGGCTCGAACTTCATCGCCTCGACGTGCTTCTCGATCACCTGGAAGCACGTACCACCGCCGCCCGCGACGGCACGCAAAGAAGGGTCGAAGGAGTAGATCTCGGTATCGAAGCTCACCATCTCGATCGTCGCTTTGGCACGCGCGGCCACGGCGATGGCCGCGAACGTGGAGAGCCACGTGACGTCGATACTCGCCGACGCGTCGATGGCGAGCAGCAGGCGTGGCCTGCCTTCGACGTCCCATCTGGGTAGCACGATCTTCGGATAGACCGACGTCAGCCGTGGATTCGGCGGCACCCAGCGCGTCGTGCTCACCGCGGCCCGCGCAATGACAGTATGCAGGAGCACGGCAGGATCGATGGGCGACGCCCGCCGTTCCACGCGGCGTTGCATGCGCGCGGCGGCGTCCCCCCAGAGGGAGCCGGCCTTGATATCGCTCATCCGCGTACGCTGCAGCACTGCGTCGATACTCTGCTCCAGCTCGTCCGACAGCGGCGTGACCGTGCCGCCGACCTCGCCCCAGGCCTCGTGACAGTCGAGGGTTTCGAGTTCGGTCAGCGCCGCCGCGCACGTTGGATCCGTCGCCACCAGATCGAGCAACTCGTCCAACACGTCGTCCGCCGAGCGGTCCTGGCACGAATGGCCGACGAGCGCGCGTCCCCTGATCGGCTCGCCTGGCAGTCGGATCTGCGGATATGCGGCGGCAATCGTGTCGTTGACCACCGCATCGCAGGCGAAATTCCAGAGCCGCAGCCGCACCGGGTCGCGGTAGCGGCACCCCGTGACGTGGCGAAGCAGCACGTGCATCGCCTCGTGTGCCAATACGCCCACCAGCTCGTCCAGACGCAAGGTGTCCCAGAACCTGGGATCGAACTCGAAGATCACCCGGTCCTCGGTGGCGCGCACGCTCGCCGTGCCAATGAGGGCGAACCTCGGGAAGCCCAACCGAGAGATCATCAAGTAGGCGGCGGCGAAACCGCGGTTGAGGAGCCACCTGCCCACCTGGTCAAACCGCGCCTGCAACGACTGTTCAGTTGGCGCCGAGACGCTCATCGACGAACTCCACGAAGGCCCGCGCTTCGCCTTTGCCGCCGCAACGCCCGATGGCCATGACCATCCGGCGCCAGAGCGGCCGATCACGGCGCGCGAGCGACGCCAACGCGTCGGCAGGCAGGCTGAGCAGCACCATCCGCACGGCGTGGATCTGCTCCGACTTCATCTTCGGGAGCAGCATCAAGAAGCGGGATGCGACAGCCGAGTCCTTCTCGACGAGATCTGCACACTCGTCGGGACGGTCGACGAAGTCGGCGATATCGAGAGCGGGCCCGCCACTGAGGCGCCGACACAGGGTCTCCCACGGGAGTCGCACGCTCACGCCGGTGGCGGTCGTCGTGTCCGCGAGCGCGGGATGCAATCCGTCGACGACGATCCGCCCGACCTTCTCCAGACGCCGAGGGCTGATCGCGCGCTGTTGCTCTGCGTCGAGATCCTCTGACCACCAATCAAGGAGGGCATCGGCAACGTTTCGGGGGAAACGGGCGCGAAAGTACTCAGCGTCCGGCTCGCCGGGAACGCGCAGGATCATGTCGATCCGGTCGACGAGCGCCAACTCGAACGGCTCCGCGTAGAGCCCCTCGGCTGGCTCGTTGCCGGCCACGAAGACCGTCCGCAAGCGCGGCAGGCGTTCGCCGCACAACGAGCGGAACTGGACGAGATCGAGGACGGAGTTCACCACCTTGGCGGGGGCGCGGTTGAGCTCATCGATGAGAATGACCTCGGCTTCGTAGATATAGCTCGGGCGCGCCCACGTGATGACTCGATTGTCGTCCGCAGACGGAATGGGGATGCCGGCAAGATCGGTGTAGGGGTCGATGAGGGGCGCGCTCAGCGAGACCACGGCGCCATCCTCGAGGCCGAACGCGCGTCCCGCCTCCAGGGCGAGGCCGGTCTTGCCGACCCCGGGTGGTCCGACGAGCAGGACGCTGCGGCGGTCGCGGATGGCATCGGCGAGATGCGTGAGAATCTGGGGGTGGGTGAGACGCATGGTATGGTGTCCTCCGCCAGGGCTATCGCGCATCCGGGGTGCGGCGCGCTCGTACCACTCCGGTGGACCACAAAATGGTGGCGAGCGAGAAGCGCAGCGGTGTCGACAGGCCGACCTCGACGCGAAGGCTGTCGCCCGCCGCCGGCGCTCCCCGTCGGAGTGCGAGCCTCGTCCGCGTCGTGCTGAATCTACTGCGCAGCCTCGGCAATGCGGCACGCCAGGGTAACGGTCGCGCTCGTCGCGTCGGTCTGCTCGCACCAGAGGAACGCGGGGTCGGCGTCATCGGGAAAGAAGACGTTGCCGGTCACCGTCAAGTTCGTGAGGTCGCGTGTGATCGACCAACGCTCGTCTCCCCTGTCCTTGCTGATCAGCGTGCAGGTACCGTCCCGACACTGCTGCACGCCTACACCGGGCGGAGCAGCCGTCGGCGCCGATGGGAGCGGAACCGCGAAGAAGGCCGACGGCAGCGTGACCGGCGTCGGGATCGGCGTCCAGACGACATCCTGGGATGGCACGAAGAACAACCGGGCGAGGCGGACCTCGCCAAGCACGGTCCACTGCCCCGTGTCGCATGGAGCGACCGTACAGCGATCGGCCCCCCAGCACGTGAACGAGATTGTTGCGTCGTCGGGGAGCGCGGTCACGTCCTCGCACCACACGAAGCTCGGTGCACTACCGTCGGGAAAGAAGACATTACCGGTGGCCGTGCCGTCGGCGAGACGCCGACCGATGGCCCAGCGTTCCGTGGCAACGTCCTTGTTGACGAGCTGCAGGGCGCTGTCGAAGGAGAGCACGCCGGTTCCACCGGGAGCCTGCGGTCGACGAATCTCGACCCAGTCGATCTCGTAGGCAAAGGGTTCGTTCGCCCCCGGTGTGGCGACCGGCTGCAGCGACGCGTCGAAGGCTTCTGAGAAGCCTTCGTCCGGAGCCCAGAAGTTGAGGCGGATACTCATCGGGGCGTCGGGGACCGTCCCAGTCTCGGTGCGGAGGAGAACGCCATCGACGCGCCACTCGACGCGATCGGGCAGCCAACGGATCTGGTACACGTGGAAAGTGTCGAGCCCCGCGCCCGGGAGCGCGGCAAATTGCTTGTCGCCCGGCTGGGCGAAGTCGTCGTCGTCGAAGGCATTGGTGAGAACCCGGTCACGTCGTTCAACGAGGTCGTTGCTCAGAAGCTCGAAATCGAGCTCGTCCCGCGTGCCCGCCCCCGCTTCGAAACGGAAGGAAAAGAGGGCACCGACGAGCCCCGCGGGAAGGTCAGCACCGAGGCGGACACGCGCCTCGAAGACCAGGCCCGGCCCAACGGAGTAAGCGCCGACCGTGTCGATCTCCGAGCCCAGGAAGGAATCGCCCGGGACGAGCGCCGTCGGGTTGTGGGTATCGAGTTGGAGACGGAGCACACCGCCGTCCGGTGGAGCCAGGGCCTCCACCGGACGGATCTGCGTCCGGCCGAAGAACGAGGCATCGCCGGTCGGCGCCGTCCAGAGCGTCCGGTCGAGGCCCGGCCCGTCGAAGTCGTCACGCAGGAGAACCTGCGCGGTCGCGGGCGGCGCGACCACGATGATCGACAGGGCGATGCCGGCCACGAGGCCAGGCGCCGACACGAAGCGCATGCTCTCCCTTCCCCTCCACCAGCCCCTAGGCCAGCAACGCCTCGCCGGTCACGGTGTCGGTCACGAGATGGGACGCCAACCCACCGGCGAGCGCACCCCGGATGCTATCGAACCGCAAACGATCACCGCCGGTGACGATGAGGCTCATCTTGTTCTCGTTGGCGGCGACTCTGCGCAGGCCGTCGAGGCCGATGCCGATGGCTTGGCGGGTCTTCAGCCTCAACTCGTTGCCGTTCCGATCCCAGAACCAGAGCCCGAGACGTCCGGAGGCACGCCGATGCGGGTCGGAGTCGATGAGTTCGGCGTTCACCCGCGGGTCGAGGGAGAGCTTGAGGTCCTCCACACCACCGACACCGACCCCGCCGACACTGCTCACGACCAGATCCACGTCCCTGACCTTCGCGAGCATCGCGGCCACGGCCTCGGATCGCCGCAGGGCAATCGCCTCCGCGTTCCTGGGAAACGCCTCGCACGGAAGCTGTCGGGCCTTGCCACCGAACGTCTCCGCCAGCGACATAGCGATGTGATCGGCCTCGAGGCCCACTTCGTGCGGATGCAGGCTCTGCCCGATGACCGGAAGGAACTCGATGGGAGTGCGGAGCGGCGGCCGCCGCGTCGAGCCCAAGAATTTCGCAAGCAAATATAGTGTTTTACCCCAGGTCACCCCGACGGTGGTCACCGGCATCGTCCCAGTGCGTTTCGCGATTCCGCGATGCATGCGGTCCCGCTGGACCAGGAAGTCGTCGATGAGATCCGCGGCTGCGGGAAAGAGATCGAAGATCGTATCGCGGTGCAGGCGTTGCCGGGCCTCGGGCTCGAGATCACGCGCGATGTCCGGCGAGCCGGGAACGAGCTTGACGTAGCGGAGACATGGGTACCTGCGCACGAGTTCCAGTTCCATTCGAACGCGCTCCTGCTCCGGAAACGGACGCATGATCAGGCCCTTCACCAGCTCTTCTTTGATGGCCTCGCGAAAGAGCGCGATCACGGCCCGAAAATCGAGGCCCGGATGCTCGCGCGAGAGCTGATCTGCGATCTCACGCGAGGCGGGATAGGGCTCGGCAAACATCAGCAGCGCTACCTTCAGCTTGAGATCCGCATTCTTGGTGACCTTTCGGCGCGAACGGCACGCCGACGCTCGACTCCCCGCACCGGTCAGGGCGTCGGGGCTCGTAGTGTCAGTCGAGAGGGGAACAGGGTTCTCGAAGATTTCGGACATGGGATGCTCCTCAGGGGCGCAGTTGGCGTACTGCGCGAAGCTCGGGCGTTGCGCTCGACAGAGCGTAACGACAACTTGGGATTCTGCTACGGGAACGGTGTGAACGGCGCGCTAGGTAGGTGGCGGAACGCGATCCTTACCCTCCAACTTCCTCCGACTTCCTCCAATTTCCTCATGCGCCCACGAGGTGGGTCGTGTCAACGAAAAAAGACGCGCAACGAGCGCTTTCTCCACGAGCGATGCACGACCTCGGTCGCGGTGCACACCCTGGAGTTCGATCGGTCACGATGCGGTCAAAACACGTCCCGTCCAGGAGGGAAACGGTCGGGCCCTCGGACAGCCCCGCACCGGGATAACGGCTGTCGCACATCGGGGTCGGGTCGGAAGACTCCGCGATCCAGAGCCCCAGGGCTGGACCCTGCGGTGTCCGGCACGTGCGATTGTTCCATGCATTCTCACGATGTTCCCTCGGTCGTAACGCCGTATCCATGCGAGCGCCCTGCTGCGGTCTGCACGGCAGCGAGCCGCTGGCCATCACGGCGTCGCCACGGAGGGTAGGAATGCGATTCGAACCAAGGACTACGGGTGCCATCGCCGCAGCCTGCACGGCCGCACTGCTGGTGAGTGGGCCAGTGTCGGCAAAGTTGACCGATCTTCCCCCGGGTTCCGCCGAGCAGAAGGCAGCGATCAAGTGTGTCCAGACGATCCAGAAGCAAGGGTCGAAATACGCCGCGGCGCACCTGAAGCTGATCATCAAGTGCAAGACCGGGGTCATCAAGGGCAGCGGCGGCTCGCTCGGCGCGTGTCACCCGCTGAGTGGAGACCTGGCCGCCAAGGACGCGGGCGCCGCCCAGAAGCTCGCCGACCGGATCGCCAACCGGTGCGGTGGATCGGACCACCTCTGCGGTGCCGGGGTGGGGGCCGCGGCTGATATCCCGCTGGCCGACATCAATTGGGACATCGGGTCGTGTCGCCGCCTCGAGCAGCATGATCCGGGCGTGGCGATCTCGCATTGCGGCGACATCGCCGACTGTATTGCCTCGAACGTCCGATTTGCGAACCACCAGGTCGCCAACGAGTTCGGCGCCGACCAGTTCGATACCGCCCTGTTCGGTGCCGCCGCCGATCCGGACAAGACGAACAACAAATGCCAGTCGGGGGCGTTCAAAGCACTAACGAAGTTCTATCGGGCCAAGAGCAAGATCTTGCAGAAGTGCTGGCTGGCCAAGACGAAGCTGAAGGGCGACGACTTCGACGACGCCATCCCGTGCCCCGATACGGACACCGTCAAAGGCAAGGCCAAGGCGCAGATCGAGAAAGCCGAGCGGAAGTTGGCGGCGAAGCTCTGCAAGCAATGCGGCGGCGACGGCGATGACGATCGGGACGGCACGTGCGACACGCCGGGGGCGTCCATCACGCCGGAGTTCATCACGGCTGGCTTCGCGTGCGCGCCGATCACCGTGCCAGGCAGCACCGTCGAGCATTTTTACGACAACGACGCGAATCCAGCGAACGGGGTCGACTGCGCGGCGATGGGAGATCCGCTCGTCGATACGATTCAGGAGTACGTCGACTGCCTCGCGTGCGTCGCCGAGTACAAAGCGGATTGTGTCGCGCACACGCAGAACGGCAACAACCCGGACCACGGCATGGTCTACCCGATCGAGTGCGATACGATCCTCTGCGGCAACGGCGTGCTCGACCCGAACGAGGCCTGCGATCCGCTGGCGCCCGGTCTACATTGCCCGGGCGCCGGTAATGGCCTCCAGGATTGCACGACGTCGTGTACCTGTGCCTGTCCGAGCAGCGCGACCTTCGAGTCCGATCCGAACGATCCCGCCTCGGGGATCGACAGCGGCTTCAGCGGATTCGCGCACGGCATGGCGACACTCGGCCAGGCCCTCGTCACGGTGTCGCTGAGCGGTGGCACCTCCGGAACGCCTGGCCTGCGCGATCCTGACTGCGGGGTCATGACCGTCGGCGGCCCGATCCCGAATCCGGCAGCCGGCGCCGGGCAGATCGACAACCGTCGTTGCAGCGTGGACTCGTCGATGCCCTGCAGCGTCGACAGCGACTGCTCGGCGGCGGAGACGTGCGTGACCTACTTCGGCTCGTTCCTGCCGTTGTCTGCGGGCGGCGTGTCGAGTTGCATCACCAACCGTTTCGTCGCCCCGATCGTTGGCACGGCCGACATTGAGACCGGCAGCAGCGCCACCACCGTCGCCCTCACCTCAGAGATCGTGCTCGGAATGAGTATAGGCAAGCCGTGCGCCAACTGCCTCGGCGACCTGGTCGTCAACGATGGCAGCCTCGACGGAACCTGCGATTCCGGTACCAGAATGGGTATGGGTTGTGACGTAGGTGGCGTGAGCCCGCAGCCGGCGTTCAACGGCACGCCCACGGGCAATCCGAACGAATACTGCACGGCAGCGGGCGTGCCGCTACCTTGCTGCTCGGGCCCGGACACGGGTAGCTGTGTGACCGGGACCAGCCTCGACTGCCCGGCTGGTGCAGGCTCGAATATTCTTCCGATCGACCTGTCGAACTCGACGGGCTCAGAGGCCCTGACGGTTTCGGCGTCGGGTCCCCCGTGTACGGCGAACGGGTTCGGCGGTGCGACCTGCATGTGTGACACCTGCAACACGGCGGCAGCCGAGCCGTGCAACTCGGACGCGGACTGTCCGGGCGCCGCTCTCGGATCGTGCGGTGGTCTCCGCTGCACCACTGGCGGCAGCTCAGGCGCGACCTGTACGATGACCGGTAGTGTCGCCGACCCGGCCTGCCACGCCCATTGCACGGGCGCCGGCGTGCCAGATGCGTGCTGCACGGGCCCGGGTACTGGTTTCTTCTGCTCAGCGTGCACGACGCCTGGTGAGCCGACCAGGCCAAACCATTGTGTCAGTGGTCTGTGCACGGCGGGTGTCTGCACGGATTTCGCGCCCGGCTATTGCGGGCCGCAAGAGACGTTCCGTGGCTGTCTTGCGAACAGCCACTGTCCGTTCCTGGGCGACACTTGTAGCGCCGTCGGTCAGCCGTGCTTCGAGGATGACGGCGTCGTCGGTGGCATCATCGCCGCGACGGGCACCGCGGATCTGCCGGTGAACGACACGGCGCGGCCGACCGTGGTCGCAACGTTCTGCATTCCGCCGGTGGCCGAGCCGGCGATCAACACCGCGTCAGGTTTCCCGGGCGCCGCGCGCGTCACCCTGGCCGGGGAGGCGTTCGGGTTGCCCTAGCCGGGGGGGGGATCCTCCTTGATCGCTCAGCTCGGACGATCTGCGGAAGGCATCGTGTCGTCCTGCACGGCCCTGTGTTACGCGTATCGCCGGAGCCTATGACGTCGGCGAAGGTCACAGTCGGGTACCAGGACGGATGCTTGCACCCGCTGTGGCTCTCTACGACCGGGATGCGAATGGCAACGCTCCTCGGTGCCAACGCCATCTGGCTTCCCGACCACTTCATGGGCTTCGCCCCGAAGTGGATGTGGCGTCCCGAGGTCGTGCCCGTCGCCAAGGTCGTGCACTCGATGGATGCCCTCTTCGACCCGATCGTCCTCGCGACCACGGCCGCACGGCGACACCGGCGCGCCTGGATCGGCACCTCGGTCACGGATCCGATCCGCCGCCATCCCATGTCGCTGGCGCAGACGTTCGTGACCCTCGATCATCTATCGCGGGGACGCGCCATCCTCGGCATCGGGAACGGGCTCCGCGAAAACACGGAGCCCTATGGTCTTCCCGCCGATCGACGAGTCGGTCGGCTCGAGGAGGCACTCGAGATCATCCGGATGCTGTGGGCGAGCGGCGGCGAGCCGGTCACCTTCGCGGGGCGATACTGGCAGCTCAAAGATGCCGTCTTCGATCTGCCACTCTACCGCAACCGGCCGCCGCGCCTGTTCGTGGGGGCACACTTCCCCCGCATGCTCGCCCTGTGCGGCCGCTACGCCGACGGCTGGCTTCCTGGACAGAAGGTGACCGGGGAGGAGTACGCGGCACGGCTCACGATCATCCGCGAGGCGGCCAGCGCGGCGGGGCGCACCTTCGATGACTTCCTGCCCACGCAAACGATGCTGGTCGCCTTCGGCGCCGATCAAGAGCACGTGATCCGGCGCGCCGTCCAGAATGAGTACTGCGCGTACATGGCGCTCGGCGTGCCGCCCGCCCGCTGGGCCGAGCTCGGCAAGCGCCACCCCCTCGGCGAGGACTTCGCTGGCTTCACCGAGATCGTTCCCTCGCGTGTCACGCGCGAGCAGGTCGCCGATGCCCTGCGACAGCTCGATGCCGCCCTGGTTCGCGAGATCTTCTACCTCGGAACGCCCGAGCAGATCGCCGCCGAAGCCGCGCCGCTGGCCGCCGCCGGCTGCCGGCACTTCATCCTCGCCAACATGGGCGCCCTCTTCATGAAGAGCGGGGCCGGCGACCTCTGGCGCATGGGTCGACTCATCCGCACCCTCAAACGGCTCGAGGCCCCTGCGCCCTAGCCCTCGAAGGGCTCCGCTTCGCAGGGATGGGAATCGGATGCCGGCGTCGTATTCATTCCTGGGAGCGCAGATTATGCGTTCGGCCGCTCCCTAGCCTGGCTGGGGCGGCTTCGCGCTCTGGCGCGTCGGTTGCAAGAGATTGTGGTACCTTGGGTCCAGGCGAGGCGCTTTGGCTAGTGACCGTCCAGGAATCGCATCCCGGCAGGACTTTGAGGCACGGCGGGAGAGCGTCCGCGGTGTGAATCTCGCGGTGCGCGAGTGGGGGCACGGTCCGGCACTGATCTGGGGCCACGGCCTGCTGACGAGTATGGCGCAAGAGGACGACGTCGGCCTGCTCGACTGGTGGACCTGCGGCTCGACGATGCGTTGGGTACGCTACGACGCGCGCGGGCACGGCGAGTCGGACGCCACCTATGAGCCAAGCGACTACGCGTGGCCGGCGCTGGCGCAGGACCTGCTCGAATTGGCAACGGCGCTCGGGGAAGAGCGGGCGGTGTTCGGCGGGGTCTCCATGGGATGCGCAACGTCGCTGCACGCAGCCCACGCGGCGCCCGAGCGGGTAAGCGGCCTGCTGCTGGTGGCGCCGCCCACCGCGTGGGAGAAGCGTCCGCGCCAATCGTTGATCTACCGCGTTGGCGCCGGCCTGGTGAGCTATGTCGGCCTCGGGCCCTTCCGGTGGCTGAGCGGCTTCTCGCTGCCCGCCGGCGATGAGTCGATCGTGTCACGCGTGCAGCGGGCGCTCGTCCGGCATCTGGCAGTGGCCGATGGTCGTGCGGTGGCCACGGCGCTCACCGGCGCGTCGCAGTCGGATCTTCCGGATCCCGACCAGATTGCCCGCCTCGACATGCCGACCCTCATCCTGGCGTGGCGCGGCGACCCGATTCATCCGCTTTCCACCGCCGAACGCCTGGCGTCCCTCATGCCCAATGCCGAACTCGCGGTCGCAAGTGACCTTACCGACATTCGCGCTTGGCCCGCACGACTGCACGAGTGGTTGGAGCGGGTGTCTGCGGCTCGAAGTGAGCAGCGCCTGTGAGCGCCGTTCCGCCTATGTTCGTACGGAGCTGGGGATCGGGAGCGCCGGTCATCGCGCTGCATCCACTGGCGCTGGAGTCGACCGCGTTCGCCGGCGTGGCGAGATTGCTCGAACAGCAGGGGCTGCGAACGTTGGCGGCGGACCTTCCGGGCTTTGGCCGGAGCGAGGCAGGCAACGAACCGCTGACGGCGGAGCGTCTGGCGCGCCCGGTCATCGAGCTCGCGCGCGGACTCGAAGAGCCCCCACTGGTGCTCGGGATGTCGCTGGGCGCCAGGGTGGCGCTCGAGGCGGCCCTCACGGAGCCGGCGGCATTTCGCGGATTGGCGTTGGTCGTGCCCTATCTTCCGTGGGTCGCCAACAGGTGGGCGCTCTCCTTTGCGCATCTGCTCCAGCCGGAGCTGGCCGAGCGTGTCCCGCTCGAGATCCTGTGGCCGCTCCTCAAGAGACTGAGCGATCGGCTCGACGCGCAAAGCAGTCTCGAGCACGACTGGCTGGCCCGTGCGAGTGTGCGCGTCGCCTACTACCTGTCGTGTCCGGCCACACGACGGCATTTCATCTCGGCGACGCGTGAGATGATGCTGGATCCGGCCTGGGGTGAGGATGGCATCTGGACCCGCCTGCCCGACCTCGCCGTCCCGACAGCATGGCTGTGGACAGCACAAGATCGACTGATTCCCCACCAGCACATCGAGGAAGTGGCGCGCCGCCTCCCGCAGGCGCGACGACTCGAGCTCGCGTGCTGCGGGCACTTCGCGAACGGGAGCCACCACCGCTGCTTCGACGAGGCGATGGCCTTGACCGTACGGCGGGTCACAGAACAAGCCTCGACGAATCAAGAGGTTCCCCGGACGTCGGTCGGGGCGGAAACGTGTGATTGCTACGCGACGACCGGCGACGCATTGTCGGTCACGCAAGGCGAGCAGCAGACGCACACAGGAGGCAATATGCGACGACTATCGGGCGAAGACGCCTTGTTCGTCTACGGCGAGAGCCCCGGCATGCCGATGCACACGCTCGGCACGATGATCCTCGATCCATCGACTGCCGAGGGGCGATCGTTCGACTACGACAGCATCGTCGGGACGCTCGCTGCCCGCCTCCATCTCATGCCGCCGTATCGACAGCGCCTCGTCGAAGTGCCGCTCGGGCTGGCCCGACCGGTGTTGGCCGACGATCCCGAGTTCGACATCGAGCGCCATGTGCAGCGCGTGTCGGTCGATACTCCCGGTACCCTACGCGAGTTGGCGCGGGTGGTTGGTGAGTTCGCGGGACGCCCGCTCGACCGTGCAAAGCCGCTGTGGGAGATGCTCTACATCGACGGGGTCGAGGGTGGCAGGGTCGCGCTCGTCACCAAGATGCATCACTGCATGCTCGACGGAGCGTCTGGGGCCAGCCAGATGGCCGGCCTCCTCGACCTCGAGCCGTGCCCGGCGGAGGCACCGACGCCACCGACGTGGCGCCCAGCGGCGTTGCCGACGCGGGCCGGCCTCTTCGCGCGCGCGTTGGTGCCAGACGTGCCGAGCCCGATGGCCGTGGCGGCGCTCGTGGCCCAGAGCACGGTGGGCTTCGTCCGCAGAACCGTTGTGCGCCGCGAGCGAAGCTCGACCCTGGATGCGCTGGCATCGGCCGTGACCCCGGCGCCGCGGATTCGTTCGAGCGGGGCGATCACCACCAATCGGAGTGTCGCGTTTGCCAGCGCAAGCTTGCGTGACATCAAGCGGGTCAAGAAGGTGTTCGGCGTGACGGTGAACGACGTCGTGCTGGCCGCGTGCGCCCTCGCACTCCGCGACTACCTGCGTGACGATGACGACTTGCCCGAGGCAGCACTCCACTGCGCCGTGCCCGTCTCGATCAAGACCGACGATGAGAAGCAGGAGTTCTCGAACAAGGTGTCGACGATGACGGTGTGCCTGCCCACGCATCTCGACGATCCCGGAGGACTGCTCGAAGCCATCCACGAGGAGGCCGAAGCGGCCAAGCGCGAGTTCGTCGCCGGTGGGGGCGATACCTTGATGGGCTGGCTCGATCTGGCATGGCCCGCAGCGATGGGGGCAGTGGCGCGCGTCTTCTCGACGTCGGGCGTGGCCGACTGGCTCCCGCCGTGGTGGAACCTCATCGTATCAAACATGGCCGGGCCGCCGGTGCCCCTGTATCTGGCGGGGGCGCGCGTCGAGGCGATCTATCCGATGGGCCCGATCGCACCAGGCACGGGTCTCAACATCACGGTGCTGAGCAACATGGACCGCGTCGACGTCGGATTGCTCGCCTGCAAGGAAACCGTGCCGCATCTGTGGCGTTTGGCTGAAGGGTTCGAGGACGCGGTGAAATTGCTCGCACGCGCGGCGGAACGACGAGCGGCGGCCTGACGCGGTGGAATCCTTGCCCGTAGCCGACGAGGTTCCTGATCAGACAGGGCTCGCCCAGATTCCGGCCGAAGTGCTGCGGGTCCTGCGCGGTCTTGATCCGATCGAGCAATGGGCACGACGCGCCGAGGCCGGGATTGACGGGCCGATGTTCCAACGCGATCCCGCATTCCTGGCGGCCTTCGTGCCGTACATGGCCCTGTTCGCCAGCTACTTCGATGCCGAGGTGCGCGGCTTCGACGTGCTCCCCGCGCGCGGGCCGATGCTCCTCGTGGGCAATCACTCCGGAGGTACCCTGACGCCGGACACGTCCGCGCTCTTCGCCGCGTGGTATCGAGAGCGCGGTCTCGAGAGTCCGTTGTACGGCCTCGCGTTCGACGCCATGTTCGGAATTCCGGGTGTGCGAAGCCTGATGCGCAAGATGGGACAGCTCCCCGCAAACATGGAGAATGCCGGCGCGGCGCTTGATCGGAACGGCGCGGTGCTGGTCTACCCCGGCGGCGAGCACGAGGTGTTTCGTCCCTGGACCGATCGCAACCGGATCGACTTCAACGAGCGCAAAGGATTCGTCCGGCTCGCCCTTCGCAAACAAGTACCGGTGGTACCCGTCGTCGGACACGGCGGCCATGAGTCGACCATCGTGCTGACGCGTGGCAACCGGCTCGCCGAGTTCTGTGGCCTCGACCGCATTCGCGTCACGACCTTCCCGATTCTGCTGCAGATCCCGTGGGGGATTTCGCCCGGCGGCTGGCCGTCACTCCCACTACCGGCGAAGATCGTCGTCCAGTTTCTCGAGCCGTTGGACTGGACCGGCTACGGGGCGGACGCGGCCGACGATCCCGCCGTCGTCGATCGCTGCTACGATGAGATCACCACGGTGATGCAGGACACCCTGACGGAACTCGCCAGGGAGCGCCCCTGCGCGGTGGCCAGTCGTCTGGGCTCGTTGGTGGGGCGTCCGTTCAACGCGGCCGCCAGTTGGCTCACCCCGGCACGGCCGCACCGCTGACGATTCGCTCGTAGCGCTGCGCGTCGAGGTCACGGTAGCTACCTCCATCGAGCACGTACAGGTGATCGTCAATGCGGGCGGGGTCATAGCCTTCGTCGCGATAGTCCACCTTCTGCTGCTTGAGGGTCGCCGTCACCCGCATGTTCTCGCCGAGCACACGCAGAAACAGCGGTCGCTGGTAGACGGCCAGGTGGGCGCGCGCGTGCGCCCCGAAACGTTCGAGATCGAAGTCATCGCTCACGCTGAGGGCGGCCATGCCCCCACGACCGTCGGCACCCGGAATCGACACGCCGTAGACATTGGCTTCGAGCACCCCGGGGGCTCCACACAGGATCTCGCTGACCTCGCTCGTCGAGACATTCTCCCCCTTCCAGCGGAAGGTATCCCCGAGGCGGTCTGCGAAGGAGAGCCAGCGCCCGGGATGGACTTGCACCAGATCGCCCGTATTGAAGTACCGGTCGCCGTCCTTGAAGACATCGCCCAGAATCTTGCTCTGTGTCGCTTCGCGATCGACATAGCCGTCGAAGCTCGCGAGCGACGAGATGCGTCCGATCAGCAGGCCGACCTCCCCCGGCGCCGCGCGCTCGCAGCGCCCGGCAGCGCCACGGCGGAGCGTTCCGGTCGCGGCGTCGCAGCGGACGACCGCCTGGCCACGCGGCAAGCGGCCGATCATTCCGGGCTTCCCGGCGACGTTGAGCGCGGGGACGTTGCCCTCGGTCGATCCGTAGAATTCACGGATGACGGGCACGCCGAACCGACGCTGAAACGTCTCCCAGATGTCTGCGCGCAGCCCGTTCCCCACGGCCACCCGCAGTCGGTGATCACGATCCGAGGCGGCCGGCGGCGCGTTCAGCAGGTAGCGGCATAGCTCGCCGATGTACATGAACGAAGTGGCGCGGAACGCGCGGATGTCGTCCCAGAAACTCGACACCGAGAAGCGGCGACGCAATGCCAGCGCCGCCCCGGTGGCCAGCACCGCCCCCCAGCCGAGCATGAACCCGTTGCCGTGATAAAGCGGCAGAGCCACATAGACGACGTCTCCCGGTCGGCTCCGGTGCATCAGACGTCCGAACACGATGGCCGCCCCGAGGAAGCGCTGGTTGCGAATGATCGCGGCTTTCGGAAGGCCGGTGGTCCCAGACGTGTAGATGTAACAGAACGTGTCCGAGCCACGCAGAGCATCGCATGCGGGCGCCCCCGCGGGGAGTGGGGGTGCCGTTGCCAGGCGATCGTTGATGATCGCGCCGGAGGGGTCGGCATCGGGCTCGGCGCCCTGGTCGACATGGATGTACAGATCGTGTTCGGTGCGGATGCCATCGAGTTGATCGATGACGCGCGCGATCGTCGCGGCATGTTCCGCTCCCACGAAGATCTTCTTCGCGGCCGCGACCCGCACGGCATGCGCAAGCGCCTTGCCGACCAGGTTGGTATTGATGAGGGCGGCGACGGCACCGAGCTTGGCAAGGCCCATGACGGCGAACAGATAGTCTGGACGATTGTCCATGAAGACCGCAACCACGTCGCCTCTCCCGACGCCTTCGGACGCAAAGAATCGCGCGTAGCGTTCGGCCTCCCCGTCGAGTTGGGCCCACGTGTAGCGTGCGTCCTGATAGGCAAGGGCGAGGTCATGTGGTCGCCGGCGTGCCTGCAATCCGAGCAGCCGCCCGGGACTGAAGCGCGCCCAGGGGGCGAGCTTGGGAACGTCGAGGAGGAATCGCGCGTAGTGGCTGCCGGGAAGATTGATCGCCATGGTCACACGCGGCGCGGGGCCGCACCTGTCAGTCCGGGGCTACCATAGTCGGTGCAATCGCGCACCTCGCGGCGGCGGCACCGGCGCGAGCCGCTTGCAGCGGGTTGGCGCAGCGGATTAACTCAGTCAGGGCGAAGGACATGGAGCGACTAACCGGTCTCGACGCGACGTTCGTGCACGCGCAAACGTCGGTGATCCACATGCACACGCTGAAGGTGGCGATCGTCGATGCGCTCCCAGGGCTCGGCGAGAATACGTTCGAGCGCTTCCGGGACGAGCTCGCTGCGCGGCTGCACCTGCTGCCCCCGTTCCGCCGTCGGATCGTCCAGGTACCCTTCGGCTTTCATCATCCCGTCTGGATCGAGGATCCGAACTTCGATCTGGATTTCCACCTCCGACGCGTCGCGATTCCGGCGCCGGGAGGCCGCGAGGAAATGGACGCGCTCGTCTCCGACATCGCGAGTCACCCGCTCGATCATCGCCATCCGCTCTGGGAGATCTGGAGGCTCGAGGGCCTGGCCGACGGCGGGGTCGCCTACGTGGCCAAGATCCACCATGCCCTGGCCGATGGCATCGCGGCCGCCCACATGCTGGCGAACGTCATGAGCGCCGCGCCGGAGACCGCGCGGCCTCCTGCAGCCGACGACGCCTGGCAGCCGGAGCCCATGCCGACGAAGAGGCGCCTGCTCGCCGACGCGTTCGTCGATCATCTGCGGAAGCTCGTCGAATTGATGCCGCTGATCGCACGAACGGTAGCGGGATTCTGGCGTGTGCTTCGCCACCGTCTGGCTGGTGGAGTGCGCCCGTCCATGCCGTTCGAGGGTCCGAAGACCCCGCTCAACCGGCGACTGACGGCGGCGCGCTCGTTCGCGACGACCGATCTTTCCCTCGAAGAGCTGCGCACGATGAAGTCGGCCCTCGGCGTCACCATGAACGATGTCGTACTGACGATCGTGGGCGGTGCTCTGAAGCAGTTCCTCGAGGAGCGGGGCGACTCGATACACGGGTCGCTGATCGCTGCGGTTCCGGTCGCGACCGCCGGCGCGGACGATCCACGCCGGCTGGCAGGCAACCGCCTCTCGAACCTGTTCGCGTCGTTGTGCACGGACATCGACGACCCGGTGGCCCGGGCGCACGCGATACACGAGAAGATGGAGGTGGCCAAAGCCGCCCACCAGCGATTGGGGCCGAGCATCATGCAGGACTGGGTCGAGTACATCCCTCCACGGCCCTACGCCTGGGTAACCCGGATGTACTCCCGCCTGGGACTGTCCACCTATCACCGCCCGGCCGCGAACGTCATCGTGTCGAACGTACGCGGTCCGGCCGAGCGCCTGTACGTGTCCGCAACCGAGTTGCGAAGCCTCTACTCGGTGGGGCCGATCGTCGAAGGAATCGGCGTCAACGTGACCGCATGGAGCTGTGCCGACAAGGTCTCGTTCGCGATCATCGCGGGTCGCGAAACGGTCCCCGACGCCCACGCCCTCACCGCCTGCCTCCATCGCGCCGCGGCGGACCTCAGAAAAGCCGCCGCGCGTGGGCCCGAGACTTCCGATCCGCCGCACGCCGCCGCGCGCTGACACCGACGACTCGGCCCACGCCCGACACGGACGACACCGTGTCGCGTGACCTGCTTACGGTTGTCACAAGCGGAGGGTTGGATTCGATCCCACGAGAGCGTAGCGGACAGCTCCGCTATGCGGGACGCTCCCAATCGACGTTGCACACATGAATCGGCCCTGCGAATCCCTTGACGGTGACCTCACTCACGTCACCGAAACACAGCGCCTTCCCGATGGACAGCTCGGCCAGGGTCCTGGGAACGAGAATCTGTTCCGGTTGCGCTAGCTGACAGAGTCGAGCCGCCAACTGCACCGCCGCACCGAACAGATCCTGCCCGCGCTCGATCGGCTCGCCCGCCGCCGCTCCGATGCGCACGTAGAGCGGATCGCGCGGCTCGCTATCGTTGTGCCGTCGAAGATCTCGTTGGATGCGCGACGCGCATTGAAGCGCCGACGCAACCGAGGCGAAGCAGGTCATGATTCCGTCGCCAGTGTGCTTCACTTCGCGACCGCCGAACTCGCCCAGGGCCCCGCGAACGATCTCGTCGTGCACACCGAGCCACGCCATGGCGCCTTCATCCCCGAGTCGCTGCGTCGCGGCGGTCGAGCCTACGATATCGGTAAAGAAGATGGTGCGTGTCCCCGGATCTCGCTCTTCAGCGACCCCGCCCGCGCCGACAACCGCCCCGCTCGTGTTCGCCTCGACACCGCCGAGAAACCCATCTGCGAGCTCGCGGTCGACCTCGATGATTTTCTCGGCGATCAACCCGTGGGCTTCCCGGTGGACGGCGGCAGCCGCCGCCGCGGTCGGGGCCTCGACCAGACAAAAAACCTTGCCCGCATCCTCGTTGTGCCAGTAGTGCAAGTAGTTGACGCCGTGCTGCTCCTGCACGCAGGAGTCCGCCTCGTGAGCGTTCGCGAGGTCTTCACGCGACATGTCCTCGAGACGGTGAATATCCAGATACAAGGGCATGCGACTCGTATACCCCACTACCACAGGGAAGCGGTAGGCTAGATGTTCGGTCACCGCCCCGACGCTGGTCGCGCCGGGGCAACGGCCTTTAGAGAACCCGCAAGAACGCGACGAGGTCGTGCTTCTCTCCCGGGTCGAGCCCCAGCTCGAGCACCAGATTGAAGAACTCGACAGTGTCCTCGAGCGTCAGGAGCCTACCATCGTGAAGATAGGGGGGTGAATCCTTGATACCTCTCAGCGCGAAGGTCTTGATCAAACCCTCCGCGCGACCCGCATAGAATCGCTCCACCTGCAGGTCGTGGGCAGAGTTGTCCGTGTAGTACGGTGGCGCGTGACAGGACGCGCAGTGCTCGGTGAAAAGCTTCTCGCCCTGGACCTCCGAGGCCGTGGCCTTCGCCGTATCGAGTCGCCCATGGACATTGAGCTTCGGTGCTGGAGGAAACGCCACCATGTTCTGCATGGCAGCCATCGCTGCAACCTCTTCGCGCGTGAAGCGACGTGCCCCCTTCTTCAGAGCAATGACCGGGTCCCCGTCGAAGTAGGCCGTCTTGGCCTCGACCTCGCTGAAATCCTCCAGGGTACGCAGCGCCCGCTTCGATCCGAAGAAATGTTGGATATTCACGCCCCGGAGGCTCACCGTATCGATGCGAAAGCGGGTCTCCTGGGGGCGATTGTCCGGATTCAAATGGAACACCCCCGAGGTATGACCGTTGACGTGGCAGGAGAAGCAGGAGACCGCGTCCTGAGCGATCTCAGCTTTGCGGTCCGCGGTCACGTTGAACTGCTGCTGGGCCACCGGCGTAACCAGCAGGCGCATGCCCTCCAACTGAAACGGCGTCAGCACGCCATTCAGCTTCCGATAGTAGTTGTCGAGGGTGATCTCCTCGCCGCCGGAGACATCGCCGAGGTCGGGGCGCGAGACCAGATGGAGCGGCGGGGGAAACTCGGGCACATACGCCTCCGGTAAGTCGAATTCCATGTCGAACCGAACCAGCTCCGGATGCGTCTTCAGCTGCATCGGAGGCACGACGAGCCCACCCCCCGCGGGACTGACATGCGGCAGCGGAGGGTACGGAAACAACTTCTTCTTCTTGATGTCCGCGGGCGCCATCTCCGCCAGACCGTCGAAGCTCATGCCCTCGCCAAGACGAGCCGTCGGCCCGAGCGGCAGCGGCTTCCCGCCCGCCATCGTCGCCGTGGGGTCGGTCTTGCCGGACAGGTCGTAGCGCTCCTCCAACAGCCGCCGATGTCGCTTCATCAATGCTGGCTTGTTCTTGATGTCCGCCGCCCGCGTCTCTTCGAAGGACGTCGTGATACTGACGGGGGCATAGCTCGTCTCGGTCGCCGGCACCGGAACAGAACTTCCCAGCACCACCAGTCCGACGAGGACCAGTCGGAGCCCCGGGTACCGCCCCTGACGTTCACCGCATCGCTCGTTCGCTCTTTCCATTGATCGCTCCCTCTTCTAGTGCTGCGCTATTGGCACGCCCCGGCGAGACGCCTTCAGGCCGCGCCCAGGTAGTTCGCAAGGTCGTCGGCGCCTCCGATCCTGCGCCCATTGATGAAGACCTGCGGCACGGAATCTGCGCCTGCGACCGCGCGGAGCGACCGGACAGTAACGGCGCCCGCGATGGGAATTTCCTCGTAGGCCATGGCGCGCTCGTCGAGCATCGCCTTGGCGTTGGCGCAATGCGGACAGCCGGCTCGGGTGAGAATCGTCACGTCACTCGGCCGTGACGCATCGGGATTCAAGTAGTCGAGCATCGTATCGGCATCGGACACCACAAACGGATCTCCTGCCTGCTCCGGCTCGATGAACATCTTCTCGATCACGCCATCGCGCACCAACATCGAATAGCGCCACGACCGCGAGCCGAACCCGAGATCCGACTTGTCGACCAGCATCCCCATCTGCTCGGTAAACGTTCCGTTGCCGTCGGCGATCACGCGAACAGCCCGGACGCCCTGGTGCTGCTTCCAGGCGTCCATGACGAAGCCATCGTTCACCGAGAAGCACACGACATCATCGACGCCCTCGGCGGCGAGCGCCTCCGCCAGCTCATCGTAGCGAGGCAGGTGCGTGGACGAGCAGGTGGGCGTGAAGGCGCCCGGGAGTGCGAAACACACCACGGTCTTGCCCGCGAAGATGGCGTTGCTGGTGATCTCGGCCCAATCGTCCCCTTCTCTGGTCTGAAACGTGACCTCGGGGACGCGCTGTCCTTCCCGACTCTTCAGCATGGAGTTCCTCTCTTTCCTCGTGTCAGGCCGCCTGCGGACGACCGTCTTGAGAGACATTCTTCGCGGAGGAGTGTGATAATGTCCAATTGAAATATCTTACTTCTCTGATAATCTTCTCTTCTCAATGAGCAATCCCACAGTACGTCAGCTCGAGTACCTCACCGCGTTAGGGGAGCATCTCAGCTTTCATCGGGCGGCCGACGCCTGTCACGTCAGTCAACCGGGACTGAGCGCGCAGCTCCGCGAATTGGAGACGACGCTGGGGGTGCGCTTGTTCGAACGCGATCGTCGACAAGTGATCCCCACGACGGTCGGAGAGGCACTCATCCCACGCGCGCGCGCGATCTTGACCGCAGTGGACGAACTCGTCGAGGCTGCCCGCGGCCTGGCGCAACCCCTCACCGGGACGATCCGCCTCGGGGTCATTCCGACGGTCGCGCCATTCGTGCTGCCGCGCGTGCTTCCCGAGGTGCGCACCCGCTATCCCGCCCTGCGACTTCTTCTTCGTGAAGAGCAGACGGCCGCATCCATCGCCCTGCTGAACGCCGGACGATTGGACGTAGTGCTACTTGCGCTCGAGGCCGATCTTGGAGACGTCGCGACGCTGCCGTTGTTCGAGGATCCGTTCGTGTTGACAATGCCCCTCGATCACCCGCTGAGCCGGCGCCAACGGATCAGGGAGGCCGATCTCGAAGAGCAGGAGGTACTACTGCTCGACGATGGCCATTGCCTACGCGACCAGGCCCTCGACGTATGCGACCGGGCCGGCGTCCACGAACTCGGCGACGTCCGGGCCACGAGCCTCGGAACCCTCGTCCAGATGGTAGCCAGCGGCCTGGGCGTCACCCTGCTCCCCGCGATGGCACTCCCCATCGAAACCGAGCGTCAGACGCAGCTTGCGTATCGGCGATTCGTGTCGCCCGAGCCGCATCGCACGATCGGACTCGCGTGGCGGCGTAACTCGGCGCGGGAGGCCGAGTTTCACCTGCTTGCGAAGCTGCTCTCGGCGTCTGCCCCCGCGCCTCGGCCGCGCAGACATCGAAGCCTCCGCAACACTTGAACAACCCTACACTGTAGATCCCGTGTTGCGGCGTTCATTTGCAGATCGGCTTTCCGTTCACGGACAAAAGGCGGACAGCCCGTTGAATCGGCGAGACCGTTCTTCGTATAAGCCCGAACCAGGCTGAGCGACCACGGCATTCCCAGCAAAGCCTGGAGGCCGCAGGCCCGAGTCCCCCTGGGCCTCGGCGGCGCTGGAGAAACCGCAACGATGTCGGACGCGAAACGATCCTTCCAGCATGAGCACTTTCCGGACGGGGAATGCTTTGGCTGCGGCCCCCGAAACACGGCCGGGCTGCGGATCGAGAGCTTCGCGACCACGGACGACGAGATGATCTGCGACTGGACTCCCCGGGGGGAGCACAGCAACGGCGCCGGGGTGCTCTGCGGCGGCGTGCTAGGCAGCATCCTCGACTGCCACGCGGTCACGGCGGCGGGCCAGGCGTTCATCCGGCGCGACGGCGAGGTCCGGTTGGCGTTCACGAAGGAGTTCACGCTCCAGTTCCTCCGACCCACGCCACTCGTCCCGCTTCGCCTGACCGCCCGTGTGACTGAGCTCCGAACGCGAAGCGCGCTCGTCCTGGCGACGGTCACGGTGAACGGCGAGGTCTGCGTACGATTCGAGGGGGTGTTCGTCATTCCGCGCGAAACGGCGCCTGCAGCGCCACCGCGTGGGCGCAGCTCATGAAAGGATCTCCGATGAGGCTGGCCCTCCGCTGGTGGGCGCTCGCAGCCATACTCCTCGTACCGCTCGCCGTGAGCGCGCGCGGGCCTTTGTCGGCGCTTCCGGATCCTGCGGCTGCCAAAGCCGCCGACAAGTGCCAGAAGAGCATCGCCAAGGCCGGTGCGAAATTCACCACGAAAACGCTGAAGGGGCTCGAGAAGTGCTACGACGCGCTCTTCAAGTGCATTCAGACGAAGCCCGGCGAGCAGAAGTGCCTCGACAAAGCGCTCGCCAAGTGCGCGAAGGAGGTCAACCTCAAGGCGCCGAAGGAGCGAGCCAAGCTAGCCTCGGCCATCGGGAAGAAGTGTGAGAGCTTCGCCGATCTGACGAACACCGACGGGCTGGGCTACGACGCGCTCGCACTCGCTTGTCAGGAGGACCATGGCGTTGCGCTGACCGACGTCACCTCGGTGGCGGCCTGCGTCGAGGCGCAGCACGAGTGCCAGGTCGAGCGCCTGTTCACCTTCGAGATGGTGCGCGCCGGGCAGATCGCCGGCACACTACCCGTGCCGCTCCGCGGCGGCTCGTGCCTCGAAGATCTGGGCGGCATGGGGGACGTCGGCGACCCCAAGGGGCTCGGGAAGGCGCTCGACAGGTGCCAGGCCCAGGTCAAGAAGGCCGGCGCCAAGTTCGTCGCGACAAAGCTGAAGAGCCTGCAGAGATGCGTGACGACCATCTTCGGCTGCCTCCAGAAGAAGCCCGGCGATCCGAAGTGCGCGGCGAAGGCCCAGAAAACCTGTGACAAGGAGATCGGCGAGAAGATCCTGAAAGCCGAGGCGAAGCTCACGTCAGCGCTCGACAAGCGCTGCCTCGACATTTTTGCGGCGCTCGGCGCGGGCAATGCCATGAACACCGATGCGCTTGGACCCGCATGCCAGATTCTCGGCGTAGCGGGACTCGCGACGCTCGACGACCTCGCCCAGTGTCTCATGCGGAAGCACGAGTGCGTCGTGGAGGATCTCTTCCGATTCGCCGCGCCGCGGGCGGACACCCTGCTGCAGACGGTCGGCCATACCCTCTCGAGTGGGTTCTGTGTCACGCCGACGCCCACGCCAACGACGACGGCAACACCGACGCCCACCGTAACACCAACCGCCACCGTGACCGCGACGCCGACGCCGACCGCGACGTTCACGCCGGCACCCGGCGAGTTCCTGCTTGCGGTCACCAAGGTCGGCGACGGAACCGGGACCGTCACGCTCCAGCCATCGGGCAATATCTGTGGTACCGACTGTGCGGTGAGCGTGGCCGCGGGCGCGCAGGTCATGCTCGAGGCGGCCACCGCGAACGGCGACGACACGTTCTTTCAAGGCTTCGATGATCCCCCGTGCTTCGACGCACGGCGTGACTGCAGCATCACCGTGAATGAGCATATCCACCTCGACGCGCGCTTCACTGCCCAGACCTACAACCCGGTCTTCATCTCCTCGGGCACGTACAATGCCAACCGCGGCGGCGCCACTGCCTATGATCAGGAGTGCAACGATCTCGCGACCGCGGCCGGCATCAACAACCTGTCTGGAGACGCGTTCGTCGCGTGGATGTCGGACTCGTCCTCCGATGCGGTCACGCGGCTCGGCAACGCCCGCGGCTTCGTCCGCATCGACGGCCGCCCGTTCGCGGACGCGGTCGCGGATCTGACTGCCGGCGCGATCCTGAACCCGCTCTACGTCGATGAGAACGGCGTGGAGCTGCGGGCACAGTTCGTCATGACGGGCACTGAACCGGACGGCACCGCGGGGGCCAACCACTGCTCCGATTGGACGGATCCCGGCAGCAGTCTGTACGTGGGGGGCGTCGCGAGTTACGGACCGGAGGAATGGACCGCGTTCAGCAGCGGGACGGTCTGTTCGCTCGGCAGGCACATCTATTGCCTCGGGACGACCAAGAGCGCGGCGCTGTCGCTGCCGCCTGCCGCCGGCAAGCTCATCTACATGACGAATCAGCCGTTCATCCCGGGCAACGACCCCGATGCGCAGTGCGAGGCCGACAAGCCGGCGGGGACGGGCACCGTGGCTGCGTTGCTCGCGCGCACGACGCAGCGGGCATTCCAGCTGCTCGACAATGACACGACGTACGTCCGTCCGGATGGACAGATCGTCGCCACGGGGCAAAAGCTGATCAGCGTCGCCGGGGGCGGCGGGCTGCTCGACAACGCCATCTGGCAGACCGGCGACGGGACCTACGGCGCCTTCCGCGTGTGGTCGGGGGCGAACGACATGACGACGCTGCCCGTCGCCAACACATGCACGGACTGGACCAGCAACGCCGGCGGCGACCTCGGGATCCTCAATGCCACGAGCGCGCGCACGAACCAGGGCTACTGGTCACCGGGCAACATCTCGTGCGGCGCCACGTCGGTCCGGGTCTACTGCGTCGAGCAATAGCCCCGGGGCGATCGCCGATCGCGGAAGAGTCTGCACGGAACCGCCCCTCACCCATAACGCGGCAGAGGCCACGTCGGGGTGGCGGATCCTCAGTCGGCCGCTTCGGAATCGCGCAACGCCCCGAGCATCTCGTAGCGGAAGACCAGTCGGAGCAGCGTCGGCATCAGAGGCGGAGCGACCCAGCCCACGAACCCCATCAGGTGACTGTCCCAGCCAACTCGCATCGTTGCTCGATTGCGACGGATTCCGCGCAGCACGGCCTTCGCCACGCGATCGGGTCGAGTTCCGAAGCGCTGCATCAGTGTGGAGAGCCGTGTCGAGGTCCCTTCGTCGTGGCTGGCGGCATTGGCGAGAAATCGCGTCGCGATCGTTCCGGGCATCACGGTCGTCACTCCGATGTTTTCGCTTGCCAGCTCGATCCGCAGCGCCGCTCCGAAGCCGCGCAGCCCAAACTTGCTGGCGCTGTATGCACTCTGGAATGGAAAGGAGAGGCCCCCGGCCATGCTCGAGAGGAGCACGAGGTGCGAGCCCGACGACTTCTGGAGATGGGGCAACACGAGTCGGGTCAGATGGATGGGCGCGCGCAGGTTGATATCAAGCACGCGATCGAGGTCGGTCTCGGTGTGGTCCGCGAACCTGCCGTGCACTGTGATCCCCGCGTTGTTCACGAGCACGTCGATACGACCGTGTGCGGCGAGTACGTCTGCGACCAACGTCTCGAGACGCGAGACGTCACTCAAGTCGAAGGCGTGCACACTGACCTTCGCCGCACCGCGCAGGCGACTCGCCAGATCGGTCAGGCCAGACTCGTCGCGGTCGACCAGTGCCAGGTGGGCTCCAGCCGCCGCGAACGTACGCGCGAGCGCGCTGCCGATTCCGCCGGCGGCTCCGGTCAACAAGACGACGCGTTCGCGAAGATCGTGCACGCGGGCAACTTATCGCACGAACCGGCAGAAGCGACCGTCGCTCCACTTTGGTCCGGCGCACCTCCAGGCAGCTACCGTTGGCCCTTGCCTGACCCTACATTGTAGGTATATCGTAGTGCTGTGAATGGGATCGAGTTCGAGTGGGATGAGCGCAAGAACACGACGAACAAGCGGAAGCATGGCATCTCGTTCGAAGAGGCCAAGACCGTATTCTCCGACGATCATGCTCTCATCATCGCCGATCCCGATGCCTCCGATGATGAGGATAGATTCGTGCTCCTCGGATTGAGCTCAGCGCTCCGCGCCCTCGTCGTATGCCACTGCTACCAGAGAGAGGACGCGGTCGTCCGGATCATCTCCGCGCGGAAGGCAGACCGGAAGGAACAACGACAATACAACCACAGGTGAAAAGGCGATGAGAAAAACCTACGACTTCTCGAAAGCAAGACGGAACCCCTACGCGAAGCGCCTCAAGAGGCAGATCACCATCCGACTCGACACCGACACCATCGAGTACTTCCGCTCGCTCGCAGAGGAAACCAGCATCCCCTACCAAACACTGATCAACCTCTACCTCCGCGAATGCGCCGCGGCGCGGCGCAAGCTATCCATCAACTGGAAGCCAGCGGCGTAGCGACACCTGGACGCTTGTTGCTTCGTGGAGCTCACGGCTCACGGACAAAAGGCGGACAAGCCACGCAAAGTCGAGGCGCGACCTGGCACACCGGCTCTACGAACAAGCGCGGGGGAAGCTCGAAGGCCCCCCCCCCCGCGCGATGCCTATGTCCGGCGGTTTGATGGGTGGACGCGGGTCGATCCGATCCGGAAATCCGGCGCCGCACGGCCCCATACGGGTGAACACCACTGTGCGCGGGCTTGCTACATACAGGCACACGCGCGGCGGCTATTTGATCCAGGGAGCGCCCCAGCCGTAGTCGCGGGTGAATTGAAGCGGGTTCTCATCCCACTTGTATCAGCCGTGCAACCTGACGCGTTTGAGTTGAACGTCAGGACGAATCCGCTTCCTAGACTGAGTGCATCTAGGACTGCCTCGCAGTTCGGACTGGATCCGGCGCTGCCGGCGTAGGTGAGGGTGGCATCGTCATAGGTGCGCCCTGCTGCGGTGCAGGCTGCCGTGCAACTGCCGTTGAGAGCTCCTGCAAACCAGCATGCTCCTCCGACCTCGACACCCCCAGCCCCAGTACAGGTCGGCGTGGCGGTCGGGCTCGGCGTTGGGGTCGCGGTGAGTGTCGGAGTCGGGGTCGGTGTTCTCGTCGGGGTCGGCGTTGCCGTCACGGTCGGAGTCGCCGTCGCGGTCGGCGTGGCCGTCGGGGTGGACGTCACCGTGGGCGTCGGGGTGGACGTCACTGTGGGCGTCGGTGTCTCGATCGGCACGCACAACTCCCGCGCGCGCCGAACCTCGAGAATCCCACCGCCAAATTGGTTGTCGAACCACACCTCCTGGTTCACGCGCGGTCCGGGCTTGGTCTGGTAGCACATCAGACGCGCTGCGTTGTCGATGATGTCCTCGCCGTTCTTGTCCACCGGCAGGCACAACCGTAGCGGCTTTTTCACGTCGGTCAGGTCGGGTGGGTCCTGCGTGAACTGATCCTCGACCGCGACGTCGTGGACGCGACGGCGGTCACCGCGCACTCTGTAGCACTGGTAGTGATCCACCACCGGTGGGTCGAGCGGCGTCGCCGGACCACTCACGCTCTTCGCCGACGGCACCAGGATGCGCTCGGGGCGCTGGAGGTCGAGCACCAAGGTGCCAAACTGGTCGATGACAACCTCATCGACGACACGCTCGAAGCGCGTCGAGGTACGACGGATCTCATAGCCGACCAGATGATCGGCATCGCCCGGCGCGGTCGGATCCTCGCCGTTCTTGTTGACCGGTGCACACAGCAACCGCGGACGCCGCACTTCCGTGACGCTCGGCCCAAAGTCGTCGTCGAGAGCGACCGAGAAGCGGTCGAACTTCGTACGCGCGACGTCGTAGCACTGAAAGTGGTTGAGCGGCGGCGCAGGCACCGGGTCCGTACACACGTGGCCACATCCGTTAGAGCAGCACTTTTGCACGCCACCGCAGTCCAGGTCTGTACTGCAGGCCTCGACGCAGATGCCGGGGCCAGTGGGAACGGGGCAGACACCCGCCCCGCCCGGACCCGCTTGCGCGAGGACGGGACTCAGGATGCACAGCGCCAGCGTCAACACAGGGGCAAGAGTCAGCAAGCGGCGGACGGTCATGGGGCCTCCTTGGCGTCCCGGAAAGTCGGGTCCACACTTCTGCTTGCCCAGGGACCGGGAGTCAACGGAAGTCCTGGACTCGCAGTCTGCTCCCGGTCCCTGAGGACCGTCACGATCAGTAGCAGCGCGGAGGTTGTCGGCGCGCCTCGAGCGACAAGTGCTCCCGCCGAGAGGCGAGCGCGCGAACCAACGCCGCCGCGGCTAGAGGCTCAGGGACAGGGCGGGACCAAGGGGTCAATATCGCTGATGCGCTTCAGCTTGTAGACGCAACTCATAAACAGGTTGGTGAAGGCGCTCCCACCGGACTCGAAGCCGAAGCGCACGTAGAGCACTTCCAGCTGCATGCTGGCCTTGCCGGAGTTGTTGCGCTTTGCCTTCTGAATCGTTCCGAGCTCCGTCCGCAGGGTCGTTCCCTGCAGATTATCGGGGATACCACCACAGCTCACGAACGCTCCGACCGACTTCTTGGGATCAACAATACCGTTGGATTTCTTCACGTCGAAGGCGTAGCCATTCATGAGTTCGTTCATAAAAAAGCTACTTGCCCGGTCGAACACCATGTTCAGGTCGCCACCGGTCTGGGTGATCTCGACGTCAGTAGCGCTCATCTTCTCTCGGAGTTTGCTCATCTCAGGCTCGCTGGTGTCACTGCCGAATCCCGTACACTTGAAGGTACCGCGCTTCACTTCCCAGGTTCCGGTGAGATCGAAGGCGTCCGCCGTCTGACCGAGGCAGAGCACGGTGGCAAGAGCAGCAGCGCTCGCGAGCCGAGTAGGTGAACTTCTCATGTATGGGCCTTCCTCCTTCCGCAGCCGATAGTTGCAACTGTCGGGAGCGTCAAGCGGATCCGGCGCAGGACGCAACGAGGCAACCCGCTCGACGGCACCTGCATCTGCCAACACCGCGTCGACCGATTCAAAGGTCCCTTCGCGAGCCGCAAGCGCACCTCTAGGCTAGTAGACCCACGGGGGTCGAACCTGCTATCGATTGGAGGCCGTATCAACCCCAACCTTTCCCAGCCTCGAGGAGAAACCTATGTCGATCGCTACGCGTTCCGTCCTACCCGTCCTTTTCTTGCTCGTAAGTGCGCTGCCCGCTGCGGCCCAGGTCGTGTGCGGCGATGTCATCCCCGCGGGCGCAAATGTCGTCCTGACCGCGGACCTGAATTGCCCGAGCGACGATCCGGCACTCACCGTAACCGGGCCGGCCAACGTAGACATGGCCGGGTTTCTCGTCACATGCGACTACGACGGGCCTGACCCGAACGGACCGACCGGTATTCTTCTCGATGCGAAGGGCGTGAAGCTCTCCAACGGAGTCGTGGAGCGCTGCGCCGACAATCTGGTGGTCGCCGGAACGGGAGGCCACAAGATCGAGAACATCGTCTCCAGGAGCGCCTCGGCCCACGGCATCCTCGTAAACAGCGACAAGAACAAGCTGAAGAACATCGCCGCGAACGACAATGTTGGTGAGGACGGGCGCGGCCTCATGGTCCTCGGCAACAAGAACAAGTTCGAGAACATCACCGCGTATCGGAACGGCAGCGATGGAATGTTCGTCGCGGGGGATGGCAATCAGGTGAGGCGTGCGGTGTTCGCGCGGAACCAAACCGACGGGCTAGAACTGTCCGGAGACGGCAACAAAGCGAAGGATTGCTTCGTGACCGACAACGCGACTGAAGGGATCGATATCGTGGGAAACGGGAACAAGGTCGAGAAGAGCATCATCACCAGGGCCGGCGACAACGACGAACTGGACGATCCAGCGCTCGAGATCGAGGGCGACGGCAATCAAGTCAAGAACAATTTCATTAGCGACAACATCCGGGTGGGAATCCTGGCGCTACCAGGGGCGTCGAACACCAAGATCAGCAAGAACGTCGTTCTCGGCAACCCCGATTTCGACCTGCAGGACGAGGCCGTGGGAGGGACGTGCGGCAGCAACCAGTGGAAGGGCAATACCTTCAGCATCAGTTCGGCCGAAGGAAACCCGAGTCCCGCCTGTATCGAGTGAGCCACCGGCGCGGAGCGCACGCCCCCGCCGCCGCATCGCGGCGGGGGCGCGCGCAGCGTCCAACCCCCCGGGGTCCACGCGATCTATTCCTCATTGGTTGGAGTATGCTGGAGTTCAGGGACAGGGCGGGACCAACGTCGAAGGCGTAGCCTTCCATGAGTTCGTTCATAAAGAAGCTGCTACGGATCGATGCCGGCAATGTCGAGTAGCTCGCGGGCACGAGGAGTTCCGGTGTCGAGCAGCTGATCGATCCGGCAGGTGTGATGGTGGATCAGGCATTCGGCGACGTCGCTCGCAGTCGTCAGCGCCGGCACGCCCGCCGCGGTGCAATAGTCGGAGGTCTCCGCCTGGCCGAGACCGACCGCCGCCAGCAACTCGACATCGGCACCGCTGCACGCTTTGATGATCTTGGCCCGAGCCTTGGTGGCAGCCCCTTTCGGCGCGTCGCCGATCTTGCCGGCGATCTTGACGCACTTCTTGCGGGCACCCGCGAGACACTTCGCGTCTCCAGGTTTCTCCTGCAGGCACTTGCCGACGCTGGCAAGACACTTCTGCAGACCGCCGAGCCGGGCCTTGCCGAACTTGCCGGCGGCCTTCTGGATGCCGGTGGCGCACTTCACGAGCAGCTTCGCCTGGGCAGCATCGGCCACCCCCTGCCCCCCGCCGCTCGCGCCGGGATTGAGAAGGCACCGAAAGCTGAACACGTTGACGTCGGTCAATTGCAACAACTCGCGCGCACGGGGGTTCTCCTGCGAGACCAGTTGTCCGGCCTGGCATTCATGGAGGACGGTCAGGCAGCGGCCGAGGTCGCCGGCGTCATCGAGGCTGGACACGAAGGCCGGGGAGCCCTGGCAGAGGGGGCGTTCGGCGAGGTAGCCAAGACCCGCCGCGTTGACCAGATCGGCGGCGAGCACGCGCGGCTCGTCGCATGCTTTGGTGATCTTCGCCCTGGTCTTGGCCTCGAGCTTGTCGCCGGTGTCGAGGACCTTCTGGCAGGTCTTGGTGGCCTTCAGGAGGCACCCCGGATCGCCCGCCTTCTGCTCGACGCAGACCAAGGCCTGCTTGAGACACTTCTGCAAAAGCTTCTGCAGTTTCATCGCGTAGGCCTGCCCCGTCTTGGCGACCGTCTTCTGGCACTTCGACACCGCCTTCGCGCGCTTCTTCCCTGGCACACCGTAGCCGCTGCCGTCGCTCCGCGGCGGACAGTCGGGATCATCGCGATCGACGAGCATGTCTCCGTCATTGTCGCGACAATCGTCGCACACCGCCTCGAAGGGGACCGGGGATGGCGTCGCCGATGGTACCGGTACCGGTCCGCCGCTCGCCTGCACACAGTTCGAGAACTCAGAGGTATTGCCGAGCGAGTCGGTAGCGGTCGCGGTCACGAAGTAGCCGTCCGGGATGGGGACCGGGAGGTTCACCGACACGGGGCTCCCGTCCGCCGACCGGCTCGCCTCCCCGAGGAAGATCTGGCCCTCGCCGTTGCCAGACGAGTCACAGGCCATGTTGGCAAAGAACTGCAGGTCATAGGGCTGGCCGCTCGCCGGTCCCATCGTGAGCGCCTCGGCGTCCACCGTCGAATCGCTGCCGGTCGAGGACGCGCCGGTCAACACGGGCCAGTTCAGCAGATCGTTGGCGCCGTCGTCCCCGTCGCCAGCGTCGTTCGCCGTGACCCCATCGTTCCCGAGATCGATGCCGCGACGCGAATTGTCGAAGATCAGGTTCGAGAGGATACGGTTCTGGTTGCTCCGGAAGGTACCGCTCGTGCATCCCGAACAGGTCGTGTGGAGGCGCACAGCAATGCCCGCTCCAAACGTACTGTGGGCTACGACGTTGCCTTCGCCGAGCCCGGTGCCGCCGATCCTCGCGTTGAAGACATTATCGAGCGTCACGCTCGTGCCGTTGCCGAGCGGCTGCCCGAGCGCGTCGACGCCGATCATGTTGGCCTGGATGAGGTGGCCGCTGGTCGAACGTACGTCGGAGAATCCGATGGAGATCGCACAGGAGGTGCCCGCGATGAGATTGCCGTTCCCCGGCGAGCCGATGACCGCGTCGTCCGCGTCGATCACTCGGACGCCACAACCGAATCCTTCGTTGGAAGCGCCCGTGCCCAAGGCGGTAAGGCCGATGTAGTTGCCGAGGATCTCGTTGCCGGCGGCGGACGCCGACGCCTCGTTCACGTGCACCATATCCCTGGCGTTTCCGGCGATGACGTTACCAGCGCCTGGATCGGTGCCGCCGACCGTGTTGTTGGGGCTGTTCAGCAGCACGCCGTTGGCATTCGGCAGCGCGGTGAGGCCCGTCTTGTCGACGCCGATGTAGTTGCCGGCAATCGTGTTGTTGACGTTGCTCGACCGGATGAAGGTACCGACGCCGAAGCCGAACTGGAAGCCCTTGCGGTTGCCGGAGATGACGTTCCGCGCCTCGACGGTCGTGCCACCGACCAGGTTGTTGGCGCCGCGGACGATGCCGATACCTGCCAACCCGTTCGGCTTGACCTGCATACCGGTCGCGTCGGTGCCGACGAAATTGCCCTCGATGATGCAGTGGTCCGCACCGTCGAGGATGATACCGCACCCACAAGCGCTGGTGTTGTTGTCCAGAACCTCGGGCCAATCACTGACGATGAGCCCGCGGATGACGCTGTTGGACGCGGCGAGGTGAAGGCCCACCCTCGCGTCGCTGAACATCCCTCCGCTGAGCTCGATCATCGGTTGGTCCGTGAAGCCCGGCTGCGTCCGGCCGTCGATGGTCACCGGCTCGGTGATTACCGGGTAGCTCTCGCCCTTGGGCTGGATGAGCCAGCTGCCGGTTACGGCTTGGAATCCGGGGTCGCTCTCGGGAATCGCGAACCCGATGACATCGGGAGCGGGATCGGCATTGGCGGCGATGATCGCCTCGCGTAGCGAGCACGATGCGTCGCAGGCGCCGTTCTCGTCCTTCGTGGTGGTGACGACCAGCGTCGCGGCGGCGCGTGACAGTATCACCTCGGGCGTGGACACGCCGGGGCGGAGCACGACCAGATCGGCGATAGCGTCGCGGTTCAGACGCATGGGCAGGACGGCCAAAGCGTCAGGGGGCGGGGTCAGCGCGACCGGCGTCGCGGGTTGGCTGCGCGCACGCTGGGCCTCGGCCGACGGCCGATAGATCGCAACGTCCCCAGCCGCGGTCGCCGCGTAGACAGCGCCCGACTCATCCGCGGGCAGCGCCGACGCACGCACGTCGCGTTGTCGTCGAGTGGACGCCTCAGCACGTGCTCGCAGGACGTCGAAGGTCTCGGCATCGAGGATCTCGTCCTCTGCCATGCCGCCATCCCCGTCGCCGACCAGTAGCAGCGCGTCATCGAGCGTGCGCGTCGCGACGAGATCCTTCTGGCCATCGGCGTCGGCGTCCACCACCGTGAGCGCGGCGACCTGGCCCGGAACCGTCGTGAATACGTGCGGAGCCAGGAAAGCCGTCGGCCGGAGCGCGCGCGATACGCCCCCGGTCGGGTACACCGCCTCGATGTCACCCGGGTAGACGACGAGCGTCGTCTCATCCGCCGCCGTGTAGGCGACGACCAGGTCCGGCACGCCGTCGGCATCGAGATCGGCGGCGGCCAGCGCGGTCGGC
>Ga0315338_1000306_pt1 | contig 138621 bp, 131 predicted proteins | sample ASW8metaG_FD_204518 | JGI IMG/M metagenome (GOLD analysis project Ga0315338, IMG submission 204518) | Ammonia-oxidizing marine archaeal communities from Monterey Bay, California, United States - ASW #8 | ecosystem: Environmental > Aquatic > Marine > Coastal | place: USA: California | collected... | reverse complement strand
CGCGTGCGTGGCGTTGTGGTGGCATTGGCATGCAGCTTCAGATCCATGATACAGCCCTCTTCTTGAGATAAGCCATGCCTCTTTCTACACTATCACTATACAACCAATCATCCGAAATAAAACACCTAAGCAGGGATTTTTCCGGTGCCGAGTACGTGGTTTAATCCGCTTTCAACATGGCTGGTCAAAAGCTTCACCGCGGCCTCGGCATCGCGCGCAATCACAAGATCACGCAGTTGTGCGTGTTCATCTGCTGCCGGTTTCCCCCGAAAATCAAGAACCAGCATGTGATAGCGCAGGAAACGGTCAAATGCGGTTGAATGGGCCGCCATCATCGCCGGTGATGCACAGGCCGAAATGGTTGCATGATGGAATTCCCAATCTTGCTGCACCCATTGTTCAACCTGACTGATGTCACCGCCGATCAGTTTGGTTTCAACAACCTTAAGCATATAGTGCGACGACACGACCCGGGCTTCCCACTGAAGATCCCCGGTGGCGATGGATTGGCGCAAGGCATGGGTCTCAAGCAACAACCGCAATGCGGCAATATCGCGAAGTCCAGCCTCGGAGACACTGGTCACTTCAAATCCACGCTGGCCTTCGGCCACAACAAATTCTTCAGCGGCCAACCGGCTAAGGATTTCGCGCAATGTCGGCACCGCCACACCGTAATCAGCTTTCAGCTTTTCCAGCTTCAACTTCTGACCCGGTTTTAATTTGCCACGGATAATATCCGCACGAATATTGCGAAAGGCTACCTCACCAACAGTTTCGTTCTCTGAGGCGATAAAAAATGACTTGTGTTTCATGCGCGATACGGTCTCTAAACCAATTCAGTTACATTATTTCAATACTTTACAATATATTATCCAAAATATAAGGCAAAATTGAAAAAATATATATTTTGCCAATATTGTTCATTTGGTCTTTCGAAGACCACACTCATCCCTCGCACCCTGACCAGCCATCAGGGATATACAAAGTATCCCTCAGGCGCGTTTTCCAACCGTGCCGTTAGATTGTCGATGAAGAACCGTTCAGCCCGGCTTTGCGACATGCGCGGATTGGTGACAAGGTAAATGTCAATTGCGGGCGGGGCGTCATAGGGCGGCAACCGCCATAGCTGCCCGCGTTCCGTGGCATTCTGCACCACGTGGATCGGAAGCGGCCCGATGCCAAGCCCGGCATTGATCAACCGCCGGACTTCTTCAAGGTGGGGACTGACCGCAACCACCTTGCCCTTCATGCCTTCCTGTGCGCGCAAAACCGCCACAGGTGCCAGCGCATCGGAAAGCTGATCGGTGGAGAAGGACACAAAGGCCTCGCTTTTTAAATCGGCGAGTTTGAGGTCCTTTCGGCCAAACAAATGATGGGTCGGCCCACAGAAAAACCCGAAATGTTCGCGGTAAAGCCGGCGATATTCCAATCGGGGATGCTGTTCGCGAACCAGACAGATGCCAAAGCTGGCCTGCTGGGACAGGACCTGATCAATCACATGGCCCGATGTTGCGACATTGATCTCATAGGTCACTTCCGGATGGGATCGGTTAAACTCGAACAACGCATCATCAAGTGGCGGAAACACCACATGACTGGCCAACCAAAGATGCAAATGCCCTGTCAATTGATTGCCGCTGTCTGACATCACATCGGACAACCGCCCAATGGCGCCGCATATTTCCCGGCACTCATGATAGAGTGCCAACCCCTGTTCGGTGACCTCAAACCGACCGCGTTCGCGGTCAATCAACCGCGCTCCAATCTGGTCTTCAAGCCGCTTTAACGCGTTGCTCACACTGGGTTGGCGCAACAACAGCCGATTGGCCGCCCCGGTGATCGAACGTTCTTCGACAATCACGGTAAAGGTATGCAAAAGGTTCCAGTCAAACTGGCGGCGCAGCAGTTCATTCATACCTGCTCTTCCCCATTCTTTTGCGCTCCATAGTCATTGGCTATGGGATCTATTCTACTTATCTATTTGCGCTATATGCAAGTCTGGGGTGGAATAGCTTCACCATTTAATCACGGCCAAATAAATTCGCACGGCACAGCCGAAGCACATAACGGGAGGCATAAATGGCCGCAGATATCGCCGGGGAGCGCAGAGCCCCGTGGGTGCTGTTATCACCATCGCTGGCAACAGTCGGGTTGTTACTCATCATCCCGATGCTGTTTATCGTCGTGTATTCGTTCTGGCTGCGCACCGCAACCGGAGCGGATCAGGTTGGCTTCTATCTTGATAACTGGATCGAAGTTCTGGGCGACCGGTTTTACCGCGATATCCTGTTTCAGACCGTTGCCATTGCCTTTTACACCACGGTAATTTGTGCGTTTGTTGGCTATATCCCGGCCTATTTCGTTGCCAATACGCCGATGAAGTCCAAGGCATTTTTGCTTTTGATGCTGATGCTGCCATTCTGGATCAGCTACATCATCCGCACCATGTCATGGATCAATATTCTGGGCACATCGGGCGCGCTCAACACGCTGTTTCTGTCGATTGGCATCATCGATGAACCGATACAGATGCTTTATAACCAGACGACCGTTGTATTGGGTCTGGTGCATTATCTGCTGCCGTTCATGATCCTCAACGTCTATGTCAGCCTTGATGGCATTGATAAAAACCTCACCGAAGCCGCCCAAAGTCTTGGCTGCACGGGATGGCAGGCATTTCGCGAAGTCACCCTGCCGCTATCCATGCCAGGCTTGGCCGCCGGATCGCTTTTGTGCTTTGTGCTGGCGGCAGGCACCTATATCACCCCGATTGTTCTGGGCGGACCGCGCGATGCGATGTTTGCCAACCTGGTGTTTGAGGCCATCGTCACCCAGCTCAACTGGCCGCTTGGATCGGCACTTTCACTCGTCCTGCTGGCCCTTCTGGGTGTGCTGGTCGTCATCTACACCCGCTATCTTGGCGTCGATCAAATCGCCAAGAGTTTCAAATAAGGGGCAAGAAGATGAAAATCATGTCTGGCTGGTCCCTGATCCGAATTGCCACGATCCTTGTCTATCTGTTCTTGTTTGCGCCGGTCGCGGTTGTAATCCTGCTGGCATTTAACGCCAATCAGTTTGGCGGCTTTCCGATCGAGGGCTTCTCGTTGCGCTGGTTTGAGGCGCTTTGGAACAATGATGCCATTGTGCGGGCGTTTAAAACATCTCTCTTGCTGGGGCTTTTGACCAGTGCGGTTTCGACCACATTGGGCACCCTCGCCGCCCTTGCCATGGTCAGATACGATTTTCCGGGAAAACGGACCATTTCGACCCTGTTGGTTGCCCCGATCCTGATCCCGGAAGTCGTTCTGGCTGTGGCATTGCTGCTGTTCTTGCAGTTCCTGTCCATGCCCAAAAGCTTTGGCCTGCTTTTGATGGGGCATGTGGTCTTTACCCTACCGTTTGTTGTGCTGGTGGTTCAGGCCCGGCTTGTCTCCATCCGCCGCGACGTCGAAGAAGCCGCCATGAGCCTTGGCGCCACACCGATCCAGACATTCTTTGAAATCACCCTGCCCTTGATGCTGCCGGCGGTGATGGCTGGGATGCTGTTTTCATTCACGATTTCCTTTGATGACATCACCGGCACGCTGTTCTGGAAACCCGGTGGCGTTGAAACCGTCCCAACCCAGATTTTCGCCATGCTGCGCAATTCCATCAGCCCGGAAATCAACGCACTGGGCGCTGTGATGGTGATCTTTACCATCGCACTGCCGCTGGTGGCAGCATCGGTATCGCGCGTTGTTTCGATGCGCAAAATCCGCGCCAGCAACACAACAAGTAACCGTGCCGATAACAACTCTGAACAAACTGCCTAACACGGACTTTGAATATCGCGAGAAACCGCCAAAACCAACAACAAGACCAACCGATAATAACGACCAAGAACATAACCGATTAACGGACAATTCCTTATCAGGAGGCCTAAATGGACGATACCAAACGTTACGAACGCCTGCTTAATCGCTATCGCGACGGTGACATCAGCCGCCGTACTTTCCTGACCGCCCTTGGTGCTGCCGGTGTTGTTGCCGGTGTCACGGGTGGCCCGATGGGTATGCTGGCCCGCAAGGCACATGCAGCCACACCTGAACAGGTCCGCTTTGACGGCTGGGGCGGCGTTGTGTCCGAGGCGTTTGAGAAATATGCCTTCGCGCCCTATACCGAAAAAACCGGCATCGACGTTGTCTCGGGCACCTTTGGTGGTGCGGATGAATATATCGCCCGTGTCAAAGCCGGTCAGCCGGGTGAGTTTAACCTCGCCCATCTTTCCGGTGTGTTTGACTATGCCCGCTATCATGGTCTGGAACTGACGTCTGAACTGAACGAAGACAACATTCCGAACTTGAAAAACGTCATCCCCAGCCTGATTGAGCCGCTGCGCAAAATCACCGGCGGCACCCTGTCGGCTGTACCATATGATTATGGCACCACCGGCATTGCCTATAACCGCAAATATATCAGCGATGACGAAGCCAAGGCCAAAGGTGCAAAACTAATGGTCGATGAGGCCTACAAAGGTAAAATCGGCGGCTGGGGCGAATGGAAAACCCGTATCTGGTACGGCGCGCTTCAGTCTGATCAGGATCCGAACAACATCAAGGACATTGATGCCGTTTGGGACATGATCCGTTCGCATCGTGATCTGGCTCTTAAATATTGGAGCTCAGGGGCAGAATTGATGAGCCTTCTGGCCGAAGAAGAAATCTATGTAACCGAAGGCTGGTCTGGCCGTATCAAGGCGCTTCAGGATCAGGGCCATGACATCGGCTATCATGATCCAGCCGGTGGTCTGGGGTGGCAGGAATGCATCTTTGTCCTGCGCGGAAGCCCGATGGCTGCCTGTGAAGAGCTTTTGAACTTCATGCTGGAGCCAGAAGTCGCGATTGCGGTTGCCGAAGGTCAAAGCTATCCGCCTGCCCTTGATCCGAACAAGGTCGAGCTTGGCAAGATCATCCCAACCCTGCCGGCCTTTGATCCGTCCGGAACGCTTTCATCACTCAGCTTCTTTGATCCGGCGTATTGGAACGAAAACGAAGCGGACTGGTCGAAAACCTTCTCCCGTGTGCAGCGCGGCTACTAAGCCCCGCCTGCTTACGTGAACCGGTGTCCTGGCCATTGCACAACCGGCCAGGACACCTTCGCCGCCTTTTTCAAGGTGCGGCTTATTTCTGACAGGGTATTTAACAATGGCAGACACCGAAAACGCCGTTGAACTACAAAATGTCGTCAAACGCTACGGCGAATTTACTGCCGTCAAACGCATTGACCTGACCGTACCAGACAACAGTTTCGTCACGTTTCTGGGTCCGTCGGGCTGTGGCAAAACCACGACATTGCGCATGATTGCCGGTTTGACCGATATCACCGAGGGCGATTTGCTGATCCGGGGTAAGCGGGTCAACAGCCTGCCGATCCACAAGCGCAATCTGGGCCTTGTGTTTCAGAACTATGCCCTATTCCCCCATAAATCGATTTTCGACAATATTGCCTTTGGTCTGAAATACCGCAAAATCAGCAAGTCTGACATCCGCGACAAGGTCAATCGTGCACTTGATTTGGTGCAATTGCCCAATGTTGCCGAACGCTATCCCAATCAGCTTTCCGGTGGGCAGCAACAGCGCATCGCGCTTGCACGTGCCATCGTGATTGAACCCGATGTTTTGCTGCTTGATGAACCGCTATCGGCCCTTGATGCCAATCTCCGCGAAGAAATGCGCGTCGAGCTTAAACGCATTCAGCGCGAACTGGGCATCGCCACGGTATTCGTCACCCATGACCAGTCCGAGGCATTGGCGATGTCTGACAAACTGGTTGTGATGAACAATGGCTTTGTCGAACAGGAAGGCGCGCCCCAAGACGTCTATAACAATCCGGCGTCCGCCTTTGTTGCCGACTTCCTTGGCCATTCAAACATCATTGCCGGTGCCCTTGGCGGTCCCGATGCGGCCTTTACCAATGTAAACTTGCAATCGGGCGAAACGCTTTTGACCACCGATGAGCAAACGGCCAAGGCCAATGGCTCCAAAGACGTCCGTGCGGTCATTCGGGCGGAAAAAATTGGTCTGTCCGAACAGGACGGATCGGGTGACGGCGTTATTTCCATTCCCGGCAAGATCAAGACTGTCGATTATCTCGGTCAACAGGCCCGATATTTTGTCGAAGCCAATGGCCGCGACTGGCAGGTCATAAATCCGATAGATGCCCGCCCCCATCAGGAAGGTGCCGATATCTTTATGCATATCGCTGCCCGTAATTGTGTGTTGTTACCCGGTCACCAGGATTGACTTGCCAATCTGACCGGATCAGGAGAGCCACCAGAAATGACGCATACCGACAAAGCCCCGGTCGGTCACAACCGGGAATCCCGCCTGTTTTACCAAAGCCGGTCGCGCCGTCCGCTGATTGACCGTGCAAAAGGTGTCTATATGTGGGACGTCGATGGCAAACGCTATATCGATGCATCCAGCGGTGCCATGGTCAGCAATATCGGCCACAGCGACCCGCGCGTGATTACCGCCATGAATGCACAGCTTGAAAAAGCCAGCTTTGCCTATCGCCTGCATTTTGAAAATGATGCGGCGGAAAACCTTGCATGGCGTTTGGCCGAACGCGCACCGGGTGATCTGGAACGGGTCTTCTTTGTGTCTGGCGGGTCCGAGGCAGTCGAAAGCTGCATCAAACTTGCCCGCCAATATGCATTGGCAAAGGGTGATGCCCAACGCACCAAAGTCATCTCGCGGTTTCCAAGCTATCACGGCGCAACACTGGGCGCGCTGGCCCTGACCGGCTATACGCCAATGCATGCGCCCTTTGCACCGATGATGGTTGATCAACCGAAAATCCCCGCCCCAACCTGTTATCTGGATCGCGATGATCTGACCGACCATGAACGCGGCATCAAATATGCCAACATGCTTGAGGCTGAAATCCTAAAACAGGGTCCCGAAACTGTCCTTGGCTTCATCATGGAACCGGTTGGCGGGGCCGCGACTGGGGCACTGGTTGCCCCCGACAGCTACTATCACCGCATTCGCGAAATTTGCGATCAATACGGCATCCTTCTGATCTATGACGAGGTCATGACAGGGGCCGGTCGTACCGGCAAATATTTTGCCGCCGAACATTGGGGCATCACGCCCGATATCCTTGCCGTGTCCAAAGGATTGGCGGCGGGTTACGCCCCGCTCGGTGCGATGATTGCGCCCGACCGCATTGTCGGACCTGTACTTGATCACGGCGGGTTCATTCATGGTTATACCTATGCCGGAAATCCACTGGCCTGTGCGGCGGGCAATGCGGTTCTTGATGTCATTGAGGAGGACGGGCTTCTTGAAAATGCAGCAACCAGTGGGGCTGCGTTAAAGGCCGAACTTGGTAAACTTGCTGATGACTTCACCATGATCGGCGATGTGCGCGGCCTTGGATTGTTGCTCGCCATTGAGCTGGTTAAAAACCGCAGCACCATGGAACCGCTTGATCCCAAACATATGGCAGCCGCCCGTTTGGTCGATATCGCCTATGACATGGGCCTGATCATTTACTGGCGCCGCACACGCGGCGGGTATCGCGGCGATCATGTGATGATTTGCCCGCCGATGTCGATCACCCCGGATCAGTTTGCCGACATTCTGGGTCCGCTGCGCGCCGCCCTTAGCGACCTTCAGGACGAACTTGCCCTTGCCGGAGCTTTCTCATGAGCCGCAAAGTCATCATTACCTGTGCGATTACGGGATCGGTTCATACCCCATCCATGAGCCCGCATTTGCCCATCACCCCCGATGACATTGCCAAACAGGCCATTGATGCCGCCAATGCCGGGGCATCGATCCTGCATCTGCATGCGCGTGATCCCCAAACCGGATTCCCCAGTCCCGACCCCGATCTGTTCATGGAATTTCTGCCCAAGATCAAGGCCGAAACCGATGCGGTGATCAACATATCAACCGGTGGCGGCATGACCATGACAGTCAAGGACCGCATTCGTGCCGCCAGCATTGCCGCCCCCGAAATGGCATCGCTGAACATGGGAACCATGAATTTTGGATTGTTCCCCGCCCTTGCGGTGGATCGCGACTGGCAACATGACTGGGAACCGGAATTCCTTGAAAACAGTCGCGACTTTGTTTTCAAAAACACCTTTGCCGACATCGAAACCATTCTCGCCGATCTGGGGGATGCCAATGGCACGCGGTTCGAATTTGAATGTTACGACGTCGGGCACCTTTATACGCTGGCTCATTTTGTTGACCGCGGCCTGATCAAAGGCCCGTTGTTCATCCAGTTTGTCATGGGCATTCTGGGCGGCATTGGTGCAGACCCGGATAATCTGGCACACCTTAAACGCACCGCCGACAAGCTGTTTGGCGACCAATACCAGTTTTCGGTTTTAGGCGCGGGGCGCCATCAAATGCCACTTGCCAGCATGGCCGCCGCCATGGGCGGAAACGTGCGGGTCGGGCTGGAAGACAACCTTTATCTGCGCAAGGGTGAACTGGCCCCCGATAACGCGTCCCAAGTCCGTAAAATCCGCGAGGTTCTTGATGGATTGTCCCTTGAAATTGCCACCCCCGACGAAGCCCGCGCCCTGTTGGCCCTGAAAGGCGCACACAAAGTCGCGTTTTAGTCCCCCGTTCGCACCATGTGCGATATCGGCTCACACGCAATTACGACCACGCACAACGTGAAAGGCGGCAGCCATGATGCATGCCTATTTCTCAGACGATCAGTTACGCCATCACGGCAAAACATTCATTGTTGCTGGTGAACGCAAACCGATCCCCGAAGTCCCCGAACGCGCCGAAATCCTGAGTGGGGCGGTATCGCGCCTTGGGCTTTCGCTGCATGCGCCGCGTGACTTCGGGATTGACCCGATTGCCGCCATTCACGATGCCAATTATTTGACATTCCTTCAAACCATCTACCAGCAATGGCAGGCTGCTGGTGGGTCGGAACTGGTGATCCCCAATATTCACCCCTTTGATCGCAATGGTCCCTATCCGCGTCATCATGTGGGAAAGGCCGGGTTTCATTTAGGCGACACATCCTGTCCGGTATCGGAAACCACATGGTATTCGGCCTATGCCAGTGCGCAAACCGCCATTGCCGCCACACGCCATGTCCGTGATGACGGGGCCAACACGGCCTATGCACTGTGTCGTCCGCCCGGCCATCATGCCAGTTCCAACATCGCCGGTGGGTTCTGTTATCTCAACAACAGTGCGATTGCCGCACAGGAGTTGCGCGCCAAATATGACCGGGTGGCGATCCTTGATGTCGATCTGCATCATGGCAATGGCACGCAGCATATTTTCTATGGCCGTGATGATGTCATGACGCTTTCGATCCATGCCGACCCCAGTGATTTTTATCCATTTTTCTGGGGCCATGCGCAGGAACGTGGCGAAGGTGCCGGGGTTGGCTTTAACCATAACGATCCCCTGCCCCTTGGCAGCGGTGATGCGGCCTTTCTCAGCGCACTTGACCGGGCATTGGCGGTGATGGATGATTTCAATCCGGGGGCGGTTGTCATCGCCCTTGGACTTGATGCATCGCGCGATGATCCGTTTGGCGGCCTGACCGTCAGCCCGGATGGATTTGCCAAAATCGGTGAAAAAATTGGCACCCTTAAGTGCCCAACCGTGCTAGTGCAGGAAGGGGGTTATGTCAGTAACACGCTGGCAGAAAACCTGTATCAATTCATCAGCGCGTTTCGCACCACCAACGACAAAAACGCCCCAAAAAACGCTTAGACATCAGAAGGCCCCAAATGACCCATTCCGACATCCTGATTATTGGCGGCGGTATCGCCGGTATGTCTGCGGCATTCTTTCTGGCAAAGACCGGAAAGTCCGTCACGGTTCTGGAACGCGAAGACCAGCCCGGGTATCACAGCACCGGCCGGTCTGCGGCCCTGTATAGCGAAACCTATGGCCCCAAAATCATTCGTAAGATGTCGACGGCAAGCCGGGATTTCTTCATCACCCCGCCCGACGGGTTTACCGACCACCCGATCCTGACCCCGCGCGGCATCATCATGACCGCGGCACTAGGCGAAGAAGCCAAGCTTGACGAAATCCTGACCGAAGGCCGCGCAAACGGGGCAAATTTTGTTTCCCTGACCCCGGCCGAGCTCAAAGAAATCATCCCGGTGATCAATACCGATCTGATTGCCAGTGCGGCCCATGAGACTGATGCCATGGACATTGATGTTCACGCACTGCATTGGGGCTTTATCCGCCAGTTCAAATCACTGGGCGGTACGCTGATCACCAAGGCCGATGTCAGTGCGATCAACAAAATAAATGGCACATGGCAGGTAACCCTTGGCAATGGGCAAACCCACAGCGGTGATATCATCGTTAATGCTGCAGGCGCATGGGTCGATGACATCGCCACCAAGGCCGGTGTCAACCCGCTTGGCATTACGCCCAAACGCCGCACCGCCGTGATGGTGGATTTGCCATCCGATGTGAATGCCCATGGCTGGCCACTGGTCGCCAGCCTTGATGAAAGCCTGTATTTCAAGGAAGACGCCGGACGGTTGCTGGTCTCCCCCGCCGATACCACCCCGACCGAACCCCATGATGTTCAGCCCGAAGAACTCGATATCGCGATCACGATTGACCGGCTGATGACCGCAACTAGCATCGAAGTCCGCCGTCCCGGCGAAAGCTGGGCCGGGTTGCGCAGCTTCTTTGTCGATGGCGATCCGGTTTCAGCATTTGATCCCGCCGATGGCAGTTTCTATTGGCTGGCCGGTCAGGGCGGATATGGCATTCAAACCGCACCGGCCATGGGGGAATATGCTGCCAGCCTGATCTGTGGCAACGGCATTCCGGCCCATATGCAAAAACTTGGCATTACCGAGGATGCGCTCTCGGCAACCCGCCCGTCGCTGGTGACCGGGAAATAACCGCCCGAACGGAGACACATCAATGACCCGCTTTGACCGCAACAGCTTGCGCAAGGCCGTATCAAACCGCACGACGCAGGCGGTCAATGACCTGTGCACGCTGGTGCGTCATGACAGCCTGCTGGGCAACGAAGCCTCCGCACAAGGCTGGATTGCCGATCAGTTTGCCGACATGGGCCTTGATGTCGAACGGGTTGCGATTGATATCGACGCCCTGCGCGATCAACCGGGATTTTCCCCGCCGGTGATTGATGATTATGACGGACGCGAAAACGTCATTGGTTTGCACCGCCCCAAAACCCCAACCGGGCGCAGCCTGATCCTTAATGGTCATATGGATGTTGTGCCAACCGGCCCGGCAAACAAATGGCGGCGTGGCCCGTTTGATCCTTATGTCGAGGGCGACTGGCTTTATGGGCGCGGTGCCGGGGATATGAAGGCCGGGATCATTGCCTATTGCCACGCGCTTCGCGCCCTTCACGATATCGGGTTGGAACCCGCAGCACCGGTGATTTTACAGTCGGTTATTGAGGAAGAATGCACGGGCAACGGCGCGCTGGCCTGTCTTCATGCCGGGTATAAGGCCGATTGTGCAATCATTCCCGAACCGTTCAACCAAACCCTTATGACCGCCCAGCTTGGCGTGATGTGGTTTCAACTTCATGTGTCGGGTAGCCCGGCGCATGTTCTCGATACCTCGGCGGGCAGCAACGCGATTGAAGCGGCCTTTGGCTTCTTTGAAGTTCTTAAAGAAGTCGAAGAAATCTGGAACCATCCGACCCACCGTCATGCAACCTATGGCGCACATGTTCACCCGGTGAACTTTAATCTTGGCAAAATTGACGGCGGCGAATGGGCATCAACCGTGCCGCCGGTATGCACTGCTGATATTCGTGTCGGGTTTTACCCCGGCATGGAACTTGAAAAAGTCCGCGAAACGATTGAGGCCGTCAAACAAAGTGCGATTGACAACCATCCGGCGTGCAAGGGTGCGTCGTTTGACATCACCTATCGCGGGTTTCAGGCTGAAGGATGCGAGATGGATGTCAATCATCCGATGATGACGATGATGGGCAACATCCATCAGGAAGTCACCGGCAACACGATCAAAAACTATGCCTCAACCGCAACAACCGATGCCCGGTTTTTCCAGATTTACGGCGACATCCCGGCCACCTGTTATGGCCCCAAAGCCGAACGCATTCACGGCATTGATGAACGGGTTTCGATTGCCAGCATGATGGAAGTCACCGAGGTCCTTGCCCTGTTTATTGCCGACTGGTGCGGCGTGCAAAACCGTGCTAGCTAATTCGTATTATTGAATAATATATACTAAACCCCACAAGGAGAGTTTCATGACCATTCAACGTTTTCACACCGGCCCGCGCATGAGCCAGGCCGTTGTCCATGGCGACACCATCTATCTCGCCGGTCAAGTTGGCGATGCCAAAAGTGACATCACCAACCAGACCAAAGAATGTCTGGCAAAGGTTGATGCCCTTCTGGCCGAATGTGGCTCAAACAAAGAAAACATCCTGTCGACCACCATCTGGCTGGCCGACATGAAAGATTTCGCCGCCATGAATGCGGTTTGGGATGCATGGGTTCCGCAGGGTCACACCCCGGGCCGTGCCTGTGGCGAAGCCAAACTTGCCACCCCTGATTTTCTGGTCGAATTCATGATTATTGCGGCAAAGCCGTAATATTTAACGACCAACAAAAAACGCCCGGCAGAGCAATCTGGCCGGGCGTTTTGTTTTAAGCGATCCATGCTGATATGTTCAGACGCGTTCTTCTCGGGTCACGATCAAGGATGTGGCTTCAAGTGTCCGATGCACCGGGCATTTATCGGAAATTTCCAAAAGCTTTGCCCGGGTTTGATCATCAAGATCACCGACGAAGGTGATCTTGCGTTCGAACCGGTCAATCTTGCCGCCTTTTTGCGCATGCTCTTCGGCACACTCCGCGCAATCATCGGCGTGGATTTTATCATGCAGGATTTCCGCCCGCACCGCTTCAAGCGGGATGTTTTTATGGTCCGCATACATTCGAACCGTCATCACCGTGCAACTGCCAAGGGCGGCTGACAAAAACTCATAGGGCGACGGGCCGCTGTCAAACCCACCGACTTTTTCCGGCTCATCGGCCAACATGCGATGACGCCCGGCCATGACCATCGCCTGAAACTTGCCCTGCCCGGTTTCGCGCACGACAACACCGTTGCCGATGTCATTTTCCACCGCTTCATCGGCGGGAATATACCGCCCCGCCCAAGCCGCAATCACCGATGCGGCATACTCCGCATTCGCCGGATCACGCAGCAAATGATCGGCATCATCAAGGGATACAAAGCTTTTGGGATGCTTGGCCGCGTCAAAGATTTTCGCCGCATTTTCAATCCCGACGGTCTGATCCATCGGTGCATGTAAAACCAGAAGCGCCTTGCGCATCTGACCAACCGCACGCGCAATATCATGATTGGCAAGATCATCGACAAACTGGCGCTTGATCACAAACGGCCGCCCCCCGAGCGAAACTTCCGCCTCACCGTTGTTTTTAATGTCGTCAAGGTGGGCCGCAAAGTTGTGCGTTACGTGATCAACATCGGCTGGTGCGCCAATCGTCGCGATCGCCGTTGCTTCGGGCACGCGGTCGGCAACGGCCAGAACTGCCGCCCCGCCCAGCGAATGCCCGATCAGAAGTTTGGGCGCGTCAAATTCATCCCGCAAAAAGTCCGCCGCCCGTTCAAGATCATCAAGGTTCGATGTAAAATTGGTCGAGGCAAAATCACCGCTTGATCCGCCAAGCCCGGTAAAATCAAACCGCAGCACGCCGATGCCTTGCAAGGTCAGGGCTTCGGCAATTTTGCGCGCCGCACTTAAATCCTTGGTACAGGTAAAGCAATGGGCAAACAGGGCATAGGCCTTTACCGGCCCTGTCGGCATATCAAGCCGCGCTGCCAGCTTGGCACCATGGGCGCCGTCAAAAGTTAGTTTAACGGGTTTTCCGGGCATCGACAGTCTCCGACCAAAGCAATGAACAAAACGAACTTTTATCTTACGCCACACACGATAAGATTGCAGTAGCGCCACCACCGTAACACGGAAATTTTAATGACCATTCTGCAAACACCGCGCACCATCGTGCGTCAGGCAACCCTCGATGATGCTGCATTTGTCATCGAATTGCTTAATGAGCCGGGCTGGATACGCTTTATCGGAGACCGCGACATCCATGATCTTGATGCGGCGCGTGCCTATATCCACGAACGGCTGCTTTCAAGTTACGCAAAACACGGTTTTGGAAGCTATGTCACATGTGAAAAATCAACCAACACCCCGCTTGGTCTGATCGGCTTTGTCAAACGCGATACCCTTGACGCACCCGACATCGGCTATGCCGTTTGCCAAGCCCATCAGGGCAAGGGATATGCCTTTGAAGTCTGTCAGGCACTGACGCAGCACGGATGGGAACATCTTGGCTTTGACAAGCTGTATGGCTATTGCCTGCCCGACAATGTGGCATCGGTCAACTTGCTGGAAAAACTTGGCATGACATATCTGCGCGACGAAGACGTCAATCAATCCGATGAAATGTGCCGACTTTACAGGGCAAGCCGCCCATAAATCTGGCACCGTCAGCCCCAAGAAAAACCCCCGCATCTGGCAAAAATGCGGGGTTTATATTATTTGCGCCGAATGCCGATCTTGCGCCCGACACCTGACGGGATTTCAAGGCCCGCGTGCGCATCCTTGATCTTGTTCAGTGTCACCATGATATCATCGGGAAACGGTGCGGAACGCCGCTGTTCCATATTGATATGCATGGTGATGATTTCGTTGGTCGATGCCAACCAACCCTCGGTCCCATGACGCATTTCATGATACATGTGAATGCGTTTCGGATCGCAATCCAGCACGCGCGTATGGATCACAAACGGCGCATCAAGATGAATTTCACGATCATAGGTGACATGCATTTCAAGACCGAACGTCGATCCACCGCGCTCCTTGGGATAGGTTGCCCCCATCCCGACCGCGTTTAAAAACGCCATCGACCCCAGATCAAACGCCACCACGTAATAGCCGACGTTCATGTGGCCGTTAAAATCAATCCATTCCGGCTTGATCGTGCCGCGATATGCCTCAAGCGGTTGTGGCGCAAAAAGATCCGTACTGATCATTTCCCGACGGCCTTGACCACAGCAACGGCGGCGGCGAAATCTTCCAGCGAATGACCAACCGATTTAAACACCGTGCATTCACCGTCACTTTCGCGGCCCTTGACCTCACCGCGCGTCAGGCCAAACAGATCGCCAAGGATGTCGGATTTTGCAATCGCACCACTGTCGATTGCCTGCACCACATCACCGCCCTCGGCACTCGCGCCCTCAAAACTATCGACATAGATGCGGCATTTTTTCATCACCGCATCATCGGTTTCGCGCATGGTCGGTTTAAACGCCCCCACCAGATCAACATGAGTGCCATCGCGCAACCAATCGCCACGCACCAGCGGCTCGGTCGAAAGCGTCGCACATGAAATCAGATCGGCTGCTTTACACGCACCTTCAAGATCATCCGTGCCGGTGGCATTAAAGCCAAGTTCGGCAATCTCGCCCGCAAGCTTGTTTGCCTTATCGCCATTGCGGTTCCAGATTGTGACATTCTTGATCGGACGAACCGATGCATGTGCGCGGATCAATTGCGGCGCCATCGCCCCCGACCCGACCATGACCATGTCGGTGGTATCTTTACGCGCAAGGTAGTCCGCGGCCAGTGCCGATGCCGCCGCCGTGCGACGTGTGGTCAATTTGGTACCATCAATCACGGCGGATGGTTGCCCGGTCACCGCATCAAGCAGAATATAGGTCCCTGACACCGCCGGAAGGTTCCGCGCCGAATTTCCCGGCACCACGGCGGCGACCTTTACCCCCGCCGCACCGTCTTTTTGCCAGGCGGGCATAATCAGGAAGGTCGCATCATCCTCGTTACTGCGTTCCATGTTGAAATGACTGCGCAGCGGCGCCTCACAACCATGGGCAAACCCGTCACGAAGGGCTTCGACCAGATCACGGGGCGAAACAAACTTGTCGATATCTTCTGCCGAAACGAAACGCATGAGCCTTCCTGTATAACTATTTTTGATTTCAGTGTGGTAGCGGCTTCTTTTATACCACGTCACACCGTCTCAGTCACAGGAAGAGGACTGGTTTTTTATGCTGTTTTTTTGGGAATTGACGTCGTTTTACGGCTGCAAAAACCGTTTGAGATGCCCAAACAGTGATCCTGTGCCCAGAAAAACTTCTTCAAGCACGGTAAAGTGGTTCGCACCCCACGCCTTATAGACCGGAACGGTCAGGCCAGAACGCCTGCAATATGCGGCATAGGCATCACTTTGCCGGACAAATTCCGGGCTTTCATTGCCGCCAACAATTGCCATCATTTTCACATCCAGCGGCACCGCATCAAGCATCGGGGAATTATCCGCCGCCGATGCCTCATCAAGGCGGATGTCATCATTCATCGTTGTATGGCGCACCGGTTCAAGGTCGAACACACCTGAAATCGGCACCACAGCACAAAACGGGTTGGGATCGCCAAGGATATCTTCCCAGTCACAGGACGCCAGTCGCGCAACGATCTGCCCACCTGCCGAATGACCTGAAATTGAAATCCGGTCCTGATCGCCGTTAAACTCACCCACATGCTGATAGACATATTTCACGCAGCGCACGGCTTGCTGGGTGATCTCGGCAACCGTGGCATCGGGACATAAATCGTAATTGGCACAAATCACCGTAAAGCCCGCCGCCACCAAATCACGGGCGACAAAGGCATAATCCTTTTTGTCCTGACTGCGCCAATATCCGCCGTGGAAAAAGATATGTACTGGTGCGCCTGCATCGGGCGACAGAAACACATCCATGGTTTCTTTTGGCCCGTCGCCAAAACGGACATCGATCTTAGGTTTGAGTTGTGCCCGCGTCTCATCAGACAATTTCACGAACCGGTCGAAATGGGTCATGAACTCCGGCACGGTTTCGCGCGGATTATATTGCCATTCCAGTTCTGCTGCTGTGAAACCGCCCCAACTCATCCGCCACCTCGAATTTACGGGTCTGTCTTGTATACGATTGACTATTCCACAACGATCTTTGTTTAATTTTTGACCATTTGCAAATACTTCACATGCGCTCTACGTATTTTTTGCACTCAATGGCCAACAATGATTGAACCTACCCGACCGGAATGCGAAAATGCGCGAAAGCAATTTCAGATCAACTGGATAGATCATGACGACTGGCCCAAATCAAAGCCCGTTTCCCGCATCCGACCTTAATCGCAATCAAATTTGGCACATGCTGGTCCCGCGCGACATTGCCGCCTTTGTCGCCGCCGATTGGTCGATGGTAAAAGATGATTTCAAGATTGATGGCTTTTACGCCATTGATGCCGGTACGTCCGATGATCCCGACGTATGGAAAATGATGTTCCCCGACCTCGCGGCTTACCAGGACGAATGGCTGCGCCAAGCAGTTGCGGCTAAGGATGTGCCCTATGCAGAAGACCTCTATACGGCAGTCTTTCGCGCCACCACGCTTGATAAAATCGACATCATCGGCAACCGCGCATTGGTCCGCAAACATTTTAACGGGCGCATAAAAAAAGCAGACGGGTCCGAAGACCGTCTGCTTTGGAAAACCCATTATTACTGCGAAAAACAGGACAGTGGTAAGTGGCTGATTACCGGATTTACCGGTTATCTGCCCAATCACGATCCAGATTAACGGCCTTAAAGAACCTTGCCGCGCGCCGCGACATTAACGGTTTTCACGGTATCGCCGCGCACCAGATGCACCTGATCAAGCATATTGCTGACCACACAAACATGGTTGGGAATGATTTCGATCCGTTCGCCAATTTCAAATGGCGTCAAATCCGGCTCGAAATGCAAAACACCGTGTTCTTCGGAAAGGCCAACCACATCGACCTCGGGATGGCCAACGACATAGCCAAATCCTTCAAGCCCCAGAAGGTCAGACGTCAAAACTTTTGACCCGGCATCAATCACGGCCCGCCCCGGTGCCGGAAGCGACACCACCTCGGCCAGAACCCGCAACGCGCAATCGTCTTCACCGCACACATCGCGCGCCATCAACGACCGGTCGTTATAGATATAGGTCCCGATGCGATGCTCGGTGACATTGGCAACTTCGTGCGCCTTCCACATATCGGGCGTCCCGCCGGAACTTCTGATCGGGCAGGCAATGCCAAGCCCGTCAAGCTTTGCCATCGCATCACCAAAGAACCCATCCACCTTGGGCCCACCGCCCGCCGACGGATAGGTCATCAAACCGGCAAATTTGATCCCCGGAAGTCCTTCAATGACCTTGGCAAGTGCGACCGCTGCACTCGGGGACTGAACCCCGCAACGCCCACCACCCGTGTCACATTCAATCAAAATTTCAAGCGGTGTGTCACTGCCGTCAAAGGCCTTTGAAAGCCCGGTGATGACGGCCTCATTATCGGCCACCACACGCAGTGATTTTACCCGGTCAAACAAGGCCCGCAGACGGGCAAGCTTGCGATCCCCCAACACGTTATAGGTCAGAAGGATATCATCGATCCCGGCATCGGCCATGACTTCGGCCTCGCCAATTTTTTGGCAGGTAATGCCCTTGGCCCCGGCGGCCAGTTGCTGTTTGGCAAATGCCGGGATTTTGTGGGTTTTGATGTGCGGGCGCAATGCAATGCCATGTTTATCGCAATAAGCCTGATAGGCATTTACGTTGCGATCCACGGTATCAAGATTGATCACCGCACATGGGGTATCAAGTTCAGGATATTGCGGCGAGCGGGTCATAAAAACCGTCCTTCATTTTCGGTGGTGACGCGAAGGGCATTTGATCATCAACTTGCCTTGGCAGCAAACGGATCATCAACAATTGGCCAAAGAGGACGGTTCAAATGACGGTATCCGTTGGTTTTAGGATCCGACGGATAGGGACCATGCACATCCACATAAATGATTTCACCGGCAATCTTGGCAAAGGAATCGTAGAAGTGATTGGTCGATTTGATGAACAGATATTTTTTTGATTTTGGATCAATGCCCATATTCGAAAACAGGCTGGGATCGAAACTTTGCGACCGGTTGGAATTCAGGATCACTTCCCCACCACCCGGCAGCTCAATCACCGCACAATCGCCAAGTGGCACGATGCTTTCGCCAAAATACTGCCACGCATTGCGTTCAAGTTTTTTGACTTTGACCTCGGCATCAATTGGCGCGCCGGCATGGGCCCCGGTCTTCCCACCAAAACGAAGCGGCAAAGTCGCCCCCTCGCCGGCGGAAAAACAGGTCCGCACCGCCATCGGGTCCCAAAGGGTGCCCACGGCAAAATCACGTAGCCGCCGTTTCATCACCGCACGCAGCAACATGGTGCTGTCGCCGGGCACCCCGCCGCCCGGATTGTCCCAGACATCGGTCAGGACAATCGGCTTGGCATCTGATGCCAATGCTTGATCAAGGGCGACGTCCGGTGTGACAAAACTTGGTCGGGTGGCCCCACGGAAACCAAACAGCTCGACCCCCAGGTCATTTGCAACCTGCTTGGCTTCCGCAGGGTTATTATTGGTGGTGACAATCACCTTGGCCCCAAGGTCTGGGACGTCACCGGCCATAAATCCATGGATGAACGATACCGACAGGATATCGCCCGTACCTTCCATATCCTTGGCACGGTCGATAAACGATCGCATCGGCTCACGCGATGTCGGCAACACCTCGATCATATGGCAGTCAAATACTGCCTTGGTCGGAATGATTTCGCCCCGCAGTGTTTTCAAGACAAGGTCAACAACCGCGCGCCCTGTTTCGACAAAATCGGTATGGGGGAATTCCTTGAACGCGACAATGACATCAGCGTTATTCACGCGTAAATCGGTCAAATGGCTGTGCGGATCAAAACTGGTACCAATCACCACATCCGGCCCGACCATAGCGCGAATGCGCGCAATCAGATCGCCTTCACAATCAAGGTAATCCTGTGCGACCATTGCGCCATGCAGGCCAAGGATAACACCGTCAACCGGCATGGCGGCCCGCAGTTGGCCAAGGACCTCATCGCGAAGCTTCTCATATGTTTCGCGGTTGACTAGCCCGCCGGGCTCGGCCCAAGTGGCGGTTCCTTCGATCAAGTCCCAGCCTTCTTTGGCGGCACGAAGGCGCCCTTCGGTAAAGACAGCACTGCACAGGGTCGGGGTAACCGGATGCAGCCCCGGGGGTGCATAAAAGCTTTCCTGAAAATCGGAAAAAGCAGTCCGTAAAGGTGAAAATGTATTGGTCTCGGTTGCAATCGAGGCGCAAAAAATCCGCATGGCCCGTGCCTTTTGTTTTTGGTCTTTTAATAACGGTTTAGGGTTTGAAGGGGCGAGGTTCTCGCCCCTTCAACAATGCAAAGGCTTATTCAGCCATGTAGCGATTATCGTTGGCTTTCTCGACTTCTGCTTTGAACAGGTCGAGCAACTCAACACCTTCGTCGCCAAGGCTTTCCTGAACGTGTTTGATCACGACCGGCTGGGTTGCCTCTTTGAACTTTTCACGGTCTTCAGCCGACAATGCGGTGATTTCCATTTTGTCCTTAAGACCGGCCAAACCACGATCAGATGCCTCGATCACACGCGAAACACCACGGCTTGCAACAACGCAAGACTGGGCGGCATAGCGCACGATTTTCTGCTGGTCTTCGGTCAGATCATCCCAGAATGCTTTTGAAAGCATCATGGTGTAGGGCGAAAACAGATGGTTGGTCAGGGTCAGATAGCCCTGTACTTCGTTGAACTTGGCAAAGGTCACGGTCGGAACCGGGTTCATCTGACCATCAATCACACCGGTTTGTAGACCGGCATAAACTTCGCCCCATGCCATCGGATAGGCTTCGGCACCCAGTGCCTGCATGATTTTCTGATGCGATGGCAGCGACATGGTGCGCACACGAATGCCTTCGAAATCTTCAAGTTTGGCAATCGGGTGTTTGGAGTTGGTTACAGCAAAGAACCCGCCGGTGTCGGGGAAGCCAAGAACCTTAACATCGGCAAGGGTTGCTTCGATGTCTGCGGCCAGTTTTTCGCCAAACGGACCATCAAACACATCATAGGTCGATGCGTTGCTGTCAAAGGCGAATGCAAGGTTCAAAACGTCGATACGCGGGTAGTAGGATGCCAACGCCCCGGTGGAGGTCAGGGTTGCCTGAATGATACCATCACGCACCATCTGCACATGTTCCGCAGCCGAACCAAGCTGGTTGGACGGATAGACTTCAACTTCGATTTCGCCATTGGTGTCGGCTTCGACGATATTGGCAAAAACAGCCGTACAGGCATGGGCCGGATTTTCAAACGGATCGGCCTTGTTATCATGGGCGAATTTAAGGACTTTCGTCTCGGCAAATGCCATTGACGTGCTGCCCATCAGCATTGCGGTTGCCAGGGCGGCTGCGCCCAAACGTTTTGCGGTTTTCATTATACTGCCTCTCCTTGATTAACGACTTTATGGTGTCCGATTGTTGGTTCATGTCGCACCCCGGCCCGGACCTGACCGGGGGCTATTTCGATGCCCCGTGCTTAGCGGAAACCCAGCAATCGCGGTATCGCGAGGGCCAAGTCCGACCAAAAGGCAAACAGGAACAGCACACCCAGTTCGGCCAGCAAGAACGGCCAAAGCTGTGCTGCAATTTTTTCAAGTTTTTCACCCGTGACCGATGACAGCACAAACAAGCAGGCCCCGACGGGCGGCGTCATCAGTGAAATATTCAGGGCCAGAACAAAGATGATCCCGGCATGGATCGGGTCCATCCCGATCTGCATGGTCAGTGGCACCAGAACCGGGGCCAGAATGATCAAGATCGCGTTGATATCCATCACCATGCCGATCATCAGCAGCATGCCGACGATCATGAAAATGACGATGTACCGGTTGTCCGAAACGCCCAGAACCATGTTCGCAACTTCTTGCGGGATGCGGTTAAAGCTCAGCCACCAGCCAAGGATCGATGCAAAGGCAATGATGACAAAGATCACCCCGGTCACACGCGCCGTTCTGATCAGCATCCTGAAGAAGGCATTGAATGTCAGGGCCCGATAGATGAACACACCGATAAATAAGGCGTATGCAACCGCGACGGACGCCGCCTCGGTCGGGGTGACGATCCCGCCCAAAATACCGCCAAGGATAATCAACGGCATGATCAGCGCTGTGATCGATGATTTGAAAATCTTCCAGACTTCCAAAAGCGACGCCCGGCGTTCATTTTTTGGCAGGTTTTTGGACCGTGCGGTTACGGCAATCACGGTCATACAAATCAGGCAAATCATAAGCCCGGGCAAAATACCGGCCGCAAACAGCCCGCCAATCGAAACCCCCATCAACGACCCATACACAACCATCAAACCCGATGGTGGAATGGTCGGACCAATGATCGATCCAGCCGCCGTCACTGCACAGGCATAATCACGGCGATATCCGCGTTCGACCATGGCCGGCACAAGGGTCTTGCCAAAGGCGGCCGCATCGGCGGTTGCCGCCCCGGTCAATCCGGCAAAGAACACAGACGCCAACATATTGGTATGCGCAAGGCCACCGCGCAGATGCCCGACAAGTGCTTGGGCAAACAACACCAACCGGCTGGTGATGCCGATATGGTTCATGATCTCACCCGCCAGAATAAAGAACGGCATGGCAAGAAACGGAAACACGTTCAAACCGTTGAAAACCTTACTTGGACCCTGAGATAAGAAAATCCCCCCGCCCATATCAAACAGGCCCGCAACACCAGCGACACCAAGGGCAAAGCCAATCGGCATGCCCAAAACCATCAGAACGACAAAGATAATGGCGACGATCATTCTGCGCCCTCCGCAATATCAATCGGAACGAAGCGGCCCTGATCGCGCAAGGCAACAAGCAAAAGCTGAATGGCCGCCAGCAATGACGCCACCGGCACAGCCGCATAAGGCAGCGCCAGGGACATGCCAAAAATCATGGCCTGTCGGCTCATGCCGCCCATGGCAAAATCAAATCCGTAAATCGCCAGATACAAAAATGCCGACAATGCGATCAAATCGACCAGAAACAGGATGGATCGCTGTAGTGGCATGGGCAGACTTAAAACGACCATGCCAATGCCGATGTGTTCGCGCCGTGCGATCCCGGCCGATATCGCCAGTAAGGCCGACCAGATCATCAAATAGCGCGCCAGCTCTTCGGGCCACGGCAACTGCCAATGAAAGATATATCGATCAATAACGCCAAGCCAGACATCGAGAACAAGGGTCAACATCAAAACCGCGATGACGCGTTCGACGACCCAGTTCAAAGACCGGCTCATGGTTGCTGCTGCTGTTTCAACACGGCGTAATGCCATCTTCGCCAAACTCTCCGCTGATGAATCTTTTATGTAATTTTTCTACATACTGAGTATCATTTTGTAGCTTGTCTACATGTTTTTGACATGTATCGAGCGATTTTTCCACTATTGACCTTCTCCAAAAGCTGATTTAGGTAGTTAAACTACATTTTTAGACGGGCGTCGTTTTCAATCGACCCCACCAGCCACAACAGGGAGATTATCCATGGCGATCAAACATTACGGCAATGAACGCAGCGGTGCCGGTGGACAGAAGCTGCCATTTTCACCCGCTGTTCGTGCAGGCGACTACGTCTATATTTCGGGTCAGGTTGCCATGAAAGAAAATGGTGAAATCGAATATGGCGGCATCGAAGATCAGACCCGTCGCACCATGGAAAACGTCAAGGCGACCTTGGCACTTGCCGGGTGCACGCTTGATGATGTGTTCAAAATGAATGTCTGGCTGGCCGATACACGTGATTTTTGGACGTTCAACCGCGTCTATGCCGAATTCTTCCCGGGCGAGCGCCCTGCACGCTCCACGGTACAGTCCCAGATGATGGTGGACGCCAAGATTGAAATTGAAGCTATCGCTTATAAGCCTGAATAGTGATACTTCCCAAGGGGGTGCCGTTGATGGCCCCCCTGCCCGTCCTTTGAACAGCACCGGACAAGACCCATGCAACCAACAGCCGACATCATCAGTCTGTTGCGCAGTCAATCGGGGAAATTCCCCAACCGCGAACAACAGGTTGCCGATTATGTCAGCGAGCATCTCGAAGCGGTGACCACCATTGCCCTTTCGGAACTTGCCGAAAATGTTGGTGTAAGCGAACCAACCGTGATCCGGTTTTGTCGTACATTGGGCTGTGACGGGTTTCGCGATTTCAAAATGCAGTTGGCGCAAAATTTGGCCGTCAGCATGCAATATCTAACGTCCGAGGATATCTCGGACGACACCACCGCTGCCGATGTTTTATCAAACCACGTTCTTGGTGTGATCATTGATAATCTCCGCCTGCTACGTGATCAGATTTCATCCGATCAGGTTGATCAGGCCGCCGACATTCTGGTCAAGGCCCGACAGATTGCCTTTCTGGGCGTCGGGGGCGGTTCGACAACCGTGGCCTTTGATGCCGCCAACCGTTTTTTCCGGCTCGGCATTCCGGCACAATCGCAAAATGACGGCTATTTACAGCGCATGCTGGCGTCCACCCTTGGCCCGGAGGATGTGATTTTTGCCATTTCCACCAGCGGCCGACCGACCGAGCTGATCCATTCTGCGGCCATTGCACGGCAATATGGTGCCAAGGTCATATCGCTGACCCATCCCGACAGCCCCCTTGCGGCCGAAAGCGATCTGGTGGTGGCCATTGATATGCCTGAAAACCCCGATATCTATAAACCGACCGCCACCCGCCATGCATTTCTGGCAACGATTGATGTGATTGCCACCGCCGTTGCGCGCCGCATGCCCAATCAGGCCAAGGAAAAGCTGCGCCGCATCCGCTCGTCCCTGTTAACCATCAATCCACCAACGGGCCGTCAGCCGATTGGCGACTAAGCCACCACGCACATCCGTATCCAGCATCAAAGGTTCCCCCAATGTCCCATATTGCCTTTATCGGTGAATGTATGATCGAACTTTCGGGCTCAAAACCCGATGCAATTTTTGGCGCCGCACAGCTTGGCTTTGCCGGGGATACCTTAAATGCTGCGACCTATATGGCGCGGACATCGCGTCTTCTTGCTGATGAGAAAGCGCAGAACACCAACGATGTTAGCGCTAACATGGCATCCTACATCACCGCATTGGGCACAGACGCCTACAGCAACGCGATGCTGCACGCATGGCAGCAAGACGGCATTGGAACCGACCTCGTGCGCCAGATTGACGGTGCCTTGCCCGGCCTTTATGCCATTCAGACCGATGCTCATGGCGAACGCAGCTTTTCGTACTGGCGCGCACATGCTGCGGCCAAACAAATGCTGTCTGATGGTCATGACGACAAAATCAGAACCGCCTTTGCGCAATTGGACGGCATCTATCTTTCGGGAATTACGCTGGCGATCCTGTCGGAGTCAGACCGGACAAAAATGATCAAGCTGGTGGCTGATTTCGCCGATCAGGGTGGCAAGGTTTATTTCGACACCAATCACCGCTCGCGTCTTTGGTCTGATAGCAAAACCGCCATTGCCGCCTATAAGGCGATTGCCCCGCTATGCCACACAGTCCTGCCGACATTTGATGATGATGCGGCCCTGTTTGGTGACGCATCCCCGACCGATACCGCCAAAAGATGGCTGGCTGCCGGGGCTTCGGAAGTCATCGTAAAGTCGGGCGGCGACCCGACGATTTTTGCTACCAAAGACGGCGACACCGGGTCGATCACGCCCCCCGTTATCACCGACATTGTCGATACCACCTCAGCCGGGGATTCGTTTAACGGGGCATTCCTTGGTGCAAAGTCACACGGCAAGACCACCCCTCAGGCCATTGTAATTGCGCAACAAGTGGCCGGTCGGGTCATTGGCCGTCACGGGGCACTGGTCGACATCAGCGACCTTACCCTCGCCTGACATACCCCCTAGTAATCCAGCCTGTATTGAATGCCAGCAGTACTATCAATCTCGGTGGTTTCGCTGGTTACACTGATGTTCGGGGTGATTTCAATTTCGACTTCGACCCCGCTTGATCCCGGGGTTGAACCGGCCTTGGTGCCGACATAGACCCCGTCGGTCAGATACTTGCCAACCTTGACCTCCGGCCCGTCTTCACCGCCACCGACCTGTAAAACATCGGCACCAATAAACCGGCGCACACTACCGACCACATCAAGGCCGCCGCCGCCGCCCGACAATTCATTTAACGCACTGGCAAGCTGGACGGCCTCAACAGCACTCAGGCTGCCTTGCGACTTACCAAACAGGACTTGAGACAGAATTTCATCTTCCGGCAAGGACGGATTGGACGTCAGTACGAGTTCAGGGTCACTCGCTGGTCCCTGAAAACCTGCGGTGACTTCAAGCTCGGACGTTGTATAGACCCCCTTGATGTCGAGCATCGGATCAGGCGGGGATGCACCGGCAAACGTGATGCTCGAATCCTTGATCACGAATGTTTTGCCAATGATATCAAGCTGCCCGCGCAACGCCGACAATTTGCCGACAATACGCGGATCGTTGGTTGTGCCTGAGATATCAAGCGTGCCGCCCCATTCGGAATCAAGCCCCTTACCGCGGACAAAAAGTCGTGCGGGGATATTCACCGTTACATCCAGATTGCCGACAAAGCCGCCTTTTGCTTCCTGTTCTTTTTTGGCTTTTGCTTCTTCCTGCGCACCCGGAAGGTTGGCAACATCAAGGCTTGGAACCGATTCAGGCAGGGCTAGGCTCAAGTCCACCTCACCGCGCTGAAGCGTCACGGTGCTTTTGATGTCCGCCCCGCCTTCGGTGCCCGTGACAGATGTGTCAACATCGGCCCAGAATTGCAGCTCATCTTTGCGCGACAGCGCCATATTACGGAGCTTAAGTCCGACATCGTATTTGACCATTGATCCTTGATTAAGCGCCAGATCAACCGACCCATCAAGTGTCCCCGAACCACCATCGGTCGCGGTTATCGACGGGATCGAAAGTCCGTTCTGATCAAAGTCACCGGTGAATGTCAGCCCGTCAATAATGGTGCCGTATTCAAGGTTTTCATATGCCCCATCGGCAAGCTTGATGTCACCTTTCCACGCGATGTCATCAAGACGCCCACTGACATCAAGGGCAAGCTTGATGTTGCCCGAAAGATCATGATCGGGGGCCGGGACATAAGGCCAGAATTCCGCAATCTCACCGTCAAGGCGCACCGACCCGACAACAGGTGCCGACATATCGGGACTAAATTCCTGCTCAAGGATTGAAATCGCCAAAGGCACCTTACCATTGGCTTTCAGAATCTGTTCATCGTCATTGCCCAGAGATGCGGCACCGGAAAGTTCGGCATTGTTAAGCGTGACGTCCAAATCCATTTTAAGCGGCTTGAGCCCCTTGGCCGCCTTGGCAGTAATGCCGTCAATTTGACCTTTGACAGATGCGGTTGGCGTCTCACCCGGCTTTTCACGCAGCATGGCCGACAGGTTCGCGGTTCCGTCAAGGCCATCAAACCCGGCAATCGCACCCCACGGGCCAAGATCAACGCCCTCAAGCGTGACATCCGCAGAAATCATCTGCTTTGCCTTATGGTCAAGAACCGCACGCAACTGACCACTGCCAACTGTGATATCGGCATCAAGCTGCTGGGTACCATCGCTTTTCTGAACAAAGCTTAATGGTTTGCTCAAAGCAATTTTCTGGTCCGCGATAAAGACATCAAATTTGCTGGCATCCACACGCAGATCATCACCAAGGCCAAGCTTGGTAAGCGCATCAACTGAAAACGGCACGTTGGCTTGCCATGTGCCACGGGTTTTAAGCGACACATCAAGCGCGTCCAGCCCACCATCAGCCCCAACCGTCACGTCATTGATCGCAACATCACTGGCAAAGATATCTTTGCCTTCAAGGGTCGCACTGATTACGGGGGCCTCAAACGCATTGGTAACGTCTGCGGCAAGGTTGATATGATCGACCCTGACCGGGTCTTCACCCGGTGCAGCCTCAAGACGCAGCCCCTTGGTCGTCGCCGTCACATTGACGGTTTGCTGTGTACCGTCAGGCACCAGCGCGATGTCCCCTGTCATTGCACCATTGGTAAAGGGCACACCAAAATCAGACAGCATCACCGCATCAAGTTTCGACAGCGCAAATTTGCCCTGCATCGGCACGGCGTATTCAGGCAGGGTGATGTCCCCGCGAAGGTCAATATGCTCCCCGCGCAGGAAAATGCCCTCAACCCGCAAGGCGTCACTTGGCAGAACAACATTGGCCGCAAGATCATATTTGGCATTCGCACGGCTGAATTTGACCGTATTCGTCAATGACAACACCGATTGCGCCGACCATCCCATCTTGCTGACAAGCTTGACGTTTTCAAGAACCTGCCCCGCCGCATCGACCTTGGCGGTGCTAAGGTTAATCACCCCAGCGGGTGCACTGGTCGGGCCATCAAGTGCGATGGTCAATTTCGCCGGTGCAATCGCAACCCCGATCCCCGGCGGCACGGTTCCCGGTGCAATATCAAGATTGGCGTCGATGGCCATTTGACCAAATGTTTCAGTCAGATCGACCTTTGCCGCCCCTGTCACTGTGGCGGCTTGAACCTGATTAAGGTCAATGGCCATATCAAATGCCGGGCTGATCGCAACCGATCCGGCAAGGGTCGGCGACGGGCCAACAATCCGATCCAGATCAGAAATGCCAAATCCGGTTTGCGTGCCATTGACCGCAACGTCAAAACCGCCACCATTTTCCATCGACCATTTTATATCCGACAGGGAAACTTGCCCCTGCCCGGATAAATCAAGCCCGGAAATAGGCCCAAAGATCGAAAGATCGGCCACATCAGCCGTCAGACCCGCATCAGACACAACCATGGCATCATCAAGCATTGCCTGCCCCCGCACCGTCATCGCGGGCGTTTCAAGCAACAACTGATCCAAGTTGATCGTGGCAAAGTCCGATGAAATCACACTTTCAAGCGACAGAGACTGATTGTCCCCGACAATCGCGCCAAGACTATCATCCTGCCAAACATGGCCTTTGGTGGTCACCGTAACCGATGCCGCAAGATCATCATCGCCAATAATCCCGCCAGATACAGGCGCAAGATCGGCTCGGGCCGAAAGTCCAGCAGTGGTTGAAACCGGCGTTTCTATATCGCGTCCATTGATCGAAAGCTGGACGTCGGGCAGATCAAAACCACCCTTGGCAGCAAGATCAACATTAAGCATCCCCCAGCGGACCTGATCATCGATCAGGGACGATAAAACAGGATCAACATTGGCCGATATTGTTGCCGCAACCTGACTTTCGGCAAGATCGATATCCGCCGTACCCGACACATCCAACGCACCGGGCATCTCAACCGCCAGACGATCAAACGAAAGACGTTCACTTTCAAGGTCAAACGCCCCGGAAATGCCAAGCTCAATCACCTTGCGCACTTGTTCGGGCAATTGGTCCGCAATCAGTTCAAGTGGCTCCAAACCGCCATCAAAGCCAAAACCAACTGCATCCGACGACAGTTGCACACCAACATCACCACGAAGGGTCGCATAACCACTGGCCGAAAGGTCAATATTACCCTTCCAGTCATCCGCAGGCCCCGCCCCCTTAAGCAATATCGTTATGTCAGCTGCACTTTCCGGTTCCAGCCCGGCAAGTGTCATGACAAGGCCTTCACGGTCAATCTTACCGTCAATGTCGGCACTAAGTTTCTGGTCTGGACCATCAAAATCCAGATCGACTGCCAACCGGTCCGCACCACCATCAAGCGGGGTTAAATCAAGTTTCGCCTTGGCCGAAAGATTACGTCCCGCCGCCGCACTGGCATGCAATTCATACAAAAAGCTTTTGCCCGATACCGGATCAACAATCGCGATCTGATCAAGGGCCAGTTCATCCAGCCCGATCTCAAGCGGCAGCGAAAATCCGGAACTTTCTTCGTCGGTTTCTTCTTCGGGTTCGGATGGTGCTGATCCATCTGGCAGGATCATGCTGGTGCGCGCCATTGACACCCGGTCGATCTGTAACCGCCCCGTCAGAAGGGCCAGGGGCGACCAGTCAAACACGCCGTTACTAAGTTCAAGATGGAAACCATCGACGTCGCGGGCCATTAAAAGGCTATCAATCTGCAATCCGGTCCAGATGCTGCCTTCGACCCGGCCAAGCTCAAACTGGCTGTCCGTGGCCGCAGCAACTGTTTCATTGAGCATTGGTGTAACCGCACGCAACACTGGTCCGGTACCGGCAACACCAATGATCACCAGCAAAAGCACGATGAACGCACCCAATGCCATCGCACTTCGGCGCACCCACTTTATCAACGGGTGTTTCGATGCGGCTGGCTGGGTTGGACGTGGGGACAAGGGATCAGACTTGGTCAAAATGCCTGCCCCAGACTGATATAGAACTGATAATCGTCATCAACATTTTCACGTTTATCAAGTGGCACGGCGACGTCAAAGCGCAACGGCCCGACTGCCGTGTAATAGCGGAAACCAAGCCCCGTCGCCCACAGCAACGAAATGTCGTCAGGATTGTTGCTTTCATACACATTGCCGCCTTCGATAAACGGCACGATGCCAAAACTTTCGGTAATGCGCGCGCGAAATTCAAACCCGACTTCCAGCACAGAACGCCCACCAACCGGATCGCCATCATCGGCAAGCGGCCCGACCTTTTGATACTCATAGCCCCGGATCGAACCCCCCCCCCCGGAATAGAACCGTTTGTTCGACGGTAAATTGCCGCGTTCTTCACCAATAATGGTACCCGTGCGTGCACGGGCTGCCATGACATAATCACCGTCATCATCAATCGACAAATATTGCGACCCGCCAAGTGAAACGGACGTAAAGCTGGTGTCGGTATCGGTCAACCCGACATAGGGCGATACATTAAGCTCAAGCCGGTTACCCTCGGTCGGATCAAGCGGGTTGTCGGTATTGTCATGCTTTAAAATGCCGCGCAAACCGCCCAGATAGAACTGCTCATTGGGGGAATCCGCACCGGTCAGGTCTGAATATTCCGCTGTGAAGCCAAATGTCCCCGACCAGTTTTCACCCAGCCTGCGTTCGACACCAACAAAGCTGTCGACCAGTTCCCCCTGATACGCATCAGTATCATGGTTCTTGGCATTGCCCTCGGCCACAAGGGCCTGACGACGACGCAGGAACTGCGGTTTGCGAAATTCTGCGGTGAGCCCCTGCTCCTGACCAGATGCCTCAACCCCCAGCCGCAATTTTTCGCCCGCACCAAACAGGTTACGGTGTTCCCAAAACGCATTGGCCCCCGGTCCGTCGGCGGTTGAAAAGTTAACACCACCACCGATCGAACGGTGTTTGCGTTCAACCACTGTGATGTCGACGGGAATTTCGCCGCTGTCACTGATGGGGCCAACCGGCTTGACGATGACGCTGTCAAACAGGTTGGACTGCGCAAGATCGCGTCGCGTGGTTCTGACCTGTTCGGGATCGTATTTTTCGCCCGCCCCCCAACTCCGGTAACCGGCGATGAAGTCGGCATCGACTTCCTCTGCCCCGTTGACATTGACTGCGCCGAAATTGGCCTCGGCTCCGGCATCAAATGCATATGTTACGGAAATTGTCTTATTGGCGGTGTTGGCCATGACGGTGCGTTTCCCTGCCTTCGCCAACGGGTATCCGCGGCTACGCAGTAAATCAACGCCATACTGTTCGGCCAAAATAATCGGTTCCGCCGTGGCGCGCTGCCCGATTTGCAAATGGGTTGCTTCAAGTTCGGCATCGGTTGCGGCGCGCTCGATCACCTTGTCGGGATAAGTTGTTTTAAGATCAACCGCCTCGATCAGATAAGGTGTTCCGACATCAATCTGATAGCTCAGAACAAGCGGTGTTGGCGCATCGGCACCGCCCGCCTGTTCACTGCCCGCAGCACTGCCGTCAATATCGCCGTTTTTATTTTCTGTCGGTTTTTCCGACGCGTTTTCAGACCCATCCTCGGCGTCTGGCGATTGGGGATCGACCGGATCAGTTGATACTTTTTCGGCAATATCAAAGGTGACCTGCGCCTCATAGAAACCCTTTGAACGCAATACAGCCTGAAACCGTTCAATGTCATCTTCGGCCCGGCGTTGAAGACCCGCACGTGACGCGGTCGGGCGCGACTGCAAACGCCGTGCGGTACTGGCCCCATTCAGACTTGCGATCAATTGTTCTTCTTGCGGATCAATACCGGTAAGTTCCACTTCATAGGGAATGGTCGAACGGAGATCGTTCTGCTGAACGGCTTCATCCTCGCCAAAGCCAAACCCCACAGCGCCCTCATCCGACGAACAGCCTGCAAGCAACGTTCCCGCCATTAAAAGCGGTACAAATGCAACACGTCGGCCATAAGACCGGAAGTTGTGGAACATGCAGTCTGTCAAAAAACGTCGTATCCTTTTGCTTCGTTCCAACCGGGCCTTTGGGGGCCGTTATTTTGACCGATAACAGTCTTTTGGTTTGCTATCATTTACGGCGATGGCGCGTATTGGGATCAGAACAACTTTTAAAGCAGTTATCTGAAAACACCATATTTTCAATTACTCTACAGGTCGAGGACCAGCTGTGCCAACTCGCATGTAAAAATGGCATGGCAATGACCCATAATCGCACTTGTCAGAAAAATACATTGAGCGTACCGGGGGTTGAATGCACGATGCAGCGTGCCCCCAATTGCAGGAGATCCATCTCGTGACATCGACACAGTCCAATGCAGTCATTCTTCGTAATGCCATGCCTGCCGATATTGACGGGCTTTGCGCACTTGAGACAGCGAATTTCACAAGTGATGGTATCACACGTGCATCCTTTTTGCGTTTTCTGCGCCGTAGCTCGGCGCGTCTTCTTGTCGCGGACGCAGGGGACGGCGAACATCCCAACGTTGTCGGCTACGGTTTGTTGTTGTTGCGCGAAAATTCGATAACGGCACGGATATATTCACTGGCAATTTCCAAAGACTGGCGGGGTATTGGTCTGGGCACGCAACTTCTGGCCGGGATGGAAAACCTTGCCATCGAAGCAGGCTGTCTTCGCATCCGCCTTGAAGTGCGCATCGAAAACGATACCGCTCGTGGCCTATATGAACGCCATGGATATCAAAAAGTTTCCGACCTGCCCGGATATTATGAAGATGGTGCGGATGGCATCCGTTTGCAGCATGATCTTTATGATGTCATTGCCGAAAAATCGCCTGCGGTTTCCACCGGTGCCCCCCTCATCCTAGTTGATCGGTTATCCGACATCCCCTTTGCCGTTTCGGGCGCGCGCGTCATGCGGGTGCGCGATTATCTCGCCCTTGATCACGGGGTGCGCAACCGCCGTGTGATCAACCTGTGTCGGTCCTATGAATATCTGTCGCGCGGTTATTATTGCAGCCTGCTGGCCGCGGCCCGCGCTGAACGCGTGATCCCCGAAGCCGATGTTTTGCTGGACCTCAACTGGAAACGCCTGCAAAAGGCCGCACGCAATGATCTTGGCCCGCAAATCACCGAGGCGCTGACAAAACCGGGCGATCATCCGACCTATGTTGATGTCTATTTCGGGCGCAGCACCGACAAACGGTTTCGCCACATCGCCCTACGGGCCTTTGATCAGTTCCGCTGCCCGATCCTGCGGCTGCATCTGAACAATAAAGATGGCAAAGCCTCCTTGCGCGAAATAGAAGCCCCATCGCTAAGCCAGCTTAACAGCAGCCATATGACCGCATTCGAAGCCGCCTTGCGCGCCTATTTGCGTGGACGCGTGCGCAAACAGGGCAACGTCACCCAACCCACCGCCCTGGTCGCTATCTTGCACGACCCCGACGAAGTCATGCCGCCATCAGACAAGGACGCCATTGCCCTTTTCATACAGGCCACCGCCGACCTTGGCGCGCGCGCCGAATTGATCACGGCAAAGGATTTCCATCATCTGTCAGAATTTGATGCGCTTCTGATCCGCGAAACCACCGCCCTTGATCATCACACCTATCGCTTTGCCAAACGCGCGGTAAAGGAAGGCATCCCGGTGATTGACGACCCGGACTCGATGCTGCGCTGTACCAACAAGGTTTATCTGGCCGAATTGCTGCGCACGCACCGCATTCCGGCGCCGAAAAGTGCGATTTTCGATAAGCGCCGCATTGGTGAAATCGGTCAGCAGTTTAGCTTCCCGTCGGTTCTGAAAGTACCCGACGGATGTTTTTCGCGCGGCGTGCGCAAGGTGAAATCACCCGAACATCTGGCCGAAGTCGCCAGCGATATGTTCAAGAATTCCGAACTTCTTGTCATCCAGGAATATGTCGAAACCACCTTTGACTGGCGCATTGGCGTTCTGGGTGGAGAAGCAATTTTTGCCAGCCGCTATTTCATGGCACCGGGTCACTGGCAGATCGTCAAACACGAAGACGACGGTAAAAGTTACGAAGAAGGCGGGTTTGAAACCGTCGCCATTGAAGACGCCCCCGAAGACATCGTCACAACCGCCCTTGCCGCCGCACGGTTGATGGGCGACGGGCTTTATGGTGTCGATATGAAAGAAACCCCAAACGGTCCGATGGTGATTGAGGTCAATGACAACCCCAACATCGACGGCGGGGTTGAGGATGCCGTGCTTGGGATGGAGCTTTATCGCCGCATCATCGCCCATCTTCTGGGCAAGATCGCCCGTCCTTAATCACGCGGCGTGCAGACAAATCAAAGGTCGGGGATCAAAAGCGCGGATCACCCGGCTTTTTTGCTAACAAATACCGCCGCCTGGACTTTATCGCGGCCATAGCGTGCCATCAGATCAAACTCATGGCGCAGGATCGGAAATGACAGGCAATCACTGCCGTTAAACGGGTCATGATCATCGCCAATATCAGGATCGGTGACATAGACAAACCGGTCATCAAACCCCGACACGACCACCCAGTGGGGAATTTTATCGCCGTAAATGCGATACTGGCTGATTAGAACCAGCGCCATCTGGCCGTTGCGCATGCGGTTTTCGATCTCGGTCACGCCAAACGCACCAACAGACACGGGAATGCCTGCCTGTTCGATCTGACGGGCAAAATCATAATGCACCAGTTCGACCACTTCGCGGCTTTTGGCTTTGCGCACGGAATCAACAAAAAGCGGCCCATCGCGACTGCGTAAAACCTCGACGTTAAACCCGCGTCGATCTGCCGCCAATGCCAATCCCAGCGGACCACAGCCGCCATGGCCCGATGTCATGAAAATGGTGGTGGCTTCGCGCCACAATGCGATTTCAAGGCTCCTGTCCATTTCAACCAATGGATCAAGCGCATTCATCGCCATCATCAAGGATGCCGGACCGCAGGTGAATGGCAAGGTCTGGTGATAAAAATGGATCGGCGATGGCAGGCGCATCAATTGGGGCACAAGAACCCGTTCCATGCGCAGGGCATCGGAATGGTCAGGATAATAATCGGGATACAACGCAAATTCACGGTAACCCGCACCGTGAAACAGCGCGATGGCAACCGCGTTGCCCTGACTGACCTCAAGCCGTAAAATCGGCGCGCCGTAATCAAGGCTAAGCTCTTCTGCCTGCCCCACAAGCGCGCGCCCAATGCCTTTTTGGCGAAAGTTCGGATCGACCGCCATCGAATAAAGCCGGGCCAACGCTACGTTGCTACGAAAAACCACCAAGGCATAGCCAACAACAGCACCGTTACTTTCGGCAACGCGCAGACGTGCGGTTTCACTACCGATAAAGCGTTTGAACGCCCGGCGGCTTAGTCGGTCAATGTCAAAGGAACGGTTTTCAATGTCACACAGGGCATCAAGATCCCCGTCATGTGCCAATCGAAACCCGATCTGGCTGTCATCAAGTTGGCCCAAAATCACACCTGCATTGCGCACCCACGACATTCAAAGCATGTCACGGCGTCATATCGACACGAAACGTTTAAATGCAATAGTGCAATTTCGGTAAGCGTGCCGCGCGTTTATGCCATGCAGCACTTCATGCAAGCACCCAACACTCAGCCGCGTGCGGAAATGCGTGGGACCAACGGCGACATATCATATCCGGCATCTGACGCTGATTTGATGATGTCTTGCACCGGCAGCTTACCCGCACTGGCCAAAGACCACAGGATCGTGCAACGCGTGCCACTGCGGCAATAGGCAAATACCGGCTTTGCTGCCGCGGCAAGATTGGCGGCAAACGCATCGGCATCAGCATCGGCAACATTGCCGCTGGCGACGGGCTGAAAAATCGCTTTCATGCCTGCGGCTTCTGCCTTCGCGGCAATTTCCGCAAACGATGGCTGCCCCGGGTCTTCGTCATCCGGGCGATTGCAAATGACGGTTTTGAAACCGGCCTTGGCAATTTCGTCAATCGCCTCGATTGGCAATTGCGGCGATACGGTCAGCTCATCACTCAAGCGTTTCATTTTTGTCTGTCCCCTTACAGCAGTTGCTATAACCGATGCCATTATCTGGCGGCTATGGCAACTGCCTGCGGGAAAAATACAGACAAAAACCCATCTTCCTCGATGTCCGCCCGCTAGATATCTACCCGATGTCTGACCTCATTTTCCGCCGATTACATCCGCGTCGAACAGGTCCGTATCCCCAAAACGCGATACATCGGGCAAAACCGGAATACTGCCGTCACCAGCATCACAACCCCGGCGGCAATCATCAGCCAACCATAAGCCCCGAACGCAACGGTCGCATCATCGGCTTTAACCATCACGAACGGCACGGCCAAAAGTGCGAACCCAAGAACAATCCGAAAGACACGATCCAACCCGCCAATATTTTTCATGGTTCTTCCTCGTCAACAGATACTGGTAAAACACCACATAACCATTACATCATAAAATAATGGAATACATTGACATGGCGCAATGTGGCGAGAAAATCTGCGCCAACAACGGAATTACGCTGCCAGTATCTTGTCGCGATGCCCCGCACGTGCCAAAAGACAAGAAACTTGAATGGGAAATCCGATACATGAGCACCCTCGCCGCGACGCAACCTGCACCTAAAATTGAACCCTCTGCTGACTTTCCGGTTTGGCAGGAAAGTCATCCATCGGGCACATTTTCCGACTGGCTGAAAGCATCGGTCTGTGATGATTGGAAACGGGTGACACACCATCCGTTTACCGATGCATGGGGTGACGGTGCCCTGCCCGACGCCAATCTGAAAAATTACCTTATTCAGGATCATCGTTTTATTGATCGGTTTGTCGCCTTGCTGGCCGCGGCAGTTTCCCGTGCGCCAGCGCTAAAGGACCGCATTCCGGGGTGTCAGTTCCTTGCCCTCGTGACCGGTGCTGAAAACACCTATTTCGAACGATCATTTGACGCGCTTGGCGTCTCAGACGCGGACCGCGAAACTCAACCCGACTGGCCCGCAACCAAAGCCTTCAAACAGCTGATGACCGATGCAACAAACAGCAACAGCTACACCAACATGCTTGCAGTTTTGGCTGTTGCCGAAGGCACCTATCTTGGTTGGGCAGACCGGGTCAACACGGCCATCGCCAAACGCCCGGATGACTTTTGGTATTCCGAATGGCTCGATCTTCACATCGGTGCGTATTTCGAAAGTGTGATTGCCTATCTAAACGATCAGCTTGATCAGTGTGGCCCGGGTCTATCGGCCGATGGCCGCGCGCAATGCCTTGATCATTTCCGCCGCGCGACATCGCTTGAAGTTGCCTTTTTCGATACCGCGTGGGGACCACAGGAATGACGACCATTCGCCGGTTCAAAGACAGTGACGCGCCACAAATGACGGCGATTTATCTTCGTGCTGTGACCGAACTTGGCAAACTTCGCTATCACCCCGAGCAAGTCGCCGTCTGGGCAAAGCTAACCCCTGATGCGGACCGATTGTCCGAATTGATGAACGATGGACGTAACGGATTTGTGGCCGTCACATCAGACGACACAGTCGTCGCGTTTGGCGATCTCGAAACAGATGGTCACATCCATTTTCTTTATGCCGATCCTTGCGTTGCCGGGACCGGTGTCGTCTCCACCCTTTATGACGCGATCGAAGCCAAGGCCATCGCCGACAATCTTGGCAAGATGTATTGCGAAGCCAGCGAACTCGCCAAAAGCTTCCTGCTTAAAAAGGGATTTAAGGTCGTCGAACGGCGCGACTTTGAAGTCGCAGGCGTTGCCATTCATAATTACGCCGTTGAAAAACGCCTGCGCACACCGTAGGCCGCGACAGTAGTTTAAGCCAACTCAGATTGACGCCAGCCAATTGCCCAGTTCAGTCATACGGCGTTCCGCAAGACGCGCATTGTCATCCACACCATATTGCCACGCCAAATCTTTCCGTACGGGATGGTTATGCAGGGTCTCCCAGTCGTTTGCCATACGATCAAGCGCACCCTGATCGGCAAACAGACCCGCATCAATCAGGCGCTGCCCATAACGGCGGAAAATTGCCGCCAATTCGGCAAGCGTATATTCCGGATGATATTGCACACCCCAAAATCGCAGCCCGTCATTCTCCATGACAAAAGCCTGAATATCGCTGTAATCGTTGCCCGCCAAGATAACCGCCCCCTCGGGCGCAACCGACACTTCGTCCATATGAACCGTCAAGGCCGAAAAACACGCCGGTTTTTCCGAATACATCGGGTGGCGGATACCTTCCTGGGTCAATTGGATCATGCGCCCGATGCCAATTTCACGCCCCTTGGGGATGGCACGCACCTGCCCGCCAAACGCGCGCGCAACGATCTGCATGCCCCAGCAACTGCCAAATACCGGAATACCGCTGGTTACCGTCGATTTCGCAAGCGGTAACTGGTTAAGTACTGCTTCGTCGTCGATATAGGCGTTCAGCGCCGATCCGGTCCAGGCAATGCCATCATAATCCGAAAGCTTTGCCCCGCTTGGCAAACAGTCAGGACCGTCATCCGCAGGACGAATGATCGTGATATCAAGATCGGGATCAAGGTGCTTAAGGGCCGCTTCATATCCCTCGCCAGATGGTGTTCCGCCCAGAGAACGGTTAAGTTCGTTCACTGCACGCACATTGCCATCGACAATTAAAATTTTCATGCTTCCCTCATTCCAACACCCTGATCCCGCAAAAAATGCGTTTACGCGATGCCCCTAGCCAAGATCACCGACACAGGCCCGGCGGAATATCGCCGTATAGTTGGCAACCGAAAGTTCAATCGGGTTGCCACCATCAGACGGATCGCCCTTGGCCTTGACGGCAACTTCGTCGGCGCGATCAACATCAACACCGATTTCGGCAAGGGTATTAACCACCCCCAACCGTGAACGAAACGCCATAACCCACTCAAACAAGGTGTCAAAACCGGGTGACGCAAGGTCTAAAAGACGACACACGACCTTGCATTTTTCTTCAATTTCGCGGCGGTTGGCCTGCATGACATAGGGCAGCAAAATCGCATTGGTCAGGCCGTGATGGGTATCGAAAATCGCCCCGACCGGATGGGCCAGTGCATGAACCCCACCAAGCCCCTTTTGGAACGCGGTTGCCCCCATGGAGGCCGCAGCCAGCATATCGGCACGGGCCTCGATATCGCTTCCGTTATCATAGGCACGCGGCAAGGCCTCGGCGATCAGGCGCATGCCCTCAAGTGCAACACCTTCGGCCATCGGGTGATAGCCCGGCGCGCAATACGCTTCAAAGCAATGCACAAAGGCATCAACACCCGTCGCTGCCGTCACATGCGCAGGCAGGCCGACCGTCAGCTCGGGATCAGAAATAACGATGGCTGGCAGCATTTTGGGATGGAAGATGATTTTCTTTTCGTGGGTGTCTTCCTTGGTGATCACACTGGCACGGCCAACCTCGGATCCCGTGCCCGATGTTGTCGGCACGGCAATAATCGGCGCAATACCGTCTGGGTCCGCACGTGTCCACCAGTCACCGATATCCTCAAAATCCCACATCGGACGGGTTTGTCCGGCCATCAGGGCAACGGCCTTGGCCGCATCAAGCCCCGATCCACCGCCAAATGCGATGACGCCGTCATGGTTCCCTGCCCGGTAAACAGCCAGACCATCATCAACGTTCTTGCCCGTAGGGTTGCCCTTGACCCCGGCAAACAGGCCGGTCGGAATTCCAGCAGCCTCATTTGCGGCAATCGCATCACGCACCATCGGCAGGTCTTTAAGACCCTCATCCGTGATCAGAAGCGGCTTTTTCATGCCTGTCGCCTTGCAGGCATCAGGCAATTCGGAAATACGGCCCGGACCAAAGCGAACAGAGGTCGGGAAGCTCCAGTTTCCAACAATCTTTTTAGTCATGTCTGTATCCTTTGCGCCAATCGGCGTCGTTAAATCTTTGTCCGCAGATGGAAGCTTTTAGGACGGGTAAGAGACTCATAGCCGACTTTCGACAACGTACATCCCCGTCCTGAATTCTTAACCCCGGTCCACGCAAGGGCAGGATCAAGATAATCCGCCCGGTTCATAAATACCGTCCCGGTCTGAAGCTGATCGCCAATGCTCAGGGCCGCATCTTCATCTGTTGTCCAGATTGACGCCGTCAGCCCAAATTCACTGTCATTCATCAATGAAATGGCTTCTGCATCCGATTTGACTTTCATGATGCCGACAACCGGACCGAAACTTTCTTCGCTCATCACCCGCATTGAATGATCAACATTGATCAGAACCTGCGGTGCCAGATACGGCGTACCTTCTGCGTTGGCAGCAAATTTTGACGGATCAATCAGGGCCTTTGCCCCGTCACGGACGGCATCGGCAATCTGACCGCGCACAAATGCCGCCGAGGATGCACGCACCATCGGACCAAGATTGGTATCCGCATCAATCGGGCTGCCAAGTCGGTACTGCCCAACAAGATCAGCAGCCTTTTCGACAAACGCGTCAAAGACGCTTTCGTGGGCGTAAATACGTTCGATCCCGCAACAAGACTGACCGGTGTTAAAGAATGCACCGTCAATAACGTTTTCCACAGCATGGTCGAGATTGACATCAGAACGGATATACGCAGGATCCTTACCGCCCAACTCCATGCCCGTTGCAATGAATTTACCGCCAACAGCTTTCTGAACGGCGTGACCACCGGGCACCGATCCGGTGAAATTGACAAAATCGACGCGAACATCACCCATCAGCTTTTCAGCATTGGCATGACTAAGATGCAGATACTGGAACAATCCCTTGGGCAGGCCTGCGGCCTCAAACGCCTGCGCAAAACGTTCTGCGCACAGCGGGGTTTGATGCGAATGTTTCAGAACCACGGCATTGCCTGCCATCAAGGCCGGCACAACACCATTCACCGCCGTCAGGTATGGGAAGTTCCAGGGCGCGATGATTGCAACAACGCCAAGTGCCTCACGACGGATAAACCGGTTGAACCCGTCCTTCTCGCCCGGATGATAATCGGCAAGGGCTTCGGGCGCGATGTCGATCATGTAATCGGCACGTTCTTTAAAACCGGCAACCTCGCCTGCCCCCTGGGAAATCGGACGGCCCATTTGCCAACTGATTTCTGCGGCAATTTCGTCCTTCTTTGCGACAAAGGCGGCAACGGCCTTGCGCAGGATTTCCTGACGGGTTGCAACAGGTACGCTGCGCCATTCGGCTTGCGCCGCCCGAGCAACATCAAGTGCGGTATTGATCTCGGCCGCACCAGCAAGCGGGCGCTCGACATAAACCGAACCGTCAACGGGCGAGATAGTGCGTAAACTCTCAGACATAGTGCCTCACAGTTAAAGATGTGATGAGTGATTTGATCGAGGTATCAACAGGGTTGGTTCCACTCGACAGTCCCGATCAAATAATTTCGAAATAACGCTGCAATTCCCAATCGGTAATCGCCTTGCGAAACTCGCGTTCTTCCCATTCGCGCGACTGGGCGTAATGGGTGACGAATTCTTCACCAAACAACGATTTTGCCGCTTCGGAATTGCGCAGGCGTCCGGCGGCCTCAAAAAGCGTTGCTGGCAATGTCACGTCTTCTGGGAATTCTTGTTCATAGGCGTTGCCGACAACCATTTCGCCCGGCTCCACCTTGTTCTCGATCCCCCAAAGTCCTGAACCAATCGCCGCTGAAAGCGCGATATAGGGGTTTATGTCCGCCGCAGCAATCCGATATTCAACCCGCTGCGATTTTTCACTCCCCGGAATGACCCGAAGAGCCGTTGTACGGTTTTCAACGCCCCAAGTCGCCGTCGTTGGTGCCCAGAAACCGGGAACCAGACGGGAATAACTATTTACCGTGCACGCCACCATCGACAGAAGTTCAGGCATCAGTTTCTGCTGCCCGCCAAGGAACCAGCGCATTTCATCGGACATGTTGTCGGGCTTATCGGCGTCATAGAATGCGGCACGGCCATCCTTGCCCTTAATCGAGACATGCATATGCCCGGACTGTCCCGGCCAATCGGGCGACCATTTTGCCATAAAGGTTGCCATCCAACCGGCCCGTTGCGCCAAAACCTTGGTAAAGGTCTTGAAAAGTGCCGCCTTGTCAGCAGCCATAAGGGCCTCGTCATGCATGATCGCAGCTTCGAGAACCCCCGGACCGGTTTCGGTATGCAATCCCTCAATCGGGAAATCCATGCTTTCGCCAAGTTCAAGCAGGTCGCGATAGAATTCCGAGTGCACTGAATTTCGCAACATCGAATACCCATAGAAACCCGGCGTGATGTTGGTCAGATTGCGATAGTTTTTCTCCCGCACGGAATGCGGCGTTTCCTCAAACAGGAAGAATTCGAACTCGCACGCGGCTGAAACGTCGTATCCCATGTTCGATGCCTTATCGAGCACACGGCGCAACGTTCCACGCGGACAAACGGTTTCCGCCCGTCCTTCGAACTCGCCCAGAAACAGAATGGTGTCGTCTTCCATCGGCAATTCACGGCAGCTTTCCGGGATCACCCGCACCGGTGCATCCGGATAGGCCGTATGCCAGCCGGTGAATTCCGATTTATCATAAAGCTGATCATTTGAATCCCAGCCCAGAACCACGTCACAAAAAGCAAAACCGGAATCAAGAGCCGACAAAAATTTATCGCGATGCATATATTTGCCGCGCATAATTCCATCGACGTCGAACACCCCGATTTTGACGAATTTGATATCACGTTCCTGAATAAGTTTTCGTGCGTCATCGGCGGTTTTGACATCTTGCGCCTGCATCGGTGGCCTCCTGTTATTTGGGCTTTGTTATTACGTCAAATTGGTCGTTTCTTCCCGGCTTTATCGACGCATTTTTTTGATTTTCTCAACGAAAAATATATTACATTTTCGAACAAATATACATGAATTTTGATTTTTTGTATTATTTATTACAACTTAAAAATACTTCAAATTCAAGTAAATGCAGGGCACCGAATATCCGAAAATATCTGGTGCCCTGCCCGTCAGTTTGATCGGCTTAGCTGTAACGATACGGCTTACCAGCCTTCTCCATCACAGCAGCATACTGCTTGAAGATATCGACAACCTTCGCGCAACGCGGACTGGTCTGTGCGATCTCGTCCCAGAACTTGTGTGCTTCGGCTTCAACCGTTGCCCATTCGCTGTCCGGGATTGAGGTCAGCTTCATCTTTGTGCCCTGTGTACGGAGTTTGGCTTCACCACCCCAGTACCAGTGCTGACGATAATAGTGGGAACTGTCCATGCACAATTTAAACAGCACTTTCAGATGGTCAGGAAGCTCGTTCCAGCGTTCTTCATTGGCAAAGAACGACCCACACCAGGCACCGGAGATATTGTTGGTCAGGAAGTAATTGGTCACATCAGCCCAACCGACTGTGTAATCCTCGGTGATACCTGACCATGCGATGCCGTCCAGCTCGCCGGTCTGCACTGCAACCTCAATGTCTTCCCATGGCAACGTCACTGGAACGACCCCGAAACGTGACAGGAACTTGCCCGCCGTCGGGAAGGTAAAGACGCGCTTGCCTTTAAGGTCGGCGAGGCTGTTGATCGGCTCAACAGTTGCAAAGTGGCAAGGATCCCACGAACCAGCCGAAAGCCACTTAACGCCTTCAACTTCGCCGTATGCTTCTTCCCAGATTTCGTTCAGGCCGTATTCTTCAAACAGGACCGGAACATCAAGGCTGTAGCGGGTAGCAAATGGGAAATAACCGCCAAAGACCGAAACATCAACCGGGGCTGCGATCGAGTCATCGTCTGACTGAACCGCATCAATGGTACCACGCTGCATGGCACGGAAAAGTTCACCGGTCGGGACCAGCTGATCGGCATAGTAAAGCTCGATTTCCATTTCACCATTGGCGACCTTGTTAAAGGCATCAATCGCCGGTTTGATCACATGCTCGCCCAGTGCCGGACCCGCATATGTCTGCAAACGCCAAGTGATCTTTGCGTTCTGCGCCTTGACGTAAGGCGAAGCGAACGCTGTGGTACCGGCTGCAGCAGTTACAATACCGGCTTTTTTCATAAAGTCGCGTCTCGTCGTCATTGTATCATCTCCCTGATCGATGAAGTTTGTTAACGCACTTGTTGTACTGCCCTGCCCGTCCATCGGGCTCGACAGCGCCTCCTCTTCTTGAAAATCAACACCTCCCCTGAATTGCTTTTTTTTTGTGGCTGGCGGGGCCAATCCGACCCCGCCAGTAGTGGGTCTTCAGGCTGTTCACCGGGCGTAGTGCCATTCCGGCAGCCACAGCGCGATTTGCGGGAACACCATCACAACGCCAAGCGCAATCGCCATAATGATCACAAACGGCGTAATCGACTTATAGATGTCCTTTAACGTCACCTCTGGCGGTGCCATGGCGCGCATCAGGAACAAATTGTAACCAAACGGAGGTGTCATATAGGCGATCTGACAGGTGATCGTATAAAGCACGCCATACCAGACCAGATCGAAACCAAGTGCACCGACCAGCGGCACATAAAGCGGCGCGACAATCACCAGCATTGCGGTGTCATCAAGGAACATCCCCATCAGGATGAAGGAAATTTGCATCATGATCAGGATCTGCCACGGACCAAGTCCCAGCTGATCAACAAAGAAACCCTCAATCGCCTTGACTGCGCCCAAGCCATCAAACACTGCCCCGAATGCGAGGGCCGCCAAAATGATCCACATGAACATGCAACTGATCGACAACGTCTTGCGAAGGGTTTCTTCCATGACCGAACGATTAAGGCGACGCTTGGCCAAGGCCGCAAGGGTTGCGGCAAGGGCGCCAACAGCCGAACTTTCAACAAGCGATGTAATCCCCATCAGGAACAAACCGGTCATTGAGAAGAAGATGAAAAGCGGAACAACCCCGGCCTTGAGCAAGCCGATCTTTTCCGACAACGTGATTTCCGCACGTTCTTCCTTGCTAAGTGCAGGGCCCATATCAGGCTGTATCCAGCACCGAACGGCAATATAAAGGATAAACATCCCCGCCATCATCAAACCGGGGAATACGCCCGCAAGCCAGAGTTGCCCGACAGGCTGGCGCGCAATCATTCCATACAGCACCAGAACGACGCTTGGCGGCACCAGAATACCCAGCGAACTGCCCGCCTGGATCACCCCGGTCACCATGACTTTGTCATAGCCGCGCCGCAAAAGTTCCGGCAAGGCGATACTGGCCCCGATGGCCATGCCCGCAACGCTAAGACCATTCATGGCCGAAACCGCAACCATCAAGACAATTGTCCCGATGGCAAGTCCCCCACGCACCGGCCCCATCCAGACATGGAACATCCGGTACAAATCATCCGCCAGCCCGGATTCCGACAGCATATAGCCCATGTAAACGAACAGCGGCAACGTCAGAAGCGGATACCATTTCATCAGCTTCATGGCGGCACTGAACGCCATTTCTGATCCGCCGTCGCCCCACATACCAAGGGCAAAAACAACCGCGACAAAACCAATGGCACCGAAAACCCGTTTCCCGGTCAGAAGCATCAGCATCATCGTGGAAAACATCAGAAGAGCAATCATTTCATAACTCATGAAAGGCTCTCCCCACGGGCTGCGGCCAGATCCTTAAAGAAGGTTGCAATCGCCTGAAGCAGCATCATAAACACGCCAAATGTCATGATCGACTTTATCGGCGTCATGGGTGGCGACCACGCCGAATAGCTGGTCTCGTTATATTGAAAAGCATAAGAGGTCGACGAAATGCCGCCATACAGCAAAAATGCCAGATAAAAGATCAGAAACAGGATTGTAATCGCATCAAGTCCGGCCTGTTTGCGCGGCGACAATGCGCCATACAGCAAATCCATCCGGACATGTGAGTCCAGTTGCATGGAATAGCCGCCCCCGAGCAAAAAATACGACACCATGATAAATTGTGCGGCTTCCAGCGTCCAAAGAGCCGGAAACTCCATCAGCTTGGTGACCGAGGAATAAATAAGCACGGCAAGCATTGCGAAGATCAAATACATGGCAAACCGGCCAATAATCCGATTAACGCGGTCCACCCATCTGACATAGGTTTTGATAAACTCAGGCATTTAACGCCACTCCAACATCTCCCAGTTTATAGGTCGCAACGGCCCGTAACGTCTTTGGTCAGACGCAAACATACCTGTTGCCGCCCACACCATGTGCGGACAGATCCAGTATCGACGTCTGCTTTGAACGGAAAGACTTCAGGCCCTGACAACCCATATTACGCCCCCTTGAATGCATGCCCCCCATGACGGGACATGCCGCGTGATAACCCGCCTCCCTGAAAGACCGAACAATCACCAAGTCATTGAATTATTTTGCTGCTTTTCGCGGCATGGGTTTAACCCTTTGTAATGAACGTTACATGAATTCAATTTTCATGACAAGAACATCAGTTGTTGTAAAATTCATTACAATCATTGTATTTGTATGACAGGCAGGTTAAACCGCGCCTGACCCTACCTATACAGGGGGATTTGACCATTCTGGGTGGATGGTATGAACGGGGAAAGTTGCACTTGGACGTGACGCAGCAGGACACAAAACCAACCGTCGCCGAACAAATCACGCAAAAGGCTGATACGCTGACGGCATCGGAACGCAAGCTGGCCCATGCCCTGCTTGGCAATTATCCAATGGCCGGGCTTGAGACGGTTGCGACTTTTGCTGATCGTTGCGGCGTTTCTGCCCCGACGGTTCTGCGTTTCGCCAGCAAAATCGGCTTTGACAGCTACCCCGACATGCAGGCCAGACTACGTGGTGAACTCGAAGCACGCCTTCAGTCACCCTTGACCCGAAGCAGCCTGCCCCGGTCACGCAACCGGTCCAGCCATCCGATGGGTGAATTGCTTCATGAAATCGCCGAAGCAGCAACCAACAACATTCGAACCAGCCTTGCCAATATCAACCCGGCGGAATTGCAAAGTGCAATCGAACTGATCGGTGACTGCAAAGGATCTGTTTATTTGCTGGGTGGGCGGTTCACATCCGCACTTGCGGTCTATGCCTATGAACATCTTCGTACCATGCGAAGCCATGTCCGCCGCGTGTCGGGCCAAAGTGCAAAATGGGCAGAAGATCTTCTTGATATCGGCAAGCGCGACGTTCTGGTTATCTTTGATGTTCGTCGCTATCAGTCTGATGTGATTGCCTTTGCCGAAGCCGCCTCAAAACAGGACGCAAAGATCATCCTGTTTACCGACCAGTGGCTAAGCCCCATCGCCCAGTTTGCCCGCCACGTTTTCCCAGTGCGCATCGAAACCGGCACGACATGGGACAGCTCGGCCGCCAGCATGGTCATGCTTGAAGCCCTGCTCGAAGGTGTGGGTCAACATAACCCTGACCAAGTTCGCGCGCGCATCAAACATCTTGAAGCTTTACGCCGCCCCTCACAGCCATAACTTCAGGGCAGTACCGCTCAGAAAACCGCTCCCACACATCACGTGCGTCAGCAGTATCTAGTCACGCAATCCACGCTTGGCGGTGGCCAGAACCTTATCGATATAGGCATCCGACTGCCCGACATAATTTGCCGGATCACGCACCTCTGCCCAATCCACCGGCGCATCGGTCAGTTTGGGCAATTCATCAAACAGGTTGGATTGATTGGACGCCGAGCGCGCCAAGCCATCCTTGACCAGCTTATCCGCCGCATCACGGCCCAGATGATCGGCAAGGGCAAATGTTGCCGCCTCGGCCAGCATCGCCCCGCGTGACAAATCAAGGTTGTCCGCCATGCGGTCCTGATTAACTTTAAGCGCGGGCACCATATCGACCGCCTGCGCAAGTGCGGTTCCCGCCGCCATAATCATTTGCGGCAAGGTCAACCATTCCAGAAGCCAGCTTGACCCGGACCGTTCATGATCATGCAATTGCGATTGGGCAAAAGTCCCCAACTGACCGGCATTAAACCGCGCCAACGTCACCAGCATTTCCGCCTGCACCGGATTGGATTTATGAGGCATGGTCGATGATCCCCCACCCTTGCCCGGCTGGACTTCGGCGATTTCCGACTGTGCGAGTAAAACAAGGTCCTGACCCATTTTACCAAGCGCGCCGGTTAACGCTGTTAACTGAGCTGCAAAATCTACCAAAACATCACGCTGCGCATGCCATGGCATGTCGCTGGTTTCAAGATCAAGTTCCTCGGCCAGATTGTTTTCAACCGACGCGGCCTTACCCCCAAGGGACGCCAACGTTCCCGCAGCCCCACCAAACGACAGGCGCAACAAATCATGCGAAAGCCCCTCAATCCGCCGATCAATCCGCACCAATGGCGCCAACCATCCCGCCGCCTTAAGCCCGAATGTCGTCGGCACTGCCTGTTGGGACCGCGTGCGGGCGATCATCACAGTGTTGCGGTGTGTCTCGGACATCGCCGAAAGCGATTTGGCCAGCTTGCGAATGCGCCGCCGAATGATCGAAATCACATCACGCAGGCGCAACACAAGCCCGGTATCCACCACATCCTGACTGGTCGCCCCGAAATGGACATAGCGCGCATCATCACCGCCGATTTCCGCCTTAAGCTCCTTGACCAATGCCGGAACCGGCACGCCCGAACTTGCCGTGCCCACCGCCAAACTCGCCGGATCGGGCTGAAAATCGCGGCACACTTCGGCAATTCTGGTCGCACTTGCTTCGGGGATCACGCCCGCGCGCGCTTGGGCGGCGGCAAGGGCGGCCTCAAACAACAGCATCGATGCAATCTGCGCGCTATCCTCAAACAGCTCGGCGATTTCGCGGTCAGCGAAAAGATCGCCAAGCAGGGCGGAATCAAAGGGCGAAATGGTCATCAGGCTTAATCCACCTTCATCAACAGGTGTGAAATCGGTTTGCGAGTGTCGCGCCACCAACACGGTTGGTCAACACCGCAAAAAACAAAGCCCCTGCCCGTCAACCGGCACAGGGGCTTGGCTTTAAAAATCAGTCAAGATTAAACAGCTTCAAGCGCAATCGCGATGCCCTGACCAACACCAATACACATGGTCGCCAGCGCATATTTACCCCCGGTGCGTTTAAGCTGAAGGGCTGCTGTCCCGGCAATACGTGCGCCTGACATACCCAACGGATGACCAAGCGCAATTGCCCCGCCGTTCGGGTTCACCCGCGCATCGTCGTCGGCAATGCCAAGATCACGAAGGGTCGCCAAACCTTGGGATGCAAAGGCTTCGTTCAACTCAATCACATCAAGCTGATCGGTGGTCCAGCCCAAACGCGCCAAAAGCTTTTTGCTGGCCGGTGCCGGGCCAAAGCCCATGATGCGCGGTGCAACACCCGCCGCCGCCCCGCCAACAACCTTTGCAATCGGCGTCAGGCCGTATTTTTTAACTGCTGCTTCAGACGCAATGATCAGTGCCGCCGCGCCATCATTGACACCCGATGCATTGCCCGCCGTCACCGACCCGCCTTCGCGGAACGGGGTCGGCAATTTAGACAGCTTTTCCGCCGTCGTGCCCGGACGCGGATGTTCATCCTTATCGACAACAACCGGATCGGCCTTGCGTTGTGGAATGGTCACCGGGGTAATTTCCTCGCCCAGAATACCGTTTTCCTGTGCCGCAACGGCTTTGTCCTGTGATCGGGCGGCAAATGCGTCCTGATCTTCGCGCGAAACGTTGAAATCCTCGGCAACGTTTTCACCGGTTTCGGGCATGGACTCCACGCCGTACTGTTTCTTCATCACCGGGTTCACAAACCGCCAGCCAATCGTCGTGTCATAGATTTCCGCAGTGCGCGAAAAGGCCGAGGATGCCTTGGGCATCACAAACGGCGCACGTGACATGCTTTCAACACCACCGGCAATCATCAGATCGGCTTCACCGGCCTTGATCGCACGCGCGGCAATAATGATGGCATCCATGCCCGACCCGCACAGGCGGTTGACCGTGGTTCCGGTCACTGTTTCAGGCAACCCCGCCAAAAGTGCGGACATGCGTGCAACGTTACGGTTGTCTTCACCGGCCTGATTGGCACAGCCAAAAATAATGTCTTCCACCGCACCAAAATCGACACCGGGATTGCGGTCCATCAACGCCTTAAGCGGAATAGCGCCCAAATCATCGGCGCGCACCTGCGACAGGCTGCCACCAAAGCGGCCAATCGGGGTGCGGATGTAATCGCAAATATATGCGTCAGCCATGTTCTTGATCCTTGCTGGCAGTCTTACTGCTGGCCTTCATGGGCCTTGGCGGTACGGGCATGCAGTTCACGCAGAACTTTAAGCTCGTTTTCATTCGGGATCGGAGTTTGCGCAACTTCGTCTGCAAATTCAACGTCCCAGCCGGTATTTTCGATAATATCTTCGCGTGTCACACCGGGATGGATCGACGTCACGATGAACTGTTTGCCCACCGGATGCGGTTCCATGATGCAAAGATCGGTAATCAACCGCGACGGTCCCTTGGTATCGACACCATAAGATGCGCGATCATCCCCGCCCGTGCCATGACCAAGCGAGGTCACAAAATCGATCTTTTGCACAAAGCCACGTTTGCTTTGCTTCATCACCAAAAACACTTCGCCGCAGCTCGTCGCAATCTCCGGCGCACCACCACCGCCCGGAAGGCGGACTTTGGGATCGTCGTAATCGCCAATCACGGTGGTGTTGATATTGCCAAATTTATCAAGCTGTGCCGCGCCAAGGAAGCCGACCGAAATCTTGCCACCCTGTAGCCAGTAGCGGAACATTTCCGGCACGGCCACGGTGTTCATCGCCGTTTCACACAGCTCACCATCACCGATGGATAACGGCAGGACATCGGGCTTGGTGCCAATCGTGCCGCTTTCATAAATCAATGTCAGTTCCGGCGCATGGGTCAACCGCGCCAGATTACAGGCCGCAGACGGCATACCAATACCAACAAAGCACACATCGTCGTTTTTAAGCGCGCGTGCGGCGGATACCGTCATCATTTCAGTCGGGGTATAGTCAACCATGATCTTTTCTCCGCTTACGCTTTGTTGGCGCGACGCTTGGCCGCGAAATCTTCGGGCCCGCCATTCATCACGTGCTCTTCGATCCAGGCGGTAAACGCCTCACGATCACGCGCAATCGGATCCCACGCCTTATAAAACGCATTGTCGCGTTTATAATATCCTTGGGCGTAAGACGGATGCGCGCCACCCGGCACCTCGACAATCGCGGTCACGGCCCAATTCGGCAACATCACAGCATTTGGCGAAATATCACCAAAATCATCAACGATCTCTTCGACCGTAATGATCGATTTCTTCGCGGCCAGGACGGCTTCTTTTTGCACGCCGACAATGCCTTCAAACAGGACATCGCCCTTTTTGTTGGCTTTCTGGGCATGCACAACCGTCGCGTCCGGGCGGATTGACGGCACCGCGGCCAAACTTTCGCCAGTGAACGGGCATTCGATGAACTTGATGTTCTTGTTCACACGCGGCAATTCCGCACCACGGTATCCCTTAAACACCGCACACGGCAGGCCCGCCGCCCCGGCGTCATAGGCATTTGCCATCGCCGCGTGACTGTGTTCTTCGATTTCAAGTTTGTGCGGCCAGTGTTCCTGAACCGCTTCGCGCAGACGATGCAACGATCCAACCCCGGGATTACCACCCCATGAAAACACCAGTTTCTTGGCACAACCCGCCCCGATCAACTGATCGTAAATCACATCTGGCGTCATCCGGATCAGGGTAAGATCCTTGATCCCCTGACGGATCACCTCATGCCCGGCGGCATGCGGGATCAGATGGGTAAACCCTTCCATCCCGATGGTGTCGCCATCCTTAATGCAGGATGCGACGGCTTCTTTAAGCGTCATGAAACGTGCAACCACGGCAAAAACTCCTGTGGTATCAAACCAACAAAACAGAACAAACGCGGGGCCAGAGCCCCTGATAACGTTAGGAATAAGGGGCGATGGCTGTGACAGCTGGCTTTCCCCAAAGCAGCACCCACAGCCATCGCGCCAGATCGACTTACACGTCGAAGAACACGGTTTCCGCATTCCCCTGCATGTGGATATCGATCCGGTATTCAATCCCGGTCGGGGTTTGGGTGCGCTTGGCAATCAAGGTGTCGCGACGATCGGCGGGTACTGATTGCAGGACATCGTCCTTGGCATTCAACGCGGCCTCATCATCGAAATAAAACCGGGTAAAGGCGTGGACAAGCATGCCGCGCATAAAGACAATCACATTGACAAACGGTGCCTTGGCATCTTCGACGACCCCCGGTTTGATCGTCTCAAACCAGAACCGGTTATCGGCATCCGTGCCCGTCCCGCAACGGCCAAGGCCGCGGAAACCGCTATCGGCAACATCAACCGGGTTTTCGCTGTAAACACCACTGGCATCGGCCTGCCAGATTTCGATCATCGCATCGTTAACCCGGTTACCTTCGCCGTCAAAAACGGTGCCGGTAATGCGGATATGCTCGCCATCGGCATCCGGGCCCGCAACGACCGGATCGGCAATGTCGGTAAAGTCATAACCATATTGCTTAGGCGTCAAGCCATAGGCGAAATACGGGCCAACCGTTTGTGAGGGAGTTTCACCATATGCCATGACTTAATTCTCCATCGGGGTGGCGTTGCGTCCGCGCAGGACAATGTCGAACTGATATCCAAGGGCAAAGCCCTCCTCGGTCTTCTCAATCGAGAATTTGGCAATCAGGCGTTCGCGCGCCGCCGCATCCTTGGTCTCAAGGAAGATCGGATCAAGATCAAGCAACGGATCACCGGGAAAATACATCTGGGTGACAAGACGGGTGGCAAACCCCGGACCAAACACCGACAGATGGATATGGTTCGGACGCCATGCGTTGAAATGGTTGCCCCACGGATAGGCCCCCGGCTTGATCGTATAGAACATGTAATTGCCGTTGGCATCGGTGATGCACCGGCCCGATCCCCGGAAATTCGGATCAAGCGGTGCGTCATGCTGGTCAACCTTATGCACATAACGCCCGGCCGCATTGGCCTGCCAGACTTCAACAACAATATCAGGCTGCGGGCGGCCATCGGTATCAAGCACACGCCCATGCACCACAATGCGCTCGCCAAGCGGCTCACCATTGGTGATGCCGTTCTTGGTCAGATCGAAATCAAGTTCACGCACCGATGCCGGGGCAAAACGCGGGCCGGTGCCCTCGGTCAATCCTGATTTGATGGCAAGGGGCGCGCGCGACGGGCCACGCAGCAAGGTGGACTTGTAACCCGGCGCAATAAGCGGGGCGTGGGATCCCCAATCACGCGGTTTGAAAACGGACATGTGACTACTCTCCCTTGGGCGCCGCATCGATCTCGGCATAGGTTTGTTTGGCAATGCGGAATGCCGTATTGGCGGCGGGAACACCGGCATAGACCGCAACATGCATCAGGGTTTCACGGATATCATCGCGCGTCGCCCCGGTATTGAGTGTCGCACGAATGTGCATGGCAAGTTCTTCTTCGTGGCCAAGCCCGGCAAGAAGGGCAATGGTCACGATGGACCGTTCACGCTTGGTGAATTTGTCACTGGTCCAGACACCGTTCCAGACATTTTCCGTGATATAGCGTTGAAAACCTTCGTCAATTTCAGTGATGTTTTTCGATGCACGATCTACATGCGCATCGCCCAAAACCGAACGGCGGGTTTTCATGCCAACGTCATACCGGCTCTCAGACAAGGTTATTCTCCTTGGTAAATCGGTCGATCAACCGGGTAAGCTGTTCCGGGGTTTCGATGCATGGCAAATGCCCAACCCCGTCGATCAGTTCAAATGTCGCATTCGGGATCATGTCCGCCATCGCGCGCACCACATCGGGCGGCGTTGCAAGGTCAACCGATCCACAGATGCATAAGGTCGGAACGGCAATTTTGCCCACCGCATCGCGCAAGTCCCCGTCGCGCAGTGCGACACAGGTACCGATATAGCCTTCTGCGGTCGTGCGGACCAGCATGTCGCGATACATCGCGGTTTCAAGCGGGCGGTTGGCACGGAAATTGGGCGATAACCAGCGTTCCATGATTGCATCGCCCAGAACCTCGATCCCGTCGGCCTTGATCGCCTCAATCCGGCTGTTCCAGCCGTCATAATCGCCAAGCTTCGATGCGGTATCGCACAGGATCAGACCCCGAATACGTTTGGGCTGCTCAGCAATAATTTTCTGGGCAATTAAACCACCCACCGACAGACCGCACAGGATCACGTCATCAAGACCAAGATGATCGAGCAACCCGATCAGGTCATTGGCATGTAGCGAAACGTCATATGGCGCATCACCAATCCCTGAAAGCCCGTGACCGCGCTTGTCATAGGTCACAATGTTAAACCGGTCCGAAAGCCCGGCAACAACATCGTCCCAGATCCGCAAATCGGTACCGAGAGAATTTGAAAAAACCAGCACCGGTCCGTCTTTTGGGCCAGTCTGGGCATAATGGATATGTGTCCCGTTGATCGGGGCGACGTGTAAACTCATGTCGTTTCCACCCTGACTATTTCGCCCTACATTCTCAGACGGTTTTGGTTATGTAAAATGAGGATTTGCGTATTTTGCATAACTATATAAGTATACAAGTATCATAAATAAGACGATCATAATCACAATCCGCCTCAGGGTAGCAGGGTAGCATGCTGGACCAACGTATTAAGTTCCGTCACCTGACGTGTTTTCTCGAAGTTGCCCGCCAACGCAGCGTTGGCAAAGCCGCCGATACATTGTCAATCACCCAGCCCGCCGTCTCAAAAACCATCCGCGAACTTGAAGAACATCTTGATGCACGGCTGTTTGACCGGTCCAAACGCGGCGTCACCCTGACCGATTTTGGCAAGGTGTTTTTGCGCTATGCCGGGGCAAGTGTCACCGCCCTTCGTCAAGGGGTCGACAGCATCAGTCAGGTCCGCATGCAAGGCGGATTATCGATCAATCTTGGTGTTTTACCAACCGTTGCGGCCAGCGTCATGCCCGCCGCCATTCGCCGGTTCAAGGCGCTTAGCCCCGATACCACCGTAAAGGTTGTCGCCGGGCCGAACGTCATGTTGATGGGGCAATTACGCGTTGGTGAACTTGATCTGGTGGTCGGACGGTTGGCCGAACCCGATCAAATGTCGGGATTGTCGTTCATCCATCTCTATTCCGAACATATTTCGCTGGTCGCCCGCCCCGGCCATCCATTATTGGCCGATAAAAACCCCGACATCACCCGCATTCGCGAATTTACGGTTCTTGTTCCGCCCAAACACGCGATCATTCATTCAACGGTTGATAAAATGCTGATTGCCCACGGGATCGGTGCGCTGCCTGACCGGATCGAAACCGTTTCGACATCTTTTGGTCGCGCCTTTACCCGTGAAACCGATGCGATCTGGATCATATCAAACGGGGCGGTCGCCTCCGATATCGCCGAAGGCAACTTGGTTGAACTGCCGATTGATACCAGCGACACCTTTGGTCCGGTGGGCTTGACCACCCGAATTGACAGCCCGGTCTCCCCCCCCGTCGAAATGCTGATCAATGCCGTCCGTGAAGAAGCATCCGCTCATCACACAACACTTTCGAACAGGAAGTCATAATCGTTTGGTTATGCATATGTGCTTACATATCATTATACATAACCATCTCGTGCCCATTAGATTGGTTCAAAATCGGCATGGCAGAATTGCGTCAACCGCAGGCCATCCCTAAAAACAGTAATAAAAACAACAACAAAATACCTTGGAAAACTTCGTACTTTAAGGGTGCGCATCGTGGCTGAAACGTTTGCCAGCGGTATGAACGCGGCAAAACGTTCAAAGGAGGAAGAATGAAACACATCACCAAATTGCTGGCTGGTGCTGCTGTCGCGACCATGGTGTCGTTCGGCGCACACGCACAGGAAGTTACCCTGACCGTTCACCATTTCCTGGGTCCGAAAGCACCGGCCCAGTCGAAAATGATCGAGCCATGGGCAAAGAAAATCGAAGAAGAATCAAACGGCCGCATCAAGTTTGAAATCTTCCCGTCCATGTCTTTGGGTGGCAACCCGCCGGAACTGTATCGTCAGGTCCGTGATGGTGTTGCCGATATCGTCTGGACCCTGCCGGGTTACACCCCGGGTGTGTTCCCGCGTTTGGAAGTCTTTGAACTTCCGGGCGTTCACCTTGGCGACGCACGCGCAACCAACCTTGCGATGTGGGATATCAAAGACGACTACGCCGAAGACCTTAAAGACGTTCACACCCTTGCGGTTCACGTTCATGCCGGTCAGGCCATCCATCTGATCGAAAAGGACGTCCGCACGGTTGAAGACGTCAAAGGCCTGAAATTGCGCACCCCGACCCGTACCGGGTCATGGATGATCGAAGCATGGGGCGCTGAACCTGTTGGCATGCCGGTCCCGGCCCTGCCGCAGGCAATGTCACTTGGTGTTGTTGATGGCGGTCTGGTGCCGTTCGAAGTCGTACCGCCGCTTAAACTGGCTGAACTGGTTGCCTATTCCGTCGAAGGCGAAGGTGTGAATTCACGCTTTGGTACCTCGACCTTCCTGTTCGCGATGAACAAGGACCGGTATGACAGCCTGCCTGATGACCTCAAGGAAATCCTTGATCGCAATTCCGGTCGCGAGTTTGCCGGTCATATCGGCGATGTCTTTAACGACGTCGAAGAAGTCGGCAAGAAAATGATCAACGATGGCAAAGGCCAGGTCGTTCAGCTGACAGCAGAACAAAAAGCAACCTTTGATGCCCCGGCCGCAACCGTTGTGGATCGCTGGATCGAAGAAGCAAGCTCGAATGGTATCGACGGTGCAAAACTGGTCGAAGACGCCAAAGCAGCCGTTCTGTCCCATACCAAGTAACCTTTCCAAGGTACTGGAAAATCTTGTGGGGTCACGTATCATGCGATGCGTGACCCTGTTTTTCCCGCGAGATTGTTTGAATCATGAAAAACGTGCTGAATAAGGCCGCCGCCTGGTTTGCCGTTGCTGGCGGGTTTCTTGCCCTGCTGATTGCTGTGGTGACGATCGTCAATGTGACCGCCTTTGGCCTCGACAAACTGGCCCGACTGTTTGACGCCAATGTCCCTGCCATCATCGGCTACGAAGATTTCGTCAGCATGATCGTCAGTTCGGCGGCATTGATGTTCTTTCCCTACTGCCAATCGCGCCACGGCCATGTCGCTGTTGATGTGTTCATTAAAATGTTTCCGACGTGGTTTGCCCGTGTTGTCGATACGGTATCGGGCATCTGCATGACGCTGCTGGCACTGTTCCTCGGTTACATGATGGTCCATGGCCTCATCGAAGTGCGCAGCGACAATACGCTTTCGGCAATTCTGGGGTGGCAGATCTGGCCGTTTTATCTGCCGGGCATCGCGTCGATGTTCCTCTGGGCGCTGATTGCCGGAAATCAGGTTTTCGAAAGAGAGTCCAATGTCTGAACGCGAATTAATCGGCCTTGGCGGCCTTGGGCTGCTGTTCTTTATTCTCGCACTGCGCGTTCCGGTTGGTCTTGCAATGGTTGGTGTCGGGATTGGCGGCAACTATGTGCTCAGCCTGTTCTTCCCGTTCCTGCGCTTTGATCCGTATCTGCAGCAATTCAAATCCCTGTTTTACGGGATTGTGTCGAACTATGAACTGTCCGTCGTGCCACTGTTTGTCTTGATGGGCTATCTTGCCAGTCAGGCCAACCTGTCACGCGATCTGTTTCAGGGGGTCAATGCCATCCTTGGTCGGTTCCGGGGTGGTGTTGCCATGGCGGCCATTGGTGCGTGTGCCGGGTTTGGCGCGGTGTGTGGGTCATCGCTTGCCACCGCATCGACCATGGGCAAAGTCGCCCTGCCTGAACTCGACCGGCTGAAATATTCGCCGCGTCTGGCAACCGGTACGCTGGCAGCGGGCGGCACACTTGGCATTCTGATCCCGCCATCGGTCGCCCTTGTGATCTATGCGGTCACCGTCGAAGCATCAATCATTCAGATGTTTCAGGCCGCCATCATTCCGGGCCTCATCGCGGTTCTGTTCTTTATGGCCGTGATTGCCATTCAGGTGCGCATCAACCCGTCACTGGCCCCGATACCCGCCCCGATGCCCCCGGCCGAACGTAAAGAAGCCCTGCTGCGCCTGATCCCGGTCATGGTGATCTTTGGCGCGATCATTCTGGGCCTTGGTGCCGGTCTGTTCACCCCGACCCCGGCGGCCGGTGTTGGCGTGTTCGCCATTCTGGTATATGGCGCCTACATGCGGTTCCGTGGCAAAGGTGGCCTGACATGGCAAGGTCTGCGTCAGTCGCTCAAAGACACGGCGGTAACGTCTTCGATGATTTTCTTCATCCTGCTGGGTGCGGAAATCCTCAAGGGCTTCTTTAGCCGTGCCAACCTTCCGGCCTATATGGCCGAAGCCGCCGCCACCAGCGGCCTTGATCCATGGTTGATCATGGTTCTGATGTTGCTTGCCCTGATCGTTCTGGGCTGCTTCATGGAAAGCCTGTCGATGATCGTGGTCGTGATCCCGTTCTTCTGGCCGGCCTTGGTCGACATCAATGGTGGCGATTGGGCCACTGCAGCAACCGCAGCCTATGGCATGGGGGCCGAGGACCTTAAAATCTGGTTTGGTATTCTCGCCCTCATTGTGGTGGAGCTGGGGTTGATAACGCCCCCGGTCGGGCTCAACGTGTTTATCATCAACGCGCTGGCCAAAGGTGTCCCGATGAGCCAGACCTTCCGGGGTGTAATGCCGTTCTTTGGCGCAGAGATTATCCGTATTTTACTGATCATCTTCGTCCCGGCACTCACCTTGTTTGTGCCCTCGTTCCTCGGCGGATAGCCAGATACCAATAAGAACACCAAAGCCCGCCATTTTCGATGGCGGGCTTTTCTTTTGATCACACCCAAAACAGGGTAAACTCGGCCATCCGTTTCAGTGCCCCATCATAAGAAAGCCCATGCGCAACAGCATCCCGATCTATAAACTCTATGGCGAACGTGATGCCGAAGCCCGAACGGCTGGCGGGTTTGATGCCACGCGCGATCCGGAAAACAGCACCGCCGAACCACAACCGATCACCGAACCGGAATTCTTTCACCTTGAAAGCATTCCCGAACGATCACGCCTGCATGACTGGCACATCAAACCGCACCGCCATACCAACTTGTTTCAGTTGCTTTACATCACCCACGGGCAGGCAAACATCAGTTTCGATGACCAGCATTTCACCATGCAATCGGGCCATCTGATCACGGTCCCGCCGGGCACTGTGCATGGCTTTAAGTTCAGTGATGATATTGATGGCTGGGTGATTTCACTGACCGATTATCACCTGCAACAAACGCTCGCACCCGCCCCCAAACTGCTTGCACGGCTTGATCAGGCCGTCTGCGTTGATACCGTCACCGGCACCACATCCGCGCAACAAAGCCCGATCGACTTTCTGATCCATCAACTGGTCCTGGAATATTACAGCCACAAAACCGGCCGGATGTTTGCGTTGCGCCATATTCTGGGATTACTGTTGCTTGATATCGGGCGCAACACCCCGCAGCACAGCACCACCACCCGACTGTCGCGTCAGGAACAGAAAACCGGCAAATTCCGCAAATTTCAGGCCCTTGTCGAGACGTTCTACAAACAGCACAAACCGCTTGAATTCTATGCGCGTGAAATCGGCATCACCACCACACAGCTTAACCGCATTGCCAAGGATATCTATGGCATGACCGCAAGTGAGGTGCTGCAAAACCGCCTGATGCTGGAAGCAAAACGCACCCTGATCTATACCGACATCGCCATTCAGCAAATCGCCGATGAACTGGGCTTTCGCGATGCTGGTTATTTTTCACGCTTTTTCGCCAAGCATGCCGCAATACCGCCAGCAGAATTCCGGCGCGATCATCGCTAAGGTCTACGCTGTACTGCGCCCGGAATGACGCATTCCCGCATTCCGGGCTATCGCAACATGGCCCTATAACCAGCCACCCGTCCCGCTCAAATGTTCGGGCAAATCCTTAAGCGGCAGCTTGGTCAAATCCTTGGTGATTTCACCCTCAACCGTCAGCTCAACCGCCTTTGACATTTTCTGGCGGACCGTGCCCATGATTTTGGGCGGTGCCACCACGATCAGATTGTCAAACTTTCCGTCATTACGCTTTGCCGTCAGATAGGACATGACGTCATCGACAAATTCGACCTGGGCATGTTCATGCGGGTCGCTACTTGGCGGCATGGCGTGGCGTTGCTGATTGCCGCCGGGGTTGGCAAAGCCGCGACCGGGCTTGTCGCTGGCGATTTCCGAACTTGATCGATTATCGGCAATCATTTCATGAACGGTTTCCAGATGGCGGCCTTCGGCATCGTGATGCACGGAAATCACATGTGCGCGGCCACCATCGGCGACAAGGATCCACTGGTTTTTATGGGGCATTTCAAACCTGCCATTCGTTGTTGCAGATACCTCGCCAACGCCCGCGAACGCCGTGATGTTCCGGCCAATCCCCCGAAAAACAAAAAGGGCCGATCATCTGACCGGCCCCTTTGATGTTTTCATGCGATGAAATGCGCTATCGCCAGCCCAGCAACCAGCGATCCAACCGCCCCAGCAACCACGAAACGCACAACCCCATCAAGGACAACACCACCACACCGGCAATCAGTTGATCGGTCTGATACAGGTTGCCAGCCGCCAGAATAAGCGCCCCGATCCCGTATTGCGCGCCAATCATCTCGGCCGCAATCAGCAGGATAATCGCAATCGACGATGAAATGCGAAAACCTGACAAAATGGTGGGCAGCGCACCGGGCAAGATGATCTTGCGCACCACCGACCACATCGGCAAATCAAAGCTTTGCCCCATGCGGATCAGGTTGCGCTGCACGTTATCCACCCCGCCAAACGTATTGATCACGGTCGGGAAAAACACGCCAAAGGCAATGGTGGCAAACTTCGATGGCTCGCCAATGCCAAACCAGATGATAAACAGCGGCAACAACGCAATCTTCGGGATCGGGAACAGGGCCGACACCAACGCCACACCGGGCGACCGCGCCCATGTAAACATGCCGACCAGAAACCCGACGACCAAACCGGCCACCGTCCCCATGATCCAGCCACCAACAAGGCGCTGCAACGACGCACCAAGGTGCAACCAAAGATCGCCTGATACAATCAACTGCCAAAGTGCCTTGGCCACTGCCACCGGGCTTGGCATCGCAAGTTCGGAAATAAAGCCGGTGCTGGATCCCAATTGCCAAAGCGCAATCACCACAACAAAGCTGGCCCATGCCGCCACCGGATTGGATTTGGGGTTAAACCCCGTAGCGCGGAACCGCACCAGTGATGCCGGGGCACCCTGCTCAACATCACGCGACATGGTCAAGCTCCTTATCGGCCGCAATCGCTTCATCGCGGATCAACGCCCAAAGGGCCTGCTCATGCGCAATCAATTCGGGCATGCCCTCAACCCGATCCTTGATCGGCACATCAATCGCATGAATTTCCTTGATCGTGCCCGGACGTCGGCGCAATGCCACCACCTTATGGGCCAGCCGCACCGCTTCGTTCAGGTTATGGGTGACATACACCGCCGTCATGCCGGTACGCGCAAACATGTCGGAAAACTCATCAAGCAATAAAATCCGCGTCTGCGCATCAAGGGCGGATAATGGCTCATCCATCAACAAAACTGCCGGGCGCACCGCCAACGCGCGCGCAATCCCCACCCGCTGCTTCATGCCGCCCGAAAGCTGTTTGGGGTACGCATCGGCAAAATCTGAAAGGTTGGTTTGCGCCAAGACTTCGGCAATGCGGTCATCACGTTCGGATTTGGCCAATGCATGGTCTTCGAGCACCAGACTGATATTGCCAGCAACCGTGCGCCACGGCAAAAGTGCGAAATCCTGAAAAACATACGTCAGCGGGTTCAAACACCCCTCGGGCTTTGCCTGATCACACATCAGGACCTCCCCGCCGGTCGGTTTCAACAACCCGCCAATGATCGACAAAAGTGTCGATTTACCACAGCCCGACGGCCCGATCAGGGCCACGACCTCGCCCGGTTCAATGCCAAAATCAATGTCGCGCAATGCTTCGACCTGATCATAGCTGTGACTGACATTCTTGATATGAAGGCGCATCGCGCTCTCTTTTTAAAAGGACTAAAAAAATAACAGCCGGGCCGAAGGCATGTCGCTTCGGCCCGGCTTAAAATCAGATGATCTTACTGACCCAATGGTGCGATAAAGCTGGTGTCGATAAACTCATCCGGGTTGGCATCGGCCGAAACGTACCCACGCTCCTGATACCATTTGACCTGCGCTTTGACGTCCTCGACATCAAGCTTGCCTTCCTCGGTGATGAACATCGCGCCATTGCGGATTTTCGGATAGGCCTTCTCGGCCGGATCGTCGCTATAGACATACTTGTGTACGATCTCAAGAATCTCGTCGGTGGTGTCACTTTTCACAAGTTTGCCATCGCCGTCCGTTGCCAAAAGCCCCGCCCGGTAATCAGCCACGCCTTTTTGATAGGCGCGCACGAATTTCTCGACCACATCGCGGCGTTCTTCAACATTGCGGGCCGATGTAAACAGACCACCAACCTGATAAGGCACATAATCCTTCACCCAGCCAATGATGTGTGCGGCCCCGGCATTGGCCAGCGGCTTTGCAATGTGCGGCACAATGATCATGCTATCGACCTGCCCGCTTTTAAGCGCACCAATCATGTTGGGCACGGACTGAAGCGGCTTAAGCTCCATGGTCTCAAGGTCCACACCGGCCTTCTCGGCCACATTGCCAATCATGTAGTGGAAGCTCGATCCAACTTGCGACAGCGCAAAGCTATGCCGGCCCAGCTTATCAACCGATGTCAAACCAGCCTCAAACGCCTTGTTCGACGCCAAAATCGCCGATCCATCATAGCCGACATCTTCATGAAGCTGCGCGCCAATCACCTTAAGCGCACCCTTGCCCGCAAGGTTAAAGAACCCGCCCGTGAAGGCGGTCACGCCAAAATCAGCATCCCCCGATGCAATCGCCACCGCGACTGGCTGGGCCGATCGGAAAAACGTGATTTCCGCATCAAGCCCTTCGTCGGTGAAATAGCCCTTTTCCTTGGCAATAAACAACGGCGAACTTGATACGAATGTCAGCGCGGCAATGTTGATTTTCTCAGCCGCGTTTGCCGCCCCGGCCCCCAGCACTGTCGCACCAAGCGCAACCGCCAGCACCGACCGGCGGGCGGCTGTCGCAGCACCCCGCCATAAATCATGTGAACGCATGTTTCCTCCTCAAAACCATTTTTTGTTCATTTATGTGTTCGCAATTTTGGTAGCCGATTCACCGGCAAATTGCCAATGTTTAGCGTCTATTGCATGAAAATTGGCGGGTTTTGCCCCAAACAGGCAATCAGCATGAAACGATATTTCGCCCGCTGGTGGAACCTCGACCCACAAACTCCACACCTAGACACCACCACGCACACCCTCCGTCATCGCCGCTCCCCCCGTCACCCCCGCGAAGGCGGGGGCCTCGCCCCACAAGCTCCCCCTCACCGAGAACATCCCCACACAAAATTGCCACCCCACCCGAAACAGGCTAAAACCAGCACACCACCTTCACCCGCACACAAGGCCAATCATGCCAGAACAATCCCCGACCGCCCCCACCCCCAACGGCAAAACCGCCATGATTATTGGCGCCGGTCCCGCCGGGCTGATGGCCGCCGAACGGTTGGCGGGCGAAGGATATGGGGTAACCCTGTATGAAGGCATGCCCAGTGCCGGGCGCAAATTCCTGATGGCCGGGAAATCGGGCCTTAACATCACCCACAGCGAAGACCTCGAAACCTTCCTGACCCGCTATGGCACATCGCGCGAACGCCTCGAACCACACCTTAGAAAATTCGGCCCCACCCAAATCCGCGACTGGTGTACGGGGCTTGGGATTGAAACCTTTGTCGGCTCCTCGGGCCGGGTGTTCCCGACCGCAATGAAGGCAAGCCCGCTTTTGCGCGCATGGCTCAAACGCCTTGATGGCTTGGGCTGCAAAATCCACTATCGCCACTATTGGACCGGCTGGAACGACGCCGATCAGGCCGTTTTTAAAACCCCCGACAGCCCGACAAATGGTGAAATCACCGCCACGGCGGACATCACCGTGCTGGCCCTGGGCGGCGGAAGCTGGAAACGGCTGGGATCAGACGGAAAATGGATGGATATCCTGCAAAACGCCGGGATCAAATGCACGCCCTTCAAACCGGCCAATTGCGGCTTTGACGTCAACTGGACCGACCATCTGATTGATAAATGCGCCGGATCACCCGTCAAACCCGTCACCCTGAGCTGTGGCACGCAAACCGTGCGCGGCGAATTCGTGATTTCCAAAACCGGGATCGAAGGCAGTGCGGTCTACGCCATCTCGGCAACACTCCGCGATCAATGGCTTGAAACCGGCACCGCCACCCTCACACTCGACCTCGCCCCCGACCGCACACTGGAAGACGTCACCCAACGCCTAACCAAACCACGCGGCAAAAACTCCATGGGCAATCACCTGCGCAAAACGCTGGGCCTCGACGCCACCAAAACCGCCCTGATTTTCGAAGTCACCCCACGCGAAACCCTGAACGACCCCGCCAAACTCGCCACGGCAATTAAGAGCCTCCCCATAAAAATCACCAAACCCCGCCCGATTGACGAAGCGATCAGCACCGCAGGTGGTGTGGCATGGGAAGAACTCGACCAGAATTTCCAACTCATTAAACGCCCCGGCACCTACTGCGTGGGCGAAATGATCGATTGGGAAGCCCCGACAGGGGGTTATTTGTTGAGTGGGTGCCTTTTAGATTTACTTCTCTTTTAATTGATCGAGTGAGTTAAGTAACGGCTTCGAAGAGAGGTTGGTAATACAAGAGTAAAGTGCATGACGCGTCAACGACTCTGCAGTCACAAGCGTTCTAGACCAATCGTGTCCAATTTTTTCGCTGGTACCGTGAACGAGACGGCTACGACCGTTGTTAAACATCTCATTGACAAATTCCGAGAGAGTAGGACCGCCTTGATAAAGCGACTGATTATCATCAATTCCTAGCTGTGCATTTATTAACAACTTTATTCCTCTGGCCTTTTTCCCACCAGAAAGAGAATCTAGTGCGGCTGAATACGCTACCAGAGACAAAGCAGTGTCCTCCTCCGCGCAAGCCTTATGCAGCCATAGAAGCGACTGTAACACAGCATGCATCACTTTTGCCCGACCACTATTATCTGTGCTTTCGGCTAAAAATTTTTCGCTAATTTCCGCAATTACACTTAAGAACTCTTGATGACTACGAATTGTTTCGGACCAATCTTCAGTAGAGATAACCGCCCCCATAGGCATACGGTGCCTAGAGAAGCTGTAACCAAAGAAGTTGTTCTCCCCGAAAGTCATCGTTCGCGCAATCCATTCTCCTCGTTCGCAAGATAGTCGCGCTCCTTGCAAGAAAGTGGAAGGATGTTTCCAAAACAAGCTAAGGGCTGCAAGTACTACTTTTGACAGCAAAATCCCTTGTTCTTTTCCTGCTTGTTGTGCATGGCCGGACAGGCCAACGCAAATAACATAGGGATAATCAGAAGTCGTTTTGAGAATGGTATATTCGTTATTTTGGGCTGATGACGGCTTTCTAGAACGCAACTTCTTGCCATTCCAAGCTCTCTCAATCCGCCTGTGAGTGACTTCATCAATATTTCCCGCCTTACGAATTCGAGCGAGCCAATCAAGCCTGCTTTCAATTCTCACAGCACCAATCTGAAGAGGACTGAACTCTTGCAAGTTCATGAACACACAGCCAAACACGTGCTCCCTGTATCCAAAGTCATCTAATGCTAGATCCAAACTAGCCTTGATACTGTTTAAAGCAGAACTTGTTTGTTCACTTCGATCTGCAGAAAAATCCAATTCCGCCAAAACCGGACCGACCTTTACGCGAACCAACGTGAGCCACTCGTCTTCTCGAACGCGCTTCGCCATTATTGGCCTCGCATTTTTCAGAGCAACAGATAAGTCAATTAGCAATCGATCTATTTTCTGGTTGGTTTGTACAACTCTGCCTTCTCCTGAGGCAATGAATCTTGGTATGAGAAATCTTTGTGGTTCAAATAACTGAGAACCAGTTTGTCTCTGCAACTTTTCAAGCTCAGAGATAATGCCCCTTAAGAGCTCTAATTCACTCACCACCTTTCCCTCCACCTGCATAAAAAGGAGACAGATTTATTTTCCACCCTCCATCAGTTCCCTCAAAACTTCACTCTTGCGACCAAGGCTCCAAATCATCCACATCAACTTTGAAGACAGACGCAATTTTCGTCGCTAGTTTTTTTGAAAGTGGGCGGGCGCTGCGTTCGACGGCTCCAATATAGGTTCCAGTCACGCCAACTTGCGCGCCCAAGGCTTCCTGCGTCAGGTCATAATGCTCGCGGTAAACGCGCACCGGGTTTTCACCCGCACTAAGACGATGGATCACTGCCGCCGGAAAGTGAACGCTATCAAGACTTCTGCGAAGCAACGCAGATAAAGGCCGATGATCGCCATTATAGGCGGCAATAGATGCCCCAACGAGTTCTGCGCGCTCTATCCTGTCCCAGCGCACAACATGTCCTGCATCCCATCCCAATTGGCCGATATATTCCCTGAGCGTTCTTCCGTTACCATCGCGAAATGGATGCAGCACATTCCATTCCCCCATGTAATACCCCGCACGGTCACAGAACGTCTTCGGGTCAGAACCGCGTAAGAAATTTTCTTTGCCAAGCCCCGCCACAAGCTTATCCGCCTCACGCGCAATAAAGCCAAAATTGGCAAACCGTGTTGCGCCCTTGGCAATATCCACGGTTCTCAATTCCCCGGCCCAATCATAGACATCGCCGAAAAGATGCCGATGGATGGCCCGCATGTGCGCAAGCGAAAAGCGCGCAACACTGTCAAACCGACCCGGCGCATCGGATAATTCAACCGTCCGCGCCGCGACAAAAGCCGCCTCGACACGGTCAAGTTCATCTTGTTTGGTCAGGCCAAGCCTGTTTCTGAGAATACCGGAAACGGGGTCAATATAGTGATCGTCAGGACTGTACTTCGACACGTTTTGTCCTGTGATGCAGACGCGCCAAAACCTCGGAAATCTCTAGCCCGCCTTGGGCAAAGCGTTCCAAATCTGCCAATGTCTCATGATCCGGCGCAATGCCTTCAAGATGCTGGCTGGCAATCGCACTTGCGACACTGCGTTTGCGATCCGCAATCTGCTGTTTCGTCACCATGGAGTAATCCTTTGAAGTACATAGCCGATTATACACAAAAAAGGCTGGCGAAACAACGTTTCCCCCTAATGACAATGCACCGACCCCGCCTTGTTATCCATGTGACAACACTGACCGGGCGGGGAGCTTTTGCGGCAACCGCCACCATGTTCAATCACCTGCCCCGCCATCTGACCCGCCACAGTAAAGCCGCCCGCCGCATGAACCGGCATGGGGTCTGCGCAAAGTGCAAACACCGCACCAATCGCCAAAATCATCATCACTTTCATCATCCGTCCTCCCCTATGTCTTCCCGCATGTTTGCGTGATGATACGCATCAAACCGATGCACGAATACTACTCACAAGGGCAGGACCAATTTGCATTCATGCGCGGCCTGTGCCTTAATGCCCGCTCCCGAGCCAAACACTCCAAAAGCAAAAACAGCGAGGCAAGAACCATGGTCGACGCCAGTAATGGCGATGCCAATCGTCATGATATTTCCGATAGCGCATCTGAACTGACCCGCATGACGGATGCCGATCCGCAAAGTCTGGCGGCCTATTACGATAAATGGGCCGAAAGCTATGACGCTGATTTGCCCAAGATGGGCTATGACGCACCAGTGCGCGCGGCTGCGATCATGGTCGCACAGGATATCGCGTTTGATGCCCCGATTTTGGATGCCGGATGTGGCACCGGCCTGACCGGGCAGGAACTGGCACGCGCCGGATATACCGACCTCACCGGGATTGATTTATCACTGGAATCACTGCAAGCCGCCGAGGCCAAGGGTGTGTATCGCCACCTTAAAAAGCGCGACATGAACAAGCCACTGGCCTTTGGCGACAATGGGTTTGCCGCCGTACAGTGCATCGGCACCCTGACCTATGTGCGCGAAAAGCGCAAACTGATGGCCGAGTTTTGCCGCGTGGTCAAACGCGGCGGCATTGTCAGCTTCACCCACCGCGCCGATCTGTATGACGATGCCTTTATTAAGGTGCTGACCGCCACCACACGTGCGGGACTCTGGGAACAAATATCGCATTCTGACCCAATGCCCTATCTGCCGAACCATAAGGATTTCGGGGATAAGACGCATGTTTTCTATGATGTCTACCGCGTGAAATAACCCCGCGATTTCAGCCCCCTACGTCACATTCCCCACCCACAACCTGAAACACCACGCATCATAAATGCGATCCATTCGCACTTTTATAGTTGACAAGATCAACCATTTTTAAGTAGTTGATGTTGTCAACCAGTTGTGACGGTGTGTTTTATCCGACCGAGCCCAAGCGCCCCACGTTTGCGGCCCTGCCCCAAGCCGCCCCGCAACACAGACCATTTACAATTTGCACCATTTGCACCCCTCGCGCCACCAACGCCCGGTGCCACCACGAAAGCGATCTTGCCCCATGCCCTCTTTTCTCCGCGTTTCCCCCACGGTCTACCCGGACGGCCTGCCTGCCCCGCGCAACATCCTTGCCGCCGCCGCCGTGTTGTTGACCATCACCATGGCCGTGCTGGATGGCACGATCATGAATGTCGCGCTCCCGACCATCGCACAGGATCAGGGGGTAACACCGGCCCATGCGATCTGGGTCGTCACCGCCTATCAGTTGGCGATTGTTGTCTCCCTGCTGCCCCTTGCCGCCCTTGGCGAAGCGATTGGTTTTCGCAAGGTTTACCTGAGCGGCATTGCGATTTTTGGCATTGCATCGGGGCTTTGTGCCATCGCCCCCAATATCGAGTTTCTGACCGCGTCCCGCGTGTTACAGGGCCTTGGCGGTGCGGCATTGATGAGCATCAATGGTGCCGTCATGCGCCACATCTTCCCACAGGCCAAACTCGGCCGTGCCATTGGCTGGATCGCCATGACGGTGTCGGTCTCCGCCGCCGCCGGGCCGACGATTGCCTCTGGTATTCTGGCGGTCGCAAGCTGGCACTGGCTGTTTTTGATCAATGTGCCGATTTCCGTTCTGGCGATTGTCATTGGCTATTTCGCCCTGCCGTTTACCCACCCGACCCGCACCCGGTTTGATGTCATCAGTGCGCTGTTAAACGTCTTTGCCTTTGGTGGCCTGATTTCCGCCCTTGGCAATGTCGGCACGCAAAGCCACCCGGCCCTGATCACCGCGCAATTTGTCGTTGCCATTCTGGCGGGCGTGGCCCTGGTGCGTCGCCAATTGTCCAAAGACCGCCCGATGCTGCCGATTGATTTATTGCGCCTGCCGGTGTTTGCCTGCTCCATCGGGTCGTCGATTTGTGGTTTTTGTGCCCAGATGATTGCGTTCGTCGCACTCCCGTTCTATTTCCATGATGTGTTGGGATATAGCATTACCGTAACCGGCCTTTTGATGACGCCGTGGCCATTGACCACCGCCGTCGTCGCCCCGCTTGCCGGGCGACTGGCCGATAAATATTCGCCCATTCACCTGACGGGTATGGGCATGGCCCTGTTTGCCATCGGGTTGTTTTCAACAATCTTGGTGCCAGCAAGCGGAAGCTATATCGGCATAATTGCCGCCTTGGCCGTCTGTGGTGCCGGGTTTGGCCTGTTTCAGGCCCCCAACAATCGCCTGATGCTGACCAGTGCGCCGCGTGATCGGTCCGGCGGTGCCAGCGGGATGCTGTCCACCGCCCGTCTGACCGGGCAATCGATTGGTGCGGCCCTGGCCGCGATCCTGATTGGCACCAGTGGCCAGTTTGACCTGACCACCATCATGATTGCCGCATCGAGTGCCGCCGCCCTGTCCGCCCTGATTTGCGAAGGCCGCCGCCATGCGCTTCGCACCGGATGGATCGCCAGTCCGGCTGGCGTGTAAGGAAAAACCATGTCGATTTCTCAAACCGGCCCTCAAACACCCAAGATCACTGAAGACAACCTTCACGTGCCCGGCGAAACCCTGCATCGGTTGATCCATGCCTATAAACGCACCACGATGAATGCGATGCAGGCCGCAGATATGCCGATGCCGATGTCGCACAAGCGCGTGCTGAAATGGATCATCAAGCTGCCGGGCATCACCGCTCAGCAAATGGCCGAAAAATCCGGTCAGGACAAAGGCCGCATCACCCGGCTTATCAAAGAAATCGAAAACGAGGGCCTGATCGAAAGACGGCCCCACCCCGAAGATCGACGTAGCCAGACCCTGCATTTGACGCCCGCCGGTGACACACTGATGACCGAATTTCGCAGTGTCGAACAAAACGTCAGAACCCGAATGACGCGCGGGCTTACGCCACAGCAGATCCAGACATTTGTCGAAATCGCCAATCTGATGGCCGACAATCTGGAAAACCCCAATTGCAAGAAAACGGTCCAGCCGGACGAATAAATCCTAATGGACCAAGGAGCCCCCATAATGAGTAAACCTGCCCCACGCGACCTGACCGTGATCGGCAAAAAATATGTCACCCCCGACATGCTGCGCGTCACCCTTGGCGGCGATGGCATGGAAGGCTTCCCCGACGATCAGGCAAGCGCCTATGTCAAACTGATCTTCCCCATCGAAGGCGATGAAAAGGACCGCGTTTTGCGCCGGACCTATACCATCCGTCATGACCGCACGACCAATCAGGGCCGCGAAGTTGACATTGATTTTGTCATGCACGGCGACAGTGAGGAAGGTGACGATGGCGCTGATCACGGTGGCCCAGCCTCAAACTGGGCGGTGAATTGTGCGCCCGGCGACACCATCACCATCGGCGGCCCCGGCCCGAAAAAACTGGTCGACACCACCGCCGACTGGTTCCTGATTGCGGGTGATATGACAGCCCTTCCGGCGATGTCGGTCAATCTGGAAATCCTGCCTGCGGACGCACGCGGGTACGCGGTGATTGAAATCCATTCCGAAGCCGACATGCAGGATTTGGTCAAACCCGACAACATCACCATTGAATGGGTGATCAACCCGACACCGGGCACGCAGAACACAGCCCTTAGCGACATCGTCAAAAGGCTGCCATGGCATGACGGTCGCCCGTCGGTCTGGGCGGCGTGTGAATTCACCTCAATGAAGGAACTGCGCAGCTATTTCCGCAATGACCGCAACCTTGGCAAGGATGACTTCTATATCTCAAGTTATTGGAAACTTGGCATGAACGAAGACAAACACAAGGTCATCAAATCCGAAGATGCCCAAAACGCGGCCTAACCCGCACCACCGCATTCAGGTACCTTTCAAACCGCAACCGGCCCTCGTTTTGGGGCCGGTTGTTTTGCATCTGCCATGATCAAACATATTGCGCATGCAACCGCGCCATACGACGGCGGGCGAAAAAGCCTGCATGCTGGGTGGTTTGGACGTTTTCGGGGCTCAACGCGCCGTCCTCTTTGCGCCAAAAGGCCCGGCTGGCACCGACCACGCCCTTTTCGGAACTATAGACGGCGATCACGATGATCTCGACACGGCACGCATCGCCGGTTTCAATCGCATTGCTGCGCGAAACCCCGTCCGCACTGTTGTTCATCTCTGCCCGACGCCAGATACGATTGAGCAAATGCGCAAACGCGCCCAGTTCAATGCATTTCCCCGACCCAAGCGGCCCTTGAACCGTCACTTCGTCCAGCCGGGCCGACAGCATGGATTTCTGCTCGTTCCCGTGTGAATCCCGCTCCGGGTCGGCATCGGTCACCTGCTCACAAACCCGATCCTCGCCGCTTCCCACACACACCAGCACCTTATCGATATGGATGGCTTCCTGACTCATATTGCTGATCAGAAAACGGGCTTCGTTGGAATTGCCCAGCATCTGATTAATCACGATTTTCGGGCGACGGACCCGGCGATAGCTTTGAAACAGCAATTGCGCATAAAAAACCCAGACCAACAGCGTGGCCACACTGACCCCGACCTGAAGCAAGGTGGCGTGTTGTTCAATCCACGAACCCATGTGCGTCCTTTACCGGCTTAATCCAACGGCATGCTCTGCCAACCTATATCTCAACGCCTCCACACTGGTTTTGGTTCCACACCCCCGGTTTAACGCCCGCGTTGGCGTTGGCGTTGGCCTTGGCGTTGACTTTGGCTTTGGCTTTGGCTTTGGCTTTGGCTTTGGTTCGGCCCGCAACGCAAAACACCCCGGCCAAAGACCGGGGTGTTAAGATCATAGATCGCAAGACCTTGATACCAGATCAGGCCGCAACGCTCCCATGCGGGTCAATGACGAATTTCTTCGCCGCCCCGCCATCAAAATCGGCATAGCCCTTTGGTGCCTGATCAAGGTTGATCATCTGCACATTGACCGCCTTGGCGATGTCGATCTTTTCAAACAAAATCGCCTGCATCAGGTTGCGGTGATATTTCATCACCGGGCACTGACCGGTATGCAGCGAATGTGATTTCGCCCAGGCAAGGCCAAACCGCATGCTCAATGCCCCGTGTTTGGCCGCATCATCAACCGCACCGGGATCTTCGGTGACATACAGACCCGGAATGCCGATCTGACCACCCGCACGGGTGATTTGCATGGCAGAGTTAAGCACCGTCGCCGGGGCTTCATGACCATGGTTACAGCCACAGCCATGCGCCTCAAACCCGACGCAATCGACAAAGCAATCCACTTCCCGGTCGCCCAGAATGGCTTCAAGCTTGTCTTCCATCGGCCCTTCCTGTTTCAGATCGATGGTCTCGCACCCGAAACTGCGCGCCTGTGCGAGACGATCATCAATCATGTCGCCAACCACAACACAGGCCGCCCCCAGAAGGTGGGCTGATGCGGCCGCTGCCAGTCCCACCGGCCCGGCACCTGCGATATAAACCGTTGATCCCGGCCCAACCCCGGCGGTGACACAGCCATGGAACCCGGTCGGGAAGATATCGGACAGCAACGTCAAGTCGCGGATTTTCTCCATCGCCTGATCGGCGTCGGGGAATTTCAAAAGGTTAAAGTCGGCATAGGGCACCATGACATATTCGGCCTGTCCACCGACCCAGCCGCCCATATCGACATAGCCATATGCCGCACCGGGGCGCGACGGGTTCACATTCAGGCAAATGCCCGTCAGACCCGATTTACAGTTGCGGCACCGTCCGCACGCAATGTTAAACGGCACCGAACACACATCCCCGACTTTCAGGAATTCAACATCCCGGCCGGTTTCAATGATCACACCGGTGATCTCATGCCCCAGCACAAGGCCTTCTTCTGCCGTCGTCCGGCCGCGCACCATATGCTGGTCACTGCCACAGATATTGGTCGTGATCACTTTAAGAATGACGCCGTGTTCGCATTTACGGTTGCCCAGTGCGAGTTCAGGAAAGGCAATCGTCTCGACTGCCACTTGCCCCGCACCTTTATAGATCACGCCACGATTTGATGGATTACTCATATTTCGTTTCCTCTCGCCTGACATTTGTTTTCAGGATTGTGCGTATCGCCTGGGCTGTCTGGGGCTGCTTGGGACTTTTTGTTTTTGTATCTGCCACCAACCAAACTCATAGCGTTTTTACTTTGTCGCCATGCACAATCAAAACGGTATGGCTCACCCCATACCTTGTCAAACGAACTGAACGCCGTTCGCTAAACATCCTCTTGAGTTCAGAACATTTGCGACGTTTGGAAAAAACGAACAAAAAAACGCCCCGGCCTGTTTCTGGCACGGGGCGTTTTTATTCAGCCTGATAACCCTTCTGATCAGGGTGCAGGCGGCAGGTCTTTGTCATGGCACACGGCACCGACGAGCTTGCTTTACATCAAAGTTGAACTGTCACGAACCTGATAGGATCAAAACAGATAATGACCCCGTCCGGTCTTACGAGGCACAACATGTTTAATTCGCTGAGAGCCCTTTACCGCGACAATCCACGTGAAGGGCGGTTGCTTGCCTTCATTCTGGTTGGTTTTCTTGCAATCTATTTCATCCCCGCAGGAACCAGCCGGTTTGACAATGCCGTACTTGAGGCGGTGCGCCTGACCAATTGGTATGCCCGCGAACACGTTATTTTGTGCTTGCTCCCAGCCTTTGTTATTGCCGGCGCCATGGCGGTTTATATAAGTCAGGGATCAGTGATGCGCTATCTCGGACCGATGGCATCACGGCCTATTGCACTGGGTGTCGCATCGGTCTCGGGCACGCTGCTTGCCGTATGTTCCTGCACCGTATTGCCACTGTTTGGAGGCATCTACCGCCGGGGGGCAGGTCTTGGACCGGCCATGGCATTTTTGTATTCAGGCCCTGCAATCAACATCATCGCAATTGTGATTACCGCAAAGGTCCTTGGGGCAGAAATTGGTATTGCACGCGGTGTTGGGGCCATCATTTTTGCCATCGTCATCGGCCTTCTGATGCATATGATTTATCGCCGCGAAGAAGGCGAGCGTGCCAAAACATCAACACGTGGCTTTGAGGCAGGTGTTGATGAAAAACCCGTGTCGATTACAGCGGTGTTTTTTGCCCTGATGATCGGGGTTCTGGTGTTTGCCAACTGGGCCGCAGTTGACGGCAACCCAGCATGGATGACGATATTTCAGGTTAAATGGATCATCACAGCAACTCTGGCTGCCGGTTTTGGCGGCTTGCTGATCTGGCAATGGAACTGGTCAGTCAAACCGCTGGCAATTGTGGGTTTGGCCGTCGTTCTAGCAACCATGATCGTCCCAACCGCGCCGCAACTTGCCTTTTCTATTGGCATTGGCGGCATCATGATGATTGCCCTGTCGCGCCCCGAAGACCGCGAATGGGTGCTGCAAAGCTGGGATTTCACTAAACAGATTTTGCCGCTTCTGGTCGTTGGCGTCTTTGTCGCGGGCTTGCTGCTGGGCCGCCCGGGCAATGAAGGACTGATCCCAGGCCGCTGGGTCACGGCTGCGGTTGGCGACAACACATTAACATCGACCATTCTGGCTTCGGTGCTGGGGGCATTTATGTATTTCTCGACCCTGACCGAAGTCCCGATTGTCGAAGCCCTGATGGGGGCTGGTATGGGCAAAGGTCCCGCCTTGGCCCTTTTACTCGCAGGACCAGCTTTGTCCCTGCCCAACATGTTGGTCATCCGCACCGTCATCGGCACCGAAAAAACACTGGTTTATTGTGGGCTTGTGATCGTAATGGCAACGTTTTCAGGCTTTATCTATGGCAATTACGTCTAGTCTCGGACCCACTTGCCCCATAACGGAGAGATGAAATGAAATTCACAGTTTACGGCAGCGGCTGCGCGAAATGTAAGACGCTTGCCAAAAATGCCGAAGCCGCCGCCCAGGCCCTTGATCTGGACTATGACCTTGAAAAAGTCACCGACACCAACGCCATCATTGATGCCGGTATTATGCGGACACCGGCCCTGATGGTTGATGACAAAATTCTGGCCGAGGGCAAAGTCCCGACACCAGATGAAATCCGTCAATTGCTGTCCTGACAGACAAAACCGCCCCGGCCATCTGGTCCGGGGCGGTTTATCTTGACGTTGTGTCTTTTCAGGCGCAGGCGGAAATTACGGTGCAGGCGGCAGGTCTTCTTCAAGAATGACCAAATTCAGCGAGTAGCTGACTTCGCCTTCGTCCTCGTCACGATGCACGACACCGACGAATTCATCGCCAACACGCATTTCGATCGGGTAGCCTTTTTTCTTCGGCGGGTCGATGGCGATAAGTTTATTGTCAAAGGTGCGGCGCAGATAATCGGTAACGCGCGCAATTTCGGTCGGTGTCATAGAACTTGCCCCTTGTTCTTTGCAGTCGGCTTACATCTGTTAATCCGCAGAATATCGCATGCGCCATCCGGCGTCAGCAGCGATCCTGCGATGTATAAATCTTGTGCCCATTGTCTTCCACAAACCACCCCTGCAAATCAAGCCCGCGACGGCAAAAAAGACCGATTTGATCAAATTTTACCGCCTGCTGTTTCAGGATATGTCCGATCTTCGACGCTGGACCCGTGTCTCAAACATAGGGAACTTTGCGCATTATTTCCAATCGGCGTTTCCCATCCGGTGTGCTTTGGGGCAAAATCCGCCCAAACCAGTTGCAATCCCAGAGCACAGCCGTTAAGCCGAAGATATGACCAAGATTGACCAAACCACCCCGGCCCAAAGCGACGCCAAAGCCACCGACGAAGCCCGCAACGCGGCGACAAACCCGCCCGTTCTCTACAGCTTCCGGCGCTGTCCCTATGCCATGCGTGCCCGTATGGCCTTGCTCTCGGCTGGCATTGACGTCGAACTGCGCGAAGTTGTGTTGCGCGACAAACCCCAATCCATGATCGATGCATCGCCAAAGGCAACCGTGCCGGTCCTGATCCAGTCCGATGGCACCGTGATTGACGAAAGCCTCGAAATCATGGTCTGGGCTCTGGTCGAAAACGATCCCAATGACTGGATGACACCCGAAAGCGGCACGCTCGATGATATGCTGGCCCTGATTGCGCAAAATGATGGCCCGTTCAAGCATCACCTTGATCGCTACAAATACCATACCCGCTATGAGCACGCCGACCCGGCCGAACACCGCCGCGATGCCGAAAAAATCCTCAACCGTCTGGATGGCCGCCTGGCCGTTGGCCGCTATTTGTTTGGATCGCGCCCGGCTCTGGCCGATTTTGCCATTGCCCCGTTTGTCCGCCAGTTCGCCAACGCCGACCGCGATGCGTTTGACGCCATGCCGTTTGTCCATGTCCAGCGCTGGCTGGGTGATTTTCTGGCCTCAAGCTTCTTTGAACGCGCCATGACCAAATACGACCAGTGGCACGAAGGCGACGCACCGATTGTGTTCAAGGCGGCCTAAAGCGCATTGCATTTCCGGACCCAAATGTCGGTTAACCGCCTATGTGTGGGTCGGCTCAATCGTCAGGGTCAAAAGAAGAGAACTCAGGCACTTGCCATGCGGATCAAGTGCCAGTGACCGTGTAACCCCGCCCCCCAACGCATCATGCATCACAAAGTTAAGCGCACCGATCTGCGGCAACTCATAGCGCAGGACTTCGCCGCGAACCATTGTTCCAAAATGGTCTCGCACCCGTTCTGCTGTGACCTGACGCACCAGAATTGGCCAGTCTTCTGCACGATAGGCAATCACCGAAACATTGGAAATGTTGCCTTTGTCCCCGGTACGGGAATGGGCAATATCGCGTAGCTGCAACATCAGGCCTCCATCATATCGAAATGTGTCTTCAAATGCCCCTCGGGCAACAGCCCCGATACGATGGCAACGATTTCGCGTGTTGATTTGGTGACACCCCCGCCACCAGCCGGGCCATTCAGATACAGGCTTTCGACTTCTTCACCGATGCGTGCCGCCGTCGCAAGGTCATCGGTCCTCACGACAAAGCGCAAACGAACTTCGCCGGGCGCGTCGTCTGCGGGTTCGGCTTGCGGGAACACGGAATTCACACCAATCAGCTCACCACGGATTTCCTGACAACAAATCCCGGCCAGTTCCATCCGCTGATGCAAGATATCAAGGGCAAGGCGTCCACGCGCCACGGCCCCCGGTCCGGCATAGGAAATTTGCCCTTCACCAACACAGGAATCCACATAGCCGACGGAAACTTTCAGACTTCCGGTTTTCTGGAAACCATTTCCACCTTTGATCGCAACCCGGTCTGGCCCGATTTCTGTAATCTCCACACCGGAAAAATCCGCTATGACATCGGGCTGGATATATCTTTTGGGGTCGTGGACCTCATAAAGCAGTTGCTCCTTACAGGTCGCAGCAGTAACACACCCGCCCGTGCCACGAAGCTTGGTAATAACTGCATTTCCGTTTTCGGTGATCTCGGCAATCGGAAAACCCAACCGCGCAAGATCGGGGACATCCTTGATGCCCGGATCGGCAAAATACCCGCCGGTGATTTGCCCGCCACATTCAAGAAGATGACCAACAAGCGTACCGCGACCAAGCCGCGTCCAGTCATCCATTTCCCAGCCGAATTCAAAAATCTGCGGCGCAAGAAACATCGACGGATCAGCCGCACGCCCGGTCAGGATGACATCTGCCCCGGCAATCAGGGCGTCAACAATCCCGCCGGCCCCAAGATAGGCATTTGCCGAAACAACCTGTTTTTTAAAATCGCGCAGGGCACAGTTTTCTTCGTCGATATGAAACGTATCAGGCGACAGGATATCAAGGACGTCATCCCCTTGAACTGCCGCGACACGCAACCCCGTCAAGCCCAGCTCACGCGCAATCTCGACCGTCCGTTTGGCGGCACCAACCGGGTTCGCCGCCCCCATATTGGAAATGATCCGAATACCCTTGTCACGACAAACGGACAGAACTGCGCGCATCCGGCGTTCAAGCAACGGATCAAAACCGGCATGCGGATCGCGCATTTTTGCCTGCTGGGCAAGGGCAATGGTTCGCTCGGCAAGACATTCGAAAATCAGATAATCAATTTCACCATGCTTTGCCAATTCAACAGATGGCTCGATCCGGTCGCCGGAAAACCCGGCACCAGTTCCAATGCGGATTGTCCTCATTGTCCGCCCTCCGGCATCGCACGGCGCGCATCACGCCCGAAAAACAGAAACCCGCCCAGAAGACCTGCCGCGATGAGCGGTGTCAGGAATGCGGGCCAAAGCGCGATGGCAATCACGACAACCAACAAGGCCCGATCAACCCACAGGCGCCCGAAAAGCGGCTGACCACCAAGCAACGCCGGAATAGCCACCACCAGAACCAGTCCGGACAAAATCGCATTCCCCACGGCCATCGTGCCCCCACCCCCGGTCATGCCGGGATACAAAAGCAACATGAACGGCACCACATAGGTCATCGCCCCAAGGCGCACAGCCTCAACCGCGGCGGGCAACCAGTTGGTTTGCGCAATGCCCGACGCCACAAACACCGCAACACAAACAGGCGGTGTAATCACCGAGATGGTTGCAAAGTAAAAGACAAAAAGATGTGCCGTCAGCGGCTCGATCCCGACCGCAATCATGGCAGGTGCCAGAACGGCGGCAACCAGCACATAGGCCGCAGTTGTCGGCAACCCCATGCCCATGATCATGCACACCAGACCGACAATCATCGCCACCAGAACGGTTGAATCCCCGGCAATGGCAACAATCATCGAACTCAGCGTCACGCCAATCCCGGTCATATTGATCATAGAAACCAGTATTTGCGCCCCGGCAAGCAAGACACCAATGATCACCATGCCCTTGCCTGCATCGGTAACACCGTCAAGAATTCGGCCAAACATGTCGCGCACCGACAACTGCCCGATGGAGGTTGCGACAAACGCCACCAAAAGCCCGCCCATCCCGTAAAAGGCCGATGTCGCGACCGAACGGCCCATGAAAATACCAACCCCAAGACAGCCAAGGGCGGCAACAATCGGCAATACCCTGCGCAGAGCCAGAATTTCCGACCATGCCGGAAGTTCATTTTCGGGAACAAGGGCCAGGTTCCGACGGGTGGCAACGATATGAACGGTAACAAACACCGACAGATAGAACAAAACCGCCGGAATAACTGCGGCAATCATCACATCGATATAGGCAATGCCAAGAATCTCGGCCATGACAAAGGCCGCCGCCCCCATGATCGGCGGGGCAATCTGCCCACCGGTCGATGCTACTGCTTCTACTGCGGCGGCAAGCGGGGCAGGATAACCAAGCCTGCGCATCATCGGGATGGTGAAATTGCCAGTGGTCGCCACATTGGCAACGGCTGAACCGGAAATCATGCCAAACAGGCCGCTGGAAATAATCGCGATCTTCGCAGCCCCACCGCGCTGACGGCCACCAAGCCGCATGGCAAGGTCCATAAAGCTCTGACCGCCACCGGTATGCAGCAACAAGGCACCAAAAAGAACAAACGCGGCAATCACCGTGGCCGCAACCCCGGTCAACATGCCCCAGATACCAAGGTCGCCAAGAAAGATCGTCTCGGTAACAAACTCGACGTCAAAGCCACGGTGTCCAAGGCTTCCGGGAAGATAATTGCCAAGCAAGGCATACAACAAACCGGCGATAACAAGTGCAGGGAAAATTGCCCCGACCGCACGACGACCGACTTCCAGAACCGTCACGACAAGCCCAACCGTCAACGCCATATCAAGCTTGGTCGCCCATGGCAGGGTTGTCATGATTTCATCGTAGTTCACCACGATATAGCTACACGCGCTGACCGTTATCGCCGCCAGCATGAGGTCAACGACCAGACCAACCTTGCGCCAGGTGGTTCCCTGCCACAATGGATAAAGACTAAGCCCCAGACACGTGACAAGCGCGAGAAAAACCGCCCTCTGAATCAAACTTTCAAACGGGCCTGTTGCAGCGGTATAAAAAACGAATATCCCCACAAGCAACGCAAACCCGTCGCGGATGCGCACAGACATGGCGGTTTTCCTCTAGATGCTTTGGTTTCTTATTATTTGCTCGGGTCGAGATTTGCCGGGATGTCGTACCCGTTTTCCCGAAACCATTTTGCCGCACCCGGATGCAGCGGAATGGTCGCATACTGCAAAGTCAGCTCGGCCAGATTGACACCTTTTACACTTGCCATGGCAGCCCCCTGAACCTCGGTATCGGCCATGACAGCTTCAACGATTTTGTATGCCGCATCTTCTGACAGGTTCGCCCCGGCACCAACGCCAACGCCAAAGCTCCAGGTCGAATACGCCGGAATGCCGTCTGAGGCACCTTCGGGAATATCCACCACCGAAACATCGGGCATCTTCTCGATCAGGGTCTGTTTCTGTGCATCGGTCAGGCTCAGAACCTTGATCGGCGTAAAGGTCGCGATATCAAGGGTTGAGCTATCAAGTTTAAGACCCGCACCCGATTTAACGTACCCGGTCACGCGGTTATCCTTGATCATGTCAACGACGTCGGTGGTTGACCCACGCACATAGTCAGACGTCAGATCAAGTGCTTCAAAAACAGCTTCGGTCGTACTTTCCGTGGCTGATCCCTTGATCCCCGGATTGAACCGCTGACCGGACAGATCGGCAAGACTGTTAATACCGGCATCGTCGCGCACAATGACGTTTTGCGGTGCGCCGGTATATACCCAAAGCAGGCCCAAACCTGCCATCGGTTTACCATCGAAACCCTTTGCACCGGCATGGGCATGCTGCGCAACGTTGGTGGTAACCAGTCCAAGATCAATCTGATTGCGCTCGATCCGGCGCAGGTTATCCATCGTCGCACCCGTTTCAACAACCGATGCTTCAATGCCGTTGTCTGCATCGTTGACCAGTTTGGCAACAGAAACAAAATACCCGTAATGCGACGAAGACGCCGAGGTTGAACCAATCAGCAACTTTTCCTGCGCAAAGGCCGGCAGCGAAAGACCAAAGGCGAGCGCACTCGCCAAAGCAAACTTGGCAATTTTCATAGTGTATTCCTCCCTATGCCTGTTCAGGCATGTTTTACGTCCCGCCAGCGACTTTATACATTCGTTATTCTTGGCGGACAGAAAGTGTGGATCAGATTTTTTATTGCAGGAAGATCAAATAGTGAGATAATTGATGCATGAAACGCATCAATCTTGATACAGACGAACTCCGCTCTTTCTGCATTTTGGCAGAAACCGGCAGTTTTCGTCAGGCCGCTCAACGTCTTGGTGTTTCTGGCTCAACGCTCAGCCGACAGATCAGCCGCCTTGAAGACCGCACGCAAGCACGTCTGTTTGACCGCGACACCCGCAATGTTGCCCTTACCGATCAGGGGCGAACCTTCCTCAGACTCGCCGAACGTGTCCTAAACACCACAGAATCTGCTCTGGCAGAGTTCGACACCTATCTCAATACCCGACGTGGAAAACTGACAATTGCCGGATTGCCGTCTGTGACCGCCGGACTTTTGCCCCCCTTGATTTCCGACTTTATGGATGCCCACCCCAATGTCGATGTCCAACTCAACGACATGTTGTCCGAAGGCGTCCTGCGTGAAGTTGAAATGGGCCGGGCCGACCTTGGCTTTACCGCCGGTGTGGTTGAAAACAGTGACAATCTTTCATTTCAGCGCCTTCTCAGCGACAAGTTCATTGCCGTCGGCGCGCCCGACAGCTTTCTAAAAGAAAACCGCACCTACCACTGGGAAGAAATCCTGTCACAGCCGATGGTCGCGATGTCACGTGGAACAAGTGTGCGCGCATTGATTGATGCGGCCTGTGCCCAGAATAACCTGTTGTTTCACCCCCGGTTTGAGGTCGCCCATCTGGCCACTGCCGGTGCGCTTGTGTCACAGGGTCTGTGCATCACCGCCCTGCCTTCCTTGACCTTGCCGGTCCTTGGTCGATCGCCACTTATATTCCGGCCGCTTGAAAGCCCGGTTCTACTGCGTCAAATTGGCTTGATCTGGCGATCAGGCCGGACGCTGCCACCGGCTGCTCAGGCCTTCCTCAACCTGGTCCGAAGCCGCAATCTAAGCGCCCTGGCCCCCAACTCGACCATTGAAAACACCATTTTATCGCCAACATCATAGCAGTACCCGCAATGTGGAAGCCCACCTCGCCGCCCTGTTTTGACATTCAGGTGAATGGATGTTTGCCTGTCGGTTCACAACCCAAAGGCGACCCGATCCACGTTCTTTGATGATTATACTTCTGTTACCATTCAGAGGCTGGTCAAGGGCCGCTCCCTATGCTAGCAAGCAGCAACCCATATCATAACGCTTCAGGACCGGAATTTATGGCCGATTACGATGTCAAGCCGCTGATAACGGCGGACGAAATTGCCACCAAGATTGATGCACTTGCCGCCCGGATCAATGAAAGCTTCAAAGACACCGAAAAGCTGATTGTTGTTGGCTTGTTGCGCGGGTCTTTTGTTTTCATTGCCGATCTGGCCCGCAAACTGACCGTCCCGGTCGAAGTTGATTTCATGGTCGCGTCAAGCTATGGCGACAGCACCGAAAGCTCGCGCAATGTGCGCATCATCAAGGACCTTGATGGTCAAATCCGGGGTAAGGATGTGCTTCTGGTCGAAGACATCATTGATACCGGATACACGCTTTCCGAAGTTGTCCGCCTGCTCAACACCCGCGATCCCAACCGTCTGGAAATTTGCACGCTTTTGAATAAGCCGTCGCGCCGCGAAGTCGAAATTCCGATTGGCTTCTGTGGCTTTGATATTCCCGATGAATTCGTGGTTGGCTATGGCATTGACTATGCCCAGAACAACCGCAACCTGCCCTATATCGGCACGGTGCATTTCCACGGCGAATAAGCCGGAAGAACGTCCAAAGACTTAAAAAAATGGCGGGAAGCTGATGCTATCCCGCCGTTTTTGTATCTTCATCTGGGTCGGTATCTTGCTCTGGCTTGGGCGCCGGCTTGGACATTGGCCTGTCAAACACGCCCAGCGCCTCCAGATCCGTCATCATCTGATCGAACCCGGTTTGCATGTGGGGCTTGTTGCCCTGCCCGGTCGCAAAGCCGGTCGTCGCCGCATGGAGCAAAAGATCAAACAACACGTCATCTTCGCTACGCCCCGCTTTTTGCGGTGCGTCGGATGCCTGTTTGGCAATGCCTTCACCCGGATCGCGTTGCGCCATAATGGCAAGCCCGACCAGTGCGATGACAATCAACCCGCCGCCAAAGGCAACGGCTGCGGCAATCGCACCAAATTTTGCCGCCACGGCCATAAAGGCCGCTGCCAGCAAAAAGCCGATCCCGATCAGAAATGTAAGGCCGATCACGGCAAAAACCGCAAGCCTTGCGGCTGCGGCCTTTGCCAGATCAGTTATCAGATCGGTCAGTTTATCAATTAACTGATCGATCATTTCTGAAGCAGACGACCAATCAGCATGCCCACACCAAATGTCAGTGCGACAGAGGCCAGCGGACGGTCGCGGACATGATCCACGGCTGCGTCGCGCGCATGATCAAACTGGTCACGCGCCTGACCGGACACCTCGCGGATGCGTTCTGCTGCGGCCTGCGTTCGGCTATGTGCCGCATCGCTACCCATCGTCTTCAGGGTCTTGGTCACTTCAGCCAGATCTTTGCGAAGTGCATCGACGTCGGCCTGAAGTTTGGCATTCTCAGCAGTCGTCTCGGTCTTGGTCACCATGGTTTTCTCCTGTTGTCTTGAAAACTGCAACACACACCTAACGTGCTAGCCCGCCAATCAGTTCCACACTGAATTGTGATATTTTGTGGGCAACCACACGTTGCCCCTCTCTCAAAGCGTTTGTCACGCGAAAAAAAAGAACGGCCCGCGTGGGCTGCGGGCCGTTGTTCCCTATCGGAAATTCTGGGCGGAATGGAGCATATGAATGCTCCTCGGGGGTGGGTATCCCCGTTACTTAGGGCCTGAACCCAATTGAATGTTTAAAATGGCATCAGAACAAGCAAGACATGCAAGGAAATCTCCGCCGCGCGGGGTGGTGCCCCGGGCAAGGGGATTGACGCAGCAGGCCGCAGCTTGCTCTGATGTCCTTTGGATCGGAGGAATTTGCACGGGCTATTGTGTCGCATCACCTTGCAAGGCAGCGAGCCTTGCTGCGGTAATGCTCCTGATATCCGCACAAATTCCTCGCGACCATTTCAAGCATTCAATTGGGTTCAGGCCCTAGTAAGGCAAACCAACGTAATTTTCCGACAGGGTGGTCAATCCTGCTTTTGACGACAGGATATATTGTAATTCGGCCTCACGAATGCGGCCTTCAAACTGGTTATGATCATCAAAGGTATGCAGCATCGAGGTCATCCACCACGAAAACCGCTCTGCCTTCCACACCCGCGCCAAAGCCGTATCGGAATAGGTATCAAGCAGATCAGATCGATTGTTCTTGTATTTCGCAATCAGCGCTTCTGACAGGTAATGCACGTCACTCGCCGCCAGGTTCAGCCCCTTCGCCCCGGTTGGCGGCACGATATGGGCCGCATCCCCGGCAAGGAAAAGCCGCCCGTGTTGCATCGGCTCGGCGACAAAGCTGCGCAGTGGCGCGATGCTTTTTTCAAACACCTCGCCCTCATTGACCAGTTCGGCGTCTTCTTCGCCAAGCCTGGTGCGCAGCTCGTCCCAGAAACGGTCATCGGACCAGTTTTCGATCTTATCGGAACTTGGCACCTGCACATAATGGCGCACCACCGTTTCTGATCGCATCGAACACAGCGCAAACCCACGGTCATGCTTGGCATAGATCAGCTCATCGGCCACCGGTTTGGCATGCGCCAGAATACCCAGCCAGCCAAATGGATAAACTTTTTCAAGCTCTTTCACGCCCGGCATCGTTTTGCGCCCGACACCATGGAACCCGTCACAGGCCGCAATATAATCGCATGTAAGTTCAACCGGGTTGCCATCCTTGACATAGCGAACACGCGGCTTATCGCTTTCAATATCGTGCAGGCTGACATCTTCGGCCTCAAAAACAATCTCGCCCCCATGGGCAAGGCGCGCGGCAATCAGGTCCTTGGTGACTTCGGTCTGGCCATAGACCATCACCGTCGACCCACCGGTCAGTTCTTCGATGTTCACATGGGTGCGTTTGCCGTTCAGGCTGATATAGATGCCGCCATGGATGATGCCTTCTTTTTTCATCCGCGCATCAACGCCAACCCGTTCCATCAGGCCAACCGTCCCCATCTCCAGAACGCCCGCACGAATGCGGCCTTCGACATAGTCGCGGCTTTTGCGTTCAAGGATCACCGATGAAATGCCCTGCACATGCAACAGATGCGACAACAGCAACCCGGCCGGGCCGGACCCGATAATGATGACAGGAACATGCATGGCGATTTCCTCACAAGATCATTGTTTTTCTGTTCCTGCTTGAATGGAACAAGAACAATTCTATTGCGGAAATACTACGCCTGTTGGCCAACGGGCAGAATGGACAAACCGGGATAATAATTGGACAAATCGAACATCTATGACGCCGAAGTTATACGTCACACCCAAAATGGTTTCACACCGGCCAACGTCCCGATTTGCAACACAACATCAACAACCGGTCATCTGTCCCCTGTTGACGGGGCGTGAACTGACGCAAGACATGCATGCCATTTATGGCACAATTCCTGCCCGTCATCGGACGCCATATAGCGGTCGAACTCTTCCGCAAACCGTTTGCCGTCAGGATGTTGGCGTGAAAACAGGATAAACATGTCGTCTGTTTTTATCGGTTCTGACGCACCGTAAAGCGTGGCGGCTTCGGCCCCAAGGAAATGCACCATATCCGAACGCCCGACTTGTTCTTCTTCAACAAAGACATCAGCCCGCCCGGCATTGAGGAACCGCCATGCGGATTCCGGGTTGGTGACGATATCGGCATCAAGTCCCAGCCGTTTATAGGCTTGCTCATACCAATAAGACCCCACGCCAACCGGACGCAGGCCGAGTATCGCGATATCGCGCAAGGATGAGATATCCAACCCGCCCGGAAACCGTGATTTTTTGTAAAACGCCTTTTGATAGGCACGCGCAATCGGGTGATCGGGAATATAAAACACATCGGCCCGGTCCGCCGTCGACAGCCATGAAAATGTCCCGACATAAACCCCTTGCCGGGTTTGTTCAGACGCACGCTGCCACGGCAGGAATTCAAGACGAACCCGATATCCCATGGCCCTGAAAACATCCATCACCCGCTTGGAATGAATACCGAAATTTTCGATATTTTCGCCAATCATCGGGGCCCATTCCCCCACAGCGAAAACAACCTCGGACGCCAAGGGGGACGCAGGCTTGCCATCTTCGGCGCGAACATCCTGTGTCGCATTGCAAAGGCTCCCGGCACACATCACGACAGCCAGAAGCCAGCGTCTCAATATCATCAACGGTCCCCAACTGTTATGGCATCTATGACCGGCCCGACGGCGTATTCCATGCGCTGTCACGGCACCCCGTCATCTGGGTGTAACCTGTAAAATATATGGGTCGTAGTGTCGGCATTTTAAAGCGAATAGAACCAACCATGCCGACACAATCAACCCTACCGCAATACGCATTATTTTTCATCAAAACAACATCTTGCATAAAATTTAACCTTCCGACTGTCGCACTGCCACAATCGCTGTGCTAAGCTGCTGTTCTGACCGCGCGTTAACGGTCACCCGACAGTTTGAAAAACCGCAACAGAACGGGACGATGCAACAAACACGCACCATCGCCATCTTTACCGATCTTGACGGCACCCTGCTTGATCATGACGACTATCGCTGGGATGCGGCCCGCCCGGCCATAGAACGCATAAGATCGCTCTCGATCCCCTTGATCGCCGTGTCGTCAAAAACCCTTGCCGAACTTGACCATATTCAGATGAATTACGGCCTGTTTGACGGCTTGATTGGCGAAAATGGCGGGGTCATCTCACTGGATGGCGAAGTTGAACAACCCGGTCCATCATCGCAAACCATTGATTCCGCCCGCGACGCGATCATCGCCGCCGTGAATGTCCCATTGGGCAGCTTTCGCACCGACCCGCCAGAAATGATTGCCACAGAAACCGGACTGACGCTTGATGATGCCATCCGGGCCGGGCAACGCCATTGCTCCGACCCGTTGATCTGGCAACCAAGCGAACAGGACATTGACATCGCCGCCGACATCGCCAGCCAGTTTTCGCTAAAGCTGGTCAAAGGCGGTCGGTTCCATACCCTGTGTGGCCCGTCAAACAAGGGGGCGGCGATGAAGCGGATGCTTGAACGCCTTGTGGTCTCGGGAAGACTGGGCGATAGCGATGTAGATGGAGATGGCGACACCCACGCCACCAAAACCGCCATCACCACAATTGCGCTGGGCGATTCCGCCAATGACATCCCGATGCTTGCCGCGGCCGATATTGCGGTACAAATCCCGCCCAAGCGCGGCATCCGCTCCGAACCGCTTTTGACACATTCCGACCTTCGGATTGCGCCCTATCCCGGCCCGGAAGGCTGGAACGCGGCACTGCAGTCCATTCTTGATCAAATCATCAATACCAATAAGAAAAGCGAGGTACTTCATGGCTGATTTCCATCAGGGCGGCCCGATCACGACCCTGCACCGCATTCTTGACCGCAACCCCGAAGAACTCGCCTATGAAATGAGCGCCTTTGCCCGGCAACGGCGTCAAACCCTGATCCTGCCCTGCCTCTATTCCGAACTCGAAACCCCGGCCATGACCACCATTGTCGAGGGACTTAAACAAGCCACCTATATCGATCAAATCGTCGTCGGCCTTGATCGCGCCAATGCGCAGCAATACCTCCATGCGCGCGAATTTTTCAAAGACCTGCCGCAACATGTGCGCATTCTGTGGAATGATGGCCCGCGCCTGCGCGGCGTGCATGACCGGCTGGCCGAATTTGATCTGGCGCGCTATGAACCGGGCAAGGGCCGCAATGTCTGGTACTGCATGGGCTATACACTGGCATCGGGCCGCAGTTCCGTCATCGGCATTCATGATTGCGACATCGCAACCTATACCCCGGATCTTCCGGCCAAACTGATGTACCCGATTGCCAATCCGGCGTTTAACTTCGCCTTTGCCAAGGGCTATTACGCCCGCGTTGCCAATGGCACGCTCAAGGGCCGGGTCTGCCGCCTGTTTGTCACCCCGCTGATCCGCGCGCTCAAACAGGTTGTCGGCAAAACCGATTTCCTTAATTACATGGACTCATTTCGCTATTCGCTGTCGGGCGAAATCGCCATCCGCACCGATGTTGCCTATGGCCTGCGCATTGCATCGGACTGGGGGCTTGAAGTTTCCATGCTCTCGGAAATGTATCGCAACCATACGGTCCACCGTCTGGCCCAGGTCGATATCGCCGATATTTATGATCACAAGCACCGCGATTTTGACCCGGCTGAAAAGGATGACGGCCTGTCACGCATGGCAAGCGACATTGCCAAATCGCTGTTTCGTAAACTGGCCACACAGGGCACAATTTTCTCGCACGAAACCTTCAGAACACTCAAGGCAACCTATTACCGCATGGCGCTTGATCTGATCGAACAATACCGCGCCGACGCCATGTTTAACGGCCTTAAGATCAACCGCGACGAAGAAGAAAAATGTGTCGAGGTCTTGTCCGAAGTCATCATCAGTGCCGGTCAGCACTATCTTGAAAACCCGCTCGAAAGCCCGTTCATTCCAAGCTGGCAGCGTGTCGAAAGTGCCATGGGTGACATCTTCGAACAGCTTTCAAGTGCGGTCGAAGATGATCTGAACGACACCGAAATCGGCAAGTCCTGAACCACTGATTTGCGTGAAGAAAATATTAGGGCAGCCCGTTAAATTATCATGGGCTGCCCATTTCATTGACTAATGGAATCCACATTACATTTCAAAAGTTTCCGAACAAACATCCAATAACCACTTGCCTGCCCACCAATAGAATGGCAACCTTGGGTTTAATTTAAAAAAAAGAAAACCTCTCATCAACAAACATCTTCTGGGGTTCTCGCGGCAAGGTTGCGGTTTCCAGGCCACGCTGACGCCATAACGACTTAATGAAATTAGGGAAAACCATGTCAGTCACAACAAAAACAGAGAAATCGAAGAACCCCACACCAACTGATGATCTTGTCTCCCATCTTTTTGGATACAACATTACGGTCGGCCCTCCTCAAATTACTGGAGTTGAAGAATTTTCAGCAAGCCCAACCACTTCAGTAATTATGGGGACCAACAAGCCATTATTGATCGAAACCCAGACTGTCGATCCGGTGCATTATTACTCGAAAAATTTGAAAGAATCATCGCGAACCAAGAGTGCCTCGACAGGCGCCGGTAGCGTCTGGGACCCCGCAACTACAAACAATCAAATCACTTTTACACTGACGTTGTCCGGACCGATTCCAACGATACTGGAAATTGACTATTTGACCCCGCCATTGTTCGGAACTTCAAATTTATATGTCAACGGAAAACACGTATGGCCTGGCCCGAACAACTACTATGGAACAAAAGCATTTATCGACGCATCTTTCTTAAAAGAAGGCGAAAATGAACTAATACTTGCAACAAGAGAACTAGTGTCATCGGTTACAGTAAGCTCAATTGAAGTACAAGCTGAATACTATTGGGATTCTTTTCTTGACGGATCACTAGGTCCAGGAGGCAGCTCAAGCAAAGAAGTCGATTTAACGATTGGCAACACTGACACGACCACTGAAACCAATCAATTCTCTGAAACGTTAGGTTGTTCTGGAACTTTAGAAGGCATTGGATCATCTCTAACCTCTGCACTATCGACAACTGAAACGCACAGCGTGACGATTACCGAACAAACAACAGAGAAAAAAACATTCAAGCAATCCTGCCCTTCCGACGCAACATCTTTGACATACCAGATATGGCAACTCTGCGTGAAATTTACCGTCGGCGACAAAACACTGACGATACGCCCACCATCTGGAATTGGCGGACAAATCATTTCCAGAACGTACAAAGAGACTTAAGCCTGTCTCTCCCCATTTCAACGTTGCAAAATGACATCAAGTCATACGTCGATAAAATGACAGGAAAGACCTGAAACGTGGTGTCTTCTTTGTCCGACTTTTGCAGCTAAACCGGCGGACACAAACGTACGGCTTCCACCCATTCTTTCTGAAAGACCTGCTGATTTTGAATGTGCGGCCCACCATGACACGGGCCGTCGTCATGGCGGCATGCAGGCTTTTGGAATAATGGCAAGCGACATTGCCAAATCGCTGTTTCGCAAACTGGCCACACAGGGCACAATTTTCTCGCACGAAACCTTCAGAACACTCAAGGCAACCTATTACCGCATGGCCCTTGATTTGATCGAGCAATACCGTGCAGACGCCATGTTTAACGGCCTTAAGATCAACCGCGACGAAGAAGAAAAATGTGTCGAGGTCTTGTCCGAAGTCATCATCAGCGCCGGTCAGCACTATCTTGAAAACCCGCTCGAAAGCCCGTTCATTCCAAGCTGGCAGCGGGTCGAAAGTGCTATGGGCGACATTTTCGAACATCTTTCAGCGGCGGTTGAAGATGACCTTAATGACATGGATATCGGCAAACCCTAAGCCGTATTCAGAACATCAAATCGCGCATCGGAAAAATGGCGAGGAAGACTTGAAGCCGATCTTCCTCGCCAATGTGCTTGCGCGTAATCGGCAACAACAGCCGAATGCCGTTGCGCCAGTCTTTCTGGAAAATCTGTAACATGTGAATTTGCGGCTGGGCTGTGGTTCGTGCCAGTGACATCGACGCGTGCAAAGACGTGGAATAGTGAAAATCAATTTCGCGGGCATAGGCACCGCGCCAGTCTTCACCGGTCAGCGCAATGATGTTCTCCCCTTCCAGCAAAATCTGAAAATCATCCTTGTCGGCTTAATATTCATAAATGCTGATATCCTCGATCCATGGCGCAAGCGTTTCCGGGGTGAAATCATCGCGGGTTGGCAAGCCCGCCTCACCCTGCCCGGCATATTGCTGCCAAAGCGCCAGCAACCCATATGCCTCGGCCGGGGCATCTTGCGGTAAAGCTTCCTTTGCAAATTCCTTGGCCAGAATCGTATGTTGCGTTGCCATTCTTCAACTTTCAAATGCAATGCATTGGTTCATACGCGAACCGCACACCAAGGATTTGATCAATCGGGTCACCCAACCGGTCAAAGGTTTGCACCGGCAACAAAACCCGAAGCCATTGCCGTGGTTCACCAGAAGCATTTACGATGCGAACATAATAGAATGTCGGGCTTTTTTGACGCATGGTCTTAAGCAAGGCCGCCATCAAGCAGGTCCCATATTTAAGATCAATTTCGCGCGGCGTGCTGTTTTGAAAACTTTCGCCATTGTTCGCAACGATCGACGGCGCGTCAATTCGCACCAGAAAATCTTTTCTGACCGGCTGATACTCATAAATGCAAATATCATCGCGCCACTGACGCAACCGTTCCGCACTTAAAACCTTGCGCGTCGGAACTGCGCCGTCTTCCATCTGCGCATGCGCATCGTACCACGCATCAACAAAGCAAATAATTGACGTGTCGATATCGTCCGGAAGGCCCGACAGTTCAACGTCCGTTGATTCCAGCATTCTGTGCCGCCAAGCAAAAATTTCTCCCACAAAAATAAGTGGGCAAGCCGCTACTTAAGGACAAGTGCATGCACGCAAAATAGGTTTCTTTTCAACACTAAAACTTAACACCCACGATAGAAAAAATGGGCAACAAGTACCTGAAGGACTGCCTGCCCTGCACGGCCACGTGTTTGCACCGGCAACAACAGCCGAACCCATTCTTCCCAAACTTTTCGCTCCACACCGATGATATGGAATGCCGGCTGTCTACTGTCGATGACATCAAGAAGCGTGGCATGCACCCGCGTGCCAAAATCAAGATCAATCTGGTGCGGTGAACACCCCTGATAATTCTCGCCACTCGCCGCAATCATGTTTGGCGCATCAATCCGGACAACAAAGTCTCGCCGCTCAGGGAGATACTCATAAATGCCAATATCATTGATCCACGGCGCAAGGGTGTCGCTGCTAAGATCTTTTCGGTCGGGAAGTACATTCCCGCATGTCGCGGCCCGCCACACGTCAAACAATTTGCGCACGCGATCAGGCACATCTTCGGGCAAACGGTTCAGACGGGTTTCCTGCGCATAAGACATTGCGCCTCAAGCCTCTGATATTCCAATACTTGCTATAGTTTTACAGAGCCGCCGCACTCTGACAACCACCAATGCCGTCAGGTTACAAGATGACTAAATTAAACCGGCATCGCATCACGATACCGCTGCAACAACCGGCTTTCGGTGCGGTTACGCCCATCCAGATTGGAAATCCAGACAATCTGATAGGGTGCGAGCGTCATGATGCCATCGTAATCCTCGATCACTTGCTGGGTGATCAAATCCTGCCAGCCTTCGGTCATGATCAGATTGATCTTTGACAGATCAAGGTTCTGTGGCCGCTCGGTCAGGTTAAACACACAGAAAATGCTCTGCTCATTCAAATGCGACTGACGCCAGACACCCAGCAAATCCGGGCCAAGGTTCAGCGTATATTGCGTCGCATTGGGATGGAATGCCGGTTGCCCCTGGCGGATCGACATCAAGGCACGCAATTGATCAAATGCCGATTTTGCCGGGCCTTCGTCGCTAAGAACCTTTTCCGCATCTTCAAGCTGCCAGATCTTGCGATTAAGGCGGCGCGGAATGCCGGTTTCCTCAAACGCCCCTTGATCATTTTCGGTCGCCAGAATGGTCTGAACGTAAATCGCGGGAATGCCTTCAAGCGACATGGCAATCGCCTGACTCATGACAAACCGTTCCAGCCCCATGGTCGCCTCACCGGCGAAGTTTTCCGCCAGCATGCTATAAAGCGTGACATTCAACTCATAAGGCTTCTGCCCGCCGCCCTTAAGCGCACGGTAACTCACCTGCCCGCCCATCTTGACCGCATGGTCTTTAAGCCCGTCGATATCCGCATCCGGGATCAGGTTTTCCGCCGGGCGCAACCCGATGCCATCATGGCTGGCGGTGAAGTTAAAGAACGTACAGCCCGCAGGTGCCGGTGGCATCGCCATGATGCATTTACGGATATAATCGCTTCGCCCGCTGAGCAACGCATGAATGATCACCGGGGGCAGCGAGAAATTATAAATCAGATGCGCTTCGTCCTGATTGCCAAAATACGACAGGTTTTCGAGCAACGGCAAATTGGTCTCGGTGATGAAAATCGCATCGGGATGCACCGCCGTCGTCGCCAGTCGCAACGCCTTGATGATCTTATGTGTTTGCTCAAGATTGATCGACGTCGTGCCTGCTTCTTTCCAGATAAACCCGATGGCATCAAGTCGCACGACGCGCACGCCATGTTTAAGGTACTCCAGAACGATTTTCAGGATTTCAAAGAAAACATCCGGGTTGCCATAATCCAGATCGACCTGATCATAGCTAAACGTACACCAGACATGTTTTTCACCGTCTTTGGTGACAACATCATTGAGCAACGCATGGCTGCGCGGGCGGACAACATCGGATAAATCATCGTCCGGGCTGGCGGTCTTGATGTAATCGACCCCCGGCTTTTCCCCGACCAGAAACTGCTGATACCACGGATGGGATGCGGAAATATGGTTGGCGACAAGATCGGCCATCACGGTCGCGTTTTTCGACAACGCATAAACATCATCCCACGTACCAAGCTCCGGACGGAGCTTGGTAAAATCGCTGACCGAAAAACCGTCATCGGACGTAAACGGATGAAACGGCAGGATATGCACCCCGGTCAGCCAGTCTTTCAGCCATTTTTGATGAAATTCACCAAGGCTTTCGATGCCGTTTTTGCCCGCCTGTGAAATGCTGTCGCCATAGGTAATCAAAAACGCATCGCGCTGATCCCATTTGCGCAAATATTCTTCACTGGGTTCCGGCCCGTCGCCCTCAATCGGCAGCCCCAAAACCTCAAACACACGGCGCACCAATTCGGCTTGATCATGGCCGGGATAGACATCCGCAAGCAGGTTGCGCATCGCACTGGCAAACGCAATCCGTCCTGATGTTCCGACAACACGATCCATGGGTTCTCCTTTAGGGCAGGCAACTTAAATAATCGGGGGATATGAAATAATGATTTTGCCTGCGATGCAAGCAGGCATTTAAAGGTGCTAGCAAACTAGGCACAAATATTCCACAAGTCATTTAACATATTGGGAAATATCATTTTAATCAGACACTAAATCTGGCTTGTAAATCACGTTTTCCGCCCCTTCGGCCCCCATGAAAACCACAACAACCCGTGCCGGTATATCGCCGTCATTGATCCCTTCATGCCAATAATCCATGGCTTCCAGCACCCCTTCACCGGCATGGTAGGTCGTCTTACCGGCATCGCCGTAATCAACCGTGATCTGCCCCTCAAGGATGTATCCATACGTCGGAACACCATGTTTGTGCCAGCCGGTTTTCTGCCCCGGCGCCATGGTCGCCAGCATCGATTTGATCCTGGCCTTCCCCTTGGGATAGCTCACCTGCTCACCAACAAAGTTCACCCCGCTATCGAGCAACGGCACCCCGTCATGCACATCGATTTCGGGCTTGGATGCCGGGGTCAGATGACCAGCTTCTGCTCGCCCTGAACCGCTGTCTTTTGCTTTTGTCATAACGCCCGGAATCCTGTGTTTTTGACGACCTGTCATATCTTCTGCGATCATAAAGCCAAGACAATCCAAATACATGAAAAAAGCGGGCACCGACGATCTGCTGCCCGCTTTCATCATCATTCCAGACGTCCGCCCTTACGGCGCAATCGTCACTTCCACCAGCGCATGGGTACGGTGGGTATCGATGTGTTTGATCGCCTCGCGCAAAATCCCCGGCAAATCCTCGGCCCGCGCGGCCTTGGCAACCCATGCCCGGCTGGCCTCGGCGACCTTGGTGAAATCCGGGCTGGGCTTAAGCGCTGTCAACGGCATTTCATTGGTTTTGGACGCATACCCATCGGGATAAATCCCGGTGACCGACTGGCGCACGGCCCCCCATTCATTGTTATTGAGCACCAAAATCAGGATCGGCAGTTCAAGCGCCTCGGCAATCTGATGGCACGCGGTCGGGTTGGCAAACATATATGATCCATCCCCCATGGTGGCGACCACAAGCCTGTTCTTATCGGCCAACTGATAGCCCATCGATGCCGGGAACGACCAGCCAAGCCCGCCCGAATGCGGTTCCTGAAACCAACTGCTGTGTGCGGACAACGACAAGGGTTCCAACGGGCAGCCAAGCTCGGAAAACACCGTTGCCGGACGGTTGGCGATTGCTTCGGACAAGCAGCGCGACACATAGCCCTTGCTCATCGGGTCCACCGCCCCGGCATCGGCCATGGCTAGGGCTTTCTTCCAGGTTTCGGCATTGATCGCCGCAACCTTGGATCGACGCGCTTCACAGGCATCACTGTGATCACCCTGCCGACGATCCAGTGCCTCGGCCAGCATCATGATCACATCGCCGGTTTCCCCGGCCAAGGATACATCGGCGGCAAAATTCCGCCCCGGAAACCGGGAATACAGCGGATTTTGCCCGACCTGCACCACCTTGCAATCCTCCCGCAACGCATGAATGTCGGGCGACCACGGGGCCAGACAATCAATCACCACCACCGCATCGGCGTCCTTTAACCACGGGGCCGGGTCCATGCCGGCAAACATCGGATGTTCGGTGCCGATTGCAAGCTGGATCGCCCAATATTGCACCACCGGAATGCCCCACTGATCGACCAAATCCGAAAATCGCCCGAACGCCTCGGCCGTCCCTGTGCCACGCTGGGCAATGATCACTGGGTTTTTGGCCTTGGCCAGAATATCTGCCGCCGCCTCAACGCTGGCCTGCGGCGGGGCAATCTGAACCGGCTGCTGGCGCAGCGGCCCGTCAATCGCGTCCCCCGGGCACGGTTCACACAAAACTTCACGCGGCAGGCTGACATAGACCGGCCCCTTGGGCACAGAGGACGCAATCGCGTAGGCCCGGTCCACCACATCAGGCACCTGTTCGGGGAATTTAAGCTCATATTCCCATTTGGCCGATTCCCGGACCAGCGCCCCCTGATCGCGCATTTCCTGGCCCCAGCCAATCGGCACTGTGCGCGCGCCAAGCCGCCCCTTTTCCATCACCGGGGTTCGGCCCGACATCAGGACAATCGGCACATGTTCGGTCGCGGCATTGATCGCGCCAATCGCACAGTTGGCAAGACCCACATTGGTATGTGCCATCACCGCCTGCGCCTTGCCGGTTGCCAGGTAATAGCCATGCGCCATGCCCATCGCGGCATTTTCGTGCGGCATCACCAACGCATGGGGCAGATCAATGTCCTTGGCGGCGGCCTCGGCCAGCCCTTCGATGATCGGTGGGAAATCCGTGCCCGAATTGGCAAAGATATAATCAATCCCGATCGCCTTCATCCGGGCCAGCACCGCGCCACCGGCGGTCAGGGTAATGCCCGCAGCTTTGTCCATGTCGTTTTTCATCAGACGCCTTCTTGTAATATTGCTATATTTGAAATATGATTTATAATATAGTTTATTCTTGAAATCCGGTCACCGTCAAGCGCGACGACCGGTCCTTTTTGCGTGCAGGAAAAATCCCATGTCCAGTCAGCTCAATGGCTCTGTGCTTAAGGCGTTTAAAATCCTCGATCTGTTTGCGGCGGGGAAAATCGAACTGACCGCACAGGAAACCGCCGATCAGCTTGGCATCAACATGATCACAGCGCATAGGTTTTTGCACACACTGGTCCATGCCGGAGCCTTGCGCGTTTCGTCACGCGGGGTGTTTCGGTTGGGGTATATGTTTGCGGATTTGGGCCATCGGGTGATGCGCGATGGCAATCTGGCGGGTCTGCTGCAACCGATCCTTGATCAGCTGGCGCGGGCCACCGGGGAGGCCTGCATGGCGACCGAGTTTGATCGCGATATGGCGGTCTGCATTGCCAAGGCCCTGCCCGACCGCCCGCTCTATGTCGATATCCGCATCGGATCAAAGCTCGATGCCTTTTGCACCGCCCACGGCAAACTCTGGCTGGCCCATATGAGCCCCGCCGATCAGGACCGCTATTTCGCCAAGGCCGATCTCACCAGCATGACCGATCACACCATCACCGATGTCAAAGCCCTGAAATCCGAACTGCATCATATCCGCGATACGGGCTATGCCACCAATAATGGCGAGCGTGAAAATGATATTTACGCACTCGCCGTCCCGATCCTGACCCGGCACGGCAATATGATCTCGGCCTTTTCGGTGTTTGGCGCATCGCCTGCCACGCTGCAAACCCACCGCGCCCGGTTGCTTGAAAGCCTGAAAACCGCGGCCACCACCGCCCAGAACAGTCTTTATGGTATGGATAGTGCCGATTAAGCCACCGACGTTGAATCCGCATGATCCACCCGGCGCACCGCACCGGGCGACATGCCCGTTGTGCGTTTGAACGCCCGGCTGAATGCCGCGACCGAGGCATAACCCAGCCGGTCGGCCACCTCATCCATCGGCAGTTTTTCGCGCCCGATCCACTGGCTGGCCAGCCGCATGCGCAAGTTCGTAAGGTACTGTTGCGGCGTTGCCTTGGTCAGTGCGACAAACCGCTGCGCAAAGACCGACCGCGACATGCCCATTTCGGACGCCATATCGGCCACCGACCAATCGCGCCCCGGCTCCTTATGAAGGGCGGCCAGAACGCGCGCCAGTTTCGGATCACGCACCGCCTCGACCCAACCACAGACATCACATCCGGCCTCGACCCAGCGGCGCAAAATGGCCGCCGCCACCACATCGGCCAGCCGGGTCAGGATAACCCCATAGCCCGGCCGTTTGGATTTAAGTTCCGCCGTCATCACATCAAGAATAGCCGGGATTTGCGGATCATGATCGGGCACGGTTTCAATATGCATGACCTCGGGCTTTAAGTGCGCGAGGGGATGCAACCACCCCAGATCAAATTCCATCGCACAGCTGAAAATCAGATTGTCCTTTGTCCGGCACACATCCTTTTCGCAGGCCCGGATTTCGGATGCCACATCACACAGGTTCACCTTTTCAAACGCATTGACACTGCGCAGCGCAACCCCGTCCTTGCTGTATAAATCATGAATACCCGCACAGGGCAGCAACACCGCGTCCCCACAGCCCAGCGTATGCACCGCCCCGCTTTTGGTCCGCAAATGCACCGTCCCCTGCCCGATGAAATGCAGCCACGCCCGGCTGTCATCGACATCCTCGCCAAACCGCAATCCATAGGGGGCTGAAATCTCGATCCGGCGGTAATCAAGCCCGCGCAGGCGAACCCCCGACAAAAGCTCGCTGACCATATCATGCCCGTTCGCATCAAGGCCGCCATCATACTGGCCTTCGATGTGCGTGGACGGGCTGTTAAACGCGGCATTGGCAGTGGGGGACATGACACTCTCGGACGATTGATCAATAACTTCGGACAAACTGCCATAGAACGTCCGACCCGTCCAGTCTATCTTGGGTGCAATGCACAAACATCAACTCAAAGGATCCCCCATGAGTGATCTTCAATCCACCTCAAAGCCTGCACCCGCACAAAAACCTGCGGACGTGCCTGCGGCCTGGGGCGCTGTCTTTGCCATGACGCTTGGCGTGTTCGGCCTTGTCACGGCTGAATTCCTGCCCGTCAGCCTGCTGACCCCGATTGCCCGTGACCTTCAGGTTTCCGAAGGACTGGCCGGACAGGCGATTTCAACCACCGCCATTTTCGCCCTGATCACAAGCCTGCTGATCGCCACCGTGACCCGGCGCTTTGACCGCCGCCATGTCTTGCTGAGCTTCTCGGTCCTGCTGATCATCTCAAGCATCATTGTCTCCATGGCCGAAAACTTTGCCTTCCTGCTGATCGGCCGCATCCTGCTCGGTGTTGCCCTTGGCGGGTTCTGGGCGATGTCGGCGGCCACCGTCATGCGCCTTGTCCCGGCAACAGACATCCCGCGCGCCCTTGCCATCATGTTCAGCGGCGTTTCAGCCGCCACCGTGTTTGCCGCCCCGGTCGGAAGCTACCTTGGCGATATCATGAGCTGGCGCAGCGTCTTTTTGCTCACCGCCGGGATTGGTGCGCTGACCTTTATTGCCCAGTTCGCCACCCTGCCGTCCCTGCCCCCACGCGGTCGCGCAACACTTCGCGTTCTGGTCGATCTGGTTCAGCGTCCGGGCATGAAGCTTGGCCTGTTTTCACTGGTTCTGATCATCACCGGCCACTTTGCCCTGTTTACCTATGTCCGCCCGTTCCTTGAAAACGTCACCGGCGTTGCCACGGCGGGGGTTTCGGGTGTGTTACTCGGCTTTGGCCTTGCCAATTTCCTCGGCACCTATCTGGCCGGATCGCTGATTTCACGCTCGCTGCGCATGACCATTGCGCTGATGCCACTGATCATGGGGCTTGCTGCCCTTGGCATGGTCGGCATTAACGGCGCGCTGAACCCGACCATCGTTCTGGTCGCGATCTGGGGCATGGCCTTTGGCGGTGTTCCGGTCGCATGGTCGACCTGGATCACCCGCACCGTGCCTGACGAAGCCGAAAGCGGCGGCGGATTGTTTGTCGCCGGTTTCCAGACCGCAATCGCCAGCGGGGCCGTGATTGGCGGCGTGATCTTTGATTATGTCGGATCGCTCGGCGTGTTTAGCATCGGCGGCATTATCCTTGTCGGTGCGGCGATCTTCGCCACTGTCGTTCTGCGCTCCCCGGCCGTCACCCCGGCGACCGAACAGGCCTAACCCCCCGCGCGTCCACCACCGCAAACACAACAAAGGGCAGCGAACCCCGTTCGCTGCCCTTTGTGATTCCTCAACCAACCAATTCCCAAAACCCCGTCATTCCCCCGCAGGCGGGAATCCATCCATCAAAGCGCACAGGTCCCCACCCCATCACACAAAGGCGGAGCCCTTATTTCGGCTCTGCCTCAGACAACGCATCCCCTTCGCGGGGAAGTTCGGAACCAGCCTTTTTGACGATTTCCAGAGCCTGCGCGACATTGCCTCTGGCCCCACGGGCCTTGAAATACCGCTCAGCCTCCGCCTGCGCCCCGACACGACTGGCCAGCGTTGCCGCAATATACTGATTAAGGCTAACGCCCGATGCAGCCGCTTGCTCGGCAGCCTTGTTTTTCAAGTCTTCGGGCAATCTCAATGCGAAACTACTCATTTCCTGATCCTCCTAAGAACATCTCCCGGCCTCAGAACAGGTATGCCAAACCGCATGGCCGCAGCACCCAGATGCCTGAGATTAAAGCTAATGATGGCAGAGGCGTTCCCGTTGATTGCCGTTTCAAGCACAAGATCGTCATCGGGGTCCGACGCTTCCGGTCGCCAGCGATAATCGAAGGCAACGGGAACACATAAGCCTGCGAGTGTATCGAGCAACAATGTGATCTCTCCCGCATGGAGACCAAAACGGTTCAAGTTCTGCGGTCGCATAAGGACAGTCTCGTACTCAACCATTAACGTTGTCGACAGCAGGAAAGGACAATTCCCTTCCAGAACATTAAGCAACACCTGACGAGATGCCCCTGTCGGGCTTCCCAGTGCTGCAACCAGAACGTCCGTGTGCAATACAATCCCCATCATCGTGATATCATATGCAATATCACCTCGTCGGGAAATGGTTTAGAGCATACTGCCCTTTATCCGGGCCCCAATGGCCCGTAATGATAACGCCCCCGTCGCCTCCACCATACGCACCACCACAAACCCCACCACAAAACCCCGTCACGCCCGCGAAGGCGGAAATCCATCCATCAAAGCACACATCCCATCCCCAAAGCACCCTGCTCCTCACCCCGTGCCACAAAATCGTCACAGGAAAATCTGGAACGTTCCGACACCGCAGCCGTTGGCGGGGTGTAATGTTCGACATCAATGAAAGGAGCGACATTATGCCTGCGATTGATACCGCAAAGATTCTGATCCTCGCCACCGATGGTTATGAGCGCTCGGAACTGCGCGTTCCGCTTGAAAAGCTCTCGACCCACGGGGCCGATGTTAAAATCGCATCGCCCAAATCGGACCCAATCAAAAGCTGGGACGATAAAAACTGGGGCGATACGGTCGATGTCGATGTCGAAGTCAAAAATGTCGATATCGCCGACTATGACGCGCTGGTCATCCCCGGCGGGCAGATCAACCCGGACCTTCTGCGCAATGACGAGGCATCCGTCAGCCTCGTGCGCGAATTTGTCGCCTCGGGCAAACCGGTGGCGGCGATCTGTCACGGCCCGTGGCTTCTGGTCGAGGCCGGTGCGCTACGCGGTCGCCGTGCGACGTCCTATAGCTCAATCAAAACCGACCTTCTCAATGCCGGCGCGCTCTGGCAGGACGAAGCGGTTGTGTGCGAGCAAGGGATCGTCACATCGCGCACCCCCAACGACCTTGACGCCTTCGTCAGCAAAATCGTCGAGGAAGTCAGCGAAGGCACCCACCACAGCCGGGCTGCATAATCCCGTCAAACCTGACGCTTAAATAAAACGGACAGAGGGACACCCCCTCCGTCCGTTTTGCGTTTTAAATCTCAATGAAGAAAGCAGCCAACCACACGCACCTGCCCGTAAGCACCAGCATCCCGACGCTTAGCTACCCCGTCGCATCCACCACAGCACAGCACCCCCGTCATTCCCGCGCTAGGCGGGAATCCATGCGTCAAAGCGCACCATCCATCACGCATTGCGCCAGTACCCCCGCCACCATCACTCATCCATTTCAACAGCAGAAGGCAGCGCAAGCGCGTTGGCATGCGCACCATGTGCATCAAGCCCGACCAGAAGCTCTGCCTCTGAAAAAGGAAGATTGACCGTTCGGGGCGCTTTGCTGGAAATCCGGCCAGCGGCACTTTCCATCTGGCGCTTAATGTCGCTTTTCATAATGCCCTCTCGACTTATGCCAAGCGTCAATAATGATACCGCGCCTGTGCAATATAAATCGCGTCATCGGTGTGTTTATAGACCAACCGATCTACCTGACTGATCCGGCGCGACCAATATCCAGACCAATTGTGGCGCAAGGGTTCGGGCTTTCCGGTGCCCGCGTAAGGCGTGCGCTTGATCTCTTTGATCAGGGCATTAATGCGCCTGACCATCTTTTTGTCATTGGCCTGCCAGTACAGATAATCCTGCCAAGCGTCCTCGCTCCAGACCAGCTTCATTCCTCAACATCAAGCGGACGCTCAACACCGTTCCCGGCTTCCAGCTCTGCAATCGACCGATTGAGACGCTCGGCATTGGCCGGACTGGACAGCAGATGCATGGTTTCCTGCATGGCATCAAAATCCGCCTTGCTGATGATCACCACGTCATCCCCCGATTTCTGCGTGATATGAAACGGCGTGTGATCCGCATTCGCCGCCTTCATCAAGTCCGCGAACGCCTGTCTGGCCCGGCTATAGGGTAAAACCCGCACGACAACTCTCCTGTATCTGGCTCAACCTTAATGTACGACATTTCGTACAATAGAACAAGAAGTCGATTATTGTGCGTTCTGGATACCGGTCCCCGCCCCCGATCCTATCCATTCGTCACGCCCGCGAAAGCGGGCGTCCATCTATCAAACAAGCTAAAAGGGGTCTGTCCCCTTTTTTCTGGTCCTCTAGCTCATCCATCTGGAACCAATAAGACGCAAGGGTCACCTTTTGGAGTGAGAATCGTCGTGCGTTGGCGCCCTCTGGTTACACTCACACGAAAATTTTGCCTACATCCATCATTGACCTCAGTGCGGTCGTTGTTGCGCACAATACGGTCTAAATTCGCGACAATCTTTTTCTTCACGATAAGAGGCCAACCCTCGAAGATGATGACTTCGTCGAACTGTTTCCCTTTGGCCTTATGCATATTCATGACGACGACCCCGTTCTCCGGCTTAGCACTGGTAGCAAAGTGCTCATGAACAAATGCCTGCTGAACAATCGCTAGTGCATGCACATAAGACCTGTTGTCACGCCAATCCTGCGCAAGACCCTGACGAAGCTGCGTACCCCGTTCTAGCAAGCGGATATTTCGGACTTCTATGCCAACCTCTTTGAGACGCTTGCACACCCCGTTTTCCAGTACGGTTCTGACTGCTCGCCAGTCTTTGTCCGGGTCACCTGACAACACAATTGCACATGCGGAGGAATAAACTTCGAAAGTTGCCCAAAGGATACTGTTGCTTGGAGGTTCCTTTCCTTTTTCAACGGCTCCGCACCACTTTTTATAAGCTTTGCGTAAGCGGTTAGCTTCTTCCAAGTTTACTTTGGACGGTCGATCGCCACCTTTCCCCTGATAGTAGTTGCACAGAAGGTCAAGAAAGACACCTACGCGCGCAGCCGCGTCGGGCTCTAAAAGATGCGCGACAATCTCCGAACCAAGGATTGCCGCCTCCATTTCAACTACAGCGCTGTGCGAGATAGACTGCATTCCTGCCGGCGGCTCCCGAAATTTGTCCGATACAAGGCGCGTCATCTTCTTCGTTGGGACGAGTATTGCCAATGACCAATCGGGCTTACCACTGTCCACTAGGCGTTTTCTTGCTGCATATGTGCATGTAACTAGGGTCGTCATCGCTGGGTCGGCGTAAGGCTGATACAACTTGAAACTGATGCCACCGTAAGTCTTCTGATCAAATTTACCCGCAAGGATGGCATTGCCGAACTTACTAATGTCCGTTCCTGCACTGCGATGGTTGGTATCCCTGAAATCAATTTCGCTGGGATTGAACGCCCCGCGGAAATGATTGAGGCGTTCTGGATCTGCACCAATGAAATCGAAGATACGCTGCTCGGGATCAGCGAGAGCAATTAGGCGTGCGCATTTGCCAAGTGCCTGAACAACACTCCATTGTTCGAAGTTAGTGTCTTGGAACTCGTCAAGGATAATGACAGGGTAGCTGGTTGCGATAAGCCGCCGCAGTCGTTCGCTTCCATGGAGAAGGCTACCGACGAACGGAGCGAAAAGATCAAAGCAAATAAGACCTTCATCCATGGCAAGTCGATGCCTCTCGGCATTTTCGGCGTTCTTTTTGTTCTCTTTCTCCTGCGCCGAAAGTTTTCTGTCAGCGCCGAACTCATTCCGTATTGCCGAAAGAGCAATCGCTTCGGTAGGTGGCGTGAGAATACCCAGTCCACGGGGCAACCCTATGAGGTAACCGTGCGCCTTGAGAATACGCCAGAAAAAGGAGTGATACGTCTCGACCTCTATTCTCCGTTTGGCGTTACGGGGAATACTTATTTCTTCCTCAATCGCTTCAACGACGCGAGCGACACTGGCGCGAGCAAAGCTGAGAAACAGAACCTTTTGCTGCGCCCGAAGTATACCCTCGGCAACTTGGGCAGCTTTCAGGATTGATACTGTAGTTTTGCCAGAGCCTGGCCCACCAGTGACTAGCAAATGCCCATCACAGTCCATAACCCCAATCTGCTCGTCAGTTAGCTTCATCAGCAGCGGCCTTTGGCTCGGCTTCATCAGCGACGGGAACAGCCTCTCCCTCAGCCAAATCAGGATCGCAGGTATCCATCAACTTCTTGCAGGCTTCGCGCAGCCACTCAGGAATTTCGGCTTCAGAGCATTGCGCTAGGAAGTCCGCTAGGCCCCAATTACCCTTCGCCCAAGAAAAGTACTTGGTAAGTGCCTTACGGAAATCAGCAACCGGATCAGGGTACATTTGGAGAATGTGTTGAGGCCAATCCAACATAGTAGCAAATCTCTTCAGGGCTTCATCCGTAGTTCCTTCAAGGACAAGAGCCTCGATCGCCTTCTTCTCATGCATCAGAAGAAGTTCAACCTCAGCTTTGATTAAAGCCTCATTCGCGGCGTCCTGCTTATCGCACAGCGCGAAGGTCCTCTTGCCCAGAGTTCGAAAAAGCTGCGCCATGCCAGCAATTTTTGAATCGCTGCCAGCATTCAAAATGCATATCCCCAATACTTCGAGCGATTTGTAGTTCGCTGGATCTAACTCAGCTAAGCGTCGACAAACCACAGGGAAGGCCGTGGTTTCCGTTTCTCCTTCAGCAATAAGAACACGTCGGGAAAGCAAGCCTTCACAGAACCTTGTTCGAAAGTCTTGCCTATAGGCCTTTAGTTTCAAGTTAGATGGCAGGCTAATGGCCTTCCGGGTCAAGTTGCCGCCAGCATCCCGACCAAGCACCAAGGTCTCCTCCAGAGCGAACTCTTCGAGAACGTAGGGCGAATGCGACGTGAAAATAGCTTGAGAAGCAAGAAGGCGAATTTCATGCACAATACGCTTTTGTGCATAGGGTGGAATTGCAGTCTCTGGCTCTTCCATCGCGAAAATCACGTTCTGCTTGCCAGCGGCAATCTGTGACAGCATCGCGAGCACCAACATGTTGATGGTGCCAGTTCCCTGTCGATAAAATGGTGCTGCATGCTTACCATCACCTGTGGCAATGAACGCTGTTATGAGCTTACGCAGATGCTCGCGGGTAAGATTCGATACCTTGAGGTGGGGTTCGATGCCCCATTCTTTAGGAACATATTTCTTCAGCGCAGTGTTAATACTCTCCAAAACACCTGAGATACCAACTTTAGGATCTTCTGCGACAGTGAATTCTGCTAGTTTGCCAATGGTGTCTTCCCACATTTGCGGGCGGACCTCTTTGAGCCGAAGGATGATGTCCAAGAGACTGCCTCGCTCAAGGCTCAAGGCGCGACTACCTGTACGCAAGGAGCGAAGATATAGGAAGCCGCATACCTGCTTGTCCTTTTTACGGAACTCAACAGGCGTGTCGCTCTCATTCAGGCTGCGCGTGAAGTAGGTCTTCCCCTGAAAATCATCTTCGTCAACGTCATACCAGCCGTGGAATGTCACGCGCAGGGCTTCCGTAATATGTTCGGCATCAATTCCTTCAGGACTGGGATCGTCGTAAAACTTGTCCGTTTGCTCGTCCCAGAACTCAACATAATCGACAAACCGCGCCTTCTGATCTTCAGAAAGGTCGGCGATAGCAACTTCGACTTCGATACGCGGTGCTTCTACAAGTTCGGTATCATCACCTTCGCTGATTGGCGCACCCTGTTCAAGATCCGCTACTTGCTCTTCCTCAACATGGTTTTCGCCATCCAGTGCTTTGGACAGATATTTCCCTTGATGAAAATCGTGTTCATCAATGGGAGGAAAACGATTGAGGCGATCTGGCCCTAGAGCCAAATCTAAAGCCTCCAAGATGGTTGTCTTACCCGTGTTGTTGTCGCCGATGAGAACAGCATGCTTGGGCAACAAAATTGTTGCGGTCTTGATGCCTCGAAAATGACTAATATTTATCCGACAAGCTCTCACCCAATTGCCCCTGCTGCAAATAGTTCAACTTACCTAGCTAGAACTAAGATCATAGATACCGATGACGATTAGTTAGCCTACGGAAAAAGGGGACGGATTGATTTACCCCCTCGAAATCACGAGCTTTCCAAACCGTACTTTAGCAGAACACGAACCACCACCAAACCACAACCTTAAGTTAAAAAAGAAAAACCCGGCCCAATCGCTTGAGCCGGGGAGTGTGTGTCGTTCGGAGGAAGGCGGGGGTTGTGCATCCCTTGGGATGTCACCCCCCAAAAAATCATCAGATGGTTTTAACAACCACTTTGCGCTCGGCCTGTGTTTTCAGCCGGTTGCGCAGCGCACGGCCAAAGGGCGCGGCTTCGATTTCAAACTCATCGCCATCCTGTGTCGTAACACCATCAGCAAAGCTGAGCGTCGCCGTGCCAAAGAAATGCGCATGCACATCACCGGGGCGGCAGAACAGATCATATTTGAAATGATGGTATTCAAGGTTGGCCAGCGTATGAGACATATTGTCTTCACCGCTCAAAAACGGTTTTTCCCAAATCACCTTGCCATCGCGATACAGGCGCGAGACGCCTTCAACATGGCTTGGCAAATCGCCAAGCAACAATTCCGGGCCCATCGAGCACGCACGCAGTTTGGAATGGGCCAGATACAGGTAATTCTGGCGTTCGGTCACATGGTCGGAAAACTCGTTGCCAATGGCAAAGCCGATGCGCACCGGATTGCCATCCGGATCAATCACGTAGATCGCGGCAATTTCGGGTTCTTCGCTGCCATCAAGCGCAAAGGACGGGCTTGGCATATCCGCCCCCGGACTGGCGACGATCGAACCATCACCCTTATAAAACCATTCGGGCTGCACCCCGGTTTCACCGGCTTTCGGCTTGCCGCCCTCAACCCCCATGCGGAACATCTTCATGGAATCGGTTTCATCGGCCGCCTTATTGCCCGATGTATGCATGTTGGCCCGGGCCGAGGCCGAGCCAAGATGGGTCAGGCCGGTGCCGGTCACCAGAAAATGCGCCGGATCGGCATGGCTGATCGGCGGTAAAAGACGCCCGCTTTTGGCGACCTCGTCATAACTGATGCGGTCTTCGCCCATGCGCGACTTGGCCGCCGCAATCATGGTCGTGCCTTCCTTGATCGCGATTTCGGCCAGCTTGCGGGTCGACGAAACCCCGGTCAGCACCAAAAGGGTCTCGGCATCTTCAACAACGGCAACATGCTGCGCGCCGGAGGTCTCTTTAAATTGAACCAGTCTCATGAAATGCGTCCTGATATCCTGATATAAGTCTGTCGTATGCGGGAAGTATCGCTGTGTCGGTGCGCGGGATCAGACCCAGCCCCCATCAACGATAAAGTTCTGGGCGGTGACCATCCGGCTTTCATCGGAGGTCAGGAAAAGCGCCATGCGCGCGATGTCCTGCGGCATCACCTTGTTCTTAAGGCACTGGCGCTCGTCAATCTCGCGCTCGGCGGCTTCATCAACCCAAAGGTCAAGCTGGCGCTGCGTCATGACCCAGCCGGGCACAAGCGTATTGACCCGGATGTGATCCTTGCCAAGGTCGCGTGCCATGCCGCGTGTCATGCCATGGGTTGCCGCCTTTGCCGTGGTGTAGCCCGGCATGCCGCCCTGCCCCATCATCCAGCTCACCGACCCGAAATTGACAATAGCACCGCCACCGGCCTTTTGCATCATCGGGGCGACGGCCTGAATGGCAAAGAACGATGGGCGAATGTTGATCGCCTGACGTTCATCCCAATATTCCGGGGTGACGTCCTGCCATTTATGGCGGGTATCATTGGCGGCATTATTAAGCAACGCGGTGATCGGGCCATTAAGCTCTGCCGCCTTGGCGATGGCTGCCTGAAGCGCGGCAATGTCGGTCAAATCGCATGTGATGAAAACCGGCTTGTTGCGCGCCGTCTTGCCAAGCTTTTCGACAAGCTCATTACCGGCATCTTCGATGATGTCGACAAAGGCGACCTTGGCCCCCTGCTCGACAAAGGCCGTAACGATGGCCTCGCCAATGCCCGAAGCACCGCCGGTGATGAATACTGATTTGTCTTCAAGGCTTGTGTAGTGTGTCGGTTTGCGATCAGACATGATCGTTCCGTCTCCCATATTCTGGTCTATTGTTCTCTATGCGTCGGTCAAACATACAGGGACTCCGTATGTCAGACATCCGTATTCTCACACCAAAATTGGCAGAATCTGCATCAAAAAGCCGATGGCGCAGCGCAGCGGGGAAATTTTTCCTCAAGCATGAATATGCCCTGTCACATCGGGGGATCACCGCCCTTTTCAGGTGCCAGAGATCTCAATCCCTTGTGTCCACATGATGCTTCCTCCTGACAATCTTGTTTTTGGGTCAGGGTCTATTAATTTGGCGCAAAGGACGCTCCAAATCTGTGTGGATGCCCTTCCAATCAAACTAATAGACCCTGACCCTTATTCTTCATACAATAACATTAATGATCAGGATATCCGCCCCTGTCAAGCGTCAAACAGGGGAAGTCATGCCTTTCGATCTTGGCAACTGTGGTTTATAACACATCACCTTTGCACGAAGGATTACATCGCACCGCACAAGTCCCCTGAAATAATTATATGCTTTGCAGCACAAGGGATTAAGCTGCCTAGATAAGTTGCTCTAAAAATTAATTCATATTATATGAATAATATCAGCGCGGGCTTTTCGCCGTTTTCGTATTTAACAAGGCCGTGCCGGAGGGAATTTAATGTCGTCTACTATGTCGAGAACCTATGCCAAACGCAGCCTGCACAGCATTGTTGCGCATGATCTTGGAATGCGCATCGTTTCTGGCAAACTGGTCCCGGGGGATGTCCTGCCGACCGAGGCGGCTTTAAGTGAATCCCTCGACGTCTCGCGCACGGCCCTTCGCGAAGCCATTAAAATCCTCTCGGCCAAGGGACTGATTGAATCACGCCCCAAAACCGGCACGCGGGTTAAACCACGCACCAGCTGGAACCTGCTTGATCCCGATGTGCTGTCATGGCACTTCCCCGATCCGGACCCGGCGTTTCTCTATAGCCTTCTCGAAACCCGCCTGATTATCGAGCCCAATACCGCCGCCATGGCCGCCATCCGTGCGACGCCTGAACAGATCAAGCATCTGGAAACCGCCTATTTCGAAATGGAAAAGGCGGAACCCGGGACCGAGGCTGTCTATATGACCGACCTTGTCTTCCATCAGGGCATTCTGGATGCGTCGGGCAATGATTTCATGAAATCGTTTGGTATGCTGATTGAAACGGCACTTATCGGCTCGTTCCGCCTGTCGTCCGGCGGACCCAAGGCGCACGTTAAATCGCTTCCCGATCATCACGCGGTCTATGCCGCCATCAGCCAGCGCGACCCCGAAGAAGCCCGTGCCAAAATGCACGGCCTGCTCCGCCGCACCATGCGTCAGCTCCGTCAGGAACTCGGCATGGAAGCCGAACATGACTGGGACGTCATCGGGCTGTAAGCCTCCCTCAACGGTTCTGGCGGGCGAAACAACAGCCCGTCCCGGACCAGATCAGCGGATTAGCCGATCAGAAGATCAGAAGATCGCGCCGCCGATGGCTCCGCCCTACCGCAAGACCGGACCGCCCCCAGCCGAGTACCTCAGCGGGGCGTGCGAGCACAGACCGAACCGAACCGAGCCGAGCCGCATCGTCCCCTGTCTCATCCCATCTCATCCCGTCGCCCCCTGTCTCATCCCGTCGCCCCCTATCCCATCACATCCCCTGACGTGAAACGTCGCACAACCGGCCCTTTGGCCGGTTTTCTTCATTTTAACGGAGAATGTGATGAAGCACCTCATGATCGCGCTTGGCGCGCTGTTTGTTTTTGCGTTGGGCACACAGACCGCAAAAGCAAATCTAAAGAAGGATTACTGCAGCAACCAGGAATACTACACCAATGCTGGCGCCAATGACGGCAGCAAATACCCGCACCTTCATTGCGGCAAGACCTTCCTGACCTACAGTGCGAGTTCCGGCAAACACTATAACTTTGTCGTCGGCGATGCGCTCAAGACCGGAACGGCGGGCAGTGCCTGCTCCAAAGCAGATGAGCAATCGGCCGATGCGCTGAAAGACATCATCGCCGAGGTTTGCACCGACGACAGCAAAACCTGCACCGGCTGCTGATTAGAACCGCAAAACTCAGGGCGGCCCGACGGATGGCTCAATGAACGGTCCGACGAACAATCCGAAGAACGGTCCAATGGCCGATCCGACGAACGGTTCAAAGGCCGATCTGATGAACGATCCAAACGGCCGCCCTGTCCATTCCTCATACAAATATCATTTCGCCAAAAATCGACAAACCGGCCCCCGCCGCCGGGATCGCGCCCGACCGCCGCCCATTATTCACCAAAAATGACCAATCAGATGAATTAAACAATATATCTGAATAAAAAACGGACCGGAACAGCACCCCGTTCCGGCCCGATTTCACATTTTTACAGTCCGATCTATTAACACATCACACTCGCCTCTGCACACCGTCTAGGAAAAGCATAGCTACGTGAGAGAAGAGACTCTTTTTTCAATAAAGCGAGGTGGCCAAAATGAAGTTGATTTTGTGTATGCTGCTCGCAGCAACTATCGGCACTGTAGCTTCACTTCCTGCAAGCGCAGATTCTACAAACCCTAAACTAGTTGTATGTTCGGGGCAGGAATACTTTACAAACACCGGTGAAAATAACGGTGATGTTTTTCCCAATTTACATTGTGGTGACAGCTGGCTTACCTACAACAGTGACAAAGACAGTTTGGAGATCAAAATTGTCTCTGACGGTAAATTTTCAACGGAAAATGCGGCGGCCGCATGCTTGGATGCCCAAAGTTTAGGCGCGCGGAGCCTTTCCGAGAGGATTGCACTCGCCTGCGTCGGGTACACAGGAGAGGCGTGCCTCCCCAACGCAATCCCACCAAATCCCTGCCTGAGCGGGAATTGAGAAAGACGGCCCCACCTAAAACGCATATCGTCAAAGGAGCTATCCGTTTGATTTTTCGGGGTTTCTAAGTGCGGCTGCGTCTGGATCATACGCATCCAGACGCAGCTCATGCGATCAGCCCGCCCCGGCCCGCATGCCCGAGAACGACCGGGTAATCAGGCGCTGCAAAACGATAAAGCCAAACAGCAATGCCCCAATCATGATCTTGGTCCACCAGCTATTAAGCGACCCGTCAAACGCAATCAGCGTCTGGATCACACCCATGATGATCCCGCCAAAGAACGTCCCGATCACAAAGCCCATACCACCCGTCAAAAGGGTTCCGCCAATCACCACTGCGGCAATCGCGTCAAGCTCCACACCCACCGCTGCCAACGGATAGGCAGATGCGGTGTAGAAGGCAAAGACAACACCGGAAAGTGCGCTGAAAAAGCCTGACAATGCATAGACCCGAATGATCGTGGCATGCACCGGAGTCCCCAGCAATTCCGCCGATTGTCGGTCCCCGCCAATGGCATAGACATTGCGCCCGAACCGGGTGTAATGGGCAATGATAATCCCGCCAATCACGGTCAGGATCATCAACACCGCCGATGCCGTCAACCAGCCCCGTCCGGGCAACGGAATTTTAAAACCGCTGAACTCCGACACAAACGCATGGTCAATCGGAACAGAGTCCAGATTGATCAAAAAGCACATCCCGCGCAGGAAAAACATGCCTGCCAGTGTGATGATAAACGGCTGAATATCAAACTTGGCAATCAGCACCCCCATCACAGCCCCGAATGCCGATCCGACAATGATCGAAATCACTGCGGCCAACACCGGATGCATGCCAAACCCGGTGACAAGTTCAGCCATCAACACCCCGACAAAGGCAATCATCGAGCCGACCGACAAATCAATCCCGCCCGACAGAATGACAAAGGTCATGCCAACGGCTGTAATGATCAAAAAGGCATTATCGGTCAGAAGTGCGCCCAGAACGTAGGTATCTGAAAACGCACGATGTTCAAAAATCCCATAGCCATAGAGCAAGGCCAAAACAGCCAGGGTCGCGACCAGCGGGTAAAAGCGTTCATTAATTTTCATTGGATTTTCCCCGCGTCATCTTTCCCCATGCCAAACTGACAAGTTCACGCGATTTTGGTGCCTGCACCAGCAGTACCGCCATCACGACAGCCGCCTTGACAATCAGGGTGTATTGCGACGGCAGACCCGACAACAAAATGCCGGTGGTCAGGGACTGAATGATCAAAACCCCGATCACGGTCATGCCGATAAAGAACCGGCCGCCCATCAGCGACGCCCCGCCAATCACCACAGCCAAAATCGCATCCAGCTCAAGCCAAAGCCCGGCATTGTTGGCATCCGCCCCGCGAATGTCCGCGGCAATAATGATCCCGGCCACCGCCGAACACAGACCCGCCGTGGCATAGGCCATCAGCTTGATCCCGCGTGCGTCAATCCCGGCAACCCGGCTGGCGCGCGCATTGCCGCCAACGGACTCAACAAACAGTCCAAGGGCTGTTTTGCGCATGATCAGATAAAGCCCGCCAATGACAAAACCGGCAATGATCACCCGCCACGGAATACCAAAAAGATACCCGCTGCCGATGCCTTCAAAGAACGCCCCGTGGAAGGTCACAATCTGACCGCCGGTGATCATCTGCGCGATACCACGCCCGGCCACCATCAGGATCAGGGTGGCAATAATCGGCTGAATATCAAGGAAGGCGACCAAAACCCCGTTCCAAAGCCCGCACAAAAGCCCGGCCCCAAGCGCGGCCAGAATGATCACGGCAGGATGCAGATCGGTATCGCGGATCAAAACCGCCATGACGGCCCCGGAAATCGCAATCACCGAGCCGACCGAAAGATCAATGCCGCGTGTGCCAATGACAACCGCCATCCCGACCGCAACAAGGGCCGTTGACGCCCCGCGATGGACCACATCAACCAGCGATCCATACAGATGCCCGTCAACAATGCGAACGTTAAAGAAGTCCGGCGAAATCACGCCAATGCCCAGAATAATCAGGACAAGGGCCGCAACCGGGCCAAACCACGGACGGCTTATTAAAGAAGATGCAGACATGATGCTGCTTTCCCGTACTTTCTTTTTATCGTGTAAACTGCTCATCGTGCGATCGCCTCGATGATGTTTTCCTGCGTGATCTCGGCCCCTGTCAGTTCAGACACCTTTTCACGGTCACGCATCACCGCAACGCGGTCAGCAAAGGCAACGATTTCATCAAGCTCGGATGACGCCACCAGCAAAGCCAGCCCCTCGTCACAGAGCTCCTTGATCAATTTGATGATGTCGGCATGTGCCCCGACATCAATGCCACGTGTTGGTTCATCAAGGATAAGCAGCAGCGGCTTGGACACCAGCCAGCGGGCCAGAATGACCTTTTGCTGATTGCCACCGCTGAGCTGCCCGACGGGCTTTTCGCTGTCCGGGGTGGCAATACCAAGCGCCTTGATCATTTTATCAGCAAGCTGTTGTTGCTCGGCGCGCGGGATCGGGCGCAACCATCCCTTGCGGCCCTGAAGGGCGAGCATGATGTTTTCACGCACACTGAGTTCGGCAACGATCCCGTCTTGTTTACGGTCTTCCGGGCACAGGCCAAAGCCCGCCCGGATCGCATGGCGCGGGGACCGCAGCATGACTGGTTCCCCGTCCATAAAGACAAGGCCGCTGTCCGCCCGTTGTGTGCCAAAAATAAGTTCGGAAAGTTCCGTCCGCCCTGACCCCAGCAAACCGGCAAGACCGACAATCTCACCGGCCTGCAGATCCAGACTGACCGGTTCAAGCACGCGTTTCTTGCCAAGGTTCTTGACCTGAATTTCACGTTTGGGTCCGGTATAATTGCCTTCGTCCTGATGACGGTGCGCGCTGACTTCGGCCAGTTCATGACCGAGCATGTGATTGATCAGATCAATCTGTTCGAGTTCTTTGGTGACAAAGGTGCCGACCAACTCGCCATTGCGCAGGACCGTGATCCGGTCGGTGACGGCATAGACCTGATCAAGAAAATGGGTAACAAAAACAATGCCAAGCCCCTTGGCCTTTAAGTCGCGCATAATGCGAAACAGGCTTTTGATTTCTTCGGCATCGAGGCTTGCGGTCGGTTCATCCAAAATCAGAACCCGCGCATCAAGGGCAACCGCCCGCGCAATCGCCACAAGTTGCTGAATGGCCACCGAATAGGACCCCAAGGGTCGGTGAATGTCGATATCAAGACCCAAGATTTCAAGCGCGGCCTTGGCGTCTTCGTCGGTTTTTTTCCACGCAATCAGACCAAATTTGCGGGTCTGGCGTTCCAGCATCAGGTTTTCAGCCACCGACAATGTCGGGATCAGATTGACTTCCTGAAAAACTGTGGAAATACCCAGCGCCTGTGCGTCGCCCGGGTGGTTTGGATGGATTTCTGTGCCGTTAAGTGTGACGGAACCGGCATCGCGCGGATGGACCCCGGTGATCACCTTGATCAAGGTCGATTTGCCGGCCCCGTTTTCACCCAAAAGTGCGTGAATTTCGCCTTCGTGCAAATCAAAATCAACGTCCTGCAGGGCCTTGACCCCGGGAAAGAATTTCCCCGCCCCGCGAACTGAAAGCACCGTCTTGCCCGTTTGTTGGGGCTGTGTTGCCTGTGCCATATAAACGCCCTCTCCCTTTTGGTTCTGACTGCACTAAAGCATTTTGTCTGTCATTTGCTTTAGCCTATATGCACCCGGACGCACCCCCACAATCGCGGGAGCACGTCCGACGCATTATCAGCCAGAATTCATCAGATCATCGTTCATAGCGTGATGCACGGATAACCTGATGACTGCACGTTACTTGCTGCGCATTTTGTATTCTTCAGCAGCAGTCGCCGGCAGGTAGAGCGGGCCATTTGCCTTGATCCATTTCGGAACTTCTTCACCAGCCATCGCTGCTTTGATCGCATCGAAGGACGGTGCACCCAAATGCGGGTTCAGCTCGATCGTGGCATTGGTATCGCCGTCAGCCATGGCTTTGAAGATATCAGGCACCGCATCAATCGATACGACAAGGATATCATCAGCCGGGTCAAGACCGGCTTCCTTGATGGCCTGAACGGCACCAAGTGCCATGTCATCATTGTGCGCATAGACCGCACAGATGTTTTTGCCGCCATCTTCGGCCTTCAGGAAGCTTTCCATGACTTCCTTACCACCCGAACGGGTGAAGTCACCCGACTGCGAACGGATGATGTTGATTGCCGGGAAGTTGCCGACAACCGATTCAAAACCTTCTTTGCGATCATTGGCCGCAGACGACCCAACGGTGCCCTGCAGTTCAACAACATCACAAACACCGTTGGTTTCAGCAGCCAACCAAGCAGCAGCCAAGGCACCTTCGACGACGAAGTCAGAAGCCACTTTGGTCAGATACAGGTCTTCGTCCGCAGCAACACCACGGTCCACCAGCACGACCGGAATACCGGCATCTTTGGCTTCTTTAAGAACCTGATCCCAACCGGTTTCAACAACCGGGGCCAGCAAGATACCGTCAACGCCCTGGGCGATGAAGGAACGAACTGCCTTGATCTGGTTTTCCTGTTTCTGCTGCGCATCAGAGAATTTCAGGTCAATGCCGCGTTTTTCGGCTTCGGCCTTGATCGATGCGGTTTCAGACGTACGCCAGCCACTTTCAGAACCGATCTGCGAAAAGCCGATCATCATTTCTGCCTGTGCGGCAAACGAAAGACCCAGTGCAACGCCAAGTGCCGCAGTTGATACGGCTAATTTTTTGAGACTCACCACGAGTTCCTCCCTAAGTGTGGTTTCTTGCTTAAAAGCCATATAGTAATACAATATGAGTTGAAGCGACTCAACCATATAGTTATTCGCTCATACACGGGATCGCCCCACGCGATCCGAAACATGTGCTAAGCTCAACAAAAGCAAAGACTTCGGGAGTTGGAAATGTCGAATTCACCGCAATCCTCAAAGGTTGTACACCCCTCGTCAGACACCCCTAAAGAAGGTGCAAATGCCCCCCGGCATGTGCTGCGCACCGATCAGATTCGCGTCAGCCTTTCTGCGGTTGGCGCGCGGATGTGCGGGCTGTATCTGCGCGATGCCCGCAGCGGAAATGAAACCAACATTGCCGTCGGACTGGAAAATGACGGGGCATATCTGGCGCAAGACAGCTATATCGGCGCAGTTTGCGGGCGTTACGCCAATCGAATTGCCAATTCGCGCTATACCGACCCGTCGGGCAAGGACGTCATTCTTTCGTCTAATGAAGGGCCGACCCATCTGCATGGTGGCCAAATCGGCTTTGATAAAAAGACCTGGACGGTGAAGGATGCCAGCGACACAAAAGTCTGCTTTGAGCTGACCTCAGACGATGGTGATCAGGGCTATCCGGGCAACTTCACCGCAACGGCCACCTATTCGGTCACAGCCCCCAATCGCCTGCGCCTTGAAATCACCGCGACCTGCGATCAGCCCTGCCCGGTCAATATGACCAGCCATGCCTATTGGAACCTGTCGGGGCAGTTTAACAAAACAGCCGCCGACCATGTTTTACAGATCAATGCCGATGCGTGGCTGCCAATTGATGATCATTTGATCCCGCTTCCGGGCACCCGTGATGTCGCGGGAACCGGCTATGATTTCAGAAGTGCGGCACGGGTCTCGGATATGCTGCCCCATGCGTCACAGGGGTTTGATCATAATTTCTGCCTGACCGGAGATCGCGGCACATTGCGCCAGATCGCCACCCTGTCTGATTCCGACAGTGGCCGATCCATGAAACTGTTTTCAACCGAGGCTGGCCTGCAATTCTACCTCTGTCAGCATTTCACGGGGGATATGAAAACCGAAGACGGCGTTTCGCTTCACAAATCGGCAGGCATCGCACTTGAACCCCAAACTTGGCCCGACAGCCCGAACCGTCCGGATTTCCCGAGCCCGTGGTTGAAACCCGGTGAGACGTATCGGCATGTGATTGAGTGGGAATTTTCCTAAAAGGCAAAAGGCCCCGTTAAAACGGAGCCTTTTTCTTCGTCAATTTTTGGGTCAATTTTGCGGAAACAGCCGTTACCAACCGCCGCCGCCGCCGCCACCGCCGCCGCCGCCAGAGAAGCCGCCACCCGATGAGCCAATGCTGCCCCCTGATGACGAGCTGGCCGAAGGTGCCGACGAGGTTGCCGTCGCTGCCGTGATGGAGCTTCCGATGGACGATCCCAATGAGGTCGCACCGGCCAGCCCCGCCATCGAACCGACATACCAATTCGGACGATAGTCGTGCGCGATGTTTGGATCGCGCCCCGATTTTGCCAAGGATTGCGCAAAACGTTCGCCCCAGGCATCTTCGGCATCCAATGCCATGGCATAAGGCAAATGGGCCTCGAAGACATCTTCGGTAATCTCGGCCTGCGCCATTGCGGCGTCGGCTCTGGCGTTGATCAGGTGACGCTCCGCCGTGGTCAAATACATGCGGTATCCCTCAATCTGGGTGCGCAGGCGTTGTCCTTCGGGGGTTGGTGCATCAATCAAAAAGAAGAATGGGACCGGGATCAGAAACGTAAGCTTGGTCAGCGTATAGGCCAACGGTGCAATTGTTTCCGACGCAATATCCGTGAAAAACATGAACGGAACGAAACATGTCAGCGAAACCGCCAACAACGCCCCAACGCCAAACAAGCTTGCGATGGGATTTTTCAAAAATCCCGGAAGGGCTTTGACCATCGTCGGAAGTAAAACAAACAGGGCAATCGAGCCGAAAACCGTCGACATCACCCCCAACCCAATCAGCATGAAAATAGTATCCCACGAAACATGACTGGTCCCGAGGGTGAGCAGGAACGACCCGATGACGATAAGCACGCCAAAAACCCAAATTCCGGTATTGCTGTTGAAATAGCGTTTTGAATAATCCTCGCGGAAAACGCTTTTCATCTGAGCCAGGGCGGTTTGGACTTGTTTATTGTCGCTTTTGCCAATCGTAAATGTGCCAGCATCGCCAGAACCAAACATGTTTTGCAGGACCAGCGCCTCTTCTCCGGGGAGGTTTTCCGCCTTTTTTGACGTTCTAACAACATCAAAAAGGGTAACAATTCTGCCGTTGCACAGCGTCACAAATCCTTTTGAGGCAAGGCTGGCGAGGATAACCCCGAACATATAGCTGTCGCTAAATTTGCCACGGAACCCTTTAAACCACTGGAAACCACAGGCCGCTGGTGACAGCCCTTTTGGCGGTTCGAATTGCGGGATAACCGTGCCCTTTTTCGGATCTCGGCCATGGCGATGCCATTTAATCAAGAAATAGGCAAAAGACACGATCAAACCAAGAAGTGCCATGACGGTACCGGCGTTGCTGTATAACAGCCGAACGGTTTGATCCCAGCCCCCGGGATAGGTGACCAATCCCTCTGGCCAGGCGACCGCAAGGGTAAATCCGGCATGTGGCGGCAGGGGTTTTGTTGTTTCAAGCTGCAGGAAATCCGGGCGCTGCTGGGTAACACGGTAATTCTCGCCGTTTTCACCGAAATAGCCGGTATAGCCCGAAAATTGCGTAATTTCGGCACCTTCGGGTAAATGCACACCGACGCGCACCGTATCGATTTTAAAGCCCCAATCGTTGCCGGTGACATTCCAATAAAGCTCGTCCAGGCCTTCGCCATGATAAAGCTGTGAGTCGATATGATAGGCGATTTCGTAGGTGTGACGCCCCTTGGAAACCGTCTTGTCCTTTGTGCCGATATAGATGCGTTTCCCGGAACGCAGCTGTTTGACTGTGTAATTTTCATCCTGTCCGTCACGCTTGATCGATTGAATGTCAAAGGCGGCGTCATGGTAAAGCCCCCAATCAACAAGCGTGCGCAGCGGTATTTCGCGGTAAATGCCGCTGTTGATATCCAAATTGGCGACCTGAACCGTGATTGTTTCCACCACATTCATGCTGGCATCCGGAAGGACGGAAATATCCACGTCGTAAGACTGAATGCGTTCATCGGGCAACCGATATTGCGACAGCGTTTGGGCCTGCAAGGGCACGATATTGGCGATCAAAACGACCGCGCATAACAGCGCGTATAATCCAACGTTTCGCATAAGGCCGCGCACATTGCGCGCAAAACCGCGACGGACCCCGGCCTTTGCCCCGGACGGCAGAGCTATTGATAAATTCATTATTTTGATTGTCCCAATCCGGAAAACTTTACGTCCGGCAGATCGCGGCTTGCCGGGTCGGCAATTTCATAATACTGGCGCGTGGTAAACCCAAATTTGGTCGCGATCAGATTGCCCGGGAAGGACTGAACAGATGTGTTCAGATCGCGCACGGTGCCATTGTAATAGCGACGCGCCATCTGAATATGGTTTTCAAGTTCGGAAAGCTCATCCTGCAGATTGATGAAATTGCTGCTTGCTTTCAGGTCTGGATAATTTTCCACGGTCGCGAAAAACTGCATCAAAGCCGACGACATTTCGCGTTCTGCGGCAACGCGCTCCGCCGGGGCTTCACCTTGTGCCTCAACACAGCGCGCCCGCATTTGGGTGACTTTTTCAAGAATTCCCTTTTCGTGATCCATATACCCACGAACCGTTTCGATCAGATTGGGAATAATGTTGCTGCGGCGCTTAAGTTGAACGTCGATGCCGCTCCAACCTTCGTCGGCACGCTGGCGCAAGGCCATAAGACGGTTAAACGTAACGACGCCCCAAATAAGGACCCCGCCCACAAGGGCTAGCAAGAACCAGCCCGACAGGAAAAATTCGCTCATGCGGTTTGCCTATTTTTTCTCTGTTTGTATGTGGTTCAAACGTGGTGGACAGCCACGTGACCATGTCGAACACATTAGTCCGACGAAGAACAAAGACACAAGGCATGCCAGCCATCCGTTAGACGCAGACGGGCAAACCGAAAATTGGCACTTTAACCATCGCGGTAAAGCAATGAGGTTCTGGCTGTGGCAATGCGCGATTGGGTCGTCATTCCGGGCTTGCGCTTCGCCCGGAATGACGCATATTTAAAGCCAGAAGCCCGATGCTGCTGGCTTATTCCTTGGATCAAAGTGCCGCAACTGCCCCATCCGCGCGCGGATCAGTCGCCCCTTCCATCACGCCATTGGACTGCAACCGAATGCCGCCCGCGTGGCCCATGATGTCTTCATAGGGGCCGACGAGTTCGACCACATGACCGGCTTTTTCAAGTTGATCGATGAGACCTGCGTCAAAGCGATTTTCGAGTTTGAGGGAGGTGGTTTCATCGCCCCATGTTTTGCCGAGCAGCCAGCGCGGTTTGGTGATGGCGTCTTGCAGGTCCTGACCAAACATCACGTTGCGGGTAAAGATCGCAGACTGGGTTTGTGGTTGGCCTTCGCCGCCCATGGTGCCGTATGTCAGCACTGATCCATCGTTGAGCTTTGCCAGTGCCGGGTTAAGCGTGTGGAATGGCAAGCGGCCCGGCCCGAGTTGGTTGGGGCCATCATGCAAAGTGAAGCTGGCCCCGCGATTTTGGAACAAAACGCCGGTTTCGGGCACAACCACCCCGGACCCGAATTCCCAGAAAATGCTTTGGATATAGCTTACCGCGACCCCGTTGGCATCCACCGCCCCCATCCAGATGGTATCCCCCGGTTTGGTGACATGCGGCCATGGCAAAGCGGTGCCCATATTGATTTTGGCGGCCTCGGCATCGAGCATCGCGTCAGTCAGGAGGTCCATCGGATCGATTGTCATCCGGTCCGGGTCGCCGATATGGGCATCGCGTTTCAAAAAGGCGCGTTTGGTGGCCTCGATCAGGCCATGGATATGGTCAAAACCCTCGGCACTCGTCACACCAAGACGGTCAAACAGACCAAGGATCATCAGTGACGCCACCCCTTGGGTGGGCGGCACCATGTTAAACACTGTGCCGGTGGCAAGTTTGACCGACAGCGGGGTTGTGACTTTGGCGTGATAAGTTTCAAAATCGGAAAGTCGCAGGGGACTTCCGACCGCAGACAGGCCGTTGGCATTGCTGCGCGCGACATCGCCGCGGTAAAAATCATCGAGCCCGACCTTGCCCAGATGGGCGAGCGTCGCGCCAAGGGCGGGTTGTTTTAACACATCCCCGATGGCCGGAACGCCGTGGGCGGCATAAGTATCGACAAAGCCCGGTGAGCCTTTGAGTTCGGGCATTTTGGAATGTGTCAGTTCGACCTGCGATTTGGTCACCGGCACGCCGGTTTTGGCGTGATGGACCGCATCAGAAACCAGCCGCGCCATCGGAAGCGTGCCGCCCAACCCCTTGGCAATCTCAGCCGCCTTGATCCAGCCACCAATTGCACCGGCCACGGTTAAGGCCGCCAGTGGCCCGCGCGCGGGGATCGCGGCCTTACCCTGTTCACGGTAAAAATCCGGGGTCGCAAGACCGGCCGCCCCGCCACAGGCGCGAATGGCCACCGGGTCCTTGCCCGGTTGGGATATGAGCCAGAACCCATCGCCGCCAATCGCATTCATATGCGGATAGACAACCGCAATACTGGCGGCCGCGGCAATCATCGCCTCAACCGCGTTGCCGCCATCGCGCAAGATATCGCGGCCTGCCTGTGCGGCCAGATGATGCGGGGCGGTGATCATGCCCCCAAGGGCGGTTCTGGAACGTAACATTTAATCGGCCTCTACTCTTGCTTCCGTGGCGTCAACCGTCGGACATGCTGCACGTAGATGCACAGCATGTCCGGGTATAGGCCCTGAGCCTAGTTCTAGCGCTGTTTTTAAAAACCGTTCAGCGCCTTTTCACATCGTAGAATAATCGCGTTACCACCCGATCAGATTGGGCAGCCAGCTTGTCAGTTCCGGGAAGATAAACAGCAAGACCAAAGCCACCGCCTGAATGCCGATAAACGGGATCACGCCGCGATAAATATCGACCGTGGAGACCGATTTTGGCGCCACCCCCTTGAGGAAGAACAGCGCCCAGCCAAACGGCGGGGTCAAGAAACTGGTTTGCAGGTTCATCGCCACCAGAATGGCCAGCCACGCCATATCAATCCCGCTGTTGATAAACACCGGCAGGAACATCGGAAGCGCGATATAGGAAATTTCGATCCATTCAAGGAAGAAACCCAGCACAAAGATCACGGCCATCATGAACAGAAGATTGCCCATATCACCACCGGGCACCCATTCAAACATGGCATGCACCAGTCCCTCGCCGCCCAGCCCGCGAAACGCCAGGCCAAAGGGCTGCGCGCAGATCAGGATAAAGAACACCATCGCACTGGTGACCAGCGTGTCATGCAAGACATCGCGCATCACAGACAGGTTCAACCGCCCCGCGACAAGGGCAAGAATGAGCGCGCCGAGTGCCCCCATAGAAGCGGCCTCTGTCGGGGCGGCGATGCCGCCAACGATGGAGCCCAACACGGCAAAGACCAGGGCCAAGGGCGGAATGACCACCTTGCAGATTTTGATCAAAAGTTGCTGCGTGCTCATCGCATCGCGTTCATCCTTGGGGATGGCGGGCACCATGTCGGGTTTGAAAATGCCGAGCAACACCAGATAAAGGCCGAGCATCCCGGCCAGGATCAATCCGGGCACCATGGCGGCGGCAAAAAGCGTCCCAACGGACTCACCCAGAATATCGGCAAGCAGGATCAGAACAAGGCTGGGCGGGATGATTTGGCCCAGCGTGCCCGATGCGCAAATCACGCCACAGGCAACGCCCTTGTTATAGCCACGGTTGATCAAGGGTTGCAGCGACAGCAAACCAACCGTCACCACGGTGGCCCCCACAACGCCCGAAGATGCGCCCATCAAAACACCGACAATGACAATCGCCAGTCCCATGCCGCCGCGAAGACGCCCCATGGCATGGCCGATGACATCAATCAGTTCTTCGGCGAGTTTTGATTTTTCAAGCATCACCCCCATAAAGATGAAAAGCGGCAATGCCAGCAAAGTGTAGTTGGTGACAACCCCGTAAACGCGGGCGGGCAGCAAATTAAACAGGCCCGTGCCAAAGCCCATAATCCCAAAGGCCAATCCCGAAATCGCAAGCGAGATTGCCACAGGCACACCGAGCACGAGGAAGCCAAAAAAGCCCCCGACCATGCCGATGGCCAGCCATTCATTTCCGGTCATGATTGATTAGTCTCCTGCACCGTTTTGCGTCGCCACACCAGAGGTGCCGGGGGCATCAGATGCATCAAAGGCACGTGCGCCATCGCTGGCGATGATTTGACGATAATTGATCAACCCTTGGGCAATCGCCTGTATGAACATCAAGCCGAACCCGATGGGAATGAAGGATTTGAGCAAGAAGCGATACGGCAAGCCACCGGGATCAGGTGATCCTTCGCCCATCATGATTGATTGCCCGACATAGGGGATCGAAAACCAGATCAGGGCCGCGCCCAGAATGGCCATCAGGACGGCTGAAATCAGGTCAATGATCGCCTGAGCCCGGGGGCTCAGACGTTCATAGAGAAAATCGACCCGCACATGGCCGCCATGGCGCATGCCATAGGCCATCCCCATCAGCGCAATCGGTGACACCAGATGCCATTCGAGTTCCTGCATTGCGACACTGCCGGAATTAAACAGATAGCGCAGCAACACATTTCCGCCGACCACCAGTACAAGGGCAAGGCCGCTTAATGCTGCCCCCCATCCGGCGACATCGACAATCCGGCCCAGAATACTGTCAATAACAGGGGCTGGTAACGGCTCAGTGCGGGTCGCAGTCATATCAGCTCATCCCGTCTTTCGATGAAATGATGCCGTGATACGGCTTTTCACTGATCGCGGCCCATTCGCGGTGGGTATCGCGGAAGGCCATGAAGCTGTCATGGACCTTTTTGGTCACCGGATCCTTGGCGGCTTCGGCCTCAAGAGTGTCCTTGGTGATGCCTTTGAGCTTGGTGACAACTTCATCCGGCAGGGTTTGCGCGATGACGCCGTAATTTTCCACCAGATCACGCAAGGCAGCGGCATTGTTGGCTTCGCACCATGAATGGCTGTCAAGGTTACAGGCCTGTGCGGCGTTTTTGACAATCGCCTGCAGATCGGCCGGAAGGCTTTCCCAGGCTTTCTGATTGATCAGAAGCTCGGTCGCGTTGGACGGTTCGTGCCAGCCGGTGGTGTAGTAATATTTTGCTGCCTTTTGCAGACCCAGACGACGATCCTGATACGGGCCGACAAACTCGGCGGCATCAATCACGCCACGCTCCAGAGCCGGGAAAATCTCCCCACCCGGAAGCAATTTCACCTCAACCCCGATCTGCTGATAGACCTTACCGGCAAGACCGGGAATACGCATTTTCAGGCCGTTGAAATCTTCAAGGCTTTCGATTGGATTGCGGAACCAGCCGGTCATCTGAACGCCGGTATTGCCCATCGGAAACGCAATCAAGCCATACGGCTTATAGATTTCATGCCACAGATCAAGACCACCCGCATGATAGAGCCATGCGTTCATGCCCTGAAAATTCAGGCCGAACGGAACGGTGGTGAAATACTGCGCGGCAAAGATTTTACCGGCCCAGAAATAGGCGTTGGCCGCATTCATTTCGACCGTACCGGCCTGAACCGCATCGAACCCTTCAAGAGCCGGGATCAGTTCACCGGCGGCGAAATGCTGAATGTTCAAACGCCCATTGGACATTTCCGTAACACGTTTACAGAAATCTTCCGGGCTGCCCGGACCGGTGACATAAAATGGCGACCCCGGACCATAGGCGTTGGTCATTTTCCAGTTAAAGGTTTCCTGTGCGCGCGCAATGTTCGGAGCGGCGACAACAGCGGCCCCGGTTGCTGCTGCACCGATTGCCGACTTGGTGAGAAAGTCGCGGCGTTTAACATTTGTCATTGATGACTCCCTGATAGAGATAGCTATTTCAAAGAAAAGTAATCTCAACGGAATTTGATCCGCATTGTGTATACATCCTGCAACACACATGCCAATCCATGCTTTTCAATGACTTACCAAAAATACACTCTAAATTCAGCGCCGTGATTGCACATTTTTTAAACTTTATATTGCAGTGCACTTTTTTATTGCACAATAATTACGCAAAGCTTCGTGCGAAAAACATGCTTGTTTTCACAACCATTGCGATGCTTGGATTTACAGGAAATTATCGTGTATACATCATCTTCATAAGAAGCCTTCAAACCGCGCAATAAGGGTTTAAACGCCAGATGATTGAGCTTACCCAGTCGCTTGCCATGCAGTCGGCCCCATTAGAACCGTCTGATGGTGTTGGCATTGCACAGCAACTTTGTCAGACACTGGAAGATGATATCGTCACGGGTAAACTGCCGCCCGGTCAGCGGCTTGAAGAACCGCTTCTTGCCAAGCGGTTTGGCGTGTCGCGCACCCCGGTCCGCGAGGCATTGCAATTGCTGACCGCAAGCGAGCTTGCCGAAAAAATCCCCAACAAGGGGGTTTATGTTTCACTTGCCACCCCGGAACGGTTGACCGCGATGTTTGAAAGCATGGCCGAGCTTGAAGGCATGTGCGGGCGCCTGGCCGCCAAACGCATGACCAGCGGGGAGCGCCATAATCTTGATAAATTGCATCATGAATTGGCCGAAACCGTGCGGCTTGGCGACAGTGACGGGTATGAGACGCTTAACCGGGCCTTTCACAACACGTTGTATCGCGGCACGCATAATGATGTTCTGGTCGATGTGACCTTATCGGTGCGCCGCCGCGTTGCCCCGTTCCGGCGCGTTCAATTCACCAGCCTTGCGCGGCTTGCCTCCTCGCACGCCGAACATCAGGGCATTGTCGATGCGATCCTGCGCGGCGATGTCAGCGTGGCCGAGCAACTGCTCTATGATCACATCATGGCCGTGCATGACATCAGTCAGGATTACCTCATCAGCCTGCGCGAGGCTTCGCCCGCCAATGACATGCCGGCCTTCAAGTAAGACAAAACCATTGGCGGGGATGCCATTCGTTTGGGAAACTGCGCTTAACCAACCATCCCCTTGTTAGTCTCTGGCGCGACTGATGGTCGGAGAAGAGCCACCGGTTGCAATCCATGGACGCCCATCAGCATCGACGGCAATCGAGCCTACCGGCGCATTATTGACTTCGTCAAAGCTGTCATTGGCACCATTCCATTTGCGCAAGGCACTATTGTTGGTGTCCCTGATATAGACCGTTCCGTTCGCGCCAACATCAATGGATGAGGCTTCCTGGCTTCCGCGTTTTGGTCGTACTTCAAAGCTTGACCCAGTCCACTGCCGGACCAGATTATCTTTATCGACAATCCAGATATCATTCCCCGGCCCGGCACCCGCCACATGAACCTGGCTGAAGTTATTAAAACGTTTGAATTCTTCGGAATTTTCCGCCTTGCTATAGAGATAGGTGTCGCTGCCTGATCTAAATGTCACATAGACAGTCCCATCCGGTGCGACGGTGACTTCGCTCGGAGAAAACCCACTGACTGAATACTCCTTAACGACCTGATCACGTTCACGGTAAAGCTCTGCGGTCATACTTGTGGCTATGGCCCAAACATCGCCATTTGGCGCGATATCAATGGCGGAAAAAGTGCGTGACGAATCCACCAGATTCGACGAGAACTGGACGAATTTTTTGCGTCTTTCGTCATATTTTTCAAACTCTTGGCTGCCGCCGCCGATAATGACAGAGCCATCTGAGGCGGTTGCGACTTGCCCCGCGCTGGTTCTTTGATCCATCGGCACGGTTGAAAATCGCATGTTCTTTCGAAACACAATGCCGGATGTTTCGGTACTGACAACCTGTTCGGTTTCCCCCGTGCCCACGGTGTCACCACTGGTGGCACTGGCCACCATCAGGTCAGAACCTTCGTCACGATCGAAAAACTTTGAGGATAATGCGATCCCCTTGTCACTGACCACCCAGGGATATCCCATCGGACCAACCGCCACCGTGGAAGGCGTATGCCCCGGTGTCTGGACCCGAATGAATTTGCCGTCCTGATCCAGTCGCATCAGCAAATTATTGGTCGATACGATATAAACGCTGTTATCCGGTCCAACCGCAATCGACTTGGCCTTTTGAGCAAAAGCCTTGCACGGATTGGTGTCACAGCGCGAAACAAGCTGATCGGATCGAACAATCCACGGCGTGCCATCAGGCCCGGCGGCAATCAAGGACGCCCCGGTTCCCGAAATCATTTCAAACCGGGTTTGTGCATCGTTCAGGCGAAAAATCCGGCCTTGCGCATTGGTCAGCAAAACCGTCCCGTCATAACCTGCGGATATATCGGATCCGGTCGCGCCCGTGATCTGTTTCCAAAGGGTTCCGGTATGGCGAAACACCCGCCCGAGTGCCGAAACACCCCATGGATTGCCTTCGCGGTCCACGGTGATTCGCACCAATTCACCGGGAAAGCTTTCAAAATCGTTTCGCCGGTTCGACCACCGTAAAACCCCGCCCGCGCCATCAAGGCCAAAGACACTGCCATCCCCGCCAATCGCAAGTGATGCAGCAGATTTCAGCGTATTTACAAAGACAATCGCATCGGTTGTGGTGACGGTTACCGGATCGGTAAAGGTATTGTTCCCGCCTGAACCGCCCCCTGATGAGGTTGCCTCGGTGTTGCTGGAACCCGGCACGACTACGTCCGGCGCAACGGCAGATGGCGCAACATCAACGGGTGCCAAAGCAACCTCGGCGGTCGGTGCGTCGGCCACATTAACTTGTGCACGGGCATCCTTTGGGCGCGGCACTGTCGCAGACATGTCGGCGGCCTCATCGGACATATCATCAATGGTGAGCCCGCCATTGGCGAATATCAGTCCATCATTTCGGACCGCCCAGATGTTGCCTTGCGGCGTTACGGCCAAACTGACAATATCCTTCACCCCATCGACAATTTCCCATCTTTTGCGCGCGGCCAGCCAAATACGGACAAGCCCCACGTCATCGGCCATGGCGACAACATCCGTCGCACCAAAGGCAATGTCGCGTGCGCGCCCCGGATAGGTCCGCCAGACGTCACCGTCATAGGCACGCACCTTGGCCGTATCCGTGACCGCCCATGGAAGTCCTGATTTCCCGATGGCCAAGCGTTTTGCGGTTCCGGCAATCGGCTGCCATTCATTGCGTAAGGCATACCATTTCCAGATGTCGCCATTTATCTTGGCGATATAAACATTGCCCTGGGTATCAGCAGCAACATCGAGAACATCCACTTCACGCGGCTCCCACCACAATCCGTTATATTGTGATAATTCCCCCAGCGCATTGATCGCCCAAGGGCGGTTGCCAATTGCGGCCGATATGCGGGCAAATTTGCCCGACATCTGCCGCCAGCGTTGTTCAGCCTTATCCCATCGCCACGGCACCCCGTCCAATCCGACGGAATAGGCCTGCCCGTCTTCATTGATCGAGATATCCAAAGCGGATCCGGGGAGTTGAGCCCAAGAACTGGAATCGCCTTCCTGTGCAACGGCCAATCCGGCCCACAGGAACCAGATCCCGGAAACAAGAACCCGAAAACAACGTTTCATTGGTCTATCCACCCTTGCTGTTACTTTGCCTGTCCATTGACTGGACTTCTACCCAAGGTCAAACCTTAGTTTTCAAGCAGCCGATCCCGTACAGATGCGATCATTTGTTGCGAGTCAGGATTGCTTTGCCACGCATCAATCTGCACATCGCCAGCGCGGAATTCTTCAAAGAATGCCTTGCCTTCAAGCTGCTCGCGCAGAACATCAAATGTCGGACGCGGGGTGTACCAATCCCCATGGCGCCGTTCGAGTTTGGCAAGTTCCTGTTCGAGTTCCGACAGCTCCCCATTTACCGCAGCACGGTCAGAGCCGCTCTGTCGGGTATAAACCGGTCGGCGCGGTGTCATCAGGATCAGGATGGAACGCTCAAACTCACGCTCGACCCGTTGGGAGAAGAAGTAATTCAGCACCGGAATATCCATCAGGCCCGGAACACCATCCGCCGACTTTGACGTTTCGCGTTCACTCAAGCCCCCCAGGATCAGGGTTTCACCAAACTTCATCGTCACAGTCGAATTGACATTGGTTTTGGTGGTATCAAGGCGGAATTCAAACACAACCGAATTTGACGGATCGGTCAAAAAGGTTCGTTCCGCAACAACATGCAGGCGGATCATGTCATTGGGCAGAATTTCAGGCGTAACCGCCAATTTCACACCGACTTCCTTCTGGACAGAAACACTATCCCCACTGCCCCCGGAAACGGCGGCGGCAAGAATTTCTGTTCCTGAAAAGAATTCCGAGGTTTCACCAGCCTGTGCGACAAGGCTTGGCTTGGCGAGAACCTGATTATTGGCATCCGCCGAATTGGCAATGTTCAGCGAATAGGTCACCGCAGGAATGCCGATCTGGCGGGTGATGGTCTGCGTACTTTCTTCAAGCCCGGTTCCCAGATAATCCTTGGTTTTTGTTGACCCATATCCCAATCCGGCCGCACCGGTTAGCGGATCGCCAAACTGTAATTGCAAGCCATTGAGAAGATTGATGCCACGAGAATCACGGACATCTTCCTGCGTTCCGATCAGAACCACATCAACCACGACCATCCCGGAATCAACAAATTCGGTCGGTGTATCGTCAATATTCTGTCCACCAAACGGATCTTGCACGCTGCTGAACGGATCGGAAGGTTCCGTTGTCTGACCGAACGGGTTGCTGTCAAACGGGGATATTTCCCCGTCACTTTCCGGTTCGACAAACGGCTCCCCGCTGAACTGGGCCTGAATGTATTTGCCTTCGCTTTCATAAAAGGACTGCCAGCCTTCAACACGTCGATCAAGGTCACGTGCACGGTTCACATCCTTGATCACGTCGCGATATGTCGTAATGAACTCTTGCGCAGATGACCGGTCATCCATTGCCGAAAGTGCCAGTGCCATCGCTTTCAGGATTTCCGGGTTTTCCCGTGCTTCCGGGGAAATTTCCATCAAACGTTTCAACGCAGCAGCGGCCGTGCGTGGATCGCGGGAATAATAGGACGCCGATGCCAGACTGTATAAAACAGCAGGATCATCATTGTGATGAAGCGCAACGGCAGCAAAGTTTTCCTGCGCCAATGGATAGCGCCGCTGATCCATATAAAGCAGGCCAAGCTGATAGCGCGACGGCAGGTTGCCCGGATCAAATTTCAAAGATTGTTTGTAGCCCTGTTCGGCAAGTTCGAACTTTGATGCATCGCCCAGAACGCCCATCAAGTGATAGGTCAACCCGTTTAGAAATTGCAGATCCGGATTGGTCACATCAAGCTTAAGTGCGAGATTGATCAATCTTGATGCTTCTTTGGCATTGCCCTGTTTCAGGAAATCGATGCTGTCACGCACCAGTGCCTGAATTGCGCTGTCTTCGGCGGGCATGCCCAAAACAGATTTGTTATATTCAAGCGGCTTGTCGATTGACATGACCACGCCAGATCGCGTTTGCCCCCCATCCATGCCCATGGTTTGGCATCCGACAAGTGCCAAAAGAGACACCCCCATCAAGGCATGACGACAAACGCGGCGACGTCCATGAACGGAACGCTGATGTGTAAATTGACGCAAAATGATATCCCCACATATCCGCAACCAAGAATGGGTGCCGACAATTTCCCCATAACATCAGAAGCAATCCGGTCGACACATTTTCTGTGTTTTGACCGAACTGCTTCTGTTTAAGTGTTGTTTGAATTAACCGGCAAAAGTCCAAGGCCGCCAAACCTGCGACTCAATCCTTCTAACTTTGCAGGGTTCCATTTTCACCACAGAGCCGATAGCAGGTTTCGCGTCTGCCACGGTCATGCACATGCGCCGACCCGTCCCGACATATCGAATTTGTCCCACTTGATCGAGACCCCAAGTCTTGTGGTTTGCGTTGGAACATTTCCGGAACCATACCGGGTCATTAGCACCAAGTTTCTCGGCCTCGATGCTCAGACAATGATCATCGGCCACAACGAGCTCTCTGGTGCGGGCATTTGGAAATACCCATGGTGCTTCAGGCGTAGTGCATTCGCCAAGGACAGCAGCAAGACTGTCGTCTTCCTGCTTAACAAGGCAAAGCCCCGGTCTTGCGGTGAATTCAAGGCGGAACGTCCAGGCAGCATTGGCTTCCTGCTTTTTCAGAGCGTCGTTAAGGACTTTTGATTCAGCTGCAATTGCCGCCTTGCCATCATCATAGGCTGTGCCCCCGACAATAACCGGCATAACCGGCCCTGTTGACGCAGCAACATTGCCATCTGCTTTGATCGACGCAATAACGCGGGCATAATTCGCACTTGGCCGCGTATCACCGGCGGTCAGAATGATCCAGTGATACATCAACTGCTGTTCACCGGCTTTTTCCTGCAACAAAAGCGCAATGTCGACCGGACGGCTGGCAATCGTTTCGGCTTGGCGTATCTTGCCTTCGGCGGCTTCGATCTTGATGAACTTGTCGAGTTCCATGCCAATGACAATTGCCGTGGTGACGGCGGTCATTGCCGGAGCTGTTGCGGCGGTTACCAAGCGGGTCATGGTGACCGGAACCTTGCCGTATGGCGTGATAATCGTCGTCAAGGTTGTGCCTCTGTTTCCCGCAACAGTTCTGTGATTCGGGAACACACCCTTGAAGGTTTGCAGGAAATAGCCGATTCCAATACCACTTCCAAAGGTGCCGGCCATTGCCCCTCCTTGCAAAGTGGCAGTGAGAACCTCATTGAAATTTGGCGGCTCGGTAACTGAACTTGCAAACGCCATCATGTTTTGACCGCCGCGTGCTACGAACTCTAGTTCATTTGTCTTTTCCCAGTTTACAAAGAGTTGACGTAGCTGGGATGCAATGAACTGACGGTTCCATTGAATTTTTTCCCCGACATCTTCAAGCAGTCGTTTTTCAAGCGCGGTCCGTTTTCCCGGCGGGGTTTTTGCTGCTTTCATGATGCGCGCGGCAATCACAGCGGACAGTGCTTCACTACGCCATGGTTCATTTTCGATCAGCAACCACTCAACATAGGACAATTCTTCGACGGTCGTGTTCTTAATCTCGGGCACTGTGGCAGCAATGATCTTGTCAATTTCTGTGCGATCACGCACCAGTTCAAGCGTCAATTCCTCGACCGCCGGGCTCAGGCCAAACAAACCCGGCAGGTCACGATTTGGCGAAATCCACTTCATTTCGGTCGCCTTGCAGGCTTTGGGGCTTTTTACCGAAAAGCTTGTCCGAACGTAAGTTTCAGGACAGGACCAGCAGGTCCCGCCATCGATAAAATCGAAAACCTGCCCCGCGGGGCAGGTCAACGCGGTAATTTTCGTCGCCGGCAAGAAATCAATGGTTTTCACGCAGGCATTTTTTCCGGTAACCGCATTTGCCGTGCGGTTGAAACCTTCTGGGCAGCTCCAGCATTCGCCGCCATTGCGTGGGTCGGTAAATGAGTCTTGCGGGCAGGCACGTCCTTCGAACGTGGCACTAACGGCCTTTTTCAGAACCATGCCACAGGCGTTCCATTTATCAACAGATGCCGCAGTACGACCATATCCTTTTGGGCAGGACCAGCATTCACCGCCATTGCGTTTATCAAGGAACGAACCAGCCGGGCATTCCTTTTTGCCAAGAAACGTCGCGCTCAGAAGCTGTTTTACACCCGTTGGCTTGTCACAGGCCTTCTCACCACTGATACTTTTTGCGTTGCGTTTATATCCGTCAGGGCAGGCATAACAGGTCCATGTTCCCAAATCGAAAAAGGATCCATCCGGGCATTTGCCGACAGCCTTTGACTGAAACTTCGCAGACACGCGTCCGCACGGTTCTTGCAGATTACCGCGTTTATCAACGCCGCCGCATTCGGGCCCTCCTTGCAAGTTCTTCCACTGCGAACTTGCATGAGCCGGTTGATCCATCACGATCATCATCAACAGGGCAAGCAACAGCAACCCCGCATAGTTTAATATTGGCGTCAGTCTTCTGATCTGCATGCCCGAACCCTTCTTGCTTTTTTACTTTTGCATCCGGGTTGAGGTTCCCGCATGGCGAATGTCATGCAGGGAACAACGCATTAAAATTCTGCCCCTCCCCGTCCTATACGGCAGGATTACGCAGAAGCATGGAATGAAACCAGAAGGAATAAAGGCAGCATGTCGATTAACGACCATAAGTGGATAGGCAATGCACAAAAGTGGATAGCCCTACACTTTTTACGGCAACAACTTAGCAGCATGCACGTTCGATTTAGCGGTGACGATCAGGGTCCGGACTGTTTCACATAATCACCCCGGTCACCCGTATTTGTGCGGATACGCGAAGCAAAACCGCAGGAAGATATACATCTTTCAAGGTTTTGCGGCAAAGTAGGCCGTGCAAATGCGGGGGATCCTATGGACAACTGATATAAGAGAAAACTCTGCGTCAAATCCCTTGACCGGGGATCACCCCGCTCGGCGGTCTTTTCCTAGTGTTTTCTCTTATATCAGTTGCCGGGGCGGTTATGTGAAACAGTCCGGACCCTAAGCGTCTCGGAAGGGGACACACCGAAATGCAGCGTATAGCTTTGTGCGAACCGTCCGGCATGCACAAAACCCCATTTGCGGGCGACGCTGGCAATCGTTGTTCCAGGTGCGGCTGCAAGCAACTCATTATGCGCGCGGTTCAGACGCACCATTTTGGCATAGGCCATCGGCGCCATGCCGAAAGTCTCGTTAAATCCAACCTGAAGGGTGCGATACCCGCACCCGACATGCGCCAATAAATCCACCAGTTGGATCGAATGTTCTGCATGTTCATGAATATAGTCGCGGGCACGTTTGACCTGACGCGGCATCGCAATACCCGATGGCCGGTCATGGAGAAGTTCGCTATAGGAATTTGGCAGCAACATCAGGATATTGGTCAGAAGCACATCGCGGAGTTCCTTAAGGATGATCCCGTTCTTCGTATCGTGAAGCGGTCCATCAAGGGCATTGGCGATATAATGCAGTGTATTGGACACATGCGCCCCGCCCGGGGATGTCAAATCAAGTGCCGTGTCAAATACCAGATCATTGCGAAAAACATCCTGCCCGGTCAGGGCAAAGGCATGTTTGCGCAAGGTATCGACAGGAAGCTTTGCGCCAAGGGCTGCGAAATTGTCTTCTATGGCATTCATCGGCATGCGCATGTTGCGCATCATGCCCTGCTTGGCCGACACTTCGAACTCTTGGCCGCCATGATTGACCTTGCCATGGCCCCTGTTCACAAACAGCAAAAACAGGTCGTTATCTTCGGTTGCAGGTGCTTTGATCGTGACGCGGTCCGGGCCAAAGGACGCGCCGAGCAAATCAATATCGGCAAGTGACGCGGCTTGAATGGAAATATCGGCTGTTGCTTTTTTACCGAGCAGGTCAAACTCATCAATACTGTTCATTTCCGCGAGGAAAGCCTGCGTCTGGTCCAGGCTTTTTGACGCAAAGACCTGATGGTTTTTAAGATAGCTCACCGGTTTAATCCTGTTTGATACGACCAGATATGCCGGAGCTTCCATCAAAAAGCCGATTGTGTCCCGAGTTGTCAGGACATCAACAGAAAATCCGTACCGGGAATATATTCCTTTATTTCATCAGAAGAAACAAATGGATGTTCAAAACATGCAATTACATCACAAATCGCGCGCCGATGTCCGCAGCATCCGGTTCAGGACGCGATCAAGTGAAACCTTACCGCCGCCTGAAAACACCAAAATGCTCAACACAGCCGCCCACAGCAACCGCTGATCAATCAGCTCTGTCGGCAGTCCATTGGCAAGGCTGCCCAAAGCCGCCCCGTGAAATGCAACATCAACACCAGTTTGCACCACCACAAATCCGATCATGCCAACAGCCGAAAGCCGGGTAAGCAGCCCGAGTGCGATCAGAACAGGCAGGATGAACTCGGCAAATGTTCCGGCCCATACAATCAAATGCCATGGGAAAAACGGGATGGCGGCCGTGTCATAAAGATACTGTTCGGCAATCGGTGGCAGGATCTGGGCAAAGGCACCGGCACTGAGCGCGCCACCGTCAATCTTGGTCAGGGCACTGTTGAAATAATAGGGCAGCAACAGCACGGCAAACAGGATGCGCGCCACAAGACCAAGATGATCCCGACCAACCCCACCTTCCAGACAGCCGACCATATGATCATAATGGCCGATCCATTTTGCTTTTAGATTATCGACCATGCTGTTCTCCCGTGGATGATATCGCACGCAATGCACCGCTTAGCAGCAGGTCGGCAAAACACTGCGTGATATCGAAAGTGTGATTAACTTCTGATGCCCTATCGACAGCATCTTCAACGGTCGCGCAATCCCAAAGGACAGCCCGGCAAAACGCAGCGGCGTCAGGGGATAACACCTGCATCTGAAGCGACATTTCCGGCCTGGTTACCAAAACGGCTTCGGGTTGATTGAGGATGCTTTTGGCAGGTACCTGCCCGTCTTGTGGGTTCTGCATCTGCCAGATGCTCATGACCGGATAGTCTGACATCAGAAGCCTGCATGCCGGATGGGCAGCAAAGGACATTTGACCAATATCCGCCTCGTATCCGGCAAGGTCGGCTGCGGCAAGTGGCGGCGTGTCACAGGCATGCTGGGCCTCCAGCCGGGCGCGTTCCAAACGGGCGACGTCGGCCAGATAGGCAATGCCACGCGCAGCATCATAATTGGCAATAAAATCGGCAAACCCGTCACCATATAGCGCAAGACTGCCGGGACGTTTATGCTCGGATGCGATGAAATCGCGGGCAAGGGTGGCAAAGAAATCAGTCCCGACCAGCTTTTTAACCGTCGGGTAGGCCGCGGCCAGAGCATCACCCAATCCACGATGCACATTGTTGCGGTAAATGGCAAAGCGATGGGCCGCTTTGGCGGGAAAACCATCGGGTACGCCGCCGGGCTGCGGGCCGAACAAGGCATTGCTGAACCCGTCATAAAACGGTTTAAGGTTGCTCATGACGCCATCTCGGGCGCGCGTGATCGCACCGCGTTCAATCGCGTGTCGGCCAGGGCGGCTTCGTGCTGCAAAACCGGCCATGATGGCACATCATTATCCCATTCAATCAGGGTTGGTTTTGGACCAATTCGGGCAATCAACCGGTCAAACAGCGCCCACACCGGATCGGCCACGGGCCGGGAATGGGTATCAATCAAAATGCTATCCTGATCATTAGCATCACGCTCATGCCCGGCAAGATGGATTTCCCCGACCAGATCGGCGGGAATACCATCGACAAAGGCCTCTGCGTCAAAACCCAGATTATGGGCGGATATGTAAATGTTGTTCACATCAATCAGTAAACCACAGCCGCTGCGGCGCGCCGCCTCGGTGATGAAGTCCAGTTCCGAAATCGAATTTTGCGGTAAGGGCAAATAAGACGTCGGGTTTTCAATCAGAATACGACGGCCGATATGGCTTTGAACCGTATCAATCGCGGCAACCAACTGATCAAGGGATGTTTTTGTCATCGGGGTCGGCAAAAGGTCGGCCATATACAGACCTTCATGCGATGACCATGCAATGTGTTCTGAAACCATGGCGGGGTTGAACCGGTCCACCAGACGCTTAAGATCGGCCAGATGACGCGCATCAAGCGGATCTCCGCCGCCCAGTGACAGCCCAACCCCATGCATGGACACAGGATACTGCGCGCACACATCTGCCAGCATCGCCAAACGTGGTCCGCCAGCCACCATGTAATTTTCAGGGTGGATTTCAAACCAGCCAACGGATGCATTCCCATCAAGAATGTCACTGGCATGCTCGGCCTTAAAGCCAACACCGGCAGATGCGGGCAGATGTGTCATGGAACCCTCTAGTAAATAAAACAGAGTTGCATCGCACGCGTGCTCTTATCCCTTCGGAAGGTCACGGTCGAGACGATCAAGGCTTCCGGAGACAGCACGGCCATCTGCCGTGATAAAGCTCATGTCCTCGCAGGTTCCCGTCGGGACAAGTTTCCAGGCATTGCCTTGATAATCGACTGTTGAGGTTCCCGCACAGGTCGTCCCCGGCCCGGCGGCACAATCATTCTGGCCTGCCATTGAAACGCCGTAGCATTTTTCTTTGGCACCTTGTGCTGCGGCCTGCTCGGTTGCGGCCAATGATACCGCGGCGGTCAATGCTGCGCCCAAAATCAATGCATTTTTCATCGTCTATTCCCTCTATGTGAAAGCAAGTCAGCATTCATCGTCCAGACCTTGACCCTAGCGGCCCGGTTGCAAACGGTCACTGCACCTTTCACACACGGGGCATCAAACCGTTGTGATGCCACGCATGGTTTAATCTCACGCTGGCGTGAGATGGTCTTTGGAAAACAGGGAGAAAACAGGCCGTCTTTTGCCCAGTGATAGACACCAGAAACGACGAAACCCCTGACCAATGAAGGTCAGGGGTTTTTAAATATCGTTGGATAGGGAACAAGCTGTGTTTAGAAGGCCCGGCAGTGACCTACTCTCCCGTGCCTTAAGACAAAGTACCATCGGCGCAGGCTGGTTTCACTTCTGAGTTCGGGATGGGATCAGGTGGTTCCCGGCCGCT